>ERZ808042.75-NODE-75-length-100311-cov-9.261648_pt1 | contig 100311 bp, 97 predicted proteins | sample MGYA00380193_ERZ808042 | MGnify/ENA primary metagenome ERZ808042 (study PRJEB31490, sample SAMN06133401) | mouse gut metagenome | isolation source: M1_2 | host: mice | place: China: Chengdu | collected 2015-05 ...
TCGATGGCGGTCTGGATCATCCGGCTGATGACGTCGGCGCTGCTCTTCAGGCTGACGCACACCACCTTTTCCGCCACCGCCATAGCCAGGTCCCGCAGGTCGTTCACGCTCTGGTCCATCTGGCGGTCCAGGGCCACCCCCGCCTGCTCCATGAAGCGGTGGACCTCCTCCTCCTGGCGCTTGGCCTGCTCCTCCCGGAGGACCTTGGACTCCTGGGCGGCCTGGGCCATCCCGGCCGCGTAGCCCTCCTGGCGGCCCTCCTCCCGGGCCTTGGCGAATACGCCCTCCGCCTCCTGCTCCGCCTTGGTCCGGGCCTCCTGGATCAGGCGTTCCGCGTCCCGCCGGGCGTCGGCCAGAATGGCCTCCGCCTGAATCTGGGCAAAGCTGATGGGGTTTTCCTCCGGCTCCGGTTCAGGCTCAGGCTCTGGTTCAGGCTCGTCGGCCGCCGGCACGTCGAAGCCGCCGGGCTCCTCCTCTCCCTCGCGTTCCTCCTCCGGCTCCTCGTCGAACTCGGGAAACAGCTCCCGGTCCAGGGCGGGGGCCTCCTCCTGGGGCTCCGGCTCCACCACCAGCTCCTCCGCCTTGGGGAACTGGTAGGACTCCGCCTTCACCCGGGAGAACGCTTTGAATATATTAGGCAATGATATCGTCCTTTCCACCCTTGGCGATCACGATCTCGTTCTTCTCCTCCAGGTCGCGGATGATATCCACGATGCGCTGCTGCGCGTCCTCCACGTCCTTCATGCGCACATTGGTGGTGATCTCCAAATCGTCCCGGATGTTCTGGGCCATACGGGTGGACATGTTGGACAGCAGCTTTTTGGAAACCTCCTCGTTGGCGGCCTTGAGGGCCAGCACCAGGTCTCTGGGGTCGCAGTCCCGGACGAAGCGCTGCACGGAGCGGTCGTCCATGGTGATGATGTCCTCGAACACGAACATGCGCTTGCGGATCTCGTCGGCCAGCTCCTGGTCGTAGGCGGACAGGCCGTCGAAGATATTCTTCTCGCTGGTGCGGTCCAAATTGTTCATCACGTCGGCCACGTAGTCGATGCCGCCCACCTTGACATTGGCGCTGGTGACGATGTTGGAGAACTTCTTGCGCATCTCCGCCTCGATGATCTTGACGGCCACGGGGGACACGCTCTCGATTTTGGCCATGCTCTCCACCACGTGGATCTGCTTTTGCTGGTCCAGCCGGGAGATGACCGCGGCGGCCTTGTCCGGCTCCACATAGGACAGCACCAGGGAGATGGTCTGGGGCCTCTCGTTCTGCAAAGCGGAGAACAGCGACGCCTCGTCCGCCTTTTCCATAAAGGAGAAGGAGCGGTTCTGCAGGGACTTGGTCACCTTGCCCAGCAGCTCGTCGGCCGCCTGGGCGCCGTAGGCCTTTTCCAGCACCGTCCGGGCGTACTCCAGGCCGCCCTCGGTGACCGCCCGGTTGGTGCGGCACAGCTGGTAGAACTCATATAGAATTTCCTCGGTCTGCTCCGAGCCCAGGAAGCCCATTTTGGCGACCTCCAGGGTGAGCTGCTCCACATCCTCCGGCTCCATATGCTTGTAGAGGGCGGAGGCCCGCTCCACGCCCAGGGCGATGATGACGGTGGCCGCCCGCTGGGCGCCGGTGAGCGGGACCTCGTTGGCCGGCTTTTTCCGGGGCGGGGGCGCGGCGGGAGCGGCTGTTTTCTGTTCGGCCACGGCGGCGTCAGCCATTGTCTCCATCCTCCTTCAGCCAGCTCTTGAGCAGCAGGGCCGCGACCTCCATGTTCTCGTCCACGTAGTCCCGGATGCTCTGGCGCAGCTCCATGCTGCGCTCGGTGTGCAGGTCCATCACGTCGGCGCCGGACACCGGATTGCCGTTCTCGTCCAGCTCCACCGGCGTCTCCACCGGCTGGCCGTCCGCCCCGATGGTGACGGTGACGGGCTGGCCCTCCTCGTTGAGGACCACAGTCTGGCCGGGCATGGCGGTGGCCAGCAGCTCCTCCACGGCCTTCTGCTCCGCCTCCTGCTTTTTCTTCTTACTACGGCGGACCAGCAGGATCACGGTCACCAGGATGATGATGAACAGCACCAGCCCGCCGATGGCCGCGAACAGCACCCAGCTGGGAATGCCCATGGTCTCCAGCGTCTCCAGGAAGGTGGGCGGCGGCGTGGGCTCCTCCTCGCGGATGAAGGCCGTGCCCATCACGGAGATGCTCCGGGCCAGGTAGTCAAGCTCCGTGACCTCCTCGGGCAGCTCCAGGGGGGCCTTGATGCCGGCGGCGGTGGCCACCTGGCGGGTCATCCGCTCCTCGTCCACGTTGATGGGGGGCTCGTCGGGGTTGGGCAGGGTGTTGATGAACACGGACACGCTGACGTCCTTCAGGGTGGCGGCGGTGATGATCATTTCCGTCTGGGTCTTGGAGTTGTCAAACTCGATGCTGCCCTCCGCCCCCAGGCGGCCCAGCAGCCCCTCCACGGTCTCGCCGTTCTCCACGTAGTTGGGCAGCTCCGAGTTGGACGGGGTGCCCACCAGGCCGCCCGCCACGATGTCGTCGTCGGTGCGCACCTGCCAGCTCCAGAACTTGGTGCCCACGATGCCCTGCCCCTCGGTGGAGCCGTCCTGGGCGAACTCGGGCAGGCGCACCTCATAGTCGTTGATGGTCTTGTCGCCCAGCTCCACCTGACAGCGGACGCTGACGGACACGTTGTCCTCCTGGTAGACCTTGTAGAGCATCTGCTCGATGGAGGAGCGGATGCTGTTGGCCCACCACTGCTCGGTCTGGAGGGCCAGGGCGGTGGCGTCCACCGAATCGGCGGTGCCGCCGGTGGTGAGCCCGTCGTAGATGTTGCCCTTTTTGTCGCTGATATGTACCTCGTCCACGCTCAGCCCGGTGATGGCGTGGGCCACGAAATGGCGCATGGCCTGGGCCTGCTCGGCGGTGAGCAGCTTGTTCTGGTCCATGGTGAGGGACACGCTGGCGGAGGCGCTGACAATGTTGTTGGTGTCCAGCACATAGCCGTTGTCCTCGCCGGTGTTGATGACCACCTCGGCGTCCCGCACGTTGTCGAAGCTGCGCAGGATGGACTCGATGTACTCGGTGACGGCGGCCTCCATGGCCACGTCCCGGTCCTTCATGGTGGACAGGGCGCTGACCCGCTCAAAATAGCCGGTCCAGGGGGAGTTGGAGTCGGTGTACTGCTCCTGGAGCAGCCGGGCCTTCAGGTTGACGGCCCGGTCCGCGGGCACCAGGATGGTGCCCGCCCCCTCCATTTTGTAGTCTGTGATCCCCTGCTCGCCCAGCCAGCTGACAACGGTGCTGATCTCCTCCTCGCTGGCCCCGGTAATCAGGGTGGAATAGGGCCGGGTGTTGAGAAACACCACCACCCCAATCACCAGCAGGGCCAGAACCGCGCCGATCAAAATCCATATTTTTTTGGAAACTTTACCAAGGGTCTCCTTTGCCTTATCCAGGTAACCCTTCAGTTTTTCCTTGTTCAAGTCCCATCGACCCCGCTCTCCGCGTATGTTCCGTGATCCGCGCGTATTACACGCTCATATTCTTCAGCTCGTTATACGCGTCCAGCGCCCGGTTGCGCAGCTGGATGAGCAGGTTCAGGGAGATCTCCGCCTTATAGGCGGAAATGCCCACCTGCACAGGGTTATCCAGCTGGCCGGTGGCCAGCAGGTACTGGGACTGGGTGAACTCTGCGTCGGTGTCCTTCACGCTCTGGATGAGGTCGGTGAACAGCGAGCCAAAGGCGCTCTGCTTCACCTCGTCCAGGGCGGTGGGGGCCTCCTCCTCCCGGCCGGGGCGGACAGGGGCGGCGATCTTCTGGATGGTATTGGTGACGCCGGTGATGCCGGAGGCGGCGGGGGTGATGCCGGCGGGATCGATCAAGGTGCTCATGGCCGTTTTTCTCCTTTATGTGTGGTTGGCCCTTACCGGCCGATCTCCAGCCCGCTGGAGATGACGGATTTCAGGGTGTTGAAGGCGGTGACGTTGGAGGCGAACGCCCGGGAGGCGGCCATGGCGTCGGCGATCTCCAGCACCATGTCCACATTGGGCAGCTCCACGTAGCCCTGCTCGTCGGCGTCGGGGTGGGTGGGGTCGTATACGATCTTCATGGGGGAGTCGTCCTCCACAATCTCGGTGACCCGCACGCCGCCGGCCACGGGGGGCGCCTCGGTGTTGGAGGTGGGGGTCATCCCCTGGGTGGCCCGGGCCAGCGCGTCCCGGAAGGAGTTGCGGCCACTGACCGCCTCGAACACCACCATCTTCCGGCGGTAGGCGCCCTCGCCGTTCTCCACCCGGGTGGTCTGGGAGTTGGTCACGTTTTCCGACACAATGTCCAGGCGCAGCTGCTGGGCGGTGAGGCCGGAGCCGATGATGTTAATGGTATTCATGAAGCCCATAATGACCTGCCTCCTTCATCACTGTCCGCGCACAGCCATGCGCAGCAGGGAGTAGTGCTTGTTGATGGCCTGGTAGAGATACTGCTGCTGGTAGGCGTTGCGGATCATCTCGGTCATCTCGCTGGTGGTATTGATGCCGTTGTCGTCCATGCGGGTCTGCTCCTGGGCCTCGAACACGGAGAACTCGGCGTCCTCCAGAACGTCCCGCACCGCCTTGCCCGCGCCCTTGGGGCGGGAGGCCGCCTCCTCCAGCTGGGCGCGCACCCGCTCCTCGAAGGTGACCACCTTGGCCTTATAGTTGGGCGTCTCGGCGTTGGCGATGTTGTCCAGGATGGCGGCCTGCTTGGCCCAGAGATAGCCCATCGACTTCTCCATCAGAAGCATTGAGTTGCTGGATAAAAAGTCCATACCTTGACCCTCCCGGCTCCGCGGGGCGGAGCGCATGTTCTGTATACTATGTATAGATCCCAGAAAAAATGTGGATATCTCAGCTTGTCTGTGGTGAAAAAGCGCCCAAAACCGACAGCCCCCCCGCTGGAACTTCCATCCGGGGCGCGGTCAAAGGGCGCCGCGCCCCCCACGATTCGGCCCGAAAGCGTTGGTACGCCACGACATAGCGTATTTCATTATAGCATGACAGGGCTGAAAGTTCAACCCTTTTTTCCTGTCTCTCCTTGGAATAAGCGGTGGAAAAAACTGCCGGAATTTGAGCGTTTTGCCTGTCCTGCGGCGTTTTTTGTTCCAAGTATTCCCAGGGCTGGAAGGCGCGGAAGGGACGGGCCTTCCGGCCCGTCCCTCTTTTTGGGATGCGCTGCCAGGCCGCCGCCCCGGCGGCGCGCCCCTCACTTCATGTACTTTGCCAGCAGGCGCATGACCTCGTCCACGTCGATGGGCTTGGCCACGTGGGCGTTCATGCCGCAGTCCAGGGCGCGCTTCACGTCCTCGGCAAAGGCGTCCGCCGTCATGGCGATGATGGGCAGGTCCCGGTCCGGCCTGTCCAAGCCGCGGATGACCTGGGTGGCCTCGTAGCCCCCCATGACAGGCATACGCACGTCCATGAGCACCGCGTCGTAGTAGCCCACCTCGGAGTGCTGGAACATTTCCACGCAGACCTGCCCGTTTTCCGCCCAGTCCAGCACCAGGCCCTCCTCGCTGAGCAGCTCGTTGGCGATCTCCCAGTTCAGCTCGTTGTCCTCCGCCAGCAGGATGTGCCGGCCGGCCAGATTCCAGCCCTTCTCCCTCGGCCGCTCCTCGGCCTGAGACGCCTGGGGCACGTCGGTGAACTGCCGCAGGGAGTTGAACAGGGTGGATCTGAACAAGGGCTTGGAGATGAATCCTGTGATACCCGCCTCCCGGGCGTCGTCCTCGATCTCGGTCCAGTCGTAGGCGGAGATGAGCAGGATGGGCACATTGTCCCCCAGCTCCCGGCGGATGCTCTTGGCCGTGGTGATGCCGTCCATGCCGGGCAGCCTCCAGTCCAGCAGGATAATCTGATAGTCGTCCCCCCGGCGGTGGCGCTTGACCACCATCTCCACAGCGCTCTCCCCGTCCAGCGTCCACTCCGCGGTGATGCCGATGGACTTCAGCGCGGACACGGTGGACTCGCACAGCTGCTGGTCGTCGTCCACCACCAGCATGTTCCAGTTGGGGAGGATCATGTCCTCCTCCATCACCAGGGCCTTTTCCAGGTCCAGGGTGACGGAGAACCGGGTGCCCTTGCCCAGCTCACTGTCCATGTCGATGGAGCCGCCCATGGCGTCCACCACGATATACTTTGTGATGGTCATGCCCAGGCCGGTGCCCTCGGTACGGTGGACCCGCTGGCTGTCCTCCCGGGCGAAAGAGTCGAAAATGTGCTTTTTGAACTCCTCGGTCATACCGATGCCCGTGTCCTGCACCTGGATGTGGATGCGCACATAGTCCTGGCCCTTAGGGGACTCCTCCTCGTACAGGGCCATATGGATCTCCCCGCCCTCGGGGGTGAACTTGATGGCGTTGGACATCAGGTTGAGCAGCACCTGATTGAGCCGCACGCTGTCGCAGATCACGTTTTCGGTGGAGATGTCGTGGATGAACACGTCAAAGTTCAGGTGCTTGGCCTTCATCTGGGGCTGGCAGATGGACACAATGCTGTCCACCACCTCCCGCAGGGAGATCTGGTCCATGCTCAGCGTCATCTTGCCGCTCTCAATCTTGGACATGTCCAGCACGTCGTTGATGAGCCCCAGCAGGTGCTTGCTGGACAGGGTAATCTTCTTCAGGCAGTTTTTCACCTGCTCGGTGTTGTCCATATTGGCGGTGGCGATGGCGGTCATGCCCACGATGGCGTTCATGGGAGTGCGGATGTCGTGGCTCATGTTGGACAAAAACTCGCTCTTGGCCCGGTTGGCGTGCTCCGCCTCCCGCCGGGCGGCCTCGGCGGCCTGCCGGGCCTCCTCCACCTCTTGCAGCTGCTGGCGGGTCAGGCCGAAGTATTTCCAGAACACCAGCAGCAGGGCGGTGAGGATGATGACCGCGCTGAGGATGGTCAGCGTACCCCACTCCTGGCTGAAGCTCCTGACCACGGAGTCCATGGTGCCGTAGGGCATAAAGGTGATGAGATACCACTCCGAGTAGGGCAGGCGGGCGCAGTACAGGTGGTAGCGCTCCCCGTGCATGGTGAACTCATTGGAGTAGTCCACCCCCCTCTCCATGGTCTCGGACAGCGTCTGGACGTACTCCTCCGGCGTCATGCCGTTTATGTCCTCATACTCGGCGGCCACCCGCTCGAAATAGCTGTTGCGGTAGGCGTCGGCGGTGCGGATGACGAAGGAGCCGTCCTTGCGGATGATGTAGGAGTAGGCCCGCTCGCTGTTCTCCTCCAGGGCCAGGTTGTCGCTGACATACTCGATGGGCAGGCCCACCACCAGGGCGGCGCAGTTGTGCTCTTTTGTGGGGGGATGGGGGGAGGGCCACCCCAGCAGCACCATCTTTTCCCCCAGGTCATTGGTCCCGATGGCCACCTTCTGCCGCCCCTCCTGCAGGGAGCTCAAAAAGGGCTGGGGGTCGGTGATGTTCACCTGAGAGCCGTAGAGCATCTCCAGTGTACCGTCGTTCCCGTAAAAGCCCAGGTAGGCGAAGTCCCGGGCCTTGGCCTGGGCGACCAGCTCCTCCTGGAGCGCCCGGTCGGTGTGGACGCTGTCGGAGGGTATGGTGGACACCAGCGTTTTCAGCTGGTTCATCTGCACGTTGATGAGGCTCTCAAAGTGGGAGGAGATCTGCTGGCTCATGCTGGACATGTACAGGTTGCCCACCTGGTTGATGGTGCGGGCGCTCTGATTGCCCATGTGGATGCCGAAAAAGGAGAACACGCACACGCACAGCACCGTCACCCCGATCAGGCTGGTGAGCAGGAACCGGGTGGTCTTATTCTTCATCCCGCCCCACCTTCTTGGTAGGCTTGGATGGCCTGGGCGGCGCGCTCATAGTCCTCCCTCACCCGGGCCACCAGCGCCTCCTCCCCGGGCTGGGGGGGCCTGCCGTCCCGCAGGGCCTCGGTGAGGGCCTCGCTGGAGCCCAAAAGGGTGTTGAAGCCCAGGTTGGCGCACACGCCCTTGATGGTGTGGGCGGCCCGGAAGGCCTCCTCCCGGTCCCCCGCCGCCAGGGAGTCCAGCAGCAGCTGGTAGCTGCCGTCATTCAAAAATTTCAGCACGAACTTCTGCACCAGCTTCTCACTGCGCAGCCGGCCCATCACCTCGTCATAGTCGCCGCCCAGCGCGGCGTAGCACTCCTTCAGCGTCATGCGCTCTCCTCCTTAGCCTTGCGCGGCCGTCTCCGCCCCGTCGATGGGAGAAACCGCCGAGATATCCTCGCCCACCGGGGCGTGCTCCTTGCGGTAGTAGCTGTAATGCCCCTTGCCGCTGTTCTTCACCACGTACAGCGCCTCGTCCGCGCATCGGAACAGGGTCTCATACTCCCCGTCCACCATCTCCGTGCTGGCCACGCCCATGCTCACCGAGATCTTGAAGTCCTCGTAGACGCCGCCGTTCACCCGGTTGTAGATGCCCTCGATGGTGGACTCCAAATCGTCCTTGTACTCCAGGAAGATGAGGAACTCGTCCCCGCCCACCCGGGCGGCGATGTCGCCGCCCCGGATGCTGCGGCGCATCCGCTCCGCCAGGAACTTCAGCACCTGGTCGCCGAACATGTGGCCGTAGGTGTCGTTGGCGGACTTGAAGTAGTCCAGGTCCAGGATGGCCAGGGCGTAGCGCCCGCCGGGCCGGTCCGCCAGGCGCTCCGCGATCCGCTTTCTGGCATAGGCCCGGTTGATGAGGCCGGTGAGCGCGTCGTGGGACGCCTCCTGCTCCAGGTGCTCCATCTGGAGCCGGGAGGAGTGGGTGTCCAGGGCCTTGCCGATGCAGCCGGTGTACCGGGGGGGCTCCTCGGAGGACCAGGAGGCCCGGGCGATGATGCGGTGCCAGCGGTCCTCGCCCCCCAGGTGGAGCTTGCAGTCGTAGGTGACCACCGGGTTGCCCGGGGTGGTGGAGTGGAGGGTATCGGCCAGGCTGTCCCGGTCGGCGGCGTCAATGATGGCCTGGGCCTCCATGCTCTGATAGGGCTCCATGAGCACCTCGGGCAATCCCAGCTTTTCCGCCCCCCAGGTGCTGAGGATGAGGGAGGAGGGGGTGACGGTGTACTCGAACTGGATCTCCTCAGTGAGGGAGGCGAAGAAGCTGTACTTCATCCGCTCGTGCTCCAGCAGCTCCAGGGTGCGTTCGGAGGCGGTGAGCTCCTCGTGCTTGTGCAGCTCCCGGGCCACGTTTTGCAGCTCCCGGCGGCTGCGCTGCTCGAAGCCGTCCCCCTCCAGCGCCCGGGGGATGTCGTCGGCGCAGTCCCGCAGGCAGTCCATCAGCAGCGGGCTGAAGCTGCCGCACTCCCCGCCCAGAATCATGCCCACCGCCTTCTCATGGCTGAACGCGGGCTTGTACACCCGCTCGGAGGTGAGCGCGTCGTACACGTCGGCCAGGGCCACGATCTGGGCGGAGATGGGGATCTCGTCCCCCTCCAGCCCGTCGGGATATCCCCGCCCGTCCCAGCGCTCGTGGTGCCAGCGGCAGATCTGATAGGCGGCCCTCACCAGCGGCTCGTTCTGGTAATAGGGCAGGGCCTCCAGCATGTCCGCTCCCACCATGGAGTGGGTTTTCATGATGGTGAACTCCTCGGGGGTGAGCCGGCCCGGCTTGTTGAGCACCTCCTCGGGTATGGCGATCTTGCCCACGTCGTGCAGGGCGGAGGCGGTGCTGATGACGGAGATGTCCGTCTGGGACAGGTGGTACTTGTCTGTCTTTTGCGCCACCACCTTCAGCAGGGTCTCGGTGAGTGTGTGTACGTGGCGCACGTGCATCCCGCTCTCCCCGTTGCGGAACTCCACGATGTGGCTGAGTATGTCGATCATCAGGCTGCTGCGGTGCTCTTTTTCATAGATCTGCTCAGCCACCATGACGCTGAGCTTTTTCTGCTTGGCGTACAGCAGGATGGTGTTCACCACCCGGTGGCGGACGATGAGCGCGTCGAAGGGCCGGGAGATAAAATCGGTGATGCCCAGCTCAAAGGCCCGCTCGATGTGGCTGGACCCCCGCTCCGCCGAGATCATGATGACAGGGATGTCCTCGATCCAGTGATATTTATTCATGAGATTGAGCACGCCGAAGCCGTCCATCTCGGGCATGACGATGTCCAGCAGCACCAGGGAGATCTCCGGGCCGTGCTTTTGCAGCATGGCCACTCCCTCCACGCCGTTTTCCGCCTCGATGATGTCGAACTCATTGCCCAGCATATCCGCCAGGATGGCACGGTTCATCTCGGAGTCGTCTACGATCAGTATGGTCTGTCTGTCGTTCATTCCATCCAAGGCATACATCCCCTTTTTCAGGCTGACAGCCTGTCCGAAGGCCGGTCCGCGGCCCTCCGGACAGCTCCGCCCGACGCCCGAAAACCGGCGGGAGGGCGCAAGCCGTCATAGTACCTTGCATTATATCACAGCTTCATGGGGAAACACAAGCCGGATTTTTGTAAATTTCCTGCGTAATTCTTTACATTTGACTCCGCATGGTATACAATGCAATTAGCATAACTGCACAACAAAGAAAAAGGAATTGAGGTGCTTTTTGGATGAAGCTTACATTCTTTGGCGCGGCCAAGGCGGTCACCGGCAGCTGCCACTGCGTGGAGGTCAACGGGCACAAGGTGCTGGTGGACTGCGGGCTCCAGCAGGGCCGGGACGAGCGGGACAACCGGGAGCTGGATTTCTCCCCCAATTACATCGACGACGTGGTGGTCACCCACGCCCACATCGACCACTCCGGCCGCATCCCCCTGCTGGTGAAGGAGGGGTTTTCGGGCAATATCTACTGCACCCGCCTGACGGCCCAGCTGCTGTCCATCATGCTGCGGGACTCCGCCCAGATCCAGGAAAACGACGCCGCCTACGAGAACCAGAAGGGCAAGCGGGCGGGCAAGCCTCCGGTGGAGCCGCTGTACACCCTGGTGGACGTGGAGAAGGCCCTGCGGCACATCGTCACCTGCGAGTACGGCCAGGAGCTGGAGATTTCCGACGGCATCAAGGCCCGCTTTGTGGACGCGGGCCACCTGCTGGGCTCCGCCTGTGTGGAAATGTGGCTCACCGAGCACAACACCACCAAAAAGATCGTGTTCTCCGGCGACATCGGCAACCGCAAGCAGCCCATCATCCGCTCCCCCCAGCCCATCACCGAGGCGGACTACGTGGTCACCGAGAGCACCTACGGCGACCGGCTGCACAACGTGAAGGAAAAGCCCAACTACGCCGACGACTTGGCCCGGGTCATTGACGAGACCCTGGCCAAGGGGGGCAACCTGGTGATCCCCTCCTTCGCGGTGGGCCGCACCCAGGAGCTGCTGTACTTCATCCGGGAGATCAAAGAGCAGGGCCTGGTGGACGCCGACCCGGATTTCCAGGTGTATGTGGACTCCCCCCTGGCGGGGGCGGCCACGGAGATCTTCTCCGGCGACCTCACCGGTTATCTGGACGAGGAGACGGTGGAGCACCTGCGGGGCGGGGCGCTGTTCCGCTTCCCGGGGCTGAATATCACCGAGAGCACCGAGGAGTCCCGAGAGCTGAACCTGGACAGGCGGCCCAAGGTCATCATCTCCGCCTCCGGCATGTGCGACGCGGGCCGCATCCGCCACCACCTGAAGCACAACCTGTGGCGGCCGGAGTCCACCATTCTCTTTGTGGGCTACCAGGCGGAGGGCTCCCTGGGCCGGCGCATTCTGGACGGGGCGGACCACGTGAAGCTGTTCGGGGAGGAGATCGCCGTGCGGGCCCGGATCGTCCGCTTCCACGGCCTGAGCTCCCACGCCGACCGGGACGGGCTGGTGCGGTGGATCAGCCATTACACCCCCAAGCCCCAGCAGGTGTTCGTGGTCCACGGCGAGGCCAGGGCGGCGGAGAACTACGCCCAGACCCTCACCGAGCTGGGCTTTTCCGCCCACGCCCCCAATTACGAGGAGGTCTACGACCTGCTGGAGGACCGCCTCATCGCCCCCGGCATCGCCATCGAGCCCAAGCCGGCGCCGGTGGACCCGGGCTCTCCCGCCTACCGCCGCCTGGAGGATGTGGGAAAGAGGCTCATGGAGGTCATCGCCCACAACAAGGGTGGCTCCAACAAGGACCTGGGCAAGTTCGCCGACCAGCTGCGGGCGCTCATCTCCAAGTGGGACAGGTAAGCGCGACGATAGGCGCACAGGGGAGCTTGGAACGGAGCGAGAGCAAAACCGCCCGCCGCGCAGCGGCGGCGGATTTTGTTCGAGTCGGAGCGAAAGCGACCCGGCCGTGCGCCCAATCGGAGCGTGATAATGCCATGACCGGACGCAAAACACCCCGGAGGGATTTCCTCCGGGGTGTTCTCTTATCCCGCGCTATGCCCCTGCGCGACGATCACGTCCACCACCCGCTGGGCCAGCTCCTGGCACTGGCCCTTTTCCGGGGCCTCCACCATCACCCGCACCACCGGCTCAGTGCCCGACTCCCGCACCAGGACGCGGCCCGTGTCCCCCAGCTCGGCCGCCACGGCCTTCACCGCAGCCTGGACGGCGGGGTCGTCCTGGGCGGCTTTTTTGTCTTTCACCCGCGCGTTGATGAGCACCTGGGGATAGATGGTCACCGGCGCGGCCAGACGGCTCAGGGTCTCCTTCTTGGCCATCATGACCTCCATCACCTTCAGGGCGGTGAGAATGCCGTCCCCCGTCCGGGCGTACTTGGAGAAGATGATGTGGCCCGACTGCTCGCCGCCAACGCGGTGGCCCCCCCGGACCATCTCCTCATACACGTACTTGTCCCCCACGGCGGTTTTGGCGTAGCCGATGCCCGCCTTGTCCAGGGCCTTGTAGAGCCCGAAGTTGGACATGACGGTGGTGACCACCGTGTTGGTGAGCAGCTTGCCCCGCTCCTTCATGTAGGAGCCGTACAGGTACATGATCTGGTCCCCGTCCACCAAATTTCCGTTCTCGTCCACCGCCAGGCAGCGGTCCGCGTCCCCGTCGAAGGCGAAGCCCGCGTCGCACCCCTGCTCCTTCACGTACCTCTTGAGCCCTTCAATGTGGGTGGAGCCCGCGTCCAGGTTGATGTTCAGCCCGTCGGGCCGGTCGTTGATGACGTGCACGTCCGCCCCCAGGGAGCGGAACACGTTGGGGGCGATGGACCAGGCGGAGCCGTTGGCGCAGTCCAGGGCGATCTTTTTTCCCCGGAAGGAGTACACCGCCAGGGAGATGAGATAGCCCATGTAGCGGTTGCGCCCGGCGGTGTGGTCCACGATGCTGCCCACCGCGTCCCCGGTGGCGAAGGGAAGCCTGGGCATGGCCTGGCCGTCCACCGACAGATTGCCGTCCAGGTAGTCCTCCACCAGTCGGATGGTGCCCTCGTCCATCTTCTCCCCCTCCCGGTTGAGCAGCTTGATGCCGTTGTCGTGGTAGGGGTTGTGGGAGGCGGAGATCATCACGCCGCAGTCAAAGCCGTCTGTGCGGGTGACGTAGGACACGGAGGGGGTGGTGGTGACGTGGAGCAGGTACACGTCCGCCCCGGAGGCGGCCATGCCCGCGCTGATGGCGTACTCCAGCATGTAGCTGGACCGCCGGGTGTCCTTGCCCACCACGATGCGGGCCCGGTCCCCGCCCCGGCCGTAATACCAGCCCAAAAACCGGCCCACCTGATAGGCGTGGTCGCCGGTGAGCTCCACGTTGGCCTCCCCCCGGAAGCCGTCTGTACCGAAATATCTGCCCATTGCTCACTTCTCCTTTTTGACGATGACGCCGCCCGTTTTATAGACGCTCTCCCCCGGCACCGCGCCCCGGACGCAGGACAGGGGGTAGATGTTGGTGTGGGGGCCCACCACCGTGCCCGGGTTGAGCACGCTGTTGCAGCCCACCTCCACAAAGTCGCCCAGGATGGCGCCGAATTTCTTCCGGCCCGTCTCGATGGCCTCGCCCTCGTTCTTTACCACCACCAGCGTCTTGTCAGATTTCACGTTGGAGGTGATGGACCCCGCCCCCATGTGGCTCTTATAGCCCAGGATGGAGTCGCCCACGTAGTTGTAGTGGGGGACCTGGACGTTGTCGAAGAGAATCACGTTTTTCAGCTCCACCGAATTGCCCACCACGCAGTTGGCCCCTACCAGGGCGGAGCCCCGGATGAAGGCGCAGTGGCGCACCTCGGTGTTGGGACCGATGATGCAGGGCGCGCCCAAAAAGGCGGAGTGGGCGATCTGGGCGGTCTGGTGGACCCAAACCTGGGCGCCCAGCTCCTCATACTCGTCCCCCAGGGTGGGGCCCAGGGCCAAAATCAGGTCCTTGATGATGTCCAGGGCCTGCCAGGGGTATTCAAATCGGGCCAGGTACTCCCCCGCCAGGGTGTGGCTCAGGTCAAACAGCCCGGTTGTGTTCAAATTCATGGATAAGACCTCCTTGCTATTGTTCCTTACGGTTTTTGCGGTATCGATAGAGCAGGACAAAAAAACCGACGCACCACACAATCGCTAAGACAAGCTTTCCTACACTGAGCGGACGGCTGTTTATTTCATCAAGAACGCAGCTTGCGGCCCAAACCACTGCGCATATCGCGGCCAGCGCTAGGAATGGAAAGTCCGGAACGGGATACTTCTTTTTAGGCTCCATAAAAATCTTCTTTCACCCGCCTTTCACAGGGGGCACCCGCTTTACCAATACCCCGGACACAACGCCGATCAGTACCCCGGCCACCGTGCCGGACACCCACAGCACCGGCAGATACCAGGCCAGCCGGGAGGTCTCCAGCAGGGCCATAGCGACGAGAATCTGCCCCGCATTGTGGGCTACGCCCCCCGCCACGCTGACGCCCACCGAGGAAAACCTCCCCGTCCGTTTCAGCAAACCCATCAGGGCCAGGCTCAGCGCCGCCCCGGCCACGCTGTAGGCCAGCGCCGCCCCGTTTCCGAACAGCAGCGTGACCAAAACGATGCGTACCAGGGAGATGACACAGGCGTCCCCCAAGCCCAGCCGGTACAGGGCGAACACAATGGCCAGATTGGGCAGGCCCAGCTTCACGCCGGGAACGCCCAACGGCGGCAGAAGGGACTCCAGCCAGGACAGCACCAGGGCCAGGGCGGTCAAGAGGCCGTATTGGGCGACTTTTGATGCTTTCATCCTGCCTCCTTATCCCGTGTTGGCGTCGATGCCGCTCCCCTGTCCGCCCTCGACAGACACCACCAGCTTATGGGGCAGGCAGACGATGGACTCTCCGGCGTACCGAATGGCCCCGTGATTGACGCAGATCTGGTCGGGACAGTCGGCCTCCACCACCTGGGCTGTCCCGTTCCGGATGACCAGGGTGTTGGTGTGTCCGCCCTCCCCCAGCACGACCCGGGCGTCCTCACTCAGGGGCAGCTCCATCACCGTCTCCCCGTCCACCTGGACGGACGCATATCCCCCGTCCTGCCGGGTGGCGTACAGGAATACCGCCAGCGCCCCGCCCAGGAGCGTCAGGGCGGCAATTAGTATAGCATCGTTTCGATGGGTTTTCAACCACTCCACAAAATTCCTCCAAAACCGCAACGGAGGGAGGGCCGTAAGGCCGCTCCCCCGTTGGCGCTTTTTCGTCTGTTAACCGTTCACGACCTCAGCCTTGGTGATATTGAGGGCGACAAGGCACCCGGCCTTACACACCTCGATGCACTTGCCGCAGCCGTCGCACTTGGCGTAGTCGATGCTCGCCAGGTTGTCGGTGACGGTGATGGCCCCGGTGTGGCAGTTCTTCTCGCACAGCTTGCAGCCGATGCAGCCCGCAGAGCAGCTCTTGCGGGTGCCCGCGCCCTTCTGGCGGCTGTTGCAGTCCACCACCATGTGGGCGTCGGCGGGGCGGATGGCGATGACCCCGTTGGGGCAGGTCTTGGCACACAGCCCGCAGCCGATGCACACGCTGGTGTCCACCCGGGCCAGCCCGCCGTTGATGTGGATGGCGGAGACGGGGCACACCTGGGCGCAGTCGCCCAGGCCGATGCAGCCGTAGACGCACTTGCCGGTGCCGCCGAAGAGCAGCTTGGCGGCGGCGCAGCTCTCCAGGCCCTTGTAGTCCATCTTCACGGAGGTGGCCTCACAGGTGCCGGAGCAGCGGACCTCGGCCACCTGCTTGGCCACGTCGCCGGCCTCCCGGCCCAGCACCTTGCCGATGCTCTCGGCGGCGGTGGCGCCGCCGGGGACGCACAGGTTGACGGCCAGGTCCGGGTCCTCCACCAGGGCGGCGGCGTACCCGTCGCACCCGGCGAAGCCGCAGGCGCCGCAGTTGGCGCCGGGCAGGCACTCACGCACCTGTGGGATGCGCTCATCCACCTCCACGGCCATGAACTTGGAGGCCACGGACAGCATCACAGCGCACAAAAGGCCGATGACGCCAACAACAGCGACAGCAATTCCGATTTCCATAGTCGCTCCCTCCTTAACCCAGCAGGTTTTCCACGACGCCGGCGAAGCCCATGAAGGACACGGACACGATGGCGGCGGAGATCAGGGTGATGGGCATGCCCTTGAAGCACTCGGGGCACTTGCACTTGTCCACCCGGCTGCGCACGCCGGAGAACAGCACCATGGCCAGCATGAAGCCCAGGCCGGAGCCCAGGGAGTTGAACATGGCCTGGACGAAGCCGCCGCCGAAGCCGCCGGTGGTGGTCAGGTAGTTGTCAATGTTGCTGATGCACACGCCCAGCACGGCGCAGTTGGTGGTAATGAGGGGCAGGTACACGCCCAGGGAGGCGTGGAGGGCGGGGATGTACTTCTTCAGGATGATCTCCACCAGCTGCACCAGGGCGGCGATGACCAGGATGAACACGATGGTCTGGAGGTAGCCCAGCCCATTGGGGTTGAGCACGAAGTACTGGATGGGGTAGGTGACGGCGGTGGCCAGCAGCATCACGAAGATGACGGCCACGCTCATCCCGGCGGCCTGGTCCAGCTTCTTGGACACGCCCAGGAAGGGGCAGATGCCCAAAAACTGGCTCAGCACGTAGTTGTTCACCAGGATGGCCGCCATGACGATGGCAACGAGTTCTTTCATTTCGCGGCAGCCTCCCTCTTCTCAGCGCAGTTTTGCCCGTTGCACGCCGCGGCGCTGGGGCAGCCCTCACAGCTGAAGTCCTTTTTCTTAATGGCCTTGCCGTTGCTGGCCTTGTTGATGATGGCGATCAGGATGCCGAAGATGGCGAAGCCGCCGGGGGCCATGGTCATGATGGAGATGTTGTTGTCCTTGAGCACGGGGACGGCCATGCCGAACCAGGTGCCCGCCCCGAAGATCTCCCGGATGGAGGCCATGGCCAGCATGGCCAGGGTGTAGCCCACGCCCATGCCGATGGCGTCCAAAGCGGAGTCCAGGGGGTTATTTTTGTTGGCGAACATCTCGGCCCGGCCCAGGATGATGCAGTTCACCACGATCAGGGGCAGGTAGAGGCCCAGGGCCACGTCCAGGGCGGGCAGGTAGGCTTTGACGATCATCTGCACCAGGGTGACGAAGGAGGCGATGACCACGATGTAGCAGGGGATGCGCACCTTGTCGGAGATGACCTTGCGCAGCAGGGAGATCATGATGTTGGAGCACAGCAGCACGAAGGTGACCGCCGCGCCCATGCCGATGGCGTTGGACGCCTGGGTGGTGACCGCCAGGAAGGGGCAGGTGCCCAGGATGAGCACCAGGATGGGGTTTTCCTTGATGATGCCGTTGGTCAGGATCTTCAGCTTATTGTTTTTCATGTCAGGCAGCCCCCTTTACCATATCCAAGGCTTCAAAGGCGTAGGTCAAAGCCAGGCGGTAGAAGTTGGAGGAACGGGTGGCGCCGCTGATGGTGTCGATGTTCTTGATGTCGGACACATAGGCGGCGTCCTTTCCGGGGAACTGGGCGGAGAAGCCGGCGTCCGTCACGATCTTGGCGCCCAGACCCGGCGTTTCGCTCTGGGCCAACACCTTGGTACCGGTGATCTTGCCCTCGGCGTCGATGCCCACCACCATTTTCAGGGTGTTCTTGCCGCCGTAGCCCTCAGCGGTGATGGAGAAGGTGTAGCCCGCGCCGTTTTCGGCCTGATAGACCTCCTTCACCGCATCGGGCAGACCGGCCAGCTCCACCTGGAGGAAGCTGTCCGCGTCGGGCAGGACCTCGATCCGGGCCTCCTCGTTGGCCTTGCGCTCGGCCTCGGCGATGATGGGGGCGGTGGCGCTGTTGGTGAGGGCCAGCAGGGCGCTCATGATGACGCAGATCAGGACCAGCACGATGATGGGGGCCCCGAAGTCGGTCATCACATTGGATTTTGTGTTCGTCATGCCTGCACACCTCCAAACGGCTTGGTCTTGGTCCACTCACAGATGTAGGGGTTGAGGATGTTCATCAGCAGGATGGAGAAGGACACACCCTCCGGGAAATTGCCCCACACCCGGATGAGCACGGTGATGAGGCCGCAGCCCAGGCCGAAGATCAGCTTTCCGTTGGGGGTGGGGGGGGAGGTGGTGTAGTCGGTGGCCATGAAAATGGCGCCCAGGAACAGTCCGCCCGCCATGACCTGGTACAGGGGCTCCTTGCCCAGCAGGGCGGTGAGCACCAGCACGGTGGCAATGAAGGCCACGGGGGTGTGCCAGGTGATGACCCTGCGGTAGATGAGGTACAGCCCGCCGATGAGCAGGGCCAGGCAGCTGGTCTCGCCCATGGAGCCGCCCCGGGCGCCCAGGAACATCTGGCCCAGGGTGGGCAGGGTTCCCTCGGCGCCGCCCAGGATGGCCAGGGGGGTGGCGGCGGTGACGGCGTCCGCCGGGGCGTTGGAGAACGCGGCGGGCAGCCAGCTGGTCATGGCCCCGGAGAAGGCCACCAGCATGATGACGCGGGCGGTGATGGCGGGGTTTGCGAAGTTCTGGCCGATGCCGCCGAAGAACTGCTTGACCACGATGATGGCCACGAAGGAGCCGAACATGGCCTGCCAGATGGGGATGGACGCCGGCAGGTTCAGGGCCAAGATCAGGCCGGTGACGGCGGCGGACAGGTCCATGATGGTGACGGGCCGGTGGGTGATCTTCTCAAAGGCCCACTCGCAGGCCATGGCCACGGCCACACACACGACCTCGACAAGCAAAGCCCGGACGCCGAAGAACACGATGGACGCGATGACGGCGGGGAACAGGGCGATGAGCACGTCCCGCATGATGGTCTGGGTGGTGTCCTTGGCGTAGATATGGGGGTTGACGGAAACGATCATGTTGTTCATTTAGACCGCCTCCTTTTCTTTTTCCTTGGCCGCTTTCTTCTCGGCGGCGGCTTTCTGCTCGGCGTTGTACTGATTGAGCATGGCTTTCGCCAGCTTGTTCACCTGGACCAGGGGCCGGCGGGCGGGGCAGCTGAAGGAGCAGCAGCCGCACTCCATGCACAAATTCACCTTGAGGGCCTTGAGCTTCTCAGGCTCCTTGTTGTTGTAGGCGCTCTCGATAGCGGCGGGCATCAGGTTGAAGGGGCAGTGGGCCACGCAGCGCCCGCAGCGGATGCAGGAGGAGGGCACAGGGTCCTCGGCGTCCTTGGCGTCGAAGGCCAGGATGGCGTTGGTGTTCTTCATCACCGGGGCCTCCAGGGAGGGGACGGAGGTGCCCATCATGGGGCCGCCGTAGAGCACCTTCTTGGGCTCGCACTTGAGGCCCGCGAAGTCCAGCACGTTCTGGATGGGGGTGCCCACGGGGACGATGACGTTCTGGGGGTTGGCGATGGCGGAGCCGTCCACGGTGACCACCTTCTCCACCAGGGGCATGCCGGTCTTGATGTACTTGGCGATGACGGCCAGGGTGGTGCAGTTGATGACGATGGCGCCCACGTCGATGGGCAGCTTGCCCTCGGGGACCACCTCGCCGGTGGTGTTGTAGATGAGCACCTTCTCGCCGCCCTGGGGGTACAGAGCGGGCAGGGCGGCCACCTCGAAGCCGGGCACACCCTTGCCCGCCTCCTCCATAATCTTCACGCACTGGGGCTTGTTGTCCTCGATGCCGATGACGATGCGGTCGGCGGTGTAGTATTTCTGGAGCAGCTGGGCGCCGTAGATCACGTCGTCGGCGCTGTCGATCATGGTGCGGGTGTCCGAGGTGATGTAGGGCTCGCACTCCGCGCCGTTGATGATGATGGCGTGCACCCGGTCCGGGTCCACGTTGAGCTTGACGGACGTGGGGAAGCCCGCGCCGCCCAGGCCCACGCAGCCGCACTGGCGCACCGCCTCCACAAAGCTGTCCTTATCGGTGACCACGGGGGGCTTGACGCCCTCCCACACGGTCTGCTCCCCGTCGGTCTCAATGACCACCACGGTGTCGAACCGGCCGTTGGCGCTGACAATCTCATCCAGGCGCTTCACCTTGCCGGACACGCCGGAGTAGATGGGGGCGGACATAAAGCCCCCCGCCTCCGCGATCATCTGGCCCACCTTGACCTCGTCCCCCGGCTTGACCACAGGCTTGGCCGGGGCGCCGATGTTCATGGACATGGGCACCGTGATCACCGGAGGCACCGGCAGGCGCACGGGAACCCGGTCCACCGTGTTTTTCCTGTGGGGCGCATGGATGCCATGCAATTTGCCACTGAACACAATGTCTCCTCCTTCTGTTTGTTTCTACAATCTCCTCCCCGCCGCCGGGCACAGCGCCGGTCCGGCGCGGAGGAACAGACGGCGGCCCCGCCAAAAGGGCGTGAGGGGCCCAAGGGCCGCCAAATCATGTAGAAACATTATACCACGTCCCGGTCCAAACGCAAGGGAAAATGTGCTGAAATCTTCACAAAAATTGCCAAAATCTTAACAAGCCCCATTCGGCCTTGAATTCCGATAGGGATTGTGGTATCTTACAATAGGATAAATGGGGGGACCTCTATGAAAATTTCCACAAAAGGGCGGTACGCCCTCCGGCTGATGGTGGACATCGCCCAGCACGTCCAGGACGGGCCGGTATCCCTGCGGGACGCCGCCCGGCGCCAGCAGCTCAGCGACAAATATCTGGAGCAGATCGTCACCCCCCTGGCCCGGGCGGGGCTGGTGCGCTCAGTCCGGGGGGCCGGCGGGGGCTACCTGCTCACCCGCGCCCCGGAGGAGTACTCTGTGGGCGACATCCTCCGCCCCCTGGAGGGCGACCTGGCCCCGGTGGAGTGCGCCACCGACGGCGGCTACTGTGAGCACAGCTGCGACTGCGTCACGGTGGAGCTGTGGCAGGACATCCACAAGGCAGTGTCCCAGGTGGTGGATCACACCACCCTGGCCGACCTGGTGGAGCGGCAGCAACGGCACCAGGGCAGGGGCGAGCCCTCACCCTGTCCGTGACCCGTTACCCATTCCCCCCGCCGGCGGCGGGGAAATACGATAAATTAATGCACGAGAGGAACGGCTGTATGGAGATCAACGGTCAAACTGTACAAGAAACCTACTATTATAAGGATATGGGCCTCTCCGAGGCCACCATGAAGGCCCTGGACAAAAAGGGCTTCACTCAGGCCACCCCCATCCAGGGCGGGGCCATCCCCTATTTCATGGACTGGAAGGACGTGGTGGCCAAGGCCCCCACCGGCACCGGCAAAACCTTCGCCTTCGGCATCCCCATGGTGGAGCACATCGACCCGGATTCCAGCGATGTCCAGGCTCTCATTTTGGCCCCCACCCGGGAATTAGCCATCCAGATCCGGGACGAGCTGCGGGATTTGTGCGCCTTCCGCGAGGGGGTGCGCACCGTCTGCCTCTACGGCGGCCAGCCCATCGAAAAGCAGCTCACCCAGCTCAAGGCCAAGCCCCAGATCGTCGTCGCCACCCCGGGACGGCTCATGGACCACATGAAGCGGCGCACGGTGAAGTTGGACAAGGTGCAGACCGTGGTGCTGGACGAGGCGGACCGGATGCTGGACATGGGCTTCATCCAGGACGTCACCCGCATCCTGGACAAAATGCCCCACCGCCGCAACTTAGGGTTATTTTCCGCCACAATATCACGGGAAGTTATGGATATCTCCTGGGTATACCAGCGGGACCCGGCGGAGATCACCGTCCGCCCCATTGAGGAGAACCGCCCGGACATCCAGCAGTACGCCATCGAGCTCATGGGCCGAGAGCAGAAGCTGGACACCATGACCGCCCTCCTCCAGAACGGCGGCTATGACCGGGCCATCGCCTTTTGCAACACGAAAAACATGACCGACCGGCTGGCGGGTCTATTGAAAATGCGGGGCATCTCCTGCGAGGCCATCCACGGGGACATCCCCCAGCGGGAGCGGGAGCGCACCCTGCAAAGGTTCAAGGAGGGAAAGCTGCGGGTGCTGGTGGCCACCGACGTGGCCGCCCGGGGGCTGGACATTGACGACGTGGACGCGGTGTTCAACTACGACGTGCCCGACGAGCAGGAGTACTATATCCACCGCATCGGCCGCACGGGCCGGGCAAAAAAGCACGGGGTGTCCTACACGCTGATGGCGTCGGTGACGGAGTCGGTGAAAATGCGGGACATCGCCCGGAACACCAAGGCGGAGATTCAACTGCTCAAATACGATGAGGACGGCTGCCTGATGCTGGTGGAGGGCACGGCCTGACAAAATTGGAACAGGGCGGACGGCGGACCGTCCGCCCCTTTTGTTTGGAGGGATATGATGAACATCCATGTTTTAGCCGTGGGCGATGTGGTGGGGGATTCCGGGGTGGATTTCCTCTCCCGGCACCTGCCCGCCCTGCGCAAGCTCCACGACGTGCACTTCACCGTGGTATGCGGGGAGAACGCAGCCTGCAACGGCCTGCTCCCCGCACAGGCGGACGCCATCTTCGCCGCCGGGGCGGACGTGATTACCATGGGCAATCACACCTGGGACAAACAACAGATCGTCAAGTATATGGAGGGCAATCCCTACCTCATCCGGCCCGCCAACTACACCCGCCGGGCCCCGGGCCGGGGCTGGGGGGTGTTCGACGGCCCCCGGGGGCTGCGCGTCCGGGTGGTGGACCTCATCGGCCGCACCGGCATGGACGCCAACTTCGACAACCCCTTCACCAAAATCGACGAGGTTTTGAAGCGGGACCAGGCCGACCTGACCCTGGTGGATTTTCACGCCGAGGCCACCAGCGAAAAGGGGGCCATGGCCTGGCACCTGGACGGCCGGGCCCAGGCCCTGTGGGGCACCCACACCCACGTGCCCACCGCCGACTGCCAGGTGCTGCCCCAAGGGCTGGGGTTCTGCACCGACCTGGGCATGACCGGCCCCAGCCAGTCCGTCATCGGCATACGCCCCGAGCAGGCCGTCAACCGCTTCCTGGGCGGCCTGCCCCGCCGGTTTCAGCCCGCCGAGGGGCCCTGCAAGCTGGACGCGGTGCTCTTTGAGCTTGACGCTGGGGCCAAGCGGTGCGTGGGTGTCCAACGTGTCGACATTATGTAGTTTGTTGTTCATCCTTTTTCTTGACTTACTTTTTCTTTGAAAAGAAAAAGTAAGCAAAAAGAAACTTTTGACCCGCTTCCATCGCAGGTGATATCTTCCCGTTTACACACGGTGACGAATACACCCCATAACTCGAAACAGGATGGAGAGAAACATATGAAACTGCTCCACGCCTCCGATTTCCACCTGGACTCCCCACTGTCCGGCCTCTCTCATGAGCAGAGCGCCCAGCGCCGGGGTGAGCTGCGGGAGGTCCCCGCCCGGCTGGCCCGGCTGGCGAAGGACGAGGGGGTGGACCTGGTCCTCCTCCCCGGCGACCTGTTCGACGGGGACCGAGTGCACCCGGAGACCCTCCGGGCTCTGACCCAGGCCCTGGAGGAGATGGCGGTCCCGGTGTTCATCGCCCCGGGCAACCACGACTATTTCCACGAAAAATCTCCCTACGCCGCCGCCTCTTGGCCTGACAATGTTTATATCTTTACACAGCCTGATTTACAAGGGATTGAGCTTCCCGCGCTCAATTGTGTTGTACATGGCTGCGCCTTTACAGCCCCCCACCGGGAGGACGACCCCCTCCTGGGCTTCACCGCCCCGGACGACGGGCGGCTCCACCTGCTGTGTGTCCACGGGGAGGTGGGCCTGTCGGGGAGCTACGCCCCCATCGACCCCAGATCCCTGGAAAGGTCCGGGGCAGACTACGCCGCCCTGGGCCACATCCACGCCTGGGTGAGTGGAAAGGCGGGCACGACCCTGTGGGCCTACCCCGGCTGTCCCGAGGGGAGGGGCTTTGACGAGCTGGGGCCCAAGGGGGCGCTTATCGTTTCCTTTGACGAGCCCGCCCAGCTGGCAATTTCCTCCCCGGACGCTCCCCCCATAGCCCCCATTGGCCTGGGTGTGCCGCCTGTGGCGGCAAAATTCGTCCCCATCTGCCGTCGGCAGTACCGCGTAGAGTCTGTGGAGGTCGATCCCTTTACTGACAGCCTCCCCCAGGGGAAGAGCCCCGATCTGGTCCGGATCCTGCTCACCGGGGAGAGCCGCTTCGCCCCCGACCTGGCGGCGCTCACCGCCCAGGCCGCCCCCCATTTCTTCCACGTGGAGCTGCGTGACCGCACCACCCTGCCCCAGGACCTGTGGGCCAGGGCGCAGGAGGACTCGCTGACGGGGCTTTTCTTGCGGGAGATGCGCGCCCGGCTGGACCAGGCCGGCGAGGGTGAACGGGACAAGCTGCTGCTGGCCGCCCGGTTCGGGCTGGCGGCCCTGGAGGGAGGGGAGGACATCCGGCCATGAGGATCAAGAAGCTCACCGCCTCCTTCGGGGCGCTGGAGAACGCGGTGCTGGAGCCCGGCCCGGGCCTCACCGTCATCACCGCCCCCAACGAGGGGGGCAAATCCACCTGGGCTGGCTTTTGGAAGGCCATGCTCTACGGCATCGACACCCGGGAGCGGGACAGGGCCGGCTTTTTGGCAGACAAGACCCGCTACCTCCCCTGGTCCGGGGCCCCCATGTCCGGGGAGGCCCAGGTGGAGTGGCGGGGCCAGGACGTCACCCTGCGCCGCTCCTCCACAAAGGCCAGCCCCTTTGGAAGATTTCAGGCGGTCTACACCGCCTCCGGCGACCCGGTGCCCGGCCTCACCGCCGCCAACGCCGGGGAACAGCTCACCGGGGTGGGGCGGGAGGTGTACCTGCGCTCCGCCTTCGTGGGCCGGGGGGAGGCTTTCATCGGCGAGAGCCGCGAGCTGGAGGCCCGCGTCGCCGCCCTTGCCACCTCCGGGGAGGAGGACGTGGCCTACTCCACCGTGGAGCGCACCCTGAAGGACTGGCGCAACCGCCGCCGCCTGAACCGCTCCAACGGCCTGATCCCCCAGTTGGAGGAGGAGCGCTCCCGGCTGGACGCATCCCTTCGGGAGATGGCCGGCGCCCGCCGCCGGAAGCTGGAAGCGGAGCAGGAACTGGAGCACCTGGAGGCAAAGCAGGAGGAGCTTCGGTCCGACCTGGAAACCTGGGCGCGGATCGAGAAGCACGAGCTGAACCGCCGCTATGGCGAGGCGTATTTAGATTGGGAGCGGGCCAAGGAGGCCGTCCCGGAGGAGGCCCCCCACCCGGTGTTCGGCGCCATGACCGGAGAGGAGGCGTGGGCCTTTGCCCAGAAGAAACAGAGGGAACACGACGAAGCCTTGGAGGAGAACCGCCGCCGGGAGGCCCGGCTGGCAGAAGCGGAAAAGCAGGGGAATCTTGGAAATCAGCAGATTGTAATTGGCTGCATCCTGGGCCTGCTGGCCGCATTACTGCTGGCGATGTTTACTGCGCACATATTGGACGGAGGCTGGGTGTTATTGGCCCTGGCGGCGGTGTCCGTACTGACCGGCCTGCTGAGTGCGCTCCAAGGCCGCAGGCGGACCCTGCGGGCCCGCAGGGAGCAAGCTGCCTGCCGGCCCGTTCCCGTCCCTGAGGAGACGGACTGGCTGGGCCAAGCCGCAGAATACCGGGAGAACTTGGCCAAAGCGGCCCAGGCCCGGGCCAACCAGGCCGCCGCCCGCCGCCGGGTGGACGATCTGGCCGCCCAGGGGGGGCAGCTCTTCGACACGCTGGAGATGTTATATCCTCCCGCTCAGTCCAAGGCGGCCACCGCCGCCCAGCTGGCCGCGGTGGAGCGGGAGCTGGGCTGGGTGCGGGGCGAGCTGGCCCGGCAGTCCGGGGCGCTGGCCCAGATGGGAGACCCGGAGGGCGCCGAGGACCGCAAAAGCGAGCTGGACCGCCAGCTAGAGCGCCGCCTGGAGGAGTACGACGCTCTGTCCACCGCCCTGGAGGCCCTGGGCGCCGCCAACGACCAGCTGCGCCAGCGGTTCTCCCCGGCGCTGAACCGAAAGGCGGGGGAGCTGCTGTCCGCCCTCACCGGGGGGCGGTGGGATCAACTCACCCTGGCCCGGGACTTCTCCGCCCAGGCCGGAGCAGCGGGGGACCCCCTGCCTCACCCGGCCCTGGCCCTGTCCACCGGCACGGCCCAGCAGCTCTACCTGGCCGTCCGGCTGGCGGTGTGCCACCTCACCGTGCCGGAGGCGCCCATCCTGCTGGACGACGCCCTGACCGCCTTTGACGACCACCGGATGACCCTGGCCCTGGAGCTTTTGCGACGGCTGGGGGAGGAGCGGCAGATCCTGCTCTTCTCCTGCCACGGCCGGGAGGCGGAATGGGCAAGGGCCCGCGGCGTGCCCGTCATCGAATTGTAAAAGAAGGCCCTCTCCCTGGGGAGAGGGCCTTAAATATGCCGGTTTATGGGACTTCATCCGGGGTATACTGTCCTCAGAGCAAAGGGGAGGGCCACTCCCCCGGATGAAAGGAGCGTCCCATATGTACGAGATGGAGTTTGTGCGGGGCCATGTGGAGGTCTATCTGGACGGCGCGTTCTGCTTTTCCGCGGACACCCGGGGGGAGGCGGAGAAGGAAATCGAAGCGATGACCGCGTGAAGGAAAAGCGGCCCGTGGCGTGTTCCACGGACCACTTTTTACGCTGTGTTATCACGCTCCGGCTGGGCGCACCGCGGGTCGCTTTCCCTCCGACTCAGGCAAAACCCGCCTCCGCTATGCGGCGGCTGGGCTTTTGCCTTCGCTTCGGTCCAAGCTCCCCTGTGCGCTTGCCGTCGCGCTTACCGGAAGAAGTAACTCCACGGGAACTCGCTGAACGGGTCGTAGTAATTCCCGTTGCCGCCGTAGGGATCGTAGTAGCCGCCGCTGGCGGTCTGCCGGGGATTGGGGTCGGCGGGGACAGTCTGGCCCCCCTGGCCGCCGGAGGTCTGGGTGCTGTTTTGCTGCTCGTCGAAGGTGAGGGTCAGAGTGAGGGTCTCGCCGGAGCGGTACACCTCCACCTGCACGGTATCCCCCGCACGGTAGCTGTTCTTCACGGAGGTCAGCTGGCTGACGCCGGTGATCTCGGTGTCGTCGATCTTGGTGATGATGTCGCCCCGGCGGATGCCCGCGGCCTCGGCGCAGGAGCCCTCCTCCACGTCGTTGACGTACACGCCCACGGGCCAGCCGAATCGGTCGGCGTAGTCGGCGGTGTCGGAGGGGTTCAAAATGCCCATGTAGGGCCGGCCGGTGACGTAGCCGTACTTCATAAAGTCGGTGACGATGCCCAGCACGTCGTTGATGGGGATGGCGAAGCCGATGCCCTCAATGGCGGCCTGGCGGGTGTCGCCGTTGTTGCTGAGCTTGGCGGAGGTGATGCCCACCACCCGGCCGTAGCTGTCGAACAGCGGCCCGCCGGAGTTGCCGGAGTTGATGGTGCAGTTGGTCTGGATCATGTTCATCACGGTGCCGTCGCTCATGGTGACGGACCGGCCGGTGGCGGACACGTAGCCGGAGGTGAGGGAGAAGGACAAGGTGCCCAAGGCGTTGCCGATGGTGCACACCTGCTCGCCCACCACCAGGTCGTCGGAGTCGCCGAGGACCACCGGCTTCAGGCCGGACACGCCGTCGATCTTCAGCACGGCCACGTCGTTGAGCTCCTCGCCGCCCACCAGCTTGGCGTCGTAGCTCTCGCCGTTGTTCAACGTGACCTTGATGGCGGTGGCCCCGTCGATGACGTGGTAGTTGGTGACGATGTAGCCGTCCTGGCTGACGATGAAGCCGGAGCCCGCGCCGGCGGTCTCATACTGGTAGTAGCCCTGCTGCACGGTGGCCTGCACCGAGATGCACACCGAGGAGTCGGCGTAGGCGGCGTTGATCTCCGCCAGGGTCATGGGGGTGAGCCCGTCGGCCTTTTTCACCGTCACCGGGGTAGGGTCGGTGTCGTTGCGGTTGATGACGGAGCCGTCCTCCCGGTCCTCCCGGTCGTCGGGGGCGGACAGGCCGGTCTGCTCACCGGGGTCGTTGAGGGAGCTGTAGAGGGCCGCGCCGCCCACCCCCGCGCCGCCGCCCACCAGGGCACAGCACAGCACCAGGGCCACCGCCTTGGCCGCGCCGCCCTTTTTCTTCTTGGGGGGCTGGGAGGGCGCCGAGGGCCCCTGCCGGGGCTGCTCCCAGGGGTCGGAGGGCTGGGAGGAATAATTGAAATGGTACACGCCGTTTTTGTCAAATCCATTTTGGTCGTTCATGGAGCATTCTCCTTTCAGGTACTGTATGGAAAGGCGGGGCGGCTGTCCTGGGCCGCTCCCCCGCCGTTGAGAATAAGATACTACGCAATTATGTCAAAACTATGTCATGGGGCCAAAATGATTTTGAACTTACGCTGAAACGACGCTGAAAAAGATGGGGTACGACAGCTCAGCGCTATACGGGGCCCCCGCAAAGCTGTCCTTTAGCTTTGTGGGGAAAGGAGGGGCAGCGCAATGGATGAGCTTTCGCCGCAGGCGGAAGCGAAGGATATGAAGCTTGCCCCGACGTTGTCACGCTTCGAAGCGGCCAGAACGCTCGGGCGCTTTCCTTCCTACTCGGGCAAAATACAGATTTGCTTCGCAAATCTTTGTTTTTTGCCCTCGCTTCAGTCCAAGCGTCCTCGCTGTCCGCTTCTCAGCGCTTCCGTCCGGAGCGCAGAATGGCGTTGATATCCCGGGCGGCCATGCCCAGGTCGTCCAGCACAGGCCGGAAGATACCCAGCTTGGCCAGGTTGATGCACACCAGCAGCAGCAGCGGGCCCACCACCATACCCAGCACGCCCCCCAGCTTCATGCCCACGTAGATGCCCACCAGGGACAAAATGGGGGACAGGCCGGTCTGGTCGCCCAAGATTTTCGGCTCGGCGAACCGGCGGAACAGCACGATGACCCCCCAGACCGCCATCAGCGCCGCCGCCTCGCCGTACTGGGCCAGCACCATGTCCACCACCGCCCAGGGCACCATGACGGTGCCAGCGCCGATGATGGGGATGAAGTCCAGCACCGCCAGGCCGAAGGCCAGCAGCAGGCCGTAGGGCTGCCTCATCAGCAAAAAGCCGATGGTCAGAATAATAAACACCCCGGCGGACAGGATGAGCTGGCTCTTCACATAGCCGCCGAAGGCGCTCATGAAGATGTCCTTCACCGAGCGGCAGAAATCCCGGGCCACCATGGGCACCCGGTCGGTGAGCTCAAAGCGCAGCCGGGGATAGTCTCCGGTGATGAAATAGCTGCCCATCATGAACACCACCAGGGCCACGGCGAAGTTGGACACCCCCGTCACCATGGAGGGAGCCTGCCCCGCCATCTGGGCGAACCAGCCGGAGAGGTCCAGCTCCTGGACCCAGCCCACAAAGGCGTCCATCAGCCCCTCGCTGGTGGTGAGCAGGCCCTGGGGCACCAGCCCTCCCAGCCCCTCCAGCCAGCTGCCCACGCTGTTGATGACGCCCACCAGGCCGCTGAGCAGCTCGTCCAGCACCGACTGCCGGTTGTCGAACAAAGAGCGCACCTGGTCCACCGCCATCCAGCCCAGGCCGAAGAGTACGCCGCCGATCACGGCGAACACCAGCACCACCAGCACCAGGGAGACGGCCTTCCGGGAGATATTCGTCTTGCGCTGGAGCCAGCGCACCGCCGGGTTGAGCACCCAGGCCAGCACCAGGGCGAACAAAAAGGGGCTGAGCAGGGAGGCCAGGGGGAGGCCCACCCAGACCGCCAGGGCCGCCGCCCCCAGGGTCAGCGCCCCCCGCAGGCCCAGCCGGAGCCAGAGCTGGCCCCGCTCGTGCCAGGACAGCTGTGTTTGTTCCATGTGGGTCCCCTCTTCCGTATTCAGGATAGTTGGTACGCGGCAGAAAGTATTATAGGCCATCTCTTTGGTCTTGACAACCCCAAACCTTTGGGCTAAACTAATCATTTAATAAAGTTTGAGCCAAGTGTCAAAAAATCAGTAAAGGAGAGTGCCCTCCTATGGCCTCCAGCCGGTTCCAGCGGGGCTATGTCCCCATCTTCCTGTCCTATTATAAGCCCCACCTCAAGCTCTTTATTCTGGATATGCTCTGCGCCCTGGGCATCGCCCTGGTGGACCTGGCTTTCCCCGCCGTGTCCCGGACGGCGCTGAACGAGCTGCTCCCCCAGAGCCTGTTCACCGCCTTCTTCACCGTCATGGCCATCCTGCTGGCCGCCTACGCCCTGCGCTCGGTGATGTACTTCATCGTCACCTACTGGGGCCACATGATGGGGGTGCGCATTGAGGCGGACATCCGCCGAGACCTGTTCGGCCACATGCAGGACCTGTCCTTCTCCTTCTACGACAAAAACCGCACCGGCCAGCTGATGAGCCGGGCCACCAACGACCTATTTGAGATCACCGAACTGGCCCACCACGGCCCGGAGGACCTGTTCATCTCCGCCGTCACCCTCATCGGCGCCTTCTGCATGATGCTCTCTATCCAGTGGAAGCTGGCCCTCATCGTGTTCGCCGTGGTGCCCATCTTTGTGGTGTTCACCATCGTCCAGCGCAGCCGGATGATGCGGGCCTCCCTGCGGCAGAAGCAGACCATGGCGGGCATCAACGGCCAGCTGGAGTCCGCCATCTCCGGGATGCGCACCGCCAAGGCCTTTGCCAGCGAGGGCCAGGAGGAAGAGAAGTTCCGGACCGCCAACGAGCAGTTCAAGGGGGCCAAGCGGGACTACTACCAGGCCATGGCCACCTACCACGCCGGGCTGGAGTTCGCCCTGCCCGCCATGAACGTGCTCACCGTGGCCGCCGGGGGCTTCTTTATCATGCGGGGCGAGATGGACTTCGTGGACCTGGTCACCTTCACCCTGTATATCTCCACCTTCCTCACCCCTGTGCGCAAGCTGGCCGCCTTTGTGGAGCAGTTCCTCAACGGCATGGCGGGCTTCAAGCGGTTCGTGGAGCTAATGCGGGTGGAGCCCGCCGTCCAGGACGCCCCGGACGCCAAGGAGATGGGGGCGGCGAAGGGCGACATCCTCATCGACGACGTGTCCTTCCACTACGACGACGGCCCGGCGGTGCTGGACCACGTGTCCATCCACATCCCCCAGGGGGAGACGGTGGCGGTGGTGGGCCCCTCCGGGGGCGGCAAATCCACCCTGTGCCAGCTCATCCCCCGGTTCTACGACGTGACGGGGGGCCGCGTCCTGGTGGACGGCCGGGACGTGCGGGAGGTAACCCAGCGCTCCCTGCGCCGGAGCATCGGCATCGTCCAGCAGGACGTGTTCCTCTTTGCCGGGACCGTTTTGGACAACATCCGCTACGGCCGCCCCGACGCCACCGAGGCGGAGGTGGTGGAGGCCGCCCGTCGGGCGGAGATCTACGACGACATCATGGCCATGCCCGACGGCTTCCAGACCTACGTGGGGGAACGGGGGGTGATGCTGTCCGGCGGACAGAAGCAGCGGGTGTCCATTGCCCGGATCTTCCTGAAAAACCCGCCCATCCTGATTTTAGACGAGGCCACCTCCGCCCTGGACTCCGTCACCGAGGCTCGCATCCAGTCCGCCTTTGACGAGCTGGCCAAGGGCCGCACCACCTTAATTATTGCCCACCGGCTGTCCACCATCTGCTCCGCCCACCGGATCATCGTGGTAGACGACAACCACATCCTGGAGGAGGGCACCCACGAGGAGCTGCTGGCAAAGGGCGGGGAGTACGCACAGCTCTACAACGCCCAAAAAAGAGTGGTATAGCGATGAATAAAACCGAGCTTTTGAACAAATTCTCCAAGGACCCGGAGGAGCGCGTCGTCCTGGCCCGGGCCCTGGACCAGCTGGACCGGGCGCGGAACCGCTCCATCCCCTGCGCCACCCAGTTCCTGTCCCCCGCCCAGCGGGCGGCGCTGGAGCCCGTCCTTGCCGCCTCTGGCCACCCAAAGCACCTGTTTCACGGCGGATTTGAGGGTGCGGAGCGCACGGTGTGCGTGTTCCTCCCCGACTGGCAGGACCCCGAGGACTGGGAGCCGTCGGAGGAGCTGGCCGCCATCGAGTGCGCCTACCCGCCCACTGGGGCTGACCTGACCCACCGGGACCTCTTGGGGGGGCTCATGGGCATCGGCCTCACCCGGGAAAAGGTGGGGGACATCCTGGTGGGGGAGCACTCCTCTCAGATCGTCTGCCTGAAGGACGCCGCCCCCATCATCCTGTCCCAGTTCGGCCAGGCGGGGCGGTACAGATTAAAGCTGCGGGAGATCCCCCTCACGGACCTGTCCCCCGCCCCCGCCCAGGTGAAGCTCATCCACGACACGGTGGCCGCTCTCCGGCTGGACGCGGTGCTCTCCTCCGGCTTCTCCCTGGCCCGGGGCAAGGCGGCGGACGCCGTCACCGGGGGCCGGGTGTCCCTCAACCACCGGGAGTGCCTCAAACCCGACCGGGCGGTGGCCCAGGGCGATGTCCTCACCTGCCGGGGGCTGGGCAAATGCGTGCTGAAAAGCGTGGGGGGCCAGTCCCGGAAGGGGCGGATCATCATCGAGATCGAGAGGTATCTGTAATGGACCAGAAAAAAATCGACCGCATCAACGAGCTTGCCCGCCGGGTGAAGGCGGGGGAGTCCCTGACCCCCGAGGAGCTTTCCGAGCGGGACGCGTTGCGCCGCGAGTATATCGCCAGCGTCAAGGCCAGCCTCACAGGGCAGCTGGACAACACCTATCTCGTGGAGCCGGACGGCACCAAGCACAAGCTGCCCAAGCGGAAATGAAATGACAGGGCGGCGCCAAGCACCGGCTGTCAAGGAAGAAATGACCGATGCACCGCGAACGCAAAAGGGCCTGCCGCAGTGCGGCAGGCCCTTTTTTGCGCGAAATTTTTACGCCTCGGTCTCGGCCACCACGTTAGTGGCGCGCACGCCCTTAGCGCCGCGGGGATCAGGCTCCGTCTCGAAGGTGACCTTCTGGCCCTCCAGCAGCTTCTTATAGCCCTCGGCCACGATGGCGGAGAAGTGGACAAACACGTCCTCCGTGCCGTCATCGGGAGTGATGAAGCCGTAGCCCTTCTCCGCGTTGAACCATTTCACAGTACCGTTCATTTCCTATATCCTCCTTATTTGTAAAAAATTCGTTTTGAAAGTAGAAGAAAAAAGTCCGCCCTTTCATGTACGAAAGAGCGGACACAAATCAGTTCATACATCAAAACCATTGTCAGTATAGCACCATGTTAAAAGGCTGTCAAGCACACTTTGAAAAAAAACCGAAAACAGGGACAATTTGGAACAAATTTTCATCTACTTCCACAAAAAACCAGTTTTTTCACCGTTCTTCCAGCTCAGTCCCGGATTTGGAAAAATCTGCGCCCGTTTTCTTTCGTGATCCTGGAACATTCCTCCGGGCCGACGCCCTTCAGCGATCCCAGCCGCTCACAGATGAGGCCCACATAGCCGGAGTGGTTCCGCTCCCCCCGGTGGGGCACAGGGGCCATATAGGGGCTGTCCGTCTCGATCATGAGGCGGTCCAGGGGGACGGCCTGGGCGACCTCCAGCGCCCTGCGGGCGTTTTTGTAGGTGAGCACCCCGGTGAAGGAGATCATCCACCCCAGCTTCACCAGCTCCGACGCCATCTCGGCGCTGCCGCAGAAGCAATGGAACACCCCCCGGACCTGGGGGAACTCCCGGACGATGTCCAGGCAGTCCCCGTGGGCTTCCCGGTCGTGGACAATGACGGGCAGGTCCAGCTCCTGGGCCAGGGCCAGCTGCGAGCGGAACACCCGCTGCTGGAGCTCCCTTGGGTTATCCTTCCAGTAGTAGTCCAGCCCGATCTCCCCGATGGCCACCACCTTGGGGTGGGCGGCCAGGGCGCGCAGCTCGTCCACGTCCCCCTGTGTCCAGTCCCCACAGTCCTCCGGGTGCACCCCCACCGCGGCGTATACAAAGGGATACCGCTCTGCAATCTCAATGGCTTTACGGGAGCTGGGCAGGTCGCAGCCGGGGTTGACCACCAGCTCCACCCCCTGGCCGGGCAGGGCGGAGAGCACTGCGTCCCGGTCAGGGTCGAACTGGCGGGAATCGTAGTGGGCGTGGGTGTCGAAGAGGCCGGTCAGCACAGCTTGGCCCCCGCGGGGATGGCGTCGTCCACCATCAGCAGGTGTAGGACCTCCTCTCCCTTCTCGGTGTGGACGGCGGAGATGAGCATCCCCTGGCTCTCCTGGCCCATCATCTTGCGCGGGGGCAGGTTGACGATGGCCACCAGGGTCTTGCCGATGAGCTCCTCCGGCTTGTACCACTTGGCGATGCCGGACAAAATCTGGCGGTCCACGCCCGTGCCGTCGTCCAGGGTGAACCTCAGCAGCTTGTCCGACTTCTTCACGCTCTGGCAGTCCTTCACCTTCACCGCCCGGAAGTCGGACTTGCAGAAGGTGTCGAAGTCCACCTTCTCCTCCAGCTGGGGCTCAATCTCGATGGCGGGCAGGGCGGCTTTGCGGGCCTCCTCCTGGAGGGCCTCCAGCTCGGCCAGCTCCTTTGCCACGTCGATGCGGGGGAACAGGTTGTCCCCCTTGGCCACGGACGCCGTGGCGGGCAGAGTGCCCCACTGTGCCGCGCTCTCCCAGGTCTTGCAGCATCCGTCGCAGTTTCCGCACACGCCCAGCTGGGAGAAGATGGCCTCCGTGGTGGCGGGGATGAAGGGCGTGAGCAGCACGGCGCAGATGCGCACGGTCTCCAGCAGATTGTAGAGCACGGTGGCAAGGCGCGCGCCGTTGGCCTCCATGTCCTTCGCCAGGGTCCAGGGGGCGTTCTCGTCAATATACTTGTTGGCACGCTGGATGACCTTGAAAATCTCCTCCAGGGCGTTTTGGAACTGGAATTTCTCCATCTGCTCCTCATAGCGCCCCCGCAGGGAGGAGGCCAGGGAGATGAGCTCCTCGTCCAGGGCGTCCCCCTGCCGGGCCTCGGGCAGGGTGCCGCCAAAGTACTTCTCCGCCATGGCGGTGGTGCGGCTCACCAGGTTGCCCAGGTCGTTGGCCAAATCCACGTTGATGGTCTGGATGAGCAGCTCGTTGGAGAAGTTTCCGTCGGAGCCGAAGGGGAAGGAGCGCAGCAGGAAGAACCGCAGGGCGTCCACCCCGTAGCGCTCAGAGAGCAGATAGGGGTCCACCACATTGCCCTTGGACTTGGACATCTTGCCCCCGTCCAGCAGCAGCCAGCCGTGGCCGTACACCTTTTTGGGCAAAGGCAGGTCCAGGCTCATGAGGAAGGCGGGCCAGTAGATGGCGTGGAAGCGGACGATCTCCTTGCCGATGAAGTGGACGTCGGCGGGCCAGAACTTCTCCAGGTCGTGATATTGGCTGTTTTGATAACCCAGAGCGGTCATATAGTTGAACAGCGCGTCCAGCCACACGTAGACCACGTGGCCCGGGTCGAAGTCCACGGGCACCCCCCAGGTGAAGGAGGTGCGGGACACACACAGGTCCTGGAGGCCCCCCTCACAGTCGATGAAGTTGTTCACCATCTCGTTGACCCGGCTGCGGGGCTCCAGGAAGTCGGTGTTCAAAAGCAGGTCCCTCACCCGGTCGGCGTACTTGGAGGCCCGGAAGAAGTAGGCCTCCTCTTCGGCGTCGTGGACTTCCCGGCCGCAGTCGGGGCACTTGCCGTCCTTGAGCTGGCTCTCTGTCCAGAAGGCCTCACAGTCCTTGCAGTACTTGCCCTTGTAGGCCCCCTTGTAGATGTCCCCCTTGTCGTACATGGCCTTGAAGATCTTCTGGATGGCCTCCACGTGGTAGCCGTCGGTGGTGCGGATAAAGCGGTCGTAGGACACGTTCATCAGCTTCCACAGATCCAGCACCCCTCCGGGGGCGGCCACAATGCTGTCCACGAACTGCTGGGGAGTGACCCCCGCCTCGCGGGCCTTGCCCTCGATCTTCTGGCCGTGCTCGTCGGTGCCGGTGAGGAACATCACGTCATAGCCGCACAGCCGCTTGTACCGGGCCATGGCGTCGGTTGCCACGGTGCAGTAGGCGTGGCCGATGTGCAGCTTGCCCGAGGGATAGTAGATGGGGGTGGTGATATAAAACTTCTTGTCATTCATGGGTGGTCTCCTCCTGTATGCTTACCTCCCCGGACGCCGGGGGAATGGGTGTGCCGCTGAGCTTGGGCGGATTTTTCAGATTGGGGGGCAGCCGCCACAGCACCGCCGCCCCCGCCAGCACCTGGGCCGACAGCAGCAGGCAGTCGGCGGCGGCTCCCTCCGCCAGGGCGGAGGCGAGGGCGGGGCCGGACAGCGCCAGGGTCATGGCCGCCATCCACAAAAGCCGCCGGGGCCGGGCCGCGCTGGTGGACATGCCGGCGAAGTCCATATAGAACAGCATCCCGCACACGATGGCCAGCAGCAGCGGGGCGTAGTCCCACTGGACCGGGTTGGCGGCGTGGCCCCGGAAGCTCTCCATCAGCCACACGCACCCGGCGATGCCGGGCAGGGCGGCGGAAAAGCCCCCCTTCCCCCGCCGGCCCGGGTGCAGCCCGTCCCGGCCCATCTGGAGCAGCCCCAGAAAGGACAGCAGGGCCCCCACCGCCGTGGCGATGGCCAGCACGCCGTTGTTGGTGGGCAGCTGGGCGTCGATGCCCTGGGCGATGGCCGCCTTTGCCTCCTGATAGACCTGCCACTGGCCCAGCCCCGTGCGCAGCAGGAAGGGGGCCGCCGCCGCGGCCAGGAAGGCCGCCAGCACCACCAGGATGGGGTACACCGGGTCCCCCGCGTCCAAAAAGATCAGGTCCCACCGGTGGGCCTGCCCCGGCGCCACCGGGCCCCGGGACACGGGCTGGCCCACGGCCAGGATGGCAAACCAGGCCGCCGCCATCACCAGCACGCAGGCCAGCGTCACGCTGGCCTGGGCGCCTGGTATGGACAGGCCGGTGTCCGCCTCGAAGGCGGAGCCCAGCTGCCAGCGCCGCAGCGCGGCGGACACAAAGCCCGCCGAAACCGCGAACAGCAGCCAGTACGTCCGCCCGGAGCAGCGATTCGTCGTGAAATTCATCTAAAGCCTCCCCCCGGCCCCGCCGTGAAATGAACGCCCATGGCTCACAGCCCCTTCCAGTGGTAGAAGGGGAAGATGACGGACACCCCCCGGCCGATCACACACCTGGTATCCACGATGCCGATGCCGGGATAGCGGCTGTCGGCGGAGTGGTTGCGGTTGTCCCCCATGACAAAGATGCAGCCCTCGGGGACCACGGCGTGGTTGATGCCCTCCCCGTAGGAGGGCACCCGCATCCGCTCCTTCACGTAGTCCTCCTCCAGGGCCTCCCCGTCCACATACACCGTGCCGGAGGCGTAGTCCACATCCACTGTCTGGCCCTCCAGGGCGATGACCCGCTTGACGATGGAGTCCTCCTGATAGCTCTCCTGGGTGAGCACCACGATATCCCCCTGCTTTGGCCTGTAGCCCAGGGACCACACCAGCATCAGGTCCCCGCCCTTCAGGGTGTTCTCCATAGACGGGCCGCTGACCACGATGATCCGGGCCACAAAGGTGAACAGCAGCACAAAGGCCGTCATCATCATCACCAGCACCCGGATGTTCAGGTACAAATCCCGCCCGTCGGACGCCTCTTTTCTGGCCTTCGCCCCGCCGGCGGCCTCCGGCTCCCGCTCCGGAGCGCCGTCCCTATTCTGTTCCACTTCCGATTCCCAGTTTTCCATGCGTCAGCTCTCCGTATCCTCAGCGGCGGACCTCAGGGCCGCCGGGTCGTCATATACCAGCTGGAACTGCGCGGCGTCCATGGTCTCGTGCTCCAGCAGGAATTGGGCCACCAGCTCCAGCTTGTCCCGGTCCCGCTCCAGGATCTCCCGGCACCTGGCGTAGGCCCGGTCCAGCAGGCCCTTCACCTCCTGGTCGATGACCGCGGCGGTCTGCTCGGAGTAGGGCTTGGCCTGGGCCATGGACCGGCCGATGAACACCTCGTCGTGGCCGGAGGCGAAGGCGGCGTGGCCCAGGGTCTCGCTCATGCCGTACTTGGTCACCATGTTCCGGGCGATGGTGGTGGCCCGCTCCAGGTCGCTCACCGCGCCGGTGCACACAAAGCCCAGGGCGGTCTCCTCGGCGCAGCGCCCGCCCAGCAGGGTGGACAGGGTCTCCTCCAGCCGCTGTTTTGTCACGTGGTCCCGGTCCTCCTGGGGGCGGTTGATGGTCATGCCCGCCGCCTCCCCCCGGGGGATGATGGTGATCTGGTGCACCGGGTCCTGGGTGGGCAGGGCGTGGCTCACCACGGCGTGGCCCGCCTCGTGATAGGCGGTGATGCGCTTGTCCTCCTCCAGCTTCACCCGGCTGCGCTTCTCCGGCCCGGCGATGACCTTGATGACCGACTCCTGGATGTCCGTCAGGGTGATATAGGGCCGGTCCCGCCGGGCGGCCAGCAGGGCGGACTCGTTCATCAGGTTCTCCAGGTCCGCGCCGGTAAAGCCGGTGGTCTGCCGGGCGATCTCCTTCAAATCCACGTCGTCGGCCAGGGGCTTTTTTCGGGTGTGCACCCGCAAAATCTCCTCCCGGCCCTTCATGTCCGGCCTGCCCACATACACCTGCCGGTCAAACCGGCCCGGGCGCAGCAGGGCGGGGTCCAAAATGTCCTGGCGGTTGGTGGCGGCCAGCACGATGACCCCCTCGTTGGCGGCGAAGCCGTCCATCTCCACCAGGAGCTGGTTCAGCGTCTGCTCCCGCTCGTCGTGGCCGCCGCCCAGCCCCGCGCCCCGCTGGCGGCCCACCGCGTCAATCTCGTCGATGAACACGATGGCGGGGGACTGCTTTTTGGCCTGGTCGAACAGGTCCCGCACCCGGGACGCGCCCACGCCCACATACAGCTCCACAAAGTCGGAGCCGGAGATGGACAAAAACTTCACCCCCGCCTCCCCGGCCACAGCACGGGCCAGCAGAGTCTTGCCGGTGCCCGGCGGGCCCACCAGCAACACCCCCTTGGGGATGCGGGCCCCCAGGTCGATGAACTTCTGGGGCTCCTTGAGGAAGTCCACCAGCTCCTGAAGCTCCTGCTTCTCCTCGTCCGCCCCGGCCACGTCGGCGAAGGTGACGGTGCCCTCCCCGCCCTCCACGGTGCGGGCGTGGCCGAAGCGGCTCATGCCGGGCCCGCCGCCCCCGCCGCTCTGGGCGGACTGCTGATGGGCGCCCAGCAGCATCCAGATGGCCAGCGCCAGCACCACCGACGCCGCCGCGGGCAGCAGCACCACCAGCCACAAGGGCATCTCATAGCTCTGCTTGAAGTCGTAGCTTTTGATGATCCCCCGCTGGTACTGCTCCTCGATGAGGGGGCCCAGCTCCCGGCGGAAGCTGTCCACATCCGCCAGGTCGTGGCGGCGGATGGTGCCGTCCTGCAAAGCGACGCTCAGCGTCCCGCCGCCGTCCACCACGAAGCTGGCCACCTGCTCCTGCCGGAAGCAGGCCAGGACGGAGGAATAGGAGATCCGGTCCTGCCTTCCCCCGCTGAACACGCTCAGCCCCCACAGCAGAGCCAGCAGCACCAGCGTATACAGCGCGATGGTCTTGATCCTGTTCTGATTCAAAACGGTCGTTCCCTTCGACGCGGCAGGGCCGCTTATTGTTGATAGACGGAGGGCTTCAGCACTCCCACGTAGGGCAGGTTGCGATAGCGCTCGGCATAGTCCAGCCCATAGCCCACGATGAAGGCGTCGGGGATGGTGAAGCCGGCGTAGTCGGCGGTGATGGGCTTGGTGCGGCGCTCCGGCTTGTCCATCAGGGCGCAGATGCGGATGGAGGCGGGCCTGCGGGCCCGCAGCACGTCCATCAGGTAGTACAGGGTGTTGCCCGAGTCCAGGATGTCCTCCACGATGATGAGGTCCCGCCCCTCGATGGAGTCGGACAAATCCTTTTTGATCTCCACCTGGCCCGAGCTGACGGTGCCCGCCCCGTAGGAGGACACGGCCATAAAGTCCACCGTCACGTCCAGATCAATGGCCCGGGTCAAATCCGCCATGAAGATATACGAGCCCCGCAGCACGGAAATCAGCATGGGCCGCCGCCCGGCATAGTCGGCGGTGATCTGCTCTCCCAGCTCCTTCACCCGGCGGCTCAGCTCCTCCTGGGTGTACAAGATCTTCTCCACATCTTTGTGCATCACTCATTCTCCTCCATCTTTCATGATGATATGCAGGGCCGGCTCCCCCGCCGCGGCCAGATGGGCCCGGTCGGGGCCGAAGCCCCCCAGGGCGGCGGCCCTCCCCTCCAGCTCCAGCACCGGGACGCGCTCCCGGCGGCGGGCGGGGATTTTTTTCTCGATCATCAGCCTTTTCACGCTCTTGGCCGGGCGCTCCCCCAGGGTGAGGGCGTCCCCCTCCCGCCGGGGGCGGATGAGGCAGCGGCCAGGCCTCAAGTAGAACTCCCAGGGGCTGACATAGGCCTTTGGGGGGCACACCGCCGGGGTACAGGCCACGGTCCAGCCGCCCCAGACCTGCTCCCCCTCCTCCAGCGCCGCGGGCGGGAGCGCTTCCGGGTCCGGGCCGGAGAGGAAGGCCAGCAGCTCGTACTGCCGTCGGACGCTGCCGCCCGGCACGTCCAGCTGGGCGGAGGGGTCGCCCCCCAGGGCCAGGTCCAGGATTTTTTCCAGGTGGACCGCCTCTCCCCCCAGCCCCGCCCGGTCCAACGCCCCGGCGCAGCAGCGCAGGGCCAGGGGCCGGGGGGCCTCCCGCAGCGTCCTCACGGGCAGGGCCACCCCCTCGGGGATGTCCAGCCCCTCCTCCAGCAGCCGGGCGGCCTGGGTGCCGAGCAGCGCCTCGTCCTCCCCCAGGCGGCGGGCGGCGGCGGCAATGTGGGCGGCAGCCCGGGGGTTGAGCTCCTCCAGCAGGGGGAGCAGCCGGTGCCGGACCCTGTTCCGGGTGTAGCTCAAATCGCCGTTGGTCTCGTCCTCCACATGGGGGATATCATGTTCCATCAAATACGCCTCGATTTCGCCTCGGGACACCTCCAGCATGGGCCGGACGATGTTCCCCCGGCGCTGGGGGATGCCGGTGAGGCCCTTCAGCCCGCATCCCCGGATCAGGTTCATCAGCACCGTCTCGGCGTTGTCCCCGGCGTGGTGGCCGGTGGCGATGAGGGCGGGGCTAATCTCCCGGGCGGCGCCCTCCAGAAAGCGGTAGCGCAGAATCCTCCCCGCCTCCTCCACCGAGAGCTTTTCCCTCCGGGCGTAAGCCCCCACGTCGTCCCCGCCGGCGCGGAACGGGACGTTCCATTTTTCGCACCAGTCCCGGACAAAGTCCTGGTCCCGCTGGGCGGTGGGGCGCAGGCCGTGGTTGAAGTGGGCCGCGCGCACCCTCCAGCCGTACCTCTCCCGGCCCTCCAGCAATCGGCACAGCAGGTACATGGAGTCCGCCCCGCCGGACAGGGCGCACACCACCCCGCTCCCCGGCGGGATCAGGTCAAATCGAAAGCCGTCCCCCATGGCCTAGTACTCGTCCTCGTCGCCGTACTGGGACAGGTTGCGGAAGGTGGTGAACTCGGGCCGCCACTCCAGCTTGACGGTGCCCGTCTCCCCGTGGCGGTTCTTGGCAACGATGCACTCGGCCACGTTGGGGGCGTCGCTGTCCTCGTCGTAGTAGCTGTCCCGGTAGAGGAAGAGCACGATGTCCGCGTCCTGCTCGATGGCGCCCGAGTCCCGCAGGTCGGACAGCATGGGCCTGCGCTGGGAGGCCCCCCGGCTCTCTCCCGCGCGGGAGAGCTGGGACAGGCAGATCACCGGCACGTTCAGCTCCTTTGCCATCAGCTTCAGGGACCGGGACATGTCGGACACGATCTGCTGGCGGTTGTCGCTGGCGCGGGGCGGCCCTCCGGCGGAGGTCATGAGCTGGAGGTAGTCCACAATCACCAGCCCCAGGTCCTCCACCCGGCGGCACTTGGCGTTGATGTCCGCCACCGACAGGGAGGCGTCGTCGTCGATATACATTTTGGCCTGGCTGAGGGAGGCCACCGCCATGGCCACCCGGCTCCACTCCTCCTCGCCCACGATGCGCCCGGTGGACAGCTTCTTGTTGTCCATCAGGCACTCGGTGGACACCAGGCGCATGCCCAGCTGGGCGCGGCTCATCTCCAGGGAGAACACCGCCACGCTCTTGCCCGAGTGCTTGGCCGCCTCCACCCCGATGTTCAGGGCCAGGGAGGTCTTGCCCACGCCGGGCCGCGCGGCCAGGATGATGAGGTCGGAGTTGTTCAGCCCCGAGATGCGCCGGTCCAGGTCAATAAGCCCGGTGGAGATGCCGGGGAACTCCCCACCCCGGGCCTGGAGGGTCTTGATGGCGTCGTACACCTCGTTCATCACCGCGGCGATGGGGGTCATGCCGGTGGCGGAGCGGCCCTGGCGGATGGCGTAGATGCGCTGCTCCGCCGCCTCCAGAATCTGGGCGGAGGTGCCCGCCTCGCGGCGCACCAGCTCCCCCAGCTCTCCGGCGGTCTCCCCGATGCGCCGAAGCAACGCCTTGTCCGCCACGATGTCCACGTACTCCAGCACGTTGGCGGCGGTGGGGGTGATCTCCATGAGCTGGCGCAGGTAGGGCACGGTGGCGTTCTCGTCGTACACCCCCGCCTGCTTCATCCGGTCCACCACCGTCACCGGGTCGATGCGGTCGTAGCGGTTGAACATGGTGAACAGCACCAAAAACAGCTCCCGGTTCTGGCGCATATAGAAGTCGTCGGGCCGCAGCCGCTCCATCACGGCGGACACGCACCGCTCGTCGATGAGCATGGAGCCCAGCACCGCCTGCTCCGCCATGAGGTCATGGGGCATTTGAAGTTCGGTCAGTTCCTCGCCGGGCATTTTTTCACGCTCCTCTTCTCGGTCCGAAAACCTGGGTCTCTCTCTACTTTTCCTCTATCACAAGCACATGGACCACGCCGGACACCTCGCTGCCCAGCTTGCACTTCACCTCGAAGGCCCCAAAGGACTTGATGGGGTCGCCCAGCACGATCTTGCTCTTGTTCACGTCTATGTCAAACTGCTTTTTCAGCTCGTCGGAGATCTCCTTGTTGGTGATGGAGCCAAACAGCTTGCCCCCCTGGCCCGCGCGGGCCTTGATCTTCACCTGCACCCCCTTGAGGCGCTCGGCCAGGGCCTGGGCGGCGGCCTTCTCCTCAGCCAGCCTGGCCAGCCTGGCCTTGTCCTGCATCTTCATGGTGTTCACGTTCTCCGCCGTGGCCTCCACCGCCAGCTTCCGGGGCAGGAGGAAGTTGCGGCCGTAGCCGTCGGACACCTCCACCATCTGGCCCTTCTTGCCCTGGCCCCTCACGTCCTGCTGTAAAATGACTTTCATGATCTTGTTACCTCCTATGGATTTCGGGCAGAAGCCCGCCGTGAATTCTCAGTTTTCCTCCGGCCTTTCCTTGTCGTCGTCGAAATACGCGTCTATCGCCCGGTGGAGCTCCTCCAGCACCTGAGCCACGGTTTTGCCCGGGACCTGGGCCCCGGCGGCGGCGGCGTTCCCGCCCCCGCCCAAGGCCTCCAGGATCACCTGGACGTTGGCCGTGCCCAGGCTGCGCCCGGACACCACCACCCGCCCCTCCTCGGGGTAGAGCACGAAGGAGGCGCCCACGCCCGCGATGTTGAGCAGCTCGTCCGCCGCCTGGGCCGCCGTCACCCGGCCCACCGGCCTGTCGGAGGCGGCGATGGCGATGTCCCGGCGGTACATCCCCGCGTTCTGGATGATGCCGTATTTGGCCACCGCGTCCCCCAGGCCGGTCTGGAACAGCTTGCGCACCTCGCCGGTGTCGCCCCCCGCCCGGCGGAGCATGGCCGCCGCCTCGAAGGTGCGCCCCCCCGTGCGCATGGTGAAGTTCTTGGTGTCCAGCATCAGCCCCGCCATCAGGGCCTCCGCCTCCCCGGGGAGCAGCTCGGCGCTCTCCATCAGGTAGGAGATGAGCTCGCTGACCAGCTCGCAGGTGGACGAGGCGTAGGGCTCGTGGAAGTTCAGGTCCGCCCCCTCAATATAAGTGGCCGCCCGGCGGTGGTGGTCGATGACCGCCACCTTGTTGCAGGAGTCCAGCAGCTCCCTGCTCTGCACCTGCTCGGGCCGGTTGGTGTCCACCACCACCAGCAGCGACCGGGAGTCCGCCCGGAGCATGGCCTCCTGGGAGTCCAGCAGCACCCCCTGGTACTGGGGCATTTTGCCCAGCCGGTCGTACAGCTCGTCGGCGGGGGTGGACACGTGGTCCCGGACAATATAGTGGGGCACGTTTTTCACCCGGGCGATGGCGCACACCCCCACCGCCGCCCCCACCGCGTCGAAATCCGGGGCCTTGTGGCCCATGACCATGACGCAGGAGGCGTCCGCCACCAGCTCGCCCATGGCGGAGGCCATCACCCGGCTCTTCACCTTGCCCCGGCGCTCGGTCTCCTTGCTGCGCCCGCCGAAGAACTCAAAGGCAAAGCGGTTTTTCACCACCGCCTGGTCGCCCCCCCTGCTCAGCGCCATCTCCACCGACAGGTTGGCGAAGCGGTACAGCTCCTCGAAGGTGTCCCCGTCCACCCCGACGCCCACGGTGAGGGTGGCGGGGATGCCGGAAGGGTTGGCCACCTCCCGCACGCTGTCCAGCAGGGAGAACTTGTCCTCCTTATATTGGTCCAGATACTGCTCCTCAAACAGGCACAGATAGCGGTCCCGGTCCAGCCGGAGGAAGGCCCCGTGGGACCGCTCCGCCCAGGCGGTGAGCCGCTGGACGATGGCGCTGAGCATGGCCGAGCGGATGTTCTCGTCCTGGCCCTTGATGGCGTCCTCATAGTTGTCCAGCAGCAGCAGGGCCATCACCGGCCGGGTGGCCTTGTAGATGTCCCGGGTGTCGGCCAGCTCCGTCACGTCCAGCCAGTAGGTGGTGGCCAGCAGGCCCTCCTCCCGCTGGTCGGTCCGGCCCATGTCGCCAAACACCTGGTAGCGCCGCCCGCCCAGCTCCACCTCCTCGGGGCACTCGCTCTTGCCCTCCAGCAGCCAGCGGGCGTCGAAGCTGGGGGCCAGGTCGGCCATCTTGGTGTCGAACAGCCGCTCCTGGTCCCCCGCCAGGCGCAGAAAGCGGTCGTTGGACCACACCACCTCGTCGGTATCCGGGCGGAACATCACCAGGGGCAGGGGGCAGTTGAGGGTGCTGTCCCGGGTGGCCTGGTCCATGCTGTCCAGGATCTCCTTTAAAAACCGGTCGGCCTCCCGCCTGCGCCGGAAGGCGGAGGCGGAGTAGGCGATGAGCAGCGCGGCCACCACGATCAGCTCCACCGCCGCCGCCTGGGTCTCCCCCAGCAGGGCGGTGACCCCGGCGAAGCCCAGCATCACGGCGAAATACAGCCCGATGCGGGGGGCCAGCATCCGCGTCAGTTTTTGGTACACCCGGAACTCCTCCTTCCCGCCGCCGGAGCGGCGCAGGTTTCCATAGATAATAGATTATACCAAAACCCGGCGGCAAAAACAAGAGCGCATGACAAATCCGCGCGATCGTTATTTTATTTCAAAAACAAGGCTTGCTAAGTTGGGGAATGAATGGTAGAATCGACTATGAAAATGGGGGAGGATGCTGTCTGCCTTCCCCATGAAAAGTAAGAGAGGTGAAGTGTTATGTCTTTAGAGGCCATCCAAAAGGTCACTGAGGCTGAGCAGGCCGCGAGGGAGCGGCGGGCCGAGGCGGCGGAGGAGGCCAAGCGCATCGTAGCCGAGGCGGAGCGGGCGGGCAGGCAGCTCGTCCAGGACCAGCGCGCCCGGGCGGAGCAGGAGGCGAAGGCCATGCTGGCCGACGCCGAGGTCCAGGCGGAGAAGGAGGCGGAGCGGACCAGGGCGGACAACGACGCCGCCTGCGAGGCGCTGAAGCAGGACGCCCGCAGGCGTCTGGACAAGGCGGCCGCCCTCATTGTGGGAAGGGTAGGGAACAGCTGATGGCCATTGTCAAAATGAAACGGCTGCGGCTGCTGGCCCTGCGCAACCACCGGGAGGAACTGCTGCGCGCCCTCCAGAGCCTGGGCTGCCTGGAGATCCGGGAGCCGGCCATCGACCTGAGCGACCCGGAGTGGGAGGGGATGGCCAAGCCGGACCACTCGGGCCTGGAGAAGGCCCGGGAGCAGAGCCTGGAGCTGAGCGCCGCCCTGGATGCGCTGCGGCGGTACGCCCCCGCTAAGGACAGTCTGTTCGCGCCCCGGCCCGAGATCACTGAGGGGGAGCTGTTCGACGAGGCCGCCTATGCCCAGGGCCTCGCCGCCGCCCGCCGGGTGACGGAGGGGGAGCAGGCCCTGGCGGCTAAAGGGGCGGAGCGTGCCAAGCTGCTGACCCAGAAGGCGTCGCTGGCGCCCTGGTCCTGCCTGGACGTGCCCCTGGAGGAGGAGGGGACGGCCGCCGTGCCCGTCCATTTCTGCTCGGTCCCCGGCAAGACCGACTTCGCCGCTCTGGAGGCCGCCGTGGCGGAAAACGCCCAGCTGGCCCAGCTCATTCGGGCGGGGAGCGACCGGGAGCTGCAATACTTCCTGCTCATCTGCCACCACTCGGCCCTGGGCGCCTGCTATGAGGCCATGCGGCCCTTCGGCGCCTCCCGGGTCACCCTGCGGGGCTGGACGGGGACGGCGGCGGCCAACATCGCCCTCTTGGACAACCGCATCGCCGCGCTGGAGCGGGAGGAGGAGCAGTGCCGGGCCGATCTGGCCGCCCTGGGAAAGGAGCGGGACCTGCTGCGCCGCTGCGTGGACCGGGCCGCCCAGGAGATCAGCCGGGAGGAGAACAAGGCCCGGCTCATCGACACCGACGCCGCCTTCGTGCTGGACGGCTGGCTGCCCGCCGAGAACGAGGGGGAGCTGCAAAAGGTGCTGGGCCGCTTCCAGTGCGCCTGGGAGATCGCCCAGCCCACCCCCGACGAGTACCCCCAGGTGCCTATCAAGCTGAAGAACAACCCGGTCACCGCGCCCTTCGGCGCCATCACCGAGATGTACTCCATGCCCGCCTACGACAGCGTGGACCCCAACCCCCTGATGGCCCCGTTCTTCATCCTGTTCTTCGGCTTCATGATGAACGATATCGGCTACGGCGTGCTGATGGCGCTGGGCACCGCCTTTTTCCTGGCCAAGGCCAAGCCCCGCGGCAATATGCGCAACATGATGTCCATGTTCTTCATGTGCGGCATCAGCTCCATCTTCTGGGGCTGCCTCACGGGGAGCTTCTTCGGCGACTTCTTGTCCAAGCTCTTTGAGCTCACCGGCGCCTCCGTCCCCGGCTATCACGACGCCGCGGGCGCCTTCGTCTGGTTCTGGAAGCCTTTGTTCACCCCCATCAACGACACCATCACCGTGATGATCGGCTCCATGGTGCTGGGCGTCATCCAGGTGTTCGTGGGCATGGCCGTCAGCGTGGAGGAGAAGATCCGCCACGGCAACGCCCTGGACGCCGTCACCCAGGAAATCGCCTGGTACGCCATCCTCATCGGCGCGGCCCTGGCCATCGGCGGCCCCATGATCCCGGGCGCCCCCGCCGCGCTGGGCACCGTGGGCATCGTGGTGCTGGTGCTGGGCGTGGTGCTTCTGCCCACGGGCAGCATCCTCCGCTCCAAGAGCGCCCTGGGCGCCGTCACCTGGATCTGGGATGCCTACCAGGGCATCTCCGGCTACTTCAGCGACATCCTGTCCTACCTGCGCCTCATGGCCCTGATGATGGCCGGCTCCATCATCGCCTCGGTGTTCAACACCCTGGGCTCGGTGTTCGGGCTGGTCCCCTTCATCATCGTGGCCATCATCGGCAACACCCTGAACCTGGTGCTCAACCTGCTGGGCTGCTACGTCCACACCATGCGTCTGCAGTGCCTGGAGTTCTTTGGGCGCTTTTATCAGGACGGGGGCAAGGCCTTCCGTCCGCTGGCAGTGGAAACCAAATATGTAGACATTCTGAAGGAGGAAATGTAAAATGGTTGCTTTTTTTGAAATGGTAGGCGGTCAGGCTCTGGCCTTCATCGGCTTCGCGCTGGCGGTTGGCCTGTGCTGCATCGGCTCCGCCAAGGGCACCGGCATGGTGGGTGAGGCCGCCACCGGCGTCCTGTCCGAGACCCCCGAGCACTTCACCAAGTGCATGATTCTCCAGGCCCTCCCCGGCACCCAGGGCCTGTACGGCCTGGCGGCGGGCTTCTTCGGCCTGTTCACCCTGGGCTTCTTCTCCGGCAGCCCCGCCCAGCTCACCGTGGGCGACGGCATGGCCATCCTGTTCGCCTGCCTGCCCATCATGCTGGGCGGCCTGCTCTCCGCCATCGCCCAGGGCCGTGTAGCCGCCGCCTCCGTCAGCGCCCTGGTGGCCAAGAAGCCCGACGACTACATGAAGGGCGTCATCATGTGCGGTATCGTGGAGTTCTACGCCATCCTGTCCCTGGTGGGCACCATCCTGATGCTGATGTACGCGCTGTAAGCGGACCATTGATTTTCAGAAAGGCGGTAAGCCAAATAAATGAACGGAATTGAAAAGATTACCGCGCGCATCGAGGAGGACGCCAGGGCGGAAAACGAGGCCCTGCTGGCCCAGGCCCGGGCCGAGGCGGAGGAAATCGCCGCCAAGTACCGGGCCCAGGCCCAGGCCGAGGCGGAGGAGATTCTGGCCCAGGGCCGGAGGAACGCCCAGGAGCGCGAGCGCCATCTGGACTCTATGGCCCAGATGGAGTGCCGCAAGGCGGTGCTGGCGGCCAAGCAGGACGTGATCGAGGAGGCCTTCCAGGCCGCCCACCAGAAGCTGCTGGAGCTGCCCACCGAGCAGTACGTGGAGCTGCTGGCCGGCCTGGCTGTGAACGCCTCCACCACCGGGCGGGAGAAGCTCATCTTCTCCCCCAGCCACCGCTCCCAGGTGGGCAAGGCGGTGGTGGTGGCCGCCAACAAGAAGCTGGCCGAGGCCGTCTCCCCCAAGCTGCCCGAGGAGGTTACCGACTCCAAGGCCGGGGCCATCCTGGACAAGGTGGTGGCCGGCGCCTCCGCCATCCTGAACGGCACCGCCATGCTCACCCTGGCGGAGGAGACCCGCCCCATGGACGGGGGCTTCATCCTCAGCGACGGCGCGGTGGAGGTCAACTGCACCTTTGACACCCTCATCCGGCTCCAGCGCGGCGCGCTGGCGGGCGAGGTGGCCAAAGTGCTGTTTGACTGATGGAACCCTTTCAATCGCATGTGAAAGGGGGAGAGAACTTGTCAAAAAAGGTTAAGAAGCTGAAGGAAAACGACTTTTTGTCCATCTCCGCCCGTATCCGGGTGCTGGAGACACGCCTGCTCACCGCCGAGCGGATGGAGCGGATGATCGACGCCAAGGACGTGAACGACGCGGCCAAGGTGCTGGGCGAGTGCGGCTACCCCGAGCTGCCCGAGGTCACCAATTCCGCCCTGGACGCCATGCTGGCCGACGCCCAGGGGGCGCTCTTCGCCGACATGGGCAAGGCGGTGGGCAACGAGGCTCTGATGGACGTGTTCCGGGTGAAGTACGACTACCACAACGCCAAGACCCTGGTGAAGGCGGAGGCGCTGAAGCTGGACCAGGACCGGCTGCTGCTGGGCGGCGGGCGGTATGACCCCGCCGCGCTGGCTGAGAGCTACCGGGGGGAGGACCTGCGCGCCTGTTCGGACACCTTCCAGGAGGCCGTCAGCCACGCCCGGGAGGTGCTGGGCTCCTCCGGCGACCCCCAGCAGGCCGACATCATCCTGGACCGGGCCTACTTCCAGGAGCTGTCCGCCCTGGCGGGGGCCTCCGGCAGCAGGTTCCTGGAGGGCTATGTGTCCGCCCTCATCGACGCTGCCAATCTGCGTGCCGCCGTCCGGGCCGCTCGTCTTTCCAAGGCGGGGGAGTTTTTGCGCGCCGTGCTGGTGCCCGGGGGCAGCGTGTCCCCCGAGTCCATCGCCAGGGCCCGAGGCGACGAGCTGGGCCGGGTGTTCAAGGGCACCGGGTTCGAGGCCGCCGCCGAGGCGGGGGCCGCTGTGGCCGTGCCGGGCGGCGGGTCCCTCACCGAGTTTGAGCGCATGTGCGATGACGCGGTGATGGCCTATCTGTCCAAGGCCCGGACGATCCCCTTCGGGGAGCAGCCCGTCGTCGCCTATCTCTACGCCCGGGAGGCGGAGGCCACCGCCATCCGCATCATCCTCACCGGGCGCATGGCGGGCATCGACGGCGCCACCATCCGGCAGCGCTTGCGCCGGGCCTACTGTTAAGGGGGGAGACTTTATGGCAAACAGCTATCAGATCGCCGTGCTGGGCGACAAGGACAGCGTCCTGGGCTTCAAGGCCCTGGGGCTGACGGTCTTCCCCGTGGACAACGTGGACCAGGCCCGCCACACCCTCCACCGGCTCGCCCGCGAGGATTACGCGGTGGTCTACCTCACCGAGCAGTTCGCCGCCCAGATGGAGGCGGACATCGCCCGGTACAAGGACGAGCTGACCCCCGCCGTCATCCTCATCCCCGGCAAGGAGGGCAGTTTGGGCATGGGTATGGCCAATATCAAGAAGTCCGTGGAACGGGCTGTGGGAGCTGACATCCTGTAAGGGGGGCATTATGCTGTATTTCATCGCTGGACTGGCGCTGATCGCCATGGGCGCCGTGATGCTTGCCAAACCCCGGATCTTCTTTGAACTGACGGAGAGCTGGAAGCACGACGGCGGCGTGGACGAACCATCGAAGGCGTGGACCTTTTCCACGCGGTTCGGCGGCGTGATGTGTGTGCTGGCCGGTATCTGCGGCGTGATTGTCCCGTTTATTTCGTAAACGAAGTAAAACAATGAATTAACCCAGAAAGAAGGTTTTGAAAGCCTATGGGAAAAGTAGTTAAGGTCTCCGGCCCCCTGGTGGTGGCCACCGGCATGGCGGACGCCAACATGTCCGACGTGGTCCGCGTGGGTCCCGAGCGCCTGATTGGTGAGATCCTCACCATGAACGGCGACTCCGCCTCCATCCAGGTCTATGAGGAGACCTCCGGCCTGGGTCCGGGCACCGAGGTGGTGACCACCGGCTCCCCCATGAGCGTGGAGCTTGGCCCCGGCATGATCGAGAACATCTATGACGGCATCCAGCGCCCGCTGGAGAAGATCATGGAGAAGGTCCACGGCAACAACCTGCCCCGGGGCGTGGAAGTGCCCCCCATCGACCCCGACAAGCTGTGGGACTTTACCCCCGTGGCCAAGGCGGACGACAAGGTGGTGGGCGGCGACATCATCGGCACCGTCCCCGAGACCCCGGTGGTGCTCCACAAGATCATGGTGCCCCCCAACCTGAAGGGCACGCTGAAGAGCGTGGTCCCTGCGGGACAGTACAACGTCCACCAGACGGTGGCGGTCCTCACCCGCGAGGACGGCACCGACGTGGAGCTGTCCATGAGCCAGAAGTGGCCCGTCCGTGTGGGCCGCCCCTATAAGCACAAGTATCCCCCCATCAAGCCGCTGTCCTCCGGCCAGCGGATCGTGGACACCTTCTTCCCCGTGGCCAAGGGCGGCACCGCCGCCATCCCCGGCCCCTTCGGCTCCGGCAAGACCGTGATGCAGCACGCCCTGGCCAAGTGGTCCGACGTGGACATCGTGGTCTATATCGGCTGCGGCGAGCGCGGCAACGAGATGACCGACGTGCTGCGGGAGTTCCCCGAGCTGGTGGACCCCCGCACCGGCGAGACGCTGATGAAGCGCACGGTGCTCATCGCCAACACCTCCGATATGCCCGTGGCCGCCCGTGAGGCGTCCATCTACACCGGCATCACCATCGCCGAGTACTTCCGGGACATGGGCTACGACGTGGCCGTCATCGCCGACTCCACCTCCCGCTGGGCCGAGGCCCTGCGTGAGATGTCCGGCCGTCTGGAGGAGATGCCCGGCGAGGAGGGCTACCCCGCCTACCTGGCCTCCCGTCTGGCCCAGTTCTACGAGCGGGCCGGTTCTGTCTCCTGCCTGGGGTCCGAGGAGGACCGCCGGGGCTCCCTCACCGCCGTGGGCGCCGTGTCCCCTCCCGGCGGCGACCTGGCCGAGCCCGTCTCCCAGGGCACCATGCGTATCGTCAAGGTGTTCTGGGCCCTGGACGCCTCCCTGGCCTACAAACGCCACTTCCCCGCCATCAACTGGCTGACCTCCCACTCCCTGTACCTGGACTCCCTCAAGCCCTGGTTTGACGAGAATCTGGGCAAGGAGTTCCTGCAAAACCGGGAGAAGGCCATGGGCGTGCTCCAGCAGGAGTCCAGCCTGAACGAGATCGTGCAGCTGGTGGGCAAGGACTCCCTGTCCCCCGCCGACCAGCTCACCCTGGAGACCGCCCGTATGATCCGGGAGGACTTCCTCCAGCAAAACTCCTTCGTGGACATCGACTCCTTCTCCACCTACGACCGGCAGGAGAAGCTGCTGGCCATGATCCTGGACTACGACAAGCTGTGCCGGACCGCCATCACCAAGGGCGCCTCCACCGCCAAGCTGTTCGAGATTCCCGCCCGTGAGCGCATCGGCCGCGCCAAGAGCGTCCCCGCCGACCAGTACGCCCAGGTATACGCCGATATCTCCGCCTCCATGGAGAAGGAGATCGACGAGGTCGTCAGAAAGGCAGGTGAGGAGCTGTGATCCGAGAGTATAAAACCATTCAGGAGATCGCGTCCCCGCTGATGATGGTCAAGATGGTGGACAACGTCACCTACGACGAGCTGGCCGAGGTGGAGCTGCCCGACGGCTCCATCCGCCGGGGCCAGGTGCTGGAGGTCAACGGCGACACCGCCGTGGTCCAGCTCTTCGAGTCCGCCGCCGGCATCAACCTGGCCCAGTCCAAGGTGCGCTTCCTGGGCCATCCCCTCCAGCTGGGGGTGTCCGGCGATATGCTGGGCCGGGTGTTCAACGGCATGGGCGTGCCCATCGACGGCGGCCCCGCCATTCTGGCGGAGGAGTACCGGGATATCAACGGCCTGCCCATGAACCCCGCCGCCCGGGACTACCCCAACGAGTTCATTCAGACGGGCATCTCCACCATCGACGGCCTGAACACCCTGGTCCGCGGCCAGAAGCTGCCCATCTTCTCCGGCTCCGGCCTGCCCCACGCCAACCTGGCCGCCCAGATCGCCCGCCAGGCCAAGGTGCTGGGGGACGAGAGCGCCAACTTCGCCGTGGTGTTCGCCGCCATCGGCATCACCTTCGAGGAGTCCGAGTTCTTCGTTCAGGAGTTCAAGCGCACCGGCGCCATCGACCGCACGGTGCTGTTCACCAATCTGGCCGACGACCCCGCCGTGGAGCGTATCGCCACCCCCCGGATGGCCCTGACCGCCGCTGAGTATCTGGCCTTTGAGAAGGATATGCACGTGCTGGTCATCCTCACCGACATCACCAACTACGCCGAGGCCCTGCGCGAGGTGTCTGCCGCCAAGAAGGAGGTCCCGGGCCGCCGCGGCTTCCCCGGCTACCTGTACACCAACCTGGCCACCATCTACGAGCGCGCCGGGCGTCAGCTGGGCAAGTCCGGGTCCATCACCATGATCCCCATCCTGACCATGCCCGAGGACGACAAGACCCACCCCATCCCCGACCTGACCGGGTATATCACCGAGGGCCAGATCATCCTGTCCCGGGCCCTGTACCGCCAGGGCATCAATCCCCCCGTGGACGTGCTGCCCTCCCTGTCCCGTCTGAAGGACAAGGGCATCGGCGAGGGCAAGACCCGGGAGGACCACGCCAACACCATGAACCAGCTCTTTGCCGCCTACTCCACCGGCAAGGACAACAAGGAGCTGATGTCCATCCTGGGGGAGGCGGCGCTCACCCCCACCGACCTGCTGTACGCCAAGTTCGCCGACGAGTTCGAGCGGCGCTACGTCAACCAGGGCTATGAGGAGAACCGCTCCATCGAGGAGACGCTGAACCTGGGCTGGAAGCTGCTGTCCATCCTGCCCACCGCCGAGCTCAAGCGCATCAAGCAGGAGTATATCGACAAGTATCTGCCCAAGAAAGACGAAGAGTAAGGAGGGGGATTCATGGCAAATACCGTGGTAAACCCCACCCGAATGGAGCTCACCCGGCTCAAGGGCAAGCTGAAAACCGCCCAGCGGGGCCACAAGCTGCTCAAGGACAAGCGGGACGAGCTGATGAAGCAGTTTTTGGACACCGTGCGGGAGCTGCGCTCACTGCGCTCCCAGGTGGAGCAGGACCTGATGCGGGTGCACAGCTCCTTCACCGTGGCCTCCGCGCTGATGAGCGCCCAGGCCATGGAGCAGGCCCTGATGTACCCCAAGCAGAGCGTGGAGCTGACTATGACGTTCAAAAACGTCATGTCGGTGAATGTGCCGGAGTACCACTACCAGACCCGCACCGAGGACATCAGCGACATCTATCCCTACGGCTTCGCCGCCACCAGCGGCGAGCTGGACGGGGCGGTGGCCGCCTTGGGCGAGGTGTTCCAGAATATGCTCAAGCTGGCCCAGACCGAGAAGGCCGCCCAGCTCATGGCGGAGGAGATTGAAAAGACCCGCCGCCGCGTCAACGCCCTGGAGTACGTGGTCATCCCGGAGACCCAGGAGAACATCCGGTATATCACCATGAAGCTGGACGAGAACGACCGGTCCACCACCACCCGGCTGATGAAGGTGAAGGATATGCTCCTGGCCGAGGCCCAGGAGGAGCGCCGGGCCGCCAACGAGAAGGCCATCAAGACCTTTGGCGGAACCACCGGGCAGCAGGTGTGACCATATCCCAGCGCAAAAAATTTCCCGCCCAAAATGGGCGGGAAATTTTTTCGCCTCCCTGGCGGCGGAAGTCCCCCGGCCCAGGCCGGGGGACTTTCCATTTTTAAACCTCCATGATGACGGGCAGGATCATGGGGTTGCGCTTCGTCTTTTTGTAGAGGTAGCCGGACAGGGCCCCCTTCATCTCCGACTTGATGGTGGACCAGTCCCGGACCCGGCGCTGCTCGCAGGTGTCCAGCGCGTCCACCGCCACCTGGCGAAGCTCCTCCATCAGCTCCTCCGACTCCTTGACGTACACGAAGCCACGGGTGATGATGTCCGGCCCGGAGATCACCGAGCCGTCCTCCCCGGACATGGACACCACCACGACGACCATGCCGTCCTGGGCCAGGTGCTGGCGGTCCCGGAGGACCACCGCCCCCACGTCGCCCACGCCGTAGCCGTCCACAAACACCTTGCCGGCTGGGACGGTGCCGTTCAGCTTCACGCTGTCCCGGGTGAGCTCGATGACCCGGCCCACGTCGCTGATGACAATATTCCTGGGGTCCATGCCCATCTCCCGGGCCAGCCTGGCGTGGGTCTTGAGGTGCCGCTGCTCCCCGTGGACAGGGATGAAGAAGCGGGGCCGCACCAGGGCGTGGATGATCTTCAGCTCCTCCTGGCAGGCGTGGCCGGACACGTGGAGGGGCAGCTCCCGCTCGTTGACCACCTCGGCCTCCCGGCGGTAGAGCTCGTTGATGACGTTGCCGATGGAGTCCTCGTTGCCGGGGATGGCGGAGGCGGAGATGATGACCCGGTCGCCGGGCTGAATATCCACCTGGCGGTGGGTGTTGAAGGCCATCCGGGTGAGGGCGGACATGGTCTCCCCCTGGCTGCCGGTGGTGATGATGCACACCTTGTCCGGGGGCAGGCCCTTGATGTGGGCCAGATCCACCACCGTCCCGGCGGGTATGTGCATATAGCCCAGCTCGGTGGACACCTTCATGGCGTTCTCCATGCTCCGGCCCGTGACCGCCACCTTCCGCCCGTATTTCGCCGCCACGTTGATGATCTGCTGGATACGGTCGATGTTGGAGGCGAAGGTGGTGACGATGATGCGCTGCTCACAGCCCCGGAACAGGGCGTCGAAGGACGCCCCCACCGACCGCTCACTCTTGGTGAAGCCCGGGCGCTCCACGTTGGTGGAGTCGCACAGCATGGCCAGCACCCCCTGGTTGCCCAGCTCGCCCAGGCGGGTCAGGTCGGCCATGCCGCCCTGGATGGGGGTGGGGTCGATCTTGAAGTCGCCGGTGTGCAGGCACACCCCGATGGGGGTGCGGATGGCGAAGGCCACCGCGTCGGCGATGGAGTGGTTGATGTGGATGAACTCCACGGAAAATTTGCCCGCTTTGACGGTCTCCCCCGCCTCGCAGGTGATGAGCTTCACCTTGTCGGTGAGCCGGTGCTCGTCCAGCTTCAGCTTGATGAGCCCCGCCGACATCCGGGTAGCGTAGATGGGGGCGTTCACGTCCCGCATGAGGTAGGGGATGGCCCCGATGTGGTCCTCATGGCCGTGGGTGATGAAGATGGCCCGAATGCGGTCCCGGTTCTGGATCAGGTAGGTGAAATCCGGAATGACCACGTCGATGCCGTACATGTCGTTGTCCGGGAAGCCCATGCCCACGTCCACCAAAATGATGTCGTTCCCGTACTCGTAGACGGTGAGGTTCTTGCCGATCTCGTTGAGACCGCCAAGAGAGATGATTTTCAGTTTTTCTGCCATAATAACTCCTTTTCTGTAAAAAATATGAACAAATTAAAAGCGCCTTACACGGCGCGGCAAGCCGGGGCAGACGGCTCGACTCGACCCGCAGGGAGGAACCGTGGCAGATAGTATATCATACCAACAGAGAAAAGTACAGCCTTTTTTGTCAAAACCTCCACACAAAACTATGAACTCATGACAAGTTCAAACCATGCTAAGAATCAGTGTTATCCGCTATCATAGGGCCATGGCGCTTGAAGGAAAGGACGCAGTGGAGATGAAGCGGGAAAAACACATCGGGTTTCGGATCGACAATGAGCTGAAGCGAAAAATAGCTTATATCGCTGAGTATGAGGGCCGTTCCCTCACCTGGCAAATGGTCCATCTCATGCAGGACTGCGTGCGCCAGTTTGAAAAGGAACACGGGCCCATAGACGCCGCTGAGGACCACAAGGGCTGAGCTAAAAATTTTGTGCCATAAGAATCACTAAAAATAGACTAAGAATCAGTTCGATAGGGTATGGTTAGGTCTACCAGAGGAGGTAGACCTATGAATAACAAAGCATACCTCAGCATCCGGATGGACCGGCAACTCCATGACAAGTTTCAGTCTATCGCCGCCTACGAGGGCCGCTCCATGAGCGGACAGATCTTGTACCTGGTCAACCAATGCGTCCGGGAATTTGAAAAAAAGAACGGCCCCATTGACCTGTTGGATCAGGAGCAATGAGGCCGCTCCATTTTTTGCTGGACCTTCTCTACCCGCCCAAGTGCCCCTTTTGCGGACGGGTGCTGGAGCGGGGCGAGGAGGGCTGGTGCGCTTCCTGCCAGGAGGGCCTGCCCTGGACCGAGCCGGGCGACGGCAAGAAAGTGGAGGGCTGCGACGCCTGCCTGTCGCCGCTGTGGTATCGGGACGGCGCGCGGGAGGGGATGCGCCGCTATAAATTTGGCGGCGGCCGGGGGCACGCCAAGCTGTTTGGGCAGCTCATGGCCCAGTGCCTGGACGACCGCTGGGAGAAGTCAATAGACCTCATCACCTGGGCGCCCCTGCACCCGAAGCGCAAGAAAAAGCGTGGCTACGACCAGGCGGAGCTGCTGGCCCGCCGGGTGGGGGAGCTGACCGGCCTGCCCGTGGCGGGCACATTGGAAAAGGTCCGGGCCACCGCCACCCAGTCCCAGACGGGGGAGGACGAGGCCCGGCGGGCCAACGTCCAAGGGGCATACCGGGCCCTGCCCGGACTGGACCTGACGGGAAAGCGAGTCGTCCTCATCGACGACGTGGCCACCAGCGGCGCGACACTGTCGGAGTGTGCCGCGGCCTTGCGCCAAGCGGGCACGGTATCCGTGGTGGGGCTAACCTTTGCCAGAGCACGGTGAAAGTGCCTCCCTGCAAGTATAAGAACTGGAATATTTGCCCAAACTTGGCATAGAGTATCATAAGACCTCGATACATCAACGCGAAGGGAAGGTGAAGTCAATGGCAGAAGCAGTCCGGTCCAACCGCAAGCGGGCGGCTCAGCAGGAGGAGGAGCGCCGCCAGCTCATGGAGGGGATGAAGCAGACCCGGGATCAGCTGAACTACGCCTACGCCCAGTTCAACCTCTACTGCGACCCCGACCTGGTGGACGCCTGCGTCTACGAGATCAACGCCCTGCAAAGCCGCTACTCCTATTACGTGCGCCAGGTCAAGGCCCTGGAGGCCGCCCGGGAGGGCACCGCTTGACGGGCTGGGCCTGGTGCGGGGTGGCGGGAGCCGCTGTGCTGGCGCTGGCGCTGCTGCGCCGCCCGCTGGCCGCGCTGGGGCGGCTGGCCCTGCGCTCGGGGCTGGGCCTGGTGTTCCTCTGGCTGTTCCAGGGGGCGGGGGCGCTGCTGGGGGTGACCCTGGGGGTCAACCTGCTCAACGGCCTGGTGCTGGGGGCGCTGGGCCCCTGCGGCTTCGCGCTGCTGCTGCTGGCCCAGTGGGCCGGGAGATAGGGACCGTCCGGGCCGCCGGGCGGTCCTTTTTCACCTGTTGTTTAACAAACTTTTAACAAAAAACAGCGTTTTGCCATTGGACTACCGGGCTGATCTGTGGTATACTATCTCCGATTTATTCTGCTCCGCGCACGGCGCGGCTGCCTGGGGGGAGTCATCATGGGCGGACGGAAAACACGATACGGCTACAGCGAGTACCATGGCCGGGGCGGGGGCCGGGCCAGGACGGTGCTGCTGTTCATCATTGCCCTGCTGGCGGTGCTGCTGGCGGTGGGCGTGGCCTTTATGGCCTTTATGAGCCAATACCTGGAATACACAGACAACGGCATGATTATTCACTGGCCCTGGGTGCAGGAGAGCGCCCCCCCGCCCCCCGCCGCCTCCGACCCCATCCAGGTGGACACCGACCCGGTGGACGTGACGGTAGAGCCCACCTCCCCTCCGGAGCCCACCCCCACCCCGGAGCCCCAGTATGAGGTGATCGGCGCGGTGACGGTGACCACCGCCCAGCTGCGCGGCGGCTCCGCCGCCCAGGCCGTGGCTTCCGCCGGAGGCACCGCCCTGGTGGTGGAGATGAAAAACATGAACGGCAAGCTGGCCTGGCAGTCCCAGGCCCCCCTTGCCGCCCAGCTGGGCGCCAACGCCGCCGACAACAGCGCCGCCCAGGCGGTTCAAGCCCTCTCCCAGACCACGGACCTCTACCTGGTGGCCCGAATCCAGTGCTTCCGGGACCCCATCCTGGCCCGGAACCGTGTCGGCTCCCTCATGACCCGGGGGGGCAACGTGTGGCACGACTACCAGGGCCTGGGCTGGACCAGCCCCGCCAACCAGCAGGCGACGGACTACCTGTCCACCCTGTGCCTGGAGCTGGCGGACATGGGCTTTGACGAAATTTTGCTGGACAGCGCGGGCTACCCCAACTCCGGCGAGGTGAATGTGCTGGCCACCAGCGACAACCGCCCGGAGGACCTCACCGTACCGGTGTCCTCCTTCCTGGAGCGCGTCTCCGCCCAGCTGGCGGAAAAGGGCGCGCGGCTGAGTGTGTCCACCGACGAGGGGCTGCTCCCCGGGACCGCAGTGCTCAGCGGGCTCACCGCCGACGTGCTGGCCGGCCATGCCGACCGGGTGTGGCTCAGCGGTAAGGCGGACAGCCAGCAGTACGCCGCCCTGCTCACCGCCGCAGGCTGGGCGGCCCCCGGACCCCGGCTGGTGGTGAAAAATGCCATCACAGGCGCGGGCAGCTGGTACAAATAACACAACGCGAAAAGAGGCCCGGACCCCAGGAGGGGTCCGGGCCTCTTTTCGCGCCCTGGCGGGCGGCGTCACACAATGAGGAAGAACTTCACCAGGAACAGAGCGGAGATCACGTAGGTGAGGACGGACACCTCCTTGGCCCGGCCGGTGAACACCTTCAGCACAGTGTAGGCGATCATGCCGATGCCGATGGCGTGGCCGATGGAGCCGGAGATGGGCATACCGATGACCATCAGGGCGGCGGGGAGCACCTGGTCGATGTCGTTGAAGTCGATTTTGCTCAGCCCCTTGAACATGAGCACGCCTACGTAGATCAGGGCGGAGGAGGTGGCGGCGGCGGGGATGACGGCGGCCACCGGGGCGATGAACATGCAGGCCAGGAACAGGACGCCGCAGGTCAGGGCGGTGAGGCCGGTGCGGCCCCCCGCCTCCACCCCGGCGGTGGACTCGATGAAGGTGGTGACGGTGGAGGTGCCGGTGCAGGCGCCCGCCACAGTGCCCACGGCGTCGGACAGCAGGGCCTCCCGCATCTTGGGCATGCCGCCGTTCTCGTCCACCATGCCCACCTGGGAGGCGGTGCCCACCAGGGTGCCGATGGTGTCGAACATGTCGATCATGCAGAAGGTGATCACCAGGGTGACGACGGTGAACATGCCCACGTCGGCCAGCCCGGCGAAGTTGAACTTGAACAGGGTGGTGTCCACCATGTCCTTCACCGGCGGCAGGAAGGAGGCATCGGCCAGAGAGGCGAAGGGGTTGATCTGGAGAAAGGCGAAGGAGCCGACCCAGTAAACGACGGAGGCGGCCAGCATACCCAGCAGCACGGCGGCCCTCACCCCGTGCTTGGACAGGATGACCATGACGAACAGCCCAAGGAACATGGTGACCACGGTGAGCACCAGTGCGTTGTAATCGGCATTCCAGGCCGCCATATTGTCTCGGATCACGTTGGGCGTCAACGCACCAAAAAAGTCCCGCATGGCATAGAAGGGCTGGGATGTGTATGTGATGGTCTCCTCCACCAGCTGGCCATCGACGACCTCACCCAGCACCTTGCCGCCCATGATGCCCGCGTTGGAGCCCAGGCCGATGTTCATCAGCATCAGGCTGATGGCGGGGGCGATGCCCAGGCGGACGCCCAGGGGGATGGCGTCCACGATCTTCTCCCGGACGTTGAGGACGGACAGCACGATGAACACGACGCCCTCAATGAGGATGATGACCAGGGCGGCCTGGAAGCTGGCCACATAGGTCATGCCGGTGAGGCCGGCGATGTTGGCCACCACCACGGCGAAAAAGCTGTTCAGCCCCATGCCGGGGGCCAGGGCGAAGGGCTTGTTGGCCAGGAAGGCCATGCAGAACATGGCGATGGCGGAGGCGATGCAGGTGGCCATGAACACGCCGTTCCACAAAGCGGAGCCCACGTCAAAATTGGTGAGCAGGTTGGGGTTCAGGGCGATGATGTAGGCCATCGTCATGAAGGTGGTGAGTCCGGCCACGATCTCGGTGCGGACCGTGGTGCCGTTCTCCTTGAGCTTAAAGATCTTTTCCATAAAAAACTCCCTCTCCAAAATTTCCTTCGGCAAAATCGGAGCGGGGAAAACAATACCGGCCCGGAAATTGGATTCCCGGACCTGTTCTGTTTTCGGTAGTGACCAAATAGGTTGGCCGTAGAGACTCGGGGCCCATCCCGCCCCGACTATACCGAAAGATATTGAGTTGCGTGATTATGATACCACAGCCGCACCCAAAATTCTATCACTTTTTCCCTTTTCCAAAAACTTTCATTCAATTTTGACAACCCGCAGTGAAGATAGTATAATATGGTTCGTATAATTTTCAAACTGGAGATGAGCTGTCATGACCTATGAAATGCACGTGGCGGGCCTCACCCGCCATCTCCCCCTGTGCCCCATCAGCGACACCACAATGATCGGCGCCTTTGTCATCTTCGGGGATGTGGAGCTGACCTGCGCCTGTGCCCGGGAGCTGCTGAAGATCGCGCCGGAGTTCGACTACATGGTGGCCCCGGAGGCCAAGGCCATCCCCCTGGTCCACGAGATGGCCCGCCAGAGCGGCAGGAACGACTATTTTCTGGTGCGCAAGGCCCCCAAGCTGTATATGGACGGGGTGTTCGAGGCGGTGGACCGCTCCATCACCACCCAGGGGGAGCAAAAGCTGTACATGGACGGGGCGGACGCCAAAAAGATGAAGGGCAGGCGCATCCTCATCCTGGACGACGTAATCTCCACCGGCGGCTCACTGGCGGCGGTGGAGAGCCTGGTGGACCAGGCGGGCGGTGAGGTTGTAGGCCGCATGGCCATCCTGGCGGAGGGCGACGCCGCAAAGCGCGATGATATCCTGTTCCTGGAAAAGCTCCCCCTGTTCAACGCGGAGGGACAGCCCCTTTGAGGAAATAAAAAACCCGCGCTCCGTTTTCGGAGCGCGGGTCTTCATTTCTCAATAGAACTTCTTGTTGCGGTTCTTCCGGGCCGCCTCGCTCTTCTTGCGGCGTTTGACGCTGGGGCTGTCGTAAAACTCGCGCTTGCGCACCTCGGCCAGTACGCCGGACTTGGCGCAGGAACGCTTGAAGCGCTTCAGCGCGTTCTCCAGAGACTCACCCTCGCGGACATGAACTTCGGACATCTATGATTTCCCTCCCTCCGAAACATCCGGTTAATTCCAGGATGCTTTAAGGGCCATGTGGTTATGGCTTTAACAGCACTATTATATGTGAAAACGGCCCCAATGTCAACCTCAAATTTCAGAAGCGCGAGGATAACCGCGCAGGGGAGCTTGGAGCGAAGTGAAGGCAAAAGCCCAAGACCCGCGAAGCGGGACTGGGTTTTGCCTGAATCGCAGTGAAAGCGACCCGGCAGCGCGGTCAATCCGAGCGTGGCAATGCGGCTTACGCAGGCTTGACAATGAGGTTGACCAATCTTTTGGGCACCACGATGGTCTTGACCAGGGCCATGCCCTCGGTGAACTTCTGGACCTTGGGGTCGGCCTGGGCGGCGGCCACGATGGCGTCGTTGTCCGCGTCGGCGGGAACCACGATGTTGGCCCTCACCTTGCCGTTGACCTGAACGGCCATCTGGACGGTATCCGCCACCGTCTTGCTCTCGTCGTAGGCGGGCCAGGACTGCTGGCAGACGAAGCCCGCGCCGCCCAGCAGCTCCCACAGCTCCTCCGCCACGTGGGGGGCGAAGGGGGACAGCAGGGTGACCAGGGTTTTCATGTCACCCCTGGAGCAGCCGTTCTTCTGGAAATCGCCCACCAGGGTCATCATGGCGGCGATGGCGGTGTTGAACTTCATGGACTCGATATCGTCCGCCACCTTCTTGATGCACTTGTGGATGCCCGCCTCGTTCTCTCGGGTGTACTCCAGGCTGTCGGCGCAGCTCTCCGCCAGGTTCCACACCTTGTCCAAAAAGCGCTTACAGCCCTTGACGGCGTTGTCCGACCACACCGCCGCCTGCTCAAAGTCGCCGATGAACATGGTGTACAGCCGCAGGGTGTCCGCGCCGTAGGCCGCCACGATGTCGTTGGGGTTGACCACGTTGCCCCGGGACTTGGACATCTTCTCGCCGCCCTCGCCCAGGATCATGCCGTGGCTGGTGCGCTTTTGGTACGGCTCCTTGGTGGGCACCACGCCGATGTCATAGAGGAACTTGTGCCAGAACCGGGAGTAGAGCAGGTGGAGGGTGGTGTGCTCCATGCCGCCGTTGTACCAGTCCACCGGGGACCAGTAGTCCAGCGCCTCCTTGGAGGCCAGGGCCTTGTCGTTATGGGGGTCCATATACCGCAGGAAGTACCAGCTGGACCCGGCCCACTGGGGCATGGTGTCGGTCTCCCGCTTGGCGGGGCCGCCGCAGCAGGGGCAGGTGGTCTTGACCCAGTCGGTCATCTTGGACAGGGGGCTCTCGCCGTCGTCGGTGGGCTCGTAGGATTCCACCTCGGGGAGCAGCAGGGGCAGCTCGCTCTCGGGCAGGGGCACCCAGCCGCACTTTTCGCAGTTCACCATAGGGATGGGCTCGCCCCAGTAGCGCTGGCGGGAAAACACCCAGTCGCGGAGCTTGTAGTTCACCTTGGCCTCGCCGATGCCCTTCTCCTCCAGCCACTTGGTAATCACGGGGATGGCGTCCTTTACGGTGAGGCCGTTCAAAAACTCGGAGTTGACCAGGATGCCCGTCTCGTCCTTGGCGGTGAAGGCGGCCTTCTGCACGTCCTCTCCGCCGGACACCACTTCAATAATTTCGCAGCCGAACTTTTTGGCGAACTCCCAGTCCCGGTCGTCGTGGGCGGGAACGGCCATGATGGCCCCGGTGCCGTAGGTGGACAGCACATAGTCGGAGATGAAGATGGGGATCTCCCGGCCGTTGACGGGGTTGACGCCCCGGACACCGTCCAGGCACACGCCGGTCTTTTCCTTGTTGAGCTCGGTGCGCTCCAGGTCGGACTTGGAGGCGGCGGCCTTCTGGTACGCCCTCACCTCGTCGGCGTTGGCCAGCTTGCCCTCGTCCAGCCAGTTCTTCACCAGCTCGTGCTCCGGGGACAGCACCATGTAGGTGGCCCCGAACAGGGTGTCGGGCCGGGTGGTGAACACCACGATGTCGTCCCCCGTGGTGGCCTTGAAGGTGACCTCCGCGCCGGTGGAGCGGCCGATCCAGTTGCGCTGCTGGATCTTCACCCGCTCGATGAAGTCCAGGTCGTCCAAATCGTCAATGAGCCGCTGGGCGTACTCGGTGATCTTCAGCATCCACTGAGACTTCTCCTTGCGGATGACGGGAGAGCCACAGCGCTCACACACGCCCTCCACCACCTCCTCGTTGGCGAGGACGCACTTGCAGGAGGTGCACCAGTTCACCGGCATGGTGGCCTTGTAGGCCAGCCCCTTTTTGTAGAGCTGGAGAAAGATCCACTGGGTCCACTTGTAGTAGCTGGGGTCGGTGGTGTCCACCACCCGGTCCCAATCGAAGCCGAAGCCCAGCATCTTCAGCTGCTTGGTGAAGTTGGCGATGTTGTCCTTCGTCACCTTGGCGGGGTGGATGTGGTTCTTGATGGCGTAGTTCTCCGTGGGCAGGCCGAAGGCGTCAAAGCCCATGGGGAACAGCACGTTGTAGCCATCCATCCTCTTTTTCCGGGTGACGATGTCCATGGCGGTGTAGGGCCGGGGATGGCCCACGTGGAGTCCCTGGCCGGAGGGATAGGGGAACTCCACCAGGCCGTAGAACTTGGGCTTTTCGCTCTGGTCCTCGGCGGCGTAGACCTTGGCCTCCTCCCAGCGCTTCTGCCACTTGGGCTCGATGGCGGCGAAATCGTATTTCAATGTGAACACTCCCTTGGGTGATTTTTCTCCTTCTTTTTCTTGAAAGAAAAAGAACCAAAAAGAACTTTTGATTCGCTTCGGGACGGGGCGGAAATGTTTCAGTCGCCGCCCGGTGACGAAAGGCTCCGCATTTGCGTGGGATATTATATAGGAAGAAGGGCCGGATTGCAAGGGCCTTACAGAAAAAAGGGCCGCCCGAGACATCCGGACGGCCCTTTTGCGCTTGATGTTACACCTTTGCCCGCTCCGCGCGGTTCTTCTCCACAGCGCCGCCGGGCTTGCGCTCGCTGACGGACAGCTCGCCGGAGCTGCCCCCCGCGGCGTTGATGGCGCCGTTGATGGTGCGCTCGCCCGCCTGCTTGGCGTGCTTGCCCACCTCCACCTTGTTCTTGGGACTGCGCATAATGACCGCCGGACCCTGGACGCAGCCGCCCTGGCAGGCCATGCCCTCGATGAAGTTCTCGGGCAGCACGCCCTTGTTCATCTTGAGCAGCGCAATCTTGCACTCCTCAATCCCGGAGCAGGGCAGGGTCTTGGCCTCCACCTTGCTGCCCATTTCCTTGAGGGCCTGGCCCACCGCCGCCGCCACACCGCCGCTGGCGGCGAAGCTGCGGCCAAAGCCGCTGGCCTGGTCCAGCGGGGCCTCGGGCATCTTGGTCACGTCGATGTCCTTGGCAGCCAGCATGGAGTACAGCTCCTCAAAGGTGATGACTAGGTCGATGGAAGCGCGGGTGCGGCCCAGGTGGAACTCCCGCTTCTTGGCCACGCAGGGGCCGATGAACACCACCCGGGCCAGGGGGTCCTCATCCTTGATCTTGCGCCCGATCATGACCATGGGGGAGGGAGTGGTGGACACCTTGGGCACCATATCGGGCATATGCCGCTCCACAAAGGCCACAAAGGCCGGGCAGCAGGAGGAGGTCATGCCCTCCCCGCCCCGCTCGTCGAACTCGGCGGCCTCCGCCTTGGCGGTGAGGTCGGCGCCCAGCGCCACCTCCTGCACGTCGTAGAAGCCCATCTCCTTCAGGGCGGACACCATCTGGCCGGGGGTGCACTCGAACTGGCCCACAAAGGCGGGGGCCAGGATGGCGTACACGTGCAGCCCCCACTTCTCCGCCCCCAGCAGCATCTGGATCACGTCCACAATGTAGGATTTGTCCATGATGGCGCCGAAGGGGCACTGGACCACGCACTCGCCGCAGGTGATGCACTTCTTGGCGTCGATGCTGGCCTTGCGGTCGGGACCCATGGAGATGGCCTTGACAGGGCAGCCCCGCTCACAGGGGCGCTGGTTCTTGGTGATGGCGCCGTAGGGGCAGGCGGCCACGCACTTGCCGCACAGCACACACTTGGAGTGGTCGATGACGGAGCGGTGGTCCTGGATGCTGATGGCCCCCTTGGGGCAGGCCTCCACGCAGCGGTGGGCGATGCAGCCCCGACAGGACGGGCCCACGCTGATCTCGGTGACGGGGCACTCGTCGCAAGCGATGGGCAGCACCTCCACCAGGTTGGGGTTGGCCCGGTTGCCGCCCATGGCCATCTTCACCCGGCTGGTGACCACCGCCCGCTCCTTGTAGATGCAGCAGCGCATATGGGCCTCGGGGCCGGGGACGATCTCCTCGGGAATATCCAGCAGCTCGTTGGTGTCCAGCTTCTCGTTCCAGGCCAGACGGGCCACAGCGGTAAGTACCTGGTCCTTCAGCTGTTGGACCTTGGTTTCGTATTGGCGCATGGGCACTTCCTCCTTCACTTCTATTCATAAATTTTGTTAAAAAAATGTCGATTACCACAGTAGAATTATATCCTCTCCCGCCCCCCGCGTCAAGAAGCAAGCGTCAATTTCCGGTGAAAGTTTCTGGCGGATTTGGCAGGCGGCCGGAAAGGAACTCCCGCTGGTAAAATACGGCATCTCCGGCGGAAAAACCGAGGATTTTCACCTGGTTTCCCTTGACAATCCCACCTTATATGTGCTATGGTTTTGGTAATGAGACTGGGCCGCCGGCCGGCCCTTTAAATCGAGCGTTCAGCGCTCAAAAGGAAGGGGCGCGGCGGCTGTGGGTCTGTTCCCAACCTTCGACGAGAGAGAGCCGGAGCCCGCCCCGGACGCCCCCCGCAAAACCGGCCTTCCCCGGCTGTGGCAGATCCTGCGCCGGGACTTCTGGGACTGCTTCCGCTCCGGGCTGATGGCCCTTGCCGGGTGCGTCCCCTTTCTGGCGGGGCTGTTTTTCGCCTCCGCCGCCCATGTGGTCCTCTTCGCCCCTCTGGCGGGGCTGATCGGGGGCGCCGCCGCCGGGCCGGAGCTGTGCGCTCTGGCGGACACCCTGCTGCGGGGCCTCCGGGACGACGCCGGCAGGGCCTGGTGGCCCACCTATCGTATGGTTTGGCGGCGCAGCGCCAAGGCCGCCCTCCTGCCCGGGGCCCTGGCCGGGGCTCTGCTGGGGAGCCAGATTTTCATGCTGCTCCACGCCGACGCGCTGGCCTTCAGCCCCTCCGTCGGGGTGGCGCTGGTGCTGGGGATCGCCTTTCTGACGGGGCTGTCCCTGTACCTGTGGCCCCAGCTGGCGCTGATGGAGCTGTCACTGGGCCGGCTCATCAAGAATTCCGCCCTGCTGTTTATCGGGCAGCTGCCCCGGACCGCCGCCGCCCTGATCTTTTTGGGGGCGTACACCGCCCTCTCCCTGCGCTTTTTCTCTTTCGCCGCCAGCCTGCTCCCCCTGACCAACCTCTGGCTGCCCGCCCTGCCCGCGCTGTTTCTGATTTACCCCGGCCTGGAGCAGGCCTTTCAGATCGAGGAAAAGCTTTCCCCTCACCCAAAGGGCCCATAGCCCGGACCCTGCCCACCCGTTATGATGGCATTGGCGGCGGGCGCCGCCTCTCCATACCAGCGCCTTTCAGGCGCACAACTTGACGGGCCGCCCACTACTCCATTACAATAGTGCGCGGTACTGAAAAAAGGAGGAAAAACAACCGCTTCGACTTGCGGTGCGGCAGTGTGGAGACCTGTCGTAATGCCCCCGGGATCAAGCGCCCGCGGGCGAGGTGGAGATGGCGGAGGCCGCTCCATCAAAGTCGGGTACTATGGCCGGTTTGACCCTGAAGAACATCATGAAGATCTATCCCCACAGCGGCGACCAGAAGAAGTCCAAGAAGAAGAAGGGCGAGCCCGAGAAAAAGACCAACCTGCAGGTCACGGACGAGGGCGTCATCGCCGTTCAGAAGTTCAACCTGGACATCGCGGACAAGGAGTTCATCGTGCTGGTCGGCCCCTCCGGCTGCGGCAAGTCCACCACCCTGCGCATGGTGGCCGGTCTGGAGGAGATCTCCGGCGGCGAGCTGTACATTGACGGCAAGCTGATGAACGACGTCGCCCCGAAGGACCGCGACATCGCCATGGTGTTCCAAAGCTACGCTCTGTACCCCCACATGACCGTGTATGAAAACATGGCCTTCCCCCTCAAGCTTCGCAAGGTCCCCAAGGATGAGATCGACAAGCGGGTGCGCGAGGCGGCCGAGATTCTGGACATCACCCAGTATCTGGACCGCAAGCCCAAGGCCCTGTCCGGCGGCCAGCGCCAGCGTGTGGCCATCGGCCGCGCCATCGTGCGCGAGCCCAAGGTGCTGCTGATGGACGAGCCGCTGTCCAACCTGGACGCCAAGCTCCGCAACCAGATGCGTGCCGAGATCATCAAGCTGCGCCAGAAGATCAACACCACCTTCATGTACGTCACCCATGACCAGACCGAGGCCATGACCCTGGGCGACCGCATCGTCATCATGAAGGACGGCTTCATCCAGCAGATCGGCACCCCGCAGGAGGTGTTCGACCACCCCGCCAACCTGTTCGTCGCCGGCTTCATCGGCACCCCGCAGATGAACTTCTTCGACGCCAAGCTGGTTAAGGACGGCAGCGCCTACACCGTGGAGGTCAGCGGCCTCAAGGTGGCTCTGTCCGAGGCCAAGCAGAAGGCCCTGGCCGCCAAGAACGTGGCTTCTCAGGACATCACCCTGGGCGTGCGTCCCAGCCACGTGGCCCTCAGCGACAGCGGCATTCCCGCCACCGTGGACGTGTCTGAGATGATGGGCAGCGAGGTCCACCTCCACGCCAACGCCAACGGCAAGGACGTGGTCATCATCGTCCCCACCGTGGACCTGTCCGGCAACCACAAGGAGACCTTCGGCTACGGCGCCAAGATCAACTTCACCTTCAGCGGCAACGTGTGCCACGTCTTTGACAAGGACGGCAAGAACCTGGAGTTCTGATCCTCCCTGGGCAGTGACCAAGCAGCCCGCGGACCTGTATGGGGGTCCGCGGGCTGTCCCCGTCTGGGGCATCATATCCGGATCGTGAATATCCATGTCGGAAACGGCTATGGTATTCCCCCAGATAAAGGGCTATAATGGATGCAAAGACAGCCCGGCACCCTATCCGGGCATAAAATTATGAAATGGAGGGTCCCGCCATGAAATTCGATGTACGCTACGCCAACCACCCGGAGGACTCCGCTTTGTACACCACCCAGGAGCTGCGCCGCCACTACCACATCAGCGGTATTTTTGAGGCGGACGAGATCTGCCTCACCTACTCCCACCAGGACCGGATTATCGCCGGGGGCGTCATGCCGGTGGAGGGGGCGCTGAAGCTGGACAGCTGCAAGGAGCTGGCCGCCCCCTACTTCCTGGCCCGCCGGGAGCTGGGCGCCATCAACATCGGCGGCCCCGGCACCCTCACCGTGGACGGCGTGGAGTACCGGCTGGGCAGCAGAGACGGCATCTATGTGGGCATGGGGGCCAAGGAGCTGGTGTTCCGCTCCGACGACAAGGCCAGCCCCGCCAAGTTCTATCTCAACTCCTGCCCCGCCCACCGCGCCTGCCCCACCGTGCTCATCCCCATGGACAAGGCCCGCTACAACCACCTGGGCGCCCAGGAGACGGTGAATGAGCGCGTCCTGCGCCAGTATGTCCACCCCGCCGTGTGCGAGAGCTGCCAGCTCAGCATGGGCATGACCGCCCTCATGCCCGGCAACGTGTGGAACACCATGCCCAGCCACACCCACGAGCGGCGCATGGAGGTCTACCTGTACTTCGACATCGCCCCCGACCAGGCGGTATTCCACATGATGGGCCAGCCCGACGAGACCCGGCACATCGTCATGCACAACGAGGAGGCGGTGATCTCCCCCAGCTGGTCCATCCACTCCGGCGTGGGCACCGCCAACTACACCTTCATCTGGGGCATGTGCGGCGAGAACCAGGACTTCGACGACATGGACGGCATCCCCACCAGCGAGCTGCGTTGATTTTTGGCTGAGAGGACAGGAAAAAGCGGCACATCGTTGATGTGCCGCTTTTATCATGCCTTTTCGGGGGCGCTGTCCTTTTTGGATACCCTTTTCTTAGGCAGGCGCTGGTACACCTTGGCCTCCTTTTTCAGCCGCGCCGCCAGGGACGGGGTGAATACCCCGGGCAGCGCCCTCCACTTCCAGTTGTTCCCCAGGGTGGAGGGAATGTTCATCCGGGCCTCGCTGCCCAGGCCCAGCAGGTCCTGGGCCTGCATCACCGCCAGGTCCGCCGGGGACGCCCAGGCCGAGCGCATCATCCCCCAGTGGTAGCCCTCCCGGCTGTTCAGCCGCAGGTAGGCCTTGGCGAAGGACACATCCTTCTTGGGAGCGGTAGCCATCCAGCCCAGGATGGTGTCGTTGTCGTGGGTGCCGGTGTACGCCACGCAGTGGGTGGGATAGCAGTGGGGCAGGTAGTCGCTGCCATTGTCCCGGCTGTCAAAGGCGAACTCCAAAATCTTCATGCCGGGGTAGCCCGTCTCCCGCAGCAGCTTGCGCACCGAGTCGGTGAGGAAGCCCAGGTCCTCGGCGATGATGTCCTGCTTCCCCAGCTCCCTGTTGACGGTCTTAAAGAAGTCCAGGCCGGGGCCGGGGCGCCAGCGGCCATTTTTCGCGGTCTTTTCCCCGTAGGGGATGGCGTAGTAGGAGTCGAAGCCCCGGAAGTGGTCGATGCGCAGCATGTCATAGATGGTGAACTGGAAGGCGACGCGCCTCAGCCACCAGCGGTAGCCGTCCTTTTTCATGGCGTCCCAGTCGAACAGGGGGTTGCCCCACAGCTGCCCGTCCTCGGAGAAGCCGTCGGGGGGACAGCCAGCCACCTCGGTGGGCAGGCCGTTCTCGTCCAGCTGGAACTGGTCCGGGTTGGCCCACACGTCGGCGCTGTCCCCGGAGACGTAGATGGGCAGGTCCCCGATGATCCGCACGCCCTTGCCGTTGGCGTAGGACTTCAATGCCCTCCACTGGCGGAAAAACAGGAACTGGACCGCCTTCCAGAACCCCACCTGATCGGCCAGCTCCTCCCGGACGGCGGCCAAGGCCGCCGGGCGGCGCAGGCGGACGTCCTCGGGCCAGGTGAACCAGGAGGCCCCCCCGTTCTGGTCTTTCAGGGCCATGAATAGGGCGTAATCCTCCAGCCACTCGGACTGTTCGCAAAAGGCCCCGTACTCGGCGGGAGGATGGGCCAGCAGCCGGTCCGCCGCCTTTTTCAGCACCGGATAGCGGGTCTTGTACATCAGGCCGTAGTCCACGTACCGGGGGTCCTCCCCCCAGTCCAGGTCTTGGTACTCCCGGGGCTCCAGCAGCCCCTCCTCCGCCAGGTCGTCCAGGTCAATGAAGTAGGGGTTGCCCGCGTAGGAGGAGAAAGACTGATAGGGGGAGTCACCGTAGCTGGTGGGGCAGATGGGCAGGATCTGCCAGTAGGTCTGCCCCCCCGCCGCCAGAAAGTCGGCAAACTGGCGGGCGGCCGCCCCCAGGGTGCCGATGCCGTAGGGGGAGGACAGGGAGGAAATGGGCATCAGGATGCCGGAGCGTCTCATGGAACAGTCCACCTTTCCTTGGGACCGCCGCCCCGGACCCAGGGCGGCGGTCTCTGAATCAATGTGCCAGGGTCCGGGGCGGGGCCACGCTCTCCCCGGGGATGAGCTGGAAGGGCACCACCTCATGGACTGGGGGGCGGGGGCGCTGGAGGTTGCGCAAAAGCACGTCCACCCCCTGCCGGGCCAGCTGCTGGGTGTCCTGCCGGACGGTGGTGAGCCGGGGCAGGGAGAATTGGCTCAGAGGGATGCCGTCGTAGCCCACCACGGAGATGTCCTCGGGCACCCGCCGCCCCAGGTCCCGGATGGCCCGGATGGCCCCAATGGCCATCACGTCGCTGACGCAGAACAGGGCGGTGAGCTCCGGACAGCGCCCCAGCAGGCGCTTGGTGGTGTCGTAGGCGTCGGGGAAGGAGTAGCGGCAGGGCTCGCACCGGCGCGCGTCAAAGGGCAGGCCCAGCTCGTCAAAGGCCCGCTGGCAGCCCTGAACCCGGCGATAGCTGATCTGGGTGCACGACCAGTTGCCCCCCAGCAGCCCGATCTCCCGGTGGCCCTGGAGCGCCAGGTAGCGCACCGCCTGATAGGCCGCCTCCTCGTCGTCGGTGGTGAGGGAGGACAGGTTGGGGAAGGGCAGCTCCCTGGCTGAGTTGGTGAGCAGGACGCAGGGTACGGTGATCTGGCCGAAGGCAGCCTGGAAAAACTCCAGGTCGCCACCCAGGAACATGACGCCCAGGGGCTTGCGCTCCCGGCACAGCTGGAGGGCGTAGGCCACCTCGTTGGCGTCCTCGTCCAGGTAATAGACGGCGGCGTCCCGCTCCGCGTCCTGCAGGAGCTGCTGGCAGCGCTCCACCAGGTCGGCGAAGAGCATGTTCATGGTGCCCTTGACGATGATGGCGATGGAGGCGCTGGTCTGCTGCTTCAGGCGCCGGGCGTTGGTGTTGGGCTGGAAGTTCTGCTCCTCCACCACCGCCAGCACCCTCCGCCGGGTCTCCTCGGACACGTCTGGGTGGTCGTTGAGCACCCGGGATACGGTGGCCACGCCCACGCCGGACATGCGGGCGATATCTCTGATGGTCATTTCGTGTCCCTCCTCATCTGACTGCTCATTTTACCCCATCCGGCCCCCAGATCGCAACCCCTTTTTGTGGAAATATCCTCCGGTCCCGCTCTCAGCTAGAAAAGATCTTTACACAGCGGGGCTCGTGTACAGGCTCAGCCCTTGACGGCGCCGGCCGCCACACCCTTGATGATGTGCTTCTGGCAGGTGAGGTAGAAGATGATCACGGGGATGATGGACAGCAGGATCAGGGCCATGGTGGCGCCCAGGTCAACGGTGCCGTAGCTGCCCTTCAGGTACTGGATGTGGATGGGGATGGTGCGGTAGTCGTTGATGTCCAGCACCAGCACAGGCAGCAGGTAGTCGTTCCACACCCACATGATCTCCAGGATGCCCACGGAGATCATGGTGGGCTTCAGCATGGGCAGCACCACCAGGAAGAAGGTGCGCAGGGGCCCGCAGCCGTCGATTGCGGCGGCCTCCTCGATCTCCAGGGGGATGGATTTGACAAAGCCCACGAACATAAAGATGGCCAGGCCCGCGCCAAAGCCCAGGTACACGATGGGGATGGTCCAGGGGGTGTTCAGGTGGAGCCGGTCCGCCGTCTTGGACAGGGTGTACATCACCATCTGGAAGGGGACCACCATGGAGAACACGCACAGGAAGTACAGCGCCCGGCAGAAGAGGGAGTCCACCCGGGTGATGTACCAGGCGGCCATGGAGGTGCACACGAGGATCAGGGCGGTGGACAGCACGGTGATGACGATGCTGTACTTCACGCTGTCCAGGAAGGGGTAGTTGCCGAAGGTCATGCCCTTGATGAAGTTGTCCAGGCCGGCGGACATCTCGCCGAAGGGCAGGGCGAAGGTGTCGGTCTTGACGTAGGTGTTCAGCTTGAAGGAGTTGATGACCACCATCAGCACCGGGATCACGTAGATGATGGAGATGATGGTCAGCACCACGGTGAGGATGGTCTTGTTGCGGCGTTCGGCAGCCAGGGTGTTCATTACTGCTGCACCTCCTTGTTACGGGTATAGGCGAGCTGGGCCAATCCCAGCCCGGCCACCAGGATGAAGAAGATGACCGCCTTGGCCTGGGCCACGCCCTGAGAGGCGGAGTTGGTGCCGTAGAAGGTGCTGTAGATGTTCAGCGCCAGCATCTCGGTGGTCTTGATGGCGGAGCCGTCAGGCTGGATGATGAAGGGCTGGCCGCCGGTGAGGGCCAGATTCTGGTCGAACAGCTTGAAGCCGTTGGTCAGGGACAGGAAGGTGCAGATGGTGATGGAGGGCATTACGTTGGGGATGGTCACCTTAAACAGGGTCTGGGACTTGGTGGCGCCGTCGATGCGGGCGGCCTCCAGCATGTCCTCGGGCACCGCCTGGAGCCCGGCGATGTAAATAATCATCATGTAGCCGATCTGCTGCCAGCACATGAGGATGATGAGGCCCCAGAAGCCGTACCTGCTCTCCATCAGGATAGAGGTGCCGAAGCGGCCCAGGATGCCGTCGAAGATCATGGACCAGATGTAGCCCAGCACGATGCCGCCGATGAGGTTGGGCATGAAGAACACCGTGCGGAAGATGTTGCTGCCCTTGATGCTCTGGGTGAGGACGTAGGCCACGGCGAAGGCCAGCACGTTGATCAGCACCAGGGACACCACGGTGAACAGGGCGGTGTACCAGAAGGCGTGGGTGAAGGAGGCGTCCTGGAAGGCCTTGACATAGTTGCTGAAGCCAATGAACTGCGCGTCGGAGATCAGCTGGAACTGGCATAGGGACAGGTAGATTCCCTGGACGAAGGGCCAGACGAACCCGATAATGAAAGCGGCCACCACTGGCCCCAGGAACAGGGGAAACCAGCGCCGGGTGGAACTGCGGATAGAACCTCCCTTGCCTTTCTTGTTCTGTTTCAAGGTATCAACTCCCTTTCCTTAAAATACCGGGGACCCGGGCTCCGCGCCTCGGCCGAGGCGCGGAAGCTGCGGCGGGGCGGGCGCGCCCGCCCCGCCGCGTTGGTCCCTATCCGATCACTTCGAAGCGTTTTCGCTGTCCTTCTGATAGTGCACGGCCCAACCGTCCACGAAGGCGGTGCGGACCTGCGCCCAGTTGGCGTCGGACTGGTCGGCGTTATAGGCGTTCAGCGCGGACACGATGGCCTTGCGGTACTCGATCACGTTGGGCTGGAAGTTGGTGGCGGCGTTCATGGAGTAGCAGCCGGCGGCGGAGTACTCCTCGGCGGCGGCCAGGAAGCCGTTGGTGGACTTGGCGGCCTGCTTATAGGGCATGACGCCGAAGGTGTCCACCAGCTTGCGGGAGGCGTCGGGATCGGTGACGCACCACATCATGAAGTCCATGGTGGCCTTCTGGTCGGCCTCGGAGGCCTTGGAGTTGATGGCCCAGTAGTTCTCGGTGCCCACGTTCAGGCCGGCCTTCTCCTCGCCGGCCACGCCGCAGTAGTAGGGGATCATGGTGGCGTTGGGCACGGCGTCGGACACGCCGCCCTCACCGGTGTAGGCCCAGGAGCCGTTGACATAGAAGGCGGCCTTGCCGGTCTTGAACTCATTCAGGGGGTCGTGGCCGCCCACGGACAGCTCCTTGGGGTCGGTGGTGCTGTTGTTGATGCACAGGTCATAGAGCATCTTGAAGTTGTCCATATACTTGCCGGTGATGCTGGGCGGGCACTCCTTCCAGACCTCGCCCTCCTGCTCGTAATAGTACTCCAGGTTGGCCATGTGGCCGGTGAAGCGCCAGGAGGAGGAGTCGTCCATGTCGGAGGCGGTGAAGGCGTCGAAGCCCAGCTCGGCGGCCCGGGCGTGGATGTCCTCCACCACGGTCTTCAGGCCCTCGAAGTTCTTGATCTCGTCCATGGAGTGGCCGGCCTTCTCCACCAGGTCGGGGTTGACGATGATGCCGTAGCACTCGTAGCAGTAGCTGATGGACACCAGATGGCCCTCATCATCGTACAGGGTGTACTCGTCGCTGGTCAGCTCCTTGGCGATGGCGGTGTCCTTCAGGTCCATGGCGTAGTTCTTCCACTGCTTCACCGCGGCCTGGTTGCCGATGACGAACAGGGTGGGGGCGTTGGTCTTGTCCATCTCGGACTTCAAGGTGGACTCGTAGGTGCCGGAGGCGGCGGTGACCACCTTCACGGAGACACCGGTCTTGTCGGTGTACATCTTGGCCACTTCCTGCAGGGTGGCGTCGGACTCGGGCTTGAAGTTGAGCCAGTAGACAGAGCCTTCGGAGCTCTTCTTGCCGCCGCAGCCGGCCAGCAGGGAGACCAGCAGCAGAGCGGACAGGACCAATGCTGAGAGTTTCTTCATCATGTTCATTTCCTCCTATAGATTTGATGTAGTGTCAGGCTGGAAACGTTCCTGGTAGCGTTACCGGGAACGTTTCCGGTCTCTGTGACACCATCATACCAACATCATACAGGGTTTGCAAGCAAAAATTTGCCGATCTCTGCAACTTCGGAGGAATGCAAAAAATCCGCGCTTCATTTTTGTGAAAAATGCTCCCTTGACAGGATAAATTTTCCCGAAAAAAGGAAAAAACCAGCCCCTTCGGCTTTCAAAAAGCCGGAGGGGCTGGGCGCGGGGGGAGGGACCGGGGTCAGTATCGGCGGATCACCGCCACCACCCGGCCCAAAATGGAGCAGCCCTCGCCGTCGATGGGCTGGTACTGTCCGCTGGAGTTCTCCGGGTAGAGCCAGATGTGGCCGTTCTCCCGGCGGAAGGTCTTGACCGTGGCCTCGTCATCAAACAGGGCCACCACGATGTCGCCGTTGCGGGCCAGGGGCTGCTGGTGGACCACCACCACATCGCCGGGGAGGATGCCCGCCTCCAGCATGGACTCCCCCCGGACTTTTAGGGCGAAGTGCTCCCCAGTGAGCCCGCCGGTGTCGAAGGTGAGGTACTCCTCAATATTCTCCTGGGCCAGGATGGGCGCCCCCGCCGCCACATAGCCCAGCAGGGGCACCTGGTCCCTACGGCCGTGGGTGGGGTCGGTGATGGTGATGGCCCGGGTCTTGCCCTCGGCCTGGGTAATGCACCCCGCCTCCCGCAGGCCCTTCAAGTGAAAGTGGACGGTGGCGGGGGATTTCAGCCCCACCGCCTGGGCGATCTCCCGCACGGAGGGGGGGTAGCCGTGCTCCTCCGCGAAGGACAGGATGTAATCATAGATCTGCTGCTGCTTTGGGGTCAGTTTCGCCATAGCGCAAGCTCCTTCCAAAGTCGTCCGCCGGCCGGGGCTCCAGGCGGGACGCTGAACATTTCCAGCCTTATGGGTGCATTATACCACAGCTCGTTCGAAATGTCAAACGTTCGTTCTAAAATTTTTGCAGCTTGGAATGGACCTCTCCCCTGCCCTTCTTTCGGAGCAGATCAAAGGCGATGAGGGCGGCGCAGCCCAGCACCAAAATACCCAAGATCAAAATGGCGCAGTCGCGGAAAAACGCCTGGGGCAGGATGTTGATGATCTGGTCCACGTCCGGGTCAAAGAGCCAGTTGTCCTTGCCGGGGAAGAACAGGGCGTGGAACGCCACAAAGGCCCGGTCGAAGTCCAGGGCGGCCAGAACGCCCACAATGAGGAACACGGTCCCCAGTCCGGCCCCCGCCCAGAAAGCGGGGCCCCGGCCCAGAATCGGGGCCGGGTGGTGCCTCCCCCGGCGGATGAGCAGCAGGCAGGCGGTGAGCAGGGCCAGGGCGCCCACCAGCACCTGGAGGTCCAGCTGGAACAGGAAGCGCACGTCGGTGAAGTGGCTTTTCCCGCTCTCCGACCACTTGAGGACGCCGGTGGAGAACTCGTCCCCGCCCAGGCAGTAGTCCAGCATCTCGTCAAAGGCGGTCTTGATCTCCTCCTCTGTGAGCCCGGTGCGCTCCGCCAGCTGGAGGGGGCCGATGTGGGCGTAGTAGAAGGGGCGGCACAGGATGGGCACGGCGATGGCCCCGGTGAGCAGGGCCAGCGCCAGGGCGGCGGCCAGCAGAACGGTAAAGGATTTGCTGTCTTTCATGAAAATTCCTCCTTTTCGGGCAGAGCGGACAGGGCAATGAGCGCCTGGGAGGGCAGATAGAACAGCCACATCCCAAGGGAGACGGCGAAATAGGACGGGGACTCCGGGGGCAGGGCGTTGAACAGCCCCACGCACACATCGCACCCCACAAACAGGGTGAGGCCCAGGGCGAACCTGAACCAGCGCTTTCCCTTCACCTTCCAGGCCAGCAGGGTGTTGGACACCAGCTGGGAGAAGTACAGCGCCGCCAGCAGGTTCACCGGCGAGGCCATGTGGAGGGCGTATACCCCCAGCCCCGCCCCCAGGGCCAGGGCGGAGCGCAGGGGCCACGCGCTGTCCGCCCCGGCCCGACGCAGACGGAGATAGTACACCGTCTGCACGCACAAAAACAGGGCGACGCCCAGGGCGTAATGGTCGTTGCGCACCAGCAGAAACCAGTCCGCCCCAGCGGTGAGGGCCAGCGCCAGGGACACCAGCCGGTCTGTGCCCAGCAGGGAGAAGGCCAGGCACAGCAGGACGCCCGCGTATTTGACGGGGATGGACTCACTCCCCCGCCCTGTCAGGTCCAGCGCCAGGAACAGGGCGTACAGCGCCCCCTCCACCGACAAAAAGGAGGACAGGAGGGCGGGCGAGACCCGCTTACTCACGGCGGGGCTCCTCTGAGTCGGATAGGTCCCGCTTGATGCCGGATACCACCTTGTCAAAGTCCTCCGCTGTGCAGATTTTACAGGCCCGCTCCTTCCAATAGGAGGCGTAGGGCACCCCCTTCAGATACCAGGCCAGATGCTTGCGCATCTCCAGGCAGGCGATCTTCTCCCCCTTGTGCTCCAGGGCCAGCTCAAACTGCCGGGCGGCGGTATCCATCCGCGACCCCAGCGGGGGCAGAGGCGGGATCTCCCGGCCCTCCAGGGCGGCGGCACACTGCTCCAGCAGCCAGGGGTTGCCGAAGGCCCCCCGGCCCACCATAGCCATGTCCGCCCCGGTGACCTTCAAAATCCGTACCGCGTCCCTGGGGGAGAACACGTCCCCGTTGGCGATCACCGGGATGGACACCGCCTCCTTCACCTGGCGGATGTAATCCCAGCTGGCCGAGCCGGAGTACATCTGGGTTTTCGTCCGGGCGTGAACCGCCACGGCGGACACCCCCGCGTCCTCCAGGCGCCGGGCGAACTCCACACAGTTGATGGAGCCCTTGTCCCAGCCCAGCCGGAATTTGACCGTGACGGGCTTTCCTCCCGCCCCCCGAACCACCGCCCGGGCCACGGCGGCGGCCTTGTCCGGGTCTCGCATGAGGGCGGAGCCGTCCCCGGAGTTCGCCACCTTGGGCACAGGACAGCCCATGTTGATGTCGATGATGTCCGCCCCCGACCCCTCCAGGGCCAGGGCCGCCCCCTTCTCCATAAAGGGCTCGTCGCAGCCGAAGATCTGGACGGCGGCGGGGTGCTCGTGCTCCCCAAGCTTCAACAAGGTCGGGGTCTTTTTGTCCCCGTAGCACAGGGCCTTAGCGCTGACCATCTCCGTCACGGTATAGCACCCCGACAGCTCCCGGCAGATTGCCCGGAAAGCTAAATCCGTCACCCCCGCCATGGGGCCCAGAGCCAGCCGGGTGTTCAGCTCCACATTGCCGATCCTCATAAATCCCCTTCCCTCCGCCCCGCCGGGGACAGAAAGCTACGCTTGCCGAATTTTTATACTATATCATACCAAATTACGCCCCAAAAGGCAAGACAGGCTGCGACAGGCTTTTTGGGACGGGCATTTTATAATAAATGAGGTTTCCATAATATGGATTATTTATACTGATGCTAACACCACGGAGGGATGGACCATGACGGCAAACGAGGGGACCAGACGGGAAAAACGGGGGCGGCAGCTCTCTCTGCCCACCATGATGCGGCTGAGCGACTGCGCGGTGCGTTTTCTGCTATCGGCGGTGCTGGCGGGGGCGGAGCTGATGGGGGGGCACTCCCTGTTCGCTCTGTCCCTGGTGGCGGTGTGCAGGCCGGGGCTGGAGGGGCTGGCGGCCCTTCTGGGGGCGGCGCTGGGCTATCTGTCCTTCCGGGGGGTGCTGGAGGGGCTGCGCTATATCGCCGCGTCCATGATGGTGTACGCCGTCTCCCTGGCCCTAGGGGAGTTCGAGCTGTACCACCGGCCCTGGTTCATGCCCGCCGCGGCCGCCGCCATCAACGGCATGGTGGGCTTTGTCTACCAATCCGCCGCCGGGTGGAGCCGGGGGGCGGCGGTGGGCTTTGCCACCGAGGCCGCCCTCACCGCCGGGGCGGTGGTGCTCTACCGCCAGGCCTTCGACCTGTGGGAAAGCCGGCGCCCGGGGGGCGAGGTCACCGTGCGCCAGCTGGCGGGGGCCATCGCCCTGTGCGCCAGCCTGATGATGGCCCTCACCAGGGTGAACGTGGCGGGGGCCTACTCCCTGGGGCGGGTGCTGTGCGTGAGCGTGGTGCTCACCGCCGCCTGGCAGGGGGGCGTGGGCATGGGCTCCGCCGCCGGGGTGGCGGCGGGGCTGGCCATGGGGTTCTCCTCCGGCCTGCCCGCCTGGTACACCATGGTCTACGCCCTTCCGGGGCTGGTGGCGGGGGTCTTTGTGAAGCAGAGCCGGCTGATGTGCGCCGCGGCCTACGCCCTGAGCGGCGCGGCGGCGGCGCTGTGGACCTGGGACCTGGGGCCGGGGCGCGCCTTTACCTGGGAGCTGGCGGCGGGGACGGCGGTATTCCTGCTCCTGCCGGACAAGCTTTTGCGGCGGCTGTCCGCCCTGCTGCGCCAGGAGGAGCCGGAGGAGGAGAGCCTCCACGCCCGGAAGTTCGCCGCCCGCCGCCTTCAGCAGACCGCCGAAGCCTTTCGGGCGGTGTCCGGGGGGCTGCGCGCCGCCTTTCAGGCACCCGCCGTCCCCAACGACGCCGACGCGGCCCGCATTTTCGACCGGGCGGCGGACCGGGTGTGCGTCAAGTGCAAGCAGCGGGAGCGGTGCTGGCAGCGGGAGTACCAGGTGACCAAGACGGCCCTGGCCGACGCCCTCACCCCCATGCTGGACCGGGGGGCGGGGGCGCTGGAGGACTTCCCGCCCCACTTCTCCAGCCGGTGCATCCGGTTTGAGACCTTCTTGGTCGCCGCCAACGGGGAGCTGTCCGCCCTCTTGAGCCGCAGGCGGTACGACAGTCGGGTGCGGGAGAGCCGGGCGGCGGTGTGCGCACAGTACGGCCATATGGCGGCGGTGCTGGACCGGACGGCGGCGGAGCTGGGCCAGGAGCCGGCGGTGGATGTGCGCCGCCAGCGCCTGGTGAAGCAGCGCCTGGCCGCCCTGGGGCTGGAGGGAAGGGTGACGGTGTACGCCGACCAGTACGGCCACCTCCAGCTGGAGGTGGAGGGCCAGGGGGCGGAGCAGCTCAGCCGGGAGGGAGAGATCGGCCGGCTGTCCGCCATCCTGGGCTGTCCCCTGCGGGACGCGGACAGCCAGCGGGGGCACGCCCACCTGTGCCAGCGGGAGCCGCTGATGGCCATTGCCGGGGTAGCCGGGGCGGACCGGGAGGGCCAGCCCATCAGTGGCGACGCGGGGGTGTGGTTCAAGGACGACGCGGGGCGGCTCAACTTCCTGCTGTGCGACGGCATGGGCAGCGGGTCGGAGGCCCGGGAGGACAGCGAGAGCGCCCTGCGCCTGCTGGAGAAGTTCCTCCGGGCGGGGCTGGCCCCGGAGGAGGCGCTGACCACTGTGGGGGAGGCCCTGGCCCTCCGTGGAGAGGAGGAGGGGGGCTTCACCACGGTGGACCTGCTGCAAATCGACCTGTTCAGCGGCAAGAGCGGGGTGTATAAGCTGGGGGCGGCCCCCACCTACCTGCGCCGGGGGGGCGGGGTGGAGCGTCTGTGCGGCGAGTCCCTGCCCGCCGGGGTGGCGGCGGGGGAGCTGTCCGCGCCGGACGCCTTCGCCCTGTCCCTGGACGCGGGGGACTGCGTGGTGCTGGTGAGCGACGGGGTGACCACGGGGAAGGAGGACCGGTGGCTGCGCAAGCTGCTGTCTGAGTTCGACGGCCTGTCCCCCCAGGCCCTGGCGGCCCAGATCCTCCAGGAGAGCGGGGCCCGCTCGGGCAGCGGGGACGACCGCACCGTCATCGCCATCAAACTGGACGTGAGGACATAGCAAAGGGCCCGGAGGATGCCTCCTCCGGGCCCTTTTTTACGCCGCGGGGATGATCCCCCGGTCAATCTTCAGCCGCAGCACCCGCAGCACGCTCTCATCCAGCCGCTGGGTGGAGATGGTCCCGTCCTCCACCGCCTTGGTGAGCGCCGCCACGGCCTCCCCCAGGTCCTGGGGGGAGAGCAGCAGGTCCACCCCGGCCTGGACGGCCCCCACGGCGATGTCGCCGCTGCCGTAGTGGTCGGTCATGGCCCGCATTTTCAGCCCGTCGGTGATGACCACCCCGTCAAAGCCCAGCTCCTCCCGCAAAAGCTCCGTCACGATCTTATAAGAGAACAGGGCGGGCTGGTCGTCCACGTCGGCGATGATGAGGTGGCCCATCATCACCGCGTCCGCCCCGGCCTCGATGCCCGCCTGGAAGGGGAGCAGCTCCGCCGCTCTCAGCTCGTCCAGGCTCTTGTAGACGTACACCGAGCCGTAGTGGCTGTCGGCGGAGGTGTCGCCGTGGCCTGGGAAGTGCTTGAGGGCGCAGGCCACCCCGCCCTCGTGGAAGCCCTCCACGGCGGCGGCCACCAGCCCGGCGGCCTGGTCAAAGTCGTCGCTGTAGGCCCGGTCGCCGATGACGGTGTTGGCCGGGTTGGACCACACATCTGCCACCGGGGCCAGATCCATGTTGAAGCCGCAGAATTTCATGTCTTTGGCGATGGTCCTGGCGTTTTCCGCCGCCTTGTCCGGGCCCTGGTCCTTGAACTCCAGCATGGGGCCGACGTAGGTGGTGCCAATGGTGCGCATCAGGCGGTTCACCCGGCCGCCCTCCTCGTCGCAGGTGAGGATGAGGGGGATCTTGGAAAAGCTCTGCAGGTTGGACAGCATGGCGTGGGCCTGGGTGAGGCTCACCAGATTGCTGGTGTCAAACAACAGTCCGCCCACCGGGTATTCCTCCAGCGCCCCCTGGGCCGCCGTCCCCGCCGCCGTCAGCTCGCCCGGGGTCAGGTCGCCGGGCTGGACGATGAAGAGCTGGCACACCTTCTCATGCAGGCTCATCGACCCCAGCATCCGCTCCGCCTGGTCGGGGGTGGGGGTGGGAGTGGGCTCCGGAGTGGGCGCCGGGGTGGGGGTGAGGGAGGGGACGGGGGGCGCGCTGGGGCTGGGCTGGGGCGGCTGAGCGGCGGACTGCCCCAGGGCCAAGGCGGCAAATACGGCTATGGCCGCCAGCACCACGGCCAGCGCCACTCCGGCCGGGATCAGCCACGTCCGGGAGGGGGGATCGGTTCTCTTTCCTGTATACACGGCAGGGACCTCCGCAGCATATTTTTTCGCGGTCCTATTTTACACCATTTTTCACCCCGCCGCAAGTGCGGCGGGGCGGAGTTTTTTGGCCTGTCCGCCGCATATGGGACGGGCGGGGAGAAATAGGGTTACACCACAGGGGGCCGGGCGGCGCTTTCGCACCATTTCCACCCGGCGCACATAGATTGAAGTGAAAACAACGGCGGGGCCGTAGATTTTATCGCGGACGCCGCCGGGACTTGGAGGAGGCTTTCGGATGCCCAATATACAATATTTTCTGGGAGGCAATACGCCCTCGGGGTTTTACTCGCTCTATCACCAGCTGTCCGACCCCAGCCGGACGCGGGCGCTGTATATCATCAAGGGCGGCCCGGGCAGCGGCAAGTCCACCCTCATGCGCCGGGTGGAGCGCCATGTCCAGGCCGCCGGGCTGGAGACCCAGCAGGTGCTTTGCTCCGGCGACCCGGATTCCCTGGACGCGGTGATGATCCCCCGGCTGGGGGCGGCGCTGGTGGACGGAACGGCGCCCCAGGGGGTCGTGCCGTTAGTACATTTTGGGCTGTGTGGGTGGCACCACGACGTGGTCGTGGTGCCCTAATTTTAGAACTTCCAGCTTATTTTGACCTCTTGCCGGCCTTTGCCGGGATCTCGCTCGCCGATCTCAATACGGTCGATCAGGCCCACCACCAACTCCCGGGGAACCGTTTCCAGTTTCAGCAGCTCCTGTGCCCTCTTGATCAGGTCAGCTTGTTGCTGGGGCTGCTCCCGGTTTTCAAGCTCCTCATCGATCTTTCCCAGCCGCTGTTCCAACCGGCTCTTTTCCTTGAGGAAGCTCTCATTCAGCTCCATGAACTGGCCCTCGCTGATGACCCCTGCCACCTTATCCAAGTAAAGCGTTTTGAGGGCCTGGCTGCGTTTCTCCAACTGAGCGGCAAGGGACTTCTGTTCCAGCCTCAGCGCCTCCCGGCGGGTGTCCTTTTGGGGCTGGAGATCCTTGGTGTCCAGCTCATAGCAGGTCTGGACATAATGACGGATGCGTTCGGACACCAGGTCAATGAGCTGATCCAGCCGGACGGAGTGGCGGGTGCATAGCTTGTTTTTCCCGCTGTCGGCGTACAGCTTGCAGCGGAGGTAACTTTGCTTGCCGTTGGAGCATTTGCTCATGGTGGAGCCGCAGTCGGCACACTTTACCAATCCGGACAATAAATGAGCCTCGCCAGAGCCATCGGTTTTGGCGCGCAGACGCAGGCCGCGCTGGACGGTCTCGAAGGTAGCCCGGTCGATGATGGCCTCGTGGGTGCCCTCCACCCTGTACCACTGGTCCTCTGGGGTGTCGATGATGACCTTGGACTTGTAGCTCACCTTTTTTCTCCGCCCCTGGATCATCACCCCGGTGTACATCTCGTTGGTGAGGATGCGGCCTACCGTCACCTTGTTCCACAGGCCGAAGTCGTTCTTCATCGGGTGGTTGCAGGTCCAGCCTCGCTCGGCCTTGTAGCGGGTGGGGTTGGGGACCCCCTGCTGATTGAGCAGATAGGCGATGTTCTGGCGGCCATGGCCCTCCAGAGACCATTGGAATATCTGCCGTACCATCTCGGCGGCCTCGGGGTCTGGGACGATATGGTTTTTGTCCGCCGGGTCCTTTTGGTAGCCATAGATGGGGAACCCTCCGATGTATTTACCCTCCCGCCGCTTCAGGTCGAACACCATGCGGACGTTTTCGGACAGATCCTCCAGATACCATTCGTTCACCAGGCCATTGATCTGCCGGGCCTTCTTGTTGCCCTTCACCTCGGTATCGGCGTTGTCCGCTACGGCGATGAAGCGGATGCCCCAGATGGGGAACAGGCCGTGGATGTATTTCTCCACCAGCTCCATATCACGGGTGAACCGGGATTGGGTCTTGCAAAGGACGATTTGAAACTTCTTTTGCTTGGCGGCCTGGATCATACGGTTGAAGTCGGGGCGGTCGCTGTCGATACCGGAGAAGTCCTCGTCACAGTAGATGGCGTAGATGTCCCAGCCATGGTCGATGGCGTAGTGGGTCAGCAGGGATTTCTGGTTCTGGATGCTCTCGGATTCGGGCTGGTGCTTGTCCTCATCCTCCTTACTCAGTCGTGTATAGATCGCGCAAAGGATTTGTTACACCTCCTTCAAGGCGTAACTGCTCAATACCATCATACCCTATGAGCAGCCGCATGGCAAGGAATTATTTGAAATGCCTTTGCCGATACAACGGCAAAGGCATCATTTGTGGAGTTCTTTTGTGAGCCAGGCAGCGACGATTTTTCGGACGGCCTGATCGGGCTGGGTGATGTTGGCTGGGTGATGCTCAGTGATGATGAAAAGTTGGGCGTTCATGATATCACCTCTTGAAACTGTATGCCGCCCCATTGCGGGATATGAAGACCTGGACGGCAGCCTTTACAGCTCGCAGCTTTTGTCACAGAAACGGATATGGCGCTTGAATCGGATGGAAAATTATACTATACTTTTCCCATCAAACTGTGGAGGGAGAAACTATGTACAAGCAGATCGTTGTAGCGGGCGGCGGGGTCCTGGGAAGCCAAATCGCCTTCCAGGCGGCCTATTGCGGCTTTGACGTGACCATCTGGCTGCGGAGCGAGGGGAGCATCGGCCGGACCCAGCCCAAGCTGGACCATCTGAAGGAGGTCTATCTGGATACCATCGAGAAGATGTCTGGCCCCGAGGGAAAGACCCCCGGCGTGTGGGCCCGGGGGATTGCGGAGTACGACGCCTTCGACAAGGACGCCTGCGTGGCCCAGACCAACCGGGCCTATGAGAGCCTCAAGCTGGAGCTGGACATGGCTAAGGCAGTGAAGGACGCGGACCTGGTCATCGAGTCCATGGCGGAGAACGTGGAGGAAAAGACGGCGTTCTATAAGAAACTGGCCGGGGTCCTGCCCGCCAAGACGGTGCTGGTCACCAACTCCTCCACCCTGCTGCCCTCCAAGTTCGCCAAGGCCACGGGCAGGCCGGAGAAGTTCCTGTCCCTCCACTTCGCCAACTCCATCTGGAAGAATAACATGACGGAGGTCATGGCCCAGGCCCAGACGGAGCAGAGGTATTTTAATGAGGTGATGGAGTTCGCCCAGGCCATCCGCATGATCCCCCTGCCGGTACGCAAGGAAAAGTCGGGCTATCTGCTCAATTCCATGCTGGTGCCCCTGCTGTTTTCCGGCATGGACCTGTATGTCAACGGCGTGTCCGACCCGGAGAGCATCGACAAAGCCTGGGTGCTGGGCACCGGCGCACCCAAGGGGCCGTTCCAGATCCTGGACACGGTGGGATTGACCACCGCCCACAACATCGTGAAGATGTACCTGAAGGTGCCCTCTTTCCTGGCTCCCTATAACTTCAAGGGTATGGACAAGATGCTCCGGGAGTACATTGATGCGGGCAAGCTGGGCATGGCCTCTGGCGAGGGCTTTTACAAGTACAAATGAGTAACCAGGGAAATCATTATTCGTTGGCCGACGCGCTGGCCTGGGGCGAGCAAGACCATAACGAGCTGATTTACGGAGTTCCGTTTGACTTGAAAATACCGCTCAGGATTCATCAGGAAGTCAGGCGAAATCTAGGAATCCAACTTTATAATTGTGCGGATGGGAAAGCGTGTGAGGTCTACTGTGTTCCCCTCGCCGTCCGGCCTTTTGAGCGAGACGGCGACCGTCCAGAAGATGTAGACACACTGGTGGAGCCGGACATCACAGTGGTGTGCGACCTCTCTAAATTGGATGACATCGGGTGCAGGGGTGCGCCCGATATGGTAGTGGAGATTCTTTCCCCCTGGACTCATCGGCATGACAGGTTCACGAAGTTCAACCTTTATCAAAAGGCCGGTGTCCGGGAATACTGGATCGTGGACCCTGACAACAAATGTGTCCAGGTTTTTGTTTTGACGGATGGTTATTACAAAGCGGCAGATTTCGGTGAGGCGGGCAATAAGCTGAAAGCGAATATCCTGGATGACTGTGTGATTGATCTGTCCCGGGTGTTCTCTGAGTAGCAAAAAATGGAGCAGGCGGGCAATATCCCGCCTGCTTTTTTAATTAGCACCCTGTTTCTGTCCGCTGTTTTTGTTGTGAGCGATCCAATTCAAAAGAACGTCCCGCTCATTGGGTATCTCCCCGCTGAGCACCCGCTCCAGCAGTCCGTCCAGCACTTGCCCTACCGCTGGGCCCTGCGCGGTTCCCGCAGCTATCACATCCCGTCCATCCACGGCTAGGTCCTTCATGGTGAGGCACTGGTGCTCTGCCAGGATCTGTTCCGCTTTGCCCCTGATTTCCTCCAACTCCACCAGCCGGTCCCTTACCTTTTCCAAGGTCTGTCCCATGCTGTCCGCCCGCTTGACCTCTAATAGCTGAAAAAACGCCTCCGGTCCCAGCCGGTTAAGCCAGCGGCGGATCACTTGCTCCCGAGGCGGTAGCTGCGCGTCGTGGCGCTCCACCAGCAGCACCACCCGCTCCCGGGTCCTGTTGTCGAATTTCAACGCCCGGAGCATTTCGTCCGTCATCTGGGCGCTGATGGCCGGGTGACCGTAGAAGTGGTCGATTCCGTTCTCATCGGTGGACTTGCAGGCAGGCTTGCCGATGTCGTGAAACAGCATGGCCAGCCGCAGGGTCACGTCCGCGGGTGCCGCCTCCACTGCGTGGATAGTGTGCTCCCAGCCGCCCCAGCAGTGCCAGGGGTTGTTTTGCTCCAGCGTCACCAGCGGCCCCAGCCGAGGCCAAAACTGGCAGAACACATCCGGATACTGCCGCAGAACATTGCCTACGTTTTTCCCTGTCAACAGTTTGCACAACTCCGCGTTGATCCGCTCTACCGCCACCCGGTCCAACATGGCCCGGTTTTCATGGACGGCCCGGGCAGTGCGCTCCTCAATGTCATAGCCCAGCGCGGCGGCAAACCGCAGCGCCCGCATCACCCGCAACCCGTCCTCCTGGAAGCGCTGGTCCGGCTTGCCCACGCAACGGATCAGACCGGCTTTGATATCATCCTCGCCGCCAAAGGGGTCCCGCAGATTTCCCTCCAGGTCCATGGCGATGGCGTTCATAGTGAAATCCCGCCGGGCCAAGTCCTGCTCCAAACCGGGCACGAACCGCACAAAATCCGGGCGGCGACTGTCGGAATAGGGTCCCTCCGTGCGGTAAGTGGTGATCTCGTAGGGTTCGCCCTCATCCATCACCGTGACGGTGCCGTGTTTCAGCCCGGTCTCAATGATCCGCTGGCCCGCGAAACACCGCTTTGTTTCCTCCGGCAGAGCGGGGGTACAGATATCCCAGTCGTAGGGCTCCACGCCCCGCAGCAGATCCCGCACACAGCCGCCCACCAGATAGGCTTCAAAGCCTGCACCGTTCAGTGTTTGCAGGATGCGCCGGGCCCCGTCCGGTATCTCAAAATTCATCCCGCACCACCCTTTCGTTGACCTCTATCTGAAACGCCTCGATTTGAGCCAAATCGGGTGCTTCCGGCAGGGAGGTGTTCTTTTTGGCGTAGCCCAGCCGCTTTTCCAGGTCGTTCAGCAGATCATAAAACTCGGCGCTGAAGGTGTGATCCGCCTTTTGATACTGTCCGTTGCGGATATCCATGAGCAGGTCGTGATCCGCCTCCCGGTAGGTCACGATCTCCTCCTTCTCCAGGATGTCCAGGCACATCAGATACAGCCGCACCAGGTGCATGGCGTGCTTGTTTAGGTGGGCGTCGTCCTTCTTTTTGTTGCGGTGGTGAATCTTATCGTAATTTCGGGTGATTTCCACCAGCTCGCCCATCATGCCGGTGAATTCCCGCAGGGGAACCCGCTCCATATTGATATCTGCCAGCACTTGGGGTTTGCCGCCCGCCTCACCCACAGACAGCCTGATCTGCGCCGGGTCAAAGGTGCGGTAGCGCTCCGGGAAGGAGTACATGGCGTTTTCGCAGGAGCCCATGACGTGCCGCTCCTTGACTTCAGCGGGATAGGCGTCATGGGCCAGCGCATTTTCCAGCCGCCGGAGCTGCTGTCCCGCATAGCCGCCAAAGGAGTTGACCGCCCGCCGGGAGAGGAACATCTTGCGCTGGTCAAGAAGCTGCCGCCCGATGGGGGTGAGCATAAAATAGTGTTCCGGCCTACAGCCCAGCAGTTCGATGGTGTTGGGGTTGCAGTTGATAAGCAGGCTAAGAAGCTTGTTAAAACCATATACGGTGGTGTCTGTCTCTATATCTACCACCTGCTCAAAGTTCCCCATGCCCAACAGATCGGCCTTGCTGTTCAGGGTACAGCCCCGGATGTCGATGTCGGAGTCCTCCACGTTGGTACCATAGGCGTAGCTGCCGCCATAGGTGAGGAAGATGATATTCTTCCCCAGATGCGGGTCGGCTTTCAGAAAACTGTAGCCCGGCTGGTCAAGAAGAATCAATGCGGCCACCTCCAATCTATGTAGTCCTCTTTAGGACAGTTTATTGAATTGAGATAGTTAAGTCAAGAAAAAGGTGTGGAATTCATTTTCTTAATTTAATTGTGTTTCTGAAATACATCTATGTAGACGGGCAAAATCACTTTTAATAGGTTGCAATATTCCTCCAGCAGTTTTTCATCAATAGCGTGCTGAATAATGCCATAGGGCGGTAGCCGATGACTGCACTCTGCCACGGCATAGATGTAGGCCATAACGGAAAGGTACTCTCCTCTTTTGAGTCCATCAAGGATGTTGTACAAATATTGAATACCTTCTCGCTGCGCATGGGCCGAAAGAATATCCGCACTTACTTTTGAATTATACACTACTTTGGCATGATCCCATTTTCCGCTCTTTACGTCAATTCCCTCAGCAAGGAGGGAATCCAGCAGAGATTCACGTTGTTCCTCCAGAATCGCCTTTAAACCAAGGTCCAAAATTTTCATGATAGATTACCTGCTTTCCATCCAAATTTTGTTTTATAGAAATGCGTCATCCATCTCTGCCCGGGATGAATGACGCATTTTTACAAAATATAAGAGATATTTATAAAGAAAAACGATGGCTGTCCCGCTAAAGCCATCGTCGCAATAGATGTCATATTAGGTCAAAAGCCAGCTAAGCGCTTAGACCGAACGGTCTCTATTTGGTTTTAATAATTTGAGCAGTCACGCTATTCAAATCAAACAGCTTGTCCCCCAAAAGTGTCCTTTTGGAACCGTGCCCCACGTCGTCGAGCCCAAATGCCCCGGCGTAGTGGACCGTTACATAGACTTAAGCCAATACTATGACCGGGCGGGCCTCCAGCCGCTGAAGCAGGAGATCCTGGACGCCACGGCGGAGTATCAAGGCCATTACAGGCGGGTGTATCGCTGCCTGGGAGCGGCGGGGGAGCTGCGCCGGGACATGAGCGAGCTGCTGGACACCCCCGGCGTCCAGCAGCGCCTTGCCAAACGGGCGGCGGGCATCATATCCCGGGAGCTGAAAAGGCCCCCCCAAGGGGAGGGCCGGACGGACCAGCGGTTTTTGTCCGCGGTCACCCACAGGGGGGCCTTTACCCTGTGGGACACGGTCTCCGCCCAGGCGGAGCGTGTCTATGAGCTGGTGGACAGCTACGGCCTGGCCCACCACCTGCTGGGCCCCATCCTCACCGCCGCCCTGGCCGCCGGCCATGACGCGGTGGCCTGCCCCGACCCCATGGCCCCCGACCGGCTGGCTCACCTCATCTTCCCCGGCCTGTCCCTGGCCTTCGTCACCTCCACCCAAGAAGACCCCTGGCCCCGCCACGCCTACCGCCGCCTGCGGCTGGACGCCATGACAGACGGCGACGCCTACCGCCTCAACCGTCCCCGGCTGCGCTTCACCAAGCGGGTGGCCGCGGCCCTGCTGGAGGAGGGAGTGGCGGGCCTTGCCCAGGCCAAGGCGGCCCATGACCGGCTGGAGGGGCTCTATAATCCCTATGTGGACTTCGACGGGGTCTCCAGGGCCGGCGATGAGCTGGCCCGGCAGATCCTCACCCTGAGCGCGGAATAAAAGGACGGGGAGAACCCAGGTTCTCCCCGTCTCTTTTTATATCACGAACCGTCGGTCATTTTGCGGCCATAGAACAGTACGACATTTGGGGCTGGCAGGTCAGTACGTCTTGGAGCAGGTTACAACCAATCGGACACCACATCACGCAGGGCCGCCGGCGGCACGCCGTTGCGCACCAGCAGGCCGCTGAGCTCGTCGATGCGGGAGGCGCTGCAGGTGATGTTCTCCACCACCGCCTGTTCTCCGCCCTGTTCGGCCACCTTGACGCCATAGCTCTCGCAGGCGTAGGCGCCCACGTCCATCTCTCCGATCAGGATGGAGTAGTCAAAGCGCCGCGTCCTGCCGGCCTGGTCGGCCAGCTCCACAGTTTCCAGAAATAGTTCCCGCACAGTCTCGATCACCTCCCTTGTTCTCTCTATGCTCCATTATCCATAGAGTAATCAGCATTTTCAAGGGCAACCGTTCGACAGGATTCGACAAAATTCGACACAGATACAAGATGTGGAAAGCTGTCCGCAGTCTCAGGCACCAGCGCTTGATTATACACATATTTCCATGGAAAATTTGTGCAAAAATGCACAAAAGGCCCGGAGCAAAACACCAGTTCGCCCCGGGCTCTTTTGTGGAATAAAGTTTCTGGATGTTATTTTCAGCTTACGCTATCCCTAGTGGTCGCTGAGAGGTCCAACTACAAATCGTAATCGTTTACAGCTCGTCCACCGCGGTCTTGGTGCGGTCGGCGTTATAGACGTAGAAGCCCTTGCCGGACTTGACGCCCAGGTTGCCGCCCCGGACCATCTTGCGGATCAGCGGGCAGGCGCGGTACTTGCCGTCGCCGGTCTCATTGTAAAGCACGTCCATGATGGCAAGGCAGATGTCCAGGCCGATGAAGTCGCCCAGCTCCAGGGGGCCCATAGGATGGTTGGCGCCCAGCTTCATGGCGGCGTCGATGCCGGCGATGTTGGACACGCCCTCCATCTTGATGAAAGCGGCCTCGTTAATCATGGGGATCAGAATGCGGTTGACCACGAAGCCGGCGGCCTCGTTGACCTGCACGGGGGTCTTGCCCAGCTCCTTGGAGATCTCGGTGATCTTGTCCACGGTGGCGGCGGGGGTGTTGGCGCCGGCGATGACCTCGATGAGCTTCATCCGGTCGGCGGGGTTGAAGAAGTGCATGCCGATCAGGGGACGGCTCAGGCCCTTGCCGATCTCGGTGATGGACAGAGAGGAGGTGTTGGAGGCAAAGACACAGCCCTCCTTGCAGATCTTGTCCAGCTCGCCGAAGGTGGTCTGCTTGACCTTCATGTCCTCAAAGGCGGCCTCCACGATCAGGTCGCAGTCGGCGCACAGGTCCTCCTTCAGGCCGGCAGTGATGGCGTTGACGGTGGCGTCGGCCTTGGCCTGGTCCATCTTGCCCTTTTCCACCAGCTTGGCGTAGCCCTTCTGGATCTTGGCCTTGCCGTTGTCGGCCCACTCCTGCTTGATGTCGCACAGAGCCACGGTCCAGCCGCTCTGGGCGAACGCCTTGGCGATGCCCTGGCCCATAGTACCGGCGCCGATGATACCAACTTTACTCATGATGACATACCCCTTTTCAGTTTTGTTTTGATGTATGGAATCGTCCGTGGGGACGACGCGCGAGAACTGCCGGAGGATCATGTTCCAAACCTGACCGTCCGGATTGCCGATGACGGGCACTTAATTATTGGTGAAAACCGCCTTGGGCTTGGGCTTCTCCCGGGACAGGAAGCAGGCCATGCCCTCCACCTGGTCGTGGGTCTCGAAGCAGCCGCCGAAGATCTTCTCCTCGATCTCCACGCCCTTGTCGATGGACACCTGCATCCCCTCGTTGACGGCCTTCTTGCAGCCGCGCACGGCGATGGGGGCGTTCTTGGCGATGGTGTTGGCCATCTTCACAGCAGCCTCCATCAGGTCGGCCTGGGGGTACACGGCGTTGACCAGGCCGATGCGCAGGGCCTCGTTGGCGTCGATGTTCCGGGCGGTATACAACATCTGCTTGGCCATGCCCATGCCCACCAGACGGGCCAGGCGCTGAGTGCCGCCAAAGCCGGGGGTGATGCCCAGGCCCACCTCGGGCTGGCCGAACATGGCGTTGTCGGAGCAGACGCGGATGTCGCAGGACATGGCCAGCTCACAGCCGCCGCCCAGGGCGAAGCCGTTCACCGCGGCGATGACGGGCAGGGGGAAGCTCTCGATCATCAGGAAGATGTCATTGCCCAGCTTGCCGAAGGCCTCGCCCTCAGCCTTGGTCATGGTGGACATGGAGCCGATGTCGGCCCCGGCCACAAAGCTCTTGTCCCCCTCGCCGGTGAGGACCACGCAGCGAACAGCGTTCTGGTCAATGCTCTCGAAGGTAGCCTTCAGGTCGGCCAGCACCTCGGGATTCAGGGCGTTGAGGGCCTTGGGGCGGTCGATGGTGACGACGCCCACGGCGCCCTGCTGCTCGAATTTCACAAATGACATCAGATTGCCTCCTTATAATGTATAAAATGTGGGAAAACAGGGAGTGCTGCCTGTCTTTCCCCCTGCCCGTGTTCGATATTTTTTTAACAAATATCGAACGAAGGGGCGCGGCAATGGAGCCGGATGCGCTGGGCCGGTCATGCCGCGTGGGGAGAGAGGGGGTATTCCCTATATTCTTTTTCTAGTATACCGCCTTTTCCCTTCCATTGCAAGGGTTTCTTTTGAAGTGGTCCAACCAATTTTACCGACACTTCCGCGCCCCTGTCAAAAAAAGGTCCCCCGCCGGCGGGCGGGGGAGAGTCAAAGCAGCCCGGACAGCCAGCCGGCCAGCGGTATGTAGGCGATGGGGAGAAAAATGGCCGGGAGCATATTCCCCACCTTGATTTTCTCCTTTCCAAGCGCCAGCATGTTGATAGCCAGGGCGATGATGAGGGTGCCGCCCACGGCGGTCATCTCGGTGATGACGGGGTCGGGGAGATAGGGGCCCACCCACCCCGCCAGCAGGGTGATCCCCCCCTGGTAGAGGAGCAGGGGGATGACGGAAAACATCACGCCGGCGCCCATGGTGGCGGCGAAGGAGATGGAGGTCACCCCGTCGATGACCCCTTTGGAGATGATGGTGGTATAGTTGTGGTTCAGCCCCGCGTCGATGGACCCGGTGATGGCCATGGCCCCCACGCAGAACAGCAGGGAGGCGTTGACAAAGCCCTCGGTGAAGCGGCTGCCGCTCCCCTCCCTGAGGACCTTGCCCCGGAGCAGGTCGCCGGCCCTTTCCAGGCGGCGCTCAATGTCGATGGCGTTGCCCAGGATGGTGCCCGCCACCATGCACACGATGACGCACAGCATGTCCTGTGTGCCGGTGGCGCTGCTGACGCCGACGCACAGCACGCAAAGCCCCAGGGCGTGGGTGAGGATGGACATGAGCCGGTCGCTGATAAAGCCCTTGAAGGCCAGCCCCAGCCCGCCCCCCAGCAGCACCAGCGCCATATTGATCAGTGTGGCAGGCATGTCCCCTCACCCTTTCAGCTTGTCAAAATAGTCCCGGGTCTGCCGGGCGTTTTCCAAAATGGCCTCCCGCAGGACCTGGATGGACGGGAATTTCCGCTCCGGGCGCAGGAGGGCGTAGAACTCCACCTGGATGCTCCGGCCGTACAGATCCCCCTGGTAGTCCAAAATCCAGGGCTCCACCGTCACCGCGCCGCGGTCGCTGTTCACCGTGGGCCGGGTGCCCACGTTGGTCACCGCCAGCCGTACCTCTCCGCCGGGAAGCCATACCCGGCTGGCGTACACTCCGAAGCCGGGGGCGATCACCCCCTGGGGGACCAGCAGGTTGGCGGTGGGGGTGCCCAGGGTGCGGCCCAACTCGCTGCCGTGGACCACCGTGCCGGACAGGGTGTGGGGATGGCCCAGGAACCACCGGGCCCGCTCCATTTTGCCCTCCTGTACCAGAGAGCGGATGTAGGTGGAGGACACGGTGAAGCCGTCGATCTCCACCTTGGGGATGATGTCGCAGCCCATGCCCAGCTGGGCGCACTTCTCCTTCAGGCGCTGGGGGTTGCCCTCCCCCCGGTAGCCAAAGTGGAAGTCGTGTCCCGCCACCACGTGGATGACGCCCAGCTCCTTTTGGAGATACTGGGCGACAAAATCCTGCCAATCCATCTGGCGCATCACGTCAAAGGGGGCCACAATCACCTCCTGAATGCCGTACAGCTCCCGCATGAGGGCTGCCCGGTCATCCACCCCGCTGAGCAGCGGGACCGCCTTTCCGGTGAGGGCGGCGGCGGGGCTGCGGTCAAAGGTGAAGGCGCAGGGGAGGGCGTCCAGCTCCCTGGCCCGCTCCGCAACCGTGCGCAGGAGAGCGCCGTGGCCCATATGCACCCCGTCGAAAAAGCCCAGGGCGATAACTTTTCGTTGATTCTTCATCGGTCATTACACCTCTGTATGGGCGCTCAGGGTACGCCCGTGATTCATTCCCGGGGGCCTGCGGGCGCACAGTGTGCGCCCTTACACCGCAAAAAAGCTCTTGATGGTGGTGAGCCTGCCCTCTGTCACCCTGCCAAGGGCCAAAAATGTTTTGTCTACGCCGTATACCCGGTACTCCCCCTCGGGGACGTCCCGGGCGGTCAGCAACCCGCCGTTGCGGAGCCTTTTCTCCGCCCCGGCGGTTTTCAGCGCCAGCATGGGCAGACCGGCGAAATAGGTGTCCACGGGGAGCAGCAGGGACTCCCCCTCCCCCCGGTCCACGGCGGCCTGCACCGCCTCTAATGTAACGCTGTCCGCCAGGGTAAAGCCCGCCGCCTTGACCCGCCGGAGGGAGCTCATGCACCCCCCGCAGCCCAGGGCCTGTCCGATGTCGTGGCACAGGGTGCGCACATAGGTGCCCTTGGAGCACACCACCCGCAGAGAAAAATCCCCTCCCGCCTCCGGCCAGCCCAGCAGCTCCAGCTCATGGATGGTCACGGGCCGGGGCTTGCGCTCCACCTCCCTGCCCTTCCGGGCCAGCTCGTACAGCTTTTTGCCGCCTATCTTGATGGCGGAGTACATGGGGGGCACCTGCTCGATCTCTCCGGTGAACCGCTCCAGCACCCGGCGCAGCCGCTCACCGCCCACCTCCACAGGCCGCTCCTCCAGGATTTCCCCGGTGGTGTCCTGGGTGTTGGTGACCACGCCCAGTTTTAACCCGGCGATGTACTCCTTATCGGAATCGGCGGCAAACTCCACCGCCCTGGTGGCACGGCCGATGAACACGGGCAGCACCCCGGTGGCCATGGGGTCCAGGGTGCCGGCGTGGCCCACCCGCTTCTCGCGGAACATCCCCCGGAGCTTGGCGCACACGTCCATGGAGGTCCACCCGGCGGGCTTGTCAATGATAATGATGCCGTTTGCCATAAGAGGAAGCTCCTTTTCAGTCCTGGGTGGGCTGGGCCAATTGCTCGTCAATGGCAGCCAGGATGGCCCGCTCGGCTTCGTCCACTGTCCCCTGGACGGTGCAGCCCGAGGCCGCCCTATGCCCTCCCCCGCCCAGCCGGGCACACACCTTGGTAGCGTTGAGCAGGTCGGCCTGAGTACGCACGGAGATGCGGCACTCTCCCCCCTCGTGCTCCCGGATGGTGGCGGTGTGGAGCACCCCCTCGATCTGGCCCAAGAAGGCCGCCAGGTCGTCGGTGTCCTCCGAGGTGGCCCCGGCCTGGGCCATCATCTCCAGAGAGATGGGGGCCACCGCCACGGTGCCGCCGTGGTACAGGTGCATGTTCTGCAAAATGAGGCTCTCCAGCTTCATCCTACGCATGGACTTGGTGCGAAAATGCTTTTTGTTCAGCGCCTTTGCCGGGATGCCCTGCTCCATCAGCGCCGCCGCCACCTTGTGGGTGTGGGGGGTGGTGTTGGCGTAGACAAAACACCCGCAGTCGGTGGACACCGCCACGTAGAGCGGAGCAGCGATGTCCGCGTCCATAACCCCCAGTTCGCCGCAGATCTTCCAGATGATCTCCCCACAGGCAGCCTTGTCCGCCTCCAGGCAGGTCTCCTTGGCGAAAAACTCCTGGGAGGGGTGGTGGTCAATGGCCAGGTCGATCCGCTCCCGCCAGGGCTGGGCGTTGTCGGGCAGCAGACCCAAGGCGGCGATGTCCACGCTGACCACCGTATCCGGGATGAAATCCTCTGGGGCGGTGAGGCCCTCCAGATAACTCCCCAGCAGCCTGGTGGCGTCCAGGCTGGGCAAGACATAAGCGGTCTTGCCCAGCGCCCGCAGGGTGCGGCACAGCCCGGCGGCGCAGCCGATGGTGTCGCCGTCGGGGCGCTTGTGGGTCAAAAGCAGATAGTTGTCATGGGCCTTCAAAAACGCAGCCGCTTCCCGGTAATCCATGGCCGTTACTCCTCCTCGTCCAAAATGATGTGCTCATTGGCGGGGTTGGGGGGCTTGACCACGTCGGGGTCCCGGAGCAGGTCCAGGATGTGGGCACCCTTGTCAATGGAGTCGTCCCGCACGAAGGACAGCTCGGGGGTATTGCGCAGGTTCAGGGCCCGGCCCAGCTCCCGGCGCAGCCAGCCCGAGGCGGACTTCAGCCCCTTCAGCGCCTGGGCGTTTTTGCCCTTGTCCAGCACGCTGACGAAAATTTTGGCGTATTTCAAATCGGGGGTGGTCTCCACGGCGGTGACGGAGATCATCCCCGCGTCCGCCACCCGGGGGTCCTTCACCGTGGGGATGAGGGCAGCCAGCTCCCGCTGGATTTCCTCATTGACGCGTCCGACGCGATTGCTTGGCATAGCGGTTCTCCTTTCCGGGGCGTCAAAACCCCGACGGTCAAATTTCCACAGTCACACAGACCTGACAGATCAGGTCGTCAAATTCTCCGGTAAGGTCGGGCTCGCGCTGCATTTCATACAGCATTCCCAATGTGTCCAGATCAAATTCGGACAAACGGCCCCGGTAATGGCGGACCCGGCCTGCCCCGCTCCCGACCCAGAGTGAGTACAGCTCCACCTCCTCGCCGGGGGAAAAGTTTTCCCGCAGGTAGGCCAGTAGGTGGTCTAGGTCAGTCTGGCAGGGTTCAAGATCCAGCTCATACTGGAAGGGCTTCATCTCAATGTTCAGCTCGTCTACTGCATAACGGTAATATTCATGTGGAGCTACCATAAAGCCGCAGGTAAAACCAATCGTGACAGGTTCGTCGCCAGGGACAGTGACAATGCTTTCCCGGAACTTCTGCTGGTCGCGCGGGGGCAGCTCCTTGTCGGCGGCGATGAGGTGGACACAGCTCATAAGCGCTCCTTTCCCGTGAAAAGGGGGCGGGCGAAGCCGCCCGCCCCTGCCGGTCAGTTCTCGTTATACCCAAATTCCCTGGAGCGGAGCGTTTCCTTCCACCAGGCCTCCCGCCTCAGAATATAGTTGTCGTCCATCCGGGCGTTGTAATTTTCCAGGATGGAATACTGGAAGTTTTCCTTCACGTAGTCGAAGCCCTCCCGGGCAACAAGCTCCATCAGGGCCTTGTTGCCGCCGTGGCCGTTCTCCACGTAGCTGCTCCACCGCTGGAGCAGCATCCCATATTGCGCCGTGGCGGAGCCCACATAGAGCTTGCCTGTTTTGGTGTCTGTGATAAGGTACACCGCTTTTTGGTTTTGCAGCGCGGCCACCCAGCCGGGCAGCTGCCGGTCCAGCACGTTTTTCAGGGCACGGTAGGATAGACGGACGTTCTCGTAGCCGGGGAAGTCGTTGCCAGTGAACTGATCGTTGAGGATCTCCAACACTTCCATCTCGTCCATGACGGAGGAATATTTGCGGCCCATGCCCATTTTTGTATTGTGGTACTTGAGCACTACCCGGCCAAAATATTTTTTGTACTTCTCCACCTCAACCGCGTCGTAGCCGATGCCGCCTGTCACATCCAGCTCCCGGGTGATCTTCTTGACGGTAGTCAAAAGCCAGGCATCCGAGCCGATACGGAGGAAACAGACAGCTGTCTGCCCGGTGTGGAAGTACCGCCGCTCATCATGCCAGAGGAACCACTGGGTGTTGACCATATCCGGGTCCTCTTTGTAGAGTTCCAAGGGGTCATGATATCCGTTCCAGATGTTGAGCTTGATGCGCACGCTGGGGATCTCCTCCGGGCTGAACTGGAGGATGTCGTTCAACATGATCTTCATGACAACCGCTCCCCTTGAGCTGTGTTACACCTCGATCTGCTCCATCACGAAGGCCTCGATGATGTCGCCCTCCTTGATATCGCTGTACTTCTCGATCCCGATACCGCACTCGTAGCCCCGGGCGACCTCCTTCACGCTGTCCTTGAAGCGCTGGAGGGAGTTCATCACGCCCTCGTGGATGACGATGCCGTCCCGGACCAGGCGGATCTGGGCGTTCCGGGCCACCTTGCCGTCGGTGACGTAGCACCCGGCCACAAAGCCCACGCCGGTGATCTTGTAAACCTGGCGCACCTCGGCCTGGCCCAGGGCCACCTCCTTGAACTTGGGGGCCAGCATGCCCTTCATGGCCGACTCGATCTCGTTGATGCAGTCGTAGATCACCCGGTACATCCGCATATCCACCTTGTTGCGGGCGGCGGAGTCGGCGGCGTTCTTGTCCGGGCGGACGTTGAAGCCCACAATGATGGCGTTGGAGGTGGCGGCCAGCATCACGTCGTTCTCGCTGATGGCGCCCACCGCGCAGTGGATGACCCGCACCCGGACCTCCTCGTTGGAGATCTTTTCCAGGCTGGCCTTGACGGCCTCGGCGGAGCCCTGCACATCCGCCTTGACAATGATGTTCAAATCCTTCATCTCGCCCGCCTGGATCTGGCTGAACAGCTCCTCCAAGGACACCTTCTGCTTGGCCGCGCCGGTGGTGG
>ERZ808042.78-NODE-78-length-96920-cov-8.268775_pt1 | contig 96920 bp, 75 predicted proteins | sample MGYA00380193_ERZ808042 | MGnify/ENA primary metagenome ERZ808042 (study PRJEB31490, sample SAMN06133401) | mouse gut metagenome | isolation source: M1_2 | host: mice | place: China: Chengdu | collected 2015-05 ...
GGACAGGGTCATGGCGCCCGCAAGGAGCATTGCAAAGAGTTTCCGCGTTTTCATGTTCATTCGTCCTTTCTATGATGGTTGATTTGTGTCAACGCGGCGGATACGCCGCGGATCTCAACGGGAATAGGCCCGCACCTCATAGACGGCGGGGGAACGCCCGCCCCAGGTCTCCGGGAAGCGCAGGCGCAGGGCCGCGGTCTCCACCGGTGCGGGGAGCCGGACCACCACCAGCCGCTGGCGGTTCTCCCCGGCGCTCCACACCGTCCGCCAGCCGCCGTCCCCTTCCGGGACCTCTGCCCGGATGGATCTGGCCAGCCGGGGCGGCATCCCGGCCCGGGGGGCGTAGTGGTGGCTCTCCTCCCAGTGCTGGGCCCGACTGCTGGGCAGTTCCATGGTCAGGTCCGGGTCCAGGTACAGCCGCAGCTCCCGGACCGTTACGGGGGCGGGCCAGTCCAGCCGGAGCCAGGGGTCTTGGTCGTCCGGGGCGGCGCACCACTGGTTGGGCAGCCCCCAGGGCCGGGAGCACCCGCTGAGCACCTGCCGCGGGGCGTACAGCTCCCCCGCGTCCTCCGGGCGGTACTGGATGGCGGGGAACGCGTATTCCGGCCTGCGCGCATGGCCGCACAAAAAGCCGGTCCGGCCCTCCTCCGCCAGGGCAAGGGAAACGCCGGGGGCATTGTCAAAGCGGAGGATGCAGAACCGCCCGCCGCAGCGCTCGGGCACCGCCAGCTCCGCCCGCTGCTCCCCCGGCCTCAGGTCCCAGGCGATGGGGCCCTCCTCCCGGCCGGGGAGGAAGCGGTTGGGCAGCATGGCGGACTGAAGCGCGCCCGTCAGCCGGACGGCCCTCTCGCTGTGGAGGGTGAGCGCCACCCGGCCCCCGGCCACGCCGGGAAACACCGCGAAGGCACCGTCCGTCAGCTCCAACGCCCCGCTCAGCGCCCCGGTCCCACCGTCATGGGCGCTGCTGGCCGATATCCGCGCCTGCCGCGCTAGGTCGGACCCGTCCATGGAGCCCACGCCGGGGATGAACATATCCTCCCGGAGGAGGGCCTGACGGACCTCCTCCACCTCGCCGGGGGACAGCTCCGCCGGGGGACGGCCCCGGGCGATGCAGGCCGCCGCCAGGGTGGCCGCCGCCTGGCCGGACAGGGCGCAAGTGTTCATGATCCGGCTGGAGGCGAAGGCGTCCCGCTCCGTGCCGATGTTCCGTCCGGCGAACAGCAGGTTGGGCACGCTCCTGTGGTAGAGGCAGCGCAGGGGGACCTGGTAGATGTGGACGGGGATCTGGACGCAGCTGTCCGCCTGGGGGTCCATAATGCCCCCCGCGGGATGGAGGTCCATGTACCAGCCGCCATAGAACGCGCCGTCGGGGAACTGCCGCCCCTCCAGCAGGTCCTGCCGGGCCAGGAGGTATTCCGTCTCCATCCGGCGGCTCTCCCGCTTGCCGGGGAGGCTCCCGATCCAGTCCAGGGTGCAGCAGTCCGCGTCAAATTTCCCGCTGTTTTTGATGTAGTTCCACACGCCCAACACCAGCCGCTTCAGCTCGATGGCGATGTCCTGGGCGGCGGAAATGGTGTCGCGCGCCCCCCCGTACTCGAACCACCAGCAGTCGCTTCCGCTGAGCCGTTCGCTGACCACCCGGCCCCCGTTCCCGATGAGCCGCTCCACCTCCTCCAGCCCGTAGGCATAGGCGGGGGGGATGAAGCGGACGGGGTGGTCCTCCTTTCTGGTGTAGTACAGGATGGAGCTGCCCAGCAGCTCCCCGTCCGTCCCCGGTCCGCCGCCGGTGACGCGTTTGGATCCCATGTAATAGGGCACTCCCGCCTTCGCGCCGATGGTGCCGTCGCCGGTGGCGTCTATCAAGTACCGAGACCGCACCCGCAGCCGCTCCTCGGTGCCCTGCTGGGCCCCCAGGACCGCAGCAATCCGGTCCCCTTCCCGCTCCACCTCCATCACGTCGGTGTTCAGGAAAAGCTGGAGGTTTTCCTGGGACAGCACCGCGTCCAGCAGGATCTCGTCCCAAAAGACCGGGTTGGCGTCCGGGTTCTTATAGAGGTTTTCCAGCTTCAGCAGGCCCCAGACCCCCATCTCCTCCGCAAACAGGCTGCCTGCCCCGGAGGCCCCCCGGGTCCAGACCCGGATCTCACTGCTGGAGTTGCCCCCTAGAACTGGCCGGTTGCCGATGAGCACCGTCCGCACCCCCAGCCGGGCGGCGGACAGCGCCGCGCACACTCCGGCGGGCCCTCCGCCGATGACGGCCAGCTCTGTGTCCAGCTCTCTCATATTGCGATCACCTGCCCTGTCAACTGTCTTCAATATTTTGAACCTGTCCTGTTCGGATTTTTTAAGATTTAAGCTCCCTCTTCTCCTACAAGCAGAAGGAGAAAGGCAAAATTGATAAAATGCTCCGCCGTTTCAGTGGCTATCTATAGTTTCTGCCTAAATCATAGCAGGAGAATTTCGGTCCCGCAATAAATAATCCACACAATGTCTGGATTATTCTGCACTAGTTATTGACTTTTTCTCCTGTTAGCGGTAAAGTGTATTTTGGTAAGTTGTCTGAAAAAGGAGGGGGACGGATGGGCGGCTCCTATGAGAAGATCAGGGATTATCTCTCGTATCTCCATGACCGGCACAACGTTCAGGTCTGCATCAAGGATTTTTGCGGGTTCATCCCCATCAACAAGGCGCTGGACGAGGCGGTGCGCCCCTTCCTGGCCCACACCAACGTGTTCTGCATGTACATGAAATCCACCCAAGAGCACTACCGGGTGTGCCTGTCCATGATCCGGCGGATGTACACCAAGTGCAAGCGGGACAGGGAAACCTATTTCGGCCTGTGCCATGCCGGACTGGGGGAGTACGTAGTACCCATCTATAGCGGTGACACTCTAATCGGCTGCATCAATGCCGGGTTTTTCCAAATTAACGAACGCAGGACTCAAGCCCGCATTTGCAGGGCCTGTCGCCACACTCCCGCGCTGGACTGCGGGGAAGCATTGAAACTGTACCAAGAGGGCATCCAGACTGCGGACGTAGATGTAGACAGTATGCTGATTGGCTTAGAGTTACTGGCGGAGTACCTGGGACAGACTTACAGCATTTTGCAGAGCACCCACAGCGCGCCTTCGTCTGTTCGCAGCTACCTCACCTCCAGCGAGGACACCATTTTGACCCATGCCATGGAATACATCCGCCTGAATGCGGGCGGCCACATCTCCGTAGCCACCCTGGCTCAGTTCTGTCACTGCAGTGAGTCCTACCTCAGCCGTATTTTCAAGCGGCGGACCGGGGTGAATATCAACGTGTACGTGAACAAGGTCCGCATGGAACTGGCGAAAAATCACCTGCTGCTGTCCAGAGAGAGTGTGGGTGAGATCGCCTCCCGGGTGGGGTTCAACGACCCGAATTATTTTTCCAGGGTGTTCACTCAAATGATTGGTATTTCTCCCACAGAATTTCGGAGGCGATTTCAGCAGGAGCTGCCGTCAGACAGGACAATCAACGAACACTAAATCGTAAAACTGACGTTCAATTTAGCAAAAGGGCCTGGATCTGCTTCAAACAGACGGATATCCAGGCCCTGAACGGCCTGAAGGATATCCGTCCTGACTTCATCAGCGTCACGTTTGGGGCGGGCGGCTCCCAGGCCAACCAGAGCACCCGGGAGATTGCATCCCTCATCGAGAATTAGTACCACATCCCCGCTATGGCCACCTGACCTGCGTGGCCGCCGGGAAGGAGAAGGTGGACGCCGGAGCCCAGCACCTGGTGAGCCAGTTCTTTTTGACAACGACGACTTCTTCCGCTTCCTGGAGCGGGCCCGCATCGCGGGCCGCCTATTGAGGCGGGCGTCATGCCGGTGCTGTCCAAAAGCCCCATCCTGCGCATGGTGTCCACATGCGGGGCCAGTATCCCCCAGTAAGCTCACCCGCATTTTGGCAAGGTACGGCGGCCACCCGGACGCCCTGCGCGAGGCGGGGATCGTCTATGCCATCGACCAGATTGCCGACCTGATCGCCAGCGGCGTGGACGGCATCCACCTGTACACCATGAACAACCCTGACGTAGCAAAGCAGATCGCCGGGAACATTGCTTCCATCCATAGCATTTAATCAAAACAAAACTGCCCCAGCGGGAATGCAACTCCCGTTGGGGTTTTAAGGATTTTATCGAAATGGTTTTTCATATTTAAAAGCACTAAAGACGTAAAATTAGGGCCTAGCAGCAACTCTGATTTTCAAAGGGATCACTGAGGACTTCAAAAAGGGCGCTAACCCACGGACGGTGGAAGCGTGAGTTCAAAACCCCCCAGTCAGGGATTGATAGTAATTTTTCACGGCCCTCGGATTTTACTGTCCGAGGACCGTGTAGGCGTTGAAAACACTGGCTTGACGGGCAAGATAGCATTTTCACCCTATTAAGTTGGTCGAACAGGCGGGACTCGAACCCAAACGTCATCAGAAAAAACATAATGTAGTTTGAAAAAATGGACACTAAGCAGAAAAGTCGTTTGACTTTTTGTAAATTAGTGTTATACTGGGAACACAGCATATTTGGAGGTGACGCCTGTGTATCGAATGGCAATGGAGCAGATGCGGCAATGGAAGGCGAAAAAACGGCGCAAGCCGCTTATTATCCGCGGGGCCCGCCAGGTGGGGAAGACCTGGCTCATGAAGGAATTTGGAGCGAATGAATATGAGCAGGTTGTTTACATCAATTTTGATAACAACCAGCGTATGAAAAAACTATTTGAAGGAGGTTTGGCGATTGAGCGTCTCATTACAGGGCTGGAACTGTATGCAGGACACAAGATCGATCCATTCAACACTCTATTGATTTTCGATGAAGTGCAGGAGGTACCGCAAGCCCTGTCCAGTCTAAAATATTTTAACGAAGATGCGCCTCAATATCAAATTGTCTGCGCCGGCAGTTTGTTGGGGGTAGCGTTGCATCACGGGACATCATTCCCAGTGGGGAAAGTAGAGTTCCTTGATCTTTACCCGCTGTCTTTCTTTGAATTTTTGATGGCGATGGGGAAGGGGCAGTATGTGGAGCTCCTTCAGAAAAGCGATTTCGAAATGGCAGCCACATTCAAACAGGACTATGCCGACTTACTAAAGCACTACTATTATGTCGGAGGTATGCCGGAAGTTGTGCAGTCTTTCGCGGATGACCGGGACTTCAATGAGGTGAGGGAAATCCAGCAGCGCATCCTGGCAGCCTATGAACAGGATTTTTCCAAGCATGCTCCAAATGAAGTGGTACCCCGCATTCGGATGCTGTGGAACAGCATCCCGGCACAGTTGACAAAGGAAAACAAGAAGTTTATCTACGGCTTGATCAAAGAGGGAGCGCGGGCAAAGGAGTACGAACTGGCTATGCTTTGGCTTACGGATTGCGGGCTTGTCCACAAAGTGCACCGGGTCAATGCGCCAAGCCTGCCACTGAAAGCGTATGAGGATCTGAAGGCGTTCAAGCTGTTTCTGGTAGACGTGGGGCTGCTGTCTTGCATGGTGGGACTCCGGCAAGATGTACTGTTGGATGGCAATGCTCTGTTCAAAGAGTTCAAAGGCGCGCTGACGGAGCAATATGTGCTGCAACAGCTAAAAACGCTCAAAGGCCTCAATATCTACTACTGGACTGCAGAGCGCGGAACGGCGGAAGTGGATTTTGTGATCGACAATGGTACGGATGTAATTCCCATGGAGGTCAAAGCGGAGACGAATCTCCAGGCCAAAAGCTTAAAAGTGTATCATGAGAAGTTTGCGCCAAGGCTGTCGATCCGGACCTCGATGGCAGATCACAAGAGGGAGGACTGGTTGCTGAACCTGCCGCTGTGGGCGATTGGGGTCGTACAGGAATCCATGCAATTTAGATAATCGCATCCCAATACACGGTCACTTTCCTCGAATATCCCAGAAAAAAGTTCTTGCCCGTGATATGCCATAGACTTTTTCCTTTTGCTTCACCCCTTGTTTACAATGTGCGCCACCAGACGCAGGTTATGCTCAATGAGCAGGTCCCTGGCGTCGGCGTCGCCCTTTGCCATCCGCTCCAGGCAGTCCTGCTCCTCCTCCCGGGTGAGGGCGCGGGGAAAGGACCCCGTATTTCCCGCCAGGCGCAGGGTGAAGAACAGCCCGTTCAGTGTCAATAACAGCCATGCCGTCCACATGGACACCACCTCCACTCAAACTGTATGCAAAGGCGGCGTGTCCTTATTAGAAAAGCGCCCTGTCCGCCGAGGCGGACGGGGCGCTTTAGTGCGATGGGCGGGCGGGGAAGCGGAGCTCCACCGTCAGCCGCCCGCCCTCGTACCGGGCGGAGATGGTCCCGCCCATGCGCTCGGTGAGGGAGCGGGCGATGGACAGCCCCAGCCCGGTGGAGCCGCGGCCCGTCTCCACGGTGTAAAACCGGTGGAACAACCGCCCCACCTGCACCTCGTCCAGCCCCGGCGCCGCGTTGGACAGAGTGACGGCGCCTTCCTGGGTCAGGGTTATCTCCAGATCCCCGGCGCTGTATTTCAGGGCGTTGGACAGCAGGTTGCCCAGCACCCGGGCCAGGGCGGCCCGGTCCAGCTCGCGGACCACCCGGACTTCCGGGAGAGACACCGTGGGCGTCACGCCGCTCTCTACCAGCGCCCCGTAGAAGGAGGCCGCCGCCTCCTCCACCGCGGCGTTCAGGTCCACCGCCTCCCGGCTCAGCTCGTCCTCCAGGCTGGCGGCCACCGTGCAGCCCAGCAGCTCCTGGGCCATCCGGCCCATGGCCTCCGCCCGGTCTGTGATGAGGGCCAGATACCGCGCCTGGTCCGGGGTCTTGTCCCCCTTGTCCAGCAGCTCCAGATAGCCGCGGATGGCGGTCAGCGGGGTGCGCAGGTCGTGGGACACGTTGGTCACCGCCTCCTTCAGCTCCCGGTCGCCGTTCTCGTACCGCCGGCGCTGGCGGCGCAGCTCCCTGAGCTGGGCGTTGAGCGCCGCCGCCAGTTTGCGGGCGTGGGGGTCCCGGGTGGAGAGGAAGATAGGGTTGTTGGTATCGGAGGAGAGGCGGTCCCCCAGCTGGGCGGCGATGTCGTCCAGCGCCTTTTGGAGCAGGCGCAGACGGAACAACAGCACCAGAGCAATTACAAACAGCGTACCGCACAACAGCCAGGGAAGCATGGGGATCACCTCATTTCAGGTCTTTTCTGCGGAACAGGAGGATGCCTATCCCGGTGGTCAGGGCGGCGACGGCCAGGGCCCGGACTGCCAGCTCACCCGGAGCGATCCGGTCGGAATACTGGGAGACAAACACGGCCTGCCCGCCGGGGAGCCACTGAGAAAACAGGGTGTGCCAAATCAGCGCGGGTCCGTTCAGCGGCCAGCCGACCGGGTCCTGCCAGTGGAGGACCATGGCAGTCTCGCTGCGGTGGCCCAGAAAAACCAGCGCCGCTGCCAGCAAGACAATCACGGCCACTCCGCTCGCTCTGCCCTGGATGTTCATACCGAGAAAGGTGAACAGAGCGCTGTAGGAGGCCACGGCGGCCAGTCCCACCAGCAGCCACACCGCCGTTTCCCCGGTGGTGCGGGGATATTCCAGTATGCCGGAATCATGGAATAAGATCCAGTCCAGCCCCCAGGTGGGCAGGATGTAGGCCGCGCAGAACAGAAATGCCGCCGCCGTGTGGTCGATGAGGTCCGTCAGGTAGACGGCGGGACGGGCCGCGCCCACGGTCAGCTTGTTTCGGACGGCTCCTCCGTCAAATTCGGCGGCGTTGGATGCACAGCAATAGACCGCCATAACAAATGGAATGAGTTCTAGAAAGTGGAAAGGCGGGAAGTAGGACGAACCTCCGTTGTCCAGCGTCTGCCTCAGGGAGGACACACGGGTAAGGCCATACAGGAGCATAACCGCCATACCGCCCCAGAGCACTCGGTTTTGCCGGAATCGCAGGAAGTTAGCGGACAATAGATTCCTCATCCCGCCCACCTACTTCAGATCCTTCCGCCGGAACAGCGCCGCGCCCGCCCCGGTGAACACCGCGCACACCGCCGCCGCCAGCCCCATCAGCCGCGCGGGGTCAGGAAATTGCAGGGAGCAGTATTGGACGGACTGGCCGGAGGGGAGCAGGTCGAACAGGAATTGATAGAGCTCCCGCTTTGCCCCGGTCAGATAGTTGGGGTTGGGTTCCGGCTGAGCCGATACGATCTGGCCTCCCACGCTGAGCTCGTAGCCGGAGATGAATTCCGGCGCCTCCAGCATGGAGTGGATGACAATTGCCCCGATAAAGGCCGCGAACGCCCCCAGCAGGCAGATCACCACCGAGGTGGATTTTTTGGAGCAGTTCATGGTGACGAAGGTGAATACGGCGCAGAACGCCGCCGTCATGAGCAGGGAACCGGCCAGCGCGGTGAGCAGCAGGGTGGGGGGCTGGGTGAACCACCCCAGCAGGGGGACGCCCAGCGCAACACAGCCCAGCATATAGGCGGCGGAGCACAGCACACAGGCCGTATACCCGGTGATGAGGTTGGCGAAGTAGATGGACAATCGGGACTGACCCACAATGATTTTATTCCGGATGGCCCCGTCGCTGTACTCCGTGCCGAAGAACAGGGGGATGAACTCCGCGGCCAGAATGCCGATAAAGGCGGCGTATTTGAACAGCTCGGCGTCCACCGTGCTGGCCCAGGCTCCGCCGGATTCCTGGGCGGAGCGCCAGCTGTCCACCACCATAAACAGCCCCATGCCAAAGGACACCCCCATGGAGCCCCAGAAGGCGTTGTTTTTCCAAAGCCGCGTCAAGTTGGCGCTGAGCAGCTTAGTCATGAGAGCCACCCCCCACCAGGTTGACGAAATAGCTCTCCAGGCTCTCGTCCCGCTCCTGGGCGGAGAGCAGCTCACAGCCCTCCCCGTCCAGCGCCCGGCTGAGCTGGGAGATGTTCAGCTGGGCGAACACGTCGGCCTGCCCGTCGTCCAGGATCTTGTACTCCACCTCCATCCGGTCCAGCACCCGGGCCAGCGCCCGGGTGTCGGTGACCTCGATGCGCAGGCACTTGCGGCAGGCGGCCTCCAGCTCCCGGGCGGACAGCTCCTTGACCATGCGCCCCGAGTCGATAAAGCCGTAGTGGGTGGCCAGCCTGGACAGCTCGTCCAGAATGTGGGAGGAGATGAGCACCGTGATGTTCCGCTCCCGGTTGAGCTTCAAAATCAGCTCCCGGATGTCGATGATGCCCTGGGGGTCCAGGCCGTTCACCGGCTCGTCCAGCACCAGGAAGTCCGGGTCCCCGGCCAGGGCCACGGCGATGCCCAGCCGCTGCTTCATGCCCAGGGAGAAGTTGCGGGCCTTTTTCGTTCCGGTGTCCTCCAGCCCCACCAGCTTCAAAAGCTCGGGGATGCCGTCGTCGGAGGGCACCCCCAGCACCCGGAACTGCTCCTTCAAATTGTCCTCGGCGGTCAGGTCCAGATAGATGGACGGGGTCTCCACCACCGCGCCCATCCTCCGGCGCACCTTGGCGATGCCCCTTTGGGCGCTGTCCACACCGTAGAGGGCGTAGGTGCCGGACGTGGGGGCCTGCAGGCCGCAGATGAGCCGGATAAGGGTGGTCTTGCCCGCGCCGTTGCGGCCCACGAAGCCGTAAATACTGCCCTTTGGTACATGCATGGTGAGATTGTCCAGGGCCTTGAAATCCTTGTAATGCTTGGACAGGCCCTGGGTGGTGAGTACATATTCCATAAAAAAGCCTCCGTTTCCTTGGATGCCCCCATGGTAACAGAGAACGGTCAAGAAAGCGGTCAAGGGAACCGTTCAGAAATGGTTGAGATTGCGTCGTCGCGGGCTCCATATCCCTCGCGGCGGCGTTCTGCCGCCGCTCGCTCATTCCGCCGCTCCTCCTCTCCGACACGAACCCGCTTCGCTGGGCTTCGTGTCGGGACGGCCTTCGGCCATTTTAAACCCGATGCCCCACACCGACTCGATGCAGTCCCCGGCCCCGGCGTCCCGCAGCTTTTTCCGCAGGTTGCTGACATGGGTTTTCAGCGAGCTCTCGGTGCAGTCCGGCGTGTCCTGCCCGATCTCGTCCAGCAGCCGGGATTTGGTGACCACCTGGGCGGGGTTTGCCATGAGCAGCTTCAAAATGGCGTACTCTGTCCGGGTGAGGCGCACGGCCCGGTCGTTCACCGACACCGAGCGGGCGTCCAGGTTCAGCCGCAGGGGACCGAAGGCCAGCGCCCCGCCCTGACGGGCCGGGGCCTCCCGCAGCCGCACCGCCACCCGGGCCAGCAGCTCCCGCAGGGCGAAGGGCTTGGTCACGTAGTCCGCCGCGCCCCCCAGCAGCAGGGCGGTTTTGCTGTCGAGATCCGCTTTGGCGCTGACCACGATGACGGGGACGCCCGCCAGCTTGGGCAGCACCTCCTCCCCGGACAGGCCGGGGAGCATCAGGTCCAGCAGAATGAGGTCGGGCCGGGCCCGCTCCAGGGCCAGCACCGCCTCGGTGCCCGAGTAGGCCCGGCTCACCCGGTAGCCCTCGCCCTCCAGGGCCTCTTGGAGAAGGTTTCCAATGTGAATGTCATCGTCAACGACCAGAATTCGGCTCACGCGCCCACCTCATTTTTTCCGCGTTTTTCCCATTATACCCAGAGGAGGGAGGAGGTTCAAGAAAAAAGGTTTGAAGATATTCTTAAAATGGTGTATGATGGAGGCATCAAACAGGATGGAGGAATGACAATGTCCATTGAAGCTGGAAGGAGGGGCCGCGCCGAGACTGTGGTCACCCAGGACAACACCGCCCAGGCGGCGGGCTCCGGGCTGGTGCCGGTGTTCGCCACCCCGTGGATGATCGCCCTGATGGAAAACGCCGCCGTTCAGGCGGTGCGGGGGGACCTGGCCCCGGACGAGGGCACGGTGGGCACCCGCCTGGACGTGACCCACGACGCGGCCACCCCTGTCGGGATGCGGGTCTGGGCGGAGGCGGAGCTCACCGCCGTGGAGGGGCGCAAGCTCACCTTTGCCGTGTCCGCCTTTGACGAGGCGGGGAAGATTGGCGGAGGCGTTCACGAGCGCTTTGTCATCAAGCGGTCGAAGTTCCTGGCCCGTGTCCAGGCGAAGCTGGAAAAATAAGGCGAGAAATTCCCGGACCATTCCGGGAATTTTTTTGTTGACAAAAGCACAGTGTTATGGTAGGATAACACTACCCCCCAGGGGGGTATTCTGCGAGAGGAGGCGGGGGCCATGATGGCGGACCAGAAAACGGTGCTGCGGCTGCTGAAAACGGCCCGGGGCCAGATCGACGGCATTATCAAAATGGTGGAGGAGGACCGGTACTGCATGGACATCTCCCAGCAGGTCACCGCCGCCGACGCCATGCTGAGGCGGGTGAACAAGGAGATCTTGACCGCCCACCTGAAGCACTGCGTGGAACACGCCAAGGACGACAAGGAGCGGTCGGACAAGATCGACGAATTGGTGGCCGCTCTGGGTAAAATACTATAATCTAAAAGTTTCTTTTTTCGCTTCCTTTTTTCTTTTCAAAGAAAAAAGGAAGATACCAGATTCGAGGTGAACGCCAGATGAAGCAAAAATTTAACGTCACCGGTATGACCTGCTCCGCCTGCTCCGCCCACGTGGACAAGGCGGTGCGCAAGCTGGACGGCGTGTGCGAGGTCAATGTGAACCTGCTGGGCGGTTCCATGACCGTGAACTGGGACGGGGCGCTGACTCCGGAGCAGATCGTGTCCGCTGTGGAAAAGGCGGGGTACGGCGCGTCCCTGCCCGCCGCTGCGGGCCAGGGCGTGGCCCAGGCCAAGCCTGCCGTCAACGCCATGGAGGACGACCTGAAAAACATGAGGGCCCGGCTGATCTGGTCCTTTGTATTCCTGATTCCCCTGTTTTACCTGTCCATGGGCCACATGATGGGCTGGCCCATCCCCCACTTTTTCCACGGGGTGGACAACGCCATGGTCTACGCCCTGACCCTGTTTTTGCTCACCGTGCCCATCATGGTCATCAACCAGAAATATTACCGGGTGGGGTTCAAGACGCTCTGGCATCTCTCTCCCAACATGGACTCGCTGATCGCCGTGGGCTCCGCTGCCGCCGTGGTGTACGGCGTCGCCGCGCTGTACTGCATCGGCTGGGGGCTGGGCCACGGGGATAGGTCGCTGGTGGAGCACTACTCCATGGACCTGTACTTTGAGTCTGCCGGGATGATCCTCACCCTCATCACCCTGGGCAAATACCTGGAGACCCGCTCCAAGGGCAAAACCGGTCAGGCCATCGCCCGGCTCATGGACCTGACCCCCAAAACCGCCACCGTCCTGCGGGACGGGGGAGAGGTGGAGGTGCCCGTGGAGCAGGTGCGGGCGGGAGACCTGGTGCTGGTGCGCCCCGGCGGCTCGGTGCCGGTGGACGGCGTGGTGGTGGAGGGTGCATCCAGCGTGGACGAGTCCGCCCTTACCGGCGAGTCCATCCCGGTGGACAAGGGCCCCGGCGATACGGCCATATCCGCCTCCATCAACAAGTCCGGCGTCCTCACCCTCCGGGCCACGAGAGTAGGGGAGGACACCACCCTGGCCCAGATGATCCGGCTGGTGGACGAGGCGGCCTCCTCCAAGGCCCCCATCGCCAAGCTGGCGGACAAGGTGGCGGGGGTATTTGTCCCCATCGTCATGGCGATTGCCCTGGTGACGGCGGTGGTTTGGATCATCGCCACCGGCTCGGTGGAGCGGGCCCTGACCTCCGGCGTGGCGGTGCTGGTGATCTCCTGCCCCTGCGCCCTGGGGCTTGCCACCCCCGTAGCCATCATGGTGGGGACCGGCAAGGGGGCCGAGCACGGCATCCTGGTGAAGTCCGCCGAGGGCTTGGAAAACCTGCGCTCTGTCACCACCGTTGTGCTGGACAAGACGGGCACCGTTACCGAGGGCAAACCCAAGGTAACTGACCTGTACCCCCTGGGCAAGACCACGGCGGAGGAGCTGTTGTGTGTGGCCGCGTCGCTGGAGAAGCCGTCGGAGCACCCCTTGGGCACGGCCATTGTGGAGGAGGCGGCAGACCGCTCCATTCCCTTGGCCCCGGTGGAGAAATTTGAGGCTGTCCACGGAAAGGGGGTCCGGGGGACCATCCAGGGCGCGTCCTATCTGGCGGGCAACGCCGCCATGCTGGCCGACGCCAAGGTGGACCTGGGTCAGGACGCCATGATCGCCGACGAGCTGGCGAAGCAGGGCAAAACCCCCCTGTTTTTCGTCCAGGACGGCAGGCCCATCGGGATCATCGCCGTGGCGGACACGGTGAAGGCGACCAGCCGTGCGGCGATTGAGGGCTTCCAGCGGCTGGGGCTGAAGGTGGTCATGCTCACCGGGGACAACAAACGCACCGCCCAGGCCATCGGCAAGGAGCTGGGCCTCACTGAGGTGGTGAGCGAGGTGCTCCCCACCGACAAGGAGCGGCAGATCGCCGCCCTCCAGGAGCGGGGGGAGAGGGTCGCCATGGTGGGCGACGGCATCAACGACGCCCCGGCCCTGGCCCGGGCGGACGTGGGCCTTGCCATCGGCGCGGGAACGGACGTAGCCATCGAGAGCGCCGACATCGTGCTGATGAAGTCCGACCTGGCGGACGCGGTGACGGCGGTGGAGCTGTCCCGGGCCACCATCCGCAACGTGAAGCAGAACCTGTTTTGGGCGTTTTTCTACAACGCCATCTGCATCCCGGTGGCGGCGGGGGTGCTGGCCATCTGGGGCGGGCCCCAGCTCAGCCCCATGCTGGGCGCGGCGGCGATGAGCTTCAGCTCGGTGTGCGTGGTGTCAAACGCCCTGCGCCTGCGGTTCTTTAAGCCCAGCATCCAGCCCCATACAGAAGTGAAAACCGGCGGAACACCCGCCGTTGAAGTGAAAGGAGAACAAAAAGCCATGGAAAAGAAAGTTGTCATTGAGGGCATGATGTGCCAGCACTGCCGGGCCCACGTGGACAAGGCGCTCAACGCCATCCCCGGGGCCTCCGCCACCGTGGACCTGGACAGCAAGACCGCCGTGGTCACCGGCGACATTTCCGACGACGCCATCCGGGCCGCCGTGGAGGAGGCCGGGTATCAGGTGGTCAGCATCGCGTAAGGTCGTTCCTTTTTTTTGAAAGAAAAAGGAACCGAAAAAGAACTTTTAGTTCGCTGTGATCGGGGCACTCATCCAAAGTTTGCACCCGGTGACGGAAAGAAAAGCGCCGGCGCGGCCATTTTGACCGCGCCGGAAATTTTACATTTTATGGACGTACATCCGGGAGGGATCTTCCTCGCCCTTCCCTTGAGCCATGCAGAAAAACTCCCAGCCGTACCGCTCATAAAAAGAGATGTGGTCGGTCAGCAGGTAAAGCGTATCAATGCCAAATCCGGACATATCCTCGCAGACGTGGCTCAGCAGTTTTCCCGCGACGCCCTGACAGCGACATGCCTCCTCAACGTATACCGCGCACACGTTGGGGGAGAGATCCTTCCGGTCGTGAAAGTCGTTCTCAATGACGCCCAGTCCGCCGATGATTCGTTCGCCATCCACCGCCACGTACCACTGGGGGACCGGGACCTCACATTTGACGCACCGCTCCATGCTCTCCTGATATGCCTCCAAGGGAACGCCCCATTTGGCGTGGAACCACGCCGCCGCAGTTTTTAGAAGCTCGGCGTGTTCCCTCAGCTTCAGAATTTCATAGGTCAATCTTGGTCACTCCTTGGGAAATACTCCTCCACAAAATCCACGTCCTCCACCGTCCACTCCCGGCCATTGAGGCCGCTCAGCGGCCCCGCGTCCGAGGTGAAGTCAAAGCGCAGCTTGTAGGAGTACAGCGCCTGGAACTTGCGCTCGAAGCGCTTGTTATCCCGCTCCAGGCCGTACTTGCCGTCCCCCAGCAGGGGGTGGCCCGCGGCGGCGAACTGGGCGCGGATCTGGTGGGTGCGCCCGGTGATGAGGTCGCACTCCACCAGGGACAGCCCGTTCCGGCTCTCCAGGGTGCGGTAGAGGGTCACCGCCGTTTTGCCCCCGGGGACGGGGTGGTCGTACACCTTCACCTGGGCCCTGTCCTCGTCCTTCAGGATGTAGCCCTTGAGCTGGCCCTCTTTGGGCTTCATCACCCCGTGGACCACGCACAGGTACAGCTTTCGCAGCTCCCGGTCCCGGATCTTCTGGTTCATCACCCGCAGGGCCTCGGCGGTCTTGGCGGCGATGACGATGCCTCCGGTATTGCGGTCGATGCGGTTGCACAAAGCGGGAGCGAAGGAGTTCTCCCAATAGGGCGACCACTCCTTTTTCTGATAGAGGTACGCCTGGATGTGGGTGATTAAGGTGTTCACCCGCTCCTTGTCATCGGGGTGGACCACCATGCCAGGGCGTTTGTTGAGGAGCATGATGTGCTCGTTTTCAAACAAAATGTCCAGCTGGGGCTTGAACACGGACAAAAAGGCGTTCTCCGGGGTGGGGCGGTCAAAAAACTCGTCGTTGATGTACAGCTGGAGCACGTCCCCTTTCTGGAGGCGCGTGTCCCGCTTGGAGCCCTTGCCGTTCACCTTCACCCGCTTGAGGCGGATGTACTTCTGGGCCAGCGGGGCGGGGAGGAGGGGCAGGGTCTTGGCGATCCAGCGGTCCAGCCGCTGGCCCGCGTCGTTGGGTCCGATGGTGAATTCCTTCATGGGAGCGCCTCCTCTGGGCAGTTCAGGTTCCCGGACATTGTAGCAGAAAACGGGGGAAAAGGCAAGGGAGCGCGGCGGACGCCGCGCTCCTGTCTGTTTTACGCCAGGTGTTGGATATCGCCGGACTGGATGGCCTCCAAATTGGCGGCGATCCGTTCCTCAGGCCAGTCCCACCATTTCAGTTCCAGCAGGCGCTGGATGACGCCGTCACTGAACCGTTTGCGGATGGGCTTTGCCGGGACGCCGCCCACGATGGTGTAGGGCGGCACGTCCCTTGTCACCACCGCCCGGGCGCCGACGACGGCCCCGTCGCCGATGGTGACGCCCGCCAGAATGACGGCCTCATAGCCGATCCAGACGTCATTGCCCACCACGATGTCCCCGTGGTTGTCCCAGGCCCGGGGGATATCCTCCACAGGCAGGTCCCACTCCTCGAAGAAGATGGGGAAGGGGTAGGTGGACAGGCTGCCCAGGGCGTGGTTGGCGCTGTTGAAGAGAAATTTGGCGCCGCAGGCGATGGAGCAGAATTTCCCGATCGCCAGCCGCTCCTGGTTGATGGGGTAGTGGTAGAGCACGTTGTTTCGCTGAAAATCCCTGGGGTCTCGGACAAAATCGTCATAGGTGGTGTACTCTCCCACGGTGATGGAGGGGTCGGTCACCACGTTTCGCAGGTAGACGGTGCTGTGCCCCTGGGAGCGGGGATAAATTTTCCATTGCGGGATCATCTGATAACCTCCTGAAGAATCGTTTTATGCTGTGACGATCCCGCGACAGGCAATGCATCGCTTCACGCATACCACCTCGGTGAAAAGGATGGCACCAGTATAGCACAACTTTCCGCCTGATTCAAGGCGGCGCTACGCCTCTCTGCGCTCCTTCTCCTCCCGCATCCGCCGGTGAAGGCACTCCAGCGCGTCGGACAGCCCCCCCAGGTGGTCGATGAGGCCCAGCTCCACCGCCTCCTGGCCGTAGATGACGCTGCCCACGTCGGCGGCCATCTCGCCGGTGTTGAGCATCAGGTGCTCAAAATCCTCCCGGCTGATGCGGCTGTTGCGGGTGACGAAGTCGCAGATCCGGTCCTGAATACGCTCGAAGTAGTGGAAGGTCTGGCTCACCCCGATGACCAGGCCGTTGAGCCGCACCGGGTGGATGGTCATGGCCCCGGAGGGGACGATGAAGGACTCCTTGGCCGCCACCGCCAGGGGCACCCCGATGGAGTGCCCACCCCCCAGCACCAGGGATACGGTGGGCTTGCGCATCCCGGAGATCATCTCCGCGATGGCGAGGCCCGCCTCGATGTCGCCCCCCATGGTGTTGAGCAGGATGAGCAGGCCGTCCGCCTCGTCGCTCTCCTCCAAACTGGCCAGAAAGGGCAGGATGTGCTCATATTTGGTGGTCTTGGCCCCGGAGCGCTCCTCCTGGTGGCCCTCGATGGTGCCCACGATGGTCAGGGTGTGGATGGCGCCGTCGCGGGTGTTGACGGTGCTGGCCCCCAGGTCCACGATGTCCTGCCGGAGCTGGTCCTGTTCGTCCTCCTGGCCGTTCTCCGTTGGTTTGGTGTCCTCAGTCATAGAAAAGCCCCCCTTTGCGGTATAGCTTTTCCGCGAAAGGGGGTTTTTATTTGTACGGCTTTTTCGTTGTCGGGCGAAATGGAACAGGTTATTGGCTGGTCCGTCAGCGAATGAAAGTTCTTTTTGCCTACTTTTTCTTTCAAGAAAAAGTAGGTTAGCCCTGATAAACGGCCTTGCAGGCGGCGTAGGTCATATAGCAGTCCAGCTTGGACACCGTCTCAAAGGGGGCGTGCATACTCAGCACGGGCACCCCCGCGTCCAGGGTGTCGATGTTCCGGTTGGCCATATAGCAGGCTACCGTTCCGCCACCGCCCTGGTCGGTCTTGCCCAGCTCGGCCATCTGCCACAGCACACCCTTGTCATCCAGCAGGCGGCGGACATAGGCCACCACCTCGGCTCCGGCGTCGGAGGCGCCGCTCTTGCCCCGAGCACCGGTGTACTTGCACAGCCCCACGCCGTAGTTCACCTTTGCGGAGTTGTTCTTCTCGTACACGTCGGCGAAGTTGGGGTCGAAGGCCGCCGTCACGTCGGTGGACAGGCAGAAGGACTTCTCCAGGCACACCCTCAGGGGCACCTTCTGGGTGGCGCACAGATCGCCCACAAAGGTCTCGAAGAAGGCGGACTGCATGCCGCTGACTCCCTCGGAGCCGATCTCCTCCTTGTCCGCCAGCACACACACGGCGGTGCGCATGGGCACGCCCTCCAGATCCAGCAGGGCCTTCAGCCCGGCGTAGCCGCACACCCGGTCGTCGTGTCCGTAGGCGCCGATGAGGGAGCGGTCAAAACCGATGTCCACCGCGTTGAAGGCGGGGACGGCCTCGATCTCGGCGGAGATGAAGTCCGCCTCCCGGATGCCGTAGTGGTCGTAGAGCATCTTCATCACTGCCAGCTTCACCCGGTCGGTGCCGTCGTCGTCCTTCAGGGGGCGGCTGCCCACCAGGATATTCAGATTCTCCGCCGGGATGGCCTCGCTCAGGGTCTTTTTGAACTGGTCCGCCCCCAGGTGGGGCAGCAGGTCGTCGATGGTGAACAGGGGGTCGCCAGGGTGGGAGCCCACGGCCACATTCACCACAGACCCGTCCTTCATGGCCACCACGCCCCGCAGCTCCAGGGGGATGGTCACCCACTGGTACTTCTTGATGCCGCCGTAGTAGTGGGTCTTGAGGAAGGCCAGCTCGCTGTCCTCATACAGCGGGGTGGGCTTCAGGTCCAGCCGGGGGCTGTCGATGTGGGAGGCGGTGATGGACACGCCCTGGTCCAGCGCCGCGGAACCGATGACGGCCAGGCTGACGGCCTTGGCCCGGTTCACCCGGTACACCTTGGAGCCGGGGTGCAGCTCCATGCCCCGCTCCAGGGGGACGAAGCCGGCCGCCTGGGCCAGCTCCACCGCGTAGTCCACGCAGTCCCGCTCAGTCTTGCCCCGGTCCAGGAAGGTTTTGTAGCCCTCGCAGTACTCAAAAATGGCCCGCTGTGTGGACTCGTCCACCACATCCCAGCCGTTCTTCTTCTGGGTCAGCAGCGCCTCCCGCAGCTGCTGACCCGCCGTTTTTTCTTCCATGTCAATGCTCCTCCTTGTCAAGAATTTGTTTCAACAAAACCCTGGACCGGGCCTCAAAGTCGGCCTGGGTCCCGTCGTTGCGCAGAGTGTAGGTGCAGCGCGCCTCAAACCAGGCGTCGGGCTTCTGGGCCCCCACCCGTGAGCGGGCATACTGCTCCGAAATGCCCTCCCGGGCCATGATGCGCCCCACCCGGGCCTCCTGGGGGGCGGTGACCGCTATCGTAACGTCGCACAGCGCCCCCGCCCCGCTCTCGATGAGGGCGATGGCGTCCAGGGCGATGGCGGGGCGGCCCTCCCCCTCCGCCCGGGCGATGAGGCGGCGCAGCTCGTCCACGATGTGCCGGTGGGTGATGGCGTTCAGGTCCGCCAGGGCGCGCGGGTCCTCAAATACCATAGCACCGAGGGCCTTGCGGCGCAAGTCCCCATTTTCATCAAAGATCTCCCCGCCGAACCGGGCCCGCAGCTCCTCCCGCAGGGGGGCGCTGGTCCGGAGCAGCTCGTGGTACACCGCGTCGCAGTCCGCCACGGCCCCGCCCATGCCCTCCAGCACCTTCAAAACTGTGGTCTTGCCCGCCCCGGTGGGGCCGGTGATGCCGATGACAATCATGCCCCCGCCCGCTCCAGCCAGGCCAGGGCCGCGCTCTCATCAGGCTGGAAGCAGATCTGGCGGCCCTCGTTGCTCTCCCGGATGAAGTCCTGGAGGGGCTTGCTGGTGTAACCCGAAAAATCTCCCACAATGCCCAGCCTCATCTGATAGTTGACGAACTTTTGCAGCACCTCCCCCGCCAGCCCGGTGGACAGGCGGAAGAAGGGCTCGTCCAGCTGCTCCTTGCGCAAAACGATGGCGGAGCAGCCCGTCTCATAGCGGACCGAGGCCAGCAGCTCCATGGCGGAGGGGCCGTCGGCGATCAGTACCCCCGGCTCGCGGAGGATGGCGATATTATTTGTTACCTCTATATTCATGGTTTGTTAAAGTCCTTTTCAGTTGGTTTTTAATTTTCCGGGGCCCAGCAGGTCCTCCAGCTTTTCCCGGCTCAGTCCGCCCTGGCGCAGGATGCGGTATGGGGTGGCCGTCAGGTCCAGAATGGTGGACTCCACCCCCACGGAGCAGGACCCGCCGTCCAGCACCGCGTCGATCTTTCCCGCTAGCTGGCCCAGCACCTCCCCGGCGGACTTGGGGCTGGGCCGCCCGGACCGGTTGGCGGAGGGACAGGCCAGCGGATGGCCCAGCGCCTTGATGACCGCCAGGGTGTCGGGGTGGTCGGGGCAGCGCACCCCCTGGGTGCCCCCTCCGGCGGCGACGGCGGGGGGCAGAGCGCCCTTCCCCCATAAAATCATGGTCAGCGGCCCCGGCCAGAAGGCTTGGGCCAGCTTGTAGGCGTCCGACCGGATGTCCCGGCAGACGGCCTCCACCATGTCCATGCCGTCCACCAGCACGCTCAGAGGCTTTTGCTCGGGGCGGCCCTTTGCCTCGTAGACGGCCTGGACGGCGCTGTCCAGGGTGGCGTCGGCGGCCAGGCCGTACACCGTCTCGGTGGGCACCGCCGCCAGACGCCCCATGCGCAGCAGCTCCGCCGCCAGCGCCCCCTGACCCCGGGGGAGCAGGGCGGTGCCGGTGACGATGGCGGAGAGCTGGTCGGGGCTGTGGATGATCCAGTCCGCCCCGGCGTCCTTCAGCTCCTCCCGGCCCCGGAAGCCCCACAGCACGCCACACACCGTCAAAGCGCCGTTTTTGCCCGTCAGCACGTCCACATTGCTGTCTCCCACGAAGAGGGTGGTCTCCGGCGCGGCCCCAATCTGTTCCATCAGGGTGTGAAGCAGGGCGGGGTCGGGCTTCAGCGGCGCGTCGGGGAGCGCCCCCTGGATGTAGTCAAATACGCCGGGGAAGTAGTGCTCCACCACCGGCCCCGCCAGAGCGTGGGCCTTGTTGGACAGCACCGCCAGGCGCGCCCCCGCCCCCTTCAGCGCGTCCAGCAGGGCGGGCACGCCGGGGTAGGGGGCGGTTTTGTCCTCCTTGTGGGCGCCGTAGTAGGCGGAGAACTCCGCCAGGGCCTGGGCCTGCTCCTCCCCGCCCAGCCCGTCGGGGGTGAAGCGGGACACCAGGTTTGGGATGCCGTTGCCCACCATGTACTTGAACTCATCCACCGTGTGGGTGGGCCAGCCGTGGGCGGCGCAGACATGGTTTCCCGCGTCCGCCAGGTCGTCGATGGTGTTGAGAAGGGTGCCGTCCAGGTCGAAAATAACGTGCGTGTACATGATACAGACTCCTAATCAATAGCCGTTTCCTTCCTTTTTTCTTTGAAAAGAAAAAAGAAAGCGAAAAAAGAAACTTTTAAACTATATCCCAAATACAGGAGATCAAAAAATGATCATTACTTCTAATCTTGCAATACCGAATGGTCGAGCGCATACTTTATGGCATCCATACACTGTCGTAACGAACTAAAGTTCTTTTTGGTTGCTTTTTCTTTCAAGAAAAAGCAACTCAAGAAAAAGAAGGGCCTTGACCTGCCAGCTGCTCCGCCTGGCGGGCGGTGGTGAGGGCGTCAATGATCTCGTCCAGGTCGCCATCCATCACCGCGTCCAGCTTGTACAGCGTCAGCCCCACCCGGTGGTCGGTGAGCCGCCCCTGGGGAAAGTTGTAGGTGCGGACGCGCTCGTTGCGCATGCCGGAGCCCACCTGGCTGCGGCGGTTCTCGCCGTACTCCGATTCCACCCGCTCCCGCTCCCGGTCGTAGAGGATGGAGGCCAGCAGCCGCATGGCCTTCTCCCGGTTCTGGAACTGGGAGCGTTCCTGCTGGCACTCCACCACGGTGCCCGTAGGCTTATGGATTAGCCGCACGGCGGAGGAGGTCTTGTTGATGTGCTGGCCTCCCGCACCGGAGGAGCGGAACACCTGCATCTCCACGTCGGCGGGGTTCAGCTCCACGTCCACCGTCTCCATCTCGGGCAGCACCGCCACGGTGGCGGTGGAGGTGTGCACCCGGCCGCCGGACTCGGTCTCAGGCACCCGCTGGACCCGGTGGACGCCGCTCTCGAACTTCATCCGGGACCAGGCGCCCTCCCCCTCGATGGTGAAGGAGATCTCCTTCACCCCGCCCAGCTCCGTGACGCTTTCGGAGTTGACCTCCACCCGCCAGCCCCGCTTTTCCGCGTACATGGTGTACATCCGGGTGAGGGAGTGGGCGAACAGGGCGGACTCCTCGCCGCCAACCCCGGCCCGGATCTCCATGATGACGTTTTTGCCGTCGTTGGGGTCCTTGGGAAGCAGGAGAATTTTGATCTCACGCTCCAGCCGCTCGATGTCCTCTTTCGCCTGGGCGATCTCCTGCTGGGCCAGCTCCCGCATCTCCGGGTCGGAGAGCAGCGCCGACCCGTCCGCCAGGTCGGCCTGGGCCTTACACAGCGCCCGGTAGGCGGTAATGAGCGGCTCCAGCTCCTTCTGCTCCCGGTTGAGGCGGGACACCAGCTCGGGGTCAGAGTAGGTCTCGTTGGCGGCCAGCCGGGCCTCCAGCTCCTGGTAGCGCAGCTCTATATTTTTCAGGTTATCTGTCATGGCTTCACCCAGTTTTCAAGTTCTCTCTCCCCCGCCCCCTGCGGGGACGGGGGGCTGATGTTCAAATTCACCGGTCGAACAGGAAGGATTTCACCAGGGCCAGCGGCTCTCGGAAGGTCATCTGCACCCTTGAAGGGGTGTGGCTCACCGGGGCGGGCAGGGTGGACACGTTGTCCGTACGCCCGGTGGCCCGTGCCCACAGCATAAGGATGCGGGTGAGGTGGAAGTCACTGGACACCAGCACATAACGGCACTGGCCGGGGGTGACGATGGAGTCCCAGAAGGGCCCACCCTCCAAAAGCGTCAGGGTGTTGCGGATGTTCTGCTGGGTGTTTCGGGACTGATCCTCCATGAGGATCTTGGCGTCGCTCACCCCGTGGCCGGTGAGGTAGTCGTACATACACTGGGCCTCGGAGATATGCTCGTCGTCCCCCTTGCCGCCGGAGACCACCACACGGGTGCCCGGGTGGTCCTCCAAATAGGCCAGGGCAGTGTCCAATCGGTCCCGCAGGAGGATGGACGGCCCGTCCTCGCGCACCTGGCAGCCGAAGATGACCATGACCTCCGGTCCGTCCCCGGCCTGGGCGGTCCGGCCCAGAGACCCCCGCCAGATGACCAGCTCCAAGGCCCCGAACAAAACCAGCCCCAGCCCCAGCAGGGTCAGCAGGGCCGCCAGCCAATGTCTCTTTCTCCGCTGGGGGCTGTTCCCCCGGTAGCTTTTGTATTCCATGTCCCTATGTTATCCTTTCGCTTCCTCCAGCTCCGCCGCCAGCCGCTCCCACTCCGAATAGAGGTGGGCCAGCTCGTCCTCCACCGCCTCCCGCTCCTTATACACGTCCTGGAGCCTGAGGTAGTCGGACGCGGCGTCCTCCGCCTCCTGGGCCAGCTCGTCCAGCCGGACCTCCGCCTTCTCCACCGCCCGCTCGGCGGCCCGGACCTGCTTTTCCAGCTCCTTGGTGCCGCCGCGCCTTGGCTGCGGAGCCGTCGTGAGCAGCGGGCTAAGACCGGAGCGGTGCGAGGGGTCTGAGGCCCCGTCCTTTGGGGACTCAAGACACCTTGCAGAGTCGGAGGGCTTAGAACCGCGTCGCGAACAGGCGGAGCGCGACAGCGTTTCCTGCCGCTCCCGGAAGGCCCGGAACTCGGTGTAAGTGCCGTGGAAGTCAGTGATCTGCCCGTTCTCCAGCATCCACACCCGGGTGGCGAACTTCTCGATGAAATAGCGGTCGTGGGAGACGAACAGCAGGTTGCCGCCGTACTCCTCCACCGCCTCCTCGATCCACTCCCGGGAGTCGATGTCCAGATGGTTGGTGGGCTCGTCCAAAATGAGAAGGTTGATGCGGCTGTCCATGAGCATACACAGACGAAGCCGGGACTGCTCCCCGCCGGACAGGGCGGACACCTCCTTGAACACGTCCTCCCCCCGGAACTTGAAGGAGGCCAGACGGTCCCGGGCCTCCTGGGTGGTGCAGTTTTGGGCGTAGAGCATGGTGTCCACCAGGTTCCGGTCGGGGCGGTCAAAGTGGATGATCTGGGGCAGATAGCCGATCCGGATGGAGGGCCCCAGGTAGATGGACCCAGAGTCCGGTGCCTCCTCCCCCATGATCAGCTTGATGAAGGTGGACTTGCCGGTGCCGTTGTCCCCCAAGAGGGCGATGCGCTCCCCGCCGCCCACCTCCAAATTGATGTGGTCAAACAGGGCGCGCTCCCCGAAGGATTTTTTCAGCTCGGTGACCACCATGGCCTCGTCGCCGTGGAACTCCCGCTCGCCAAACCGGGTGGACAGCTTTCTCTCCTTGGTGGGCTTGTCCGTGGTGCGCATACGCTCAATGCGCCGCTCCATGTTGATGGCCCGGCGGTACTGCTTGTCGTTGCCCTTAAAGGCCCACATGCGCATCTGCTCCGCCGCGGCCTCCAGCTGGGCGATCTTGGCCTGCTCCTTCTCGTACTGCTTCAGGCGCTCCTGATACCGCCGCTCCTTCTCCTCCACATAGAAGGAGTAGTTCCCGGCGTACAATTCAGCCTTGCCCTCCTGGATCTCCGCCACCCGGCGTACCACCTTGTCCAAAAACCAGCGGTCGTGGGAGATGGCCAGCACCGTGCCCTTGAACCGCTCCAGATAGCCCTCCAGCCATTCGGTGGCGTTGAGGTCCAGGTGGTTGGTGGGCTCGTCCAGCAGCAGGATGTCGGTGTCCTCCAAAATGAGCCGGGCCAGGTTGATCCGGGTCTTTTCCCCGCCGGACAAAGCGTCAAAGGGGCGTGAGCGCATATCGGCCCCAATGCCCAGGCCGTTGCAGACCTTATTGAGCCGTGTCTCGGTGTCATAGCCGCCCCCCAGCTCGAAGGCGGCGGTGAGCTGGTCGTACCGGGCCATCACCGCCGGGTCCTCCCCCTGGGCCATTTGGGCGGTGAGCCGGGACAGCTCCTCCTCCATGGCGTGGAGGGGGGCGAAGGCGGTGTCCAGCACGTCCCGGACGGTGTAGCCCGCCGGGTAGACGGGAATCTGTGAGATGAGCCCCAGCCGCTTGCCGGGGGCGATGGCGATGGTCCCCTCGTCAGGGTGGACCTGCCCCGTCATCATGCGGAAGATGGTGGTCTTGCCAGCGCCGTTGCGGCCCAGCAGGCCCACCCGCTCTCCCTCGTCGATCTGGAGGGAGAAGCCGTCCAAAATCCGTTTGCCGACCTCGAACTCCTTGACCAGGCCGGTCAGCTGTATGTCAATCATTGGTCAATGCTCTCCTTACGGTGGTTCCTTCCTTTTTTCTTTGAAAAGAAAAAAGGAAGCGAAAAAAGAAACTTTTAAACTATATCAAGATATAGAAATTAAATAATATTATTTCTAATTATGCGGCACTTCATAGTCGAGCCCATACGTTACGATAACGATATACAGTCGTAACGGTCCAAAAGTTCTTTTTGCTTCTTTTTCTTTCAAGAAAAAGAAGGGCCTTTACCCCGGCACGTTGGCCAACAGGAAGTCTACGATCTTTTCGAAGGCCATGGAACGGGATGCCTTGACCAGGATGGTCACGCCGGAGCGCAGCTCCCGTGACAGGGCGTTTTTGGCCGCGTCCAGGGTGGGATAATAGTCCGCTTGCTCCAGCCCTGCGGATTTGGCCCCCTCGGCCATGAACCGGGCCAGGTCGCCCACGGCGATGAGCCGGTCCGCCCCGGCCTGGGCGAAGTAGCCCCCCACCGCCCGGTGGAACTGCTCGGAGCCGGGGCCCAGCTCCTTCATGTCGCCCACCACGGCCACCTTCCGGCGCTTTTGGCCCGCGTCACCCAGCACGGCGGCGGCGGCCCGCATGGACTGGGGGTTGGCGTTGTAGGCGTCGTTGAGAATGACGATGTCCCCCTGGCAGCGGATGATGTTCATCCGCATTTTGGTGGGCAGGAAGGCCCCGATGCCCCGGACAATCTCGTCGGGGGCCATGCCCATGGCCTCCCCCACGGCGGCGGCCATGAGGGTGGGGTAGATCATGTGCCGGCCCAGGGCGGGTATATCCGCCTCGAACTGGCCTCGAGGGGTCTTGACCCGGCAGCTGAAGTGGCCCCCGCCGTCGCTGTTCAAATCACAGGCGGTGTAGTCCAGCCCCTGGCCGCTCCCCACGAACACCGTGGGCTGGGGGAGCTTGCCCCGGAGGGTGGACAGCAGAGGGTCGTCCCCGTTGAGCACCGCCAGCCCGCCCGGCTTCAGGTGGGGGAAGATCTCACACTTGGCCTTAAAAATGTTCTCCCGGCTGCCCAGGTTCTCGATGTGGGCGTCGCCGATGTTGGTGATGAGGGCCATGTCCGGCTCCACCAGCTTGCCCAGATAGTCGATCTCCCCGGCGTGGTCCATGCCCAGCTCCACCACGCACACCTGGTGCTGCCGCTCCAGCTTGAGCAGGGTGAGGGGCACGCCGATGTCATTGTTGAAGTTCCCCTCCGTCTTGTGGACCCGGAATCTGGCCCCCAGGACGGCGGCCGCCATATCCTTGGTGGTGGTCTTGCCCACCGAGCCGGTGATGGCGATGAAGGGGATGGGGAACAGCCTTTTGTAGTACCGGGCCAGCTCCCACAAGGCCCGCTGGGTGGAGCGCACCTTGATATAAAATTTGCCCGGCAGGTAGCTCTCCCGCTCCCGGGCGGTGAGGCAGCCCGCCGCCCCCGCCTCCAGGGCGGAATTGATGAAGGAGTGGCCGTCGAACCGCTCCCCCTCCAGGGGGATGAACAGGCAGCCGGGGGTGATGCTCCGGCTGTCGGTGCTCACGTCCAGGGCGGCGGCGTTCAGATCGTCAAAGCCGCCCAGCAGGGTGCCGTTTACCGCCTCCAGCAGCTGTCTCAGTGTCAGTGCCTCCATAATGATGGCGCTCCTCTCCTGAATCTCTCTTTCTGGTTATCTCCCGCTCTTTCGGACCTTTAAGGATTCCTCAATGATCCGCTCACACAGCTGGCCGTAGCCGATGCCCACCGCCGCCGCCTCCTGGGGCAGCAGGCTGGTGGGGGTCATGCCGGGCAGGGTGTTGATCTCCAAAAACCAGGGGGTGCCGTCCTGGGTGACGATGAAGTCCGCCCGGGAGTACACCGACAGCCCCAGGGCGTGGAACACCGTCAGCGCCGCCTCCCCCAGCCGCTTTTCCCAGTCCGCCGGGATGGAGGCGGGGCAGAACTCCTCCGCCGCCCCAGGCTGGTACTTGTTCTCGTAGTCGTAGAACCCCGCCTTGGGGACGATCTCAATGGAGGGCAGGGCCCGGTCCTCCAGAATGCCCACCTGGATCTCCCGCCCGGCTATGTACTGCTCCACCACGCACACGCCGCCGAAGTCCAGGCACTGGGTGAGGGCGGCGGACAGCGCCTGACGGTCGTGGACGATGGACACGCCGATGGACGACCCGGAGGCGGAGGGCTTCACCACGCAGGGCAGCTCCAGCCGCTGAGTCAGGGCGGGGATATCCTCCGCGGTATACCGCACCAGCTCCCATTTGGGGGTGAGCACCCCCAGGGGGGCCACCAGCCGCTTGGTCAGGTCCTTGTCCATGGCGATGGCGCTGCCCAGATAGCCCGCCCCGGTGTAGGGGATGCCCATCAGGTCAAAGGCGGCCTGGACCCGGCCGTCCTCCCCGCAAGTGCCGTGGAGACCCAAAAACACCACATCCGCCATGCGGCAGACCTCCAGCACCCCGGGGCCGAACTGGCTTTCTCCCCCGGCCGTCCGGGACGCCCTCACCGCCGCCAGATCCGGGGCCTGGCGGCCAATTTTCGTCAGCTCCTCCGGGATGGGGGCGGAGAACAGGGCCCTGGGGTCCCCCTGGGTCCCCAGATACATGTCGATCAGGGCGGCCTCATGCCCCCGCTCCCGCAAAGCGGCGCACACCTTGCAGCCGCTGGACAGGGACACATTCCGCTCGGGGCTGAGCCCGCCGGCCAAAACAACAACTTTCATACTGTCGCTCCTCTACAATTGCCTGTACTGCTCCTATTTTATGCTTGAATGTAAATTATACCACAACAGAAAACAAGAAACAAGGGGGAAGTCCCGCCAAAGCTCTACGCTTGGGAGAGGCGGGGCAGGGCAGGGCCCCCGCAAAGCCTGAAGGACGGCTTTGCGGGGACCCCTTTGGGATCATAGAATGTTCGTCAGCGTCGGAAGCTCCGCCTCCACCGCGTCGGAGCAAGCTGCGTATCATTCGCTTCCGGCTTTGCCGGAAGCTCGTTCACTGCGCCGCTCCTCCTTTCCCCACAAAGCCTGAAGGGCGGCTTTGCGGGGACCCCTTTGGGATCATAGAATGTTCGTCAGCGTCGGCAACTCCGCCTCCACCAGCAGTCCCAGCTGGGTGAGCAGCCGGGCGTTGGCGGCGGCGTACTCGGCGGTCTGCTTCTCAGCCCCCTCCAGAAAAGCCAGCGTCTCGTCCAGGGAGATGAGGACGGCGTCGATGTCGTTGTGGTGCAGGGTGGTGTGAAGGTAGCCCTGATGGCCCATCCAGCGCTCCTTGGCCTGCCGGGTGAGCCGGGCCGCGCCCTCCCAGTCCCCCTCCTCGGCCAGCGCCTGGGCCTGGGTGAGCTGGGCGGTGAGCTGGCCGGTGAAGTCGTTCAGGCGCCAGACGTGGATGGCGGACAGCGCCGCCAGCAGGGCGATGAGCCCCATGGAGAGATACAGCCGCCTCATTTCTTCCCCTCCCGTTTGGGCACGCAGCAGGTGCCGCCCCCCTCGTCCACCGTGAGCAAAAACGCCTGCCGGGGGGAGTGGAGGCCGTGGGCGGCCAGCTGCTTTTCCAGCCAGTTGTGCTCGTAGCCCGCCCCCTTCAGGTTGTGCTCCAGCAGGCGCCCGTCGCTGATGAGCACCACGGGCAGGCCGGTCTCCTGGGTGGACACCCCCATCTGGGCGGCGGTGACGGGCTTGTCGGCGGCGAAGGGGAGCACGGAGAGCTGCCCGCTGGTCTCCAGCAGGGCGAACTTGACGGATTTGAAGTCGGCATAGCCCTGAATGCGCAGCTCCTCCAGCAGCTCGTCGATGGTGAGGCGGTTCTTTCTCAGCTCCGCCTCCATCACCTGGCCGTTCTCCACCACGATAGAGGGCTTGCCGCACAGCAGCGCCCGGAACCGGATGGACTTGGTGCACAGCGCGGAGAGGATGGAGGACAGGGCCAGCAGCACCATGATGGGGATGAGACCGGACAGCAGGGGGATGCCGTTGTCCTGCATGGGGACGGAGGCCAGGTCGGCGATGATAAGGGTGAGCACCAGCTCGGAGGGCTCCAGCTGCCCGATCTGGTGCTTGCCCAGCAGGCGGATGCCCACGATGATGAACAGATAGAGCACGATGGTGCGAATGAGTACCACGAACACAAAAACACCTCGTTTCTGGGAAATGCGGGAAAAAAGGGGCTCCCGCGGAGCCGCTTTTTTGGTTTTGCAATAACGTCATTTTGCCCTCGCGGTGGGGCGGATATGCCCCTGGTTTGTCCAAAATTCCGATTTTCATGAGAACCGCAAAAAAGCGGTGGAGATTTCCTTGCTTTTTTGGCGGCAAATCAGTAAAATAAACGAAGTATAAAGTAAGGTGGGATGCGCTCTTGAAAGCGACTTTGATTTTGTCCAACGGCGCGGTGTTCCGGGGGGACGCCATCGGCGCTATGGGGGACCGGGTGTGCGAGATGGTGTTCAACACCTCCATGACCGGCTACCAGGAGATTTTGACCGACCCCTCCTACGCCGGGCAGGGGGTGGTGATGTCCTATCCTCTCATGGGCAACTACGGCGTGAACGGCGAGGACAACGAGTCCCAGCGGCCCTGGGCGGAGGCCCTGGTGGTGCGCCACCTCTCTCCGGTGGGCAGCAATTTCCGCTGTGAGGGCAGCCTGGGGGATTACCTGCGCCAACACAATATTGTGGGCATACAGGGTGTGGACACCCGCGCCCTGACCAAGCTTCTCCGCAGCCAGGGGACCATGAACGGCATGATTACCTGCGCGGAGCATTTTCATGTCCAGAAGGTCATGGACAAGCTGGCGGCCTACCGGGTGTCCGGCACCGTGGAGCGGGTGACCCGGCGGGAGAAAGAGGTGTTCCCCGCCCTGGCTGAGCGGAGGCTCCGGGTGGCGCTGATGGACTACGGCGTCAAGCAGAACATGATCGAGTGTCTGCGGAAACGAGGGTGCGAGGTGACGGTGTTCCCCGCCCACACCCCGGCCAGTGAGGTTTTAAGCGGCGGCTTTGACGGCGTGATGCTGTCCAACGGCCCCGGCGACCCGGCGGACAATGTGGACATTATCAAGGAGGTCCGGGCGCTGTACGATTCCAATATCCCCCTGTTCGCCGTCTGTCTGGGGCACCAGCTGCTGGCGCTGGCCACCGGAGCCAAGACCCACAAAATGACCTTCGGCCACCGGGGGGGCAACCACCCGGTGAAGGACCTGGAGGCGGGCCGGTGCTTTATCACCAGCCAGAACCACGGCTATGTGGTGGACGCCGACAGCGTGGACCCGAACCTGGCCCAGGTGTCCCATGTCAACGTCAACGACGGCACGGTGGAGGGGCTGAAATACAAGCGGAAAAACTGCTTCACCGTCCAGTTCCACCCCGAGGCCAGCCCCGGCCCGGAGGATACCGAGTACCTCTTCGACCGTTTCATCGCTTCCATGGGGGGTGGGAACAATGTCTAAGGTCTTAAATATGAATTACCCCGCCCCCGCGGGGGGCGGGGAAACCCGGATCATCGACTTGGGAGGTGCCCGCAATGCCTAAGGACCCGAACATCAAGAAAGTCCTTGTTCTCGGCTCCGGCCCCATCGTCATCGGCCAGGCCGCCGAGTTCGACTACGCCGGCACCCAGGCCTGCCGCGCCCTGAAGGAGGAGGGGGTGGAGGTGGTGCTGGTCAACTCCAACCCCGCCACCATCATGACGGACAAGGACATCGCGGACCACGTCTACATCGAGCCGCTGAACGTGGACAGTGTCACCCAGATTATTCAGATGGAGCGGCCCGACTCGGTCCTGCCCACCCTGGGGGGGCAGACGGGGCTGAATTTGGCTATGGCGCTCCATGAGAACGGCACCCTGGAACAATACGGCGTGCGCCTGCTGGGCACCAGCCCCCAGTCCATCCACAAGGCGGAGGACCGCCAGGGGTTCAAGGACTGCATGGAGTCCATCGGCCAGCCCTGTGTCACCTCCGACGTGGTGGAGAGCGTGGACGCCGCCGTCACCTTTGCTGAAAGCATCGGCTACCCGGTGATTGTCCGGCCCGCCTACACGTTAGGCGGCACCGGGGGCGGCATCGCCTATGACGAGCCCTCCCTGCGGGAGATCGCCGACCGGGGCATCCACCTGTCCCGGGTGGGCCAGGTGCTCATCGAGCGGTGCATCGCCGGGTGGAAGGAGATTGAGTTCGAGGTTATGCGGGACCGCGCCGGAAATGTCATTCAGATCTGCTCCATGGAGAACCTGGACCCCGTGGGCGTCCACACCGGCGACTCCATCGTGGTGGCCCCCACCCAGACTCTTGCCAACCGGGAATATCAGATGCTCCGCTCCGCCGCGCTGAACATCATCACCGCCCTGGGCATCGAGGGCGGCTGCAACTGCCAGTTTGCCCTGAATCCCGATTCCTATGAGTACGCGGTCATTGAGGTCAACCCCCGGGTGAGCCGCTCCTCCGCCCTGGCCTCCAAGGCCACGGGCTATCCCATCGCCAAGGTGGCGGCGAAAATCGCCCTGGGCTACACCCTGGACGAAATTCCCAACGCCGTCACCGGCAAAACCACCGCCTGCTTCGAGCCCACCCTGGACTACTGCGTGCTGAAGATCCCCCGCCTGCCCTTTGACAAGTTCACCACCGCCAGCCGCACCCTGGGCACCCAGATGAAGGCCACCGGCGAGGTGATGGCCATCGCCAACTCCTTTGAGGGGGCCTTGATGAAGGCCATCCGCTCCCTGGAGCTGAACGTGCGGGCCCTGCGCCTGCCCAAGCTGGACGACCTCTACACCGACGAGATCGAGGACCTGCTGGTGAACGTGGACGACGAGCGGCTGTTCGTGGTGGCGGAGGCCATCCGCCGGGGGGTGTCCCCCCGGAAGATCAACTCCATCACCCGGATGGACATCTGGTTCCTCAACCGCTTCAAAAACATCATCGACATGGAGCAGGCCCTTATCATGTGCAAGGGGGAGCCGGACGCCGACACCCTGCGAAAGGCCAAGGAGATGTGCTTTGCCGACAGCTACATCGGCTGGCTGTGCCAGATGGAGCAAAAGGACGTGAAGGCCCTGCGGGAGCGCTACGGCATCGTGCCCTCCTTCAAGATGGTGGACACCTGCGCCGCCGAGTTTGACGCCGAGACCCCCTATTACTACTCCTCCTACGACGGGGAGAACGAGGCGGACGGCCGGGACACGGGGAGAAAAAAGGTGCTGGTGCTGGGGTCCGGACCCATCCGCATCGGTCAGGGCATCGAGTTCGACTACTGCTCCGTCCACTCCGTGTGGGCGTTGAAGCGGCTGGGCTATGAGACCATCATCGTCAACAACAACCCGGAGACCGTGTCCACCGACTTCGACGTGGCGGATAAGCTGTATTTCGAGCCCCTCACCGCCGAGGACGTGCTGAACATCGTGGAGCAGGAGCGCCCCTGGGGGGCGGTGGTCCAGTTCGGCGGGCAGACCGCCATCAAGCTGGCCAAGGCGCTGACCGACATGGGTGTGCCCATCCTGGGCACCTCCTCCGACGGGGTGGACGCCGCCGAGGACCGGGAGCGGTTCGACGAGATTCTGAACCAGTGCCATATTCCCCGGGCCAAGGGTCGGACGGTGTTCACCACCGAGGAGGCATTGAAGGCGGCCAACGAGATCGGCTACCCCGTGCTGGTGCGGCCCTCCTATGTGCTGGGGGGCCAGGGCATGGAGATCGCCTATAACGACCGGAACATCACCGATTTCATGCGCATCATCAACCTCACCGTCCAGGAGCACCCCATCCTCGTGGACAAGTACCTCATGGGCCGGGAGGTGGAGGTGGACGGCGTATTCGACGGGGAGGACCTGCTCATCCCCGGCATCATGGAGCACGTGGAGCGGGCCGGGGTCCACTCCGGGGACTCCATCTCCGTCTATCCCTCCATCCATGTGGAGGACAAGCACAAAAAGACCATCGAGCGGTACACCCTCGACCTGGCAAAGGCCCTGGGGGTGATCGGCCTGATCAACATCCAGTTCATCATCTATGACGACAGGGTGTACGTCATCGAGGTGAACCCCCGCTCCTCCCGGACCATCCCTTATATCTCCAAGGTCACCGGCGTGCCCATCATCGACCTGGCTACCCGTGTGATGCTGGGGGAGAAGCTCCGGGACCTGGGCTACGGCACGGGGATCTACCGGGAAGCGGACTATTTCGCGGTGAAAATGCCGGTGTTCTCCTTTGAGAAGCTGGCGGACGTGGACACCGGGCTGGGCCCCGAGATGAAGTCCACCGGCGAGGTGCTGGGCATCGCCGAGTCCTTCCCCCAGGCGCTGCTCAAGGCCTTCAAGGGGGCCAACATGCGGGCGCCCAAGAAGGGCGGGCGCATCATCCTCACTGTGAAGGATGAGGACAAGCGGGAGGCCATCGGCATCGCCCGGGGCTTTTCCGATCTGGGGGTGGAGGTTTTGGCCACCGAGGGCACCTGCCGGACCCTGAACGACGCGGGCGTGCCCTGCACCCAGGTGGCCCGGGTGTCCGAGCGGCACCCCAACATCATGGACATGATCGCCTCCGGCACCATCGATTTGGTCATCAACACCCCCACCCGGGGCCGAAAGCAGAACACCGACGGCTTCAAGATCCGTCGGGCCGCGGTGGAGCACTCCGTGGGCTGCGTCACCGCCATCGACACCGCTAGGGCCCTGCTCACCGCCCGGCAGCAGGGCAGGAGCCGGGACCTCCAGGCGGTGGACGTGACCAGGATTTGAGGGGACCGGCAGGCCGGGCCTGACCCCAGCCTCGCAGGTGGCCCGCAACCAACCTAGAGAAAAGGAGACGGGACCATGACAACGGAACAAGTGAAAAAGACCGACTATGTGTACCTGCTGTGCTACATTTTCGTCCCCCTGGCGGCGGCCGGGCTGAGCCTGTTCATCGGCTATACCTTTTTCCGGGACGGCGGCGCCGGCGCGGTGGCGTGCATGTTCGCCATCCCCCTCCTGGCTGTGCTCTGGTGGGCCTTCGGGGGCCGGATCGTCTACAAGCTGGGCAAAAAACGGATGCTGAAGAGGCTGGATGAGATGGGCATTGACCGCCGCCAGATCTTCTACAGCGACGGCTGTGTGGTGTCCATGGATATGGAGCAGGGCAAGATCGGTCTGCTGTTTTTCTGGAATCCCTTCCAAATCCAGGTGGTCCCCGCCGGCCGGGTGGCGAAGGCGTGGGCGGATGACGGCGCCAAGGGCGCGGGATTCATGCGGGGCACCAGCCGGGTGAGCTTCCTGTTTGAGATCGACGGCGTCACGGTGCGGGTGAACACCTTTATCTCCAACCAGCGCTGGAAGCTGAATGACGAGCGGGTGCTGGAGGGCATCTCTAAGGCGGATTTGTGGGTGCAGGTGCTGGACGAGGCTCGGGAGGCGTGAGATGGGACTGCTTGACAAATGGCTGCGCAAATACCAGGACGACTGGTGCCGGGGCTGCAAGTGCGAGATGGAGCAGGCGCGAAGGCAGCTCTTTGCCCTGCCCGGCATGAGCGTGGGCCACTATGAGGAGCACCGGGAGCCGGAATATTACCGGGAGCAGCTGCACATGGTGGACAACAAGGGGGACATCCCGGCGGGCATGTACGCCTGCGGGGCCATCCAGTACCGCTGCCCCCAGTGCGGCAGGCGGGTCACCGTGATGGACCCCTTCCTCCCCGTGCGGGAGGAGGAGAAGCACGAGGGCACCGTGGTGTTCTCCAACGGAGAGCTGGATGATTTTTTGTGGCTGTGACGGGGCGGGGGAGAGCCGCGCCATATACAGCCCTGTAAGAAAGAGGAGGTGCGGCCATGTCCCGCCAAACTGTGATCGTGTTGGACTTCGGGGGACAGTACAATCAGCTCATTGCCCGCCGGGTGCGGGAGTGCGGCGTGTACTGCGAGGTCAAGCCCTATACCACCCCGCTGGCCCAGCTTCGGGCCATGGACCCCATTGGGGTGATCTTCACCGGGGGGCCCAGCTCGGTGTACCTGGAGGGCGCCCCCAGGGTGGACCCTGAGATCTTTACCTGGGGCGTGCCCATTTTGGGCATCTGCTACGGCTGTCAGCTCATGGCCCACCTGCTGGGGGGCCGGGTGACCGCCGCCCAGGAGGACGCCGCGCGGGAGTACGGCAAGACGGACACCCGGTTTGACACGGGGTGCGGGCTGTTCAGGGGGCTGCCCGAGGAGGGAATCACCTGGATGAGCCACGGGGACTATATGGAGAGGGCGCCGGAGGGCTTTGCCCTGACCGCCCATTCCTCCGCCTGCCCCACCGCGGCCATCGCCGATGAGGCGCGGGGATTTTACGGGGTGCAGTTCCACCCGGAGGTGAATCACACCGAGCACGGCGCCGATATGATCCGCAACTTCCTCTTTGAGGTGTGCCATGCCGTGGGGGATTGGACCATGGAGGACTACAAGCGTACCGCCGTCCAGGCTTTGCGGGACAGGATCGGCAAGGGGAGGGTGCTGCTGGCCCTCAGCGGCGGGGTGGACTCCTCCGTGGCGGCGGCCCTGCTGGCGGAGGCGGTGGGGGAGCAGCTCACCTGTGTGTTTGTGGACCACGGCCTCATGCGGAAAAACGAGGGGGACGAGGTGGAGGCCGCGTTCTCCCAGTGGGCCATGAACTTCGTCCGGGTGGACGCGGAGGAGCGGTTCCTCGCCAGGCTGGCCGGGGTGGAGGAGCCGGAGCGCAAGCGAAAGATCATCGGCGAGGAGTTTATCCGGGTGTTCGAGGAGCAGGCCAAACAGGTGGGGGCGGTGGACTATCTGGCCCAGGGCACCATCTACCCCGACGTCATCGAGTCCGGGGCGGGGGACGCCGCCGTCATCAAGAGCCACCACAACGTGGGCGGCCTGCCGGACTATGTGGACTTCAGGGAGATCGTGGAGCCCCTGCGGCCGCTGTTCAAGGACGAGGTGCGCCAGCTGGGCCGGGAGCTGGGCCTGCCGGAGTACCTGGTGAGCCGCCAGCCCTTCCCGGGGCCGGGGCTGGCCATCCGGGTGATCGGGGAGGTCACCCGGGAGAAGCTGGACATGCTCCGGGAGGCGGACGCCATCTTCCGGGAGGAGATGGCCAAGGCGGGAGAGGAGAAAAAACTGAGCCAGTTCTTCGCCGCCCTCACCAACATGCGCTCGGTGGGGGTGATGGGGGACGGGCGGACCTATGACTACGCCCTGGTCCTCCGGGCGGTGACCACCGACGACTTTATGACGGCGGACTGGGCCCGCGTCCCCCATGAGCTGCTGGACCGGGTGTCCACCCGCGTCGTCAACGAGGTGAGGGGGGTCAACCGGGTGCTGTACGACATCACCAGCAAGCCCCCGGCCACGGTGGAATACGAGTAGGTCTGGAGCCGGTCCGCCCCTGCGCTTTGGGGCGTTGTCCCTTATAATTGGAATGTCAAAATTTTGCGCCGTTCTGGTGCTTGAGGGGGCTACGTTGTGGGGCTGAAAGATAAATTGAAGAAATATAATGAAGACCACAAAGATGATGGATTCCACCCGCTGGAACTGAACGAGGGCAATGTCCAGGCCATCTTCAACAGGTGCTTGGCGAAAGAGGACAGTACAGAAACCGTACCCGCAGAACTATTCCCGGTTATCACGGGCTATAGCGCAATCAATAATGAAAGTATTACGTTTGATAAAAGCGCCATTCTTTCCAATAAACGTACTATCGAATATTTATTCGGGCAATTATATGAAGTCCACGGAGAAGATAAGAAAAACCGCGTTAAGTTTAAAGATTTTACTATGACCTATACTGGAAAGACCTGGTCAGAAAACAAAAACTACTTATTACCGCTGCTTTATTTAGGCGTTTCACCTGGCGTCACCTTAATGACTCCATTCATTTGCAATATGGACAACACGGCTTCATTAAAATCAGACATCAAACCCACCCTCTCCCCCAAAGACCCCAGCTTCCCCGCCTGGTGGGAGGCCCACAAGGGTGAGTGGGAGGACTGAGGCTGGCGGGGCGGCACGGGACCGGACCGCCGTAAGACAAACACGCTCCCCCTTGGCCCGGCGGGCCGAGGGGGAGCGTGTTTTCCATTCTCCTCTTTAGCGTTAGACTTGTCTGTTCAGCAGCTCCATGCTCCTTTGCCGCAGAGAGTTCTGTGGGGCGATTTCCTCGGGACCGTCCAGGTCGATGAGCTTCAGCGCCCCGGTGGGGCACGCCTTCACGCAGGCGGGCTTCATGCCGTGGCGCACCCGCACATAGCAGCCGTCGCACTTCACCATCCTGCCGTCCGGCCCGAAGCCGGGCACCCCGTAGGGGCAGGCCATGGCGCAGCTGTGGCAGCCGATGCAGTTGGTGGTGTCGAACACGGTGAGGTTGGTCTCCGGGTCCTTTCGGATGCAGGCGCTGGGACAGCCCACGACGCAGGGGGCGTCCACACAGTGCATACAGGCCAGGGACAGATGGCTGTAGGCGGCGCCCTCACCCTCCCGCCGCTCCATGTCGAACACGTTGCGGAAGGGGCGGGCCCGCTTCACGTTGAGGTCGTTCTGGTCCATGCAGGCCACGGCGCAGGCGCCGCAGGACACGCATTTGGACACGTCCAGGTCGATGGCATACCGTTTGCTCATGGCTTCGCCTTCTTTCTCATGCCGCACCGAGTGGCGTTGTAGGCCGGGAACCCGGAATAGGGGTCCACGTGGTCCTTGTCCATCAGGGCATTCACATCCGCCTCGGAGTAGCCGTGGTAGAAGAACACCACGCCCTTCTGCACCCGATGGCTGGGCTTGGCCTTCACGGTGATGGCTCCCCGGGGGGTATACAGCTCCATGTCGTCCCCCGCCTTGAGGCCCAGGGCCTGGGCGTCCTCCACGGAGAGCTGGGCGGTGGGCTCGGGCTGCATGGAGCGCAGCCACTCCACCTTGTGGAGCCGGGAGTGGATGGCGTGGGGCAGACGCCCCCCGGAGCACAGCACATAGGGATATTGAGCCGGGTCGGCGTCGTCCAGGGGGTCACAGTAGGTGGGCAGGGGGTCCAGCCCCCACTCCGGATGGGCGGCGATGAGCTGGGAGTACAGCTCAAATTTCCCGCTGGGGGTGTCCAGGCCCTGGGCCAGCCTGGTCCCCGGCTCATAGGGCTGGAAGTGGGGCACCTTCACCGGCACGCCCGACTTCTTCAGCTCCTCCACCGTCACCCCCACGTCGGTGAGCATGTAGTCGATGTTGGCCTCGTAGCCCGCCGCCAGCTCCGCGTCTCCCAGGTCCATGCGCACAGCCAGGTCCTGGAGAATTTCCACGTCGGACTTGCTCTCCCCCACCCGGTTGATGGCGGGCTGGGTGAACCAGGCGTAGCCGCCGGGGTAGGTCTCCAGCTCCCCCCGCTCCAGGGAGGAGCACACGGGGAGCACGATGTCCGCCAGCTTGCAGGTGTCGGTGAGGAACAGGTCGGCGTTGACGAAGAAGTCCAGCTTTTCCAGAGCTTTCGCCAGATAGCCGTCCTCGGGGAGCATCCGGAAGTTCATCCCCATGCCGAACACGGCCTTGATGGGGTAGGGCGTGCCCTCGTCGATCTGCCGGGCCAGGTCGACCACCTGCATCTCCCGCTCGGTGTGGAACCACAGGGGGAAGCGCTCCTCCCCCACGGCGGGTTGGACGTGCTCCGGCTCGGTGGCGTCCATCCACTCCTCCTCCCGGGTCTCAAACCCGGCGATCTGGTGGGTGAAGGTGTGGCGGGTGGGCAGCTGGCCGCCCTGCTTGTCGAAGCTCCCCGCCAGCGCCAGCAGGGCCGTGATGGCCCGGTAGTTCTGCATCCCGTTTTTATGGTGGGGGATGGGGGCGCTGTTCTCGTGGGAGGAGATGGACCTGGCGTCCCGGATCATCTCGCAGGCCCGCAGGACCTGGGCGTAGGGCACCCCGGTGAGCCGCTCCACATTGCCCTCGTTGAAATCGGCGGCGTAGGCGGCGTACTCCTCGAAGCCGTGGACGTGGTCCCGGATGAAGTCCTTGTCGACCCAGCCCTTTTGAATGAGCACGTTGCCCATACACAGGGCCAGCGCCCCGTCGGTGCCCGGATAGGGGCGCAGGTGCAGGTCGGCCAGCTTCTCCACCGTGGGGGTGATCTTTGGGTCGATGACGATGAACTTGGTCCCCGCCGCCTTGGCCCGCTCCGCCGCCTGGGCGTTGAGGTAGCCGGAGTAGTAGGGGTTGAAAGCCCAGCCCAGGTAGAGGTCGCAGTGGGCCATGTCCGGCCGGGCCAGCTGGCCCGCCGCCACCTTCCAGGCCATCCAGCCCGCCGTCATGCAGGTGGAGGACTCGGTGCCGTAGTTGAAGGTGCCGAAGGAGTGGGCGAACCGGCGCAGCCAGGGGCGGTACCACTTGTTGTAGCCGCCGAAGAAGGCCACGGCGTCGGCGCCGTCCCGCTCCCGGATAGCCAGCAGTTTTTCGGCAATCTCTTTGTACGCCTCGTCCCAGGTGATGGGCTCAAACCGGCCCTCGCCCCGCTCCCCCACCCGGCGCAGGGGGGTGAGGACGCGGTCCTCCCGGTAGACGTACCCCCGGTTGGACAGTCCCTTGGTGCACAGCCCGCCCCGGCTTCTGGGGTGCTCGTCCATCCCCTCCACCTTCAGCAGCTTGCCGTCCTTCACATAGGCGTTGATGCCGCAGTTGTAGGCGGGGCTGCAGATGGCGCACACGGTGCGCTTGACCTCAATGCCCGTCTCGGGGCAGGGGATCTTCGCCCGGATCAGCTCTTCCAGCCTATCCACGGGTCATCACCTCCATCCTGTCGATGAATTCCGCCCTCAGCCCGGCCTGGAGCAGCATGGCCCGCTGGTAGTCGGGCAGGCTGCCCCCCTCTCCGGCGAAGAGGCGGAGCATGTAGTTTTTGAGGATGCCGCTGATGCGGTAGCTGTCCAGGATATTGGCTCCCACGACTTTTCCGCCGGAGATCACAGCCCGGACATACAGCCCATCCTCCTCCAAGCTCCCCTGCTCCAGCGGCTCCCCCTGGATGCGGTTGTCCCCGAAGCCGATGAAGTCCATGTCCATGAAGTGGGTGATGTTGTGGAGGATATTGCCCTCAAACCGGGCCTCTCCCCCCGCCATATTGGCCCCCGCCGCCGCCCCCTGGCGGTTGGCGTTGGCCCACAGGCCGATGATCTGCTTTTCCCCGCTCTCCAGGTTGACACCCTGGGCGCAGTCCCCGGCGGCGTACACCCCGGGGGCGGAGGTCTCCATCCGCTCATTGACCAGGATGCCCCGGTCAATGTCCACCTCGCCCTGAACCACCTGGGTGGCCGCCCGGGTGCCGATGCACAGGGACACCAGATCCGCCGGAACCACGGAGCCGTCGGTCATGACCGCAGTTTTCTGCCCGTTCCACAGCTCCATGTGGTCGATGGTGGCCCCAAAGCGCAGGTCGATGCCCCGCTTGGCAACCCGCTTCTCGATGGCGGCGGACACCTCCGGATAGGCGGCCAGGGGGAAGATGTGGGGGGCCAGGTCGGCCAGGCAGACCCGGACGCCGTACTTCTCCAGCACCTCCACCACCTTGATGCCCGCCATGGACGCGCCCACCACCACGGCGGAGCGCGCATCCCCCCGGTCCAGCCGGCCTTTCAGCCGCTGGGCGTCGTCCACGGTGCGCATGAGGAACGAGTCCTCCGGAGCCAGGCCCTTCACCGGCGGGGCAAAGGCGGTGGCCCCGGTGGCGATGAGGAGCTTGTCATAGCGCTGTACGCCCCGCTCCGTCTCCACCGTCAGATCCTGGGCATGGACCTTTTTCACCCGCTCGTGGTGCAGGGTCAGCCCCAGCCGATCCGCCACCTCCTCCAGCGGCCCGAAGGGGAACAGCCCGGAGCGGGGCAGCTTGCCGAAGATATAATAGGTGGTCAGCATGGGGTTATAGGGGGCCAGGCCGGTGTCGCCGTACACGTGGATCTCCCCCTGTTTGTCATGTGTCCGGATCGACTCCGCCGCGTGGTAGCCCGCCGTTCCAAAGCCCACGATGGCGTATCTCATTCGATCCCCTCCTTTATCAAGCATATTCCAAAATACAGGACAGGTATAGGGCGGGAGAGCCGCCACCGCTGACGGCTCTCCCTTTGTGCCGCAGATACGGCTTACTTCTTGGCCAGGTCGGCGTCCGCGAAGTGGTTTTTCCGCAGGAGCATCACGGCGATGGCGATGACGATGTAGATGCCCATACCCAGGAACTGCATGGGAGTCAGGCCGGACAGGCTCACGTAGGAGGACAGGGCCAGCACGATGAAAACGATGACCATGACGATCTTCAGGTTCTGGGGCTTCATCTTCAGGGTGGACTTCTCATACACCTCGGGCAGCACGTCGGGCAGGCGGAAGCAGGCGTACACCATCAGCAGGTCGGACAGCTTGGAGCAGCCGGTGCCCATATTAGAGATATCGGTGGTATTCATGCCGGTGATAACAGGGATGAGGCCCACAACCACGAAAAATCCCAGCAAAATCACGGGGGCGCCGTTTTTGTTCTCCATGCCCCAGGACTTGGGCAGCCAGCCGTCGAAGGAGGCCCGCTGCAAGCCGCGGGTGACCCAGGACAGGGTGCCGTTCAGGGTGGTCAGCAGGGCGAACCAGGCGCCGCCGATGACGAAGAACAGGTACACGGGGGCGGGGAAGATCTCCTTGGCCACCACGGAGATGTTCTGACCGGCCACCTGGTCCAGGGGCAGGACGGCGGCGGCCACCACGCCCACCAGGGCGTAGAACACGGCCACCACGATGGTGGACACCACCATGGCCTTGGGAATGGTCTTGCCGGGGTTCTCCACCTCGCCGCCGTTCTCAGCCAGGAACTTGGCGCCGCCGCAGGCGAAGGACAGCATCACCGCGCCCCGCAGGAACTTCATGGGGCCGTTGGGCATCAGGTTCTCCATGGCGGGGGCCAGGTACTCCCAGTTGACCTTGGGCAGACCAAAGATGATGTAGATGCCCAGGGAGACCAGCAGCAGGGCCACCATGCCCTTTTGCACCTTGGCGGAGGTCTTTAGGCCGATGAGGTTGACGCCGGCGGCGGCCAGAATGGCCAGGGCGGCGATGAGCTTCTCGCTCACCCCGGGGAAGATCACCGCCACATAGCTGGCGAAGCCCAGCGCGAAGGTGGAGATGAGCACCTGGGAGAGCACGAAGATCATCAGGTACACAAAGCCCGCCCTGGGGCCGATGAGCTTTTTGGCGTAGACGTAGCTGCCGCCGGTGGCGGGTAAGGCGGAGCCCAGGATGGCCATGGGGATGAGCTGGGTCAGGGAGATGACGGCGGCCAGCAGGAAGGCGTAGGGCATGCCGTGGCCGGTGAGGCCCATGACCACGCCGGTGAGGACGAACACGCCGGAGCCCACGATCTGCCCGATGCAAAAGCCCATACAGTCGGTGAAATTCAGTTTTTTACCCATTTGTTTTACTCCTCTCTCTTGTGGGGTCACACATGGTTTGCAAACCTTGCTATCTTCTCCAGGCCCTGCGTCAGCGTGGCCCGGGGACAGCCGATGTTAAAGCGGAGGAAGCCCTCGGCGTTCCTGCCGTAGCCCGCGCCGCTGCCGATGGCCAGGCCCTCCTCCCTCACCAGCCGGTCGGTCATCTCCTGGCTGGTGAGGCCCAGCCTCCGGCAGTCCAGCCACATGAGATAAGTGCCCTCCGGCTTGACCACGCCGATCTGGGGGGCGCGCTCGCCCAGGTAGTCGATGACCAGCTGGGCGCTCTCGGTCAGATAGGCGTTCAGCTCGTCCACGTACCGGTCGCCGTAGGTGTAGCACGCCTCGATGGCGCCGTTGGCCAGGGAGTTGGGGCCCATGAGCCAGGCCTCCCGCATGGTTTTGTCCTGGAGCTGCTTCAGCTCCAGATTGGGGATGAGCATACAGGAGGAGTGGAGCCCCGCCAGGTTGAAGGTCTTGCTCACGGCGGTATACACGATGATCCGGTCGTACTCGTCCTTGAATTTGGCTGCGGAGGTGTACTTATTTCCATACAGTACGATATCGCCGTGGATCTCGTCGGACAGCAGATAGGCCCCGTACTGCTTGCACAGCCGGACCACCCGCTCCACGTCCTGGGCGGGCCACACCCGACCCACCGGGTTGGCGGGGTTGCAGAACAGCACCGCCCTCACGCCGCCCTTGAGTTTGGCCTCAAAGTCGGCCCAGTCGATGTCGTACCGCCCATCCTCATAGGTCAGGGGGCAGTCCGCCAGCACCCGGCCCTGGTTCTCGATGATGGCGAAGAAGGGGTCGTACACCGGGGTGAAGGCCAGCACCTGGTCCCCGGGCTTGGTCAGCGCCCGGATGGAGAACCACATGGCGGTGACCACCCCCAGGGAGGGCAGGAACGCCTCGATGGGAAGCTCCACCCCGTGCCGCCGGGCGTACCAGCCCCGCACCGTCTCCAGGGTTCTGGGGCCGGTAAAGGTGTAGCCGAACAGGGGGTGCTCCAGCCGCTTTGCCATGGCCTCCACCGCCTCGGGCAGGGTGGCGAAGTCGGTGTCAGCGATCCAGAAGGGCAGAAGGCCGCTGGGCTGCCCAAACTTCACCTGCTTCTCCCACTTGAGGCAGTCGGACCCCATCCTGTCATGTACTGCGTCAAAATTGTAGCTCATTGACCTACCTCCAATCATTCTCCCCCTCCGGGAGATTTGGGATATATCTTCCATTCCCCGCCCGGCGGCGCCTCACCGGGGTGTCGGGGAAAAGAATTCGCCGTTTATTTGAGGAAATCCTTGAAATACTGCCCATAGGTCTCGGAAATCCAGTCGCAGTGCTCCATCATGTAGAGATAGGCGTATTCCGGGCTGTGGCTTTTGACGGCGTCGAAAATCTTTTGGTGCTGGACCTGGGCCTCCACCTTCTGCCCGTCCCGGTATACCGGGGCCACAAAGGGAAGGCGGTTGATGGAGCCGGAGGTCTGGGCCAGCTGCTCCCACACCCGCATCATCACCGGGTTGTGGAGGCTGGACCACAGGCAGGTGTGGAAATCCACCCGCCCGGAGACCCGGCCCGCCAAGGGAGCCAGCACCACCTCGTCCTCCCGGCGGAGAAGGGCCTCCTCCATCCGGGCCAGGTCCTCCTCCGTGGCCAGCATGGCGGCCTGCCTGGCCACCGTGGGCTCGATGAGCCACCGGGCCCGTGTGGACTGGAAGAAGGTGGCCTGGAGCTGCTCCGCCTGGTCGTGGTGCTCGCCCTCCTCCAGCAGCCCCTTCCAATCCACCGCCACGATGCTGCCCTTGCCCTTCCGGGTCTGGATAATGCCCGCCTCGGACAGCTGCTTCAGCGCCCAGCGCACCGTCACCCGGCTCACGCCAAGCCGCTGGGCCAGCTTGTTCTCGCTGGGCAGCAGATCACCCTGCTCCAGCGCGCCGGAGCGGATCATATCCTTGATGCTGTCAAATACCTGTTCATGCAGTTTTTGCGGAATGCGCTGTGTCATAGGGCACCGTTCCTTTCCGGGGGAGAACCCCTAAACCTGTATTATATACATACAACAAGTTCAGGCAGTAGAACGGCCCCGCTCCGCCCGACTGGTTCCGGTTGAGTCCGGCATATTGTCTGCCGGATCATCTCAAACCATGGAACTACAGCCTTTTCTTAAAACGGAACGGGGCCGCCTTCCTGTCGGGCGAAGCTGCTCGGCGCCGTCGGGTGCCGGGCAGGAGTTTCCTCACATGTATTTTTATAATACAGGAGATTCCTCTTGTCAAGAGGGAATGTGATTTTTGTCACACTCGCTAAACCGGACCGGCCTAATTTGTTCAAAGGGCACAACGCCGCGGCATGGCAGATGCTTGCCCTGGAAGAAGGAGCGCCCGCGGGCAAGAGCCTATCGCTTTCACGGGCCGAGGTTCTTCGATGGGAAAAGCGCCGGGAGGGGTGGCGGGGAGCTTCGCGTTGACGACGACCTGTTCAATTTGGTATAATTCTGCCATGCCAAAGATATCTTGACACCGAACAGGAGTGATCCTATGCCCCCCCGCGTCACCATCATCGTCCCCATCTACAACGCCCAGACCACCTTGCGCCGCTGTGTGGAGAGCGTGCTGAATCAGGAATTCACCGATTTTGAGCTCATCCTGGCCGACGACGGCAGCCAGGATGGCTCCGGCGGCCTGTGCGATCAGTTCGCCCGGGCGGACGGCCGGGTGCGGGTGCTGCACAAGGCCAACTCCGGCGTGTCCGACACCCGGAACCAGGCCATGGCCCAGGCCCGGGGGGAGTACCTCCAGTTCCTGGACGCCGACGACTGGATCACCCCCAACGCCACCAAGCTGCTGGTGCGCTCGGCCCGGCAGCACCAGTGCGACCTGGTGGTGGCGGATTTCTACCGGGTGGTGGGGGAGCGGGTATCCCCCAAAGGGGACATCGACGAGGACGGCCCCCTCACCCGGGAGGAGTTTGCCGCCCACATGATGGAAAACCCCGCCGATTTTTATTACGGCGTGCTGTGGAACAAGCTCTACCGCCGGGACATCGTTGAGCGGCACCGGCTTCAAATGGACCCGGCCATCAGCTGGTGCGAGGACTTCCTATTCAACCTGGAATACATCCGCCACGCCCGGCGGTTTTTCGCCCTCCAGGTGCCCATCTACTACTATGTCAAGACCAAGGGCTCCCTGGCCAGCCAGGGGCTGAACATCTCCAAGACCGTGCGCACCAAGCTGATGCTGTTTGAATACTATAACCAGTTCTATAAAACGGTGCTGGACGAGGCGGAGTACGAAAAGCGGCGGCTGAAGGTGTACCGCTTTCTCATCGACGCGGCCCAGGACGGCTCGGCGCCGCCCCTGCCCCTGGTGTCCACCCGCCTGGGGGAGGAGCGCACCCGGGCCCACGGCCGAGCGCTGGAGGGGGAGGGGGCGCTGTGCGACCTCTACCGGGAGCGGAAGCTGCTGGAGTACTATCTGGAGCCCGCCGCCCAGAAAAACGGCCTGACCCTCCCGGAGGCGGGCCTGCTGCTCCACCTGCGCCAATGCGGCGAGGGGACCCGGAGGGAGCTGGCGGACTTCGCGGGGATCAGCCGGAGCAGCTTGTCCATGCTGCTCCAGCGGCTGGGGGCCAGGGGGCTGGTGTCCGCCGTGGAGGCCAAGGCCGTCCCCGGTGGCAGGGAAAAACAGCTGAGCGTCACCTTTCTGCCCGGGGCGGAGCCGGTGCTGGCGGAGCTGAGGCGCGCCTACGAGGATTTTCAGGAGGCGCGGCTGGCCGGGCTGGACGCCGAGGAGCGGGCGCGGTACGGCCAGCTGGCCCGCCGGGTCCAGAACAATATTCAGGAGCGATTGACCAGCACCGTCTCGGCGCCGTCCGCCCGGGGACGGTAAGGGCGGCGGACGCCAGGGCTGCCGGTACGAGGTCCAAGGGCGGATCGAGGGGATTTTCCAAAATCCGCGAGGCGTCCCGGCGTGGGCCCGCCGCGGCAAAAGAGAAATTTTAAGATTGTTCATCCGGCTGTGGACAATTTGCTTTTCTAATGATAAAATAAAAGATATTAAACTGTAGCATTGCGCCCTGGGCGCAGCTTTGCGTAAGTTTGGGAGGTTATCACATGAAACGCAGAGTACTCAGTTTCACCATCGCGTTGGCGCTGTGTCTGAACCTGTTCCCTGTGGGGGCCTTTGCCGCCGATACGGGAACGGGGGACGGGCTGTGCCCACATCATCCGGCGCATACGGATGAGTGCGGGTATGCGCCGCCGGTATTGGAGCGGGAGTGCGCCCACAGCCACGACGAGAGCTGTTACACGGTGGAGACAAACTGTATTCATACGCATACCGACCAGTGCTATCCGCCGGATTCGGGCGACGGCTCTGAGGCGCCCTCCGTGTGCGCCCATGTATGTACGCGGGAAAGCGGCTGTGTCCTTCAAGTGCTGTCCTGCTCCCATGTGCACAACGACGCCTGCGGTTATGTTAAGGGGAATTCCGGCGCGCCGTGTACGTTTGTCTGCCGAGTCTGCCCCATCCAGGAGCTGCTCGACGAGCTGCCCGACAGCATCTCGGAATACAACCTCGAGCGGGTCCAGGCCCAGATGGATAAGATCTACGCCCTGTATAACGAGCTGAATGAAGAGGAGCAGCTGCAGGTGGACCTGTCGCCCTGCGCCGCCCTGCTGGACCAGGTGGACGGGATGGGCTCTGCGGAGATGGACAGCAGCTCGACCTCAGGCAAAATGGTATATAGGCTCCCGGGAGACCTGAACCGTAAAGAGACATATTCTGTGAATAAAGTCTGGGACATATATATGGGCGGGTATACCTGGACCGAACAGGTGACAAACGCCATAACGGTCACCGGGACGGGCAGCTTATATCTGATAGGCGACGGCTCGCTCAGCTCTAAAAAAGGCGCCGGTGTGGTGGTCCAGTCCGGCGGCTCCCTGAGCGTCGCGGAGCCGGGCGTGACCATCGACGGCTACACCTATGCCCTGGACATCGCCTCCAACGCGGAAGTTCATCTCTCCGCCGGCACCTATTCCGGCGGAAAAGCCGCGATCCGGACGGAGGGTGGTGATTTCAGCGCCCTGTTTGAGCCGGGCTACACCTGTTATGACGCCGCCGGCAACCGGCTCCTGCCGGAGAGTATGGCGACGGCCAAGAAATTTACCGTTGGCCCGTGCATGGATCACTCCGTGAAAACCTACACACACGACGCCGGGACCACCACCCACACCTGGACCTGCTCGGCCTGTAAGATAACCGGGTCGGAACCGTGTACCTTCGACTTTGCCCAGGACGGGACGGGAACGTGCGCCTGCGGCAATGGGCTCAAGGTTGTTGTGGACGAGGACGATTTGTCCGACCTGGTCTATGACGGTACCCTTCAGCCAGAGCAGGTAGGGGTCACCGTCACTCTGACGGACGACTCTAACAAGGAGCTGGTGAAGGATACCGATTACAAGATGGTGATTGACTCCATCACCGACGCCGGTCAGGCCACGGTGACGGTCACCGGCCTTACCTTCAACGGCACCTTTGTCAAGACTTACACTGTAAAGCAGGATAAGCCTGGCCTTTCGTGGGATACCACGGCCAAACCCGTTCCGGTGGTAATGGACTATGATGGCGCGCCGGTGGAGGCCGGCGACCTGCCGCCGGTCAAGATAAAAATTGAGTCCACGATAGACCACTTGGAGAGCTACCTCGAGTATTCCCACAGGAAACAGGGCGGTACGGACTACACCGGCGGCCTGCCCAAGGACGCGGGCACTTACGATGTGATCGTCAGCCTCCCGGAGCTGCCGAACTTTGAGGGCGCGGCCAGCGAAGCGATTACGCTGACCATCAACCCAATTGCCCCCATCGTCACGCCTCCCGCCGCCACAACGCCGACTTACAACGGCGCCGCCCAGGCGCTGGTCACGGCGGGCGCGCTGAACTCCGTGGCGGCGGCGGACGGGCTGGAAATTCAATTCTCAACGAAGGAAAACGGCACTTACTCCACGGACATTCCCACCGGTGTCAACGCGGGGGAATACCATGTCTGGTACACGATAGAGGTCCCCACAGAGGTGGCCGGAAACTATATTGCCCTCAGCCCGGACCCCGTTGAGGTCACCGGCGTGGAAATCCTGCGCAAACAGCTCGACCCGAAGGTCACCCTGTCCGAGTATACATACCTGTATGACGGGGGGATTAAGCAGCCCAAAGTCACGGTCGAGGATGAGGAGCTCCAGGCCGTCCTGCCGGATAGCGAGTACGGGGTAACGTATGTCAACAACCGGGACGTGAGCACCCAGGATAAGCCGGCAAAAGTGGTCGTGGACAATAAAGCGGGCGGCAACTACATCGTTAAAACGGTTGAAGTTCAGTTCCAAATCACCCACCGAACCCAGGAGGCCCTGACCATCACCCAAAAGCCCAATACCGTCACCTACGGGGACCAGTTCACCCTGAGCACGGACGGCGGCTCGGGCAACGGCCTTGTCACCTGGGAGATCACAGCCGGTGCGGATGTGGCGGAGGTAGACCAAAACAGCGGACAGGTCACCATTATTGGCGACGGTTCGGCCACGGTGCAGGCCACCAAGTCCGGCAAAGACCCCGCTACCGGCGTGGTGAACTACAACGACGCCACCGCCGCCTGGACGTTCACCGCGAAGAAAAAGCCGGTCACCGCCACCGTGACGGCGGACGACAAGACCTACGACGGCGATAACATTGCCACCGTCCACGCCGTTGTGGAGAGCGGCGTCCTGGCAGGGGATGAAATTACGATTACCGGCCTGACCGGCGCCTTCAGTGATGAAAACGCCGGCGCGGATAAGACGGTGACCGTAGTCACCACAGGCGCGGTGATCAGCGGCCACAACTCTGAGCACTATGACGTCTCCTACTCCGCCACCACCGTCAAGGCGACTATCCGCAAGGCGGTCGTGAATATTACAACGCCGCCGGTGGCTGCGAGCTTGACCTACGACGGAACGGCGCAAGAACTGATTGCCGTCGGGGCAGTGGTAGACACAACAGGCGTAGATGTGGAATACGCTCTGAGCGAAACCGGTCCCTATTCCGCCGATTTCCCCAAGGGGACCAACGCGGGCGCTTACACCGTCTGGTATCGTATCGTGGAGACCCCCAATTACACCGGCCTTGCTCCGGCCAATGTTGGCGCGACGATCAACAAAAAGCCGGCGTCGCCTACCATCGAGCTGAGCGGCGACGGATTGCAGACAGATGATTCCACCACGCCGCCTACATATTCCTATGTCTATGATGGCACCGAGAAAACGCCGGTCGTCACGCTGAAAGAGGCCGACGGGACGCTGATCCCGGCCGGGGAGTACACGGTAGCTTACAGCGACAATATCAATTACGGCACCGCCACCGTGACCGTTACGGCGAAGGCCGACGGCAACTATTCGTTTGTCCCCGTGACAAAAGACTTTACCATCACCAAGAAACAGGCCCAGGTCGTCGACGCCCCGGAGGCGGCGGGGCTTCCCCTCACCTATAATACCTTTGCGCAGCGGCTTGTGACGGCGGGCACGGCGTCCGGCGGCGCCATGGTCTACCGTGTAGGTAATACGGGGGATTTTAAACCCGCCATCCCCACCGAGACCAACGCCGGGGTTTACACGGTATATTATAAGGTGGAGGGCGACGCCAACCACAGCGACTCCGACGTGGGCCATGTGGACGTCACCATCGCTCCCAAGAGGGTGGATAACCCCACCATCGAACTGCGGAAAAACGAGACGGACACGGAGCTGCTGAAGTCCTACACCTATGACGGCACCGCCAAGGAGCCCAATGTCGTGGTCAAGGACGGCAGCGACATCATAGATGCAGGCGAGTATGAGATCGTCTACAGCAACAACAAAGACGCCGGCACAGCCACCGTCAGCATCACCGACAAGCTGGACGGCAACTACACCGTGACGGGCTCCGCCACCTTTGTCATCAACCAGGCGGATATCGTGTTCGCTCCGGCCCCCAGCGCGGCGGACATCACCTACGACGGCACGGCCCATGAACTGCTGACCCCGGGCAAGACCACCGGCTGCACGGTCCTGTACGCTCTGGGCAGCGAAACGGCCGAGTATCACGACTACATCCCCACGGGGATCAACGCGGGAACATACACGGTCTACTACAAGGCCGACGGGGACAGGAACCATAACGACTTAGCCCCCAAAAAAGTAGACGTGACCATCCAGCGCAAGCCGCTGACTACGCCTACCATCGAGCTGACGCCCAGCAGCTTTGCCTATGATGGCACAACGCATCTGCCCACGGTCACCGTCAAGGACGGGGACACGGTGCTGCCCGCCAGCGAGTACGACTGGACGTGTAGCGTCTCTGACCCGAAAGACAGTGGTACTTACACCATCACCATCAGCGACAAGACCGGCGGCAACTACGATTTGACCGGAGCCACCCCTAATACGGCGGACTTTACCATTGGTAAGACCGCGCAGGCGGCGCTGATAATTGAGGATAAACCCGACTCCACTGTATACGGCGATACCTTCACGCTGACCGCCAGCGGCGGCTCCAGCAGCAGCGACGTGACCTGGAGCGCGACAGGCGCCGCTACCGTGGACCCAAACACCGGCGAGGTGGAGATTACAGGCGTGGGCGAGGTCACCATTGAGGCCACCAATCCCGGGAATCAAAACTATCTACCGGTCTCCGACCAGTGGACCTTCACCGCCGCGCCCAAGCCGGTGACGGCGTCCGTCGTGGTTGGGAATAAGTCCTATGACGGCACCACAGCCGCCACCGTGACCTCCGCCAGTATCACCACAATCAACGGCGACACGGTCACCATCGACCCGGCCAGCATCACCGCCGCCTTTGACGACCCCCACGCGGGCACGGACAAGACCGTCACGCTGGATACATCCAGGGTTCAAGTGACCGGCGATACGGCCAAATACGCCATCCGCTATCTCGACACGGTGACGGCGGAGATCACCCAGGCCACCACGCGGGTCACCACTGATCCCAAGGGGATTGGCCCGCTGACCTATGATGGTCAGCCCCATGCGCTGGTCACAGGGGGCCAGACTAACGTGGGCTTCCTGGTGTATTCTCTAAGCGAAAATGGGGAGTATTCTACGTCTATTCCCACCGGAACCAACGCCGGGACTTACACTGTCTATTATAAGGTAGACGAAACCGATGATTACACCGGCATAGCTGTGAACGGGCCTATCTCTGTGACCATCGGCCCCAAGTCCATCACGCCCAAGGTCGAGCTGTCGGAATCCTCCTATTTGTACGACGGCACCAAGAGGGAGCCGAAGGTCACGCTCAAGGATGGAAACATTGTGATCGACCCGGACCAGTACGAGGTTACGTGGGCGAATGACGATTCCTCGGCTACCGGCGGGCTGCTGACGGCCGCGGGCAGCTATACGGCCACCATCAAGAGTGTGGCCGGTGGGAATTATTCGTTCACCGCAACTGCCAAGGTTGAGATCAAGGCGGCGGTCCAGGGGGCGCTGGACATCACCGGTACGCCCGAGCACGTCTATTACGGCGACGCCGTCACCACGCTAAAGACCACCGGAGGTTCCGGCAACGGGACGGTGAAGTGGAGCGTTACGGCGGGAGAAACCAGCGCGGAGATCGACGCCAACACGGGCGTCCTCACCGTCAAGGGCACCGGGTCCGTCACGGTCACGGCGGAGCGGACGGTCCCCAACTACGCCCCTGCCACCGGTACCTGGACCTTTACCGTGGAGCCCAAGCCGGTGGTGGCGGAGGTGACCATCACGGCGAAGGACTACGACGGGAACACCAACATTGCCGATGCCGCTATCACGGCGGCGGTGAAGTCCGGCGATCTGGTGGACGCTGCCGACCTCTTCACCATCAGCGGGCTGAAGGGCGCCTACGAGGACGCCAACGCCGGAACCGGCAAGACGGTCACGCTGGACGCCTCCAGTGCGACCACAACGGCGGACACCGCCAAGTACGCCGTCAGCTATCCCGCCACCGCCAAGGGCGATATCAACCCCAGGCAGGTTGACGTAACGATCACCCTGTCCGGCAACGACTTGAAGACGGATACCTCCGTCACGCCCAATGTCTATTACTATGAGTACGACGGCACCGACAAGACCCCCACCGTCACGGTGACGGCGACCGACGACAACGCGGTGCTGGCGGCCGGCGACTACAGCGTGAGCGTCACCAACAACAAGAATGTTGGTGAGGCAACCGTGACCGTCACGGCCAAGGTGGGCGGCAACTATGCTTTTGCCGACGAAGAGGTGAAATTTGCCATCCGGAAGGCCGGCGCGGCGCTGACCTCCAGCCCCCAGGCCAAGGACCTGACCTACACCGGGAAAGACCAGGAGCTGGTGACGGTGGGCGCGGCCACCGGAGGCACGGTGGTGTATAAGCTGAGCAGCGACACCGACAGTGATCCCAACAGCGACACCGGCTATGACACGGCCATCCCGAAAGCTGAGGAAGCGGGCATCTATACGGTCTATTATAAGGTGCGGGGCGACGGCAACCATACCAGCACTACCCCCGGCCAGGTGTCCGTGACCATCAAGCCCAAGGAGATTACGCCCGCCATCACGCTGGACACCACTTCCTATGTCTATGACGGGAACGCGAAAACGCCCGCTGTCACCGTCCAGGACGACGGCACGGTGATCGACGGCCCCGGCACCGTCAAGCCCGAGTACAGCGTATCCTACCGGGACAACGTGAACGCCGGCACCGCCACGGTCACCGTCAGCAACAAGAACGGCGGCAACTACATTGTCAACGGTACGGCCACCTTTACGATCACAAAGGCGGCTCCCACCGTTACGGCTCCCACGGGGAAAACCAACTTGCAGTACAACGGCGAGCTCCAGGAGCTGGTCACAGCGGGCGTTTGTGGTGAAGGCACCGTGGTCTACTCGGTGAACGGCGGGAACTACTCCTCCGCCATCCCCACGGCCTCCGCGGTGGGCACGTACACCGTGGACTGGAAGGTGCTGGGCGACGGCAACCACAGCGACACGAACCCGGCGAACCTCAGTGTGGAGATCGCCAAAAACAAGGTGACGAAGCCCACCATCACGCTGTCCTCGGATACCTTCAAATACAACGGCAGCCAGCACAAGCCAGCCATCACCGTCTACGATGACCACAGCCGTATCATCCCGGAGCACGAGTATTCGGTGGATATCAAGGGTACAAATGGCAACGTTGGCATGGTGAATGTGGACACCTACACGGTCACGGTCACAACGCCGGATACCTCCAATTACGTGATTACCAGCAATAACACCCGGGAATTTAAGATCGTACCGGCGGACCAGGAGACCATCTCCATGACGGGCACCAAGGCCCAGGTCCGCTACGGCGACGAGATTCAGTTGGGCGTCTCGGGCGGCGCCGGCGGCGGGACGGTGACCTGGAAGATTGAGGGCAGCACCGACACCACCCTTACCCAGGGCGGACTGCTCACGGTGAAGGACGTGAACACGCCCATCACGGTAACCGTGACCCACTCCAGGGGCGGCAACTACACCGACGTGTCCGCCACCTGGGAGTTCACCGCGGGGAAGAAGCCGGTGACGGCTGTGCTGACCGGTGTCGACAAGTCCTTCGACGGCAACGCAAACGCCGCCGTAAAGGCCAAGGTGGATGCAGGCGACCTGGTGTTTGGCGACACGTTCAGCATTCCGGACCTGACAGGTACCTTTGACAATGCGAATGTCGGATCGAACAAGACAATCACCATAACCGGTTCTGCCCCGACGATTACCGACCCGAAAGCGGCCAACTATGACATCACCTACCCCGCCACCACCACCGCGTCCATCCTGGCGGCGGCGGCCACGGTGGCCACTAAACCAACGGCGAACACCCCGACCTACGACGCCGGCCAGGCCCAGGAGCTGGTCACGGCGGGAGCTGTGACGGGCGGCATCATGGTCTACTCTCTGGACGGTGTCAATTTCACCCCCAATATCCCCAAGGTCAAGAACGCCGGTACTTACAAGGTCTACTACAAGGCTCAGGGTGACGGCAACCACACGGACAGCGCGATGGACACTGTGGATGTGACCATTGCCCAGCAGACCGTAACGCCGCGAATCGAGCTGACGCCTCCCGGCGCGCAGTACGACGGCAGTGTGAAGCGGCCTGAGGCCACGCTCAGAGACACGGCGAACAACGTGATCCCGGAGAGCGAGTATACCGTCGTCTACGATTCCGCCACGAACTGGAAAGATGTTGGGAAGCACAAGGTCAAGGCGCGGAATATTACGGGCGGCAACTACGATATCACTGAGGCAGAGGCGGAGTTCGAAATCAGCGTAACACCCCAGAACCCGCTGGAAATCGTCAACAAACCCGGCCCGGTCTACTACGGCGACACCTTTACCCTCAGCGCCACCGGCGGCTCCGGCACCGGGGCGGTCACATGGAGCGTGGATGAGGCCGGCAAGAATATTGTCGAGATTGACGAAAACGGTCTTGTGAAGATCACCGGCGTGGGTCCCGCCACCATCACCGCCACCAAGGCGGGCGGCGGCAGCTATGACGAGGCTACGGCCACCTATCCCCTCAACGCCCTGAAAAAGCCGGTCATGGCCACTGTCACCGCCGATGACAAGGTGTTTGACGGAAATACCACCGCTACGATTCACATCACCTGGGGAGACGGCGACCTGATTAACGGCGATACCATCCAGTTTGATTCTGCTCCGACCGGCATATTTGACAGTGGTGCGGTTGGAACGAACAAACAGGTGACAGTCACTGCCAACGTTGTCAAGGACGCCATCGCCCAGAAGTACGACATCACCATCCCGTCCACCACCACCGCGTCCATTCTCAAGGCGGACGGGACCGCGCCAACCTTGACGGCGAAGGATCGGGTGTACGACGGCACAACGCAGGACCTTGTGGACGGCGGAACCGCAAACACCCTCTACGCAGACTCCAGGGACGGGGTCTATACCGCCACGGTTCCCACCGGGACCAACGCGGGGACCTACACGGTCTGGTACAAGGAAAAGGGGGACGACAACCACAACGACTCCGAGCCCCAGGCGATTGAGGTGCGCGTCAGCCCCAAGACGCTGACGCTGACCGCAGCGAATATCGAGCTGTCCGGCAACGACCTGAAAACGGATACCTCCGTCACACCCAATGTCTACTATTATGAGTACGACGGCGCCGACAAGACCCCCACCGTCACCATCAAAGACGGCGCGGCGGAAGTTCCAGCCGGCGAGTACACGGTCACCTACAGCGACAACAAGAACGTGACCACCGCCGACAAAAAGGCCACCGTCACCATCACGGACAACGAGGGCGGCAACTACACCGTCAGCGGCAGCGTCACATTTGAAATCCGCAAGGGCGGCGCACAGTTGACCGGCTCCCCCCAGGCCCGGGACCTGACCTACACCGGACAGGCGCAGGAGCTGGTGACCGTGGGTACCGCCACGGGCGGCCACATCGAGTATGCGCTGGATAGCGGCAGCTATGGCAAAGATATTCCCAAAGCAACGGCGGCGGGGACCTATACGGTAACCTACAAGGTGGTAGGCGACGGCAACCATGCAGACGATCCCACGGTTGGCTCGGTCACTGTGACCATCAAGCCGAAACAGGTCGCCAGCCCGAAGATCACGGTGACAGGAACCTACACCTACGACGGCACCGAGCAAAAACCGACCGGCACCGCTGTCACGGTCGAGGACGCCACCACCGCCATCCCGGCCAGCGAGTACACCCTGTCCTACCAGAACAACACCAACGCCGGCACCGCCACAGTGATCGTCACCGATAACAACGGCGGCAACTACACCGTCAACGGCACGGTCACCTTTACCATTGGCAAGGCCGCGGCGACAGTCGGCACCGCCCCCACGGGGAAAACCGACCTGCACTACAACGGCTCCGCCCAGGAACTGCTGGCCACGCTGGGCACGGCCACCGGCGGCACGATGGTGTATTCGCTGAGCGAGACCGGCGAGTATTCCGCCGCCATCCCCACCGGGAAGGCGGTGGGTGAGTACGAGATCTGGTACAAGGTGCAGGGCGACGGCAACCACAGCGACACGACGCCCGCAAAGCTAGCTGATAAGGTGGAGATCGTCAAAAACACCGTGACCAACCCCACCATCCAGGTGGAGCCGGCCTCCGTGAAGTACACCGGGGAGAAGCAGGAGCCCACCGTCACCGTCAAGGATGACAAAGGCCTGCTGATTGACGGCAGCGAGTACACGGTGAAGTATACGGATGATAGCGGGAATGACGTGACGAACAACCTGACCGCTGTGGGCACGTACACCGTGACTATCACCGGGGTCACCAACGGGAATTACACCTTCGATACCAAGGACGGCAAGAACACCGCCACCTTCACCATCACCCCAGCGGACCAGACGGCCCTGACCATCACCGGAATCCGGGAGCGGGTCTACTACGGCGACACGATCCAACTGAGCACCACCGGCGGCATTAACGGCGGGACCGTGACTTGGACGGTAAGTGACAGTAATATCGCCAGCATTGACGACGGGCTGCTCAAGATCACCGGCGTGGGCTCGGTCACGGTCACGGCCACCAGCAAAGAAACCGGCTACGCCGATCAGACCGCCACCTGGGCCCTCTACGCGGAGAAAAAGCCGGTGACTGCCGTTGTGACGGCGAAGGCGAAAGACTATGACGGCACTGAGGCTGCCACGGTAACCGCTACACTGCAAGACAGCGACTTCGTGGGCACCGACCGCTTTACCATCACCCTGACCGGCTGCACCTTTGAGGATCCCAACGCCGGGGCGGACAAGAAGGTGAGCGTGGTCAGCACGAACCCGACTTTTGCGGTCAACGCGGGTGGTACGGACAACCACGAGAACTACGCCATCAGCTACCCCGCCACCGCCACCGCGTCCATCTTCAAGGCGGCCGTGGATGAGACAAAGGTGACCGCTCCCATAGCGGTAGATCCGGCCAATTTGAAGTATACTGGCCTCCCCCTGACTCTGGTCACGGCTGGCTCCGCGACGGGCGGCATCCTGGAATACTCGACGGACAACATCACCTATTCCGCCAGCCTCCCCACCGGCACCGACGCGGGCGATTACGACGTCTGGTATCGCGTAAAGGGCGACGGCAACCACAAGGACACGGACGGCAAAAAGCTGGATAATCCGGTAAAAATCGCCCCGCAGGAGGTGACGGCCCCCATCATTGAGTTCACGCCTGACAGCGCCTCTTATGACGGCGCGGTGCACAAGCCGTCGGTCACGGTAAAGGACGGGAACCACCGCGTGATCCCGGGGTCGGAGTACACCGTCACCTACAGCGATACGGACTGGAAAACGGCCTCGTCGGCTGCTGTGAAGCACGTCGTTACCATCAGCGACGAGGTGGGCGGCAACTACGAGATCACCGAGAAGGGCGCGGAATTCATCATACTCGTGGCAGGCCAGAGCCCGCTGTCCATCACGAACAAGCCCGGTCAGGTCCGGTACGGCGACACCTTTACCCTCAGCGCGACCGGCGGATCTGGAAACGGGAAACTGGTCTGGTCAATCACCAACAATGGAGTTGCCCAAATCGACCAAAACGGATTTGTAAAAGTGCTGAAGTCCGGCTCGGCCACGGTTACAGTCAAACGGGAGGCCGACGGCGGCTACGGCGAAACTACGGACACGTACTCGTTCAACGCGGAGAAGAAGCCTGTCACGCCCATCGTCACCGCCAAGGACAAGGAGTATGACGGCACCGACACGGCCACTCCGGTCATCGCCTGGAAAGACGGTGACCTGGTGGGCAGCGATACCATTACGCTGAACCTGACCGGCACCTTTGACAACGCCAATGTTGGAGATAACAAGACGGTCACCATCACCGGCACGAAGCCCGACAGCGACAAGTACGATGTAACGATCCCCAATACGGCGACGGCCTCCATTACCCCGGCCGCGGCAAGCGTGACCGCTCCAACGCCTCTGACCGTGGAGTACACCGGCCAGCCGCAGTCCCTGGTTGGCGCCGGCGTTGCGACGCATGGAACCATCACCTATTCTCTGGATGGCATCGTCTATGGCCCGAATGTTCCCCAGGGCACAAGCGCGGGCTCGTATACGGTCTGGTACAAGGTCACCGGCGACGCGAATTACAAGGACATTGCCCCCGCCGTGGTGCCTGTAACCATCAATCCCAAGACGCTGACACTGACCGATGCGAACATCACGCTGTCCCCCGAGACCTTCGAGTACGACGGCACGCCGAAGAAGCCCGACGTGGTGGTCAAGGACGGCAGCAACGTGATCCCCGCCAGCGAGTACACGGTGAGCTACAGCAGCAATATCAACGTGGGCACCGCTACCGTCACCATCAGCGATGTGTCCGGCGGCAACTACACCGTCAGCGGCGGCAAGACCTTTACCATCACGGCGGGCAAGGCCACCTTGACGACCGCCCCGCAGGCCAAAACCCTGACCTATACCGGCGCGCCCCAGGAGCTGGTGAGCAGGGGCGCGGCGGCCAACGGCACCGTGGTCTATTCCCAGACGGAGACCGGCAGCTACACCACTACAATTCCCAGGCAGACCAACGCGGGCAACTACGAGGTCTGGTACAAGGTGCGGAATACGGACGGCACAGACGCCACCAGTCCGCAATACCTGTCGGTGACCATCGCCCGCAAGACGATCACCGCTGAAGTTCTTTTGGAGCCGGAGGAGTTCACATATTCCGGCGACGCTTGTGAACCTGACGTACTTGTTCTGGATCTGGACAGTAATGATCTCCTCGACCCGGACGCCGACTACACGGTTCGCTACATGAGCAATACCAAAGTTGGCACCGCAAAGGTCATTGTCATGGGCAAAGGCAACTACAGCTTCAGCGTGATCACCACCTTTGAGATTGTGGCGGCCAAGGCGAAGTTCACCACGCCCCCGACGGCAGTAACGGGCCTGACCTACAACGGCACGGCCCAGGCGCTGGTCACCGCGGGCACGGTCGAGGGCGGCACGCCCTACTATTCGCTGGACGGCGTGTCCTACTTCCCGGCGATTCCCACCGCCATAGACCGGGGCAGCTATACGGTTTACGCCAAAGTCCAGGGTGACTCGACGCACGAGGACAGCGACGTTGTGCAAGTTCCTGTGACAATCGGTGTGAACGCTTTGACCGCGGATCAGCTGACCATCTCTCTGTCCGCCACCAGCTTCCCCTACACCGGTGGCGAGCATAAGCCCACCGTCACGGTGACCGACAAAATAAGCGGCAACGTGATCTCCGCCGACGAGTACACGGTGACCTACAGCGGCAACGTAAACGCGGGCACGGCCAAGGTCAGTATCAAGAGCAAGACGGACGGCAATTACAGCTTTACGGCGGAGGGGACATTTACCATCGTTGCCGCGGGCCAGACACCGCTGGCCATCACCGGCAGGAAGGACACCGTCTACTACGGCGACACCCTCAGCCTGGGAACCACCGGCGGATCCGGAGACGGCGCTGTGACGTGGAGCACAACCGGGCCCGTTGACAAGCTCGGCGACGGCCAGTACAAGGTCAACAGCAGCGGAAGCGTCACGATTACGGCCACCAAGTCCGCCAGCGGCGGTTACGGGGAGACAAAAGATACCTGGACGTTCTACGCCCAGCCCAAGCCGGTCACGGCCACTGTGACGGCGGCGAATAAGGTCTACGACGGCAATACCAACGCCACTCTGACCGTCGCCCTCAACGGTTTGCTTCCCGGCGAGAGCGTCACCAGTGTGACCGCGCAGGGACAATTTGCGGACGCGGACGTGGGGACAGACAAGACAGTTACCATTACCAGTCTGACGATCCCGGACGAGGTCGGCAAGCTGTATGCCATCAGCCATAGCGGCACCACCAAGGCTTCCATTACGCCGAAACCCGCCGCGGTAACGGCTGCGCCCACGCTGGTCACCGGGCCCTTGACCTACAACGGCGGCGCCCAGGCCCTGCTGGAAAGTGGCGGCACGGCAGCAGCCGGCGGAAACCTGATGTATTCGCTGGACGGCAAGGACTACAGCTACACCGCTCCCACGGGAACGGACGCGAAAGCCTACACGGTCTGGTACAAGGTCGGGGCCATCGACGAAAACCACAAGGACAGCGCGGCGGTGAAGCTGGGTGATGTGACCATTGCCCCGAATGTGGATACGCCCAGCGTCCTGTGCACGCCGTCCACCGTCCAGTACGACGGCACGGAAAAGACCCCCACCGTGGTGGTCCGGGACAGCGCCCAGCGGATCATCCCGGAGAGCGAGTACACCGTGGCGTTTGAGCCCGGCACCCGGATCGCGGTGGGGAAATACAAGGTTACCGTGACCGACAAACCGGGCGGCAACTACAAGTTCGACTTGCCCGTGACCGGCACCTTCGAGATTGTGTCCGCCAGCCAGAGCCCCTTGTCCATCATCACCGACATCCCCACCAACGTCCACTACGGCGATACCTTCCGTCTGAGCGCCATGGGCGGTTCCGGCGGCGGCGCGATCCACTGGAGCATCAAGGAAAACAACAGTGCCGCTGAGATCGATGACAATGGCGTCGTGACCGTAACAGGCACCGGCGGATTCACCGTGGAGGCGTACCGGGAGGCCTCGGATGGCTACAGTCAGTCCAACATGGCCAGCGTGCCGTTTGTGTCCAACCCGAAGCCCGTGACCCCAGTGGTGACGGTCAAGCCGAAAAATTACGATGGCACTATCAGTATCGCCTCTGATGCCATCACAGCAACTGTGAGGCCCAGCGATCTGGTCAGCGGCGACTCCATCACCATCAACGGCTTGGGGGCTTCTTATGACAGCGCCAACGCCGGGACAGGCAAAACGGTCACCCTGAATTGGTCCAGTGTGGCAGTCGGCGGTACGAATGCGGACCGGTATGTCATCAACTGGCCCGACAGTGTCATAGGGACGATCGACCGGGTGAACGCAAAGCTGGCTACTGCCCCGGTGGGCACTGACCTGACTTACACCGGCAGCCCGCAAGCTCTTGTCACCGCCGGCAGTACGGCGGGCAACATCGGCAAGGTGGAGTACAGCACCAGCCAGAACGGCGCCTACTCGGAGACCATCCCCACCGGCACCACCGCAGGCACCTACACCGTCTGGTATAAGGTGGCGGACAGTGTGAACTACACTGGCATCGCCCCGGCGTCCATCCAGGTGGAGATCAAGAAGGCGGATCCCGGCATTACCACATACCCCACGGCAACCGGCAACGCGGGACAGAAGCTGAGTGACATCAAGCTGAACGGCGGCGCGACCGGTGCGCCCGGCAAGTTTGCCTGGGAGAGTCCCGAAACCGAGGCCGCTGCCGGAACGGCGTACAACGTGACCTTCACGCCGGACGACACCGCCAACTACAACACGGTCACGTTTACGCTTACGCCGGTCAGCGCCGTCAGCGGCAGCGATAGCGGCACGAGCACCCCCAGCACCCCCAGCACCCCCGACACCCCCAGCACCCCCGACAGCGCCTCGCTCCAGACCACCGTCCGGAACGGCACGGCCAATACTGTGCTGAGCGCCTCGGACGGCAATCAACTGGTGAGGGAGGCGGTTAAGAACCAGAGCGACACGATTGTCATCAAGCCGGAGATCACCAGCGACGTGAGCAAGACCCAGGTATCCATCCCGGCCTCCACGGTGAGCCAGATTAACAGCCAGACAGACGCGGCCCTCACCGTGGCCTCCCCCATCGCCGACGTGACCATCCCCAACGGGGCGCTGAGCACCTTGAGCCGGGCGGGGGGCACTGTGAATGTGGTCACCGAGCAGGTGGACGGCGCGGTGGCGTTGACCCTGACCGCGGACGGCAAGACGGTGGAGGATGTGCCCGGCGGCGTGACCCTCACCGTCCCGGCTGAGGACGCCGGGGCCGGCACCGTGGCGGTGCTGGTCCATGACGACGGCAGCCGCGAGGTGCTCCAGCGCAGCGTGGTAAAGGACGGCAAGCTGAGCGCCCCGCTGAGCGGTTCCGCCACGGTGGAGATTGTGGACAACACCAAGACCTTTGCCGACGTGCAGCCCACGGACTGGGCGGCTGAGGCGGTGACCTTCGCCAGCGCCCGGGAGCTGTTCAACGGCACCAGCGAGACCACCTTCAGCCCGGATGAGACCACCAGCCGTGGAATGGTGGCTACCGTGCTCTACCGGCTGGAGGGCCAGCCGGAGCAGGCGCTGACAGATGTGTACAACGACGTCAGCGGCGACGCCTGGTACGCGGACAGCGTCGCCTGGGCCGCGGAGAACGGCATCGTAAACGGCTATGGGGACGGCCAGTTCGGCCCCAACGACAGCGTCACCCGGGAGCAGTTTGTGGTGATGCTCTGGAGGTACGTGGGAAGCCCCGAGGCAAACAGCCACGACCTGACGGCCTTCACCGACACGGACCAGATCAACAGCTACGCCCGGGAGGCGCTGTGCTGGGCTGTGGAGAGCGGAGTGCTGAACGGCGACGGCGGCGGCCGGCTGGTCCCCGGAGGGACCGCGACCCGCGCCGAAGCGGCGCAAATGCTGAAGAACTTCATCGAGAACACCTGATATGAGGGCTTTGAATCAAGCTCGCCCTCAGTAAGCCGCACTTTTTGAACGGCCCTGTCCAACCTGAACAAACTGCTGTTAAGTTGTTTGGCGCGGGCAGGGCCGTTCCCTGCCCGCGGGCCTGGGCCTTTTTACGCGAGGTATGCGGCCCTCAAAAAAACTCTTGCAAAGCGGGTCGGATAGGGGTACAATACCGGTGGACAACTGAACAGAACGGGAGCTTGTAAGACAGGCTGAGAGGAAGGTGTGACCTTCGACCGGTAACCTGATTTGGATAATGCCAACGTAGGGACGCCTTGTGACACATGGGTTTTGATGGAGGCCGCCAAATCGGGCGGCCTCTGTTTTTTGTCCTACGCTTTTTTTGGAAAGGAAGTGAGAACCGGCGGGTCCCAATTCAAATTGGGCGGACAGGAGGGGAGCGCCTCAGGTCTGTAAGCACAGCGATGGGAAGCCGTGTTCCGGCGTGAGAGGAAGCCAGTGAGCTTCGACCGAACGAGCCTTTGCGGCGGAAGCCGCGCATTTGGGGAGCGACGCTGTGACTGCCGTTCTCACATCATTTTCAAAGGAGATCACATCATGAGGAACATAAACCGTGAAGCATCAAGGGAAGAAGGGCCGAAGGTGCTGGGAGAGCTGCTTGACAATGTGAGACGGCGCCATCCGCTGATTCACAACATCACCAACTACGTCACCGTCAACGACTGCGCCAACGTCCTGCTGGCCTGCGGCGGCTCGCCCATCATGGCCGACGACATGGGCGAGGTGGAGGAGATCACCGCTTTGTGCGGCGGACTGAACATCAATATCGGGACCCTGAACGAGCGAACCATCCCCGCCATGCTGGCCGCGGGGAAAAAGGCCAATGAGCTGGGCCATCCGGCGGTGCTGGACCCGGTGGGGGCGGGGGCGTCCAGGCTGAGGACCGACACCGCCCTGCGCCTGCTGGAGCAGGTGCGCTTTGCCGTCATCCGGGGGAACATCTCCGAGATCAAGACCCTGGCTCTGGGGGGCGGCTCCACCCAGGGGGTGGACGCCGACGTGGGTGACGCGGTGACCGAGGACTCCTTGGAGGAGGCGGCGCGCTTCGCCAAGGGCTTTGCCGGTCAAACCGGGGCGGTCATCGCCATCACCGGGGCCATCGACATTGTGGCCGATGGGGAGCGGGCCTTCTGCATCTTCAACGGCCACCCCATGATGAGCGGCGTCACCGGGACGGGCTGCCAGCTGTCCGCCATGACGGCGGCCTATGTCACCGCCAACCCGGACAGGCCGCTGGAGGCCGGGTTGGCGGCGGTGTGCGCCATGGGGGTGTGCGGCGAGCTGGCCTATCAGCGTTTGAGCGAGCTGGACGGCAATTCCACCTACCGCAATTACATCATCGACGCGGTGTACCGGCTGGACGGGGAGACCCTGGAGCGGTACGCCAACTATAAAATGCTTTGACAGGATGTGGGACCGTGAGATGTGAAAAGGAGACCATGCTGCTCTACGCCGTCACCGACCGGGCCTGGACGGGGGAGCGGACGCTGTACCAGCAGGTGGAGTGCGCCCTGAAGGGGGGCGTCACCTGCGTCCAGCTCCGGGAGAAAGACCTGCCGGAGGCGGAATTCCTGGCGGAGGCCAGGGAGATCGGGGCCCTGTGCCGGTCCTACGGCGTGCCCTTCATCATCAACGACAACGTGGAGATCGCCCTGGCCTGCGGCGCGGACGGCGTCCACGTGGGCCAGAGCGATATGGAGGCGGGCCGGGTCCGGGCCGCTGTGGGCCAGAACATGATGGTGGGCGTGTCCGCCCAGACGGTGGAGGAGGCCCTGGCCGCCCAACGGGCCGGGGCGGATTACCTGGGGGTGGGGGCGGTGTTCGCCACCTCCACCAAGCTGGACGCGGAGGCGGTGTCCCATCAGACGCTGAAGGACATCTGCGCCGCCGTGGACATCCCCGTCACCGCCATCGGCGGAATCAATCAGGACAACATTTTGGAGCTGTCCGGCACGGGCATCGACGGGGTGGCCCTGGTGTCCGCCATCTTCGGGGCCAAGGACATCGAGGGCCGCTGCCGGGTGCTGAAGGAGCTGGCCCGCAGGGCGGCGGGCATATGATGACCGGCGCGATCTTTGATGTGGACGGCACCCTGCTGGACTCCATGTCCATCTGGGACACCATCGGGGAGGACTATCTGCGCGGTATCGGGTACACCCCACGGGAAAACCTGAACGAGGTGTTCAAGGATATGAGCCTCCAGCAGGCGGCGCGGTACTATCAGGCCGAATATGGTGTGACGCTGTCTGTGGAGGAGATCACGGCGGGGGTTAACGCTATGCTGGAGGAGTTCTACCGGTATAGAGCCCCCTTAAAGCCTGGGGCGAGGGAATTTGTGCGGGAGCTGTCCCGCTGCGGGGTGCGGCTGTGCATTGCCACCGCCACGGACCGATATCTGGTGGAGGCGGCGCTGGAGCGGTGCGGAGTGCTGTCCCACTTCGGGGCAATTTTCACCTGCGGCGAGGTGGGACATGGCAAGGACGAGCCGGATATTTTTGAGGCGGCGCTTGGCTTCCTGGGGACGGAGAAGTCCAAAACCCTGGTGTTTGAGGACGCGCTCTACGCCGCCCGGACGGCCAGGGCGGACGGGTTCCCGGTGGCCGCCGTATACGACCGCCACGAGAAGCGGCGGGAGGAGCTGCAAGCGCTGGCTGATATTTACTTGACGGATTTCTCAGATTTTGATTCATTTTGGAGGCTTGCCTTGGCTCTGTAGCAGGGACTTCAGGGGCGGAGAAGGGGAAATGACATCATGAAAACAGCATTATCAATCGCTGGCAGCGATTCCAGCGGAGGCGCCGGGATTCAAGCGGACCTGAAAACCATGGCGATGAACGGCGTTTACGGCATGAGCGCCATTACGGCCCTCACCGCCCAGAATACCACCGGCGTAAGAGGGATCATGGAGGTCAGCCCCCAATTCCTGGAGGAACAGCTGGACGCGGTGTTTGAGGATATCTTCCCCGACGCGGTGAAAATCGGCATGGTGGCCTCCGCCCCGCTGGTGGAGGCCATCGCGGGCCGTCTGCGGCGCTATGGGGCGAGAAACATCGTGGCGGACCCGGTGATGGTTGCCACCAGCGGCTCGGCGCTGATAAAAACGGACGCGGTGGAGGCGCTCACCCGGGCGCTGTTCCCCCTGACCGCCCTGGTCACCCCCAACATCCCCGAGGGGGAGGTGCTGTCGGGCCTGTCCATCCAGAGCCGGGAGGACATGGAAAAAGCCGCCCAAAAAATCAGCGTGGACTTCTCCTGCCCGGTGCTCCTCAAGGGGGGCCACACTCTGTGCGACGCGGACGACCTGCTGTGCGCGGAGGGAAGGCTGACCTGGTTTCACGGGGAGCGTATCCGCAACCCCAACACCCACGGCACAGGGTGCACCCTGTCCAGCGCCATCGCCGCCAATCTGGCGAAAGGGTTCGCTTTGGAGGTGTCGGTGAGGCGGGCCAAGGAGTATATCTCCGGGGCGCTGGCGGCGGGGCTGGACCTGGGCCGGGGGGCCGGACCCATGGACCACATCTTCGACCTGGGCAGCCGCTTCGCCCGGGAAGCTCAGGGTACCGCAGGTTGATTGTCTTTTCCCCGCCTCCGGCGGGGAAAAGACTTTGAACATACGCGCTTCGCCCGGGAGGCTTGAATACGTTTAAGAAAGGGGATCAAACGCCATGAGAAATTACGCCACACAGATGGACGCCGCCCGTCAGGGCATCATCACCCCGGAAATGGAGGCGGTGGCAAAAAAGGAGTACCGCACAACCGAGGAGATCCGGGAGTGGGTGGCCAAGGGCCAGGTAGCCATCTGCGCCAACAGGCTGCACGCCTGTCTGGAGCCCAACGGGGTGGGCTCCATGCTGCGCACCAAGATCAACGTGAACCTGGGGGTGTCCCGGGACTGCAAGGACTACGACGTGGAGATGAAAAAGGTGATGGCGGCGGTGGACATGGGGGCGGAGGCCATCATGGACCTGTCCTCCCACGGCGACACCCAGCCCTTCCGCCAGAAGCTGGTGCGGGAGTGCCCCGCCATGATTGGCACCGTGCCGGTGTACGACAGCGTGATCCACTACCAGCGGGACCTGGCTACCCTGTCCGCCCAGGATTTTATCGACGTGGTGCGGCTCCACGCCCAGGACGGGGTGGACTTCGTCACCCTCCACTGCGGCATCACCCGCAAGACCATCGACCAGATCAGGACCCACAAGCGGAAAATGAACATTGTGTCCCGGGGCGGCTCCCTGGTGTTCGCCTGGATGAGCATGACCGGGGAGGAAAACCCGTTCTACCAGTATTTTGACGAGATCCTGGACATCTGCCGGGAGTACGACGTGACCATCTCCCTGGGGGACGCCTGCCGTCCGGGCTGTCTGGCCGACGGCAGCGACGTGTGCCAGATCGAGGAGCTGGTGCGGCTGGGCGAGCTGACGAAACGGGCCTGGGCGAAGGACGTGCAGGTCATGGTGGAGGGTCCCGGCCACATGCCCCTGGACCAGATCGAGGCCAACATGAAGCTCCAGCAGACCATCTGCATGGGGGCGCCCTTCTACGTGCTGGGCCCCATCGTCACCGACATCGCCCCCGGCTACGACCACATCACCTCCGCCATCGGCGGGGCGGTGGCGGCGTCGGCCGGAGCGGCCTTCCTGTGCTATGTCACCCCCGCCGAGCATTTGGCCCTGCCCAACGTGGATGACGTGAAGCAGGGCATCATCGCCTCCAAAATCGCCGCCCACGCGGCGGACATCGCCAAAAAAATCCCCCACGCCCGGGACCTGGACGACGCCATGGCGGACGCCCGGCGGACCTTTGACTGGGAGAAACAGTGGGAGTGCTCCCTGGACCCGGAGACCGCCCGGGCCATCCGGGCCGACCGCAGCCCGGAGCACGAGGACAGCTGCTCCATGTGCGGCAAGTTCTGCGCCGTGCGCAGCATGAACAAGGCGCTGAGCGGCGAGTACATCGACATCCTGTGACGGAGGGGAGCGGCATGAAGCGGCGGTGCGTCGTCATCGGCGGGGCGGGGATCAGGGACTACCAGGCCATCTGGGATTACCTGAATCCGGACGATTTCAACATCTTCTGCGACAGCGGGCTGTTCCACCAGGAGGCGCTGGGCATCCGGCCCCACCTGATCGTGGGGGACTTCGACTCCCATGAAAACCCCCATCTGAATGTGGAGACCATCGTGCTCCCCCGGGAGAAGGACGACACCGACACGGTGTACGCCGTGAAGGAGGCCGTCAGGCGGGGCTTTGACGACTTCCTGCTCCTGGGCGTGGCGGGGGGGCGGCTGGACCACACCCTGGGAAACCTGTCCATCCTGCTCTCCCTCCACGCCCAGGGCAGGCGGGTCCTGCTGGTGGATGACTACTCGGAGATGGAGATGGTGGGGCGGGAACCGGTGTATATCGACGACTGCTTCCCCTATTTTTCCCTGCTGAACATCTCCGGGACCGCCCGGGGCGTCACCATCGAGGACGCGAAATACCCCCTGGAGGACGCGGAGATCTCCTGCACCTACCAGTACGGCGTCAGCAACGAGGTGCTGCCCGGACGGCGGGCCAGGGTGTCCGTGAAGGAGGGGGAGCTGCTGCTCATCAGGGTGCGGTAGGGCGGCGGAGCGCTTTCACAAAGGGCGGCTCCCGCTGTCCGGCCGGCAGGGGCGTTTCGCCCGCGGGGGATGCCGGCCTTCCGAACATTCAACATCAAGGGAGGATGGCGTCTATGGCCGCAAAGCTGCTGCCCGAGTGGGGGCTGTTTCAGGGGGTGCTGCCGGAGACCTTGGAGCGTTTGGAGCGGTGCGGCCGGGTGCGCGCCCTGGCTAAGGGCGAGCTCATCATCCAGGCCCGCCAGCCCCAGCAGGACGTGTATATCCAGATGGCGGGGAAATCCATGGTGTACAACCTGACCCACACCGGGAACCGGAAGATCCTGTTCATCTTCGGCCCGGGGGCGCTGCTCAATGAGCATGTGCTCAATTTGAACGAGGCCAGCACCTACTGCGAGGCCATTGAGCCGGGCACGGCCTTCACCGTGCCCACGTCCGAGTTTCTGCAGCTGATGAAGGGGGATTTTGCCCTGGCCTGCGGGGTGCTGGCCGCCCAGGAGCGGAAGATCTGGCGGCTGGGCCATCAGCTGAAAAACACCGTGGGCAGCATCTATCTGGAGCGGAAGCTGGCCGCCAAGCTGTGGAAGCTGTCCCGGGACTTCGGCATACCCGGCCCGGAGGGCATCGAGATCGACGTGACCCTCCCGGTGACCATGCTGGCGGATATGCTGGGCGCGCCCCGTGAGACCACCTCCAGGCTGTGCAAAAAGCTGGCGGACCACGGGCTGATCCGGATGACGGGAAAGCGCATCTACATCGCGGACCCGGAAAAAATGTCGCATTTCTATAAGACGGGGATCTACTGACCTCCCCCGGCGGCCCACAAGCTTGATACGATTTGAAGAAATTCCGTGACGTATGTCATGGAATTTTTTTGCCTGTCATGGTTCAATAAGCTCAGGAGCAAATTGACCTGCCGCGAAAAAATGAAAAGGAGGAGAGGCCATGGGCCGCCAAATGACAAGGGCGCAGGCGGACGCGCTGTTCGCCCGCTGGACGCGGCGATACGACGTGTTCGCGCCTGTTTTGGGGAAGGGCGAGGGCTGCTTTTCCGACACGGACGTGGTCCGCTACGGAAGGGTGACCGCGCTGGACCAGATCGTGTGGGACAAAAAGTCCGACTACTCGTTCAAGGAGGTACTGCTGGCCGTCAACGAGACCCTGTTCTATTTCACCGAGGACCAGACCACCGTGCCCAAGGGGCCGGAGCGGGAGCGGCTCATTTTCCTGCGCTCCTGCGACCTCCACGCCGTGAGGCGGCTGGACGAGATCTACCTGAAAAACGGGTTTGAGGACTTCTACTACGCCCGGGTGCGGGAAAAGGCCAAGTTCATCCTCATGGGCTGTGAGCGCACCTGCGATTCCGGCTTCTGCGTGTCCATGGGCACCAACCGGGCGGACAACTACGACGCCTACCTGAAGCTGGACGGGGACGGCGCCTGGCTGGACGTGAAGTGCCCCGAGCTGGCCCAGGGGCTGGAGGGCATCCCCTGTGAGGTGGCCCCGGACTTTGTGGCGGAGAACAGGGAGAAGGTCACCCTGCCTCAAAACCTGTCCAACGACAGCTTCACCCTGGATATCTGGAAGGAGTACGGCAGCCGGTGCGTCGCCTGCGGCCGGTGCAATTTCGTGTGCCCCACCTGTACCTGCTTCACCATGCAGGACATCTTCTACAAGGACAACCCCAAGGCCGGGGAGCGGCGGCGGGTGTGGGCCTCCTGCCAGGTGGACGGCTACACCGAGATCGCCGGGGGCATCGACTTCCGCAAGTCCCAGGGCGACCGGATGCGCTTCAAGGTGATGCACAAGATCTACGACTACGAGAAACGCTTCGGCTACCCCATGTGCGTGGGCTGCGGCCGGTGCGACGACGTGTGCCCGGAGTATATCTCCTACTCCAACCTGGTCAACCGTCTCGCGAAAGAGGAGGGCTGAGATGAAAAACGAATACATCCCCCAGCTGTCCGCCATCCGGGAGGTCATCCGCCACACCGACATTGAGTATACCTTCCGTATGGAGTACCAGGGCCCGGTGAAGCCGGGGCAATTCTTCGAGCTGTCCATCCCCAAGTATGGCGAGGCGCCCATCTCGGTCAGCGGCATCGGGGACGGCACGGTGGACTTCACCATCCGCCGGGTGGGCAAGGTGACGGACGAGATCTTTGAGAACTACGTGGGCGACAAGCTGTTCATCCGGGGTCCCTACGGCAACGGCTTCGACGTGGACGACTACAAGGGAAAGGAAGTCGTCGTCATCGCCGGCGGCACCGGCCTGTCCCCGGTGAAGGGCGTGGTGGACCACTTCGCCCGCCACCCGGAGGAGGCGGTGAGCACCACCCTCATCGCGGGCTTCAAGTCTCCCAAGGACGTGCTGTTCAAAGAGGACTTCACCTTCTGGAAAGGCAAAATCAACGTGATTCAGACGGTGGACTCCGCCCCCGAGGGCTATGAGGGCCCGGTGGGCATGGTGACCAAGTACATCCCGGACCTGAAGCTCCGGGACGTGGGCAACACGGCGTTTATCTGCGTGGGCCCGCCGGTGATGATCAAATTCACCATCATCGAGATCTTGAAGCTGGGCGTGCCCGAGGAGAACATCTGGATCTCCCACGAGCGGAAAATGTGCTGCGGGCTGGGCAAGTGCGGCCACTGCAAGATCGGCTCCACCTATATCTGCCTGGACGGGCCGGTGTTCAACTACGTGGACGGCAAAAGCCTGATCGATTGAGGGGGGTGTGACACTTGAGCCTGGATATCAACACCAAAAAGCTGAAAAAGAACGCCTTTCGCGTCACCAAGGTCCGGGGGATCGGTGCTTCCCGCATCCGCGTCCCCGGCGGCTATCTCAATGCCAAGGCCTTGGGCATGATCCAGGACATCGCCGAGCAGTACGGCAACGGCTATGTCCACGTCACCAGCCGCCAGGGCTTTGAGATCGAGGGCATCCGCCTGGAGGACATGGAGGAGATCAACCAGAAGCTCCAGCCCATCATCGAGCTGCTGGGCATCAACCAGGAGGAGCCGGGCAAGGGCTATCCCGCCTCCGGCACCCGGAACATCAGCGCCTGCATCGGCAACAACGTGTGCCCCTTCGCCAACTACAACACGGCACAGCTGGCCCAGCGCATCGAGCGGGAGGTGTATCCCAACGACCTCCACTTCAAGATCGCCTGCACCGGCTGCTCCAACGACTGCGCCAAGGCCAGGATGCACGACTTCGGCATCATCGGCATGACCATGCCCCAGTACGACCCAACCCGGTGCGTCAGCTGCCAGGCCTGCGTCAAGGGCTGCAAGGCCCTGTCGGTGAACGCTCTGCGGATGGAGAACTACAAGATCGTCCGGGACGAGGAGAAGTGCGTCGGCTGCGGGGTGTGCGTCACCAAGTGCCCCATGCGGGCGCTGACCCGGAGCGAGAAAAAATACTACAAGCTCACCATCATGGGCCGCACCGGCAAGCGCAACCCCCGGCTGGGGGAGGACTTCCTGGTGTGGGCGGACGCGGACAACATCATCAAGATCATCCTCAACACCTACAAATTCGTGGACAAGTACATCTCCCCCGACGCCCCGGCCCGGAAGGAGCACATTGGCTACATCATCGACCGGGTGGGCTTCGAGGAGTACAAGAAGTGGGCCTTGGACGGAGTTGAGCTGGCCCCGGAGACCATCGTAAAGCAATGTGTCTACTGGGGCGGAATCCACTTTGACCGCTGATACTTTTTCTTGAAAGAAAAAGTATCCAAAAAGAACTTTAGACCGCCACGAAAGCGGGCGGCAAATGCCGCGTTTTTGCCCGGTGACGAAAGGATACGTTGATCGAGACACCGTATAAGGAGGGAAATATGTGAGGAAAGTACAGAGCACATGCAATTACTGCGCCCTGGACTGCAACCTGGACTTCTACGAGGAGGACGGCCGGATCGTGAAGATCGTGCCCACCAAGGGCTACCCGGTGAACGACGGCTTCTGCTGCATCAAGGGCCTGTCCCTGGATAAGCAGCAGCAGACCGTGAAGCCCAACAGCCTGCCCAAGATCCGCCGGCCCGACGGCACTTTTCAGGAGGTGTCCTGGGACGAGGGTTTTGCGTACGTGGCGGGGGAGTTGAAACGTATCCAGGCCAAGTACGGCCCGGAGAGCGTGGCGGGCATCAGCACCGGCCAGCTCACTTTGGAGGAGTTTGCCATCTTCGGCCACGTCATGCGCAACTACCTCAAGACCAACGTGGACGGCAACACCCGCCTGTGCATGGCCACCGCCGTGGTGGCCCACAAGCAGAGCTACGGTTTCGACGCGCCGGGGTACACCCTCCAAGACCTGGAGCTGTCCGACCGTGTCATCTTCATCGGGGCCAACCCGGTGGTGGCCCACCCCATCCTGTGGGGCCGGGTGCGCCAAAACCAGGTGGAGGGCAAAAAGATCGTCGTCATCGACCCCCGGCGGTCCGAGACGGCCATGAACGCCGACCACTGGTACGGCCTCAACTGGCGCTCCGACCTGCTGCTGCTGTACACCCTGGCCAATATCCTCATTGAGCGGGACTGGATCGACCACCAGTTTATCGCGGAGCACACCGAGAAATTTGAGGACTTCAAGGAGTTTGTCAAGGGCTATGACCTGGAGCGGGGCGCGCAGGGCACCGGTCTGTCCGGGGAGCAGATCCTGGAGCTGGCGGAGCTGATCCACACCGGCAAGCGGGTGTCCTTCTGGTGGACCATGGGGGTGAACCAGGGCTATGAGGCGGTGCGCACCGCCCAGGCCATCATCAACCTGGCCCTCATGACCGGCAACATCGGCAAGCCCGGCACCGGGGCCAACTCCATCACCGGCCAGTGCAACGCCATGGGCTCCCGGGCCTACAGCAACACGGCGGTGTTCTTCGGCGGCGGCGACTTCACAAACCCCGCCCGGCGGGAGCGCATCGCAAGCGTGCTGGGGGTGGACCAGTCCATACTGGCGGAAAAGCCGACAAAAACCTACAACCAGATCATCGAGGGCATCAACGCCGGGGAAATCAAGGGGCTGTGGATCTTGTGCACCAACCCCCGGCACAGCTGGACCAACAACGAGACCTTCGCCTCGGCGGCGAAAAAGCTGGAGCTGTTCGTGGTGCAGGACATCTACGACACCATTGAGAGCGCGGAGGACTGCACCGTGTTCTTCCCCGTGGTCCCCGGCATCAAGAAGGAGGGCACCTACATCAATTTGGAGCGCCGCCTGTCCGCCATGCGCCCGGTGCTGCCCCGGGGGGAAAATGAGATCTCCGACTACGAGGCGGTCCTCGGCGTGGGCCGGGCCCTGGGCATGGGGGACGCGCTGAAGGGCTGGGAGACCCCCCGGGACTGCTTCAACCTTATGCGGGAGTGCTCCCGGAACATGCCCTGCGACATCACCGGGGTGACCTGGGAGGGGCTGGAGGGCTCCCACGGCATCCAGTGGCCCTACCCGGAGGGGAAAGAGGAGGAGAACCGGGAGGAGCAGCGCCGCCTCTACAGCGGCGGGCAGTTCTTCACCCCGTCGAAAAAGGCCCAGTTCATGTTCGAGGAGGTGCGGGACAACCCCCTGCCCACCACGGAGGAGTTCCCCTGGGTGCTGAACACCGGCCGGGGCAGCGTGGGCCAGTGGCACACCCAGAGCCGCACCAAGGAGGTCAAGTTCGTGGAGGACGTGTCGGTAAAAAAGGCGTACCTGTACATGAACCCCAGATTGGCGGCCGAGCACGGGGTGGGGGAGATGGACTCCATCCGGGTGTACTCCGCCAACGGCCAGGACGCGGTATTCCTGGTGAAGCTGACGGACAACGTGCGTTACGGCGAGCTGTTCGCCCCCATCCACTACATCGAGTGCAACAAGCTGACGCCGTCCCTTTACGACAGCTACTCCAAGGAGCCGTCCTATAAAGCCACCCCGGTCCGCTTCGAGAAGGCGGGCCCCACTCAGGAAGGTTGAGGTGAGGGGATGTATCGAATCAAAATCGACCGCAGCCGGTGTATCGGCTGCCTGACCTGCGTCACCGCCTGCGTGGTGAGCCACCAGGACCAGAGCGGCGACGCCCGCAACCGGGTGACCATCGACAGCGGCACCAAGCCCGCCCCCATCTTCTGCCGCCACTGCGAGCGGCCGGAGTGCGTGTACACCTGCATGACCGGGGCCATGAGGAAAAACCCGGAGACCGGGTACGTGGAGTACGACAAGGAGCAGTGCGCCAGCTGCTACATGTGCATCATGTCCTGCCCCTACGGCATTTTGAAGCACGACAGCGTGAGCAAGACGGAGATCATGAAGTGCAATATGTGCGTCCACCGCACCCAGGACGGGACCGCCAAGCCCATGTGTGTGGAAAAGTGCCCCATGGGGGCCATCACGGTAGAGGAGGTGTCCCGATGAGGTATGTGGTGCTGGGCTCCTCGGCGGCGGGGGTCAACGCCGTGCGGGAGCTGCGCAGGCTGGAGCCGGGCGCGGACATCGTGCTCATCTCCCGGGACGAGGCCATCTACTCCCGGTGCATCCTCCACCACTATTTGGGGGGCCGGCGGGACCTGGAGCGGCTTCGCTTCGCGGAGAAGGATTTTGCCCACCTCTACCGGGTGGACTGGAGGAAGGGCCGGGCCTGCGTGGGGCTGGACCGGGCGGAAAAAACGGTGGAGCTGGATAATGGAGAGCGGGTGGGCTATGACAAGCTGCTCATCGCCACCGGCTCCCACACCTTCATCCCGCCGGTGGAGAATTTAAAAGGGGCCAAAAACGTCATCGGCTTTCGCGACCTTGACGACATCGAGGCGCTGAAGGAGGCGGCCAAAACCGCCAAGCACATCGTGGTCATGGGAGCCGGACTGGTGGGCTTGGACTGCGCCTGCGGCTTTTTGGAGCTGGGGGTCAAGGTGACCCTGGTGGAGATGGCGGGCTGGCTGCTGTCCAAGCAATTGGATGAACGGGCGGCCAAGACCTACCAGGACGCCTTTAAAAGGGAAGGCGTGGCCCAGTATTACGATGTGGGCATCGCCAAGGCTGTGCTGGACGGGGAGGGTCTGGTGACGGAAGTCGTCCTCACCGACGGCAAAACCCTGCCCTGCGACTACGTGGTGGTGACGGCGGGCGTGCGGGCCAACGTGGAGTTCTTGGAGGGCTCCGGCCTGGAGCTGAGCCGCTTCGGCCTGGTGTACGACGCCTCCGGCCAAACCAGTGACCCGGACATCTACGGCGCGGGGGACGTGTCGGGCACCAGCCCCATCTGGCCCGCCGCGGTGAAGCAGGGCATCATCGCCGCCAGCAATATGGCGGGGGTGGAGCGAAAGCAGACGGACTTTTTCGCCAGCAAATCCACCATGAACTTCCTGGGCATCCCCTCCATGTCCCTGGGGGACGTGAACGGGGGCGGCCCCGGCCTGACGGTGGAGGTCCGGGAGGACAAGGGGGCCTACAAGAAGATCGTCCACAAAAACGGGAAGATCGTGGGGGCCATCCTCCAGGGTGACCTGGCCTACGGCGGCATTTTGCAGCAGCTCATCGCCCATAAGATCGACGTGTCCAGGGTGAGGAAGCCGGTGTTCGACATCGACTACTCCGACTTCTTCCACATGAACGACAATTTTGAGTTCTACTACGACGAGTGATCCCCGGAGAGAGAAAAGGAGGCTTTCATGGAACGCTTAGAAAGAATGCCCGTCCCCGTTCTGCCCACCTTCGTGGGGGCGCTCACCCTGAGCAATGTCTACAACGGCATGGGCTTTCCCTGGGTGCGCCACATCACCATGTGGGCGGGGACCATCATCCTGCTGCTGTACATCGTGAAGATCATCCGCTTCCCCGGCACCTGCAAAAAGGAATATGAGAACGTAGTGCCCTGCAGCCTGTACGCGGGCTTCACCATGGTGCTCATGATCTTGAGCAATTACTACTATACCTGGGCCCCGGCGCTGGGCCGGGCGCTGCTCCTCATCGCCGTGGCCATCCACGCGGTACACATCCTGGTGTTCACCTACCGCAACGTGATAAAAAAGCGGGACATCAACACCTTCGTGCCCAGCTGGTTCGTCACCTACAACGGCATCATGGTCAGCTGCGTCATCGGCGCGGGCATGGGCGTCACCCCGGTGCTCAACGTGGTGCTGGTCTACGGCATCTGCGTGTATTTTGTCATCATCCCCTTCATGCTCTACCGCCTCATCACCGTGGAGGTGAAGGCGCCGGTGTACCACACCATGGCGGTGCTGCTGGCCCCCTGCAGCCTGTGCGTGGTCAGTTACCTGAACCTGGTGAAGGAGCCCAACCGTATCCTGCTGTATATCCTGTACCTGTGTGTGCTGGCCTCCTTGGCTTTCATCCTCATCAAACTGCCCCGGTTCTTCGCCTTCCCCTTCTCCCCGGGCTTCGCGGGGATGACCTTCCCCATGTGCATCGGCATTGTGGCCACCAACAAGATGAGCGCCTATCTGGCCGGGAGCAATGAGGCCCTGTCCGGGGCCCTGGCCCAGCTGGGCGGCATCCAGACCTATATCACCACCATGATCGTGGGCTATGTGCTGCTGAACTTCCTCATCATGGCGCTGCGGATCCAGCGGAAATAAGCCGTGACCGCACAAAAATGGCCGGCCCTATCCGGGGCCGGCCATCGACCGTTGTCATACCCATGCCGGCGCCGGCAGGGCGTTTTTGTGGGGCGGAGTCAGTTTTGGAAGCGGATCTGCTCCTGGGAGATCAGGGGATAGCGGACCAGCTCCGCGCCGTCTAGATCGGTCCGGCGCAGGTCCACCGCGCTGATCTGGTGGTTGTCATAGGTGGTGTAATAGTAAATCCCCCGGTCAGCGTTGCAGCAGGAGGTATAGATGGTGTACTCATAGACCCCGGGCTCCAGCTCGCAGCAGCCCCGCTGCTGGTCCACGCTGTTCAGGATGTGGAAGAACTGGCTGACGCTGGCGGCCTCGGAGTCCCCGGAGACGGAGTTGAGCCGAACAAAGGCCGCGCGGACGAACCGGGACTGGGAGGACAGGTCCCCGGGCAGGCCCAGCGCGCCCATCCCGCGGCCATAGGGGGCCAAATCCAGCTTGCTGGAGAAGTGATTCTGGGGCTGGCGGGGGGAGAGGGCCATATAGTTGTTCAGGTTGAACAGCTGCTCCTCGAAGGGCGGGTTGTTGGTCAGCACGCCCGCCGGGTTGTCGTGCACCCGCAGGCCGTCCTTCACCGACTCCACCACGATGGCGCCGTCCCGGTCCGCGATGATCCAGTGGAGCTGGGCCGCGGGCAGCGCGGCGCTGAAGGCCCCGCCCGTCAGGTTCAGCCGCTGGAGCCCCACCCGGGCCTCGGCCACCGTGGCGTAGCGGCCGAGAATCCAGGGGATGAACTCAAAGGTGTCCACATTGTCCCGGTCCGGCTGGGGCTGGCGGTAGACTGCGTTGCCTACAAAGTTCAGCCCCGCCATGCCCAGCCCCTTCTCGTTCACCGCGTCGTAGTACAGGGGATAGCCCTGCGCCACATGGGCCATGCCGATTATGGCGTAGTGCCGCTCCAGGGCCTCCCCCGTCCGGAATTGAAGCGGGAAGCCCCGGGGGGCGATGGTGACCTCCTCGCCGTAAGAGCTTTCATAGTCCAGCGTTCTGCCAAAGTAAAAATCGCGGGTGCGATAGGTGGCGGCAGTGCACATCAAAACCCCTCCTGTTCAAATAGTGGTAAGGTCGATCGTCGATTTATTATACTATGCCGTTTGCTGTTGGGCAAGTACTTTTCCGGCGGCCATGGTTGCCATTTTGGCGCGAATGGGGTAAAATGGCTGGGTGGCCCCGTGGGGCGCGGACGCATCCTGGCCCGCCGGATGAAAACGGGAATAGGATGTGCCATTTGTCCGGAAATATGAGAGAAGGAGGGGAGTCCATATGAATGAGATCCTGGCGGCGCTGCACAGGCGCAAGTCCGTGCGCGCCTACACGGAGGAATCTGTCCCGCTGGAGAAGAAGGAGCAGATCCTGAAGGCCGCCTGCGCGGCGCCCACCGCCGGCAACCAGCAGCTGTACACGATTTTGGACATCACCGACCAGGAGATTAAGGACAAGCTGGCCGTCTCCTGCGACAATCAGCCCTTTATCGCCAGGGCGCCGGTGGTGCTGATCTTCTGCGCGGACTGTCAAAAGTGGTACGACGCATTTGTCCACGGCGGCTGCGACCCGCGCCCGCCAAGGGCGGGGGACCTGATGCTGGCGGTGACGGACTGCGCCATCGCCGCCCAAAACGCGGTGACCGCCGCGGAGAGCCTGGGGCTGGGCTCCTGCTATATCGGGGACATCATGGAGCGGTGCGAGCTCCACCGGGAGCTGCTGAACCTGCCGGACTATGTGTTTCCGGCGGTGATGCTGGTGATGGGAGTGCCCACCCAGCAGCAGCGGGAGCGGCCGAAGCCGGAGCGGTGCGAGCTGAGGCACATCGTCCATGAAAACGCCTATCGCCGCATGGGGGCGGAGGAGCTGCGGGAGATGCTGGCCCGGCAGGCCGGCCCGCGCCCCTATGAGGAGTGGCTGGACGCTTTTTGCAAGAGAAAGTACCAGTCGGATTTTTCCCGGGAAATGTCCCGCTCCGTGGAGGAGTACCTGAAGGCGTTTCAGCCGCCGGTGTGAGCGCGCCCGAGCGCTTGGAAAGGGGAAGGCATGTCACAGATGACAAAGCGGGCGCTGGCCGCGTCGCTGAAAAACCTGCTGCTCCAAAAGCCGCTGACCAAGATCACCATCAGCGACATCGCGGAGGACTGCGGCATCAGCCGCATGACCTTCTACTACCACTTCAAGGACATCTATGACCTGGTGGAGTGGACCTGCCAGGAGGACGCCGCCCGGGCGCTGGAGGGGAAAAAGACCTACGACACCTGGCAGGAGGGCTTTTTGAATATCTTCCACGCGGTGCAGGCCAACAAAGCCTTCATCATGAACGTCTACCGCTGCGTCAGCCGGGAGCGCATCGAGCAGTATCTGAACCCGCTGATCCACAGCCTGATCCTGGGGGTGGTGGAGGAGAAGTCGGCGGGAATGAGGGTGAGCGGGGAGGACAAGCGGTTTATCGCCAGCTTTTATGAGTACGCCTTCATCGGCGTCATGCTGGAGTGGATCGGCGGTGGGATGAAGGAGGACCCCGCCCTGCTGGTGGAGCGCACCAGCAGGGTGGTCCACGGCAGCGTGCTCCGGGCGCTGGAGGCGTTTCAGGCCGGCCCTTACATTCCCGGGGATATGATTAAAAAATAGACACAATGCCCGCCATGATGAAATTTTAATCATGGCGGGCATTGTGTTTATTGTGGAGCGGGGAAAACTGTCCTATGATAAGCCCATCAAACAAAGGAACCGCGTCGGTTCTGGAAAGGATGTCATTTATGTATTATTCCAGCGGTAACTACGAGGCCTTTGCCCGCCCCAAAAAGCCCGAGGGCGTGGACCACAAGTCGGCCTATCTCATCGGCACCGGTCTGGCGGCCCTCACCGCCGCCTGCTACCTGGTCCGAGACGGACAGATGAAGGGAGAGCGCATCCACATCTTCGAGAAGGACCCCACCCCCGGCGGCGCCTGCGACGGGTGGCGGTTCGAGAACGTGGGCTATGTTATGCGGGGCGGACGGGAGATGGACAACCACTTTGAGGTGATGTGGGACCTGTTCCACTCCATCCCCTCCATCGAGACCGAGGGGGTCAGCGTGCTGGACGAGTACTACTGGCTCAACAAGGAGGACCCCAACTACTCCCTGTGCCGGGCCACCGTCAATCGGGGCCAGGACGCCCACACCGACGGCAAATTCGGCGTGTCCGACAAGGCGGCCATGGAGATTATGAGGCTGTTTTTCACCCCCGACGAGGAGCTGTACGACAAGCGCATCACCGACTACTTCGACGACGAGGTGCTGGACTCCAACTTCTGGCTCTACTGGCGCACCATGTTCGCCTTTGAGAACTGGCACTCCGCCCTGGAGATGAAGCGGTATATCAAGCGCTTCATCCACCACATCGGCGGCCTGCCCGACTTCAAGGCCCTGCGCTTCACACGCTACAACCAGTACGAGTCCATGATCCTGCCCATGGTGAAGTATCTGGAGGACCACGGCGTCCAGTTCCACTACAACACCCGTGTGGTGAACGTAGAGTTTGACTGCACCCCCCAGCGCAAGCAGGCCAGGCGCATCGAGCTGGCGCGGGAGGGGAAGCAGGAGTTCGTGGACCTGACGGAGAACGACCTGGTGTTCATCACCAACGGCGGCTGTGTGGAGAACTCCTCCATGGGCTCCCAGAACGAGCCCGCCCCCTACAACACCGAGATCAAGCCCGGTGGCGGCTGGGATATGTGGCGGAAGATCGCCGCCCAGGACCCGTCCTTCGGCAACCCGGACAAGTTCTGCTATGACCCGGAGCAGACCAACTGGATGTCCGCCACGGTGGAGACCCTGGACGGGCGGATCATCCCCTATATCACCGACATCTGCAAGCGGGACCCCTTCACCGGCAGGGTGGTCACCGGCGGCATTGTGACGGTGAAGGACTCCTCCTGGCTTATGAGCTGGACCATCAACCGCCAGCCCCAGTTCCGGGAGCAGCCAAAGGACCACTGCCTGGTGTGGGTATACGCCCTGTTCAGCGACCGGCCCGGCGACTACGTGAAAAAGCCCATGCGGGAGTGCACAGGCAAGGAGATCTGCATGGAGTGGCTGTACCATCTGGGCGTGCCCGTGGAGAGCGTCGAGGAGCTGGCCGAGTGCAGCGCCAACACGGTGCCCGTGATGATGCCCTATATCGACGCCTTCTTCATGCCCCGCAACGACACCGACCGGCCGAAGGTCGTGCCCGACGGCGCGGTGAACTTCGCCTTCCTGGGCCAGTTTGCCGAGATCGCCCGGGACACCATCTTCACCACCGAGTACTCCATGCGCACCGGCATGGAGGCGGTGTACACCCTGCTGGACGTGGACCGGGGCGTCCCTGAGGTATGGGGCAGCACCTACGACGTGCGGGACCTGCTGGACGCCACGGTAAAGCTCCGGGACGGGAAGAAGCTCACGGAGATGGACCTGGGGCTGAAGGAGAAGCTGGTGCTCCACGAGGCGCTGAAGAAGATCGAGGGCACGGACATCGAAAAGCTGCTGAAGGAGTACCGCGTCATCTGAGCGCGGCAGAGCGAAATCAAATTGCGATGGCCCGGCCGGAGCGGGGCAAGCGGAAGAGGCTTGCACCGCTCCGGTCGGGCCGTATTTTGGGCTGGTTTGAGGGGGGCGTGTCAGCGCTTGAGCTGGCTCATGACCTGGAACATCTTCCGGATGTCCACCGGCTTGGCCAAGTGAGCGTTCATCCCCGCGTCCTTTGCCAGCGCGATGTCCTCTTCAAAGGCGTTGGCCGACAATGCGATGATGGGCACGGCCTTCGCGTCCGGGCGGTCCAGGCCGCGGATCACTCGGGCCGCCTCGTATCCACTCATCACCGGCATCATCAAGTCCATCAGCACGCAGTCAAAGGCCCCCGGGCCGGAGGCCGCGAACACGTCCACCGCTGTTTTGCCGTCGCCGGCGGTCACCACCTGGGCCCCCGCCTCCTTGAGCATGAATTCCACGATCTCGCAGTTGATCTCGTTGTCCTCCACCAGGAGGACGCGCATCCCGGCGATGCCGCCGCGCGCGTCCTGCTCCTTGAGGACCGGGGGCGCGCTCCACGCCTGGTCGGTCCGAAGGGGCAGGGTGATCCGGAACACGCTGCCCTTGCCCAGCTGGCTGTCCACCTCGATGGCGCCGTCCATCTGCTCCACCAGCCTCTTCACAATGGACATGCCCAGCCCCACGCCGCTGTAGTGGGTCCTGGCGCCCTGGTGCTCCTGGGTGAAGGGCTCGAAAATGTGTTTTTTGAAGTCCTCTCCAATGCCGATCCCGGTGTCCTTGACCACGAACTGGAAGTCCGCCGCCCCCTTCAGGCAGGCGGCCTCCCTGACCTGGACGAGCACGGAGCCGCCGGGCCGGTTGTAGCGGATGGCGTTGTCGATGACGTTCATCAAAATCTGCTTGAGGTGCAGCGGATTTCCAATCAGCCTGTTGTGCTGTATGTCGATCTCCTCCAGCTCCAGGCGGACCTGGGCCTCCTCCGCCTGGGCGGACAGGACGGCAAGGCAGCTTTCCACCGCGGCGTGGAGGTCAAAGGGCTCTCTCACCGCGGCTCCGCCGCTGTCCAGCTTGCTGACCTGGAGCACGTCGTTGACCAGGGAGAGCAGGTGCTCCGCCGACACGCGGATCTTTTCCCGGCACTCCTTCTGGCGCCGGGGATCGTCCTGGGTTTTCTCCTGGATGGCCAGCATCCCCATGATCCCGTTGATGGGGGTGCGCAGGTCGTGGGACATGTGGGAGAGAAATTCGCTCTTTGCCGAGTTTGCCCGCCGGACCTTCTCTAGCAGCTCCATGATGGCCTGCTCCTGCTTCTTGCGGGTGACCATGGTCTCGGTGATATCCTGATGGTATCCGTTGAGGGCCGCCCCCGGCTTTTTGAAGGTCTTGTCCGGCACGCCGCCGCAGCGGACATAGATCTTCCCCAGCTTTGGATGGTTCCAGGGGTAGATGACCTCGGCCCGCCCGCTGTCCAGGATCTCCCGCACCGCCTCCCGCACCATGTCCACATAGTCCGGCTCAATGCGCTCAAACCAGCGCTGATAGCACTCCTCCGGCTCGATCTCATCCGATACGCCCAGGAGAATCCGCATGGTCCGGTCCGCGTACATCCTGGGCCGGCAGCCCTCCTCCAGCTCGATGGTCCAGATGCCGGTCCTGGCCCCCTCCAGGATGTCCTCCAGGCTCTGCCTGGCCTCCAGCTTGTACTTCTCCTCCTGCTCCACCACGGAGTTCACATCCCGCAGGGCGAAGATTACGCAGTGCTCCGTCTCTCCCTGGCCCATGGCGGAAAAGTGGACCTCCATGTGCTTGAGTCCGTGGGGATTGTCCTTCACCTGATAGCGGGCATAGAACTTCTTCCTGGTTTTGAGCTGGGCCAGCACGTAGTCCTTTTTGGTCACGGCCCGCAGCCGCTCCTGGTCCCGGGGGGCGGCGCACTGGGAGATATACTGCTCCATGGCGGCCTGATAGCCGTCCTCAAAGTGGACGGTCCAGTCCGCCAGCATTCGGCTGCCGTCCCGGTAGATCTGGCATTCCCCTGTGCCAAAGTCCACCTGATAGATGCCCAGATAGTCCACGCTGAGGGCGTGGAGGACGTTGTAGCTGCGCTTTTGAAGCTCCCGGAACAGGTTGCGCCGCTTTAGGGAGGACACGATAAAGTATGCCGCGGTCTGGAGCATGTTGGAGGCGTATTCCAGGGATTTTACAGGGGGATTGTCCACGCCGTAAAAGCCGATGACCTTGTCGCCGTCGTACAGCGGGACCACCACCAGGGAGTGGATGCTCTGCCGTTTCAGGTTCTCATATTGAAGGGGATCTGTCTCTCGGATGTCCTCCAGATCCTCAATGACGATATGCCTGCCGACGCTGAAATTCCGATACCAGCTGGCGCACACCTCCGGGGGGACGTTTTGGAGGTTGTCCTTCTCCGGCTCCACCCCGTCGGCCGCCCACTCGTAGGTGTTGTCGTCGCCGCCGGACTCGTTGCGCTCGAAGATATAGGTTCGCCCTCCGCTGAGCGCCTTACCCAGGTGCTTGAGCAGCACCTGAAGGGACTGGTCCGGGGTCTCCTCCAGCAGGGCCACGCGGATCCCCTCATTGATGACGGCCTCCAGATCCTGAACGCTCCGCATGCCGCTGTACGGTTCATGGACCTGGCCGCCGCCCTCGCCGGGGCGCTGAAAACACTCCCTTGCATAACCCATAAGCCTGCCCTCCATATGGACCCGCCGCCCCACCCCGGCGACGTGCCCACAAATGCTGACAGGGAAGGACCCTCCCCGGACAGCTTTACTTCAAAATATCCGCGCGGCCTCACCCCGCGCCCATGCCGGCGCGGCCGCCGCGCGGAAAAAGACAACAGTATCTGTGTCATCATACCACGTGAAAGCGGTCCCGTCAATATGGATGTCGTACTGGGACGGCCCGTCCTATACCATGAAATGGAACGGGGCGGGGCTCGATGCCCCGCCCCGCGGCTTTACTTGTTCCAGTTGAGCACGTCCTTGTTTTTCACAAAATACTCCACGCCGGAATACAGGGTGGTGCCGGCGATGACGATGACGCAGGTCCAATCCAGCACCCACATGGGGATGGGCAGGCCGGTGAGATGCATCAGGCTCAGGCAGATCATGGTGGAGAAGGTCTTGACCTTGCCAGACCATCCGGCGGCGATGACCCGGCCGTTGTCCACCGCCACCAGCCGCAGGCCGGACACGGCGAACTCCCGGGCCATGACGATGACCAGCGCCCAGTCCGGGAACCGGCCCATGGCGCAGAAGCAGGTCATGGCGGTGAGCACCAGCATCTTGTCCGCCAGAGGGTCCATGAACTTGCCGAAATCTGTCACCAGATTGTGCTTTCGGGCGATGTAGCCGTCCAGAAAATCGGTGAGGCTGGCCACCACGAACACAGCCAGGGCGGCGTAATTGTTGCCGGGGAAGTCCAGATGCCACAGCACCAGGTACACGGGGATGAGGATGACGCGCGTCAGGGTCAGCTTGTTGGGTAAGTTCATGGTTTTCCTCCTTCATTCAGTTCCGGTGATTCCTCAATCTCGCCGATCAGGTCGCCGTCGGACACGCCGGTGACGCGGACCCACACAAATTCACCCGCCGGGACCAGCCCCGCCGCCGTGAACAGCACCCGGCCGTCGATGTCCACCGAGTCGGCGTAGGCGCGGCCCGCGTAGCAGCCCGCCTCAGGATCGAAGCCCTCGCACAGGACCTCCATACAGGTCCCCAGCCGGTCCTCGTTGTACTGGTCCATGACCCGGGACTGGAGGTCCACCACCAACTCCACCCGGCGCCGGGCGGTTTCGGGGTCCACCTGGCTTTCCATGGCGGCGGCCAGGGTGCCCTCCTCCGGGGAGAACTGGAACACCCCCGCCCGCTGGAGCTTCTGCTCCCGCAGAAAGTCGCACAGCTCCTCGAACTCCGCCTCTCCCTCTCCCGGCAGGCCGCAGATCAGGGAGGTGCGGATCACCACGTCGGGCATAGCTGAGCGGAGCTTGGCGAACAGCGCCTCAATCTCCGCCCTGGTGCTCCTCCGGCGCATGGCCTTCAAAATGCCGTCGTTGGCGTGCTGGATGGGGATATCCAGGTAGTGGACGATTTTCTTTTCCCGGGCAATAACCTCAATGAGCTCGTCCGTTACCGCCTCCGGATAGAGGTAGTGTAACCGAATCCAGTGAAAGTCAAGCCTGCACAGCTCGGTCAGCAGCTTGGCCAGGGTGGTCCCGTCCTTCAAATCCAGCCCGTAACGGGTGATGTCCTGGGCGATGACGATAAGCTCCTTCGCCCCCCGCCGGGCCAATCCCTCCGCCTCTCTGAGCAGGGCTTCCATGGATCGGCTGCGGTAGCGCCCCCGCAGCTTGGGGATGACGCAGAAGGCGCAGCCGTTGGAGCACCCCTCGGCGATTTTCAGGTAGGCCGTCCAGGGCGGGGTGGTCACCCACCGCGCCCCGTCGTCATAGGCCTGGGCGATCTCCCCGAAATACTCCGGTCGCTCTCCCGCCATGAGCCGCTCCACGGCGGACACCACGTCGGTGTAGCTCCCCGTGCCCAGCAGGCCGTCCACCTCGGGCAGCTCCGTCCGGATGTCGTCGGGGTAGCGCTGGCTGAGGCAGCCCGCCACCAGCAGCTTTTTCAGCTTCCCCTGATTTTTCAGCGCCGCCAGCTCCAGGATGGCGTCGATGGCCTCGCTCTTGGCGGACTCGATGAAGCCGCAGGTGTTGAGCACCGCCACGTCCGCCCCCTCCGCCTCCCCGGTGACGGTGTGGCCCGCATCCCGGCAAAGGGCCATCATCTGCTCGGTGTTCACCAGATTTTTGGCGCAGCCCAGGGACTGGAACGCCACCTTATATCCCATTTACTCCCATTCCTCCTCCCGGAGGCGCTCCAGCGCCCCGGAGATCTCGTCCCACCCGTAGCCCCGGCGGGCCAGATAATCGGACACCTTTTTCAGATTTTCCCGGGTGGGTTCGGCCCCCCGGAGCTTCTGCCGGGCTAGCTGCTCCAGCTGTCCCTCGTCCGGCTCCCGCTCCTCCATGGCCTCCTCCCAGAGCTCCCGGGGCACCCCCCGGCGGTACAGCTCATCCCGGAGCTTCCGGGGGCCGTAGCCTTTTGCGGCGTAGTGGCGCACCACCGTGCGGGCATACTCGCCGTCATTCAACAGCCCCAGGTCGGTGAGGCGGTCGGCCACGCTTTCCGCCCGCTCCCGCTGGGCCTCCCTTTGGGCCTCCAGCAATGCCGGGTCTGGACCGTCATCCAGTTTATCATAAGGGTATTTTTCCCGTCGCTGCCGGGGCGGGGCGCACAGCTTGTCAAGAAGCTCCTTCCGGGACATGGGCCGCTGGGACAGCAGCCCCACCGCCCGCTCCATGAGCTTGGACCGCTCCCCGGCGGCGCACAGCGCCTCCCCCTCCTCGCCGGTCAACTCCTTCCCGGCGTACAGCCCCAGGGATACCACGTCCCCCTCGCCGACGCGCACGATGGAGGCGTCCTCCAGCCACACCAGCCAGCGGCCCTGCTTGTGCTTTGAAGGCTCTAATTTTTCAATCCTCATAGCTCCTCATTTTACCCGCCTGCGAATGACAGTACAAATTATACAGGGAACGCCGGTCACGAGCATGGATAACACCGCCGCCATCCGCGCTTTCTCCTGCTGCTCTTCCGTCGGCACCGTCTCCAGAGAACCCGTTGTATACCAGAGCAGCGACAGGATAAAGCCAAGAAGAAAAATGATAATCAATATATCCAAAAAAAGCCGCACGAGTACTGTTTTATCCATAAGATCATTCTCTCCGCTTTCGGCAGTATAGCGGGAAACCTATCCCTCAAAGTCCTCAGCGTCCACGTCCACCGCACGCCCCGCCGCCTTGGCGGCCACCTGGGACTGGCGGCTCATCAGCTTGTAGGAGTTGGCCCGGACCTCCGCCTCCACCTTCTCGGCGATCTCCGGGTTCTCCTGGAAATACTTCTTCACCGCGTCCCGGCCCTGGCCCACCCGGGTGTCCCCCATGGAGAACCAGGAGCCGGATTTTTGTACGATGTCCAACTTGACCGCCAGGTCCACCAGCTCGCCCATCTTGGAAATGCCCTCGCCGTACATGATCTCGAACTCCGCCTCCCGGAAGGGGGGCGCCACCTTGTTTTTCACGATCTTGGCCCGGGTGCGGTTGCCGATGATCTCGGTGCCGTTTTTGATGCCCTCGATGCGGCGCACCTCCATGCGCACGGAGGAGTAGAACTTCAGCGCCCGGCCTCCGGTGGTCACCTCCGGGTTTCCGTACACCACGCCCACCTTTTCCCGGAGCTGATTGATGAAAATGACGATGCAGTTGGTCTTGGCGATGGACCCGGCCAGCTTGCGCAGGGCCTGGCTCATGAGCCGGGCCAGCAGGCCCACGTGGGAGTCCCCCATGTCCCCCTCGATCTCCGCCCGGGGGGTCAGCGCCGCCACCGAGTCCACCACCACCACGTCGATGGCGCCGGAGCGCACCAATGCCTCGCAGATCTCCAGGCCCTGCTCGCCGGTGTCCGGCTGGGAGATCAGCATGGAGTCGATGTCCACCCCCAGGGCCCGGGCGTAGGTGGGGTCCAGGGCGTGCTCAGCGTCAATGAAGGCCACCTCGCCCCCCCGCTTCTGGGCCTCGGCCACGATGTGCAGGGCCAGAGTGGTCTTGCCGGAGGACTCGGGGCCGTAGATCTCGATGATGCGCCCCTTGGGCACCCCGCCGATGCCCAGGGCGATGTCCAGGGACAGCGACCCGGTGGGGATGGCCTCCACCACGATGTGGGAGTTCTCCCCCAGGCGCATGATGGAGCCCTTGCCGTAGTCCTTCTCGATCTGGGCGATGCAGGTGTCCAGTGCCTTTTTCTTGTCCGCGGCTGGGGCGGCGGACTCCACCTGCTTTTTCTTATCTGCCATGTACGATCATCCTTTCCCGCCGGCGTGGTTTGAGGGCTGCCGGCCTTGTCCTATCCCGTATGGTATACCTCTTTGTGTCCCATAAAACGGACTTCAACGGGGGCGTCCCCCGTCCCGCTCATGTCACGCTGTTGTAGAGCTCCACACCCAGCACCTTGACGACAGTGCCCTCCTGATAGGGCTTTCCCGCCCCCTCGTCGTTGAGGCGGCGGACCCTGGACACCGTGTACAAAAGCGCCTTGTACTCCACCGTCCCGCCGTCCTTCAAATGGGACGGTATGGGGAGCAGGCAGGCCAGCAGCAGGACGCCTGCCGCGATGAGGATCAGCTTCTTTTTCATTGGGGCCCCTCCTTTTGTTCCTCCCGCTCGGTGTTCCCTTCAACGACCCGCCAATGCATCCCCGGATCCATGGTGATCCGGATGTCCCGGTAGCCGTTCCGCTCCATGATGTCCCGCACCGCCTGGGCCTGGTCATAGCCCACCTCAAAGATCAGCTTTCCACCGGGCTTCAGAGCCGCCTTCCACTTTTTCGCCACGGCCCGGTAGAATTTCAGCCCGTCCTCCCCGCCGTCCAGCGCCATCCGGGGCTCGTAGTCCCGGACGGAGGGGTCCAGCCGCCCTACCTCCAGGGTGGGGATGTAGGGGGGGTTGCACAAAATCAAATCAAAATCCCGCAGAATGCGGGGGGGAGGCTCCAGGGCGTCCACCTGGGCGGCGCTCACCTGCTGGGACAGGGCGCAGCGCAAAATGTTCTGGCGGCAGACGCGCAGGGCGTCCGCGCACCACTCGGCCAAAATGACCCGGGTGTTGGGGCAGTTGTCCGCGACGGCAAGGCCAATGCAGCCGCTGCCGGCGCACAGGTCCAGCACCCGCGTGCCGTCGGGCAGGTCCCGGACGAACAGAATGCCCCGCTCCACCAGGGTCTCGGTGTCCGGCCGGGGGATGAGCACGTCCCGGCACACATCCAGCGTCAGGCCGTAGAATTCCCACTCCCCGATGAGGTAGGCCACCGGTTCCCCCCTCAGGCGGCGGTCCAGCAGCTCCCGGAACCGCTTCTCCGCTCCCTCGGAGGCGTACAGGGGCAGGTCCCGGAGGAACTCCTCCCGGCCCTTGCCGGAGGCGAAGCACAGCAGCTCCCGGGCCTCCAGCTGGGCCTGCTCCACCCCAGCCTCCTTCAGGGCCTTCCGGGCGTCCAGATACAGGTCATTGTAGGTTGCGGGCATGGGCTGTCGCCCCCTCTCTCTGCGTTGTTGTCACGCTTCGCCTGTTCGCGACGCGCGGCTTCCTTCCGACTCGGACAAAGCCCGGCCCACTGCGTGGTCCTGGGCCTTTGTCCTCGCTCCAGTCCATCCGCGCTGCTCACGACGGCTCAGCGCTTCTTTTTACCATTGATCGGCGCCCTTCTCCTCGGGCAGCACCCGCTTGAGCGCCTCGATGCCCACCTCGATCATGGAGTCGTCCGGCTCGAAGGTGGTGAAATTCTGCATCCACATGCCCGGGGAGCGCAGGGCCCGGCTCACTGGCCCGTCATGCCCCCCCACATAGCGGTTGAACTCATAGGTCACCCCCACGATAACAGGCAGCATCAGCAGGTGCAGCGCCATGCGCAAAAAGGTGTTCTCGATCTCCAGCGGGGTAAAGATGACGATGGACAAAAAGATGGACACCGCGATGACCACGAACAGAAAGCTGGTGCCGCACCGGGGGTGGTGCCGGGGCTGCCTGCGGACGTTTTCCACCGTCAGCTCCAGGCCATTCTCATAGCAGTAGATGGTCTTGTGCTCCGCCCCGTGGTACTCAAACACCCGGTGGATTTCCTTCATCTTGGAGCACAGGTACAGGTAGGCCATGAAAATGACCACCTTCAGCACCCCCTCCAGCACCGAGCGCGCCCACAGGGGCATGGTTTTCCACACTAGCCCCACAAGGCCCGTCAGCGCCGTGGGAAGCAGGATGAACAGCCCCACCGAGAAGGCGATGCCGATGACCGCCGCGATGGTGATGATGATGGACATGGCCTTGTCCTGCTCGAAGTGGTCGCTGATCCACTTGTCGATGCCGGTGAGCTCTTCCTCCTCCATGGAAGCGTCGTCGGACACCTCGGCGGAGTGCATCAGTGCCCTCATGCCGTGGACCATGGAGCCGCAAAAGACGAACATCCCCCGGATAAAGGGCAGCTTGGCCAGCCCCGTCCGGGGCTTGACCTCCTCCTCGGTGACGTCCAGCTCTCCGTCGGGCTTGCGCACCACGATGGCCCGCTTTCCCGGCCCCTGCATCATGATGCCCTCCAAAAGGGCCTGCCCGCCGCAGGTGGTTTTGAAGGGAGTACAGCAGTTCGCGTCTTGTTTTGCCATTTGGTCTGTCTCCTTTGAACGTTGCCTGAAACGCAGTATATCAAAAATCGGCCCGCATTGCAAGAGGCTTTAGAACTTGTGTTCTATTTCCGCAGCCGTCACACGCTCTCCACCCCGATGGGCAGGCGGATGGTGACGATGCAGCCGCCGCCGGGGGCGTTGCCAATGTCCAGCGAGCCGTTGTGGCTGTTGACGATCTCGTCGCACACCGCCAGGCCGATGCCAGACCCCCGGGCCTTGGACGAGCCCTTGTAGAACTTATATTTAATGAAGGGCAGCTCCTCCTCCGGGACGCCGGGGCCGTGGTCCCGGATGCGGATGACCACGTCGTCCCCATCCCGCCCCACGGACACCTCCACCCGGCCGCCGGAGCCGCCATGCTTGTCCGCGTTGTCCAGCAGGTTGCAGAACACCTGGCGCAGCCGCTCCGGGTCGCCGTTGAGGATGGGCAGCTCCTCCTGGAGCTCGGTGTAGTCCAGCTCCAGCCCCTTTCGGCGGAAGAACTCCCGGTAGGTGTACACCGCGTCCTCCAGCTCGGCCAGAATGTCGATGGGCTCCACCGACAGGTTGAACCGGCCCGTCTCCATCCGGGAGAACTCCAGCAGCTCCTCCACCATGCGGGTGAGGCGCTGGGCCTCGGACACGATGATGCCCATGCCCTTTTTCACGTCGGCGGCGTCCCGCACCTCCCCGTTGTACAGGGTCTCCGCCCAGCCGTTGATGGCGGTGAGCGGCGTGCGCAGCTCGTGGGACACCGAGGAGATAAACTCCGACTGGGTGCGCTCCGCCTGGTCGATCTTCATGGACATGTCGTTGATGCTGTCCACCAGCTCGCCCATCTCGTCGTCGGACTTCTTCTCCATCTGCACCCCGTAGCTGCCCGCGGCGATGCGTTTGGCGGTCTCCGTCACCCGGATCACCGGGTCCAGCACCGAGCGGATGAAATAGGAGGCGATCAGGCCCATGACCACCAGGATGACCAGTCCGACGGCGGAGGTCAGGGCGATGATGCGGGCCATCTGGGCGTGGACCTGGCGCAGGGAGGTGACCATGCGCACCACGCCCACCACCGCGCTGTTGTAGATGACCGGGGCGGAGGCGGAGATCACCTCGTCGCCGGTGTCCGGGTCCTGGCCGATGTGGGTCTTGACCCGCTTCTCCCCAATGGCGGCGGACACGTCGGGGCTGTGGGCGCTGGCGCCGGAGATGTCCATCATGGAGGACATGAGCACCCGGCCGCTGGGGTTCAGGATCTGCACCTCGATGGTGGTTTTTTCCTCGAACTGGCTGATGAACTGCCGGGCGGTGGACAGGTAGGTGGTCTCGGTGTAGTTGCGGAACATCCCGGCGGCGGTCTGGGCCTTGCTCTCCAGGGTGGCCAGGATGGTGGAGGTGTAATAGCTGTACATGGCCAGGGAGAAGGCGCTCACCGCGATGGCCACCACCACCAGCGTCACCGCCAGGGTATTCAGCAGCCAGCGTACCCGCAGCCGGCCCCTGGGGCGGCCATGGACGGGGCTCTCCGCCGGAGCGTCCTCCAGGGCCTTGTCCTCCCGCTTGGGGGCCATGGGCAGATTTCGGCGCCGTTTCCGGCGGCTCTCCTGGTCCATCCTGTGGTCACCTCCCTCCGGCGCGGCGCCGGGTCATCTCATGTCTCCCACTCGTATCCGTAGCCCCACACAGTGCTGATGTGGGCCGGATTTTGTGGATCGTCCTCTAATTTGATGCGCAGGCGGCGGATGTTCACGTCCACGATTTTCAGCTCGCCCAGATACTCCTTGCCCCACACCGCCTCCAGGATCTCCTCCCGGGCCAGGGCCTTCCCCGGGTTCTCCATGAACAGCTTCACAATGGAGTACTCCACCTGGGTGAGCTTGATGCGCTTGCCGCCTTTCTCCAGGGTGCGGTTGCGGGTGTTGAGCAGGAAGGGGGGCTGGCTGATCTCGTCCACGTCCTGGACGGGCACGCCGCCGGTGCGGCGGAACAGGGCGTCCACCCGGGCGGTTAGCTCCGCGGGGGAGAAGGGCTTGGTGACGTAGTCGTCCGCGCCCGTCATCAGCCCGCTGACCTTGTCCATCTCCTGTGTGCGGGCGGTGAGCATGATGATGCCCATCTGGGAGTTACCCGCCCGGATGCGGCGGCACACCTCGAAGCCGTCGATCTCCCCGGGGAGCATGATGTCCAGCAGGGCCACCTTCACGTCGGGATTCTTTTGAATGAGGGCCAGCGCCTCCTCGCCGGTGCCGGCCTCGATGGTGTCATAGCCCGCCCGCTTCAGGTTGATGACCACAAAGCTGCGGATATTGGTCTCGTCCTCCAAAACCAGAACCTTGCGCATGTTGATACGTTCCCCGCTTTCTTTATTTCACACAATTTTTATCTGCTGGACCAAGCGGCGGTAATGGGCTTGAACCGCTGGGTGAGCTCCTCCGGGTCCAGGCCGCTGTCCCACACCCCGGGCTCGAAGGAGGCGCAGTAGATGGCGCCGCTGTCGCTGTACAGCACCGTCCGCCCCGGCTGCTTGGACCGGGACACCCGGTTGCTGCCGGTGAGGCGGTAGATGGTGAGGAATTTTTCCGGCCTCCCGCCTCGGTCCGGCCAGTGGTAGAACGCCACCGCCCGCTCCCCCCGGCTGCTGAGGCTGTCGTCCCGGGCCACGGTGATGTTGTTGATGTCCCAGCCGTTGGGCACGATAAAATACCAGCCGTCGGTGTAGGAGTGGTAGGTGATGCCCACCGTGGCGCTGCGGCCGCCGGAGTCCACCTGCTGCCAGTAAATGAGGTATTGGGCGTTGGGGTCCTCCGGCTCCGGGGGGGTGAGCAGCTGGGGCCGGGGGATCTCCAGTACGCCGTCGTTGTTGATGTCAGTGGTGGTGGCGTCGGTGTTGGTCCAGGCGGTGGCCAGGCTCACCCCGCTCTCCGCGTCCCGGGTGACGTTGGCCAGTCCAGCCCGGTCCAGGGTGAGCACGTCGGTGACGTAGCCGTTTTCCAGCTCCAGGGTGGCGTACACCCCCAGCTGGCCGTCCGCGAGCAGGCCGGCCTCCGCCCGCACCACGTCCTTGAGCCCGTCGGACAGCGCCCCGGTGGAGGACAGCGCCATCACGCCGTTTTGGCAGTCGTAGTACTCCGCCACGTTGTAGCCCTCGCCGGTGGTGTCCTGCTGAAAGACAATCAGCTCCTTGCTGCCGTCCTGGTCCAGGTCCACGGTGATGTAGCCCTCGTTATAGGTGGTGTTCATCAGCTCATTGGCGCCGCTCTGGGTGAAGTTGTAGGCGGAGAGGATGTGCACCCCGGCGCTGAGCTGCCAGCTGACGATGAGCTCCCGGCTGCCGTCCCCCGTCAGGTCCTCGTAGGCCACCGAGTTGATGGAGGTGCCCGCCCCGGACACCATGGCCGACTGGTGATAGGTCTGGTCGGCCCCCTGGCGGAACAGGCACACCCGCATGGGCGTCTCCTCCGCGGCGGTCACCCGGAGGAACACCGCCGCCGTCTCCTGCTCGCCGTCGCCGTCCATGTCCAGCAGCTGGATGGTGGAGGTGTTGCTCCCGTAGTTGATGGTGGCGTATTCCGCCCCCAGCTCGCTCATGGTGGCGTCGATGGTGCTTTGAAGGTCCCGGTACTCCTGGGGGAGCACGGGCAGGGCGTACAGCTTTTCCACCGGGTCGAATACGCAGCCGCTCAGGCACAGCCCCAGGGCGGCCCCCAGAACGGCCAGCCGAACCCTCCGCTTCATCGCGCTCCCCTCCTTTGTCGGGACTTTGTGTCACAATACAGTTAGAGGATATTATATCACAGTTTTTTCCCCCTGCCTATGGATTTTTTGTGAATGCGTAAAATTTTCAAAAAGGACGGGGACGCGCCCCGCGGCGCGTCCCCGTCCTCCCTTAGTAGTGATATTTTTTGCGCAGCGCCCACAAAAACGCCGCCGCCACCGCCACGGCCAGGGTCTCCGCCGCCACGATGGACAGCCAGATTCCGTCCACCCCCCAGATCAGCGGGAAGATGAGCACCGCCGCCACCTGGAATACCAGGGTGCGCAGAAAGGAGATGGCGGCGGACACCAGGCCGTTGTTCAGCGCGGTGAAGAAGGATGAGCCGAACACGGCGAAGCCGGAGAACAAAAAGCCAAAGGAGAAGATAAAGAAGGCCTGGGCGGTGAGCTCCAGCAGGTCGTGGTCATACCCCACGAAGAGCAGGGACAGGGGCCTTGCCAGCAGCTGGGCGGCGGCGAACATGACGGCGGCAAACACGGCGATGACCGCCGTGCTCCGGCGGCGTAGGCTCCGCAGCTCCCCGTGGTTCTGGGCCCCGTAGTGGTAGCCGATCACCGGGGCGGTCCCCACCGAATAGCCGATGAACACCGCCTGGAACACCAGGCTGACGTACATCAGCACCCCGTAGGCCGCTACGCCGTCCTCCCCGGCGTAGCGCAGCAGCTGGGCGTTGAAGAGCATGCTCACCAGCGACCCGGAGATGTTGCTCATCAGCTCCGACGAGCCGTTGGCGCAGGTCTTGGCCAGCGCCCTGAGATCCAGCCTGGTCCGGCCCAGCCGGAGCAGGCTGGAGTTGGGCCGGGCGAAATAGATCAGGGGGATGACCCCGCCCACCAGCTGGCTCAGGGCGGTGGCGGCGGCGGCCCCCTCCAGCCCCCAGCGCAGCGCCCCCACGAACAGGGCGTCCAGCGCCATGTTGGCGCACCCCGCCGCCACCGTCACCACCAGCCCCAGGGTGGGCTTTCCCGCCGTGGCGAACAGGCATTGGAACTCAAACTGCAGGATGTATGCCGGGATGGCCAGCAGGATGATCCGGGCGTAGGTGACGCTGTCCTCCAAGAGCCGGCCCTGGGCGCCCAGGGCCGCCGCTATGGGCCGGATCAGCAGCACTCCCAGAGCCCCCAGCGCCACGCCGCAGGCGATGGAGGCATAGACGATAAGGGAAAACACGCACTTGGCCTCCTCCGCCCGCCCCTCTCCCAGGGTTTTGGCGATGAGCGCGCTGCCGCCGGTGCCGAACATGAAGCCGATGCAGCCCATGATGATCAGCACGGGGTAGATGAAATTGACCGCGGTGAAGGGGGTCTTGCCCACGAAGTTCGACACAAAAAAGCCGTCCACCACGCCGTAGATGGAGGTGAACACCATCATCACGATGGACGGCAGGGTGTAGCGCAAAAGCTTTGAATAGGTAAAGTGGTCTGACAACTGGATCTTCATTTCCGTCTTTGCTCCTTTTAGAGTCGTTTCACTTTTTCCTTGAAGGCGGACACAAAGCGCCCAGTGAGCTCCAGGTACGTCCGCGTCTCCTCCCTGCTCCAGGAGGTGTATATCTCGTCCTCCAGCTCGATCAGCGGCGCCGCCGTGCGCAGGGCCAGCTCCCGGCCCCGCTGGGTGAGGCGGACGTTTTTCCCCCGGCCTCCCGCCGCCTTCAGGAGGATGATCCCCTCCCCCTCCAGCTTGCGGATGGCGGAGTTGATGGTCTGTTTGCTCATCCCCGACTGCCGGACGATTTCATGGAGGGCGCAGGAGCCCCCTTCGCTGCACAGCGTATACAGCACGGATACTGTGCTGTCCGACAGGCCAAGCTTCACCGCCGCCTCGTGGTATGCCCCGTTGATCTCCCCCATCAAGTGATTGAAACGCCTCAGCTCTTTTGAAACGTTGATATCCATTGCCTTCCTCCTGAAGTCCGAAATCGTACCAACTACTATAGTACGAAATCATACCATTGTCAACCGTTTTTTGTCCCATTGCACAGTTGCCATTTTTGCTTTTTTGCGGTATGATAATGCGATGTCCGCGAAGTCCCTTGGAAAAGTCCAGTGGTATGAAGTCAAGGAGTGATTGAAAGAAAAATTCAGAGAAAAGCAACAGAAAAAGCGTAGTGATACA
>ERZ808042.83-NODE-83-length-91510-cov-19.892435_pt1 | contig 91510 bp, 73 predicted proteins | sample MGYA00380193_ERZ808042 | MGnify/ENA primary metagenome ERZ808042 (study PRJEB31490, sample SAMN06133401) | mouse gut metagenome | isolation source: M1_2 | host: mice | place: China: Chengdu | collected 2015-05 ...
TTGTGAGATAAACACACACAAACTATACCTCTGATTCGACGAAGCGCGACCTCATCCCGAGGCCGCGCTTCCTTTATTCTCCCCCAGCTTTGACATAAGCCGCATGGGGGTATTTAGACATAGGGACATAGGGGCTGCGCATCGAGGGAATATTTAGACATAGGAACATAAGGACATAGGGGCTACGCGACGGGAGTTTTAGACATAAGGACATAGGGACGACACGGGAGGATGATATGAGGCTACGGCACGTCTACGACGTGCAGGGGGGATGGGCGGCCATGTACCCCAGGCACGCGCTGACGCGCTTACCCCGGGGCTTCACTTACAGCACATCTCCGATGTGCGCAGTTCTACACCCGCGCGTCGCGCAGCCCCTATGTCCCTATGTCCTTATATCTAAAACTCCTGCGGCGCGTAGCCCATGGGGGACGGTGACTAAGCACGCCGGAGGGAGGGGTGTTGGCGTTCTCGTGCAAAATTGCTTACTTTGCAGATGAATTGATGATATAAGGAGAAAATGGAAGAGGAGAAGGGAATGGCCGGAGAGGACACGGCGGCAAAGAAGCCGCCGAAGCATCGACGCCCGTGGTGGAGTCGGCTGCTTATAGCGACGGCATGGACCGCCGGGGGCATTGTTGCCCTGGTGGCTTTGCTGCTCGGGGCGGTGGTGTGGATACTGACCCCCGAGCGGCTGACCCCGCTTGTCGAGCAGGTCGCCGCGCCCTATATCGACGGACGCCTGACGGTGGGACGCGTGGAGCTGACCGTGTGGCGCACATTCCCTCACGGACGGGTCGACATCGACTCGCTGTCGGTGATCTCCAACAGTCTGCGGAGTGTCGACCTCGCAGGGACGGGAATAGGCAACGCCGACTCGCTGCTGGAGGTGGAGCATATGCACGGGGTGGTGAACCTCGCCGCGCTGCTCACCGGCAAGATACGCATCACCGACGTGGAGGTGCGCCGCCCGATGGTCAACGCCGTGGCGCTCAACGACTCGACAAGCAACTTCAACATCCTGCGCCTCCCTCCCGACACGACCGAGAGCGGCCCGACACTGATACCCGACATCTCGCTGGGACAATTCCACATCGTGGAGCCTCGCCGGCTGTCGGCACGCCTCGGGGATATGAGCCTTGTGCTCCACGATGCCCGCATGACCGACGGCGGAGGCCTCCTGGTAACAGGGCTGCGCGACTCCACGGCGACGGTGAGGGACACTACCCATGTCGGTGTCGCGGCTGCATTTGACGGCTACCGCCTGTCATTAGGACGCTGGACTCTGAGCTATGGCGACCGCGACATAGCCATCGACAGCCTGACCCTCGCCACCGACGGCATGGTGGCGTGGAGTCCACGGCATCCACTTGTGGTGGGCTTCAGGGAGTTTACCGCGACGGTCAACGGCGTGTCGGCACAGCTGTCGTCCGATATCGACCTGTCGGAGGATATGGTTATCGACCGGGCATCCGTGGCACTGCCTGAAACGCCGGTGGAGACCCTCATAGCCGCCGTCCCCCCTGCCCTGCTGCCCAAGGATATGCCGCAGATACGCACAACGGCACGGCTGTCGGCCATGGCCGCGCTCACCTCCCCCTACCGTCCCGGCAAGGACGCGCTGCCCGACGTGAAGGCCGAGCTGCGGCTACATGACGGCGACCTGCACGTGGGGCATGACATGCACGTCGACAACCTCGCCCTCGACCTTACGGCCACAATCGACGGGAAGCGGCCCGACCGCTCCACCGTCACCCTGCGGCGGCTCGCCTACCGCCGGCTCGGCACCGACTTCACCCTCACGGGACGCGCCACGCGGCTCTTGAACAATCCCCGCATCGAGGGACACTTCCGGGGGCGCGTCGACTTCAACCGCCTCCCTCCGAGACTGCGGCCGCTCATACCCGGCGAGATAGCGGGCCAGCTGTCGGCCGACAGCGAGTTTGCGTTCTCGCTCGCCGACGTGATGAAAAGCCGTCTCGACCGCGTAAGGCTCACGGGCCACGCCGAGTTGCGCGACCTTGCCTACACGACCGCCGACAGCGTGCCCACCCGCCTCTACATCGGCGACGCACGGCTGCGCCTCGGCGCCAACGACGCCATCACCCTCCCCGGCGGACACCGCGCCGACTCGCTGCTGACGGCCTCGCTGCAGGTCGACACCATGTCGGTGGGCTACGACGGGGTGAACATCGCCATGCGCGGGCTAAGTGCCGGCGTGGGATGCCTCAACACCGCCGCGTCATTCGACACCACGCAGGTCACCCCGATGGGCGGGTCGTTCCGCTTCGAGCGCATGGACATGTCCACGACCGACTCGATGAAAATACGCCTGCGCGACATCTCGGCACGCGCCGTCCTGCGCCGCCACAATGGCAACGGCAAGCTGCCCGAGCTGACCCTCGGCATGAAAGCGCGCCGCATACGGTATATCGACCGCCTCAACCGCCTGACCCTCCGTGAGGGCGACTTTGACCTCCACGCTTTCATCAAGCCCCGGGCATCGGACTCGGCGCGCATGGCCCGACGACGGCGCAACGCCGACGTGAGAGCGGCCATCGACAGCTCCACCGTGGGAATGGAGAAGGTCGACATGCGCCTCGACCGCCCCATGCGGCGGCTGTTGCGGCGGCTTGACATGCATGGCTCACTGACCGCCGGCCGTGGACGGCTCATGACCCCCTATTTCCCGCTGCGCAACCTCATCGAGAACTTCAACATGCGGTTTACCACCGACTCGGTGACATTCCGCGACGTCAAGTACACGGCCGGCAAGAGCGACTTCACCCTGAGCGGCTCCATCTCCAACATCAGCCGCTTCCTGACATCACGGCGCAACGCCGACCTGAAGATAAGGCTGCGCTCCCGCAGCGGCATGATTGACGTCAACCAGCTGTCGCTTGCCGTGTTCTCGGGAGCCGCCTTTGCCGAAAAAGAGGCACAGAGCTCCCACGACTTCTCGGCGATAGAGGACGACGGCGACCTTGAGGCCGTGGTAGAGGCTACGGCCTCGGACACTGTCTCGGCAGCCTTTATAGTCCCCTACAACATTGACGCCTCCATGCGCGTGACCGCCGACACGATACTCTACACCGACCTTGCCCTAAACGATTTCAAAGGGTCGGTGCTGATGCGCGGCGGAGCCATCAACCTGCGCGGGCTGCAGGCCCGCACCAATGTGGGGCGCGCCGACCTGACGGCCCTGTATTCGGCGCCGACCAAGAAGGACGTGCGTTTCGGCTTCGGGATGCAGCTCAGCGACGTCGACCTCAAGGAAGCAATCGGGCTTATCCCGCAGGTCGACTCCCTCATGCCGCTGCTGCGCGACTTTGCCGGCACGGTCAATGCCGATGTCGCCGCCACCGCCGACCTCGACTCGGCGATGAACTTCCGGATGTCCACGCTCAACGCCGCCATCAAGCTGTCGGGCGACAGCCTTGTGCTCATGGACGGCGAGACTTTCCGCACGCTCGGCAAATGGCTGTTTTTCAAGCATAAAGACCGCAATATGATAGACCACATGGAGGCAGAGATAGTGGTGCGCAACTCGACGCTCGAGCTGTTCCCGTTTGTCTTTGACATCGACCGCTACCGCCTCGGCGTGATGGGCTACAACGACCTGGCGCTCAACCTCAACTACCACATCTCGGTGCTGCGGTCGCCGCTGCCGTTCAAGTTTGGCATCAATATCGGCGGCAACGCCGACAACATGAAGATACGCGTCGGCAAGGCACGCTACAAGGAGGGCATGGCATCAACGTCGGTAACTGTAGTCGACACGACCCGCATCAACCTGCTCAACGAGATAGAGCGCGTGTTCCGTCGCGGAGCACGGTCGGCAAGGCTCGGCGAACTGAACGTGCGCGGCACGGGACGGCAGTCCTACGACGTATCCTCTGACACCATATCCCATGCCGACTCGCTCGCCCTGATAAAACAGGGAGTGCTTGACGCGCCTCCGGCGCCCCCCGAGCCGACGGCGACCGACAAGAAACGCGACAAGAAACGCAACAAGGACAAGAAAAGACGATGACACCACTGCACGACACCATACTGCGTCACCTGCGCACCCACCACTTCGAGCGCATGGAGCCGCTCGCCGCCCTCATCGACATGGACGGCACGCTCTATGACTCGATGGGGGGCCACTCGCTGGCGTGGCACACCCTCGCCGATGAGATAGGCATCCCGTCGACGCGCGAGGAGTTTTACCTGTATGAGGGACGCACCGGCGCATCGACGCTCGACATCCTCTTCCAACGCGCCTATGGACGCGACGCCACTGACGAGGAGAAGGAGCGGCTCTACCGCCGCAAGACCGAGATATTTGCCGGCATGGAGCCTCCCCGCCCCATGCCGGGCGCCCGCGAGATGCTCGGGGTGCTCATGGAGGCGGGGCTACGCCGCGTGCTCGTCACCGGCTCGGGCCAGTCGTCGCTCATCTCGCGCCTCGACCGTGACTTCCCCGGCGCATTCCTGCCGGGAATGCGTGTCACCTCACGCGACGTCACCCACGGCAAGCCCCACCCCGAGCCGTTCATCCGCGCCATGCAGATAGCGCGCGTCAAGCCGTCACAGGCCATCGCCATCGAGAACGCCCCCCTCGGCGTGAAGGCCGCAGCCGAGTCGGGCGCGTTCACCATCGCCGTCACCACGGGCCCCATACCCCGACAGGAGATGGAGCGGGCAGGCGCGACGGTCATCTACGACTCCATGCCCGCGCTCGCAGCCGACCTGCCGGCCCTGCTGCTGCAACTTTTCACCGTCAAGGATTGTTGTAAGTAAAGGTGCTATGTAACATTATAAAGCTATGCAATTATCGAACAATATGGAAAAACATCAGGAACTCATATTCACAAACAAGGTCGCCGAGGCCGTCGGGCGGCTCGTATCCGACACCGACCCGGCACAGCTGTTTGTGCTCGTCGACGTCAACACCCAGTACTTCGTGCTCCCGCGCCTTGCCGAGCAATCGCCCGCGATAAAGGACGCCAAGGTGATATGCATCAAGTCGGGCGACATGAACAAGGACATCGAATCGCTGTCGTCGATATGGCGCGCCCTCGTCGAGGGGGGCGCCACGCGCCGCGCCGTGATGGTGAACCTCGGAGGCGGCATGGTGACCGACATCGGCGGTTTCGCCGCCTCGACATTCAAGCGCGGCATCCACTTCATCAATATCCCCACCACACTTCTCGGGGCTGTCGACGCGGCTGTCGGCGGCAAGACCGGCATCAACTTCATGGGGCTTAAAAACGAGGTCGGCGTCTTCAACGAGGCCGATGCCGTGGTTATCTCCACCCTGTTTTTCTCCACCCTCCCCGTCCACGAGCTGCTGTCGGGCTATGCCGAGATGCTCAAGCACGGGCTTATCGACGGGCCGGCCATCTACCACCGCCTGCTCGACTATGACGTGACCCATGCCGACAACGCCCGCCTGCTCGACATGCTGCGCGAGAGTGTGGAGGTGAAGAAGCGCATCGTCGTCGAAGACCCCACCGAGCACGGGCTGCGCCGCGCCCTCAACCTGGGACACACGGCAGGACACGCCTTCGAGAGCCTGTCGATGAAGCGCAGCGACCGGGTGCCCCATGGCTATGCCGTGGCATGGGGCCTTGTCGTGGAACTGATACTCTCCCACCTCAAGGAGGGGTTCCCGAGCGACGAGCTGCATCGGTTTGCCGCCTACGTCAGGCAGCACTACGGCACGTTTGAGCTGTCATGCGACGACTATCCAACCGTGCTTGAACTGATGCACCACGACAAGAAAAATCGTGGCCGCGAAATCAACTTCACCCTCCTGCGCCAGGTGGGCGACGTAGTCATCGACTGCACCGCCTCGGAGGAGGAAATCAAGACCGCTCTCGACATATTCCGCGACCTATGCTAAGGGGCGGCAACTTATAAATCATAATAAATTCTTATAAGTCGTTATAATAACCGACCCTGCAATGGAAAAGCATAAGATACTGTTCGTGTGCCTTGGCAACATATGCCGCTCCCCGGCGGCACAGGGCATCCTGCAAGCCATCGTCGACGAGTCCGGCGAGAGCGACCGTTGGGTCATAGACTCGGCGGGGACCTACGGCGGCCACGCCGGAGACCTCCCCGACCAGCGTATGCGCGTCCATGCCCGGCGACGCGGACTCGACCTGACCCACCGCAGCCGCCGCGTCACAGCCGACGACTTCTCGCGCTTTGACCTCATCGTGGCAATGGACCGCTCCAACCGCGACAACCTGCGCCGTCTCGCCCCCACCGTGGAGGATGAGGCCAAGGTCGTCGAGATGATCGACTACGTAAAGACGCCGTGCACCCGCTACGACCATATCCCCGACCCCTACTACGAGGGAGCGGAGGGCTTTGAGCTGGTGCTCGACCTGCTGCAGGACGGCTGCCGCAACCTCTACAATCACATAACTAAAGACAAACAAGTCAAATAGGACCAATAGCCCTATAAGATTTCCCCTCTATGAGACTCCAACCAATCATCGCCATCGCGACAACCGCCATATTGACAGGCTGCTCATGCGCCTCGGAGCATACCGTGGCGGCCATCGAGCCGCTCGACCTCATAGCCGCACGCGGCGACTCCGCAGCCATCCACCGCGTGTGCCAGGACTCGATGCCCGACAAGGGCTGCGTCCGTCTGCGCGTGGGGCGCGTCGGTTATCTCGGCCGCACGTTCAACGACAGCAACTATATCCATCTCCAAGCGGCAATGGCCCTCGGCATCGACCCGATAGAGAAGGTGTCGCAGGCATGGAACACCAAACGTCCCGTCGTGCACATAGCCTCATGCCGCGACTTCTATGTCGACTCCCTCACCCACTCGCTCCCCTACCTTGTCCCCGAGGCGGCGACGCTGCTCCACGACATAGGCCGCTCGTTCCGTGACACGCTCCGCGCCCGAGGCGGAGGCGACTACCGCGTCAAGGTGACCAGTGTGCTGCGCACACGCGCCGCCGTGGCACGCCTGCGCCGCCGCAACCGCAACGCCGTCGACACGTCGGCCCACCAGTTCGGCACCACATTCGACATCTCCTACTTCAAGTTTATCTGTGACTCGGCCACCACCGTGGCACGCACCCAGGAGGACCTCAAGAACCTGCTCGGCGAAATACTCCTCGCCTACCGCGACTCGGGACGCTGCTACGTCAAGTATGAGCGCCGGCAGTCATGCTTCCACATCACGGCGCGACGCTGACACGATTTCCGGGCCTAATCCGCGATATTATATATTTTTATGTTGCGGATAAGGACAAATGTTGGTTATCTTTGCGATATCTAAACCCTTTATTATCACAACTGCAATGCCCAGAAGAACAACCGCTTTCATAGCCGCCATGGCGGCAACCGCCCTCGCGGCCGACGCGTGCACGAGCCTCCTTGCGGGGCGCGCCGCCACCGCCGACTCGTGTGTCATGATCACATATGCCGCCGACTCCCATAGCCTCTACGGGGAGCTGTACAACCAACCTGCCGCCGACCATCCCCGTGGGACGATGCGCAAGGTCGTGGAGTGGGACACCGGCAAACTCCTCGGCGAGATACCCGAGGCGCCCCACACCTACGCCACCATCGGCAACATGAACGAGCACGGGCTGTCCATATCCGAGAGCACGTGGGGAGGACGCGAGGAGCTGGCCGACTCCACCGGCGTCATCGACTACGGCTCGCTCATCTACATCGCCCTGCAGCGCGCCCGCACAGCCCGCGAGGCCATAAAGGTGATGACCGACCTCGTGCGCGACCACGGCTATTACTCCGAGGGTGAGTCTTTCTCCATCGCCGACGGCAAGGAGGCGTGGATCATGGAGATGATAGGCAAGGGGGGCAAGGAGCGCGGTGCCGTATGGGTGGCACGCCGCGTGCCCGATGACTGCATAGCGGGTCACGCCAACCACTCGCGCATCCACCGGTTCCCGCTCGACGACCCCGAAAACTGCCTCTATTCGCCCGACGTCATCACGTTTGCCCGCAAGATGGGATATTTTGACGGCAAAGACAGCGACTTCTCATTCTCACGTGCCTACGCCGTGACCGACTTCAGTGCCTTGCGCGGCTGCGACGCCCGCGTGTGGTCGTTCTACAACCGCTATCGCTCCGACATGGACCGCTACCTCCCCTGGGTGATGCGCGGCGAGGGAGAGCCACTCCCTCTGTGGGTGAAACCCGACCGCAAATTGTCGGTGCGCGACATGCAGGAGGCGATGCGCGACCACTTTGAGGACACCCCGTTTGACATGACCCGCGACCCCGGCGCCGGACCGTATAAAGTGCCCTACCGCTGGCGCCCGATGACGTTTACCGTAGACTCGGTCGAGTATGTCAACGAGCGTGCCATCGCCACCCAGCAGACAGCGTTCACATTTGTGGCGCAGATGCGCGACCACGTGCCCGCGCCGATGAAGGGCGTGCTGTGGTTTGGCACCGACGACACCAACACCACCCTCTACGTGCCCGTCTACTGCTGCGTCACCACCCCTCCCCGCTCATTCGAGCCGGGCAACGGCGACCTCTACAACATCTCGTGGGACGCCTCGTTCTGGGTCAACAACTTTGTCGCCAACCAGGCCTACAACCGCTATTCGCAGATGATACCCGACATACGCCGCGTGCAGCGCGAGATTGAGGACGGTTTTGCCGCAGGCGTAGCCGAGATTGAGCCGCAGGCGACAGCCCTGTGCGCAGCCGGCGAGCAGGAAAAGGCCGTGGCGATGCTCAACGACTTCTCCCACCGCATGGCCGACAGCTCGACCGCACGCTACAAGCAGCTCGGCGACTACCTGCTTGTGAAATACCTCGACGGCAACGTCAAGCGCGAGAAAGACGGCCAGTTCCAGCGCACTTCCACCGGGCTTCCCGCCTCACCGATGTTCCCCGGCTACAGCGACGACTACTACCGCGCCATCGCCCGCGAGACCGGCGACCGCCTGAAAGTGACCGAGATAGACTGATGCCGCCATCATATTATAAAACTGATAAGAATTTATAATGACTTATAAAGATGCGTGATAAAGACGACCTGCAGGGGGTGACGCTGCTCGGCAACACCGCCACACGCTACCCCGACCGATATGCCCCCGAAGTGCTTGAGACATTCCCCAACAAGCACCCTGAGAACGAATATCTCGTGACATTCAACTGCCCCGAGTTCACCTCACTATGCCCAAAGACAGGACAGCCCGACTTTGCGCGGATAATCATCAACTACATACCCCGCGAGCGTATGGTCGAGAGCAAGAGCCTAAAGCTCTACCTCTTCAGCTTCCGCAACCACGGCGACTTCCACGAGGACTGCGTGAACATCATCATGAAAGACCTCGTGCGCCTCATGGATCCACGCTATATCGAGGTCATCGGGCTGTTTACCCCGCGCGGCGGCATCTCCATCCACCCCTTTGCCAACTACGGCGACGGCAACCACCGGGAGATGGCCCACACACGCCTCCTCCAGCAATGCTCAAAATATCAGGTCCCGTAACCGTGAACTTTGAATTATGGACACTAAACTAAAAAATGCCCTGCTGGTATTGTCGGGCGGAATGGACTCCACCTCGATGCTCTATGAATACCGCGACGAGATAGCCCTTGCCGTCACATTCCAATACGGCTCCAACCACAACCGACGCGAGGCCGAGTGTGCCCGCTACAACTGCGGACGTCTCGGCATCGAGTGGATGGAGATACCCCTCGACTTCATGGGGCAATACTTTGAAAGCTCGTTGCTCAGTGGCGCCGACTCCATCCCCGAGGGCAACTATACCGACCAGTCCATGCGGTCGACAGTCGTGCCGTTCCGCAACGGAATAATGCTCGCCGTGGCAGCCGGACTCGCCGAGAGCCGTGGCCTGCAGCGCGTAATGATTGCCAACCACGCCGGAGACCACGCCATATATCCCGACTGCCGCCCGGCCTTTGTCGAGGCGATGGGCTCGGCCATCTCCGCAGGCACATATGACGGCATACGCCTGCATGCGCCCTATACGGAGCTGACAAAGGCGCAGATAGCCGCCCGTGGCGCAGCCCACGGACTCGACTTCGCCCACACCTACTCCTGCTACAAGGGTGGCGAGCGACACTGCGGCCGATGTGGCACATGCGTCGAGCGACGCGAGGCATTCCTCCTCGCGGGGCTTCCCGACCCTACCCTCTACGAGTGACGGCGACAACAAAAAAAGTGTGCAAATAGTTGATTATGTTGAGGAATATGCCTAACTTTGCGGCGTTTTAACGCAAACAGCTATGGGAAAGTTCTCGGAATTTAAGCTCCCATTGAAGTCTATGCCCATTGGCAGCCAAGAGTTTGACTACCATTTGGACAAGCAGTTTTTCATCAATATGGAAAGCTCGGACGTCCATGGTGCCGACTTGAACGTACGCCTCACGGTGGAAAATCGCGGTGAGATGTACGACTTGACATTTGTAATAACGGGCGAAGTGACGCTCATCTGCGACCGCTGTCTCGACAACATGCAGCATGAAATCGACACTACCTACCATATCACAGTGAAATATGGGGCAGGCTACAACGACGACTCCGACACCCTGCTTGAAATCCCCGAGAGCGACAACTACCTCAACGTGTCCTACATGATATACGACACGGTGGAGCTGGCGATACCGTTGAAACACGTCCATGCCCCCGGCAAATGCAACCGCGCCATGAGCGGAAAACTCAACAAGCACCGCGCACGCATAGCCGACGACGAGGACAGCGAGATGGAGGAGGAGATACTCGACGAAATCGACTCGGTCGAGGAGACCCCGTCCGATCCCAGATGGAGCGCGCTGGAAGGACTCAAGGGCGATGACGGCGACAACAACTGAAAATAAAGTCAGGCCAACTGACAGAACAAGAGATAAAAAATTAAAAACAATAAAGTAAAATGGCACATCCTAAACGCAAACAATCAAAGACAAGAACAGCAAAGCGTAGAACCCACGACAAGGCTGTGGCTCCCACTCTGGCTCTCTGCCCCAACTGTGGCGCATGGCACGTATACCACACCGTATGCGGCGAGTGTGGCTACTACCGTGGCAAGGTCGCTATCGAAAAAGACGCTACCGTATAAGCATTACGCGAGATGCTTAACGCAAGAATATCGGGCATAGCATCCTATGTCCCCGAAGACATCCTCGACAACGACATGCTGTCGAGAATGGTCGATACAAACGACGAGTGGATTACCACCCGCGTTGGCATTAAGCAGCGCCGCATCCTCAAGAAAGACGGCGCGGGCTCATCCTTTCTCGGCATAAAGGCCGTAGAGCGGCTTCTGGAGTCGACTGGCACAAAAGCCGAGGATGTCGACCTGCTGATATGCGCCACCTCCAATCCTGACTACCGCTTCCCCTCGACAGGCTCCATCATAGCCTATCACACCGGGCTGAAAAACGCCTACGCCTACGACCTGCAGGCCGCTTGCGCAGGATTTCTCGTAGCGTTGCAGGACGGTGCGGCCTATGTCCGCTCGGGAATGTACCGCAAAGTCGTGGTAGTGGCAGCCGAAAAGATGTCTTCGATGGTCAACTATGCCGACCGCTCGACATGCCCCCTCTTCGGCGATGCCGCAGCCGCTATGCTGCTTGAGCCGACAGAGAAGGAAGTGGGCATCATGGACGGTGTGTTCCACATCGACGGCGAAGGTTGCGAGCACCTGCTGATGAAAGCCGGAGGCTCGGTTCATCCCGCCACACACGAGACAGTGGAAGCCGGCGAGCACTTCATCTATCAGGACGGACGCGCAGTCTACAAGCACGCTGTCACCAACATGCTCACATCGAGCCTTGACGTGGCACGACGCAACAACCTGACGATGGACGACGTGAACTGGCTCGTGCCCCATCAGGCCAACCTGCGCATCATCGAGGCTGTGGCCGACCGCGCACATATCGACCCCGCCAAGGTGCTCGTAAACATCGAGCACTATGGCAACACGAGCGCGGCATCAATCCCCCTGTGCATCAACGAGTACAAGGACCGCCTGCACAAGGGTGACAAGATGATACTCACCGCCTTTGGCGCAGGATACACGTGGGGTGCCCTCTACGTCATATGGGACCTGTAGCATCAGCTGCGACATGATGTTAAGAATATCAAAAATAGCATCTTTACGGATGCTATTTTTGTTTTATACTATAGCAACAAATATCTACCTCTTATGAGCGAACAACAGCACAAAGCGGGATTTGTCAACATCGTAGGCAACCCGAATGTAGGGAAATCAACCCTCATGAACGACCTCGTGGGTGAACGCGTGAGCATCATCACCTCAAAGGCCCAGACCACACGCCACCGCATAATGGGCATTGTCAACACCGACGAGTACCAGATTGTCTTCTCCGACACCCCCGGTGTGCTGAAGCCCAAATACAAGCTCCAGGAGAGCATGCTCGAATTTTCAAAAAGCGCGCTCACCGACGCCGACATCCTCCTTTACGTGACCGATGTCGTCGAGGACCCCACCAAAAACGCCGACTTCCTCGCCAAGGTGGCACAGGAGACCATACCTGTGCTCCTGGTCATAAACAAGGTCGACCTGCTCAAGGGACAGGGGGAGCTGGAGGCCATAATAGCCCGCTGGAAAGAGCTGCTGCCCAAGGCCGAGATGTTCCCGGTCAGCGCGATGCTGCATTTCAACGTGGATAACCTCATGAATCGCATCGTCGAGCTGTTGCCGCCGTCGCCGCCATTCTTCGGCAAGGATGCCCTGACCGACAAACCTGCACGCTTCTTTGTCACCGAGATAATCCGCGAGAAAATACTGCTGAATTACGAGAAGGAGGTGCCCTACTCGACCGAAGTCATAGTCGAGAAATTTGACGAGAAGGAAAACGCCATACACATCATGGCCGTGATATACGTCGAGCGTGACACTCAGAAGGGCATCCTTATCGGCAAGGGGGGCGCCAAGCTGAAAAAGACCGGCACAGAGGCCCGCAAGGATATCGAGACATTCTTCGGCAAGAAAGTCTACCTCGAGCTCTTTGTCAAAGTGGAGAAAGACTGGCGCAACCGCGAGAACAAACTACGCAGCTTCGGCTACATCGAATAAGCAGCCGAAGCCTCGGCACGAAGTCCAATGGGTAATGTACAGCATCGGGCTGTTGGCAGTTACAATGATTTGTGTTAAATTTGCAGATAATTAATATTCAGCCGACAGCACACCGAACAGTAATCCCAGAGCTGTAGGCGGCACAGTATTGCGCACTCCAAGACCTTGGACCGTGCACTATGAATTTTGAACTTAAATAAGGATGGGTAGACTTGTAGCAATAGTAGGACGCCCCAATGTGGGCAAGTCGACGCTTTTCAACCGCCTGACGCAGACGCGCACGGCAATTGTCGACGAGACGGCCGGCACGACACGCGACCGCCAGTACGGCATGGTCGACTGGGCCGGCAAGGAGTTTTCAATCGTCGACACCGGCGGTTGGGTGGTCAACTCGGAGGATATCTTTGAGGGCGAGATCAACAAGCAGGTGCATCTCGCCATCGAGCAGGCCGACGTGATACTATTTGTGGTCGACGCAATGAACGGCGTCACCGACCTCGACGACCACGTGGCCGAGATACTCCGCCGCTCCAAGAAGCCCGTCATCCTCGTGGCCAACAAGGTCGACTCCAACGACTGGCTCTATAACATCGCCGAGTTCTACTCCCTCGGACTGGGCGAACCCTACCCCGTGTCGGCCGTCAGCGGCTACGGCACGGGCGACCTGCTCGACGAGGTGGTCAAGGATCTTCCCGAGGTTGACGACGAGGAGGAAAAGCTCGACGACATCCCCAAGTTTGCCATCGTCGGGCGCCCCAACGCCGGCAAGTCCTCCATCATAAACTCATTCATAGGCGAGGAACGTAATATCGTGACCGACATCGCTGGCACGACACGCGACTCCATCTACACGCGCTACAACAAGTTTGGCTTTGACTTCTACCTTGTCGACACCGCAGGCATACGCAAGAAGACCAAGGTCAACGAGGATATCGAGTACTACTCGGTGATACGCTCCATCCGCGCCATCGAGGCGTCGGACGTGTGCATACTGATGATTGACGCCACACGTGGCATCGAGAGCCAGGACGTGAGCATATTCTCGCTGATACAACGCAACAAGAAAGGGCTTGTCGTGTGTGTCAACAAATGGGACCTCGTGGAAGACAAGTCGCAGGCCGCAATCAAACACTTCGAGGCCGCCATACGCGAGCGTTTCGCCCCCTTTACCGACTTCCCCGTCATCTTCGGCTCGGCCCTCACCAAGCAGCGCATCTACAAGGTGCTTGAGACTGCCGTCGAGGTCTACCATAACCGCAAGCGCATAGTCCCCACATCTCAGCTCAACACCGTGATGCACGAGGCGATAGAGGCATATCCCCCACCCGCCAACAAGGGAAAATATGTCAAGATAAAGTATGTGACGATGCTTAAAGGCTCGCCTATACCGACATTCATATTCTTCTGTAATCTCCCCCAGTGGGTCAAGGAACCATACCGCCGCTATCTTGAAAACAAGATACGCGACAACTGGGACTTCCACGGCACCCCTATCAACGTCTTCATGCGCGAGAAATAGGCCGACGGCTACGCGTCGTTGTCGGCGTCGCGCAGGTACTCCTTGAGCCACTTCAGGTAGCTTGTGCGCGTGTTGAATCCCGAGCTTGAAAACAGCTCCTGCACCGTCATAGCCGGATTACCTTGTCTCAGTTTCAAGGCATGCTTTATGCGCAGGCGGTTGACGTAAGTGATAAACGACCCGTGGTGTCTGACGATGAGCGCTGAAGCATAGGTGCGGTTTGTGCCTATATGGTCGGCCACGTCCTGTAGTGTCAGGTTGGGGTTGAGGTATATCCTGTCGGCCACAAACGCCTCCTCAAGCCTGTCGAGCAGGTGATCCGACAGTTCGGGCGACATCTCCGCCCCCTCGGGCTGTGGCTCTACGGCCAATCCTATCACGCGCCCCCTGTCAGCAGTCACACCCGACAATGAGGCCTCCATCGCCTCCCGGGCCGCACGGTTTATCTCGTCGACCATGTCCGACCGCTGTGGATGCAGTATCACAATCAGGTATATCCAGAGCATGAGCATGTATGTCAATTTGAGACATGCCGTCATGGTCGGGCTGTCGAGCAGGTACACGCCCCATAGCAGCAACATCCATGCCGCCACGGGGTAGAGTATCACGCGGGCAAACCAACGGGGAAAATCATCGGTATTTGAGTAGTTCTCGTTACAGTAACGGTCAATCAGCCTCTTGAGCCACCATGACATCCACGCCAATGAGCCTAAGGAGAGGACACCAAAAGCCGCAGCAAACCGTCCAAGCATCCTGACGGCCTCCTCCGGGACAGCGAATCCCGCGACCGCCAGCAGCGCGACAAGCGACAGGAGAGCCACAAACCCCACTGACAGCCACGCCGACACATTAATCCATCGGCCACTACCGCCGCCATAGGGGGCAAAATACTTGAACCCTACAGCCGCGTACATCGCCGGGCAATAGATAATGCCGAATGAGCGCGCCAGCATCCACCCCGATTCCGAGCCGATATCAAACAGGTAGGGCAACAGCAACAGGTTTCCGGCATAAAATGCGCTCACCAACCGACGGGCGGGATAGAAACGGGCACCACACTCGCCATAGGGACGGCACATATGAAACCACCTGACTGCCGCCCCCGTGATGCCCGAGAACACGAGCAACAGCGCGGCCGTATAGCAGAAATTGTCGACAGAGAAAAAAGACATGATACAATCGATTGCAATATCCCCGCAAAGATAACATTCAGGCAACGAATCAGCATCCAAAATCGTAAAAAGGCATCATCCGAGGTCATTTTTACGATGTTGGACGCCGATTATCCACATTTGTCACTATTTTTGCCATATAAATACACCAACTGATATGAGATTCATCATGATGGCAACCATGGCTGCATCGGCATCCATGGCAAGTGCCCAATGGGGCACCAATCCCCTTGACATTGTACCGCAAGGCACAAACGTATACGAAATCAAGACAGCGACCTCCCCTAAAGGGCTGACGTGGAGCGTGCTGTCGTCACCGACAACCGACCCCGAAGCCCAGGTCGTCACCTACCGCCATGCCGTGCAGGCATTCGATGCCACGGGCAACCGGCTTTTCTCGCCCGAAGGGCTGACATTCGCCTCCGAACCGGGACTCTCTTACACTCTCGAAAACCAGCTGCTGTTGGTCGACCGCGACAACAACGCTATCGCCGTATCCCCGGATTGCCGCCACTTCAATCCCTCATTGGGGCTGCTCACCTACAATATCTACAAGATATCCCCACGCGGGGAGATGCTGTGGGGCGACGACGGGGTATCAATCGACCGTGGCATAGGGCACACTCTCGACGCGTCCATGAGGATTGTGCAGTCGCCCGCTACCGGCAATTACTTCTTTGCCTGGACCCACATCATCCCCACGGGCCATACCGTCATCGAGATGCAACAGCTCGACGCTGACGGCACGCCGCTGTGGGACAGCGCGTCGACGAGGATTGACGACCCTGACGGGGTGCAATACCCCTACCTTGTCAATTCCGTTGACGGAGACATAATCCTGGTCTACGCACGCGGCAAAAACCTCGACCTGTATGCACGCAGGATTGACAGCGACGGCAACGACGTGTGGAAGGACGACGTGTGCATCTACAACGGCGGCTGGAACCGCACACCCCTGTGGACCAAACTTGACATACGCGCCTCGGGCGACGGAGGCGTGATTGCATCATGGGACGACGACCGCGACAAGGATATGCGCGAAAGTGTCTACGTCACCTACCTTACGTCCGACGGGACACTCGGATTCACCGCCACCTCTGCTGATGGCGGCGTCAGGGTCAGCAGCGCCGACTATGACGCGTTCCACAGTCACGTGCTCCCCGCTTCGGACGGCAACGGTTTTATAGCCTTGTGGAACGAGACCGACGCCTCACAAAATTACCACAGCCTGCGGGCACAACGCCTCGACAAGACCGGACGCGCCGTATGGGACGGAAATCCCGTCGAACTCACACCGATGGTGCGTATGGATATCTCCGAGGCTGTTGTCGCCTACGCTACCGGCGACGACATGGCGTTGTTCTATACCGAGGAGGAGCTGTGGGGAACAGGCGAAAAGCATATATACGTGCAGCTGTTTGACCAGTCGACGGGTGCAGACAAGACGCCCGGCGGACGATTTGACTTGCGCGTGAGCGACGCGTCAATCAACGGTATGTCGGTCGATAACGTGGATGAGGCCGGATGTTGGATCGCATCGTGGCAGGAGGATTCCAACTCGGATGCCGCCAAATACCTCGCACAGAGGCTCAACCACGACCTGACATTCCAACGCCCCACTGAAACAGCCCTGATACCCGGCACATATGACATGCCGATGAAATATGAAAATGGCAACCTCGTCATCGACGGCCTGTCAGGCACACGCGCCACTGTCACGCTACGCGACATGCAGGGCCGCATGGTCTCCACCCTGCTTGACGGAGTAGTGCCACAGGACGCCGTGACCCTCTCCCTTGACGGTATCATGCCGGGCATATACACCGCAACGCTCACCACATACGCCGCACAAAAAACGCTCAAGCTCGCAATACGATAATTTTATGCCACAAGCGGGGTCGCGACATGTCGCGACCCCGCTTGTGGCATATTACGTGTGGACTACTCCACCTTCAGCGGCAACTCGATGCGGAATGTGGTCCCGACACCCGGCTCTGATGACTTGACGCAGATGCGGCCGTGGTGGTACTGTTCGATTATGCGCTTGGCAAGGGTAAGTCCAAGTCCCCAACCGCGCTTCTTGGTGGTGAATCCGGGGTTGAAGACGGTCTTGAAATGCTTGCGCGAGATACCCTTGCCGGTGTCGGCCACCTCGACCCATGCCCGGCTGCGGTCGCTTCCTGTGGTGATTGTGATTGAACCGTCCCCCTCCATCGCGTCCACGGCGTTCTTGATAAGGTTTTCCATCACCCATTCACACAGCGGGGCCGACAGCTCGACGGGGAGCGGCGAGGGGGAAAGGTCGATGGAGAGACGGATACGCGAGGATATGCGCGAGGACATATAGGAGGCCGAGCGTTGCACGACGCGGTTGAGGTCGTCGCTCTCCATGCCCGGCTGCGAGCCTATCTTGGAAAAGCGGGCGGCAATGGTGCCAAGGCGTTGCACATCCTTGTTCATCTCCGAGACTGTCGCCGGGTCTACCCCCTCGGCCTCAAGAAGCTCCATCCATGCCATGAGCGACGAGATGGGGGTGCCGAGCTGGTGGGCGGTCTCCTTGGAAAGCCCAACCCATACCTTGTTTTGCTCGGCTTTCTTGGTGGAGATGACGGCATAATACACCACGAGCACAAAGACAAGCATCACGGCTATCTGTATGTAAGGATAATAGCTCAGGCTGCGCAACAGGCGCGAATCCTCATAGTAGAGATGCTGGGCCATGCCGGGGGTGATGATGATGTGTATCACGTTGGGGGTCTCGCGCAATCGGGAGAGCTTGCGTTGCAGGAACGCGGCATTGGCGTCGGAGATGTAGTAGGGACGCAGGCTGTCGACAGGCTCGGGAAGGTCAAAGTTGCGATGGAGCAGGATGTTTCCGTAGTCGTCGGTGAGCAGCACGGGTATATTGCGGTTTTCCTCGATTATGCCGAGCAGGAAATCGACATTGGCACCCGAGGCGGTGGCTGTCGTGTCATCGGCGGCACGTATTATCTCGCGGGTGGCATCGGCCCATATCTGCATACGGGCACGCTCCTGCTCCGAGAGGTCGCGCACAAGGTTGCTCGACACATACAGGAATGTCAGCACAAGCGCCACCGACACGACAAGGAAGCCTATCGTGCCCCAGCGTCGTGCGTCATAGATATTGGTCATGCTCGGGTGGGAAATGGTGTTACATACTCTTAAACGGCATGTGGCAGCCGTTTATTGCGCGTGAAGCCCGTTGTAGTCCGAGTAGATGAACCGTGCCACCGACGGGCGCGTATTTGGCCCGATTATCACGTCTGCGGCCTCCTTCACCTGCGGCACGGCGTTTTCCACAGCCACGGCCACGTCGGCCATCGCCATCATAGGCAGGTCATTGAGGTTGTCGCCGAAAACCACCAGACGGCCGGCACCGGTACGGTGACGCAGACGCCCTATGGCCGCCGCCTTCGATACTCCGGGGGCAAAGACCTCGAGGATGCCGGTGTCATTGCCGAATATGTCGACATAACACGAGACGGCGCAGCATCCTGTCGCCTCAAGGTCGGCGGCAAGACGGTTGATGCGGTCGAGGGGGCCCATGGCAAAATAAAGTATCGTGCATGGCATCACGCAGCCCGAGGCGCGTATATCGTCAAAGCAAAATCTTTTAAGCCCCAGACGCGCACGCTCGTCGACAAACCGTCTGTCCTTGGACGATAGCGCTCCGTTGCGGAACACCTCAAGGACGCCGTCATCGCCCACAGTATAGATAAACGGCTCGACATCGTGGGAACGGAACAATCCACCGACGGTATCACAGGCTTCGGGCGCGAGGTAGCACACGTCGTCATACCGCCGCAAGTCGCGCAGCCACACGGCAGCCCCCGTCATCACTATGGCCGGCAGGGCTGTCGCGGTGTCGGCCAGCAACGGCTCCACTGTAGCGGGAGTGCGGGCTGTCGCCACCGTCACCAATGCCCCCTGCCGCGTCAGGTCGCTGATTATCGTCGCCGACTCCTTGTCGACACGTGAGTCAGGTCCCAGCAACGTCCCGTCCATGTCGGTGACGTATAGTGTCTTATCGTTATCAGATTGCATATTGGTCAATTAATCTGCTACAACACAGTGTATCCCGCCTGGGCAAGCCCTTGCTTTATATGCTCGATGTGCTCCTCGTTGCGTGTCTCCATTACGATGCGCAGGGTGCAGCCGTTGATTTGCTTGCTGCCGGCTGTGCGCTCGTGGGTGACCGAGATGATGTTTGCGCCAAGCGAACCGATGACACCGCATACTGCCGCCAATTGGCCGGGACGGTCGGAAAGGTCGACGGTGACGATGCAGTTGCGCCCGCTCTTGGTGAGACCGCGCGTGATGACACGGCTCAGTATCGTCACGTCAATATTGCCGCCGCTGACGAGGGCGACCACCTTCTTGCCGTCGACAGGTACCTTGCCAAACATCGCCGCAGCCACGGCAACGGCTCCCGCGCCCTCGGCCACGAGCTTCTGCTGCTCGATGAGGGCAAGTATCGCGGCGGCTATCTCGTCGTCGGTCACAGTGACAATATCGTCGACCCAGCGGCTGCACATCTCAAACGTGTTGACCCCCGGCTCTTTCACGGCAATGCCGTCGGCTATCGTCTGCACGCTGTCGAGACGCTCTATCTTGCCGTCGGCCACCGACTGTGCCATGCTCGGAGCGCCCTCGGCCTGCACGCCGTAGACCTTGACCCCGGGACTTAGCGACTTTATGGCAAACGCCACGCCCGAGGCGAGACCGCCGCCACCGACAGGCACAATGACGGCGTCGACATCGGGCATCTCCTCCAGTATCTCAAGTCCGATAGTGCCCTGCCCCGCGATGACAAGCGGGTCGTCAAAGGGGTGCACAAACGTGTATCCATGCTCCTTCTGCAACTCGACGGCACGGCGGTAGGCGTCGTCATAGACCCCAGGTACGAGGCACACCTCGGCACCGTAGCCCTTTGTGGCCTCGACCTTGGAGAGCGGCGCCCCCTCGGGGAGGCATATGAGCGAGCGGATGCCGTTGTGTGTGGCGCCAAACGCCACTCCCTGGGCATGATTGCCGGCCGAACAGGCTATCACGCCGCGAGCCTTCTCCTCGTCGGAAAGCTGTGAAATCTTGTAATAGGCCCCTCGCAGCTTGAATGAGCCTGTGTACTGCAGATTCTCGGGTTTAAGATACAATTGACAGCGGTCGGTGATACGCGGCGCCGCTATCAGGTGGGGATGGCGCACGACATCCTTCAGCACGCGCGCCGCGCGATATACCTCGCTTATCTCAATCTTATCCATGACAGTAAGCTATCTAAAATGGCATCTACAAAGATAATAAGCCTCCACCACATGTGCAAACAAATCTCCCTCGCCGCTTTCAGTCCCCGCCACGCAAAAAAGCGAGGCAAACCTGACGATTTGCCTCGCTTTTGCATCTTGTCCAGACTCGGACTCTGAAATCAATATGCCTTGCGACATATCCGGTGGACGGCTACTTAATCCTCCTCCTTCATGTTGTGGAAGACATTCTGGACATCCTCGTCCTCCTCAAACTTGTCGAGGAGTTTCTCTATCTGGGCACGCTGCTCCTCGGTGACCTCCTTGAGGTCGTTGGGGATACGCTCAAACTCCGAGCTTACAATCTCGAAGCCGTTGTCCTCAAGATATTTCTGGATATGGGCGTACTCCTCAAACGCACCGTAGAGCACGATTTCCTCCTCGTCGTTCTCCAACTCGTCGACGCCATAGTCGATAAGCTCCAGTTCGAGGTCCTCAAGCGACACGCCATCCTTGGGTTTGATCTTGAACACGCTCTTGTGGTCGAAAAGGAATGTCAGCGAGCCTGCCGTGCCGAGCGAGCCGCCGTGCTTGTTGAAGTAGGAGCGCACGTTGGCCACGGTGCGGGTATTGTTGTCGGTAGCGGCCTCGACGACGATGGCGATGCCGTGAGGGCCATATCCCTCATATACGATTTCCTTGTAGTCTCCGGCGTCCTTCTCGGTGGCCTTCTTGATGGCGCGCTCCACGGTGTCCTTGGGCATGTTGGCGGCCTTGGCGTTCTGCATCAGCGCACGCAGACGCGGGTTGGTGGCGGGATCGGGACCGCCTGCCTTGGCGGCGATGGTGATTTCCTTGCCTATGCGGGTAAATGTGCGCGACATGTTACCCCAGCGTTTAAGTTTTCTCGCTTTGCGGTATTCAAAAGCTCTTCCCATTGTATATCTCTATATTAATCGTTTATTCCATGAATATGAACTCTGCACTCTGAACTGCACGCCGCATCAGCGCAATGTAGCTCCGAGCCGCTTGTTGAGGTTGGCGACAATCTTTGCCATGACGGCCTCTATCTGCTTGTCCTGTAGAGTCTTCTCATCATCCTGCAAGGTGATGGAGATTGCATATGACTTCTTGCCCGGCTCAAGGTTCTTGCCCTCGTAGACATCAAACAGCTCGACACCGCGCAGCAGACGCTTCTCGCTCTCGCGCACCGCCTGCTCCACCTGCTCCATCGTCACCGACTTGTCGATGAGCAACGCCAGGTCGCGCTCGACGGGCTGGGTCTTGGGGAGCGCGGTGTACTGCACCTTCTTCTTGAGCGCGAGTCGCGACAGGGTTTTCCAGTCAAGCTCGGCGTACATCACATCCTGCTTGATGTCAAACTTCTTGAGCAACGCCTTTGCTACAATGCCCATTGAGCCGAGAGCCTTGCCCGAGCGGGTGCCGATATTGACCGACGAGCTGTATATCTCGCCGTCGCCCTGTGTCAGCTTCAGCTCCGACGCGCTTATGCCGAGGCGGCTGAACAGGTTGGCGACAACTGCCTTGAGGTCAAAGAACGTGACATTCTCCGACTGCCGCACCCAGTTGCCGGCACGCGAGCGGCCGGTCATCCACACACCAAGGCGCGCGCTCTCGCTGTAGGGCGCGAGGGGTGTCTCGGCGGTCGACTCGGCCGAGGGGTTAAAGAAGTAGACATTGCCCCACTCATACATCATCAGGTCGCCGTTGCGGCGGTTGGCGTTATGCTCGATTGACTCAAGACCGCCGAAAAGCAGCGTCTGACGCATCACGTTGAGATCGTTGCTCAGCGGGTTGAGCAACTTCACGCAACGCTCTGCGGGGTATTGCACGAGTCCCGTGTAATATGCCCCGGCGGTCAGGGAGTTGTTCATTATCTCGTTAAACCCTGTGGCGGTCAGCTGCTCCGACAGGAGCGTCTGCAGCGAGTTGGCGGCATCGGTGGCGCTCTTCACCTGCAGGCTCGACTTCAGTGTCGTGCCTATCTCCACGTTGTTGTAGCCATATATGCGGAGCACGTCCTCTATAACGTCACACGGACGCGTCACGTCCACGCGGTAAGTGGGAATGCGCAGGTCCACCTCGCCGTCGCGACGGGCGGTTATCTCCATCTCCAGCGAGCCGAGGATGGCGTCCACCTCGTCGGCGGGGATATGTTTGCCTATGAGGCTGTCGAGCTTGCTGTAGGGGAGCGTCACCTCGCAGGGCTGTATCTTCTCGGGGTAGATGTCCACGATGTCGCCGCATATCTCGCCCCCGGCAAGCTCCTTGACCATCAGGGCGGCGAGCTTGAGCACGTAGAGGCAGTTGTTGGGGTCGACGCCGCGCTCGAAGCGGAACGACGAGTCGGTATTCAACCCGTGGCGGCGTGCGGTCTTGCGCACGGAGGTAGGGTTGAAGTATGCGCTTTCGAGGAATATCGAGGTCGCGCTCTCGGTGACGCCCGAATCAAGGCCTCCGAACACGCCGGCGATACACATCGGCGCCTCGGCGTTGCATATCATCAGGTCGCGGCTGTCGAGCTTGCGCTCCACGCCGTCGAGCGTGGTGAAGGGAGTGCCCTCCCCGCAGTGGCGCACGACAATCTCGCCGCCTGTCACCTTGTCAAGGTCAAAGCAATGGAGCGGCTGCCCCATGGCATGAAGCAGGTAGTTGGTGATGTCGACCACATTGTTGATGGGACGCTGCCCTATCGCCACAAGGCGGTCGCGCAGCCATTGCGGGCTCTCGGCCACCCTGACGCCACGGATGGTGACGCCGGCATAGCGCGGGCAAGCCTCGTGGTCATCGACCCTGACAGTTATCGCGCCGTCGGGGCGGTCGCTGCGGAACGCCGACACGTCGGGACGGTGCAGCTGCGCCGGGGTGGCATGACATGCCATCCATGCCGACAAATCGCGCGCCACGCCATAGTGCGATGCCGCGTCGATGCGGTTGGGGGTGAGGTCGACCTCAAGCACATAGTCGCTCGTGAGGTTGTAATATTCGGCGGCAGGCGTTCCGGGCTTCACCTCGGCGTCGATGACTATGATGCCGTCGTGGGATGTGCCTATGCCTATCTCATCCTCGGCGCAAATCATGCCGTTGGACTCGACGCCGCGTATCTTGGACTTCTTTATCTTAAACTCCTTGTCCCCGTCATAGAGCGTGGTGCCCACAGTGGCCACCACGACCGTCTGCCCGGCGGCAACATTGGGCGCGCCACACACTATCTGGGTCGGCTGCCCGTCGCCGAGGTCAACGGTGGTTATATGTAAGTGGTCGCTGTCGGGGTGGTCGACACAGGTGAGCACCTTGCCGATGACAATGCCGCGCAAACCGCCGCGCACCGACTCCACCTCCTCCACGCCGCCGGTCTCGAGGCCGGTCGAGGTGAGCGCCGCAGCAAGCTCATCGGGCGTCAGGCTGAAGTCTACATACTGTTTAAGCCAGTTATATGATATGTTCATCTTATTGAGTATTTCGTAGTCCCGGGAATGGATAAGACCCACTACCCCACAATATTCGCGCAAATTTACACATTTTTTTCCACACCCCGCCTACACGCCACTCCAAAAATTATGTTGGCAGCCACCAATAGGGCCGATAGGCCAAATAAGCCTTATAAGCCCCCTCCCCTATCTGACCTATTGGCCCTATTTGACCTATTCATTCTATCCAAAAGCGCCCTCCCCCGCGCAATAAAACTGTTAAAAAGTTTTATTATCCCGACATTATATGCTACTTTTGTCAAGGGTTGTGGCCCTTGCCGCAGCCCCGACCAACCGATATCACTTTTTATATTAATCATTTATTACCATTTATCATGGCTCAGACATCTTCACCCGAAGTGGCCGGCATCGTGGCCGCTGTCAAGAAATGCCTCACCAACTATGCCAACTTCAACGGACGCGCAAGCCTCCCCGAGTTCTGGTGGTTTTTTCTCCTCACCTTTGTGGTAGGCGTCATCCCCTTCATCAACTTCCTCTCCATCCTCCTGGTGGTGCCCTACCTCGCCGTATCGTGGCGCCGTATGCACGATATAGGCAAGGCCGGCGGCTGGTGGTTTATCAACCTCATTCCCCTGGTAGGCTTCATCATCTTCGTGGTGTGGGCGGCACGCCCCAGCGAGCCGGTAGCCAACCGTTTCGGCGACGTCCCCGGCCCCATCGAGGCATAATCGACTTAGTCATCAAAACGACAAATGTGGCGGCATGGATAAAAAAAGTGCTGCCACATTTTATTTTCCGCCGACACGGACTCAACGCAACGCCAGCCATATGGACCATGCGCCCAAAGCCAGACGAGAACGTGCCACGTCGGAGACGTGCCGTAGGCGAAACCCCGGGGTAAGCGCGACAGCGCGTGCCTGGGGACAAGGCCACAGATGGATAATGCACATCGGAGATGTGCCGTAAAGACAGTAGCATAATCCACAGTCATACAAACCCTTACCTCACAGTATCCTATGGCACGTCTCCGACGTGCATTTTATGTTTGTGTTTTTACCCCGGGCACGCGCTGTCGCGCTTACCCCGGGGTTTCACTTACACCACGTCTACGACGTGGCTCTTTTGCAACATCCCAGTCTCATAGGGTTGCAAGCATTTCTCCGATGGGGCACTGAGGGTGTTGCAAAACATCCACGTCGGAGACGTGCCGTAGGCGAGGCTCGTCAAGGTGCGGTGACACGCAGACACGAAAAAAGGGCAGCCCTTGCGGGTTGCCCTTATATTGTGAACGGTTGTTCCTTTGATTACTTCACGAGAATCTTGGAAACCTTGTCGCCCTGCTTTGCGATGTAGATGCCGGCGTTAAGCTCGCCTGCAACCTTCACACCCTGGATAGTGTAGTACTCAACAGGAGCGTTAGCGTCAATCTCTACAGACTCGATAGCAGACTGGTGCTCAACGATAGTCTCATAGAACGTAACGAGAGCGGGATCAGTGGTGAGGTCAGGATTAACGACAACCTTGATTGTAGCATTGGTATAGGTGTCACCCATCGAGGTGTTAGCCATATTGTTGTAAGTAAATACCATGTCAGCATCACCGGGGAAGAGTTCCTCTCCTGCGCTATAGTTGTACTTATCCCAGTTCTTGTCAGCGAGCTTGAAAGAATCACCGGCATTGATAACCATGTCGCCGGTCAAATCCAACCAGTAAGTGATGCCATCGGAAGTCTCAAACTCCCACTTGAAGAGGCTCTCATCGTCATTGCCCCAATTGTTCATATCACCACGAGCGAACAGCTTAATATATCCGGTAGGCTTGGGAGTATCGGTAGTCATTGTGATGGTAGAGAGGTCTCCGGCCACTGTAACAACATACTTGCCTTCCCAGGGGGTACCGATATTGCCATCGCTGGCAGCGAGAGCCACGGGCTTGCCGAGGTCAGCCTCAGTATAGGCAGCGCAGAGGCAAGCTGCATTGAATGATGCCCAATTTTCAGTTGCATCAGCATCCTTAGCGGTAGAAATCTTGAACTGGGTAAGGCCATCGAGTTCAAGAGTGTAGTTTGTGCCATCCCAAACAAATTCGGCGGGTTCAGAAGGTGCCCATTGGGGATCAAAAGCAGGAGCGGCACCAGTAGCATAAAGAGGAGCGCCGTTCTGAGCGTTCATCGACAGAGCTGCAACAGCGGCAGCAGCAAAAGCGTAAAATTTCTTCATAATAGTTATAGAAAAATTAGTTAATATGGTTAAGTGTCTCTTGTAAGCAGGAATCAAAACATCCGAATGTAACGAAAACACTCTGCGATGGGTTCAAATAAGCTAATGTTGACACTGCAAATATAATGCTTTTTTTTTATTCCACCATTTTTCGGCAAAAAAATATCATAAACTTTTATAGGGCATCAAATGCGCTGTCAAATAACATGTTATACAGCATATTTTAACAGCATATTGCAGTAGCATCAGAGCATCCTCGAGCATATTCCGAGAAGACAGATAGCTACGGACGGGATATAAAAAAGTCAGCCCGGCGTCCTGGCGACGTCGGGCTGACATATTATAGCGGGTCGTGTCGACCGGTTATCACTTCTTGACGAGAGTCAGGACATAGGGATAAACGCCGAAGTCCACAGTCACATCGTAGGTAGCCGTCTCGTCAACATTGAGGTTGCCACCCTTGAATGTGAGGTTGTACTGGTGCTGGCCGGCCATCACGTCGGGGATAGAAGTGCCGCCGAAGTCAAGATCCCATGCGTGGTTACAGTTGATCTTGAACGCGCCGCCGAGCTGCATGGTGCCGGTCCACTTCTTAAGGTCGGCCGACGGAGTGAGCGCTGGAGCCTCTTTCTCGTTCCAGCCGTTGTGCTCGCCGACAACGCTCATCGAGGTGATGGGGCTGATGGTGTACTTGGACTGCACGAAGTTGATGTCGGCCCAGTAGAGTGTGAGACCACTTATCGGGGCACGGAGGGTCTTGCCTCCATCGACTGTAATCTTGCCTGAACGGCTGGTGATAGTGCCATCCTCGGCCTTGGTATCGACAGGATCGCCGTCACCCTTGTAAAGGATTGCGCCGGGGCCGCTGATAGCGGGCTGGCCTGCGATGTACCATACGCCTTTGAGGGCGGCCACACCGGTATAGTTGATGTAGTTGTCGGTGTAGAGCAGCATAGCCGATGCGGGATTCTGTACAGTAGAGCCTGACAACGGATAGAGGGCGTCAAACGCCATGCCGATGCGATAGGTGTCGGCCTCGATATTGATGGATATCAGGATCGGGCCTGCGGTCTTGATGACGCCGGCATCGGTGCGAGGCTCGGCCGATACAAAGAGTGTACCGTTGTTGGGGTCTTCCTCCTGGCCCAGCACGTTACCCTCCTTGTCGGTGATGTCGCGCATGGCTGGCTTGGAACCGAGAGCGCCTACCCATGAATTGGCGGCCTTTGACGAGGCGGGAACCACCTTCCAGGTATAGCCGTTGGCAGCCTCGGCAGCCGAGATGTCCACCTTGACGGCAAACTCGGGATTGTCATAGGGGCTTGCACCGGCAACAGTGTTGGTGAAGGGGATGGCCCTGCTGAGGTCCCAGCCGCAGAAGTCTCCTACGAGATAGTAGCTGTCCTCGATAATCTTACCGGGTTCAAACGGAGTCACAGTGGCCTTGTAAGGGCTATAGAACTTGTCGGGACCGCCAATGCGAATCTTGGTTGCACCCTCCTCGGCAAACGCGGCAAAGCGCACATATGCATCCACCGTAGCGGGATCCTTGGTGATAGCCTGTGCTATACCCGCGTTATAGAGGTCGGGGCGCACTGTCACATCACTGCCATCGATTGTGGTCGCAACAGTGGCATAGTTGGCAAAGCTCTCATCCTTGGCCACCTGCATCTCAAACACGAGGTTATAGGTCTCTGGAAAGTCCTTCATCTCGGTGATGGTAGCGACCTTGACATTCTTGTTCTCATTGTTGGCCTTGACGAGATTTACTGTAGTCTCGCCATCGGCGAGCGATAGACCGTCGGCATTGAACTCGGGAACCTGGGGGTAGCCCTCGCCCTTGGGATCGGGGAGGTCATAGCCGTCGCAGGATACCATAGCCATGCTGAGCAATGCAATCGCTGATATGAATTTGAATTTTTTCATGATTCTTTTCTTATACTCTTTTTATTGTTGTTTCAAGATACCGGGGAGACGGGGTGTCCCCCCGGTAATGATGATTGAGAGTCGCTTAGTTGGCGGGTGCGAGGAATGTAGGTTCACCACCTGTCATCTGCACATCCCATATGCCTTCCTTATACCATACCTTGATCTTGCTGGTATCGGCAGCGTTGACAACTACGGTGATCGGAGTGAGCACGCCTACATGGAGGCCCCAGTTTCCGAGGCCCTGCCATACACCGTCGCCCTTGAATATGCCGCCGTTGGCAAGCTGGTCGTTGATAGGCATACAGTAGAAGTCACTTTCATTTGAACCGATAGAGGCATCCGTGGACCAGCCCAGAAGCTGGGTGAAGAAACGGAACTGCGAAGCCTCGTCAACAACACCGACATTGGGATTGGCCGGATCAGGATTTTTCTTCTTGGGCATGAGCTGGAATGAGCCGATGTAGACCTTGGAGCCGATCTCCTGCTCATAGATGGCAAACTTCATGTACTCCTCGAGGTTGGCTGCCGAGGGAGTCTGGAAGCCTTCGCCGCCCTTCATCTCAAAGCCGTCGAGAGTGGCGATATCACCGCAGACATAAATCCATGCGGGCTTAAGCTCCGTAAACTCAGGGACAAACACCCTGTTGTAGCTCACCACGTTGGATGAGAGGATGCGGCTGTCGTCCATCGCACCAAGCTCGCACACTCCACGGAAATAGACCTTCACGGGTGCGGCGACATCGGCATTCTGGGCAAACGCGTCGGCATCGGCAATGCCGAGAAGCTGACACACGGCCGCACCGAGATAGTAGGTGCTGAAAGTCATCTTGGCGGTGCTACCCGACATAGAGGGGATGAGGACCGACTTGGGTGTCTGGCCCTCTACATTGGCGTCGACATCGGGCACGTTAGGGTCGAGAGACACCAGGGCAGAGTAGTTGAGGCCTGCGGCAGCAAAACCATAGTCGGGCTGCGAGCCGCAGAAAATGTCAAACGTTGTCTGGTTGGTGAGGTCAGTACCTGTCTCGAGATACTGATTCGCCAAAGCGGGAGCATTGATGGTGAAGCTGCCGGGTGTAGGAGCGTGGTATTTAGGCTCATCCTCCTGCGAGCAGCTTGTCATGCCGAGCACGATAGCCATCAACGAGAATAATATTGAAATTTTTTTCATTGTTTCTATGCTTGATTGATAATGTTAGACATTAGTAGCCAGGAGTCTGAGTGAAACCGCTGCCCATCACACGCGAGGGGAGGGGATAGTTGCGTGCATAGGCGGGGAGGTTGGCGCCGGATGCCGAGCCGCCCTTCCATTCCCATGAGTAGCCGGTGCACCACTGGTTGTAGCGGATGAGGTCGGTACGACGGGTATTCTCGGTGTAAAGCTCGCGGCAACGCTCGTCGCGCACATCCTGAAGCGACATTGAGGTCCACTTGGCAACGCCGGCACGCTCACGCACGTTGTTGACATACTTGAGGGCCTCTGCCTGTGAGCCGGGGGCGCCGTTCATGATGGCCTCGGCAGCGGTGAGGTACATCTCGGAGAGACGGATGACGGGATAGTCGCCGCCATACTGCTTCACTGTACCGTCGGGCTGTGTGGCGGAAAGTGTGCCGTCATCCTCGAAGTTCCAGTTGGAGAACTTGATGGGGAGATAGCCGTTCTTGCCCCAGTCATCACCTACGAGCGTGGGGTTCTCGGCTGTAAACTGCTGGGCAGAGGTGCACCACAGGGCGACACGCTTGTCATCGGAAGTAGCCATAGTCGCATCGTCCCACTCAAACTTGCGGACGAAAGACTTGCGGGCCACCATACACTTCCAGCCGTCTCCGGAATTGTACCACGAAGTAGACACACAACCGTTGGCCTTAGGGTCGAATGTCCAGTCGACACCGTTGAGCGACGTATAGTCGGGAGTCTTGCCTGCCTCGGTCACGGAAACGCCGTTGGTGCCGGCAAAAGCGTTGATCATGAAAGTCGCGCCCGAGTAGGAGAGCAGATTGACTGCATCCTGGGGAAGAGTCCATATGATCTCGTTGATGCCGCTTCCGGCATTGCCAAGCGCATACTTATTGTTGTTGGCACCGAATACAGCCTGATAGCTCGGTACAAGACCGGTGTCCTCTCCATTGCTGTTCTTGAAGCCACCGACAGCGAGATTCTCGATGACCTCCTTGGCGTTGGTGTAGGCCTTGCCCCACTGTGCAGTGCCGGTGAAAGCCTCGGCATTGAGGTAGAACTTGGCGAGAAGAGCCTGGGCGGCGTCACGTCCGAGATAGCCGTAGACAGGCTTGGAGCCCTTGGCATAGGATGCCACTACCTGCTCCAGCTCGGAGGTGACGATGTTGAACACCTCGGCACGGGGACGCTGCTCGGGGAGAGAACCAATCATGGTTGCCTCGTCGGAGTAGGGAACATTGGGGTAGAACGAAATCATGTAGAAGTAGCAGAGGGCACGGAGTGTCTTTGCCTGGTTCACATAATTGGTCTTCTTCTCCTCAGGGGCGTTGAACGCGCCGCTGTTGACCTGACGGATGAAGTCGTTGCAGAGGGTGATGTTGATCTGAAGACGGCTGTAGAAGCCGAAGAGACAGTTGAGGTCGGGAGTCACGAGACCCCAGTTGAGGTTACCGTAGTCGCCCGGGTCCCAGAGCCAGCAGGCCTCGTCGGTCGGCATCTCCTCGGCGATGAAGATGGCACGCTGGAAAGAGGCCATACCGCCGTCGAAGTCATGCACGGGAGAGTCGCCGTTGGCACCGTAGGTGGAGAAGTTGAAGAAGAGGTCGGCAAACACGCCGTCGATGCGGTCGCTCACGTCGCCGATTGCGCTGGGGTTGGTCGGGGTCTGGTCCAGGTCATCGACACACGATGAGAAGCCCAGGGCCGCAGTGGCTATACCCAGCGAAAGAAATATTTTATTTAGAGTTTTCATACTTAAATTCTATACCTTTTATATTTTAAGATTAGAAAGTGGCGACAAGACCGATAGTGGCAGTGATAGGACGGGGGTAGAGGTTGTTGTCCACACCGCTGAACACCTCGGGGTCGAGACCCTTGTACTTGGTGATGACAAAGGGGTTCTGCACGGCGCCGAAGAGACGGAGGCTGAGGTTGTTCTTCAGCAGGTCGGGCCAGGTGTAGCCGATGGTGATGTTGTCGCAACGCACGAAGCTTGCGTTCTCAACGAAGTAGCTTGAGAAACCGAGCTTGGAGTCAGTCGTCTCGAAGAGGAAGGTGTCTGACATAAGGTTGGCAAGCATGTACTGGGCTGCAGCGACGTTGTCGATACGCGAGTTGTTGTACTTGGGACCGTTGTAGACGTAGTTGCCGAAGTTGGCACGGAGCGAGATACCGAAGTCCCAGTTCTTATAGTTGAAGGTATTGTTCCATGTGGCGGTGAACTTGGGGTCGCGCGAGTGATACTTGATCATATCGCTCTCGTTGATGACGCCGTCGCCGTTCTGGTCGACATAGACACCGGGGATGGGGTCGCCGTTGTCGGCGTAAACCTGCTCGTAGACAAGGAATGTGCCGGGAGCCTCGTCCTCGAAGTTCCAGCATATTGTCTGGCCTGTGCCGAAGGGCGCGCCACCGTCGGTGGCCTTGAGCTGCGACTCAGCGCCGGTGAGTTTGGTGATCTTGCTCTTGTTGTAAGAGAAGTTGACGCTTGTGTTCCATGTGAAGTCGGGGGTGACGACGGGCTTGGCGCCTACAGTCACCTCAAAACCGTTGTTCTCCATCGAGCCGATGTTGCGGTTCATCATGTTCTCGGTGTTGACGAATGCCACGGGGACATAAGCGAGAAGGTCGTCGGTGATACGCTTGTACCAGTCGAGGGCCACGGTAATGCGGTTGTTGAGGAACGCGAGGTCAACACCGACGTTCCATGTAGTGGTTGTCTCCCACTTCAGGTCGGGGTTGTAGCTTGCGGGGAAGAGGGGGTTGATCCACTGGCCGTTGCCGGTCGGGTCGAGGTACTGGAAGCCACCCTTGTAGGACTCGGTGTAGAGAGGCATGTAGGGGAACTCGCCGCCGACATCCTGCTGACCGGTCTTACCCCATCCGAGACGGAGCTTGAAGTCGTTCATCCAGTCGTGGGCACTCTCCATGAAGGGCATGTTGATAATCTTCCATCCGAGGGCGAGCGAGGGGAAGAGACCCCAGCGGTTGTCCTTGCTGAAACGCGAGGTACCGTCGTCACGGAGGGTGAATGTCAACAGGTAGGTGTCGTCAAAGGTATAGTTCAAACGGCCGAAGAACGACACGAGCTGCAGCGGGTTGCCCCAACGCTCAACGGGAGCGTTGTTGTAGGGTTTGCCGATATGGTCGTAGCTTGCGGGGTCGATGTTCAGGTTATATACACCGTTGCTGTATATCTGGTCAAAGGTATTGTAGTAACCCGGAGTGTTGATGTGGGTGTAGGAGTTGCCGTGGTAGTCGAAGTGCTGCCAGGAGTAACCCACCATCACGTCAAGGTTAGACTTGATGGCCTTGAAGTCCTTGCGGTAGTTGATGTAGAAGTCGAGGAGGGTGTTGCGCTGAAGCTCATACCACTTGTAGATAGTGCCGGCGCCGTCATTGTAGTTGTTGCGCCATGCCATGATAGAGTTCTGTGCGGTCTCGTTCTTGACGTTGTTCTTGGACACCTGATAACCGAGGTTGAGGTTGAAGTGGAGCTCGGGAACCCAATAGAGGGCATAGTCAATCTGGAGGTTACCGTTGGATGAAAGCACCTTGCCTATGTTGTTCTGGTCGTAGAGCATCTGCAGGGGGTTCTGCGAAGCCTGAACTTCAGGCTTGCCGGTAGATGTCATGATGTTGTAGTAGCCGTTGAATATCGTGCGGCCGGCATTTCCTACGGTAGGCCACTCCTTATATACGGGATATGTGGGGGACATGCCTACGGCAGTACCTACAGCACCGGTGTCGGCAGTGCGGGTGCGCACGTAAGAACCGTTGACATTGGCGTTGATAGAGAGCTGGCCGTTGAAGAACTTGGGCGACAGGTTGATACCCACAGTAGTACGCTGCATCGAAGATGTCTCGAGGATACCCTGGTTGTCGGTCCAAGAGGCGTTCACGCGGTAGGGCACGTTGCCGAGGCTACCGCCGATGCTGAGGCTATAGTCCTGCGAGAAGGAGGTGCGGGTAACGACTTTCTGCCAGTCTGTGTCGGCATTCTCCTGGGCGAGCATCTGCTTTGCACCGTCGCTGCCGTACTTCTCGATGATTTCGCGGTACTCGGCCGACTTCATCATGTTGAGCTGGTTGCGGGCAGTGTTCACGTGGAAGTTTGCGGCGAAGTTGATCTGGGGCTTGCCGCTCTTACCCTTCTTGGTGGTGATGATGATCACACCGTTGGATGCACGGCTACCGTAGATGGCGGTTGCGGATGCGTCCTTGAGGATGGTCATCGACTCGATGTTCTGAGGATTGACCATCGAGAGGGCGTTGGTGCCGCCGGCCGACTTCATGTCGTTCATGGGCACACCGTCGATGACGATGAGGGGGTTGTTGTTGGCTGACAGTGAGGAGCCGCCACGGATACGGATGTTGGCGTTACCTGTAGGGTCACCGCCGTTGGTGGTAACTACCACACCGGGGGATGCGCCTACGAGGAGGTCCTGGGCGGAGGTCGCCATACCGGCCTCGATGTCATCGGGCTTCACCATGGCTACCGAACCGGTGGCGTCTGATTTCTTGACTACACCGTAACCGATGGCTACGACTTCGTTGAGGACGACGGTGTTCTCTGTGAGAGTCACGTCGATAGTGGTGCGCCCGTTGACGGGAATTGTCTGGGTGTTGTAGCCCACATAGCTCACCACGAGAGAAGATTTCGGACTGACGGAAATCGAGTAATTACCGTCGATGTCGGTCGCTGTGCCGACAGCCGTGCCCTGTTCAAGGACGCTGGCTCCGATGAGAGGCTCGCCGGTGGCGTCAACCACAGTACCGGTGACCGTGATCTTCTGCGCCAGAGCCGGCAATGAAAGACATAGCACCATCACGATGGCAAGCCACGCTTTCCGATTCATTTGAAAACAAATGTTCTTCATGCAGGAATCTTTTAGTTTTACTTGGGTTTTACAATTAATTATAATAGTCTCTAATTTTTCATCATCATTCCTCACATGATGAACCGTCGGAATATCCTCATGCGCACGTGGAGGCGCAATCATGCTGCGGGGGCTGCTTTCATCCCGCAGTGGCGGCTTAGGTAATGTGTCAGTGTCAGTCAGACAGCGATTTAGGTTGCAGATATTATGGGTTCACATGTAAGGCGACAGGACTTTTCACCCTATCAAGAGGCAAAATAAGCTATAATTTTCCAATTGGCAACAAGAGTATGCTGTAAAACACAGGCCACGGTCGAACTTTAACGTGTGTTAATTTGTTTATCGGGCGTTTTTTAACATTTACATTCCGTCACCCGTCACGCATAAAAATAGCGGCGCACCCGGCAGCGTATGGCGGCGACATTCACGCCCGTCACCACCACAATCAGAAGAACGCCAATGCCGATGACCGCCCACGGCGAGGTGACACTCAGCCCCAACTCGCCAAGCGGGCCGCTCCACAGCTCGCGCACAAGCATCACAACACCGACGGCGAGGAGCAGCACGACGGCGTTGACCGCAGCCACTATTATATAATAATGTGAGGCGATGCGGGAGGGTGTATACCCGAGGAGCATCAGGTCGCGGAGCTTGTCGCGGTTTTTCTGCAACAGCAGGTAGACACTCAACAGCAGGATGAACAACGCGAGCAACGAGATGACCGACCCGACACCGACCACCACGACGGTGACGAGCCGCATGAAGTAGTTTAGCCGCCCGCTGTCGGCCTTGTCGCCTGCGGTCTCGTAGCCGTGGGAGGCAAGATATTCGGCGATAGCCGGGTCGCCCGGGGATGAGACCTCGACGATGAGCCGCGAGGGCTGTGGCGCGGGGCTGTCGGCAAACTGCCCGTTTGCCCACTGCATGAAGCTCTCGGGCACGGCAATGGTGTTGAGCCGCGAGGAGAAGCCTACTATACGTGCCGGCAGGTACTGCTGCCGTCCGTTGCCGCTCACCGATACGCGCAGCGGCACCATGCCGATCACCGACTCGCTGAGCTGCGGCAATCCGCGCGAGGCGGCAAACCCGAAGTTGTAGAGGGCGAGGTACTCACGGGAGATGACTATCGGTATCTCGGGATTGTCGGGGTCAAAGCTCCAGCCGACAGGGCGCACGTCGAAGAACTCGTCGGGGATTGACTCGAAAAACAGGGCTGTCGACATCGACCGTCCGCCCATCTCGACCGCCGCTCCGACGTTGAAGCCCGAGGTGGCAAACCGCCCCACCCTGCGCACCCAAGGGCGCGATGAGATGTCGGCAATCTCGTCGTCGGAAAATGACACGGGGTCGCCCACAAGCGACCCGAATCCCTCGACACGCTTGGAGATGATGAGATAGTCGCGGGAGATGAACGTGTCGTCCTGTCCGGTAGATGCCGTGACGTCGCGGTAGAACTGCAACGCCGTCAGGACGATGGCAAGCCCGACAAGATTGGCGGCGGCATATCCGATAATCTGGCCGGGACTGATATTGTGGCGCAACAGGCGCCACACCGTTTTATCGAGTGCAAAGTTCATAGTTCATCGTGCAGAGTGCATAATTCTTTCAAGCGATAATATTCACGTAGGGTCGCGACCTGTCGCGACCGCGAATGAGCGACCTCCCCAGGCTGCAGTCGCGACAGGTCGCGACCCTACTCTGTGCTATGTCATGCGGAGGGTGCCGGTGAAAGGGAGGGAGATGCGGTTGCCGACGGAGGTGGCGATGATAGCCGCGCCCTGACGGGCGGCCTCCTCGGCGACAAGGGCGGCGGCTATGACGTTGTTGTCGGCGTCGAGGTGGCTCACCGGCTCGTCAAGCAGGATAAAGGAGCAGGGCTGGCACAGGGTCCTGACGAGGGCCACACGCTGCTGTTGCCCTATTGACAGACGCCCTGCGGGGGTGTCGGCCTTATGGAGGATGCCGAGGCGGTCGAGCATTTCCCTTATCCCGGTGTCGGTCTTAAAACGCGTGAGACGGTTCTTGACGAGAATATTCTCCATAGCGGTCAGCTCGGGGAAAAGTCTCATTTCCTGCGGCAGCAGGGCAATATCCTCACAGCGCACGCGACACCAGTCGGCGATGGAGAACCGCCGCACATCGCGCCCGTCAAACTCTATCGCCCCCACATAGTCGCGGCGGTTGCCGTAGAGGAAACTGCACAGCGACGACTTGCCCGCGCCACTTGTCGCCTCCACAAGGTAGATTCCGCCGCGCTCAAATGTGACATCGCCGAGCCACACCTCGCCGGCCGACGCGCTGCCGCGCCGCTCCCCGGCAAACACCTCGGGGAGCACGCCGCGCAGACTTATGGAGGAAATCATCGTGCCGAGTTTTTTGCCGCCTCAGCTATCAGGGCCTCAAGTATGCTCCCGGAGACGCCCGCAAGCTCGACTTTTGCCGTGGCGGCATCGTCGGTCGACGTCAATGTGGCGGTCAATCCAAACGGAAGCCCGATAGACCGCATCAGCCCACTGCCGTAGGCCACGTCGGCGCATACACCCAGACGCTTGCCCGAGAACCGGGTCTCGAGTCCACGTGCGCCACTGCCGAGCATCTCGCGGTTGGTGGCGATGAAATACCCGTCGCGCTCGCCAAAGCGGAATGTGCCCATCGGCGTGACCGCCTGGGTCATGTCGCCGTCCTCATCCATCGGCATGTGGGACTTGGCGAGGAACGACCGTATATCATCGGCGACCTTTGAGGCCTGCCCGCGCTTCATCTTCGCGACGACGGTTATGGCCAGGGTCTCGGACGAGACCGAGGAGAGCCGTGGCGCGCCCCCTACAGGGGAAATACCCACGGCAAGCGTGCCGTCAATCTTCGACAGGTAAGGGGTGAGGGCCGAGAGAGTCATGGCGTCGCCGCGCGACATGCGGGACGACAGGGCGGTCACAACCGCAGGCCAGTTGGTGTCGCCATCGACGCCGACTGCCGCCACGATGACATCGTGGGGCGACATGAAGTCGAGAAAACCGGGGTCTATCTTGTCAAGGCCCGACGCAAACTCAAGTTTCTTGCCGTCGGAGGCGACAATCCCCATGTCGAGGCCGAGTATCGCACCCTTGGCATTGAGCGCGCCCGTCAGCCAGCAATCCTGATACTCCGGCTTGTCGTAGAGCTTGCCCAACGCATTGCCGACAGCCGCCACGACACGCACCTGGCCGTCGCGCTTCAACGCCTTGGCAACACCCGGCACCTTGTCAATCGGCTTGTCGTCGGCCTTGGCGAGTATATCCTCTATGTATGACGCATCCTTGTGTCCGTCGCACACCCACAACTGGCTGTCGCGGATGACGACCGTGGCCTTGCCGGACGGCATCACAGCAACGTCAAAGTCGCCGTCGCCACTCCACTGCGCGCCCTCGGCCTCCATGCGGCCACGAAAGGCGTCGGCATCCTCGAGTCCGGCCGTCATGACGACCGACTCACTGTCCATCGAGAACCACACGACCGACCTCAGGTCGACCGTACCCGACGTCACAAAATCCCTGACTACCGCCGCCGCGCCGGCATCGGAGGCAAGCAGCGAGTCGAGCGACGCCGAGAGGGTCACATTGTTGCCCTCGACCCTGCATCCCGCCTCGCGCAGCAAGGCATCGGCATTGACCTCAGCCACCACCCGGGCCCCGGAGGGCACGGTCGACAACAACCTGCCGCCGTCGGAGGAGCATCCGGCGAGCGACACAATCAAGGCTGCGGCAAGCGACGCCGCGACGCCTTTAACATAGCTATGCTTCATGACTTACTTTATTTTTCCGCGAATATAGCAAAGTATTCCCAATACGGTACAAATATGCCGCAAAAGTTTCGCCATACGGCAAAAAACAATTTCCTGTCGGGCAACTGCCTGTCATTTTATCCGATGTACTTTCATATGTCAAGTAAATGAGCTAACTTTGCGACAAATTTATAATAATATAAGTTGCAATGACTCACATTTCAGACCGTGTCCAGTCGCTCTCGCCGTCGCAGACTCTCGCGATGTCGCAGAAGAGCAATGAGCTAAAGGCTCAAGGTGTCGATGTAATCAACCTGTCGGTGGGCGAACCCGACTTCAACACCCCCGACAACATCAAGGAGGCAGCCAAGCGGGCCATTGACGAGAACTTCTCGTTCTACACCCCCGTCCCCGGCTATATGTCGCTCCGCAAGGCTATCGTAAAGAAGCTCAAAGAGGAGAACGGACTCGACTACACCCCCGAGCAGATTGTGGTGTCGGGCGGAGCCAAGCAGTCGCTTTGCAACGTCATCCTCAGCGTCATCAACCCTGGTGACGAGGTGGTCATCCCCACCCCCGCATGGGTATCATACGTCGAGATGGTCAACCTCGCCGAGGGGAAGAACGTCACCGTGCCCGCCACCATCGAGCAGGATTTCAAGGTGACGCCCGCACAGCTTGAGGCCGCCATCACTCCCAAGACACGCCTCATCATACTCTGCTCCCCCTCAAACCCGACGGGCAGCGTCTACACCCGCGATGAGCTGCAGGGACTCGTCGACGTGCTCGCCAAGCACCCCGACGTCATCATCCTTGCCGACGAGATATATGAGCACATCAACTTCACCGGCTCGTTCACCTCTCTCGCCTCGTTCCCCGAAGTGGCCGACCGCGTGGTTATAGTCAACGGCGTGTCAAAGGCATATGCCATGACCGGATGGCGCATCGGCTTCATCGCCGCCCCCCTCTGGATAGCCAAGGCCACCAACAAGCTACAGAGCCAGTACACCTCAGGCGCATCGTCCATCGCACAGAAGGCGGCCGAGGAGGCCTACAACGGCCCGCAGCAGTGTGTCGAGGATATGCGCGTCGCCTTTGAGCGCCGCCGCGACCTCGTGGTGTCGCTCGCCCGCGAGATACCGGGACTGAAAGTCAACGTGCCCCAGGGCGCATTCTATCTCTTCCCCGAGGTGTCGAGCTACTTCGGCAAGAGCTATAACGGCCGCGTCATCAACAACGACGCCGACCTTGCCATGTACCTCCTTGAGGAGGGCCACGTGGCCACCGTGTCGGGCGAGGCATTCTGCGCCCCCGGCTACATACGCCTCAGCTACGCCACGAGCGACGACAACATCCGCGAAGCCCTCCGCCGCATAAAGGAGGCCCTCGCCAAACTCGCATAACCAGCCAAAATTCCTAATAAGAGAGGTCGCGTGCCGGGCATCCCCCGCGCACGCGACTTTTTTATCGTCACCCACATGCGGTCATGCCCATAGCAGCCCCGCGACATCATCAATAAAAGCCTCGGCCCTCGGGCGCAACACATCTACCGTCTCAAAATCGCAGTATACAAAATCGGAATAATCCCCCGAATGTCTCTTTTCAAAAAGCAAGCTGAATGTCGCACAATGGTCAAGAGATAGCCGTCGCGTGCGCACGAAATGCATATAAAGCTGATTTCTCACCCCCGCATGGGTCATTACCTCAATCCCATTGGCCACCAACAGCGCAGAAGCAGCATAGTAGCAGGCATAGTACAACCGATTGACCGCAGAATTGTAGAACCCGCCATCGCGCATATAGTCGGCCTCTTCAAGCGTGGCTCGCGCTCGTGCCAGACGGTAGTCCACCACAGCGAGCCGCTCTTCGTCTGATAGTTTACCGCTCATAGCCTTATCCCGTCCTTTGCTACATTTACCGTAAATGGGGTCTTCATCGACAGCCATTGTGATTCCGACATTATAAGCGGATTTATAATGATACCCGTATCCACTTCTATCTCGCTTATCTCACGGGTTATTTCAAGCTGACGTCCTATAGTGCACTTATCACCATCCCGCAACAAGACCAAAAGGTCTATGTCCGAGTCGGGACGCGCCTCGCCACGAGCCTCTGACCCATACAGGATAACAGTCGCTTCCGGCACTGCCTGACGCATACTGTCAGCTATGCGCTTTACTACGTACTGACGTCTCATAACAGCATTAATTGAATATACACATGTGCAAATATACAAAATCCTTTTATTTATAACGCATTAGCCATGCAAAATTCATCGCCATACACGCCACCACCAACGCACCACCAACGCATCACGCATTAAATTTAGTTAAACAATAGTACTATGCATTGCATAGTATATAAGTATTGCATACTTTTGTGCCATACAAATATCACAACCATACAGTCATGAACGTTGACAATATCAAATCTCAGATGCGCAAAGGGATGCTCGAATACTGCATCATGCTGCTGCTCGACAAGGAGCCGGCATATGCGAGCGACATCATCAAGCGTATGCAGGAGGCGCGGCTCATCGTCGTGGAGGGCACGCTCTACCCACTGCTGACGCGCCTTAAAAACGACGGGGTACTGTCATATGAATGGGTGGAATCCACCCAGGGACCTCCCCGCAAGTACTACACCCTCACAAACTACGGCCGCACGGTGCTGCTCGAACTTGAGACCGCATGGGCCGAGCTTGCCAACACGGTGGCACACATCACCAACGCAAAGCTGCCACCCTCAACCCAAACCCCATCAACCACACTTTAACCCCAACACAACGACAATGAAACGTACATTTCCCATAAACCTCTCCGGCAAGGTATTCTACATCGACGAGGATGCCTACTCCCTGCTGGACGACTACCTCAACAACATACGCGCCGCCTTCTCGTCGCCCGACGACTCCGAGATAGCCGACGACATAGAGGCCCGCATCTCGGAGCTTTTCTCCGAGAAAATCGACGGCGGCTCGGAGGTGATAACCATCGCCGACGTCAACGCCGTGATAGACCGCATAGGCCGCCCCGAGCAGATGGGCGACGAAGACAGCCGCTGTGGCGACCGCGACAGCCGCACCCGGCAGACCCCGCCTCCCCCGCCATCCCCCGAGGAGCCGCAACCGCAGCCCCAGCAGACCGTGCGCAAGCGGCTGTTCCGCGACCCCGACGACAAGATACTCGGCGGCGTGGCGAGCGGCATAGCCCTTTACCTGGGGTGGAACGCCACTCTCGTGCGCCTCGTACTCGTGCTCTTCGCCCTGCTCGGCTACGGCATCGTCATACCGCTGTATATAGCCGCATGGATAGTCATCCCGCAGGCAAAGACCGCCGAGGACCGTCTCGCCATGTACGGAAAGCCGGTCAACCTCGACAATATCGGCCAGACCGTAAAGGAGGGCTACAACCGTGCCTCGGCGCAGGTGCAGCAGGCGATGAACCGCCGCGACAAGAACTTCTGGGATTACCTTGTCGACATCATCGGCTGGTGCATCAAGATAGGACTTGTGCTGATAGCCATCTGCATGTTGCCTGTGGTGATAGCAATGTTCATCGGTCTTGTGGCGGTTGTCGTGGGCATCATCGCCGCCGCAGTCGGCGCGGGAGCCGTGTTGGCCGAACTCCCCTTTGCCGCCCTTGGCGCGCCCGAACTCGGGTTTGCCGCCTGCACCCTGTTGCTGGGACTCATCACCATTATAGCCATCATATGGGGAGCCGGATGTGCCGTCTTCAAGTGGCGTGGCCCCTCCAACTGGCTGCTATGGACCTCCGCGATACTGTGGATTCTGTCGGCTGCGGGAGCCTTCATCTGCTTCGCTATCACGGGATTTGACATGCCGGCAATGGGTCTCACCGCTATCTGACACCACCTCTCGGGCTTTTTCACACTTCCATAATCCAAGCGTCGCAACCGCCATGACCGATGACGATTGCGACGCTTTTACGACAATCAATTGCAATAAAACGCCCTAATCGGCTGTTATAACGTAAAAGACATCATTCCACATACTATGAGAATCCTTTCATCAATAATCATAGCGGCAATCATGCTGACCGGCTGCTCACATCGACAGCCCGAGCCTAAAGTCACCCTGTACGAGGAGCTGCACGACACCGAGCGTCTGTGTCTCGCCGAAATGGCCGTCGGTAAAGTCGGCAAAATCTCCGACCAGCGGCTGCGGGACGCCACATCCATAGCTCAAGGCATCGACGCCGCCCTCAACCACCTCAAGATAGGCGACCGGGTGGCGATATACTCCTTTGACACCTATATTGCCGCCTATCTCGACCTTTCGCAGCTGCGCCCCGACGACGTGACGGTCGACGAAAAGGCCGGCACATGCCACGTGACCCTGCCGCCCATAGAGATAGAGTGTCTCGGCCGCGACATGAAGCTCCAGGAGGAGCACTACCGCGTCACAGGATTGCGCTCGCAGATATCGCCCGAGGAACGCGCCGCCCTCAAGGAGGAGATGAGTCGCGCCGTGGCCGCCGAGATTGCCGGCGACCGCTCCCTGCGCGACCGTCTGACCGAGACGGCACGCGCCAAGGCCCGCTCATTTGTCTCGCTTCTGCTCGCCGGGCAGGGATATACCGCAACAGTCGATTTCCGTTAAAAACATCCTCAAAAACATGTTCCGACCGATAAAAACAACGCTATACATCATCGCCATAATCGCCATCGCGATAGGCGCATACCTGATTTTCAAGCCGTCTCATCCCGCAAGCCAATACAAGATGGAGGATGCCCACGTGAAATCCATCACCGGGATGGTGAGGCTATGCTCGATGACCGTCGACACCGAGACCGGCATCAAGGACACCATCAACGGCAAGGCCATATTTGCCCGCGAGCGGCTGCACGCCACAATAGGCTACGACCTTGACCGCCTGAAGATAGAGCAGCACGGCGACACGACCTATGTCACGCTGCCGCCCGAGCGCATAGATATCTACGAGTCCTCGTCACCGGGAGCCTACGAGGTGCTCGACGCATGGGACACCAAGAATACGATATTCTCGCGTACGCTGACCGCCGCCGAGGAAAACATACTCAAAGCCCGCTGGCGCCAACGAGTCGACTCAACCATCCGCGCAAAGGGCTACACCGCCCACGCCCGCCGCAACGCCGTCGCCACCCTGGCCTCGATGCTGCGTACCCTCCCCGGAAATTATGCCATCATCCATTAGCCGATGCATAATTAAAATCCGTTACGAGAGGCTGTTGCAAAACTGCCCCTGCCATTTTGCCGGTATCTTCCGATTATTTTGTATATTTACCATCAATTCTTATTCTGAGTCATGGGAAAGGTATTGTGGTGCGTATTGGTGGCGTTGATGGCGGTTGGCTGCGGGCCAAGTGATGCCGAGAGGATTGCGCAGGCTGAGAGCGTGGTAAAGGAGCGGCCCGACAGCGCGGTCATACTGCTGCGCGATGTCGATGTCCGCCGCTTGGATACCGACAGCCTGAGGGCACGGTATGCCGTCGTGAACGCATGGGCAAAGGCCGGCGTCGGCCAGTCGCTCATCACCGACTCGCTGCTGCCCGAAGCCGTCGCCTATTACCGCACCGTGGGCGACTCGCTGCAATGGACACTCGCCGCCCGGCTCGCCGCCGCCCACTTGTGGAGCACCGACCGCCACGCCGAGGCATACGCAATGCTCGATACCGTGCTCGCCTACGACGGCAACCCCGGCCACCAATGGGAGATGCACCGGCAGAAGCTGGAGTTTGCGGCACTCGACCGAGACATAGACCTCGCCGTGGAAGAGACCGACTGGCTTGCGGACCACACCGACAACCCGGTGCTGAAACTTGACCTGACATCAGACAGGATAGAACTGCTGGTTCTCACCGGCGAAAAAGAACTCGCCGCAGCAATAGCCGACTCCGTGTATGTCAACTTCACAAGGGACAGCCTCAAAACCGACCGTGACATCAACGTTTGGGTGAGTTTCAAGTTCCAATATGCCGATATATTGGCCGAGACAGGACGCCCGCGCAAGGGCGTTGGCATCATGCAGGACATCATGGAGCGGCACCTCAACAAGACAGCCCGCGACAGCATCCATTATTATACAACCCTCGCAAAGTTCCATATAAATGCCGGCGACTATGCAGAGGCAGACAGGTATCTGTCACTGTGCGACAGCATCAAAGGGACAGGAGTTGCCGTAGAGCACTACATCGAGAGCTACAACGCACTGATAGCGGCGATACTCGACTTCCATAAGACCGGCCGTGTGAGCGATATCACCACATCTTTCCTTGCAAGCCGTATGGACCGGGACTATGACCTGCGCCGGCGCGGGGAGGACACGGCCATGGGGGCCGTCAGCGACCTGTCGCGCTCCAACTATGAGCTGACACTCCAGCGGCAACGGCTGTGGCTCGGCATATGCGCCGTCATAATATGCGCCCTTGTCGTCACGATGCTGCTCTACGTGTCGCTGCGCCGGCGCCGGCAGCGTCTTGCCGACGCCGAGGAGCGCGTCGAGACGCTTACGGCTATGCTCAACGCCGCACGTGGTGCGGGAGATGACGACAAGAACGCCATGCTCAAGAAATCCCTGCTACAGCAGCTCGGCATACTGAAGACATTTGCCGAGGCTCCGACGGCACAAAATCAGGAAGCTCTCCGCAAGATATCGCGCATTGGCGGCAAAAACGCCGACATTGACGCTCTCGTGTCGTGGGACAGCCTCTACGACACCGTCGACCATCTCTATGACGACTTCCACCGCCGCGTCACCGACCTCTATCCGGGGACGTTCAGCGACAAGGAGATGCAGATACTCATGCTCATCAAGGCCGGGTTCTCGACCAAGGAAATCGGGGTGCTCACGCGGCAGTCTTCGGCCACCATCTACGTGCGCAAGACCTCCATCCGCAAGAAGCTCGGAGCAGCCGAAAACAGCGACTTCATCGCATTTCTTGACGACCAATTGGACGACAAAAACGGCCATTAAGACCGCACAGGGGCGCATTAAGGTTTTTAAGATACTGAACCGCTGCAAACCAACATTTTACCGCCGTCATATTAAGACAATTTATTCGCCCGTTTAGTGGGCGGATGCCGCTTCGTGCCCATACTTTTGTAACGTAAATCAACCACAAAAATTCAACGATATGCGTTACTTAAAATTCCTCATTTTATTGACAGCGATGCTGCAACTGACAGGCTGCGGCGTCAGTGTGTGCGGCGAGTATAAAATCCACCGCGCGATAAACGAGTATGTGTCCCCGACACTCAAGCCTGGCGAGCGATGCGACCTCATCGGCGTCTACCACCGACGCGACACGGTGATGAACGATGCCCGACGGGTGATGATGGGCGTGATATATGACATCAGGCACGCCGACGGGACGAGCACGCGCCACGACCGCGAGGCATTGATGACGGCCGACTGCCGCACGGTGCTCAATATCCACGACCATGACACGTCGCTCAGGGAGACAGTAATCAACGGTATAATCAAAAGAGCGGGAGGAGACAAGAAATGAAATCACTTATACTATCCGTATCAATGATTGCGGCGACAGCTCTTATGGCAGCAGGCCGCACAGTGACAGGAACAGTCGTCAACGAGAACGGCGAGCCGATGGAATGGGCCAACATCGTGCTGATGTGCCGCGCCGACTCATCGTATATCACGGGCGGAGTCACCGATGCCGCCGGGACGTTCAGCCTCGTGCAGCCCGACAACCGCGAGGCGATGGTCAAGGCATCTTATGCGGCCTACAAAGCCGTCTTCACGGATGTGCCCGCAGATGGCGCGATGGGACAGATACTTCTCACGCCAAGGAGCGTTGAGCTTGGCGAAGTCGTGGTGAAGGCCGACTTGCCCGCGACAGCCATCAAAGGGAACGCACTGGTGACCACGGTGGAGAACAGCATATTGGCTCATGCAGGAACGGCCAACGATGTTCTCACCCAGGTCCCCATGGTGCTCGGGCGTGACGGGTCGTTTGAGGTGTTCGGCAAAGGCTCACCCGCCATCTACATCAACGGTCGCCCCGTACGTGACACTAACGAGCTTGCGCAGCTCAGCTCAGCAGACATCAAGAGCGTGGAGGTCATCACCAATCCCGGCTCCCGCTATGACGCGTCGGTGAAGTCGGTGATACGCATCCGTACACGCCGCCCGCAGGGTGACGGGTGGAGCACGACGCTGCGCTCCCGTAACGGATTCCGCCACTATTTCCAATCGGTCAACAACGCCTATCTCAAATACCGCAACCGCGGCCTCGAACTGTTTGCCCAACTCGGAGTGTACACAGGACGCTTCTATAACCATAACAGCATTGACATGCTCACCGTCGGCAAGCAGACGATACTACAGCAGTTTGACAACGTGGGCCGCTTCCGCAACACAGAGCTTTACGCCAAAGCCGGCTTCTCCTACATGATCAACGACCGCCACTCGCTCGGTGCGTACTACTCCAACGGGATGGCCGACATGCCGGAGCAACACGACTACACCTCATCGGCAAGCATCGACGGGAAACCCTATGACCATACAGTCACAACCGGTAAAAAGACCGTCAAGGCCGTACCACAGCACTATGCCAACCTCTACTACAACGGGCAGGTCGAGCGGCTCGGCATCGACTTAAACATGGACTACATGTGGAACCGGACACGCACCGACAAGAACGACCGCGAGCAAAGCAACCGCCTCGGCACCACCGATGTGCTGACCCACTCGACCGACCATAACCGCATGTTCGCCGAAAAGCTCGTGCTCAGCTACCCGCTGTGGAAGGGGGGTATCGAGGTCGGCGAGGAGTACACCTCCTCGCGCCGAACCAACGACTATACCGTCAACCTGTCGATGATAGGCAACGCCACGTCGACGGTCGACGAGAGCAACATCGCGGCTTTCGTCGAGCTGCAGCAGAAGCTGGGACGCTTCGAGCTGATGGCGGGACTGAGATATGAGCATGTCAAGAGTGACTACACCGAGAACGGGCAGCTCCGCGCCGACATGAGCCGCCGCTATGACAACATCTTCCCGTCGCTTGGCATCTCGGCCATGATAGGCAAGGTGCAGACCTCCCTGAGCTACAGCCACAAGACCGCACGACCCAACTACCGCGACCTCGACGGCACGATAACCTATGTCAACAACATGATACTCGAAGGGGGCAACCCCTATCTCCAGCCATCGCGCATCCAGTCGGTGGAGCTGATGGGGGCATGGCGCTGGCTATTCGCCAAGCTCTCCTACTCCTATATCAAGGACCCGTCGTTCAACACGTCGCGCCCTTACGGGGATGACGGCGAGGTAAAGCTGCTCACGATGGCCAACTTCCCCCACAACCACATGCTGGAGGCGTTTGTCGGCACACAGTTCAAAGTCGGCATATGGCAGCCCAAGGTCAACCTCGGCCTGACAAAACAATGGCTCACAATCGACTACCAAGGCGGCCGTCGGTCGATGGGCAACCCTTCGGCACTCGTGCAGTGGCAAAACGCCATCCATCTGCCGTGGGACACGTGGCTCAACATCGACCTCCAGTGGATGAGCGCGGGCGACCGCGAGAATGTCCACTTCTCGTCAAGCTCCGAGCTTAACGCCAAGCTCTACAAGGCGTTCCTCAACAACACCCTGAGCGTTACCCTTGAGGCCAACGACATCTTCAACAGGAACCACCGCGACCAGACCCTCTACAACAACGACGTCACCCTGCGCCAGCTCAACGGCAAGAACGACACCCGCTCCCTGATGCTCACCATCCAATACACCTTCAACGCCACCCGCGACCGCTATCGAGGCCAAGGCGCAGGGCAGGCCGAGCGCGCCCGACATTGACCTCGTCAGCCCAAAGTCCAAAAGGCACATTGCGGAGCGTTTTTCAAAAACACTGCAATGTGCCCTATGGACTTTGACCCGGACAGGTGTCACGTCCGGGTCATCAACAAACCGTGCTCTCCGCATTTGGGCTTTGCGCTACATTAAGCCCGTGATTATTCGTCCACAAAAGCAAAATGTCATTAAAAGTTGTGATATGTTGGAAAAATGTTGTATCTTTGCCATCCAACTACTACCAAAATTAAATTCCAGCACATGTCACTCATTATACCCCGCAAGTACAAGCAGAAACTTCTGCCCGAGACCACAGAGGTCGCCATCAAGGATATAAAGGACCGTTTTCAGGAAAAACTCGGCACCGCCCTCAATCTGCGGCGAGTGACTGCCCCACTGTTTGTCCTCTCGGGCACGGGACTCAACGACGACCTCAACGGCGTCGAGCATCCCGTGTCGTTCAACATCCGCTGCATGGACGACCGCCGCGCCGAGGTGGTGCACTCGCTTGCCAAATGGAAGCGCACAAAGCTCGCCGCCTACGACATCGCCCCCGGGTATGGACTCTACACCGACATGAACGCCATACGCACAAGCGAGGACCTCGACAATCTCCATTCCCTCTACGTAGACCAATGGGACTGGGAGCAGACCATCAACCCCGAGGACCGCAACCTCGACTATCTCAAGGCCACCGTGGAAAAAATCTACAACGCGCTCCGAGAGGTGGAGCACGTCATCTACCGTCAGTTTCCCCACATCACACCCCAGCTCCCCGAGAAACTGACGTTTATCCACACCGAGGAACTGCTGCGCCAATACCCCGACCTTGACGCGAAAGGGCGTGAGACGGCCGCCGCCAAGAAATACGGGGCCATATTCCTCATCGGCATCGGCGCACCACTCAGCAACGGCGAGCCTCACGACGGACGCGCCCCCGACTACGACGATTGGATTACCCCCAACTCTGACGGCTATACTGGACTCAACGGCGACCTCATCCTGTGGAATCCCATCCTTGAGACCGCCTTTGAGCTGTCGTCAATGGGCATACGCGTGGACGCCGAATCCCTCCGGCAGCAATTGGCGATGCGCAACGCCGAGGAGCGGCTACAGTTCAACTTCCACCGCTCGCTCGTCAACGGCGAGCTTCCCGCCTCCATAGGCGGCGGCATAGGCCAAAGCCGCCTTTGCATGTTCCTGTTACAGAAAGCCCACATCGGCGAGGTACAGGCCTCCATATGGCCCGAGGAGCAGATAGAGCAGTGCCGCGCCGCAGGCATCGAGCTTATCTGACAACGGCAAAGGCTCACTTATTCGTAAAGTCCTTAAAGGCTTTAAGGACTTTACTTTACGCTATTCTCTCCACAAATAACACAAAAAATCTTCTCAAAAAATTTGCACAATTCAAAAATACGCCCTATCTTTGCACTCGCAAAACGGAAATAACCGCCTTTGCAACCACAAAAAAAACTTTGGTGTGGTAGTTCAGCTGGTTAGAATACCTGCCTGTCACGCAGGGGGTCGCGGGTTCGAGTCCCGTCCATACCGCAGAGGAGAGAGGAGAATGAGAAATTGTTAGACTTCGGTTTACTTTTTCTCATTCTTTTTTTATAGCCCTGCATTGGCCCGGCATCTCCGTGGGGGAAACCGCAATTTTAGAAAGCTACGTCAACATGCCAAAGGCATGTCCCTACTTGGAGACATGCCACATAATGTCCACACAGGGCGCGACATCAATGGTCGCGTGCGATGATGTAGTCGAAAAGGGAGATGAAAGCGCGTCGGGCCGGAGAGTCGGGGAAACAGCTGATGAGGGCTATGGCCTCGTCGCGCATATCGCGCATACGGGTCTCAGCGTAGTCGATGCCTCCGGCACGCTTGGCATAGTCTATGAGACGCGATATCTCGCCGGACGTCAGGTCGTCGTGACGCGACAGCTCCACCATCCCGGCTGCCTCAGGCAGCTCGTCGCACTTGAGGGCATAGAGGAGCGGAAGTGTTATCTTGCCCTCGCGTAAATCGTTGCCGGTAGGCTTGCCGACACGGCCATCTTCAAAGTAGTCGAAGATGTCATCGCGTATCTGGAAACAGAGACCGAGAAGACGCGCAAACTCGACCATCACGTCAAGGTCGGCATCGGAAGCGTTGACCGCATATCCCCCCATCCGCACACACGACATGAAAAGCGACGCGGTCTTGCGCTCTATCATCGAAAAGTAGGCCTGCTCGTCGAGAGTGTGGGTGCGTGCGTTGCATATCTGGTCGACCTCGCCGATTGATAGTTCGCGTCCAAGCTCGGAGAGGCAACGGATGACGCGCATATCGCGGGTGGCGACCCCCTCCCGGAGGGCGGTGGACACAAAATAGTCACCGACAAGGACAGCGATATGGTTGTCCCACACGCTGTTGATGGTAGGGCGGTCGCGACGCTTCTTTGCCTCATCGACGACATCGTCATGGATGAGAGACGCATTGTGCAGCATCTCTATGGCGGCGGCGGCCGATATGGCATCGTCATTTATCTCGCCGAAAAACCGCGCGCTCAGCAGGACGAGAATCGGACGAATCTGTTTCCCCTTGGTGCGCAGATAGTTGACGATTATCTCGGCCATCAACGGATTGGAGGAGGCGAGCGACCCGGCTATGCGGTCATTGAGTCGTTGGAGCGGTCCGGCAATTGTCTGTTGGATGGCGTCGATGGTTGTCATATACGGATTTTGTGCTGCAAAATTACTAAATAATTGCAAAGTGAGGAGTTTTCCCCTGCAAATTTTGCTCAAAGTGCCGATTTATGCCTATTTTTGTACCTCTCTCCCCTATCCCACCAACACGTCCACGACATGACCCCCGACGACAACAAGCTATTCCTGTTAGACGCCTACGCGCTCATCTACCGCGCCTACTACGCCCTCATCCGCGCTCCACGCGTGACGACCAAGGGTTTCAACACCTCGGCCATATTCGGCTTCTGCAACACGCTGACCGAGATACTGCGCAAGGAGAATCCGACCCACATAGCAGTATGCTTCGACCCTCACGGGCCGACATTCCGCCACGAGGCCTATCCCGAGTACAAGGCCGACCGCGAGGCGATGCCCGAGGATATACGCGCGTCGTTACCCTACATCAAGGATATAGTCAAGGCATGGAACATCCCCATCATCGAGGTGCCCGGCTACGAGGCCGACGACGTCATAGGCACATTGTCGCGCCAGGCCGAGCGCGAGGGGATGACCACCTACATGATGACACCCGACAAGGACTACGGACAGCTCGTGACCGACAAGGTGCTCATGTACCGCCCGTCGCTGCGCGGCAACGACTTCGAGATACGCGGCGTCAAGGAGGTGTGCGAGCGCCACGGCATCTCGTCGCCGCTACAGGTCATAGACCTGCTGGCACTTGAGGGGGACGCCATCGACAATATCCCCGGATGCCCCGGCGTCGGGGAGAAGACGGCCCAGAAACTCATCGCCGAATGGGGCACTGTGGAGCGGATGCTGGACAACACCGACAAGCTGAAAGGCGCGGTGCAGCGCAAGGTGACGGAGAACGCCGACCAGATACGGTTTTCAAAGTTCCTCGCCACGATAAAGACAGATGTCCCGGTGGAGATAGATATTGCTTCACTCAGACGTCAAGAGCCTGACATCGAGCGGCTAAAGGAGATATACACCGAGCTGGAGTTCAAGACATTTATCGCAAGGCTGAAGGGTGACACCACCCCGGTGGAGAAAGCGACGGCACTGGTGACCGCAGCCACAGCGGCAGAACAGCCGTCGCTGTTTGACACCCCGTCATTATTTGACGACGCGCCTCAGGCCGCTGTTGCCCCCGCCCACCCTGCCGTGGCGGCAAGCTACGTGTCGGCCACCGATGCCGACGAGGCTCGCCGGGCCATAGCTTCAGCGCTTAAAAATAAGCTGATAGGCGTAGCCGTGTATGCCTACGGCCCCGACGCCATGACGGCGCGCTGGGACGGCGTGGCACTATCTACAGCCGAGGGGCACGCGACATATATACCATCCAAAGTTATCGCCGGCAAAGAATCCGAGATACTCTCCCCGCTGTTTACAAGCCCGGATGTGACCCTGGTCAGCCATGACGTCAAGCGCGACATCATCGTGATGCGCCGTCTCGGGATAGAGATTACCGCCCGATACTACGACACCTCGGTGGCCCATTACCTGCTGCAACCCGAGATGCGCCACACCCTCCCGTCGGTTGCCGCGGGCTATCTCGGATACCACACCGCCGACTATGCCGAGGACTCCAAAACCCGCCGCAAGGAGCCGGAGCTGACCGTTCCCGAGGCCACCGCCCGCATCGGAGAGGCCGCCGATATCACCCTGCGGCTCTATCATGCCCTGTCACCGCTGATTGAGGCCGATGGGCTGACGCCACTGCTATGCGAAATCGAGCTGCCCCTCGTGGCAGTGCTTGCCGACATGGAGTGGACAGGCGTGAGGGTCGACGTGCATGTGCTTGCCGAACAGTCGCGGACACTGACGGCGCGTCTCCACGAGATGGAGGCGCGGGCATATGACCTCGCCGGAGGCGAGTTCAACCTCGGCTCGCCGATGCAGGTGGGCGAGATACTCTTTGACCGCCTCAAGATTGACACCAAGGCAAAACGCACAAAGAAAGGCTTCTACTCCACGACCGAGGAGATACTTGAGAAATACCGCGCCGCCCATCCGTTGGTGGGACTGATACTCGACATTCGCGGGCTGCGCAAGCTGCTCGCCACCTACATCAACTCCCTCCCTGAACTCATCAACCCCGCCACAGGAAAAATACACACCTCCTACAACCAGACCGTCACGGCTACAGGCCGCATATCGTCGGCCAACCCCAACCTGCAGAATATCCCCATCCGCACAGAGGATGGCCGCGAGATACGCCGGGCATTTATCCCCGACAAGGGGGACATAATACTGAGCGCGGACTACTCGCAGATAGAGCTGCGGCTCATAGCCGACATGGCACGCGACGAGGAGATGATAGACGCGTTCCTGTCGGGCGCCGACATCCACCGCGCCACGGCGGCAAAGATCTACCATACGCCGCTCGCCGATGTGACCGACGACCAGCGGCGTCACGCCAAGACGGCAAACTTCGGCATCATATACGGCATCTCGGCATTCGGGCTTGCCGAGCGGCTCGGCATCCCTCGCGGGGAAGCGAAAGCATTGATTGAGGGATATTTCGAGACATTCACCCACCTCAAGGAGTACATGACACGCTCCATAGAGGAGGCTCGCGAGAAAGGCTATGTGACGACCGTGAAGGGACGCAAGCGGTACCTGCCCGATATACGCAGCGGCAACGCCGTGGTGCGCGGGTATGCCGAGCGCAATGCCGTCAACGCGCCGATACAGGGCAGCGCGGCCGACATCATCAAGATTGCCATGGTAGCCGTGGACCGCGACTTCAAGCGCGAGGGATTGCGTTCACGCATGATTATACAGGTGCACGACGAACTGGTGTTCAACGTCGTCCCCGACGAGCTTGACCGCGTGCGCGAAATCGTGCGCCGCGACATGGAGGACGCCTACAAAGGCCGCGTCCCCCTCATCGTCTCCGACGGCACCGGCCACAACTGGCTCGAAGCCCACTGACAACTTGTTCAAGACATAAGTACATAAGAACATAGGGCTACGCGACGATTAATTCTTTCGCGTAGCCCTATGCTCTTAAAGCCTTTAAGGAGATAAAGGCATTATTACAGGCGGAGGAGTCGGTGGTTGACGATGTAGAGGCCGGGGACGAGGGGGATGGTCGTTGTGCCGGCGGGGGCTTCGATTGTGTGGAGGAGGACGCCCTGGAGATTGTGGACTGTGACTGTGGCAGGAGTGGCGGCAGAGATGGTGAGGATGCCGTTGGCGGCGGTGATGACCGGCCCGGCGTCATCGGAATTGAGGTCGTCGATGCCGCTTTGGACGCGCTGCATGGAGATGAAGCCGGCGCGGAGATTGACGGAAAACCTCACGTTGCCGCCGGGCCAGTTGAGCATACGCCAGCAGCCCTCTCCCCCTTCAAAGAAGATGCCGCTGTAGCCACGCGTCAGAGTGAAATCCACTGTCGTGCCATAAGTGTAGGACGGCCCGTAGGAGCCACGGTAGCCCCACCCGTTGAGTCGGTCGTAAAATCGGAAGGATAGCTCATCGGCGGGGTCGGGAAACTCAAGGACACCCTCATAGAGTGCGCTCCCAGGCTCTGTGGCGGCAAGCGACCATTCCCGCAGCAGGGATATATTGTCGTGCACGGGGGCAAGATTACCATTAGGGTCGCCGATAAGGTATATCATGGACGTCATCAGGGGGGCATAAAATCTCACCGTGCCGAGATTGGTGTCGACCGTGACGGTGAGTTCGCCACCCTCCCAATCGGGGAAGCTCCATCCCGAGGCGTCGGAAAACCACTCGTCGGCACTGTAACCCTCGCTCATGCCGTGGGCATCAAAAGCCAATACAGGCTCTCCTTGGGGGACAATAGCCACCAATGCGTCCTCGGTCTCCTCCAGCTCATGCAGTATCTTCAGGTCAAACCGTCCGGCAGGTATCTCAAAACGCCCTTCATATATCCCTTCCTGGCCGTCGCGCTCATATAGGAACCATGGCTTGTATCGCTCGATGTTGGCCTGCACGGGCGGCTCCTCGATATCGGCCGCGCCGAGTAGACAGAGGTAACGCAGCCGGTGGGAGAGATCGGTCGAGAGGGTGAGCGTCATGGCGTTTAAGTCGGCACGGAATGTCACCTCGGCGTCACGCGACCAGTTGACGAGCCATGAGAGGTCGTCAGAACCTGCCGCAAGCGTAGATGTGGCCGTCCCTGCGGCATCAAAGAGCATCGAAGAGGCCGTGGTGAGGAATTTGGCCGTATCCCATCCGTCAAGGCCCGTCACAAGACGGAAATAGGTCACTCCGTCGTCAAACCGCGACGCGGGGACGACGAGCGTGCCCTCGTATACCCCGGGGGCAACCTCGGGGATAGCCCAGTCGCCGTAAAGCTCAACGTTTTCGGGGTCAGGCTCAAGAAAGTTGTTGAAGTCGCCCATCAGATAGAGATAGCGCACGGTCTCCTCCCCCAGGCCATCGTCGGCATGGGCAATAGATGGTATAATCAGCATGATTGCGGGCAATACTAACGCCCACATACGGGATAAAGGTCCTTTTTCCATATGGATAATGCAGGTTCTGGATTAATCACATGCAAAGGTATGCATAATCGGCGTGCGATAGGCTGCCGCACGCCGATTATGCCTATATGATTAAGTTTTATTACGGTTTTTTACACAAAGTCCTGATGTCAGCGGACGGCAACTTTCTGGCCATTGACGATGTAGAAGCCGGCGGGGAGGGCAACCACCGTCTCACCGGCAGCTACAGCCACTGTCTTGACAAGAGCACCAGCCGGAGTGTAGACTGCAATCACGGCATCCTTGTCGGCAGTTACGAGTATTCCACCGTCAATGGCTTTTACATCGGTCGGGGCAACCGCCACTGCCACCTCAAGACCCGTGACTGGGTCGGTGACCGAAAGGGACATCTTGGCATAGTCGAGGCTAAAGTTGAGTTTTCCGCCACGCCATTGTGGGATATCCCACATACCCGTGCCCGGGAACACGGGTACGGTGACGCTCTCGTCGCCTATCTCAAGCGCAGTGACATCACTTGCGTCGTTGAGGGTGCCGAGGGCATTGTAGTTGGCCTCCATCGTGTTGTTCCATTCCGAGGCATAGAACCTGAAACGGTTGAAACCCGAGGGGACATCAATCTGACCCTTATAGACCGAGGTGGAGCCTACCCGCTCCAAGACAGCCTCGGGAGTCGAGGTCCATGAGGTGGGCGCCCCGACCATATAGAGCTTTTCGGGAGCCGGGGCAGAAATCTTTGCACCCATGTTCATGGCGTTGTCCGCGATATTGACGTAGAACTCGACCTCCTTGTCGGCAGTCCAATTGTCAAACTTGATGCGACGGCCGCTTTTCACCATGTCGGCGGCAAGCAGTCCCTGCGCGGAAAATTCGGCCGTGGCAAAATAGCCTGTACCTTCGGCCGCGAGCCCTATCTCCGTGCCGGCACCGGTGACAAACTGGAAAAGCAGGAATTGGGAAGCCGGAATGGTGAACTTGCCAGTGTAGACATTGCTGCCCTCGGCCGTCTCCTGAAGCTCCCACGCAGCATCGTCTGTTGCCCATGAATTGAATGTCCCCGAGAGGTAGAGCTTTACATCGGCGGCATTTATCGTGGCAGCAGGGATGAACGCCAATAGCAGTGTTGCGGCAATGACCGCCTTTTTGAGTAGATTTTTCTTCATACTTTTTACTTGATTTTATGTGACTAAAATGAGGTTTTGACAAATTTACGCTATTATTCGCAACATTTTGCCACAAAATATCTGATTTAACTAAATTTAATCATCACACAGGCCAATTATACACTATTTAGATTCATTCCAAATTAAGAAGAATCCTGTGCGACCATGCAGGCCCACGGCCTGACCGGTAATAGACACATGCCTAAAAGACGAGGCTGTATCAAAATTATATGCAAGGAATCTATCCTCTCCGAGGAAACGCAGCCTGTAGGGTTTGAGACCCCACACAACGCAAAAGCGAGACAATCTGACGATTTGCCTCGCTTTTTGCTTAGTGTGGGGTTAACGGAATATAAAGTCTTCGACTTATATTAGAGGGTGCAATTTTGATACACCCTCTTGTTGCTTTGCACATGGGGACTATCTGACAGCCACCTTCTGCCCGTTGACGATGTAGAAGCCGGCAGGGAGAGTGATAACGGTATCGCCTGCGGGAACACCAACCGCCTTGACAAGCGCGCCGGTGACGCTGTATACCGTCACCTGCTGCCCGGCAGGAGTGGAGACCCTGACGCCGCCGGGGACGGCAACGACCGAGGCTGCCGCCACAACATTCAGCTCGAGGCCCGACGACATATCGGTGACAGTCAAGGTGTGGTCATTGAGATTGACGCGGAAGCGCAGCGTCGACCCTCCATGATAGCCCTCAAGAAGCCAGTTGCCAAGCCCCTGCTCTACGATAGTCCCCTTTGCCACGCCATCGACAAAAGGCGTCGGCTCGGCATAGAAATCGTAGGGACTGGAGCCGAGACTACAGTCAGAAATCCATCCACCTAAGGCTGTCATAAATCGGAACCGTACCCCGTTGTACTCCCATTCGTCACTTACCGGTGTAAATGGCTCGATAAAGAAATCGCCCTCATACACTCCCTGCGCAATCTCTGGCAATACCCAATCCTTATAAAGGTCATAGTTAGATAAGGAAGGAGTCGCCCACGATGTAGGATCGCCTATAAAATATATGCATGAAGCCCTCTCGGCAGAGTAAAAAAGGACCGGTTCATTTGATCCGACACGAGGAGCCGACACACTTATTACTCCTCCCGCCCATTGGTTAAGATTCCAGTGTGTAATCCTTCCCGGCCTTTTGATAAACATCGCGCGCCCGTAGGCGTGACCATCCGGCAAAAATTCCAGTTCAACATCCTCGCTGCCCCCCGGGCCGATGACTGGGGCTGTCTCAGGACTGTCGGTAAATTCTTCCATGAAATTTATTGAGTAGGAGCCTTCCGGGATATAGAAAGAGCCTGTATATCTCTTACTATTGGACCATAGCTGTGGAAATAAATATTCGTTGCCCGACACTGCGGGAATGGACGGGTCGGTAACTCCTGTCACAAGCAACCGGTCAGAGGCATGGGATGGATCGGTCTGTATATAAAGCTTCATATTGTCAAGCTCAAAAGTGAATGTCACCTCTCCATCAGTCGCCCAGTTAAAGACATCGACCAAATCTTCGCTATTATTCTCCATGGCCATCGCACCACTGCCACTCTTGTCGACAAATATCGCTCTCGTGAGTGACTTTGGACTCCATCCTATGGATAAGGAGCTATCCCAGCCATTCAAGTCCGAGTACAGACGGAATGAAAATGCTTTCCATTCCTCCGAGCCGGGAATCGTAAATGTCCCCTTGAAGACCCGGCTCCCGGGAGAAATCTCGGAGAGCTTCCACTGGGAATAATAGTCGGCATTTTCCTGCGACGGCTCAAGATAACCGGTCATGGAGCCGAAAAGGTATAGACAATCAATCCCCGACAAATCGGGTGCTGATGTCTGTGCGTCTATACGAGCAGGAAACGACATAAACGCCACGAGAAACATCAATGAAATCGTGTGTTGTAAAGATTTTTTCATAATTTGAAGATTTAACTTTATTTGCAAATATACTCGTGTTTAGGAAATTTTCACCCCCCCCCATCTGTTTTATACATTTTTTAACACTATAAAAGATGGCGGGCGAGAACCGGAGGGAGAGTCGTGCCGCAAAGGAGGGTAGCGACCGACTGCACGGCTTGGGTGGCAAGGGTCTCGTAGCGTGTGGCGGCGGCATGGTCGACGCCGGTAAAGGCGATGTCGAGGGCGGTCATGGCGATGGCGTGGACGACGGCGGCGCAAAGCGCCGGAGCGTTTTCGTGACGCCACGAGCGAGGGGTGTAGAGTGTCAGGTCGAGGACGATGTCTCCATCGACCGCCTGCGACCCGGCGTCGGAGCCGAGGGCGGCCAGCCCCGTCTCGTCAAGGGAGGCCACATGCCCCGCGAGCATCAGGGCGACACGGCAATAGGCATCACGTATCAGTATGTTGAGTGCTGGGCGGCTGTCGCGGCTCAAGACAGGCAGCGGCTGCTCCGCCGCTCCATCGGAGAGGAGGGAGCGCAGGGCTGAGGCGGCATAGATTTCACTGGCGATGGCATCGGTGGAGATGCCGAGGTTTACTGAAGTTGTCATTGTAGGTAAATTGGATTATAGGATTAGACTGATGACGGGTTTAGCATGGAGACAGTGGTGTAGGCCTACTGAGTGGGGCGATGATGGCGATGGCGCGCAGGATTGCGGCGTGTGGCTGTGATAGACTGGGCGAGACGCACGGCATAGGCCGGAGAGATGAAAAATCGCGAGGCGCGTTCAAAGGCGAGCACCCGCGCCAGGGCGGTGTCGTCGGTGAGCCATGGGTTGCGTGCACGCAGGTCATCGACCTTGGCGAGTATCTCGTCCCACTGGGACGAGACCGCGCTCCCCGGTTCGCCAACCTTCTCGCCGCGTCGCAGGCGGCAGAGCATCCTCATGCCGTGGAGATGGGACACATAGTAGCGGGGCGCGCCGGCGGCAATCGTGGCCTCGGCGATGGCATTGACAGTGAGCGGCAGGTCATGGGGCCATTGCCGTAGGACCTGTTGGCGGCATTGAATGAAGTCGCTGTCCCGCAATTCTTTAAGGTTTAGCATAGATGTCGTTTTAATTGTTTGTATGGTAATTCTACCATGGTTATACTGCAAATTTACCCCTGCATGGCGGTAACATACAGACATATCGAGGTTAATAAAAGCTAACGGGAGAGAAAGTCGCAAAACCCATCAAACTGCCGCCAAAGGAGTCGGGGAGGTACAGAATTCAAAAATCACATCGTAGATGTGGCGTAAGTGAAACCTCAGGGTAAGCGCGACAGCGCGTGCCTGGGGTAATGATGCCCAATTCAAAAGGACGCACATCGGAGATGTGCCGTAAAACACTGATAACCAAACACCTGTATGACAATTCCATATACTGACTTGCTTACGGCACATCTTCGATGTGCATTATCCATTTGTAGCCCTGGCCCCAGGCACGCGCTGTCGCGCTTACCCTGGGGTTTCGCCTACTTCACGTCTTCGACGTGCCCGTTTTGCAACACACTCGGCATTTCAAGCCTGACTATTGGCGCGATGACCGTCGGGGGCGACAGCGATGAGCTTGGCGTCACGGTCGGAGCGGAAGCAGGCAAAGCTCTCGAATAGGTCGGTGAGGGCGACGGAGGAGTTGCGCACCTGCTGCTCGTAGAGCGACGCGCTCATCGTGCCGGATATCTCCTTGCCCTGCAACGCGCCGCCGACGCCCGACACCTCGTCAAAAAGCCGCATCTCAAGCGACAGCAGGTTATAGGCCCCGACATCATTGTTGTGGGAGTATATCTGCGTCGGCTTCTGGTCCCCCTTGGCACGGTAGGGTATCACGCCGTCGGTCGATGCCCACCGCTGGGCGACATCCTCCCACCGTGTCAACGGCGACAGCTGGTCGTCAGGGAAGAGCAAGACTCCCTTGGCAGAGCTGCCCATAATATTGTCGATAAGAGTTATAAGGCGGTTGACATAACGCTGCTGGTCGACGACATCCTCGATAAAGGGATGTATCTCGCCGTCGGTCAGCGGATAGAGCTTGAGGACAAACGGGTGCTCGCCATGAGGCCATGGCGAGGGAAACCGCGCCAGCAACCGCCCCGAGGGGGTGATCCAACGGCACATCCACCTTGCCCCCATCTCCCATCGGGTGTCTATCGGCGGCATACCCTCCCCCAATCTACGGCGGCTCTCGGCCTCGACCGCCTGGGCATCGGACACCGGCACGGCATAGACACGCCCTGTCGAGCGATCGTGACACACGACGCGCTCCTCGGAGTCGAGCGTCCACACCTCCACAAGGCGGCATCGGCCCTGCGGCGCATGGTAAAACTGCGTCTCCATCCCCTCATCACCGCCCAATGGCGTGACAGTGACACCGGGTGACGCCTCCGAGAGCAACATAGCTCTCAGCGCGGCGGCACGGCGGCGGTCGCCCCCGGCAAACCGCATAATCACCTCCGACAGCGTCATGTCGTGGAGCATCCCCACAAGCTCGGCATCCCACCCTCGCGGATCGCGCATGCCGCTGACAAAGAAGCGCGAGGGGTCCACATTGTCGACCCACACGCCGTCGCCGCGCATACGCCGCTCACGGACAATGCGCTGCACGGCACATCCCGATATTACAAACTCCTCAAAGGCGCGGCTGTCAAGCTCGCGGAGCGCGTTGGCGCGATAGAGCGGCTGCAACACCCCGTCGGCCTGGGGATAAGCCTCGCGGAAGCGGCCTACCACCGTCTTTACAAGGCGGCGCATGAGATTGTTGGTGAGCGGACGATGGCCCGAGCGCACGGCAAGCTCATACTCCGAGCAGGGATTTCCCTGCGAGTCGATCGTCATGTCGTCCCATTGGCGTCCGTAGGTGTATCGCTTGAGCCGCTCACGGCATCTCCTCATCGACGCCCCCGCGCTCCATGCCTCAAAGGCGGCACGCAGCACGGTGGCGGTCGTCGGGTCGGATGGGAACGCGGCGTCGGCACATGGCGTGGCACAAGTGTCTTTCATAGTGGTGTTTTTCATGGCTGTATGGTTGTTACATAGTTAGAATATGGGGATATCGGGTGTCGGGATAAGCGAGACAGCGCGCTCGTCAAGCTCATACAGTCCCTCCTCCGGCTCCATGACGCAGAGCAATCGCCGCAGACGGGGCCTGACGACTCCCGGAGGGGCGCTGTAGAGCACGAGACGTCCCGGATGGAGCACGGCCACAGGGGCATCGACACGCCCACGGCTGTAGGGGTTGTCCTGCCTCAGGGCCAGCGACGAACCGACCATGGCGACAGTGGCGGCACGCGTCCACCCCTCGGCCTCGACCTCCACCACCCGGCGACAGCCTGTGGGGAGAGTCACGGTCATGAGGCCGTCGTCGTGGAGGACCGGGGCGACATCGCGGGCGATGTCGGTGAGCACAAGCATATCGACGGGGGCGGTGTCGAGCAGATTGGCGTACCAGGCCCGCAGCTCGGCATGGAGCAGGCGGTCGAGGTCGATGCCGTCGCGGCGCTCCACCGCGCAGTCCTCCCGCAAGGGGAGGAGGGCGCGGCGCAGACGCCACAGGTCGAGCATCTCGGCTGCGGTGAGGGTCAGTTTCATGACTTGGAGGCAGTTTTGGCCGTTACACGCAGGTGGGCGTTGGGATAGCGGAGCACGAGGCATGAGGCCTCGGTGAGCACCACGGCGTCGGTGTTGCGCAATCCGCTCTTCTTGAGGTCGAGTTTCTCGGCCGAGAAGGGGATATGGCTGTATTTCTGTATATACTCCGGGTCGATGACTATGCCGTCGGCCGAGTGGCCGCACTGGTCGAAAATCTCAGAGTGGAGCACATAGAGGGAGCCAAACTTCGTGTGAATCTCGTTGAAGTCGATGCCCCACTTGGTCACCTTGTCGCCGGCCATGACGACGCGGTTGTAGTCGAGATTGTTGATGCGCTCGATGAGGTCGCTGCCGGCAAGGAGTATCTTGCGCGTCGAGCCGGCGTTTTCAGTGAACGCCTCGCGGGTGAGCGACACCATCGTGCGCAGGTCAAACACCTCAGGATCATACTCGAAGCCGCGTCCCGCCTGATTCCATACGCCGCCGGTGATGAACACAGTCTCGTCCTTGGCCGAGTCGGTGAAGCGGCAGCGCGTGCCAAAGAGGAAATTTTTCTCCATGCCGAGGCGCATGTCGATGACCGCCACCTCCTCCTGGTCGTTGAAGGTCCACCCCGCCTCCTTGTCGGCCATCTTCATCAAGGTCGACTGCTCGACCTGAGCCTTGAATATCTGGCAAAAATTGGAGCGTTTCACGGGCATCGCCGAAAACTGGGCCGTCTGCACATCGAGTTCCGAGGCGGCACGCCCCATCCTGACAAGCGGGGTCTTGGCCGCCAGCGCGGGCATCTTGCGCACACCCGCCGTCTCCTGTCCGTTAAGAGGAATGACCGTCAGCGAATTGTCATCCTTTGACACGACATAGAGCACGAGCTGCTCGCCGTCGGCAGCCGACACCGATGGCACGAGTATTGTCTCGGTGGCTTCAAAGAGCTTGTTGTTGTCGGTCTCTACCATGGCGTGCTCATAACCGTCGGAGACATATGTGGCATCGGCATCGACAGCCGTCCTTACCGCCGCCACAGTGGGCTTGGTGTCGACAGCATAGTAGTCGACCACCATGCTTGCAGCCTTGCGGCTGCCGCCCCAGCGCGATATCTGGTCGAGCGGCGTCGACATGGGGCGTATGCGCACGATGCGCTTGTCTATCTCGTTGCGCAGCAGCGAGGGGGAGGCCTCGGCGGCGTTGTCGGTGGTCACGGGGCCGCCCACCACATGCGAGCCGCCCGCAGCGCCGGTGATGACGGCCCCTACAGCCATACAGGTGTCGCCGTCGCCGAGGAGACAAAGCAATGTGACAGCCGAGGCTACGGCAAGGAGGGTGAATACCAATGCCAACGGGTCGAGCGTGCGCAGGGAGTTGGACATGCGGGCGCGGAACGCGCCTGAAAGATTGTTGTTTTTCATGGTGTTTGAAATTTGGGTGTCGTTAAAAAGAGAAAAGTCAGTCCCATATGCTGTGGGAGGTGGAGGAGAGTATCATCGGGCCGTCGGAGGAGATGTCGGAGGCTGCGGCAGTGGCATTGCGGTCCTCCCACAGGGCGGGACGCTCCATCTCGATGGAGATGCGCTCGTTGCGTCCGCGCAGGTAGCCGCGCCGCTCGGCTTCGGCAAGGGCGGTTTCAGCATCGGGACTCTCGGGAACAGGGATGTCAAAGCGGGCGCGTGACGCCTCCTCGGGAGCGACCCCGGCGAGTATGTCGACGATAAAGTGCCCCACCCGGGCATCCTGCCCCATGAGCCGCAGCAGCGTGTCGGCGGTTGCCGGTTGTGTCCCTGGCTCCACGGCGGCGGCATCTTCGCCCTCGGCGCTCTCGGGCGCGTCTTCGGCCCCATCATTGGCGTCCCCCTCGGGGACAGCGGGTCGGTTCAGGGCATCTCCCGCGCACGTGGTCGAGTGGCTGTCGGGGAGGGGTGTCGGTAGGTTTTCTTTCATGGTTGATTGTTGTTTGAGGTTACGATGCAAAGTTAAGTGTCATCGCAAGGCTTTTACAGACCATCCTGTCGCCCGCCGATAACCAAACCGCCCGACCGAGCGTTATAATGTTATTAGTCCACATAGAAAAACTCCACGAGATGATACACGTTTCCGACAAGGCGAGGAAAGAGATGATGCAATGGATGCATTTTATCGTCATAATCCTGTCATTGGCACTGATAGTGTACATATCCTACGACACATTTGCGGGAATATCGTTCCTTGACAACGACACCTACATGAATTTCCAGCTGTGGGTGTGCGTAGTGTTCCTTGCCGATTTCCTGTTTGGGCTTGTATTTGCCCGCGAAAAGTGGCGTTACGTCAGGCACAACTGGTTTTTCCTCTTTGTCTCCATCCCCTACCTCAACATCATCAATGCCAGCGGGATGGCATTCACCGAGCGAGAGCTGTACTTCGTGCGGTTCATCCCGCTGCTACGCGGTGCGCTGGCTATGGCAATCGTGGCGGGATACATCACCACCAACCGCGTGACAGAGCTTTTCGTCTCCTATCTCGTGGTGATGGCATCGGTGGTCTACTTCTCCAGCCTGATATTTTTCTATCAGGAGCACACCATCAACCCGCTCGTGCCCGACTTTTGGTCGGCCCTCTGGTGGTCGTGCATGAACGCCACGACCGTCGGGAGCGACATCAACCCCATGACCCCACTGGGCAAGATACTCGGCGGACTGCTGGGCATACTGGGAATGATAGTATTCCCGCTGTTCACCGTATATATCACCAACATCGTGCAACGCTACAACTCACGCCGCCTGCTCGCCATAGGCATCGAGGAGCAGGCACGGAAGAACGCTGCGGCAACGGCGGCTACAGCCAACGCACAGTAGGGTGACAACGATTTGTCCCTGACATCAGAATATACTAACTTTGCACCTGCATCAACCGATAAAGACATGACCTCACCCAAGCAATCCAACCCCCTCTCCCCTACAGTCACCGAGGATGAAATCCAGCGTTCCGAACAGGACGACTTTGGCGTACACTATTCCGATGACGGACACCGCCTGCTGCGCTTTCCGGAGGACGCGGGCAGCCACCTGCGGGAATATGCCGTGCCCGAGGGGGTCACTGTCATTTGCGACAATGCCTTCGAGGGATGCGAGGGGCTGCGCACGGTGCGGCTGCCGCGCTCGCTGAGGGTCATCGGCAACCTGGCGTTTGACTCGTGCGAGCGGCTTGAGCGGCTCGACCTTCCCGAGGGGCTGTTGGCGATAGGCAAGAATGTGTGGGTCAACTGCGAGCGGCTCACCCTCATCGCCATCCCGTCGACGGTGAGAATCATCGGCGCCAACCCATTCTACCGCTCGGCGGTGAAGACGCTGATGGTCGCCTCGCCACGGTTTGCCCACAGCGACGGATGCCTGATTGACGTGGAGGAGAAAAGACTTATATCGGTGTTTGACACCCCCGATGAGTTCATCACCCCGGCGGGACTTGAAATCATAGGCGAAGACGCATTCCACGAGCTGCGGCGCATGAAGCGGCTCATCGTATCGGAGGGAGTGCGCGAGCTTCACCGCTTTGCGGTGGTGGGATGCCCGTCTTTGCAGTCGGTGACGCTTCCGCCATCGGTGGGTTACCTATCCCCCTCGGCATTCTCGTTCTGCATCAACCTCCACGATGTCACCATCCCCCGTTCCGTATCCCCCGACATAGTGAAGCCGCTCTCCGAGGCCATAAAGACCGAGGCGGGAAGCGGCGCACGCGTAGTCAGAACCTAATTCAGTGCAGAGTCCAGGACTCGGAAACTTGCTCTATCTCCTTTGAACTCTGAACTTTGAACTATAAACGTGGCGCAGGGCCTGACGGCGCACGCGGCAATAGTCAATGACGGCAGCCGCAAGGGTTGTCAACGTTACAGAACCGACGATAGCAGTCCAGGCAAGAATCGTATGGGTAGCTTGAAGTTCCATGATTGGGGGATGGTTATCGTGTTAATTTTTTTGTTCTTTCCCCTTAAACGCCGCGACAGGGTGTGGCGGTTTCCCGCCATGCGGATTGTTATGGTTTTTTAACACCCCATCAGCAAGACAGTTCCCGCCGACACCGATACCCCGGGAGCACATTCAGCGGCATCGCCGCCGACATCCCGGTAGGTTCACTCACATACTGCAGGTGGTATCGGTCGGGGGCAAGGAAATCGAGTGTGAACTCGGCCGTGTCGACCGGCATCCCCTCACCGCGCCCACGGACTATGCGCTCCTCCACCTTTATGTCGCGCCCGGTCACGGTGACCTTTGCGCTCACGGCACCCGTGTCGGACAGCGGCGGCAATCCGCGCCGGATGATGTCCACACTCCCGTCATCACCCACTATGGCCTCCACCATGGCCTCCCCGTCACACTCTACATGGGAGAGTGTAGCCCCGAGCAGCCTCGTCACCGCCTCGCCACGCGCGGCAGGACGCAACGCCACACCGGCAATCAATGCCGCCACAAGCGTCGCAATCACATAAAACTCCACCGACTGGAATATCGTCAACTGTTCCATCTCATTCCATCATATCATTATCATCCACAAATATAGGCATATTAAACCATCCGACCACATCACACGTTTAGAATATATGCAATACTTACGTAAAAAACGTTTCAGCAGATGGTCATCACGAAAATTGTCCCGGCCCATAGCTTCGCCAAGTGGCTGCTCGGCCTGATAAACAGCATCCTCACACCGCTCGGCATATCGCCTACGGGGATGGTCAGCGAGGTGTGCTACATCATTGTGATAGCTGCGATAGCCATAGTGCTCGGCTGGATATTCCGCAAGATTTTTATCTTCATCACGCGGAAAATCATGAATATACGCTTCCCTATGATTGCCGCCGAGATAACACACTGGAAAGTGATACGCCGTTGCGGCATGCTAATACCGCCGCTGGTGTTCCTCGCCCTGATACCGTTTGCCTTTGACAGCGACGGCAAGGCGCTGACCATCATACGCAGCCTTGTGTTCATATACTTCGCCATAGTCATGGCAATGGCCGTGAACGCTATCTTAGGGTTTAGCTGGGAGCACTACAACAACCGCCACAACACCAAAAACCTCCCGTTGAAGGGCATCCTCGACGTGGGGCAGATCATCGTGTGGGTCATAACCATAATAATCATCGTGTCGCTCGTCCTCGGCAAGTCGCCGGCAGCCCTGCTCACAGGACTTGGCGCGTTTGCGGCGGTGCTGATGCTGATATTCAAGGACAGCATCCTCGGGCTTGTCGCCGGAGTGCAGCTGTCGGAGAACGACATGCTGCGCGTGGGCGACTGGATATCGGTGCCCGACACGGTGGCCAACGGTATCGTGATTGACGTGTCGCTCGACGTCGTGAAGATACGCAACTGGGACAACACCGTCGTGATGATGCCCCCCTACAGGCTCGTATCGACATCGTTTGTCAACTGGCGCTGCATGACCGACACCGGCAGCCGACACATGGACGCGGCGGTGTGCATAGACACAAACACCGTGCAGCCATGCTCCGACGCGCTGTTGACACAGGTCAAGACCGCACTGCCGGTCATGGCCGGCTTTATCGACACCAAACTCAAACAACGAGCCGCCGGCGACACCTCCAACGTGTTCAACCAGGCGGCCGGCGTCGACGGCACCATCGACACCAACCTCGGGCTGCTGCGCGCCTACCTCTACATCTACCTGCGGCAGCATCCCTATATCGACCTTGCCAACACGCTGCTCATCAGCCTCAAACCCCCGACACCGCAGGGCTATCCGCTCGACATCTACTGCTACATGTCGACCGCAGACTGGAATGCTTTCGAGGCCATCAAGGCCGACATCCTCGAGCACGTGGCAGCCATAGCCCCGACATTCGGACTGAGCATATACGCGCAGCCATCGTCACGCGACATGGCCGACCTCGGCGCCAACCCGCGCCGCTGGAACCCTTACTACGGCACCGGCCCCTTCTTCACCCCCACCCCAAAGCCCGCGACCAACAAGCCCTCGGTCAACGTCAACCCCTACGCCCCGCTATCGGAGTGACACCCACACCCTGAGGCCATACAAAAAGGAGATTCTGCAACACCCTCATACAAAAAGACGATGGCCGACATTTCTGTCGGCCATCGCTTGCTCAAGTCGGGGTGACAAGATTCGAACTTGCGACCACACGCCCCCCAGACGCGTACTCTAAACCGGGCTGAGCTACACCCCGATGCTTTTGCTTTCAAAAGCGATGCAAAGGTATGTACTTTTGCCGTAACATGCAAGAGGTGGACGCCATATTTTACATTATTTCACATTTTTCTTGACGGATATAATCTCCATCATCGCCTATAAATGTCCTAAGGCACAACGCGATAGCCTTTTGGCGCGAAAAGGTTGCGCAGGTGGCGTTTTTTTTGTAATTTTGTTTGCTCATAGCAATGGAAACGACAAAAACATCATAAGCAACAATTATGGCAGAAATCGAAGAGGAATACAGCGCCAGTAACATTCAGGTGCTTGAAGGACTCGAAGCCGTGCGCAAACGCCCGGCCATGTATATCGGCGACATAAGCGTCAAAGGACTCCATCACCTTGTCTACGAGGTGGTCGACAACTCCATCGACGAGGCCCTCGCCGGATACGCCACCCATATAGAAGTGACCATCAACGAGGACAACTCGATAACGGTCGTGGACAACGGCCGAGGCATCCCCGTCGACATGCACGAGAAGGAGCACAAGAGTGCCCTTGAGGTCGTGCTGACCGTACTACACGCCGGAGGCAAGTTTGACAAAGGCTCCTACAAGGTGTCGGGCGGCCTGCACGGCGTCGGCGTGTCATGCGTCAACGCCCTGTCGACCTACCTCCGTGCCGAGGTGCGCCGTGGAGGCAATGTCTACATGCAGGAGTACTCCTGTGGCAAGCCCACTTCAGAGCTGCAGGTCATCGGCACATGCGAGCACACCGGCACGAGCATCACGTTCAAGCCCGACGACTCGATATTCACCGTCACCGAATATGACTACGACACGCTGGCCAACCGCCTGCGCGACCTGGCGTTCCTTAACGCCGGCATCACCCTGTCGCTCACCGACCGCCGCAATCTCGACGAGGAGGGCAATCCGCGCTACGAGGTGTTCCACAGCGACAGCGGCCTGAGGGAGTTTGTCGAATATATCGACGCCCGCAAGGAGTCGCTCATCAACGACGTCATCCACCTCAACACCGAGCGCCAGGGCATCCCCGTGGAGGTGGCGTTGACCTACAACACGTCATTCAACGAGAACATCTACTCGTTTGTCAACAACATCAACACCATCGAGGGCGGCACCCACCTCACCGGCTTCCGTCGCGGACTGACAACAACGCTCAAAAAGTATGCCGAGGACTCCAAGATGCTCGAGAAAGTGAAAATCGACATCGACCCCGCCGACTTCCGCGAGGGCCTTACCGCCGTCGTGTCGGTTAAGGTGATGGAGCCGCAGTTTGAGGGGCAGACCAAGACCAAACTCGGCAACAACGAGGTGGTCGGGGCCGTGAGCCAGGCTGTCTCCGAGGCCCTGAAGTTTTATCTTGAGGAGCACCCCAAGCAGGCCAAGGTCATCGTCGAGAAGGTGATACTTGCCGCACAGGCGCGCCACGCCGCCTACAACGCCCGCGTCAAGATACAGCGCAAGTCGCCCCTCTCGGGCGGCGGCCTCCCCGGCAAACTCGCCGACTGCTCGTCGCGCACCGCCGAGGACTGCGAGCTGTTCATCGTCGAGGGTGACTCGGCAGGCGGCACGGCCAAGCAGGGCCGCGACCGCCGGTTCCAGGCCATCCTCCCCATCCGAGGCAAGATACTCAACGTGGAGAAGGCGATGGACCACAAGGTATTTGAAAGCGAGGAAATCACCAACCTGTTCCGCGCCATGCGCGTCACCGTCGGGACCGAGAACGACCCCAAGGAGGTCAACCTCTCCCGTCTCGCCTACCACAAGATCATCATCATGACCGATGCCGATGTCGACGGCAGCCACATCGACACGCTGCTGATGACATTCTTCTTCCGCCGCATGCGCCCCATCATCGAGATGGGCTATCTATACCTTGCCACGCCGCCGCTCTACAAGTGCACGCGCGGCAAGACCGAGGAATATTGCTGGACAGAGGGACAGGTGCAGCAGTTTATCGACCGCAATGGCCCCAACACCAAGGTGATGCGATTCAAGGGTCTCGGCGAGATGAGCTCCGAGGAGCTGCGCAACACCACCATGGACCCCGGACAGAGGCTGCTCAAGCAGGTGCAGATAAGCGACGCCGCCGAAGCCGACCGCATCTTCTCCATGCTCATGGGCGAGGAGGTCGGCCCGCGCCGCGACTTCATCGAGGCCAACGCCAACTACGCCAACATCGACGCATAAGCCATATATGGCACAGACAAACGACAGGGGACGCTTTTCCGACGCGGCAAGCGTCCCCTGTCCCATAACAATCACTACCCTCATAACAATACCGCCGCAACGGGCGTTATACAATATATAAGAAAGCGTACACCTATACAAGCAAACACCTATCGACATGGCAAAGAAAACAGCCTCCCCCAACCGCACTTCCGCGACCGAGATGCGCCGCCGAGTGGAACTATACATAGACCGACAGCAGAACAACACGTTCAACTACAAGCAGGTGGCCCACGCAATCGACGCCCTCACCGGCCCGCAGCAACGACTCATCGCCGAGATACTCGCCGACATGGCCGCATCCGGCGACATCATAGAGACCACTCCGGGAAAATACAAGGCCCCCCAGCGCAACAACGTCACCACGGGCACATTCGTGCGCCGCTCCAATGGCAAGAACTCGGTCATCACCGACGATGACGGGGAGGCGATATTTGTCGCCGAGCGCAACTCCATGCACGCCCTCAACGGCGACCGCGTGAAGGTGCACATTGCCGCACGCCGTCGCGGGGCCGAACCTGAGGCCGAGGTCATCGAGATTATCGAGAAAAAAGACCAGACATTCATCGGCACGCTACAGGTGGAGAAGCATTTCGGATACCTGCTGACCGACTCAAAATTTCTCGCCACAGACATCTTCATTCCCCGTGCGAAACTCAAGGGGGGCAAGACCGGCGACAAGGCGATAGTAAGAATCACCGACTGGCAGGCCGACGCCAAGAACCCGCGCGGCGAGGTTATCGACATACTCGGAACGACAGGCGAGAACAATGCCGAGATGCACGCCATCCTTGCCGAGTTTGGCCTCCCCTACCGCTACCCCGAGAATGTCACCAAGGCCGCCGACAAGATAGACGCCGGCATCACACCCGAGGAGATTGCCAAGCGTGTCGACATGCGGGGAGTGACGACATTCACCATCGACCCACGCGACGCCAAGGACTTTGACGACGCGCTCTCCATACGCCGCCTACCCGACGGGCATTATGAGGTCGGGGTGCACATCGCCGACGTGACCCATTACGTCAAGCCCGACACACTCATCGACCGCGAGGCGCAGAAACGCGCCACGTCGGTCTATCTTGTCGACCGCACCGTCCCGATGCTCCCCGAGCACCTGTGCAACGGTATCTGCTCACTGCGTCCGGACGAGGAGAAACTCGCGTTTTCATGCATCTTCAAGATGGACGAGAACGCCAATGTACTCGACTCACGTATATGCCGCACGGTCATCAAGAGCGACCGCCGCTTCACCTACGAGGAGGCTCAGGATGTCATTGAGACCGGCAACGGAGACTTCAAGGAGGAGATATTGACCCTCGACCAAATGGCAAAAAAGTTGCGCCAGCGGCGTTTCGACGAAGGCTCGGTCGAGTTTGACCGTGTAGAGGTGCGCTTTGAAATCGACGAGGAGGGCCATCCCGTCGGAGTATTCTTCAAGGAATCCAAGGAGGCCAACAAGCTCGTCGAGGAGTTCATGCTCCTGGCCAACAAGACTGTAGCATCATTCATAGGCAAAGTCGATGGACGCAAGAAGGCTAAGGCATTCGTATACCGCGTCCACGACCAGCCCGACCCCGGCAAACTCGCCGATTTCTCGGCCCTGTCGCGCAACTTCGGCTACAAGGTCAAGTCGCAAGGCTCGGCCAAGGAGGTCAACCGCTCCATCAACAAGATGCTCAAGGATGTCAAAGGACGCGGCGAGGAAAACCTGCTGTCGACCCTGGCTATACGCTCGATGGCAAAGGCCGTGTACACAACCCACAACATAGGCCATTACGGCCTTGCATTCGACTACTATACCCACTTCACCTCCCCCATACGCCGCTATCCCGACATGATGGTGCACCGTCTGCTGGAACGCTATCTTGCCGGAGGCCGCAGTGCCAATCTCGCCAAACTGGAGGAGCAGTGCAAGCACTCCAGCGAGATGGAGCAGCTCGCCGCCAACGCCGAGCGTGCCTCCATCAAATACAAGCAGGTCGAATACCTTGGCGACCATCTCGGCGAGGTCTACGAGGGAGTAATCTCTGGCGTGACCGAGTGGGGCCTCTACGTCGAGCTTGACGAGAACAAATGCGAGGGGCTTGTGCCCGTGCGCGACCTCGCCGACGACTATTACGAGTTTGACGAGAAAAACTACTGTCTCACGGGACGACGCAACCACAACCGCTACCGCCTCGGCGACAAGGTGAGGGTGAAGGTAGCCCGCGCCAACCTTGAGCGCAAGCAACTCGACTTTGCCCTCGTCGACGACATGGGACGTCCCCTCCACGAGGACACAAAGGCCGCTGCCGCCCAGTCGCTCAACAGCGGCGGCGCGCCCAAAAAGCGCAACAACGCCAAACGCCCCTCCCGCAAAAAATAGTCAAACGCCGGCCGATGTAGCGACGCGGTGTGCGATGAGTTAACGGGTGGCTCGGGAAGCGAGCATACGGTGCCCGATGCGGCAGTACAGGCATTTGCGCGTCTCACAACAGGTGCGCCGCAACTGGATGAGAGCCTGGGTAGTGAATGCGTCCTCGGCAGGTACGCCGGCACGGTTGAAAAGTTCGATAATGGAGTTTTTCTCGGGGGGCAGCGACTGTAGCAGCCCGACGGCGCGTTGCCGCAAGGCAGTGTCGCCGCTGTATAGCCCGTAGGCATACATCAAGGGAACGACAGCATTGATGGTGAGCACATTGATTGATTGCCGGCTCATCGCCGACACATCCTTGCCCGCATCCACGGGGCTGAACGAGTAATGACGGCGCCAATAGCCCGTGAGCGGGCGGTCAAAGAGCCGCCGGGCGTCCTCGGGTTCACGCACGGCGAGCAGGCGTTCCATCATCTTGAAGCCTCCGGTGATGAGCGACGCGAGAAACGCTATGCGCCGGTGTGGAAAGTTTGGTGGACGCATCCGCGCCATGCGCCATCCCAACGGCGACGTGGGGACGAGCGAGAATTTGTGGGAGAGAAACGCATACTCGCTCCTTAGGCGGTCGGCATATGGCGAGGAGGGCGCATCATCCAGCAGCCCCGACCGTCCGAACAGCAATGCCTCCACGGCAAGCGGGGAGTCGCTGTGCTTTCCCATAAACTTGAGAGGCAATCCCGAGGCGAGACGCTCAAACGGATCGCTGTTGGTGCCGAATCCGAGCGCCCGCGCTATCGTGACGTAGCATGTCTCCTCCCAGTCGCCGCGATTGCGGTCGAGCGTGGCGAGTATGCGGTCGGTCTTGTCGTATATGCGCTGATGGGAGAGGCTGTCGAGCCAGTCAATGATATGTAGCCTGTCGAGGGACGCTATCATCGTGGCACACGGCAACTCGGTGGCGGCGTTGTCGACAAGCGCCCGGTAGTGGCGGTTGAAATCGGGGGTACACGGCATGGCAAACTGTGGTATGACATGCCCGTCGGGCCGTTTTACGGGGGTATCGTCGTGCCCGACGACATGGAGTATCACCGAGTCATATGCCCGGTCATGGTCGTGTCCGTGGCGGTACCAGTCGGATGCATGGACGTGAATCTCGACATTGCCCGCCCACGTGTGGCCGTCAATCGAGACCTTGGCATTGAAGAAGTCGGGACCCGCATCGTTGTTGAGTAGCCCCGGGTCAAGCACCTGTAGACGCCGCCCGTCGGTCGTAGCCATCGGCCCGGGGCGCCACAGGCGGTGTTGCCACACGTATTGCATAAGTTTCTCCATGGTCCTGTTATCGCCATATTAGGGCGACCCGATAAAGATAATGAAAATCCGCCTATCGGGACGGGTGTTTGTGGAAAAAATGTGAACCATTTTTCGCCTTCTATCGTTATTTGGCAAAAGTATAGCTGCGAGGGCGGCAATTTGAGCGAGAATGATTGCACAAATAAGTAATTGGTGTGCAAAAGCATGATTATTCTTTCAAATTGTCAGTTGTCAATAAAAATAAATAACTATTTTTGCGAAATATAAAAGTTGCGCAACATTAAAAAGATATAAAGTAATGAATCACATTAAAGAGGTTGCATCACGTCTCAAGGGGCTGCGCGAGTCGGTCGACTTGACCTGTGCCGAGATGGCCTCACGCATGGGCGTCGCCGAGGAGACCTACATTTCATACGAGAGTGGCGAGTGCGACATCCCGGTCAGTTTCCTTTATGAGATAGGCGAGGCGATGGGCGTGGAACTGTCGGCCCTGCTCTTTGGCGAGGAGCCTAAGATGGCGTCATATTATGTCACCCGCGCCGGCAAGGGACCGGCAATAGAGCGCACCCGCGCCTACAGGTATCAGGCGCTCGCCTCGGGTTTCCAGCGGCACAAGTTCACCCCGCTCATGGTGACCGTCGAGCCTGACGACAAGCGCGAGATGACATTCAACACCCATCCGGGACAGGAATATGACTATGTTGTGGATGGATGCCTTGAGATAGTGATTGACGGCAAGACCATTGTGCTCCACGAGGGTGACTGCGTGATGTATGACTCGATGCGTCCCCACGGCATGAGGGCGCTTGGCGGCAAGCCTGTGAGATTCCTTGCCGTAATCTCGTGATTTAGTATAGATAGAGTTATGTTAGAGCGTTTTTTGGATAAGACGGAGTTTGACTCCTATGAGGATTTCATGGCCAATTTCAAGGTCAATGTCCCTGAAAATTTCAATTTCGGCTATGATGTCGTCGACCGCTGGGCCGAGACCCACCCCGACAAGAAGGCATTGCTGTGGACCAACGACCGTGGCGAGAAGATACAGTTCACGTTTGCCGACATCAAGCGCGAGAGCGACAAGACGGCATCGTTCTTCGCCTCGCTCGGCATCGGGCGCGGTGACATGGTGATGCTGATACTGAAGCGTCACTACCAGTTCTGGTTCTCTATCATCGCCCTACACAAGCTCGGGGCCACCGTGATACCCGCCACCCACCTGCTGACGGAAAAGGATATCATCTATCGCTGCCGCATGGCGTCGATAAAGGCCATCGTCGCCACCGGCGACGAGGTTGTGGTGAAGCATATAGCGAAGGCTTTGTCCGACTGCCCGAGCGTCAAGGCCGTTGTCTCGACAGGGCCGATTGTGCCCGACGGATGGTATGACTTCAACAAGTGTATCGAGGAGGCCGCCCCATTCGTGCGCCCCGAGCATCCCAACGACAATGATGACGTGTCGCTGCTCTACTTCACCTCAGGCACGACCGGCGAGCCAAAGATGGTGGCGCATGACTTCACATATCCTTTGGGGCATATAATCACCGGCTCATATTGGCACAACCTGCACGAGGACTCGCTACATCTCACCCTCGCCGACACCGGTTGGGGCAAGGCCGTGTGGGGCAAGCTGTACGGGCAGTGGATTGCCGGTGCCAACGTGTTTGTCTACGACTTCGAGAAGTTTGAGCCGGTCGACGTGCTCCACATGATTGCCGAGCATCATATCACCTCATTCTGCGCCCCCCCCACGGTGTTCCGCTTCCTCATCCGCGAGGACCTTTCAAAGCACGACATCTCCTCGCTGAAATACTGTACAATAGCGGGCGAGGCGCTCAATCCCAAGGTCTACGAGGAGTGGCTGCGCCTCACCGGCATAAAGCTGATGGAGGGGTTCGGACAGACGGAGACTACGCTCACAATCGCCACATACCCGTGGCTTGAGCCTAAGCCCGGCTCTATGGGCAAGAAGGGTCCTCAATATGACATAGACCTGCTGACAGCCGACGGCCGCTGGGCCGAGGACGGGGAGCAGGGTGAAATCGTGGTGCGCACCCACGGCAAGAAGCCACTGGGCCTGTTCAAGGAGTACCTGCATGATCCGGCGCTCACCCGCGAGGCCTACCATGACGGCATATACCACACGGGCGACGTGGCATGGCGCGACGAGGACGGCTACCTGTGGTTTGTCGGGCGCACCGATGATGTCATCAAGTCGTCGGGCTACCGCATCGGCCCGTTTGAGGTCGAGAGCGCGTTGATGACCCATCCCGCCGTGGTGGAGTGTGCCATCACGGGCGTGCCCGACGAGATACGCGGGCAGGTGGTCAAGGCCACCATAGTCCTCGCCAAGGAATACAAGGGACGCCAGGGAGAAGAACTCGTCAAGGATATACAGAATCACGTGAAGCGTGTCACAGCCCCCTACAAGTATCCCCGCATAGTGGAGTTTGTCGAGGAGCTGCCCAAGACCATAAGCGGCAAGATACGCCGTGTGGCGATACGCGACGCAGAGCAGGGGGGAGCCAAAGGATGAAAGGGAAAAAGAGGAGATACGGCCGCATAGCCGTAAAGATAGGCAGCAACGTGCTCTCGCGTCAGGACGGAACGCTCGACATCACCCGTATGTCGGCGCTTGTCGACCAGGTGGCCGCGCTCCATCACGACGGCATCGACGTGATACTGATTTCGTCGGGGGCGGTGGCGTCGGGACGCAGCGAACTGCGCGACTGCCGCAAACTCGATGCCGTGTCGGCCCGGCAGCTATATTCGGCTGTGGGGCAGGCCAAACTCATCAACCGCTACTATGAGCTGTTTCGCGACCATGGCATAGCCTGCGGTCAAGTGCTGACGACAAAGGAAAATTTCTCCACACGCCGCCACTACCTCAACCAGAAGCACTGCATGGAGGTGATGCTCGCCAACGGGGTGATACCTATCGTCAACGAGAATGACACCGTGTCGCTCACCGAACTGATGTTTACCGACAACGACGAGCTGTCGGGGCTTATAGCCGCCATGATGGGCATGGAGGCATTGGTGATATTGAGCAATATCGACGGGGTGTATGACGGCGACCCGTCGCTCGAGTCCTCAAGGGTGATTACCGACATACGACTTGATGACGATGTGTCCGACGTCATACAGTCGGGCAAGTCATCGATGGGGCGCGGAGGAATGACGACCAAATACCGCATCGCCCGCAAGGTGGCGGGAGAGGGTATTGCCGTGGTCATAGCCAACGGCAAGCGCGACGGCATTCTGCAGGCTGTCCTGTCGCCACGCCGCGATGTGCCGTACACGCTGTTCCACCCGGCCAGCGAGGCGACATCAGGCGTGAAGAAGTGGATAGCCCACAGCGAGGACTTCGCCAAAGGCGCGGTACGCGTCAACGCCGGAGCGGCGGAAGCCCTGCTGTCGGGACGCGGCGCGAGCCTGCTCCCTGTCGGGGTTACCGCCGTGGAGGGCGACTTTGAGAAGGACGATGTGGTCAGGGTGCTCGGCCCCGACGGCTCGCTCATCGGGGTCGGCCGCGTAGGCTACGACATGGCCGACGTGCTCCCGCTTCTCGGCACCTCAGGCGCTCGCCCCGTCATACACGCCGACTACCTCTACATCGAGTGACTCCGCGACACGCGGTGCCTCTATTTCACAGGCCGCGCCGCATCCCCTATTGTCTACTTGTAAGAAATTCCCGGATTGACAGTGTGTTAATACCCCGATAGGTATTGCCATCAAAACCATCACGGGTCACGACTATTTTCGGGAAATTATCATCGATTTTCAACAGGTTGCCATACTCGCGCTCCATTGTCGCCGGGTCGTTGATTTCGAGTGCGGACTGGATATATATTTTCTCGTTGTCACGGGAGGCAACGAAATCAATCTCTGCATCCCCTATAGTCCCGACTTTCACATCATATCCAAGATATAGTAATTGGTTGTAAACCAAGTTTTCAAATATCTTGGCACGATCGCCGGGCCTATAACCGATTATGATGTTCCTGAGTCCTAAATTTTCAAAATAGAATTTCTCCCCAAACTCAAATATACGTTTCCCTACGATATCGTAGCGTGTGGCACGATGCACGATAAAGGCACTGGCGAGGTATGAGACATAGTTCTGCACCTGTCCGGGAGATATGTTTACCCGCTGTGATTTCAGGAAATCGCTTATCTTCTTGGCGGAAAATATGTTGCCGATATTTTCGGAAAGAAATTGGGTGAGGCGTTCCAGGAAGCCGCTGTTGCGCAAGCTATAACGTACGACCACATCACGATAAACGATGGTTGTGAACACGCTCTTGAGGTATTCTCCGGCGGTAGCGTCGTCAAGCGCAAGATTGGTCAGATATGGAAGACCTCCGTAGCGTGCGTACAGGCGCAGTGTCTCGTCGCAGTCGGGCAACCGCCGAAAAATCATGAACTCGCTGTAGCTTAGGCTGTAGACATTTATCTCTATATGGCGTCCGCTGAGATGTGACGCCAATTCGCCCGACAGTAGGCTGGAATTGCTGCCGGTGATGTATATGTCATTTGACGGGTCAAGCAGAAAAGACCTTATAACTTTTTCAAAGCCCGGAATCTCCTGTATCTCATCAATGAATATATAGTTGCGCTCTTCATTGTGAAGCCTGTCGCTGATATACCGGTGGAGGGCTTCGGCAGTAGCGATGTCGCTAAACTTGAAATCCTCAAAGTTGATGTATATTATGTTTGCCCCGGGGCGGCTCTCCATGATGTATTTCATTATAGAGAACAATATGTAGCTTTTTCCGACACGGCGTTGCCCGACAAGAGCCTTTATCAACGGCTGCTCTATAAAAGGCTTAATCTTGTCAATGTAGACTTTACGCTCAATAAGATTGTCAGGGATATGTATCATTGCCGTAAGTTTTAAGTATGACTGAAACTTTTGCAAAAATAGCAAAAAGTTTTAAGTATACTTGAAACTATTGGCCTAAAACAGAAAAGTTTTAAGTATACTTGAAACTTTTCCCTGGTACGCGTGCCTGTTTTGCTTAAAAACGTGGGATGCCATGCAATAATCGCCCGTGTGGATACGTTGAATGTATTATATACATTCAAAATAGGATATGGGACTATCACTACAATCTACCTTTGAAGCGGCCCGTCGGGCCGGTCGCGACGTGGCACGCCGCAGTGAGGCCGAGGTCAACAGCCTGCTGATGGCACTTGCAGACACAACGGAAAACTCGATAGACGAGATACTTGCAGCCAATCTCCTCGACCTTGAGCGCATGGACGAGACAAACCCCAAATATGATCGCCTGAAACTGACCGCGGAGCGTCTGCATGACATAGCCGCCGACATGCGGCAGGTGGCATCGCTCCCCTCCCCCCTCGGTCGCGTGCTAAGCTCCACGACGCGTCCCAACGGGATGCGCATTGACAAGGTGACCGTACCGTTTGGAGTGATAGGCATAATATACGAGGCGCGTCCCAACGTGACCTTTGACGTGTTCTCGCTCTGCGTCAAGGCCGGCAGCGCGTGCCTGCTGAAGGGGGGCACCGACGCCGACACCACCAACCGCACTGTCGTGGCGATGATAAAGCGCGTGTTGCGCGAGCAGGGGTGGAATGAGGATGCAGTGACGCTGCTCCCCGCATCCCATGATGCCACAGCCGAGATGCTGCATGCCACGCAATGGGTGGACGTGATAATACCTCGCGGCTCAAAGGGGCTTATCGACTACGTGCGTCAGAACTCGCTTGTACCCGTCATAGAGACCGGAGCGGGAGTGTGCCACACCTATATGCACTCATCGGCCGACATCGCCCGGACGCGCGACATCGTGTTCAACTCCAAGACGCGCCGTCCGAGCGTATGCAACACCCTCGACACACTCGTCATCGACCGCTCGCGCCTCGCCGATCTCCCCGAGGTCTGCGCCCCGTTGGCGTCAAAAGATGTAATCGTATATGCCGACGAGGAGTCCTATAAGGCATTGGATGGACATTATCCATTGCTGGAACATGCCGCTGCCGATGACTTCGGGCGCGAATGGCTCGACTATAAGATGTCAATAAAGACCGTCGCCGCAATAGATGAGGCCCTTGATGTCATAGAGCATTACGGCTCACGCCACAGCGAGTGTATAGTCGCCGAGGATAAGGAGGCTGTCGGGCTGTTCCTGCGCGAGGTGGATGCGGCATGTGTCTATGCCAATGTCTCGACGGCGTTTACCGACGGTGGCCAGTTTGGCTTTGGCGCTGAAATCGGCATCTCCACCCAGAAGCTCCACGCACGCGGCCCCATGGCTCTTCCCGAGATAACGACCTACAAATACCTCATCTACGGCAACGGGCAAGTCCGATAATAGATTATGGAAAAGATACGGCTTATAGGGATGACGCTTGAGCAGCTCAGGGAGGTCGCCGCAGCATGCGGTATGCCCTCCTTTGCCGCCAAGCAGATGGCACAGTGGCTCTATGGGAAACGGGTCACGGATATCGACGCGATGACCGACCTCTCGCTCAAGGCGCGTGCGCGGCTCGCCGAGGGCTACACGGTCGGGCGTGTCGCCGCCAAGGCCGAGGCGCGCTCCAAGGACGGCACGGCCAAATACCTGTTTGACGGCGTGGGAGGCCGCGATGTGGAGGCAGTGTATATCCCCGACCGCGAGCGTGCCACGCTGTGCGTGTCGTCACAGGCGGGATGCCGCATGAACTGTGCGTTCTGCATGACGGGACGGCAAGGATTTCACGGCAATCTCACCGCCGCCGACATCATCAACCAGGTGCTGTCGATACCCGACAGCCTGTCGCTGACCAACATCGTGTTTATGGGGATGGGTGAACCGATGGACAACCTTGGTGCCGTATTGCAGGCGATTGAGGTGCTCACCGCACCGTGGGGGCTTGCATGGAGCCCCAAGCGCATAACCGTGTCGTCGATTGGCAAAATCAAGGAACTGCGCACGCTGCTTGACACGACCAAGGTGCACGTGGCTATAAGTGTCCACTCACCGTTTGCCGAAGAGCGCGAGAGACTTATGCCGGTCGAGCGCGCCTACCCTTTGCGTGACGTGCTCGGCATGTTGCGGGAGTATGATTTCACCCACCAGAGACGCCTGTCGGTCGAGTATATCTGCTGGCGCGGACTCAATGACGACCTGAGGCACGCCGATGCCTTGGCGCGGCTGTTGCGCGGCATGGAGTGCCGCGTCAACCTGATACGCTTCCACGCCATCCCCGGTGTCGACCTGCGCCCGGCCTCGGAGCGCGACATGGTGGCCTTCCGCGACCGCCTCAACGAGCTTGGCGTCACTGCTACAATCCGCGCCTCGCGTGGCGAGGACATCATGGCCGCCTGCGGAATGCTCGCCGGCAAGGCACGCAGCTGACACGGGCATAAGTACCGGAAGGTTAAGACATCAGAACATAAGGACATAGGGCTACGCAGAACATTTAATTATCGCGTAGCCCTATGTCCTTATGTCCCTATGTCTGGAGACTCCCGGGAGAGGGATTATTTGAAGATGGCGCCGGTGTTGATATCAAGCATGGGGTTGGCCTCGTAGTTGGCCATCGTCTCCTTGAGGCTCGTGAGTATCATGGCCCGGAGTTCGGGGGGATTGAGCACGGTGATTGAGGGGCCGTGGCTCAATATCTCCTCCACAAAGTCAGGGGTCAGTTTAAGACGATAATAGAATATGGAGTAGGAGTCGTGGATAGTCTCATGCTGGGAATGGTGAAGCGGCAGGGCACGCATATACTTGGCCTGGCGCACGTCGGCTTTGATTGCCACGCTCTTGGCCTCTCCCTGGGTGAACATGATGCCGAAGCTGTCGCGGAAGTAGGTCTCAGGGTCAAACGACTCGGGTATCTCATACTCATCGGGCAACATCTTGACATCGCGCATACGGTCGAGGGCATAGGTCTTGATAGTGTCCTCCTTGACGTTGCGTCCTGTCACATACCACCGCTGCTTGAATATCTTGAGAAAATAAGGCTCGACAACCACATCGGGAGTGGGGCTTATGCGCGAATACGGGTGGTAGGCAAACGTGATTGGGTGCAGCTCCTTGAGCGACTTTACGATAATAGGCAGGAACTCGCGGGCCGAGGGTACGTTCTCAAGGAACACGCGGTCGGAAATCTCGCGGCAGCCGGTCAGAGCCTCGCTCGTTGATGCCGAGTTGAGCAGCCAGTCGGTTACGCTCTCGTTATGGTAATCGGGCTCATTGATGTAGTACTCAAATGTGGCCGGGTTACACTCAATGCTGAGCTTGAATATCTCCTCGATGGCCTGTCGGTAGTTGTAGAAACTGCGGCGCGACATCGGCTCCCCGTTGGAAAGCGGGCTGCGCATCCATAATTCATTTATCTGGTCTCGGGTTATTGCCTTGTACCGTTTAATCGTGTCAACGAGCCAGATGTAGCGTCCAAATAGTTCTGTTGCCATTGTGATGTTGTTTTTGTTGATTTAATTTGTAGAGACGTTTATTTTATTTATACCCGTGCCCTCGGTTTTTTTAGTCAGCAGTGAGAGGGCGCCGAGTCCTGTAAATGTGATTGCGGCGTTGAGTATAAGCAGCTCGAAACTCATCTGATATTCGTGCTGGGCGCGCAGATATTCCTTTATCCACATGCACAGCAACGGAGAGAGGATGCATATTACGGGTACCCACCTGTCGGCCACTCGGCGTCGCGACGCCATGCCAAAGGCAAAGAGACCAAGCACCGGGCCATAGGTGTAGGAGGCGAGAGTGTAGACGGCACTTATGGCATCATCCTCGCTGATGAGGTAGAATATACCTATCACCGTAGCCATGGTCGCGGCCATCAGCAGGTGCACCACTCGCCGGGCACGAGTCAGCCGGACGTCATCGAGCGAGCGTATGCCGAGTATGTCTATGGAAAATGAGGTCGTGAGTGAGGTGAGGGCCGAGCCTGCGGCTGAATATGCCGCCGAGACCAACCCGAGGATAAAAAGCACCCCCACCACCGGCGGGATGGAGCTGTGGGAGGCAACAAGCCCGAAAGTCTCGTCGCTCTTGGCGGGAGCGTCAAGGCCGGGGGTATACTCGATATAGAGCGACAGCAGCGTGCCGAGCACGAGGAACAGGGCGATGACGCCGAGCTGCATCACCGAGGAGAGTATCATGTTCTTCTGCGAGCGGCGCGAGTCGCGGCAGGCGAGGTTACGTTGCATCATGTCCTGGTCGAGTCCCGTGGTCGCTATCACCATGAATATCCCTGCAAGAAACTGCTTCCAGAAGTACGTGCCCTCCGACGGGTTGTCGAAGAAGAAAACGCGGCTCGACGGATGTTCGCCTACGGCTGCGGCGAGCTGTGACGGTCCAAGCCCCATATTGCCGGCGATGAACCATATGCACAGCGCCACCGAGGCGATGAGGCAGAAGCTCTTGAGCACGTCGGTCCATATCACCGACTTGACACCGCCACGGCAGGTATAGAGCCACACGATGCCTACCGTGACGATGACGTTCACGGCAAACGGGATGCCGAATGGGCGGCAGACAAGCTCCTGCAGCACGATGCATACCACGAAGAATCTCACCGACGCGCCGAGCATCTTGGAGATGAAGAAGTACCATGCCCCCGTGCGATAGGAGGAGATGCCAAACCGTTCCTCAAGGTAGCCGTATATCGACACAAGGTTGCGCTTGTAGAACAGCGGTATAAGCAAGAATGCTATGGCGGCATAACCGACCGTGAACCCCAGGGCCATCTGGAGGTAGGAATAGCCCTTGGCGGCGGTCATGCCCGGCACGGAGATGAATGTCACCCCCGATATCGCTGCCCCGATGGTGGCAAATGCCACCACAGGCCAGGGCACCCGGCGGTTGCCGGTGAAGAATGTCCCGTTGTCGCTGCGGCACGACGCGGCCCACGACACTCCGAACAGTAGCACGAAGTATCCTGCGATGGTAATTATTATGAGCCAGGGGGTCATTTTAGTGAGGTGATATGATTGGGGTTTATTATATGGTCTTGGGATTTATTCGGGATATAGGAGATATGGCTTGCGCTGCTGCCGGAACTTCCCGACATCGCCCTGCCAGGTCTCTTTTATATCTTCGGCGCTATGTCCTGCGAGAATCATCTTCCTGACCGTCGTGTTCCCTATCAATTTGTCGAAAAACGGCCCTAAGAATCCCGGCTTGCGTCCCGTGGCGCGCCATGCGTCGATGATGTAGCCGAGGTTCACGCCTTGTGCCATGGCCTCGTCTGCCGACGTGCCGCTCAGGTCGCGGCCACGGCATCTCTTTCCGAGCTGCGGCGGCCGCCGTGCGCCGGGGAGGGAGCGTGGGGTGAACAGATAGTCCCCCGAGGTCATGTCGGGAGAGCCGTAGATGAGGAACGGTTTGTCGGTGCCGCGCCCTACGCTTGCGGGAGTCGCCTCAAAATAGCAGAGTGACGGGTATAGGTAGACCGACAGCATCGTGGGGAGATTGGGCGACGGAGCAACAGGCAGCTCATAGCGGCTTTGATGGGTATAGCCGTCACACCGTATGATGGTCAGCGGCACTTTCTTGCCACCCTTCAGCCATCCCTCACCGTTTGCCATGTTGGCAAGCTCGCCGAGGGTCATCCCATGGAGGACGGGTATGGGGAGCGCACCAACCCCCGACCGCAGTTTCATGTCGAGCACGGGACCGTCAACGCTCATCCCGTTGGGATTTGGCCGGTCGAGTATCATCACGCCCTTGCCATGGTCGATGGCGGCGTTCATCAGGTCAATCATCGTGATATAGTAGGTGTAGAAGCGCAACCCCACATCCTGTATATCGACCACTATCACATCCACATCCTCCATCATAGCCGGAGTGGGACGCTTTGACGCGCCGTAAAGCGACACTATCGGTAACCCCGTGGCGGCATCGGTAGATGACTTCACGTGCTCACCCGCGTCGGCCGTGCCACGGAACCCGTGCTCAGGAGCAAAGACTTTGGTCACGTCAACCCCCTTGTCAAGCAGCACATCGAGGGTATGCCGACCATCGGCTATCCCCGTATGATTGGTATACAATGCCACCTTTTTCCCCTCCAGCAATGGCAGGTACTCGCCATACCGCTCCGCGCCGACTTTTATCTGCGCGTCAGCACATATTCCGGCTAAAAATGTCAATATGGCAAGCAATATTTTCATCCTATTTTATGTAATGGTCTGTATGCATAAAAATTGCAGCGTAAAGATAGTGTAAAAATTCCACAAACAGGCAATGCGAAAGCCTATAAAAAATAAATGATGTTAAAAGAATGCACAGGTTAGATTTTTTCAGCTATCTGATGCTCTTATCGCCAGTAAGATAGTGAAAATAGCCTTGAGCGTAAGAGAAATTACAAAATGAAAATATTTACGGTCACCATGTTTTAATGTGAGATTTTTTGCCCGAATATTGGCTGCATATTGAAATGATATAAGTAGAATTTTGGCAAATTAAGGTTAAATACAGGCAATATCTTTGATATTTTCACCGATAGCGTTATCTTTGTATTGCTGATAAATTCAACATCCTTTAACACGATATAGATAATATTGCTTTTTATTTAGCTGTGATTATGATTACTAATTGAAAAATAGTTGTTTTATAGATAATTGTGTATTTAGGCAGGGGCAACCGCGAGGCTGCCCCTCTTTTTATGGGTCAACGGGCGATGAGGAGGTCATTGATATCGGCCAGCACGCGGTGATGGAGGGGATTAGTGAGATAGGAGAGCGGAATGGGCCGCGAGTGGCCCGAGGTGGTGAATATCCGCGAGGTCATGGGGCTGTCGAGAGCCGACAGCGCGGCGTTGGCGCCATCGGAGGTGGTGGAGATGAGGGGACGGAAAAAGATGTCGGCAAGGCGGTCGATGACGCGGTTGTCCATCTTCAATATGCCGGAGTCCACTATGCCGGGATCGGCACAATTGACGCGGATATGGCGCGGCGCGAGCTGCCGGGCAAGCTCGGCGGCATAATGAGTGAGCATAAGTTTTGACCGCCCATAAGTCTTGAAGCGGCGCATCGGCCCATGATAGATTGCCGCGTGCCTGAGCCAGTCGGGGCGCAGCTTTACAATGCGCCGCGTCATTGAGGTGGTCATCACTATTGCCCCGCCATCGGCAATATGGGGGACGAGCAGCGACGTGAGCAGAGCGGTGGATACGAGGTTGGTGGCCGTGGCGCACTCGATGCCGTCATCGCTGAGGGTAACGCGCGACGGCATTGTGCCGGCGTTGTTGATAAGCGCCGTCAACGGCTGACAGTCACGGACGACGGTCTCGGCAAACTGTCTCACAGACGCCATATTCCCCAAGTCTATGCGGATTGGCAGCAGCTCGGTGAGTGATGACGGATACGCCTCCTTGAGCCGTGCTGCGAGCGCGTCGGCGCGGGCAGTGTCACGGCACGCGAGTATCACCCTCCTCTCGCCCCGCCTAACGAGGGCGTCAGCTATAGCCGAGCCGATGCCGCCTGTCGCGCCTGTGACGATATATGTGCCGGTAATCATTGATGCCATATGGGGTCAGTCGGTCTGGAGGTTGTTGCCGGAAGATGCCGCAGCGGGGGACGACGGCTTGCTCAGGCGATCGAGCAAGCATTTCTTTATCATCAGGCGCCCCCACTCGGGCAGCGATGCCACAGCGACAATCGACAGCCGGTTAAGTCCTCCGTTGATATATTGCGCCTTGCCGCGCAGGGTCTTGCGCAGGGCCTTGCCGACAAACCTTTCCGGGGTGTCAAGGGCCTTTACGGCAACCCCGACCTTCTGCCATCGCCGGGGCAACCCGAACAAATCGGTGGCTATACCTCCGGGACATGCCACGGTCACTGACACGCGGCATGGCTTCATCTCCACGCGATATGCACGTGAAAAAGCACGGATATACGCCTTGGTGGCCGAGTACATCGCTATGCCCGGCATTGGCATCCAACACGACATGGACGACATGTTGAGGATATATCCCTTTATGCCCCTGTCTGTATTTGCCTGACCGCCGCGCGCCATCATGTCGCCAATCTCACGGGTGAGGTGTGTGACGGCACGCATATGGAGGTCGATATAGAGGTCAATGCGGCGCGGCGAAAGGTCTTCCACGGCCTTGAAGTCAAATATGCCCGCATTGTTGATGAGCAGTCGCGGTGTCTCGCCGCGCTCCTCAAGCCATCCCGTGATGCGCCCGACGGCATCGGGCGCAGTGAGGTCGACACACAGCGGCACCACGTCGACGCCGGTATCTGCGGCTATCTGGACGGCATGCCGGGTCAACGGCTCAAACTCGTTGGAGACCATCAGCAGATTGTACCCCATGGCGGCAAGCTGCCGTGAAAATTCAAGGCCTATACCACTTGACGCCCCTGTCACCACTGCCCGTGGCGGCGCAATATAGCCTGTTGTCGTCACTGCATCGCGGCTCATCGTGCACTGCGTTTTTTGATGGCATCTATCTCACGGCGCAGGCAATCGGGAAGGTCATCGACATTCTGGTGACAGGCCATCTCGCGGGAATACATGCGGGCGATGCAATAGTTCACGTGGTCGCATCCGCAACTCCGCTCACCCGCCTTCATGCGGTTAACGAAGTCGGGCTGGCGCAACAGGGCGCGCCCCATCTGCACGAACTCAAACCCCTCGTCAAGGGCCGTGTCGATGCTCTCGCGTGTGGAGCAGCCCCCAACATAGATAAGCGGCAGGCGCAACTCGCTGCGGAAGCGGCGTGCGTCATCAAGGAAATACAGTTCCTTGTACGGCACGGTCGGTATCATGAACCGTCCCGCCATCTTCACGCCATATTTCAGCCACCATAGCGTCATGTAATGGGTGAGAGAGCGTATGGGCATCTCGCCGCGCATGACATACATCGGAGCCTTGCTGACAAACCCTCCCGACAGCACGAGGGCGTGCGCGCCGAGCTGTTCCAGCTCGCGGGCTATCATCAGCCCCTCGTCTATGTCGACGCCACCCTTGAAGCCATCGCGCATGTTGGTCTTCACCACCACGCCGATGTCGCTGCCGGCGGCACGCATCACCTCCTCCATGCACAGACGCATGAAGCGCATACGGTTGTCGAGCGAGCCGCCCCAGCGGTCACGGCGGCGGTTGGTATAGGGCGACAGGAACTGGCTGATGAGGTAGCCGTGGCCGGCGTGTATCTCCACACAGTCCATTCCCGCGTCGCGGGCAAGCCGCACGGCGTCGCCAAACGAGCGCGACATAGCCACTATCTCGTCATCCTTCATGCCGCGCACTATCGTGGGAGAATAGATGTTGATGCCCGATGAGGCCGATATGGGTATCTGCCCGGCCGTTTTGGGGTGGGACATGTTGCCGCAGTGTCCAAGCTGTATCGACGCCTTGGCCCCGGCGCGGTGGATGTCGTCGGTGATGTCGCGTAGTTCGCCGACAATCTCGGGGCGCATCCACATCTGGGAGTCAAACGACAGCCCGTTGCGAGTCACCGACGCATAGGCGAGCGTGGTCATCCCCACGCCCCCCTCGGCTACTGAACGATGGTAGTCGCGTAACATCTGCGACGGGCGGTTGCCGGGGCACATCCCCTCGAAGGCCGCCGAGCGTATAGTGCGGTTGCGCAACGTGACGGGCCCTATCGAGGCGGGGGTAAAGAGCATGGATTCTTTTGTTTTGGGTTCCATTTATTGGTAAGATTATGTCAGTAGATAAACGGGATTATCTTGCGCAGCCGCAGGTCGGTGAATGTCCTGCCAAACTCGCGGGCATATCGTGCGTGGGTCTTGGCGGCACGCGGGGCAAGATTGGCGAATGTCCACAGGGCAAACACCGCTCCGGCCCACGACCACGTGAGGATGGCAAAGCCTGTCCACTCCAGCACCTCGCCAAAATAGTTGGCGCTCGACACGTAGCGGAACATCCCGCCGCGCGGTATATAGTGGGCCGTGTCACCGGGACGGCGCAAGTGGCGTATTATATGGTCGCTATTGATGTTGACGTACATTCCGGCAAAGAATACTGCCGTGCCTGCGATAAACTGCCACGACCACAGCCACGGCAGCGGGTAGCGTCCCTCGGGCGACACATAGAATATCCATCCTCCCTGCATACAGGCGTTTATGAGGTTGAACACCACCCCCATCACGACTATGGCAAGCGGCATACGGCTTTTACCCTTGATTAGCAGAGGGAAGATGAACGACCGCTGGAAATAGTGCAGCTCAAAGAGCAGGGCCATCACCATCGGGGCAGCCTCGCCACGGCGGGGAGACGCGAGCCACAGGGCGAGCATGGCGATAAACACCGGCGCCTCCATCAGCACCCACCCGAGACGGTTGTTGACCGAGGGGCCCCACTTGGGATTGTATAGGATGCCATATCCCGCCTCAACACGCTGTAGCGCGATGAAGACGATTACGGCCATAACGGACATCGAGACAAGCAGGATATTGAAATTTTCTAACGAAAGTGGCATAGTGTGATGATAATTTATCGTAACAGTGGCAAATTTACTCATATTATATCGGTTTTGCAACACCCGCGAAACCGCCAATTTCCACTAAAGCAGGGTCGCGACCTGTCTCGACAGCACGGATTAGAGATTAGCAATCAGCATATTCGCGGCCGCGACAAGTCGCGGCCCTGCATCTGACACTGTTATTCCGTATATTATGCAACATCCGCCATCATCCGGCCTCATTCAATAGTCAAAAAGAAAGAAAATAAAAATATTTCAAAGATATTTGCTAAAATATTTGCAAATAAAGCAGCAAATAGTTTACTTTGCCATCGAAATGATAACAATTTGAGATTATGAAAACTCTAACAGGTACAAAAAGGATGAAGAAGCGGTGGATGATACTGTTCACCATCATGACCGCTATCAGTGTTTTAGGTTTGTTTGTCTCGGCGAGGGAGGGGCAGTTTGACATGTCAAACGAGAATCTGTATGCCAACGTGGCGTGGATGATCACCGCCACGATTTTCGTGCTGATGATGACCCCCGGACTTGCATTTTTCTACGGCGGCATGGTGCGGGCCAAGAACGTCATATCGACCATGCTCCAAAGCTTCATAGTCATGGGCGTGGTGAGTGTCATATGGGTTGTGTTCGGTTTCGGGCTGGCATTTGGCGACGACATATGGCATATAATCGGCAACCCGGTCGACTTCTTCATGTTTGACCACGTGGGTGTGCAGAATGTCACTGCCGCCGAGAGCGAGCGCATAGCCGAGGAAGTCGGAGGCGCCATCGGTCTTGCCACCACCACGATACCGCTCGCGCTTTTCGCGTTGTTCCAGATGAAATTTGCCATCATCACCCCCTCACTTGTCACCGGCTCCTTTGCCGAGCGCGTTAGGTTTTCGGGCTATCTCGTGTTCATGATACTGTGGGTGATAATCGTCTACTGCCCTCTCGCCCACTGCACGTGGCATCCCGACGGACTGTTTGCCATGATGCACGTCCATGACTTTGCCGGCGGCATCGTAGTGCACGCCGCCTCGGGTATCGCCGCCCTTGCGGGCGCGCTGTTCCTCGGCAAGCGCACGTCGGTCAAGAACGCCAAGCCTGCCAACGTCCCCTTCGTGCTGCTCGGAGCGGCGTTGCTGTGGCTCGGATGGTTCGGCTTCAACGGCGGCAGCTCGCTGGCAGCCGATGGAATCGCGGTATCGGCGTTCCTCAACACCAACACAGCCGCCGCCACGGCTATGGTGACATGGGTGGTGTTTGACGCCCTGCGCGGTCACAAGCCCTCGGCCATGGGCGCGGCTATCGGCGCGGTAGTCGGCCTGGTGGCCATCACCCCCTGCGCGGGATGGGTCACCGTGGGACAGAGCATCTTCATCTCATTCTGCATAACCCTGTGCTGCAACATGGCCGTGACATGGAAAAACGCCAGCCACACCTTTGACGACGCCCTCGACGTATTCCCCACCCACGGTCTCGGCGGCATACTCGGCACGGTATTCACCGGCATATTCGCCTACGATTTCTTTGCCAAGGACGACCCCGGCATGATTTCCCACACGGAGTTTTTCTGGAACCACATACTCGCCCTGCTCATCGTGTTTGTCTATACTTTTATCATGAGCTATTTCCTCTACTGGATTACCAACAAGATGATACCTATGCGTGTCTCGCGCCACAGTGAGGAGATCGGGCTCGACAAGTCGCAACACGACGAGGAGTACGGCAACGAGCCGACCACCGAGATTGCCGAGGACACCCCGACGGAGGCCGACTGGTTCCGTGGCATGGAGCAGAGCTGACAGATGTATATTAGCACAACGTAAACTGAAGATGACATAAAACTTCAGTAACGCTAAAAGAGGGTGTATCAAAATTGCACCGGGAACTAAGATAAGTCGAAGACTTTATATTCCGTTAACCCCACACTAAGCAAAAA
>ERZ808042.85-NODE-85-length-90146-cov-61.432602_pt1 | contig 90146 bp, 79 predicted proteins | sample MGYA00380193_ERZ808042 | MGnify/ENA primary metagenome ERZ808042 (study PRJEB31490, sample SAMN06133401) | mouse gut metagenome | isolation source: M1_2 | host: mice | place: China: Chengdu | collected 2015-05 ...
TCATCGATTATCGGTATCATTGTCCGTCCCTCGTATTGTGTTCCGTTGAAGATGTTGTATGACAGCGGATATCCGTCGCGGCTCACCAGCAGTCCAAGTACTATCTGCGACTCGGCGGTCTTACCGTCTTTCGAGAACCCCGGCGAACGGAGCGCGTCCTCACGTGCCGTCTCAAAATATAGAGTCGTAACGTCATAGAACACGATGCCTATACGACCGCCAAGAAGCCGCCGTGTATGCTCCACACTGATCTGCTGTATCTGCTCACGACGCGTGTTGTAGAGCGTGTCCATGTATCGGTAGATTCGATTCAGGTTTACATCCTCGTCAAAATATCTTTTGAGATACTCCACTGTCGCAACTTTGCTTTTGGGCTGGCATATGCGGGCTATCGACAGAAATTTCAGAGTCTCATCACCGAGTGCGTCAAAGCCCATTGCGTTATATATAGGCTCCAGGATCAGCCTTACACCGTCCTGCCTGATGTCGACAATAGACTCAAACAATTTTTCAGCATGCTCCCTTTCTTCTTCCTTGCGACAACGCTCAAAATCTATGACTGTCTGACCGCCGTAAGTCGAGATGAAGTCAGAGGCTTCCTTTTCCATAGCAGCCAGATCTTCTTCCGTTTTAGAAGAACCGAAAGATTTAATCAATTTATAGTGGCCTCTTATTTTATCAACGACTTGTATGCTGAATGAACCACTTTTGTTGGGCTTTCTGCGGATAAACATGCCACAAATTTACATATTTTTACACCGGGACACCCATTTTCGCCTCCGAAATTTCATACCCGGCTGAAATACAGATCACTAAAATCTCAACTCATGTACAGTGATAAAGTCAGGAGATGGCGCTCGCCCAGCTATTCTCTTAACTTTTTCCCTTTTTCCCTTTTTAACCCGCCCCGCTGCCAGCGGGGCAATTTTTATTTGCATCTGTAAATTTTTTCGTTTGTAGATGTAAATTTTATCGCTTTTTTTGGCTAACTTTGAGGGCCGGATAACGGCTACGCGCGCACGGAACATCATTATGCTATGAATCAGGAAGTTTACCACATACCGGCACTCTTGCCCCAGACCATCGCGGCCCTCGACATCAAGCCGGGGGGCACATACGTTGACTGCACCTACGGAGGCGGCGGACACTCGGCGGCGATTCTGGATGAGCTCGGACCGGACGGCCGCCTCTACGGTTTCGACCAGGACGAGGATGCCGTGCGCCGTGCGCCGGCACGTGGCGACGCGCGCTTCACGATGGTCTACGGCAACTTCCGCTTCCTCGGCAACTTCCTGGAATACTACGGCGTGAACAGCGTGGACGGCATACTCGCCGACCTCGGCGTAAGCTTCCACCACTTCGACGACCCGGAGCGCGGCTTCTCGTTCCGCTGGGAGGGCGCGCTGGACATGCGCATGAACCGCCGCGGAGGCCGTTCGGCGGCCGACCTGCTCGCCACGGCCTCACCCGACGAGCTGACACGCATATTCCGCCTCTACGGCGAGTTGCGCCAGGCCCCGAGGCTGGCCGCCGCCATCGTGCGCGAGCGCGAGGCCGGTCGGCCGGTGCTCACCGTCGAGGCGCTCCGTGCCCTGGCCGAACCCATGCTCAACCCACGCCAGGCCAAGAAAGAGATGGCACAGCTGTTTCAGGCTCTCCGCATAGAAGTGAACGACGAGCTGGGCGCCCTGCGCTCGCTGCTGCGTCAGGCTCTGGAGGCGCTGGCTCCCGGCGGACGCCTCGCCGTCATCACCTACCACTCGCTGGAGGACCGCCTCGTCAAGAACTTCATGCGCACCGGCAACCTCGACGGCGAGGAGCAGAAGGACTTCTTCGGCCGTTCGCTGGCACCCATGCGTCTGCTCACGTCGAAACCCGTCGTCCCCGACGACGCCGAGATACTCGCCAACCCCCGCAGCCGCAGCGCCAAGCTGCGCGTGGCTGAGAAAAACACACCGCACGCATCATGAAAATTCAGGGCATAAAAATCAGCAAGGACGGCACCCGCAAACTCGCCACACAAGCCGACGACATCATCCACGGACGATTCATCACCAGCCGCCTGTTCAAGCGCTACTTCTTCGGCGTGCTTCTGGCCGTGGCTCTAATCATGATGAGCATCTCCGTGCGCTACGACTGCACCACGGGCATGGAGACCATAGCCTCGCTGCGCACGCGCCTGGAAGTGGTGCGCACCGAGCTGCAGCGCGAGCGCTCGGCCTACATGAGCTCCACCCGCGAGTCGGCCATGCAGCAGCGCGTCGACTCGCTCGGCCTGGGCCTCGGCATCCAGCAACGTCCTCCCTTCAAAATCTCCCCTGACCATGAGCAATAAAAAGACACCGGCCGGCAGCAACCGCCGCGCACGCATCATCCTTAATCTCAGTATCGTCATCCTGTGCGTCACCCTCATGTCGGCGGCGATAGTGTTCATGCTCGTCAACACCACGGTCATCAACGCCGAGGCATGGAACGCCAAGGGACAGCGGCAGCTCGACACCATCACTCCCATACAGCCCCTGCGCGGCGACATCCTCGCCTGCGACGGCTCCATTCTCGCCACCAACCTCAACTACTACGACGTCAGCATCGACTTCCGCACCAAGCGCTTCTGGATACGCCAGTACGTGCAGAGCCTCGACTCCCTGGCCGACACCCTCGCCGTCTACTTCCCCACTCGCACGCGCAAGGAATGGAAAGACTATCTCTCCGAGCCGCTGGCCGTGCCCAAGTCGGAGCGCAAAGGCACCTTCCGCCTGGCCCGTAACGTGCCCTACGACCTGGCCCAGCGCGTCAAGACCTTCCCCTTCTTCCGCCGCACGCGCAACGCCAACCGCACGGGGCTGAAGATAGAGCCGGTGCTGCGCCGCATGTATCCCTACGGCGACATGGCGCGCCTGAGCGTGGGACGCGTGGGCTACATTCCCGGCAAGGAAGACGGCCAGCACGGCATCAGCGGGCTGGAACAGGCGCTCGACACCCTGCTCTACGGCAAGCCCGGACGCGCCAAGCGCGTGCTCTTCACCAGCCGCGTTGCCAAGTGGCCCATCGAGCAGCCGCAGCACGGCTACACCGTCACCACCACCATCGACATCACCATGCAGGACATCCTTGAGAGCGAGCTCGGCGAGATGCTCGTCAAGAGCAACGCCGACTGGGGCACAGCCATGATTATGGAAGTGGCTACCGGCGACATCAAGGCCATCTCCAACCTGGAGCGCGACTCCCTGCATCAGGGCCGGTACATCGAGGCCATGAACCGCGCCGTCCTCGCCTACGAGCCCGGCTCGGTGATGAAGACAATCTCGATGATCGTGGCCCTGCGCAAGGGCTACGCCCTGCCTCTCGACCGCACCATGCCCATAGGCCACAGCTTCGCCTACAAGGGCGGCAAAGCCATACACGACACCCACTCGCCGGCCTATCTCCCAGTCAGCCGCTTCCTGGAGTACAGCTCCAACATCGGCATGACAAAGCTCGTGGCAACGCAGTACGAGAGCAACCCCAACGGCTTCCGCGAGGACCTGAAGGAGATAGGCTTCTTCGACCGCTTCGGCACAGGCATAGCCCGCGAGAGGAAGCCCTACGTGCCCACCGTCGAAAATCTGCCGCGCGGACTCGTGGCCCTCTCGCGCATGACATTCGGCTACTCCACCATGATACCGCCTCTGTACACCTGCGCCATGTACAACGCCGTCGCCAACGACGGCCGCTTCGTGCGTCCGCGTCTGGTAAAGGCGCTCCGCAGCTACGACGGCCGCGACAGCATCATTCCCGTCAGCTATGTGCGCGACAGCATCCTCTCGCGCGATCAGGCCCGCATGCTGCGCGACATGCTCAAGCAAGTGGTATGGGGCGAGGGAGGCACCGCCAAGTTCCTCCGCGACAAGACCATCACCATCGCCGGCAAGACGGGCACGGCCAAAATCGTCAACGAGCTGCGTCCCGGCGAGAAGCGCGACAGCATCACGGGCCCCGACGGCATAAAGCGCCCGAAGCCGATGGGCTACAAGGAGGGACACTACCGCGTGGCCTTCTGCGGCTTCTATCCCGCCGAGAAGCCCAAATTCACCTGCATCGTCGTCATCAGCGACCCGCGGCCGCCGCTGCACGGACCTGCCGCAACGGCCGGCGCCGTGCTCAAGAACACGGCCCTCAAGCTCTACGCCCGCGGCTACCTCGACAACTACGCCGACATCACCGAAAACGCGCCCGACAACGCCGGACGCCCCACCCTCTATGCCACCTTCCGCAAGGAGCGCTCGTTCAACATCCACCGGTACCTCGACATGGAGAGCGCGGCCATCATCCGCAACCCGCAGGCCGCCGTCGCTGCCGGTGCGGTGCCGGACGTGACCGGCCTCGGCGTGCGTGAGGCCGTGGTGCGCCTGGAGGAGGCCGGCTACAATGTGGCCTTCGACGGCATAGGCTACGTCACCGAGCAGACACCTCCCGCGGGCTCTCCGGCCAAGGCGGGCCAAAGGGTACGACTGAAACTGAAACAGATATGACCAAGATTCTCAACGAACTCATCAGGGAGCTGCCCGCCGGCAGCTACACCATACAGGGCGACCCGTCGGTCGCCCTCTCCGGCATCGCGGCCGACTCGCGCAAGGTCGGCCCGGGCATGTGCTTCGTGGCTGTGAACGGCACCGCCGTCGACGGCCACCGCTTCATTCCCGCCGCCATAGAGGCCGGAGCCGCAGCCGTGGTATGCGATGCCGCTTACCGTCTGCCCGAGGGCTGCGACGCCGCCGGATGCGCCATCGTACGCGTGGCCGACACCGCCGAGGCTCTCGGCATCCTGGCGTCGGCATGGCACGGCCACCCGTCGCGCCGCCTCACACTCGTAGGCGTCACCGGCACCAACGGCAAGACCACCATCGCCACCCTGCTCTACGACATGGCGCGACTGCGCGGACAGCGCGCCGGGCTGCTGAGCACAGTAGTCAACCGCATCGACGACCGGGCCGTGCCGTCCACCCACACCACCCCCGACCCGCTGGAGCTGAACGCGCTGCTGGCCGAGATGGTGGAAGCCGGATGCACCTTCGCCGCCATGGAGGTGAGCAGCCATGCATGCGCGCAGAAACGCATCGCCGGACTGCGCTTCGCCGGCGGCGTGTTCACCAACCTGACGCGCGACCATCTCGACTATCACAAGACATTCCAGGCCTACCTCGAGGCCAAGAAGAGCTTCTTCGACGCCCTCCCCGCCGACGCATGGGCCCTCGTCAACGCCGACGACAGCCATGCACGCATCCTCGTGCAGAACACTCGCGCACGCGTGAACACCTACAGCCTGCGCTCCCCGGCCGACTTCCGCGGGGCAGTGGTGGAGAATCACCTTGACGGCCTGCTGATGCGCATCGACGGCCGGGAGGTGCAGACGCGCTTCGCCGGACGCTTCAACGCCTCCAATCTCCTCGCCGTCTACGGCGCGGAACGCCTCCTGGGCACCCCGCAGACGGAGGCTCTGACAGCACTGAGTGTCCTGCATCCGGTGGCCGGACGCTTCCAGACCTTCCACGGCGCCGGCATCACGGCCATCGTGGACTATGCGCACACGCCCGACGCGCTCGTCAACGTGCTCGACACCATCCGCGAGGCGGCGGGTCCGGCGGCAGGCATCATCACCGTGTGCGGCTGCGGCGGCGACCGCGACCACGGCAAGCGACCCATGATGGCCGCCGAGGCCGCAGCGCGCTCCACCCACCTCATAATCACCAGCGACAACCCGCGCTCGGAGGACCCCGCCGCAATCGCCGCCGACATGCTCACCGGTCTGGACGACGACGCCCGCACCCGCTGCGAGGTAGTGCTCGACCGTGCCGAAGCCATCAGCCGCGCGATAGCCGCCGCCCAACCCGGCGAGGTAGTTCTCATCGCGGGCAAGGGCCACGAGGACTATCAGATAATAGGCAGCGAGCGACGCCATTTCGACGACCGCGAACAAGTGGCCGGCGCGTTGCGCGAAAAAAGTTTATAGTTTATGGTTTAAAGTTTAAGAAGTTAAAAAGTTAAGATAATAGCTCGCCTAACTCCACACTCCTAACTCCGCACTCCTAACTAAAAATGTTATACTACCTCTTTGAACACCTCCAGGACTCAGGACTCCCCGGCGCACGCCTGATGACCTACCTCACATTCCGTTCCGGCGCCGCGTTTGTCCTTGCGATGCTCCTCGCCATCTTCGCCGGCCGGGCCATCATCAACCGTCTGCAGCGAATGCAGATAGGTGAAATCATACGCGACCTCGACCTCGAGGGACAGCTCGCCAAGCGCGGCACCCCCACCATGGGCGGCATCATCATCATCATGGCAATACTCGTGCCGTGCCTGCTCGTGGGCAACCTCGCCAATCCCTATATGTGGCTCATGCTCGTGTCCACGCTGCTGCTCGGCGCCATCGGCTTCATCGACGACTACAAGAAGTTCAGCCGCCACAACAAGGATGGCATACAGGGCAAGTACAAGATCTTCGGACAGGTGGGCGTGGCTGTGCTCGTGGCTGCCACGATGTACCTCAGCCCCGGCATGGTGACCGTGCAGAACACGGAAGTCATCAGCTCCGAGACACAGCGTGTGGAGGAGGTCGTATACAGCTCCACTCCCGAGAAATCACCGCAGACCACCATACCCTTCATCAAGAACAACAACTTCAACTACTCCTGGCTCACGGGATGGATGGGACGCCACGCCGAGACCGGCGGCTGGATAGTGTTCTTCCTCGTCGTCATCTTCATCGTCACGGCCACCAGCAACGGCGCCAACCTCAACGACGGCCTGGACGGCATGTGCGCCGGACTCAGCGCCATCGCCGGCGTGGCTCTCGCCGTCATGGCCTACCTCGGCGGCAACATCATCTACTCGGCCTACCTCAACATCATGTACATCCCGGCCAGCGGCGAGCTCGTGGTGTTCATGGCGGCCTTCATCGGCGCCCTCGTCGGATTCCTGTGGTACAACGCGAGCCCGGCGCAGGTGTTCATGGGCGACACAGGCTCGCTCACGCTCGGCGGCATCATCGCCGTCTTCGCCATACTCATCCACAAAGAGCTGCTGCTGCCCATACTTGTGGCGCTCTTCTACATCGAGGACCTCTCCGTGGTGCTCCAGGTGGCCTACTTCAAGCGCACGGGCGGCAAACGCATCTTCCGCATGAGTCCCCTGCACCACCACTTCCAGAAGCCCGGCGACGGCTCGTGGCCGGCACTGCTCCAGTGGCCCCGCCGGGCCATCCCCGAAGCCAAGATAGTGACGCGCTTCTGGATCATCGGCATCATTCTCGCTGCAATCACATTCGTTACTCTCAAAATACGATGAAAAAGAAATTAGTGGTACTCGGCGCCGGAGAGAGTGGCACAGGCGCCGCCATCCTGGCCAAGGACAAGGGCTACGACGTGCTGCTCAGCGACAGCGGCACCATCAGCCCCGCCTACGAGGAGACGCTGCGCCGCGAGGGCATAGCCTTCGAACAGGGCGCACACACGCTCAAGGACATACTCGCCGCCGACGAGATTGTGAAGAGTCCGGGCATCCCCGAGTCGGCACCCGTCATGAAGGCCATCCGCGCGGCCGGCATCCCCGTCATCAGCGAGATAGAGCTGGCCGGCCGCTACCTGCCCGAAGGCGCACGCGCCATATGCATCACGGGCAGCAACGGCAAGACCACCACGACCATGCTCACATGCCACCTGCTGCGCACGGCGGGCATAGACGCATCCACCGCCGGCAACATAGGGCGCTCGCTCGCCCTCCAGGTGGCGCGCGAGCCCCACAGCGTCTACGTAGTGGAGCTAAGCAGCTTCCAGCTCGACAACATGTACGAGTTCCGTGCCGACACGGCCGTGATAATGAACATCACGCCCGACCATCTCGACCGCTACGACCACAAGATGGCAAACTATATTGCCGCCAAGATGCGCATAGTGCGCAACCAGCGCCCCGGGGACGCGTTCATCCACTGGGCCGACGACCCTGTGGTAAGCGTCGAGCTGGCCGAAGGCCGCGCCGCCACGCCGGCGCGCGACCTCGTGTTCACAGCCGCCGACAAGCCCGCAGCCGCGGCATACGTGGACGGCGACGGCATGCTCGTGCTGCCCGGCATACTCACCATGCCCGTGGCCGAACTGTCGCTGCCCGGCACCCACAACTTGCTCAACAGCATGGCGGCCACGCTGGCGGCCCACACGGCAGGTGCCGACGCCGACGCACTGCGCCGCGGACTCTCCTCGTTCAGCCCCGTGGAGCACCGCCTGGAACCCGCCGGAACCGTCGGCGGCGTGGAGTGGATCAACGACTCCAAGGCCACCAACGTCAACTCCACGTTCTACGCTCTCGGCGCAATGACGCGTCCCGTCGTACTCATACTCGGCGGCAAGGACAAGGGCAACGACTACTCCGAAATCCTGCCCCTGGTGCGTGAGAAAGTGAAAGCGATAGTAGCCATGGGACTCCACAACGAGAAGATTGTCGATTTCTTCAGCGCCGAAGTGCCGGTTGTCTCCACCGATTCGCTCGCCGATGCCGTGGCCGCCTGCCGGCGTCTGGCCGCCCCGGGCTATACCGTTCTGCTGTCGCCATGCTGCGCAAGCTTCGACCTGTTCAAGAGCTACGAGGACCGCGGACGCCGGTTCAAGGCTGCCGTGGCCGCACTAAAAGACGAATAACACACATTATGCAATAGACCATGCCTGACATTTCTCCCTCTGTAAACAGCGCCGTTGCGGCCGATGCCGAGGCCATACGGCCGAAGCTCCGCACCGACCATCAGATCTGGGGCATATACTTCGTGCTCCTTATCTACTCCATCATCGAACTGTTCAGCGCCTCCAGCCAGGAGGTGCGTGTCGACGACATCTACGGCCCGCTGTTCCGCCACGTGCAGTTCCTGGCTCTGGGTCTCGGCGCCATGCTCGTGATACAGCACTTCCATTACCGCTACGTCGTCAAGGGAATACCCTGGCTCGTGGGCCTGAGTATCGCCGCCATGCTGTACGTACTTGTGGCCGGTGTGGAAATCAACGGCGCACGCCGCGGCATGCGTCTCGGCGGCTTCGTCATCCTCCCCGCCGAGTTCATCAAGCTGGCTGTGGCGCTCGGCGTGGCGCTCATCATGAGCCGCTATCAGGTGAAAGGCCGCCGCGACGTGTCGAACTACGGCGTGGCGCTGTGTGTGGCGCTGACACTCGTCAGCTCGGGGCTGCTGTTCACGCAGGGCCTTACCAACACGCTGCTGCTCATGTGCATCAGCGTCGCCATGATGGCAATCGGCGGCGTGGGCATGAAGAAATTCTGGTGCGTGATAGGCATCTACGCCCTCATAGGAGGCGGTGCCTTAGGCGTCAAGGTACTCACGGCCAAGAACGCCGCGCCCACGCCCGAGGCCATGGAGATAGCCCGACTCAACCACGAGGAGGTAGGCGCCGGCAATACCGACGACCGTTCGGCCACATGGCAGGGACGCATACAGCGCCACTTCCGCCTCAACAAGCATCAGGACCCCATCAACGACCTAAACAAGCAGGAGCAGCTGAGCTACATAGCCCAGGCCCACGGCGGCCTGACGGGCGTCGGACCCGGCAACTCGCGCGAGAACGCACGCCTGCCGCTGGCATTCAGCGACTATATCTTCGCCATCATAGTGGAGGAGTGCGGCCTGTTCTTCAGCGTGTTCCTGCTCATGTGCTACCTGTGGCTGCTGGGCCGAGCCGGCTACGTGGGCACGCGTCTGCGGCGCACTCCTGCCTGCTTCCTGATGATAGGCTGCGGCGTGTACATCGTCATCCAGGCGCTGTTCCACATGGCTATCGTCTCCGGCGTCTTCCCCGTCTCGGGCCAGCCGCTGCCACTAATCAGCAAGGGCGGCACATCGGTGCTCGCCACATCGCTGGCCCTGGGCGTGATGCTTAGCGTAAGCCGCCATGCCGCACGCGTCAACGATGACGACAGCGACGCCGCCACCCGCGAGCTCCAGAGCCTGCCGGAGAATCTCCGCACCGACAACCCGGCGGTTCTTTGAAGGTCCTGGGTCTAAGGTCTAAGGCTTAGATAATAGCTTGCTGACTCCTCCCTCTTACCTATAAACTATCAACTATAAACTCAAAAGATGAAAGTCCTCATAAGCGGAGGTGGCACCGGCGGCCACATCTTTCCCGCACTCAGCATAGCCGGGGCACTGCGCCGCCGCTACCCCGACGTTGAAATACTCTTCGTGGGCGCCGACAACCGCATGGAAATGCAGCGCGTGCCCGCCGCAGGCTATCCCATCGTCGGGCTGCCCGTGGCCGGATTCGACCGCAAACGTCTCTGGCGCAACTTCCGCACGCTGTGGCTGCTGATGAAGAGCATGCGCCTGGCGCGACGCACCGTGCGAGAGTTCAAGCCCGACATAGCCATCGGCGTGGGAGGCTATTGCAGCGGTCCCACCCTGAAGGCCGCGCAGAAGCTCGGGGTCCCCACCCTCATTCAGGAACAGAACGGCTATCCCGGCGTCACCAACAAGCTCCTCGCAAAGCAGGCCGACGCCATATGCGTGGCGTACGAAGGCACCGAGCGATTCTTCCCGGCCGAAAAGATACACCTCACCGGCAACCCTGTGCGCGCGTCGCTGCTGCAATGCCCGCTGACGCCCGAGGAGGCCCGGCGCAAACTCGGATTCGACCCCGACAAGCCCCTTGTGCTCGTGGTCGGAGGCAGCCTCGGAGCAACGACCGTCAACCGAGCCGTGGGCGCCGGCGTGAAGCGCATCACCGACGCGGGCGCACAGCTGCTCTGGCAGACCGGGCGACGCGACCAGGAACTCGCCGCCGAAGCCACCAAAGGCGTGGAGGGCGCACGCGCCACGGAATTCATTTCCGAGATGGACATAGCCTATCGCGCTGCCGATATCGTGGTATCGCGCGCAGGCGCCGGCAGCATCAGCGAGCTCCAGCTGCTGGGCAAATGCACCGTGCTGGTACCCTCGCCTAACGTCACCGAGGACCATCAACGCAAAAACGCCCTTGCTCTCGTGGCACGCGACGCCGCAGTCATGGTCGAGGACGCCGACGCGGACACCGGCCTCGTGACAGCCGTCACCGACCTGCTCGCCGACCCCGCACGCCGCGAGGCCATGAGCCGCAACATCAAGGCCATGGCTCTACCTGACGCCGACGAGCGCATAGTCGACATCATCGCCGGCATCATCGCCAAGAACAAAAAGTAACAGCGTGGCCTCCGGCCGCCCCCTCTTACCTATAAACTCTCAACTATAAACTCAAAAATGAAACATATATACTTCATCGGCGGAGGCGGCATAGGAATGGCTGCGCTCGAGCGCTACTTCCTCTCGCAGGGGCGCGCCGTGGCCGCCTATGACCGCACACCATCCGAACTGACGCGCCACCTGGAGGAGGAAGGCGTCGCCTTCTGCTACGACGACGACCCGGCCCTTGCCATACCCGAAGACTTCCGCAACCCGGAGGACACTCTGGTGGTGTTCACTCCCGCCGTTCCCGCAGATTCGGCCGTGATGACATGGTTCCGCGAGGGCGGCTACCGCATGATAAAGCGCGCACAGGCGCTCGGCATCATCACCGCCGACAGTAAGGCTATATGCTTCGCTGGCACGCACGGCAAGACCACCACATCGGCCATGGCAGCGCACATCCTGCACACGTGCAGCTGCGGTTGCAACGCCTTCCTGGGCGGCATACTGCGCAACTACGACAGCAATTTCCTGCTTGAGCCGACATCGCCCTGGACCGTCGCCGAGGCCGACGAGTACGACCGGTCGTTCCACCACCTGCACCCGCACATCGCCGTGATAACGGCCACCGACCCCGACCATCTCGACATCTACGGCACCGAGGAGGCCTACCTGGAAAGCTTCGCCCACTTCACGGAGCTGATACGCCCCGGAGGCGCGCTCGTGGTCCACACCGGTCTCAAGCTGAAACCAAGACCCGGCGCCGACGTCAGTGTTTTCACATACTCGCGCGACGGCGGCGACTTCCACGCCGAGAATGTCCGCGTGGGCGACGGCACCATCGTCTTCGACTTCATACACCCCGGCGGTCGTCTGCGCGACATAGAGCTCGGCGTGCCCGTCGACATCAACATCGAGAACGCCGTTGCCGCCCTGGCCGCCACATGGCTCACCGGCGCCCTCGAGCCAGACGCCGCGCGCCGCGCCATGGCATCCTTCGCCGGCACGGAGAGGCGCTTCCAGTTCCTGCTGAAGCAAGCGCAGCCGGGCAGGGTGATAATCGACGACTATGCCCACCATCCCGACGAGCTGCGCACCAGCATCGCAAGCGTGCGCGCACTCTATCCCCACCGGCACCTGACCGTGGCCTTCCAGCCGCACCTGTACACGCGCACACGCGACTTCGCGCCGCAGTTCGCGGATGCACTCAGCGGCGCCGACGCCGTGGTGCTCACCGACCTGTATCCCGCGCGCGAGCTCCCCATCGAGGGCGTCAGCTCCAACATCATCCTGCGCGACGTACGCTGCGCCGACAAGCAGCTCATAGACAAAGACAATTTGGCAGATTGGCTGAAAAACCGTAACTTTGACATCCTATTGGCCTGCGGTGCCGGCGACATGAGTCTGCTGCTGCCGCAAGTGGCTGAATATTATAGAAATATATGACCAAGCGTTCCGTCATAATGTGTGCCTGCACCGTTGTAATGCTCGTCTACCTGGCTTTCGCCATGGCGGGCACCAACGGCATGGCGGGGCACGCCGCCGTGGGCGACATGCGCATCAGCGTGGCCGACTCCCTCCACACCGGCTTCATCACCGCCGACGACATCAGCCGCAACTTCGTGCACGGCTACAGCAAGGGCGCCGAGCGCAAGTCGCTGAGACTGCGCAGCATCGAGGCCGGCCTCAACGCCTCCGACAAGATAGAGCATGCCAACGTGGCCCTGCTCAACGACGGTACCCTGGCTATCGACGTACAGCCAATGGTGCCCGTGGCCCGCGTCTTCGACAAGGGGGGCCACCGGTCGTACTACATCAACGCCGAGGGCAAGCGCATAGGGGCCGAGGCACGCTTCCACATCGACGTGCCCGTAGTGTGCGGCACATTCAGCGACAAGTACCCCGCCGCGCGTCTGCTGCCCCTGCTGCGCCACATAGCCGCCGATACGGAACTCGACGCCCTGGTAAGCACCGTAGTAAGCGAGCCGGACGGCGACATCATCATCGTGCCGTCTATCCGCGGACACGTCATAAACTTCGGCGACACCACCGACGTACACGACAAATTCACCCGCCTGCGCGCCTTCTACCGCAGCGTGCCGCGCGTGCGCGGCTGGGAAAGCTACGACACCATCAGCGTCAAATGGCGCGGCCAGGTTGTAGCCAGCCGCCGACCCGGTCATCTCGCGCCCGTGGAGCTCGCCGTGGCCGAAGTGGAATACAACGACGCCGACAACGAGACCGTCATGGGCACCGACCCCGACGACCCTGACAACGGCATCATACCCGACGACGCATATACCCGTTAAAGAAAACCTCTACCCATATAAAAATCTGAACTCATGGATGCAAGATACATCGCCGTACTCGAAATAGGCAGCAGCAAGGTGAAGGGCGCCGTTGCACGCCGCGACAGCGACGGCACAACGCTCGTGGCGACTCACGAAGTGCCTGCCGTAAACTGTGTGCGCCACGGCCGCGTGCAGAACGTGCAGGAGGTGGCCGCCCGCGCCGACGAAGTGCTGCGCCGCCTCGAGAACGACCCCGCCGTAGCCCCGAGGCACATCACCCGACTGAGGATAGCCCTCGGCGGACGTTCGGTAAGCTCCGTACACGCCGTCGCCGACGTTCGCCTGCCGGCCGAAGTGGAAATCACCGACGAGACCGTGGCACGGCTGAAGCGCGACGCCACGGCGTCGCTGCCGGCCGACCGACATATACTGGCCGTGCTACCGCGCTCGTTCACCGTCGACGGCGCGCAGGTGAGCCGCCCCGTAGGCACATTCGGCACAAGCATCCATGCCGACATGACCGTAGTGCTCGCGTCGCCCGACAACCGCACCAACCTTGACCGCGTCCGCCTGACCGGCGGAGGCAGCCAGGGCACACCCATAGAACGCGTCTACATACCCCGTCAGCTCGCCATCGCACGCATGGCTCTCACGCCCTCCGAGCAGCAGATAGGCGTAGCACTCGTCGACATGGGCAGCGAGACCACTACCATAAGCATCCACCGCGAGGGGAGCCTCCAGGCGCTTGTGACCCTCCCCATGGGCGGACGCAACATCACCCGCGACCTTGCCACCGGCCTGAGCATCACCGAGGAGCAGGCAGAATACATCAAGACAAACCAGGCGTCGGCCATCCCCGACCCGCAGCTCGACACCACGGCCGAGGCCCACGAGATAAGCAGCTACACGCAGGCCCGCGCCGGAGAAATCATCGCCAACGTCATGCACCGCATAGAGCAGGCCGGATTCAAGAACGCCGACCTTCCCGGCGGCATCGTGCTCACAGGCCGCGCATCGCGCATGAGGCGCATGGCCGAACTGTTCGAGACTCAGACCAAGATGCGCGTGCGCACCGCACCGGCCGACAACAGCGTAAGCCCCGGCAATACCGGTCTCGACCCTCTTGACAGCCTCGACATCATGGCTCTGGTGGCATGGCCCGACGCAGACAACGGCGAGAGCGACCTCACCGAGCTGCCGAGCCGCAAGGAACCGGAAGACGACGTTTTCTCCCACAAAGACGACAGCGAGGAGTACGACGACTACAACCGCAAACGTCCTACCCACGGAAGAAACTGGCGCGGAGACGACGACTTCGACGACAACAACCTCCTCAAGGACGACGACGAGATAGAACGCGAGCGCGAAGAACGCGAAAAACGTCGCCGGCGCGAAGAAGAGAAAGAACGCCGCCGCAAGGAGAAAGGAGAGATCAAATTAAACGACGATACTATCGACGAACCGGACGAGGAACCCTACACCGAACCGGAAAACGGAGGACGCTTCGGCGGACTGCGCAGCATCATCACGCGCATCGGCAAAGGATTCATCGGCAACAAAGGTCCCGAGGATATAGACGACGATTTTTAACTAACGCTACCAGACCCACACAATGGCACCCGAAGACAATCAGTATCTCGATAAATATCAGAACCAGAGCGACGAGCCGAACCACATTGTGGTCATCGGCGTAGGCGGCGGTGGCAACAACGCCGTCAACTACATGTACAAGCAGGACATCAAGAGCGTATCGTTTGTCGTCGCCAACACCGACCGGCAGGCTCTGAACCTGTCGCCCGTACCCAACAAACTGCTGCTCGGCCCCACCGTCACCCGCGGCCGCGGCGCAGGCGCCAAGCCCGAGGTAGCGCGCAGCGCCGCCGAGGAGAGCGCGGCCGACATCGACAAGATATTCGACAACGAGGTGGACATGGTGTTCGTCACCGCCGGCATGGGCGGCGGCACGGGCACGGGCGCAGCGCCCGTGGTGGCCCGCATAGCCCGCGAGCGCGGACTGCTCACCATAGGCATCGTGACGATACCCTTCCTCTTTGAAGGCCTCCAGAAGATAAACAAAGCCCTGGCAGGTGCCGAAGAGATGGGACACTACGTGGACGCCCTCCTCGTCATCAACAACGAACGCCTTACCGATATCTATCCCGACGAAATATTCGAGGACGCATTCGCAAAGGCCGACGACACGCTGGCGACAGCCGCACGCTCCATATCGGAAATCATCACCAACAAGGGCTACATCAACCTTGACTTCAACGACGTCGACACCACCCTGCGCGACGGCGGCACGGCCATCATCTCCATAGGATACGGCGAGGGCGAGAACCGCGTCACCAAGGCTATCGAAGACGCGCTCAACTCGCCGCTGCTCAACAATACCGACGTATTCTCCAGCAAGCACCTGCTCTTCAACCTCTGCTATTCGCGCGAGGCCGAGGTGCGCTTCAAGGCTCACGAGGCCCGCGAATTCAACGACTTCGTAAGCAAAATAGACCCGCAGGTGGAGGTCATCTGGGGCATCCAGTACGACGAATCGCTCGGCAACAAGGTCAAGCTCACCGTGCTTGCCTCGGGCTTCGACGTCACAATCAAGGAGAACGACCGCCACGAGCCTGAGATGATTCTCACGCGCGAGCGCGCCGGCGCCGCAGAAACTCCGGAAGCCCCCGCCATCGACATCAAGAAGATAGGCGACATCTACGGCGAGGATAAGATAGGCGAGACGGTGCGCACCCAGGACAGGCAGCGATACATCATCCTTGACGACGAAAGCCTCGACAACGACGAGATGATAGAACGATTCGAAAAGACACCCGCCTTCAACCGCGACCGCCGCATGGCAATGAACCTCAAGACTCCGCCGGCAACTCCGACACCCGAACGACGCCAGCCCGCGCCCCGTAACGACGACCCCAACCAGATAAACTTCATGGAGGACTGATGAAAAAACTTGTCATAAGCACCGGCGCCGGCATGAGCGCCGAAAGCGGCATCTCCACGTTCCGCGATGCGGGAGGTCTGTGGGAGAAATATCCTGTGATGCAGGTGTGCAGCGCCGACGGCTTCGCCGCCGACCCGGCCATCGTACACAAGTTCTACAACGAGCGCCGCGCACAACTCGACACAGTGCGCCCCAACGCCGGCCATCTCGGCCTCGTGGAGCTGGAGAAGCACTTCGACGTACGCATAATCACGCAAAACGTCGACGACCTGCACGAACGCGCAGGCAGCAGCAACGTGCTGCACCTGCACGGCGAGCTGCGCAAGGTGCGCGCCATCGACGACGAGAGCCTCGTGTACACCCTCAAGCCGGGCGAGACCACGACGCCCGACACCGTCATCGACGGCCACCACGTGCGCCCGCACATCGTGTTCTTTCAGGAGGCCGTGCCCAACTTCGAGCCGGCCACGGAAATAGCCGCACAGGCCGACATCTTCGTCATCATCGGCACCACGCTCAGCGTCTATCCCGCGGCCGCACTGCTGCGCTACGTGCGTCCGGGCGTGCCGGTGTACTACATCGACCCGAATCCGGCCGACGTACCCGCCTCCGTACATGTCATCCGCGCAGGCGCCTCCGAAGGTGTGCAGCGTCTGGCTGAAATCCTGCTTGCCGACAAGAAATAGGCCCGTACATGCCTGACTCCATCGCCGACTCTATAGCGAGGCCCGCAATGCAGGCAGCCTTCACGCCGGACCCGGTGGCCGACGCGGTGCTCCGTATGCCACGCGAGAGCGCCCCGCGTCCGTTCGACGCCGACCTGACGCATGCGCTGAACGCCATGGTGGAGCAGGAACCTCTTGACATGAGCGCCTTCGAGAGCATAGTGGAGTCAGCATCGGCGCCTCCGGCGTGGACCGGTGGCATGGAGCCCGAGCCGCGGATGATGAATCCGGCCGGTCACTCTCTGGTGCTCGGGCTGCTCTCTCTGCTTTTCATAGCATGCATACTCGCCTACAGTCGTTTCAGCCGTACGATAGGCAGTATAGCGCAGCAGATGTGGAGCGTGCGCCGCAGACAGAATGCATTCGACGAAAGCAGCCCGGGACGGCGGCGTGTGCAATTGCTGCTGGCAATACAGCTGGCTGCATACAGCGGCGTGCTTCTGTACGCATTTTTCAGCCCCGGACCTGTGGCCGATTCGGCCCGGTCGCTTGCCGACACGCTCCGGCTGATGGGTGTGGCCGGTGCTTATTATGTATTTCAGCTGTGTGCATATTCCACAGTGGGATACGCTTTTGCTCCCGACCGCAGCGGCGCTTCGCAGTGGCTCGACGGCTTCAACGCCTCGCAGGGACTCGCCGGCATGGCGCTGGCGCTTCCTACGCTCGGAATAGTGTTCTATCCGTCGGCCGCAACGGCCATGCTGTGGACGGCAGCCGTCATATATGTGTCGGCCCGGCTGATATTCATCATCAAAGGATTTAAAATTTTTTACAACGGTTTTATCTCTTTAATCTATTTTATTTTGTACCTTTGCACCCTTGAAATAGTACCTCTTATATGCATCGGCGGGATTGCCCTCGACATTGTCGGCAGGCAATAGTCCGACGCTACAACACTAAAAGCTCTACTATAGTGATAATCAAGAAAATATTAGTTTCCCAGCCAAAGCCTGAGTCCGATAAATCGCCATATTTTGACATAGCGGAAAAGTATGGAGTAGATATAGTATTCCGTCCTTTCATCAAAGTGGAGGGTCTTTCGGCGAAGGATTTCCGCGCGCAGAAAATTAATATTCCAGACTTCAATGCCATCATCTTTACGGCCAAAGTGGCTATAGACCACTTCTTCCGCCTCTGCGAGGAGATGCGCGTTAGCATCCCCGACACTCAGAAATATTACTGCTCGTCGGAACAGATCGCCAACTATCTCCAGAAATACATCATCTACCGCAAGCGCAAAATCACGTTCAGCAAGACGGGCCGCTTCGTGGATGTGATTCCCAACATGGTAAAGCACAAGAACGATCACTACCTGCTCGCGCTAAGCGATGTGAACACAGGCAAGGAATCGGCTCTGCTGACCCAGAACAAGATCAACTTCACGCCCGCAGTGATGTACCGCACGGTGAGCAACGACTTTGCGGCCGACGAGCCATTCGACTACGACATGCTCGTGTTCTTCAGCCCTCAGGGCATCCAGTCGCTGGTGAAGAACTTCCCGGACTTCAAGCAGGGCGATATAGCGATAGCCACATTCGGCGCCGCCACCACCAAGGCCGCCGAAGAAGCCGGCCTGCGCGTTGACATTGCCGCGCCGACACCCGAGGCTCCGTCCATGACCCTTGCGATAGACAACTATCTGCACGCCAATCAGGCAGAAGCAACGCCTCAGGCATGACGTCGGAATTCAGGCTATACAAGAAGCAGCGCCTCTGTTCGCCCACGGCGATAGAGGCGCTTTTTGCTCCGTCACAGGGCAGCACCGGATCTGCGCTGTGCTACCCGTTGCGTGCCGTATGGCGCGAGAATCCCGGACGACGCAGCGACGCACCCATCGCTTTCGTCATCATGGTGCCCAAGCGGCGCCTGCGTCACGCCGTGGACCGCGTGCTGATGCGCCGACGCATACGCGAGGCATTCCGACTGCACCACCACGAGTGTGCGCTGCCCGAAGGCATACGCATCGACGTAGCTTTCGTCTATGTGGGCAATTCGCCGCAGGATTACGGACGCGTGCGCCACGCGATGCTGCGTCTGCTGAGTGATATCTCGTCATTCTGCAACCAATCCCAATCCACGCAATGATACGCAAGGCGACAGTGTGGCTGATGTGTGTGCCGATATTGATATATCGGGCCTGCATATCGCCCCTGTTTCCGCCCTGCTGCCGCTTCACGCCCACATGCAGCGCATACGCACTGGAAGCTTTGCGCCGTCACGGCCCGCTGCGCGGCTCGTGGCTTGCCATACGCCGAATACTGCGCTGCCATCCGTGGGGAGGCAGCGGTTATGACCCCGTGCCATGAACCTGACCGACACACATACCCACAATCCTGAAGCCGGTCTCGAGGCCATAATCAATATCGAGCCTGATGCATTGCCGCTACCTGCGACCGGACGTTTCAGCACTGGCGTGCATCCCTGGCGAAGCGCCGAGGCCACGAAGTTGTGGCCCGCAGTGGAAGCCGCGGCATCAGACGAGCGCATCGTAGCCATAGGTGAATGCGGCATCGACCGACTGCGCGGAGCTGACTTAAAAATACAGGAAGAACTGTTTCTGCGCCATGCACGCCTGGCCGAAAGGGTAGGGAAGCCGCTGATAATCCATTGCGTCAGGGCGTGGGGCGAGCTGCTGGGTGCGTACCGGACCATCAGACCATCTCAGCCGTGGATAGTCCACGGATTCAGAGGCGGCCCCGAGCTGGCGCGACAGTTGCTCGATGCCGGAATGCACATATCACTCGGCGAACATTTCAACCGGGCTACTGCCGCCATTTTACCGGACGACCGGATGCACATAGAGACCGACTGCTCAACGCTACCGATAGGCGACATAGCGGAAGCTGTGCGCCAAGCAAGAGAATAACAAACTGACTGACACTTCTTTAAACCATATATTCCATGAATCTCAATCTCATAGCCTACACCTCGGTGCTGCATGAATCAAACATGGTGCGCAGCTCGCACGAAGCACTCGTGAACGAACTCGAAAAGAACTTCGACAAGGTCAACATCCTCACGCCGGAGGAAGCGCGCTCACTGCCCGACGAGGATTTCCGCGCCCTGTTCATTGCCACGGGCGGCGTGGAATGCGAGGTAAATACCTCTTACGACAGTCTGCCTGACCCGACGCTCCTCGTGGCTGACGGCACACACAATTCGCTTGCCGCATCGCTTGAGATAGCGTCGTATCTGCGCGCACGTGGCAGGGCGAGCGAAGTGGTACACGGCACTCCGGCCCAGATAGCCACGCGCCTTGTGCAGCTGAGCCGTCTGCATGACGTCCGCGCCAAGCTCGCCGGCAAGCGTATAGGCGTGATAGGACGTCCATCCGACTGGCTTATCGCCAGCGACATCGACCCCGAGATTTTTCGCGAGCGCTGGGGCATAGAGACGGTGCAGATACCTTTGGAAAAGGTCTACGATATATATGACAGCATAAGCGACGAAGAAGTAGCATCCCTTGCCGACGGATTGCTCGGACGCGCCAAAGGCTGCGTGGAACCGACAAGAGCCGACGTAGTGAAAGCCATGCGCCTGGCCGAGGCCATACGCCGTGTGGTAGAGGAAGAAAACCTGTCGGCTATCACGCTGGCATGCTTCCGGCTGCTCGAACGCACGGGCACAACCGGCTGCATGGCTCTCTCGATGCTGAACGATGCCGGCATCATGGCCGGTTGCGAGGGCGACATGCAGACACTTTTCACCATGATGCTGGTGCAGGCGGCAACCGGTAAGGCGTCTTTCATGGCCAATCCCTCGCGTATAGACACCTACAGCAACGAGGTGGTGCTGGCCCATTGCACCATAGGCCTGGACCAAACGCAGAATTTCGTGCTCCGCAACCACTTCGAGAGCCAGAGTGGCGTGGCTGTGCGCGGCACTCTGCCTGAAGGCAAGGTGACGGTAGTGAAATGCGGCGGCCAGGAACTCGACCGTTACTTCGTGACATCGGCCTATCTTCAGGAAAACCTTACGCACGAGAATCTGTGCCGCACGCAGGTGCGTCTTCACTTCAACCAGCCCGCGAGCTATTTCCTGCGCAACAGCATAGGCAACCACCACGTTGTACTCATCGGCGACTATGCCGACATCCTCAACGATCTCCTTACCGCCGCCGGCTGCACCCGCGTGCGATAGAATTAGACAATTTAACACCGGCAGGCGTCCTTTTCGATACGTCTGCCGGTGTTTGCAATTCAATCGTTCTTCAATATTTTGAATTGCAATATATTATTCGTAATTTTGCCGACGACCATTTTATCATAAATAAATCTTGCTTACAGCCATGAAAGTCAAAAATATAAGTCCATTTGTATTTTTTGACAGTAACGGTGTGTACAACAATTATAAATCTTACGATATAGGAATACGCGGCCATGCATACTCAAGGGATGCTTTTCGCTTCTATATTATTCTGACATGGTACGCCAATGCAGGTCACGAATGGTAACAGGAATATTTCGGAGCAAAGAATGGGGTGGTATGTCAGGGTAGCGGACGCCTGTACGACCCGCTGTTGGGCCGCTTCTTCAGCCCTGACAACTATGTCCAGCTTCCGGGCTTCACACAGAGCTACAACCGATACAGCTATTGCCTTAACAACCCTCTTAAATATACCGACCCCTCCGGCCAGCTGTTCGGCAATGGAAATATATTGTGGATATGAAGGCGATGAAATTGGAGAATATATTGTAGATAAAATATATGGAAAATAATTATAAAAATGATTGGAAATAAATTCACATATTTTCTGAATGCAGTACATTATTGCATGTGGCGTAGTGAGATAAAACAACAAAATTTCGTAAACAAGACAGTTACACCTATTATTTCACTCTTAGTGAAATCCTTTTCAACTAAAAATTTCCAAGGGAAGTTTTTCACTCGTCAGGCAATAGGAAAAAAAGAATTTGACGTATGGAGAGTCAACAAACAAACCGGCCTACACATTGCTGAAGCCAACCATTGGTTCGGCTATCTGTATTCATGCTATCCGGGGTATATCAGCTTTATCCTTTTGGCTCTCACAATGAGATATATTCATGACATGTATTTTGTTGTACTATTGGTTGTAGGACTACCGATAGGTATATTCTACATTCCCGCCTATAAAGCTGTTTTTTATAAAGACCGCTATCTTGAATACTTCAAGAAGTTTGAGAAAGAAGATGAGCGATGGCACAAAAAATGGAGTCGTATAACTACAACTTTCTGTATCGGTGCCATCTTAATGTCATTGTTGGGTCTCGCTTCAATGTTCTTTATATGTATTTATTTTGACTTATAATTCTCCGTATTTACAGCCGTGACTGGGATAACGTTTGAATATTTTCTGAACGCAGTGCATTACTGCATGTGGCGCCGCAAGATAAAACAGCATAGTTTTGCACAGAACATCATACATCCTATTCTTTCACGAATAGTAAAATGCATTACAACTAAAGAATATCAGGAGAATTTTTTCTCTCGTCAGGCTATTGAACTAAATAAATACAATAAATGGCGTGTAAACTCCCAAAATAGCATTCATATAGCTGAAGCGAATCATTGGTTCGGATACACATACTCTTGTTATACAGGCATTTTCGGATATATGCTTTTTGCTTTGGGATTACATTTCAACTTAGATTTTAATGTATGGAATATCCTGTTATTAATTTTTCCAATAGCTATAGGTTATATTCCTGCCTATAAAGCTGTGTTTTCAAAGGACAGATATTTGGGATATTTTAAGCAGTTCGAGAAAGAAGATGAACAGTGGCACAAAAAATGGAACCGTATCACAACCGTCTTCTGCATCGGCGCAATAATATTATTTTTTGCAGGACCTTTCTCTATGTTAGGCTTGTTGATTCTTTTGGATTGAAAGTTATGCAGAGGACGATTATGGTGTGTTTCTGCATAGGCATGATCTACCTAAACGCCTACCGACATCGTGAGCCCGCGGAGCGTGGCGGGCAGTTTTCAGCCCATGCGTGAGGAGGCGTAGCCGACGAGCCATGGGTCAGGAGACCGCCCATCTCACGCGCCGAGCTCCGGCAGGAAGCGACAGCGCGTGCTTGCGGACCTTGGTCCGGGCACACACCGACGGCTCCACGGACTAACATCCGGAAAGGCGCAGCTGCGCATCCTGCCGGAGCTTGCTGCGCAGGTATTTATACCCCGCAACCCATGGCTCGTCGGCTTCGCCTCCTCACACATGGGCTGAAAATTGCCCGCCGCGCTCCGCGGGCTCCCGTAAATTGCATTCTGTTAGCTATCAAAACGAATCGCTGCTTTCCTTTATAAAATATAATGTTTAGAAGTGTGTTGAAAAGTGTGGAAAAGTAATTTATAGATTTCAATAAGTGTATTTGGATTTTCCGGTGGAATTGCTTAATAAAAAAGGCTGTGAAATGTGTGCAATTCTGTGAGATAAAGTTTAGGGAGTGTTTTCTACGCAGTTTTCAACGTTATTAACGGGGATTTCCATCGAAAATTATTAACTTTGCAGATTATAAACAGAGTGTTGAAAAAGTACATAAATATCTATACTACATGGATTAAGACTGTTTATAATGATTGATAACATGGTGTGGGAGTTCAATAACCCATATATGCAAGCAAAAAGGCATAAAGTTATTGGTGTTATCGACAGCTTTTACTATTACTTTTTAAATTTAATTTTTTAATAAAATTCTATCAGATTATATAATGACTGTTGAAAAGGGCTACGTGGATGCGGAGATTCCGGCCGGAGTGGATCTGGTTGAGGAGATACGACGTCTGAAGAAGGAGAAGCGGGCCGTGGTTCTGGCTCATTATTATCAGCGCCCGGAGGTGCAGGATGTGGCGGACAGCGTGGGTGATTCCCTGGCGATGGCCCAGTATGCGGCAACCATCCGCGATGCGGAGATAATAGTGGTGTGCGGAGTTCATTTCATGGGCGAGACCGCCAAGCTGCTGTGCCCCGACAAGAAGGTGCTGATTCCGGACATGAACGCCGGATGTTCGCTTGCCGACAGTTGCCCTCCGGAGGAATTCGAGCGTTTTGTGAAGGCGCATCCCGATCACACGGTGATAAGCTATGTGAACACTTCGGTAGGCGTGAAAGCTCTTACGGATATAGTGGTGACAAGCGGCAACGCGCGCAAGGTGGTAGATTCGCTGCCGTCCGACGAGAAGATTGTGTTCGGTCCCGACCGCAATCTCGGCAACCATATAAACAGCCTTACGGGCCGTAATATGGTTCTGTGGGACGGGGCGTGTCATGTGCACGAGCAGTTCTCGCTGGAAAGGATAATGGAGCTGAAGCGCGAGCATCCGTCGGCCAAGCTTCTGGTGCATCCCGAGTGCAAGCGTGCGCTTACGCTCGTTGCCGACTCTGTCGGCTCCACGGCAGCGCTGCTGAAGTATGCCGAGGAGTCGGACGCCAAGGAGTTCATTGTGGCAACAGAAAGCGGCATACTGCACGAGCTGCGCCGCCGCTGCCCGGAGAAGGTGTTCATAGCTGCTCCGCCCACCGATACGACGTGCGGATGCAACGACTGCGCCTATATGAAGCTCGTGACGCTTGAGAAACTTTACAATACTCTTCGCTATGAGCTTCCGGAGATAAAGATAGATGCGGAAGTGGCCGAGCGTGCACGCCGTCCCATAGAGAGAATGCTTGAACTTTCAAAATAGACTATAAAGAAGATATATAATGCTCTACAATCCTCAGGAAATAGAACCCCGCCTGCAAGAATACTGGCGCGAGAAGAAAGTATATAAGGTGGATAATGACAGCAGTCGCCGTAAGTTCTACGTGCTGGATATGTTTCCTTATCCGTCGGGTGCCGGTCTGCACGTGGGTCATCCTCTGGGCTATATAGCCAGCGACATATATTCGCGCTACAAGCGTCTGCGCGGCTTCAACGTGTTGCACCCGATGGGATATGATGCGTACGGACTGCCTGCCGAGCAGTATGCCATACAGACCGGACAGCATCCGGAGAAGACAACGGTGGACAATATAAACCGCTACAGGTCGCAGCTGGAGAAGATTGGATTCAGCTACGACTGGAGCCGCGAGCTACGCACGTGCGACCCGAAATACTACAAGTGGACGCAGTGGGCTTTCAAGCGGATGTTCGATAGCTATTACGATACGGCCGCCGATGCTGCCAGACCCATAAGCGAGCTTGTGGCCCATCTGGAGGCTCACGGCACCGAAGGGCTGCATGCCGCAGGAAGCCGGGATTTGGAATTCACGGCTGCGGAATGGAAGGCGATGGATGCGAAGCAGCGCAGCGAGGCGCTTATGAACTGGCGAATCGCTTATCTCGGTAATTCGATGGTGAACTGGTGTCCGGCTTTAGGTACAGTACTTGCCAACGACGAGGTGAGCGAAGGACTGAGCATACGCGGCGGATTCCCCGTTGAGCAGAAAGTGATGTATCAGTGGTGCCTGCGTGTGAGCGCATATGCAGGGCGCCTGCTTGAGGGACTGGAGCGACTGGACTGGACGGATTCGCTGAAAGAAACGCAGCGCAACTGGATTGGCCGCAGCGAGGGTGCGGAAATGCACTTTGCTGTGGACGACAGCGACGTGGTGCTCGATATATTCACAACGCGCGCTGACACTGTGTTCGGCGTTACATTCATGGTACTTGCTCCCGAGAGCGAGTATGTGGATAAGGTGACAACACCTGAGCGCCGTGAGGCCGTAAGGGCATATGTTGAGGCCACCAAGCGCAAGACTGAGCGCGAGCGCATGATAGATAAAAAGGTAAGCGGAGAGTTTACCGGTGCATATGCTATAAATCCTCTCAACGGAAAGCGTGTGCCTGTCTATGTGAGCGATTACGTGCTGGCCGGCTACGGCACGGGTGCTATAATGGCTGTGCCTGCTCATGACAGCCGCGACTATGCCTTCGCACGGCACTTCGATCTGCCCGTCATTCCTCTGATAGAGGGAGTGGATGTGTCGGAGCAGAGTTTCGACGCCAAGACTGGCAAGGTGACAAACAGCTGCGGTCCGGATCTTAATCTGAACGGCATGGAGGTAAAAGAAGCAATAGTTGCCGCCAAACGCTATATAGAGGAAAAAGGAATAGGACGCGTGAAGGTTAATTATCGTCTGCGCGATGCCATATTCAGTCGTCAGCGCTACTGGGGCGAGCCTTTCCCGGTATATTATAAGGACGGTATACCCTATATGCTGGACGACTCGCAACTGCCGCTGCTCCTGCCGGAGATAAGCAGCTACAAGCCGAGCCCTGACGGTGAGCCGCCACTGGCCCGTGCCGAAAACTGGCAGACGGCCGATGGATACCGACTGGAGTTGAACACGATGCCGGGTTTTGCAGGTTCATCGGCCTATTATCTGCGATATATGGATCCGCACAACGACGAGGCTCTCGTGGGAAAAGAGGCCAACGAATACTGGCGCGATGTGGATCTCTATATAGGAGGAACCGAACATGCCACGGGCCATCTCATATACAGCCGTTTCTGGAACAAGTTCCTGTATGACCTTGGTGCGGTAGTGGAGGAAGAACCCTTCCGCAAGCTCGTGAACCAGGGAATGATTCAGGGCAGGAGCAATTTCGTGTACAGAATTAAAAACACCAATACTTTTGTGTCGGCCGACATGCGCGAAGCTTATGACACTACGCCGATACATGTGGATGTGAACATCGTGAGCAACGATGTGCTGGACACAGAGGCATTCCGTGCGTGGCGTCCGGAGTATGCCGACGCGGAATTCGTGCTCAATGCCGAAGACAAATACCTGTGCGGCTGGGCCGTGGAGAAGATGTCCAAGTCGATGTTCAATGTTGTCAATCCGGATGACATAGTTGAACGCTATGGTGCGGACACATTGCGTCTGTACGAGATGTTCCTCGGTCCGCTTGAGCAAAGTAAGCCGTGGGATACAAACGGCATAGACGGTGTGAACCGTTTCCTGAAGAAATTCTGGGGACTGTATTTCAAGGGCGACACACTGCTTGTGAACGATGCAGAGCCAACGGCAGAGAACATGCGCTCTCTCCACAAACTTATAAAGAAAGTGACTTCGGACATAGAAGGATTCTCTTTCAATACGTCGGTGGCCGCGTTCATGATATGTGTGAACGAACTTACGCAGCAACACTGCACTTCGCGCAAGGTGCTTGAGCCGCTGGCAGTGCTGCTGTCGCCTTTCGCTCCGCACATTGCCGAGGAATTATGGCACATTGCCCTCGGCCACGGAAGCGACGACAGTATCGTGGCCGCGCAGTGGCCCGAACTGGACGAGAGCTATCTGGTGGAGAGTAGCGTAAACTATGCAGTGAGCTTCAACGGCAAGACACGTTTCAGCATGGCTATGCCGGCCGATGCTGATGCCAAGGACGTGGAACAGACCGTCCTGACGAGCGAGCAGGCTGCACGCTGGATAGAAGGCAAGACTATAAGGAAGGTGATAGTGGTGCCCGGCAAGATTGTGAATGTGGTACTTGGCTAATGCTACATAATAATCTGTAATAAATTCCGTTAGTCATAAGATGGAACAGCCCGTAACACTCGTATTTGCCTCGCATAATCTCCACAAGGTGGAGGAGATGCGCCGTATCTGCGGCTCTCGTTTCAGAATAAAATCTCTTGCGGATTTAGACTGCACAGAGGATATCCCTGAGAATGGGTTTACGCTGGACGAAAATGCTCGTGGTAAGGCTCTGTGGGTTTACGAGAGATACGGGTTGCCATGTTTTGCCGACGATACCGGTCTTGAAGTAGATGCACTGGATGGCGCTCCCGGAGTTCATACTGCGCGTTTTGCCGGCGAAGCCTGCGACCCGCAGGCTAACGTGAGTCTGCTGCTTGAGCGCATGAAAGGCGAGACGATGCGAGACGCACGGTTCCGCACGGTAATAGCGTGCATTGATGCTTCGGGCTACGTACATTGCTTTGAGGGCGAAGCACGAGGCAAGATAGCCTTGGAACGCTGCGGAAGTGCCGGATTCGGTTATGACCCTATTTTTGTGCCTGAAGACGGCGACGGACGCAGTTTTGCACAGATGGACAGCAACGAGAAAAATGCCATCAGTCATCGTGGCCGGGCTACAAAAAAATTCCTTGAATTTCTTGAATCTACATTCTGATTATGTTAAGACACCTCTCATTCCTTCTGTTTATTGTAATAACATCTTTCGTAGCATCTCCGCAGAGTACGGGCAACTGGGATATAATGCCTGTGTATGGTGGTCGTGCGGATGCTCTGGTGCATGGCCGGAACGCGGTATACTGCCTTGTAAGCGGCAATCTTTTCAGTCTGAATACGCGTACAGACGAAATGCGTCACCACTCCAGCCTAAATGGTCTGAACGATGTGCAGATAGAGCGCATAGCGTACAATACTGAGAAGGGATATCTTGTGATAGTTTATAATTCGTCGAACGTGGATCTGCTGTATGACAATGGACGTATTGTTAATATCCCGGATATACGTGATGCGAATATATCTTCATCCAAGACTGTGAATTCTATTGATTTTCACTCTGATGGACGAATATATATGTCGACTGATTTCGGATTTGTGGCATTAGACGACAAAAATTATCGTGTGGCTGACAGCGGAATATATAACGAGGCTTTCAGCTATGCCGGTGAGATAGATGGAAAGGTAGTACTTGTAAAGCAGGATGTTATATATCTGTCCGATAAGAACAGTGTGCATAATTCGTTCAATTCGTTCAGCAAGATAGCTACTTTTAGTTTCATGCCTGTGGAGATGCATAGTCTTGGAGAACGCTATCTGTTGGCGTATACAACCAACAAAGATGTTTTTACTGTAGAGGTGGATGTTACTTCTGGCGGCATAACCAGTCTTAAGGTGGCGGGACAGGAAAATATTCAGATGCCATTTACAACGGGTAGCAATGGCAATGTATATTTTGTATCCGGCAGCACTCTGAGAGAATTCAACCATGCTGACGGAAGATGGGTATCGACGGTTTTTCCTTCTTTTTTCGTTAACAAGACTCTTGCCATAAAGGATGGTATGTCGGGTAGTGTGTGGGCTTCGGATGCGGAAGGAATAGGGGAATACAAGGTCGGCGAAAGCGACAATGTAACAACTTTGCGCAATCCGGCACGTCCTGAGGCGCTGACGTGCAGTTATCCGGCGTTTATAATACCAACTCCGGATGGAAACCGTATATATGTGACTAATGTTGGATATGATGCCTTACGTAACAATAAGGTTGATTTCAGTTTAAAGCAGACAACCAATATAATAGAGAATGGAGAAATAAGGGATGTGACATGCTATGATTATAATGGCAGTCAGATGACTGGTGGTACTCAGTTGCTTGTGCAGGATCCTACAGATGCTTCGCGTTATTTTATTGCCAATTATCAAAAGGGTATATTTATATTGAGCGCGGATGACGGGTCTTATATAGATATAATAGATGGTACTAAACTACCATTCAATGAGAAATGGGCTTTGCGTTGTCGTAATGTATCGTTTGACAGATATGGTAATTTGTGGCTTTCTGTTCGCAATAATACATCTTTAACCAATAAAGCCATACATATACTTCCCGCTGCATTGTTAAGTAATACTTCTATGATAAAACCTTCCGACTGGCTTGCTCCTGACCTGGGAGGATATGAGCAAGGTGAAGGCTCTGTGGTGCTACATCATTCTAGGAGTAATTATGTAGTGGTAAGTACTAATCATGAGTGTACAAGCGGTATTCTTGTGTATGATCATAAGGGAACTCCGACACAGTTGGATGCTGCTGACAGATATGTATTTAACCGTGTAGTAGATCAGGATGGAATAGAATTAAGGGTTAATTTTGTAGAATGTATAAAAGAGGATCATAACGGTCAAATATGGATTGGAACAGCCAATTCTAATTTTGTTATACCCGATATCACTACAGCTATAAGCGGAGGAGTGCTTCATGTGCGCAGACCTAAGGTTCCGCGTAATGATGGTACGAACTATGCCGACTATTTGTTGTCCGGGCAGAATATATTTGATATATCTATTGATGCTTCCAATAGGAAATGGATGGCTACAGGCAATTCAGGTGTATATCTTGTGAGTGCTGACGGAACTGAAATTATAGATAATTTTACTACTGATAATTCTCTGTTGCCAAGCAATAGAGTGCTTAGTGTATGTTGCGATCCCAAAAGCAGTACTGTATATGTAGGCACTGACAAGGGTGTAGTAAAATATAGCAGTGATTCGTCACCTGCAGCAGAGGATTATGAAGATGTGTATGCATATCCGAATCCAGTACGACCGGATTATACAGGCTGGATAACGATAAGCGGATTGATGGATAATTCACTGGTTAAGATAACAGATACGGCCGGAAATCTGGTGCATCAGGGAACAAGCGAAGGCGGCACATACGTATGGGATGGTTGCAACAACTCAAACCAACGCGTGCGGTCGGGTGTTTATTTTGTGTTCGCCTCGCAGAACGCAAGCGGTTCTGTTTCGGGCAAACCTGTAACAAAAATTATGGTTGTGAACTGATGGACTGCGATAATATTCTGCGATACAGCGACGAGAAGGATAAAAGCTACGGCGTGGCCGGCATGGCGATAGCTGTAGTAGCCTATGACTGCGAAGATTCTTTATCGGGCATAGATATAGATGCATCTGCTGATGATTGTGTGAAATTCGGTACGGAATTTTATTTCATTGGTAATCCGAGGTTGTCAGCCAAGATAGCATGGAGCGAAATACTGAAACATTTTCGTTTGGGAACTGGTCTGCTTGTTGCCAATGCTATGAGTCGCAGCTACGTGCAGCACCGTCGTCCACTGACGGCTGACGTACAAACTGCCATACGCGATTTTATTCATAAAAGCGGTGCAGCGGATGAGGTTCAGCTTGGAGAAGATGAGATAGACGCTATTTTCGACAGAAACATAGATTTCTTCGACAGATTGTTCAGGATGCAGGCTACGCACGATGCGGCACATGCTCTTGCCGCTGATCTCATTGACCGTCGTCATCTATCAGCAGCTGAAACGGTGGAACGTCTTTCGGTGATGATGCGTTATCTCTGATTTAATTTACTTGCCTATTATAAATGTGTTGGCCTGCAATAAGCGTTTCTGCAGTGGTAATTCTATCAATACATGAATAACCAAACCAATAAGGGCTGAAAGCATTATGGCTATTAAGAGTATGCTTAATTTACTGCTATGCATCGGCATGTATTGCATGCATATCTGAAGTATGGGAAAATGTACGAGGTATATAATGTAGGAAATGTTGTGGCGTTGTAGCCATATTCCCCATCGTCCTATCATTGAGAACCATATGACGAGCAGTGAGATTACAAAAGGCTCGATGGTTAAATTGAATATTTGTAAATTGTGCAGGGAGTGTACAAGTATAAGTGATATTGGGAGTATCCACCATTTCAACCGCATGAATACGTCGAAGTAGAAGTATATCAACATTCCTGAATAAAAATACATCAACTGTCCTATAAACTGACGGGACAGAATATTGTATATTTCTGCATTTGTGGATATGTAAAGCCATATGAAAGTAAGGCGATATAGCATGGAAACAAAGTATATGAATGCGAAAACGACAAGAGGTCGTTTTTTCCATGAGCATAGAGCTAATATGGCAAAAGGTGTAGTAAAATACAGCATCCATTCTACTTTCATTGTCCATAATGATCCGTTGACACAGGTCATGGTATTGGAAGTAAACACTCCCGGAAGGTCTGGTTCTATGAAATTCATGAAACTCAGGTTGGCAGCGATGTATTTCCAAAATTGTAAGGATGTGAAGTAATGCACGTCAGATGAGAAAAAGTACAATACTATTGCAAATAATATCACTGTAGCGCAATAGGCCGGCAAAAGTCTTATGCATCTGCTTTTGAGGAATAGTCGCCATTTGGGATGCTTGAGCCAACTATTGGTGACAAGGAATCCGCTTAAAGCGAAAAAGCATCCTACGGCATTATAAGATGAAACAGGCTGATAGAAATCTGTGGAGAAAATTATGTTGAAGTGTCCGATGAGAACGCTTATAGCAAGTACATAGCGAACCAATCCCATATTGTTTGGTTGTGGAATTTTATATGGTATTTGGTTTGGTTGCAGATTCATTCTAAGCAGCTTGTCGGGTGCAAAAATACAAAAAAAGCGCTGTATATAGGGTGTTTTCCAAGATTTATGCGTATCTTTGTGACCTAAAATGGTGAGTCTGTCAAACAGATTACTATTTTGGGGCTTTATTCCAATCTCCAGTCGAGTTATCGAGAGATATGGTTGATTCATACGGCGGATGCCATTCCGGTAAACGTCATATTTGGATAAAACGCACATGTAACTGCCTTATTGTTAATAAACTATAACGTAAGGCAGGACTTGGAAAATTGTCTTTCTGATAACTTTATGCCTGAAAACCGAAGTGAAAAGCGGTGGTATGTTCTGCGAGATCTTAAGCGTAGAAATGCGAAACGTATAGCGATTGATGACTTACGTGACGCCGGAATAGAGGTTTTTACTCCTATGACAAGTGTGCTGACTACTATAGGCGGAAAGAAATTACGTCGGGATGTACCGGTGATTCAGGATCTGCTGTTCGCGCATGAGGACAAAGCGGTGCTTGATGCTTACGTGAATAAAATGCCGAACTTACAGTACAGATATTGTACAGGTCATACGATTGATGATCCCATGACGGTGCGCGATATTGATATGGAACGTTTTATACGTGCTATTGAGTCTACGGAAACACCACATTATTATCTTCCAGGAGAAATAACGCCTGATATGCTCGGGCGACAGATACGTATAGTGGGAGGCATGGTTGACGGCCTGGAGGGACGTCTGCTCACATTGCGTGGTTCGCATCGCAAGCGTGTGGTCGTCGAAGTTGCCGGTATTATTTCCGTGTCGATTGAGGTAAAACCTGAATATATACAACTTCTGTAAATAAAAAAGAGAGACGTTGTCTTTCTGTCTGATATAAAGAAATATTACCATTATGAAAGTCAAATATATATCCTTATTGCTGTTGCTTGTTATGAGCGCATGCAGCACACCGAAGAATGTGGCCTATTTCCAGGATGTACAGTCCGGAAGTGAGATAACTCCTGCAAAGCAACTTGACATACGTGTGCGTCCAGGCGACAAGCTTGCCATTCTGGTTAGCACTCAGGATGCTGCATTGTCGGCACAATTTAATTTATTGCAACAACAGACGCGCGTGACATCCTCTACCAGCTCGTCAATGTTCAGCGGAACCAACAACAGCAATGACGGACGCACGAGCTTCTATACGGTCAGCCCCGAAGGCGATATCACTTTCCCTGTGCTTGGAAAACTGCATATAGCGGGGATGGGTCGAGCAGAAGTTGCCGAATATATAGAGCATGAGCTTGTAAGCAAGGAACTTGTAAAAGATCCTGTAGTCACCGTAGAATTTATCAATACGGGTGTGAGCATAATCGGTGAGGTAGCCCGTCCGGGACGTTACGACTTCAACCGTGACCGTCTGAACATCATTGACGCTATAGCTATGGCTGGCGATCTGCTGCCTACAGGTATGCGCGAGAATGTCTCGGTAATGCGTACTGATGAGTCGGGCTCGCAGAAGGTGTACAAAGTAGACATGACCGACATGTCGTCGCTGGCGGCTTCGCCTGTGTTCTATCTGCAACAGGACGATGTGGTGTATGTGGAGCCTAATGACAAAAAAAAGCGTGACGCTACACCCAGCGGCAACGTGGCTCTGTCGCCTTCGTTCTGGGTATCAATCGGTTCTCTTGGCATCACTATCGCCACATTCATTGTGACTACAACAAAATAAGACCAAGTTCTTGTTGCTATTACATCTTTAAAATATTCTCCTAAAATGGAAAACAATAACACCACCGATACTGCGCAAAGCACAGTATCAGCGTCTGTCCCTTTAAGCGACGTATTCTTTCTGACTCTTCGTCACTGGCCGTGGATTATAGCCTCATTGGTTGTGTGTATGGGTTTGGCATATCTGTATATATTGCGTACTCCGAAGGTGTACACAAGGTCGGCTGAAATCCTGATAAAAGAGCAGAACAAAGGACGTACCGCCGGAATGGAAGACTTTTCGACGATGGGTCTTTTTCAGAGCAAGACCAATATAGTTAACGAAATCTCTACTATGCAGGCCAAGGACCTGATGACTGAGGTTGTCAGCCGTCTTGGTCTTGATTATAATTATTATCGAAAGGGCACATTTCATAATCAACTGCTCTATGGTCCTGATCTGCCTGTGCATGCCGTTGTGGCTGGACTTGGAGAGGAGGATGCCGTTCAGTTCAAATTGGCCGTAAAGGACAAGAAAGTGACTATTAGCGGCCTTTCCACGCCTGATGAGGAATATGACGGCAATTTCACTGGTAATGTTGGCGACAGCATAGCTACTCCGGTTGGTAAGGTGGTAGTGACCCCTTCGGTTGACTATGAGGTGCCTGAGGGTAGTACTGCAGAGGCTGCTATTGATATTATTGTGCGCAAGGTACCTCAGAGTGCTGCACAGGCATCTTTCAGCGGACGTCTCGGCGTGACGCAGAAAGAGGAGAAGGGAAGCGTGCTGACTCTTACAATGTCCGATCAGTCGACACGTCGCGCCGACGATGTGTTGTCCACCTTGATAGGTGTATACAACGAAGCATGGATACGCGACAAGAATCAGGTGGCCGTATCGACAAGCAATTTTATCAAAGAACGCCTCGGCGTAATCGAGAGCGAACTCGGTAATGTTGACTCCGATATTTCTTCGTTTAAGAGCGCCAACCTTGTGCCTGACGTACAGGCTGCATCGTCGATGTACATGACTGAAAACCAACGTACGGCATCGGCAATTGTAGAAATTAACAACCAGTTGCAGATGACGCGCTATATCCGTTCCTACCTTACGGCTGATAACGCGTCGGACCGCCTTCTGCCCGCCAACTCGGGTATATCCAACCCGATGCTTGCAGAGCAGATTAACGAATATAACAGGAATGTACTCCAGCGCAACTCTCTCGTTCAGAAATCGTCGGAGAAGAATCCTCTGGTTCAGACCATCGACGAACAGCTGGCGGCACAGCGTGGCGCCATTGTGCAGACCGTTGACAACCAGATTGTCGAGCTTCAGACGCAGCTCAAAGGTCTCCAGCGTAGCGAGGCACAGACAATATCGCGCATTGCGAGCAATCCCAGCCAGGCCAAGTATCTGCTGAGTGTAGAGCGCCAGCAGAAAGTGAAAGAAAGCCTCTATTTGTTCCTGCTTCAGAAGCGCGAGGACAATGAACTGTCGCAGGCATTCACGGCCTACAATACGCGCATAGTTAACCGCCCTGGTGCGGCCGGTGTGCCTGTTCTGCCCAACCGGCGCAATATCCTGATGATAGCCTTCCTGCTCGGACTGGTGATACCATTTGGCGTGACCTATGTACGCGAGATAAGCAACACCAAGGTACGCGGGCGCAAGGATCTGGAGAACCTAAGCCTTCCCTTCATGGGCGAAATCCCTCTCGCTCCGGATGCTGACCGTAGCAAAAGCCCGAACTCGGACAATGCCATTGCCGTACGCGAGGGACATCGCGACATCATAAACGAGGCTTTCCGAGTGCTCCGCACAAACCTCGAGTTCCTGCGTCCCAAGGACCTTTCGGGAGCTTATGTATTGGCTATGACGTCGTTCAACCCACATTCAGGCAAGAGCTACATCAGCATGAATCTCGGCCAGAGTCTGGCACTCAAAGGCAAACGTGTACTCGTAATAGACGGCGACTTGCGCCATGGTTCGGCTTCCAGCTATGTCGGAAGTCCAGATCGCGGACTCGCTGACTATCTCAATGATCCTTCCATAGGTCTCGACAGTGTCATCCGTGACGTAGAGGACTCGAAACTCTTGCAGTTGCTTCCAGTAGGCACTCTGCCTCCGAATCCGGCCGAGCTTCTCGAAACGCCGGCTTTCGCCGATATGTTCAAGGAGTTGCGCAATCATTACGATTATATTCTCATCGACTGTCCGCCTATTGAGGTAGTTGCTGATGCACAGATCATAGACCAGTATGTGGACCGTACGGTGTTCGTCATACGTGCAGGCCTTTTCGAGCGCGCCATGCTGCCTGAGATTGAAAACACATTCCGCCAGAAGAAGTATCGCGCCATGGCGCTGATCCTCAACGGAACCTCCACAATCTCGACCTCTCTTTCACATGGCTTCCGCTATGGCTACAATTATGGATATGCCAGCCATTACGATTATGGCAAGCCTGGCAAGAAGAACGGCAAATAACGTTTTTCATATATCAATATAAACCATTCAATAAAGATTATGAATATAGCAGTAGCAGGCACAGGTTATGTGGGCCTTTCGCTGGCAGTGCTTCTCGCACGTCATAATAAAGTGACGGCAGTAGATGTAATACCTGAAAAGGTCGACATGCTTAATAACCGCAAATCGCCGATACAGGACGATTACATCGAGAAATATCTTGCCGAGGAGAAACTTGACCTGACAGCCACTCTCGACGGCGCCTCTGCCTATCGCGATGCTGAGTTCGTGATAGTAGCCGCGCCTACCAACTATGACTCGCAGCGCAACTATTTCGATACCAGTCATGTCGAAGAGGTTATTGATCTGGTGCTCAGTGTCAATCCCGATGCTGTCATCATAATAAAAAGCACTATACCCGTCGGTTACAGTCGTACGCTCTACATGCGTTATGCCGCGAAAGGCACAAAGCGGCTCAACCTGCTGTTCTCGCCGGAATTCCTGCGTGAGAGCAAGGCGCTGTACGATAATCTTTATCCTTCACGCATCATCGTCGGTGTGCCGAAGATGATAGAGGGTGAAGATGCCGAGAACAGCGCAATTATGTCGCTTACTGACCCCTCTGTGCTTGAGGAGAAGGCCCGTATCTTTGCAGCCTTGTTGCAGCAAGGCGCTCTCAAGCCCGATGTCGACACGCTTTTTATGGGGCTCAAGGAGGCCGAGGCAGTCAAATTGTTTGCCAATACTTATCTGGCCCTTCGCGTCAGCTACTTCAACGAGCTTGATACATATGCTGAGCTCAAGCATCTGGACACACAGTCCATCATCCAGGGCATAGGCCTTGACCCGCGTATCGGCACGCACTACAACAATCCCTCTTTCGGCTATGGCGGTTACTGTCTGCCTAAGGATACAAAGCAGCTGCTTGCCAATTATGCCGATGTGCCCGAAAACCTCATTCAGGCCATAGTGGAGAGCAACCGCACGCGCAAAGACTTCATCGCCGATCAGGTGCTCCGGCGTGCCGGCTATTATGCCGAGTCGGCATCGTGGCAGGCCGAGCGCGAGCATCCTCTCACGGTTGGCGTATACCGTCTGACGATGAAGAGCAACTCCGACAATTTCCGTCAGAGCAGTATTCAGGGCGTGATGAAGCGTATCAAGGCCAAGGGAGCCACCGTAATCATCTACGAGCCCACGCTTTCCGACGGCTCCACTTTCTTCGGCAGCCTCGTAGTCAACAACCTTGACGACTTCAAGAAGCGCTCGCAAGCCATTCTCGCCAACCGCTACGACTCCTGCCTTGACGACGTGCGCGAGAAAGTGTACACCCGCGACATATTCAAGAGAGATTAAAATATCCGCTTAAATATATTTAACTAAAATTCAAAACTACTGAGATTTACACCAAGATTCCCTACATAATATCAGACCGATAACATATCGCTTCTACAAACAAGGCGATTGAGATACATTCAAACGAATTGACATATGAGTACAGGACTTTTCGCAATAATGTTTATATTGATGATGGCAGGATGCATCGTACTTCTGTTATGGGGCGGTGTACACACTCTTTCCGTCACCAAGGCCGGGAAAGTCGATAAATATTGTCCAGCCCGTAAGAGCGTTATTGGCAATATTCCGCAGGAAGTTGAAATTGATGGCATCACCGTCGATCTCAGCCACTGCGAAGTGATGCTCGTATGCGGCAATTCTATGAAAGACTATAGTATCTTCAACAATCAGCGTATATATGTAAAAAAATACAGCACAGATGCCGAGAAAAACAGCATCGAGCGTTACCCCGTGCTTGTATTCAGTATAATTGACCCTCCCAAAGGCGATGCGCTGTACAAGCTGCGCAAATTCGTCGGTTATATTGCTGATGTGAATACCTCGGCCGAAGAGGCTTATGAGCAGTATAGTCAGAGGATACGTATACCCCGCGAAGTGTTCCTGACCCAATACGAGAGGAAGCGCATAAAGCTGGCCGATGCCCACTGCGCCGACCGCCTCGTGTTGTCCGAAACCTACGATGAAGATGCTCACGAAACGACTTATTCCCTCCATCCTGTAAGCACAATATACGGTAAGGTGGAATACGCCGTCTAAACTGATGCCATAAGATATTGAGTTGTTTGAAAGTCATCAAATTGAATCGTAGTGTTTCCTGATTTTATAATAATTAAATATTAATAAGATCGTATCAATTTTGAAAGTGATATTGCATACCTGACCTTAATTCACTAACGATATATAGTCTATTTATATGAATCAGGTAAAAGCCGGGGCTTTACTTAATTATATAATAATAGGTCTTAACACTATGTTAGGACTATTATATACGCCGTACATGCTTAGAATGCTTGGACAAAATGAGTATGGACTATATTCTTTAGTTGCTTCGCTTATTGCATATTTAACGATAATGGATTTCGGTTTTGGAAATGCTATTATTAGATACACTGCGACATTTAGGGCTCTTCAAAAACATTCCGAACAATGGGAAATGTTCGGAATGTTTACTATTGTATATAGTGTTATAGGCATTATAGTGTTTGTTATTGGTTGTTTTTTGTATTTAAATGTGGATGCTTTATTTGATAGAACCATGACTGCCGAAGATTTGTCATTGGCACGTAAAATGATGGTGTTCTTGATGATAAATTTAGCGATCACATTTCCGTTCAGTATTTTTGGTTCTATAATAACAGCCTATGAAGATTTTGTATTTCAAAAGCTAGTGCAAATAGTAAGACTACTTTTAAGTACCGCATTGATTGTTGTGCTATTATATGAGGGCTATAAAGCAATCGCAATGGTGGTTGTTCAAACAGCATTTAATATAGGGGTTCTGATGCTTAATTGTGTATATTGTTTTTGTAAATTAAAAATCAAAATTCGTTTTAATCGGTTCAACTGGCCTTTCTTTAAAGAAATAAGTGCATATTCGTTTTGGATATTCCTTAATGCAATTATGGATAGAATATACTGGAGTACCGGTCAGTTTGTCCTTGGCTCTGTTTCAGGAACTATAGCGGTCTCTATATTTTCGGTAGCAATAACTTTAGAGCATATGTTTATGACTTTTTCATCAGCAATTTCTGGTGTACTGCTTCCCAAAATAACAAATATGGTGGCGAAGAATTGTTCACATAAAGAATTATCAAATATATTTATCTCAACCGGCCGCATACAATCAATTGTCTTGTTTTTAATTTTGTGCGGATTTGTAGTGTTAGGAAGAGGATTTATTGTGATATGGGCAGGAAACGAGTATTCTGAATCATACATTGTAACTCTGATCTTTTTCGTTGCTTTATTTATACCATTAATCCAAAATATAGGAATTAGCATTCTTCAGGCTAGAAATCAATTAAAGTTCAGGTCGCTGATGTATATAGCCATTGCTATTGTAAGTCTTTTGTTTCAAATATGGTTATCAAAATTATATGGTGCAATAGGTTGTGCCATTGCGATTGGAGGTGCATTACTTTTGGGACAAGGGTTTGTTATGAATGTATATTATCAAAGGAAACAAGGCCTTGATATAGTTGCATTTTGGCAGCAGATAGGAAAAATATCAATTGTTCCTATTTTACTTATAGGAGTGGGATTGACAAGCTGGAGGTTTATAGATTATGGACGTCCGCAGAATCTATTGTTAGGAGGTATTGCAATGATAATATCTTATTGTATTTTTATGTGGATATATGCCCTTAATAACAGAGAGAAACAGTTTTTTATACAAGTCTTCAGTAAGTTACGCCGGAGTATATGATAGATATAAAATCAGAAAAAGATTGCTGTGGATGCAATGCGTGTGAACAAGCATGTCCCAAGAGATGCATATCTATGGTTCAGGATGCGAAAGGTTTTTCTTATCCTGAAGTAGATTTGTCACACTGTATTGATTGTCATATATGTGAGCGTGTTTGTCCGATTATTAACCAATGTGACGAAAGATTTCCAGTTGAAGTATGTGCAGCAAGAAACGCAAATATAAATATTAAAAAACAATCATCTTCAGGTGGAATTTTTAAAACATTAGCTTTAAAAGCTATAGCGGATGGCGGTGTTGTGTTCGGAGCGTCTTTCAACAAAAACAATGAGGTAAGACATTCTTTTTGTGAGGATGCTGAGGGGGTAGATGTATTTGTCGGATCAAAATATGTTCAAAGTAATATTGGTGATTCATATCGTCAAGCCGAGGCTTTTTTAAAAAATGGAAGATTGGTACTCTTTTCAGGTACATCGTGCCAAATAGCCGGATTGCAACGGTTCCTTCGTAAGGATTATGGAGATTTGCTGATAAAGGTGGAAGTAATTTGTCATGGTGTGCCAAGTCCCCGTATATGGAATGATTATTTGAATTATTACGAAAATTATCTTTCTGTAGGCAATATTCATCAGATAAATTTTCGCGATAAAAATTTAGGTTGGGAACGGTATGGTTTTTCTTTCCATTATAATGATAAAACGGGAAAAGGCTGCAAATTCTTTCAAAATAGAATCGGTAATCCTTTTATGCTTGGATTCCTGTCCAATCTAAATCTAAGGCCTTCATGCTTTAGTTGTCCGGCTAAAAGTGGTAAATCTTTAAGCGACATCAGCATGGCTGACTTTTGGGGCATAAAAAACAATTATCCATCGCTTTACGATTTTTACGGCACGTCTCTGCTTTTGCTGTATACTGATAAGGGATGTGCTTTTGTTGATAGTTGTAAGGATATAATTGCAACACAGGTAGATTTTGATATTGCCAAAGGCAATAATCCCGCAATATCTCACAGTGCAGAACAACCGACGGGCTATTGTGAATTTTGGACTGCGTATGTGGAGGGTGGAATAGATGCGATAGAATCAATTGTAATGAGAAATAAATCATCACTAACTAAAAGGGCAATATTTGTTATTAAAGGTTATATTGAAAAAATGCGAAACAAATGAAAATAGGCATTCTCACACTTGACTATATTACCAATTACGGAGGTATATTACAGACTTTGGCTTTGCAGAATTATCTTACGGAAATGAATTATGAAGTTGAGATAATACATTTTCGCAGGACAAAAAAAACATCTAGAAAAAAGCGTTTATGGTATCTTTTCGGTAATATTATATCTGGACGAACACCAATTAAAAGATTTTTTGAGAAAAAACCATATAATACCAAAGGCGTAGATTCTAAGAAGTTGATTGAAAGAAACAGATTGTTTATAGAGCAGTATCTTAAACGTTCAACTCTTACAGATGAGGATAATATCGGAAATTTATGTAAGAAATACGATTGTGTAGTGGTTGGAAGTGATCAAATATGGTCTGTGACAGACGGAGAATATCTGACTTATTTTTTTGATTGGAAGTTCGACGGTAAAAAAATAGCATATGCAGCTTGTTCTGTCAATCCATTACCTTCCTTTTTTAATAGAAAAAAAATTGCCGGATTACTTGCTGATTTTGATGCAATTTCTGTTCGAGACGAGACGACATTGAGTTTTTGTAATAAATCATTATATACCAGGGATTATCATCTTGTTGTCGATCCTACGTTCCTATACGATTTTAGTTATTTTCATTTTGAAAATAAATTCGATTTTGATTATATTTTCGTATACATATTGGGTTCTGAAATATGTGGTGGTAATAAAGCCGCGATAGAACAATTAAAGAAAATCTATAAGTGTGAAAAGGTTGTATCGGTAATTATTCCGTCTGTTTCAACCACGGGTACAATCGGAGCTGATATTATAATATGCGATGCAACACCAAATGAATGGCTAAATCTTATACGTCACGCAAAGGCTGTTTTTACCGATTCGTTTCATGGGTGTGTTTTTTCTATGAAGTATAATGTTCCGTTGATTGCATATTATTCCCTTTCTTATAGGGCTTCGCGTTTGCTCGACTTGAAAAAAAGGTTCTCTGTTAGGACAATAATTTCTTCTGTTGAAGAAATACCGTCTGAGGCCGAATGTTTTGTATATAATAGAAAAGAATTGGCAAATGCTATTACGGATTCAAAGCAATTTATGTTGAATAGCCTGAAATGAGACTTCTTGAATTTATATACTACCTGAGTATCTTATTTGCGGCAGCTTTGAAAAGTTTTGCCGTATCCAAAATACCAATTCAGGAAATTACGGCTGAATATATTATATATTCAGGACTTTTGTACATATTTTTTAATTATCAGCAATTATATAAGAAGAAATTAATGTACACTATGGTAGGGTATGCCGTAGTTCTTATGATTTCAGCTTTTTTTGCCATTCCAAATATTACTTTATTGCAATTCAATAACTCATTGCTTTTTCCAATTTTGTTTTTGATTTCAGCCATATTTTTTTATAGACAGCCTGACAAGGTGTCATATATGAAATATGTAGGTATAGTCGGACTTGTTTTGGCATATTTCAATCTTGTGCGACTTTCGACGGAGGCCAATTTGCGAACTACTGTTACGTTACAGAATAATGCTGGTAATACTCTTGTTGCAATATCTCCATTTATTTTTTTATGGAGAAAAGATCACATACGAATAATTCTGTTGGTAGTTATTTTGTTGGGATGTTTGGTTGCTCTTAAACGTTCCGGATTTATTATATTTATATTGATTTGCCTTGGATATATAACAGTAAGGACCCATAAGGGTATTTTTAGCAGATCTATAATATATTCATCGTTGATTTTGATGATATTATGGGTGGTATTGGTTAATAACGAGGATGGAGTGTTATTGATGGATAGGCTTGAAAATGCAGCAGAGGATGGTGGCTCAGGGCGAGATGATTTGATAGAGCATACATTTCATCTTCTTAGCTATAATGATTTTTCCGATTGGTTTTTTGGTAGTGGTTATGAAAGTTTTCGTGTTGACAATTGGAAATATTTTAATCGGCTTAACACGTGTGCACATAACGATTATTGTGAGATTCTTTATGGAGCCGGGGCTATAGCCTTGATTTATTTCATTTCAATTATGGTTCAGCTTTGGAAACGTGTAGTTGTTTTATATAAACAGTATAATAAATATACTTTGTCTTTTCTAAGTTGCTTCATAGTTCTTTTCGGAGCAAGTATGTTTGTGTGCTCTTTTGTACATATTTGGTACTATATGTTGCTTTATTGCCTTTTAGGGTGTTTATATTCTGTTACATTAAGTGGATATGGAAAAGACTGATTTATTGTTTCCGATGTTTATTGCTTCTTCTAATGGTGGAATGCAACGTGTGGTTATATCATTGATTCGGCGCATCTCTGACTATGGGGTGTATAGACCGATATTATTGTGTTTTTCAGATTCGGATTTATATGAATATGCATGTCAGAATTACGTTGAATGTATTGGCATTAAAGCTCCATTTGGGATTAAAGGCTGGATAAAATTTATGTATGAGTATTATGGATTAGTACATAAATTTAGAGGAAGAGTCGTTATAAATGATATTTTCAGTCACATTTTGCTTTTTTTATATCCTTGGCGAAAAAAGGAAATATTTGTTAGTCATGGAGGTGATTATAAGAGTCATGGAAGGGAATTTGCCGCCAAATCGGGTAGGGCGGCAAAGATAGCAAAGATAACGTTTAAACGTGTCGCTCAATTTATAGCCGTGTCACCGACTCAGAAAGAAGCGTTGGTCTTCAATGCCGGCGTTTCGGATGCGAAGGTGAAGGTTATTACAAATGGATTTGATAGGCCGTCATGTATCAATGTTAAGACAAATATATCTGCCCATAGGAAACATATATGTATGGTGGGATATATCAAACCATTAAAAAATCAACTTGAAATAATAAAGGCTATTAATCTTTTAATAAAAAAAGGTAAAGATTGTGTGTTGCATATATATGGTTCTGTCTCTGATGCAAAGTACGAGGCTGAAATATTGGATTATGTTGCAAATAATAATCTTAAAAATAATGTCATCTTTTACGGATTTTGTTCTGATAAAGATAAGATATACTCTAATAAGGATATGCTGATATCTGCCTCTTTTCATGAGGGTTTTGGCCTTAATATTATTGAAGCTATGGCTTATGGAGTTCCAACCATTGCTTTTGAAGGTTCAAAAGGTCCGGCGAGTATCATAATAAATAATAAGACTGGATTGTTGGCTCACGTCAATAGCGCTGAGCAATATGCAGAACTTATAGAGAAATATATTGGAAATGAGTCGTTCAGACAATCTATTGTACATAATGCGATGGAAGAATATTTGAAAAAATATTCCATGCATACAATGGTTGAGAATTATATCAGGGCTTTTAATTTAATATATATATGAAAACAGAGAATAAGGGCATATCCCGTCTTTCAAGTATATGCATGATACTTATTGTTATGATGCATTGTGTGGTAGGAGTATCTTCGGCTACAAATGGGATGCTGATATTCAACAATTTTATTTTCAATACGTTTACTCGTGTGTCAGTTCCGGTATTTTTTGGAATTTCAGGATATTTTCTCGCAAAGAATTATTCGTATGAACTAAAACTGAAATCAAGAGTAAAAACTTTGTTAATACCATTTATTTTATGGTCGGCCATATCTGTTTTAATATTTGTAATATGTCCTCATATTCCTTTTCTGTCCTCATTCTTTAATAAGATAATTCCTCTGAATTTTAGTTCATTAATGAATGTTTCGTTAATACATCCTATCAACGGATCCCTATGGTTTATTCGGGATCTTTTTATTTTGGTTTTACTTTCTCCTTTATATGTGGCAGTAATAAGGACTCGGTATCTAAAATATCTTTTTCTTATAATAGTTGCTACTGCCTGGATTTTTGATGGAAAATACCGGTTCCTTCTGGAGCCATCTCTGTTTTTTAGTATTGGAATATATCTTAGAGAGTACAATAAATTGCAAACTAAAGAGTTGATGTCACGAGGATGGTGGGCGATGCTTATTTTATTGTATCTTGCAGTCTGTGTCATCTGTAGTTACTATATGTTTAGGGACACAACATCCGGTAGCAGCGTTGCTCTCAGAAAAATATGTGTAATTATTGGCGGTGTATGTGCGTATATATCTATTCCGATGCTTGACCGGATAAACAAAGTTGGATTATTGGACGAGTTCAAAAAATATTCGTTCTTTGTATATGCCTCACACTTAATCTTTGCACAGTTTATTAAGAAATTATTTTTGATAATACATACACCGCACTCTTTGTTGTCTTTAATTTTGACATATGCTGCAGTTGTTGTTTCTACCATTTTTATTTGTTGCATTTTACAGCGGTTACTAAAAATGTTATGTCCGTCTGTGCTTAATTATCTTACAGGAGGGAGATTTGAATGAAAGCATTACATTCCGGATCTTTGGATGTTCGTGCTGGTGGACCGGCATTAAGCATGAGTCTGACCATGCGTGGGCTGGAGCATGCCGGCGTTACGTGCGTGGGACTTTGTGAGGCTCCGCTGGATGGTAGCCGACTGTATGATCCTGAACAGAGAGTGCGTCTGACACACCGCAGTCGCTTCGCTCCGTTCGCCTATGTTGACAATATAACCGAATGTCTCAGGGCTGAGCCGGATGTGGACATATACCACATTCACGGCACATGGATGCATCATGGCCTGGCTGTGGCAAAGTATGCAAAACGGCAGGGAAAGCCTTACGTTGTGGCTCCCCGCGGCATGCTGTATCCGCAGGCTCTGGCGCATCATGCGCTGCCAAAACGCCTGATGATGGCTTTGTATCAGCGGCGTGTCCTGCAAGAGGCTGCATGCGTGCAAGCCACATGCATAGAGGAAATGGAGCATTATCGTGCTCTCGGATTCACCAATCCTGTGGCGGTGCTTCCAAACCCTATTGATATATCGGGAATAATTGACCGCCCTATTCCTGAAAAAAGAGTCTTTAAAGTTGGTTATCTCGGGCGTATACATCCCCGCAAGCGCATTGAGCGTCTGATTTACGCTTTCGGGAATTTACGAGATGAACTGAAAGACAGCCATCTGGTAATAATCGGTGGCGGAGATGAGACCTATATGTCCTTCCTTAAAAATGAAGTGAAGCGTCTTGGTCTTGCGAACGTTGAATTCGCCGGTTTTTTGAGTGGATTAGAAAAAGATACGGCAATTACTGAGTTGTCGCTGCTGGTAGTACCAAGTGATTTTGAAAATTTCGGCAATATCGTCACGGAGGCCCTTGTTCGTGGTGTGCCTGTGATTGCGTCCAATGGCATGCCGTGGCGTGAGCTGGAAGATTTCGGTTGCGGTCGTTGGATTAATAACGATCAGGAAAGCATAGACAAAGCCATATTGGGGATGGTCAAGACGCCGCGCGAGCGTCTTATCGAAATGGGCGAAAAGGGTAAACGGCTCATACGCGATAATTACTCGGTTGATGTGCTTGGGGGAAAAATGCTCTCCCTCTACAAATGGCTTGCAGGCGAAGGTGATAAACCGGAATTTGTTTATGAATGAGAATGTAATTGACCTTTCAAGGTATCATAATGTGCTGGGCCGGCGGCATCAGCTGATAAGGCTGGTTTGGTGCGTTGTATGGGGCTTGCTGGCACGTCCGTTGCCGCGCAGCATGTGTTCGGGCTGGAAGCGTGCGCTATTGCGTGCGTTCGGTGCAAAGATTGCATCTACGGCTGTTGTTTATTCTTCTGCAAAAGTATATTTCCCGGCCAATCTGACAATGGATGCCTATAGTTGTCTTGCCTCGGATGTGGATTGCTATAATGTAGCACCGATACATTTAGGAGCCAATTCAACTGTCAGTCAAGGCGCCTATCTCTGCACGGCCAGCCATGACATAACCAACCCTCTGAATCCCCTTATTACTGCTCCAATAATTATTGAAGATCAAGCTTGGGTAGCCGCCGGTGCTTTCGTGTCTATGGGCGTAACGATTGGGCAGGGGGCTGTGGTTGGAGCCCGCGCCGCTGTTTTCAAAAGCGTAGTACCCTGGACTGTGGTAGGTGGAAATCCTGCTAAATTTATCAAAAATAGAATCTTGAAATCCGAATAAGATGAATTATAACCCGGTCCAAACCAATCAGATGCCGACCCGTTTGAAGGTCAAAAATATGATGTGGAAAGTTATAAACAAGACTTTCTTTCGTTTCACCCCCCCTATTTAACATTTTTTAGGAAATGGCGAGCTGTGCTTGTCCGTGCCTTTGGCGCCGATGTGGATATGAATGTTTCATTACACCCTTCGGCTGTCATTGACTATCCATGGAATCTTCATATGCGCAATAAATCTTCGATAGGAGAGAAATGTTGGATATATGCCATGGCTACCATTGAAATAGGTGAGTTCTCATGTATAGGTAAGGATGTTTATCTCCTCACCGGAACCCACGACATAAGCAAACCTTCATTTGACCTTGTCACACGGCCTATAAAAATCGGGAAGGGTTGTTGGATTGCAACAGACTCAACCATCCTCCCCGGTATAGAGATACAGGATTTCTGCGTAGTTGCAGCCGGTTCGGTAGTATGCCATAGTACTGCGTCCTATGATGTTGTCGGTGGCAATCCTGCTAAATTTATCAAAAAAAGAATAATCTGTGATTAAATGAAATATATTTCAGAACCGTTGAGGAAGGAGTACGATAGAATGGTTCGTGAATATAGACCATCTGAAATTTGTGAGAAGGGGTGTTTAAGCGAATTACAAGTGTTACAGAACTATTTTGTGCTGACTGACTACTTTATGAAACAGAAGGAAAAAGTGTTTTTCGGTATAAAATCGTTCGATTTATTGTCTTCAGCGGTAAATCGTCAGTTCGTGGAATTTGGAGGCGTGAAAAAATGGAATAGCATATATCAGAAAATGGCTGTGCTATTGTATGGCTTGGATAAGAATCATGCTTTTGAGGATTGTAATAAGCGTACAGCCCTTTTGAGCCTCTTGCTCCAGCTTGACGTTAATAAGCTCACTGTATCATGTCATAAGACTAAACTTGAGGAACTTTGTGTTCGCATTGCTGCCAATGAGCTGTATAAATATAAAGGCTTCTCTATGTTTATGAAGTATGATGAGCCGGAAATTGAGTTTATAGCTCATTTTTTAAGGACACATACCAGACAAGTGAATAAACGATTTTATTTGATTACTTATCAGCAATTTGATACCCGTCTTCGTGAGTTTGGTTTCCACTTTGAAAATCCGAAAGGAAACTATATAGATGTCGTGAGGGATGCATATACCAAGAAAGTGTTTGGGCTGATTCCTAAAAAAAGTGATGCAAAAAAAATAATTCAGGTTGGTTTCCCCGGTTGGAAGAAACAGGTGAATGAAAAGGCTGCAAAGTGCATTCTGAAAGAGTGTCACTTAACTAATAATGAGGGCATTGATTCGGATGTGTTCTTCAAGGGAGAGGAACCGTTGTATTCTTTGATAGAAGAATATAAGAATCCGTTGAAAAGACTTAAAGATAAATAACACATGCTTGATATCTCAGTTATCATCCTTACTTTCAACGAACAGCTGCACATTCGGCGCTGTCTGGAACGGATTTCCCCAGTAGTAAAGGATGTGTTTATCATTGATTGCTTCTCGACAGACAAGACGCTGGAGATTGCTGGAGAATATAACAATGTGCGCATTCTTCAGAACAAATGGGTCAATTACGCCACCCAGTTCAACTGGGGACTGGAACATGCCGATATAAAGACAAAATGGGTGCTTCGTCTGGATGCAGACGAATATCTAACTCCGGAGCTTGTAGGGGAACTTGAGCAAAAGCTGCCTGCTCTCTCTGATGATGTAACTGGAGTGGTTTTTCCTCTCCGTCGTGTTTTTCTTGGCCGCACGATACGTCGTGGCATGCCTGTAATAAAGTTGATGCGCCTTTTCCAATATGGTAAAGCAAGCAGCGAAGTTCGTATGATGGATGAGCACATTCAGCTGACTGAAGGCCATTCTGTGGACTTTGAAAATGAGTTTGCCGATGACAATCTTAATAATCTCAGTTGGTGGACTCAGAAGCATGTTGGCTATGCAATACGCGAGGCTGTTGACTTACTTGATATGGAATACGACTTGACCGGTTCGGCTAAGTCGGACGAGGGGAAGCAGCTTAATGAGCAGGCTCTTGCAAAACGCATGCGCAAGCACAAGTATGCAAGGCAGCCACTGTTCTGGCGTTCGTTTGCTTATTTCTGCTACCGCTACTTCTTCAAGCTGGGCTTCATGGAGGGCAAGGAGGGCTTTCTGTGGCACTTCCTTCAGGGCTGGTGGTATCGCACTTTGGTCGATGCCAAGGTGCTGGAAATAAAGCGTGCGTGTGGAGACGACAAGGAAAAAATCCGGGCGCATCTGAAAGAACATTACAATATATCGATATAAAGGCATAGCCGTTTATATATCAAGCTATTCATGAAAATATCTATAATCACTGCTACATGGAACAGCGCGGCTACGGTGGCCGACACGATGGAGAGCGTGCTGCGGCAGACGTATGCCGATTATGAGCATATCATCGTGGACGGCGGTTCTACGGACACCACGATGGACATCGTGCGTGCTTTGGAGCCGCGCTATGGCGGCAGGCTGCGTTGGGTGAGCGAGCGCGACCGCGGCATATACGACGCCATGAACAAGGGGCTGCGCATGGCCACGGGCGACGTGGTAGGCATCCTCAACAGTGATGATTTCTACTCGTCGGATGATGTGCTCGCGCGCGTGGCTGCCGAGCTGAACTGCAATGATGTTGACGCTGTGTATGGCGACATCCATTACGTGCGCGATACCGACCTCACCCGGTGTGTGCGCTACTATTCCGGCCGAAGTTTTCGGCGCTGGATGATGCTCATGGGCTACCAGCCGGCGCATCCGTCGTTTTATTGCCGTCGGGATGTGTACGAGCGTTTGGGCGGCTTTGACCTGCGCTTCCGTATTGCGGCGGATTTTGAGAACATGTTGCGTTTCATTTATATGAACCGTATCCGCACACGTTATCTGCCTATGGATTTCGTGACGATGCGGCAGGGAGGTACGTCCACTGCGGGATGGCGCAGCCATTGCCGTATTTTGAGCGATCACTATCGGGCTTACGTCAAGAATCATCTGCCTGTGGGATTCGTTCTGGATCCTGCTCGTTATGTGATGAAAGTGGCGGAAGTTGTTGGCGGCCGCATCAAGGGCTACAATTAGTCTGTTTCAGGCTGAATAAGTATTTGGCGCCATGGCAACGGGTTGTTGCTGTGGCGCCGATGCTTTTGGGAGGGTGTAATGAAAGCCGCCCCCGGAAAGCTGGCTTTCGCAGGGGCGGCGGTGGGGTTATTGCGCGTCAGGCGCGGTTTATTTCACGAGGACTTTGGTGGCCTTGTTGCCCTGACGACGGATGTAGAGGCCGTTTTCGGGGTTGGCAACGCGTACGCCCTGGAGGTTGAAGTATTCAACGGGAGCGTTCTCGTCAACGGTGATGTCGGCGATGCCGTCGCTCTTGCTTTCTTTGAAGAGTATGGGGAGGTTGAATTCTGTGGGTTCTTTAGCGGGTGCTACGTTGGCATACCATGTGCCCTGGGCGCCCTTGCTCTGTGCAATGATGCAGTTGGTGTTCAGGGCATTGGTGAACTTCACGTTGTTGCCTTCGAAAGCGAATGTGTAGTCGCAGCCTTCGTTGTGCTCGGTGTAGAACTGGAAGCTTGTGAAGTGGGAGTCATCCATGCCGTAGTAGCGGCCGTTGGCGTCCTGGATGGTGGCCTTGTCGCCGTTGACGGTGATTGTGAATGCGTTGGCTGCGTCGGTGGTGACGGTGTTGTTCTCAACGGTGGCGGCAACGAGGTTGATACGGCCGTAGTTTACGGTAGCGGCTGCGGGAGTGCCGAGTTTGTAGGTGCCGTCTTCATTGACAACGAATACGTAGCTGCCGGTGGTGAGAGCGTTCACCATCTCGTATTTTTTGCCCGTGGGCTGGGGGTCGGGATCGGGATCGGGATCGGGATTAACGGGTTCACCGCCTTCGCCGCTTGCCTCAATTACGAGGGAGGCAACTCGGAGCTGCTTGCCGTTGCCGTCGAATGTTACGCTGCTTTTTGCGGTGGCGGAGGTCATGGTGAACACTCCGTCGGTGAACTCGGATACAGTCCAGCCCTCTGCTGCTGCAGAAGTGGCTTTGTTGCCGGTGGCATTGATTGTGACGGTCACTTTGTTGAAAGTTACACCGGAAGGAGCTGTAACGGTCAGATTAGCGCCGGCGTAGATGCGGATGGAGTACTGATCGGGAGATACAAGATCATTTGTGGATGCACCCTTTGCGAGTGTGAGGCTGTAGTTCTCAACAACACCCTTGTAGTCGTTGCCGTTCTTTGTCCAGGTGTAATCGTTCCACTTTTTGCCATCGGCGGGAAGTGACACTTCAACGGCGGAGGCTGCGAGGCCCATGCCGAGGAGAGCTACCATGGAGAGTAAAAATTTCTTCATAGAGTTTGATTTTTTGGTTTATAAATTAGGTTTGCGGTTGTTCTGTAATGAAAAAAGCTCATGACGTTGCCACACGTGGGGCACGGGTCATGAGCATATATTGTGGAATAATGATTGCTGATGCTTGAACACGAATATGTAGGCCACTCGTTGGAGGAAGCAGGCGCCGGCATTGAGGTTGGCGAGGCAATTCGTTTTCATGTTGCAAAGGTAGTGTATTTTTAATACAAAGCAAATAATATTTGGTTAAAAATGATATAAAGAAGCCCATGCGTTGTCGGCGCATGGGCAATAGCAGGGCGGAAAAATCGGGCGGTAGTGCTGTGAAGCGGCGCTATCGGTAGTCGGCGAATCGTTCCTGTAGTTTTTTGCGTGCGAAGAATATGCGGCTCTTCACGGTGCCGAGGGGCAGGCTCATCTTGTCGGCTATCTCGTTGTATTTGTAGCCTGCCACGTGCATTGAGAACGGTACGCGGTATTCGTCGGGGAAGGCGTTGATGGCATCGGTGATTTCCGATGCCGTGTACGAGCCTTCAGGTGTGTCGAGGCCGCTGTCCTGCGATATGTTGAGGTAGAAGAGGTTGTCGGTGCTGTCGGTTACGGTTGCTGCACGTGCGCCGCGGCGGTAGTTGTTGATGAAGATGTTGCGCATGATGGTGAAGACCCATCCCTTGAGATTGGTGTTCTCGGTGTACTTGGCTTCGTTGTCGAGAGCCTTGAGGGTGGTGTCCTGAAGCAGATCGTATGCGTCGTCGCGGTTGCTTGTGAGCATGTAGGCAAAGTTAAGCAGGTTGCCCTGAAGCCTCATAAGGTCTTTCTGAAATTTTTCGCTTCCCATAGTGCTATGTTTTGAGTTGTTTTGTGATGTTTTCTTTGCTTTGATGCTTCAAAATTACATAGAATTTGGGAAATGCAAGTATTTTATAGTTAATAAAAGTTAAACAAATAAATAAAAATTACAAGGTGTTGAATATCAATTATAAAAATATAGAAAATTCTGTTACGGAATTGTTACATATGGTGTAATTTTATACAATTGTAACGCGTTTGTAATTATATAGACTCTGATTTGTTCCCGGTTTGTGCGCGCGTCGTAACGCTGTTTTTGCCTCTGAAAAGAGTCGAATTCTGACCCGTTTTCGATATGTTTTTCGCTTGTTTTTCTCTCAGCTATCGCTCGAAGTTTATGGAGAGAGGCACGTCGGCCGACGGTTTGCGCACTGCGAGCAGTGTGTCCCCGCCTATTGTCACCGGCGTTGCCGGCAGCACGGCGGAGTAGGGCAGATTGCCTGTCACGGCATAAATGAGCCGCTTGGGCAGCGTTCGGCTGCTTAGGTCACGGCCGGCGAAGGAGGCGCGGACGCATCGCGCCGTATCTGCTCCGGTGGCCGGAATGAACCAGTAGTCGCGGCCCTCCACGGCGTGTGCGTCGCCGGCTACGCGTCGCCCGGCGGAGAGGGGCGGCTCGCCCGTCAGCAGGTCATAGTCGGCATGGTTCACAATCAGCGGTCGTCCGTCTGCCCGCTTGCCGTAGCGGCGCAGGATGGCTGTGGCGCTGTAGTTGTCGGGTAGCAGGTCAGCCGTCGTGCCTGTGATAAGTGGTTGTAGCGCGGGATTTATTTTCGGGCTGTCGATGTAGGTGAACGGCTCGGGGGCTGCTGCGAGGCGTGCGGCCATTTCACGATAGGCTTTGCTCATACGCAGGGTGCCGGCGGCTCCGCAGCACAGCAGCACGGCCAGGGCTGCGGCCGGTATGGCTGTGGCGGCCGCGCCTGCCGTCGTCAGCGCCGGCCACAGGATGGCGGCGGCTCGTACGAGCAGTATCAGCGAGATGAATTCTATCAGGCACATGGAGTGCGGATAGCTGTGGGCGTAAAAGGTGAACACCAGGTCGATGGCGAGGAGGACAAGCAGGAAGCGGTTGGCGCGCAGGAATGCAGCGCACGCCTTGCGCCGCAGCGCCGCCCAGGCGGCAAGCAACAGGGCGAGCACGTAGACGAGCTTAAGCCCGGCGTAGCAGTCGAAGGTGCGCAGCAGGAAGTCGAGCATGGTGCCGGCGTCGTCGGCGCTGGCGATGCGTCCCAGGGTGCCCGGCGAGAACACCAGCGGTACGGCTCCCGCCCACAGCGCGATGCACAGCGCGGTCTGCGAGCGCGAACGGAAACGGCAGCGGCGCGCCAGCCAGAACAGGCCCGTGGCCGCGCACAGAGGCACGGCGAAAGCCTCGTTGCTCCATCCCGTAATCAGACCAGCGGCCACGGCAGCAGCTATCGGCACAGGTCGGCCGCCATCGCTCCGGCGCAGGAGCAGCAGGAATACGAGCGCCGCTGCTGCTACCCACAGGTAATTGACACTCAGCGCTATGTTGGTCCACAGGGCTACGACAGAGCCCTCTATGGCCGCCGGGAAGAGCAACAGGAGTGCCGCAAGATTCAATAGGCACACCATAGGTCCGCGCTGCCTCGGCGCCACTTCGATGCGGCACAGCAGCCACACCACGAGGGCGAATATCAGGCCGTTGGCAACGGCGAAAGCGCGCTGGCTCAGAGGACCCGTAAAGAGCTGAACCACCACGTGCGGCCACACGCGTCCGTTAGCCTGAAAGTAGTGATTGTACTGCGAGCGCGCCACATCGGCCACGCTGCGCACCGGCTCCATAGCCGCCGCGTCCTCGTTCCACGACGGGTCGGAACCCACCACGAAGCAATAGACGGCATCGTCGCCGGTCCAGTTTACGGCCCATGAGCTGACTGCTATGAAGGCGGCGCCCATGAGCAGCAGGCACCACGCGGTTATTTTGTTCTTCATTTTGCAAATTTACGGATTTTTCCGCTGTTTTTTTGTAAATTTGCGATTATCAAAAACCTTTACAACCATGAAACAGCTGATTACCATACTTATTGCGCTGGCAGGCGCCATGACGTGTGCCGCGCAGGACTCCGCCCCCGGACGCGTTGCAGAGACCGCGGTGCCTGAGGCCCGCTATCCGCGTGTGCTTGACGACGGCCGCGCCGTGTTCGCCGTCGCTGCCCCTGACGCCGGAGATGTGAAAGTAGACATATGCGGTCGCAAATACGACATGAGCCGCGACGCTGACGGCATGTGGACGGCCACGACCGACCCTCTCGTGCCCGGATTTCACTATTACTTCCTGCTTGTTGACGGCGTCAGCGTCATCGACCCCTCAAGCGAGACTTTCTACGGCTGCGGGCGTCAGGCCGGCGGCATCGAGATTCCGGAAAGCGCCGAGGAGGCGGCCTATTACACGTTCGACCCCACTATCCCACACGGACAGGTGCGTGAATGCCGCTATTACTCTGCCATGGAGGGCGCTCCGCGCCGCTGCTATGTCTACACCCCGGCCGCCTACGAGACCGACACCGAGGCGCGCTTCCCCGTGCTTTACCTCCAGCACGGCATGGGCGAGGACGAGCGCGGATGGCACACCCAGGGCAAAATGGCCGAGATTCTCGACAACATGACGGCGGCCGGCAAATGCCGACCGATGATAGTGGTGATGGACTACGGCAACTGCGGCTATATCCACGGCGCGCGCCCGGGCGAGAAGCGCGACGACTTCGGCGCCACGTTCACCCCCATACTCCTTGACGAGCTGATACCCTACATCGACCGTACTTTCCGTACGCTGCCCGACCGCGAGAACCGCGCCATGGCCGGCCTCTCATGGGGCGGCCACCAGACCCTGCAGACCACGCTGCACCATCTGGACCGTTTCGCCCACATAGGCTCGTTCAGCGGCGCCTTGTTTTTCAATCCTGAAAATATCCGCGGAATCTACGACGGAGTGTTTGCCGACGCCGATGCGTTCAACTCGCGCGTGCGCACGTTCTTCCTCTCGAAAGGCACAGAGGAGGGATTTGCAAGCGACAAAATCAGCGCGGCTCTGACGCGTGCGGGCATAAGGAATGTCTATTATGAGTCGCCCGGCACGCACCACGAGTGGCTCACATGGCGTCGCTCGCTGCGCGAGTTCCTTCCGTTGTTGTTCCGATAGGATTACTTCACGCGTATGAGCGTCAGGCCGTCGCGCAGGGGCAGGATCACGCGCTCTACGCGGGGGTCGGTCGCCACGCGGTCGTTGAACTCCAGCAGGCCGCGCGTCTGCGGGTCGCGCTCCCGGTCGGGGTGCAGAATCTTGCCACTCCAGAGCGTGTTGTCGGCAAGGATTATCCCTCCGGGGCTCATGCGCGGCACCAGCAGCTCGTAGTACTGCACGTAACAGCGCTTGTTGGCGTCGATGAACGCCAGATCCCACGGCGCCGGCAGCTGCGGCAGCACGTCCAGGGCGTCGCCCGTGTGCAGCACTATGCGCGCGCCGGGGTGAGGCGCGGCGAACAGTTCCTCCAGCTCGGGCTCCATCTCGTCGTCTATCTCTATGGTGTGCAGCTCGCCGTCGGCGGGCATGCCCTCGGCCAGACACAGCGCCGAGTAGCCGGTGAACGTGCCCAGCTCTACGGCGCGCCGCGGCCGCATCAGCGCCGAGAGCATGCGCAGGATGCGCCCCTGCGCGTGGCCCGAGCACATGCGCGGATACACGTGGCGCGCGTATGTGCGGCGCCATAGCGCGTGCAGCGCCGGCGGCTCCGGGTCGATATGCGCCGCTATGTAGTCGTCAAGTTCTTCGTCGTTGCTCATAATACGCAAAGTTAATGTATTTTTACGCTCCGAAAGTACACGAATCTGAAAAATTGCGTTAAATTTGCATTCCAAACCATTTCCATGCCATAAGCCATGACCAGCAGTACCGACCGACGCGACAGCGTAGTGATAATACCGATGTACAACGAGCGAGAGAATGCGGCGGCGATCATCGACGCTGTGATGGAGTTGCCGCACGGCTTCGACGTGCTCGTGATCGACGACAACTCGCCCGACGGCACCGCCGCCATCGTGCGCGAGAAGATGGCACAGTACCCCGGCCGCGTGCTGCTCACGGAGCGTGCCGGAAAGCTCGGCCTCGGCACGGCCTACATCGAGGGATTCCGCCGCGCGCTCGACGCCGGCTACGACTATGTCTTCGAGATGGATGCCGACTTCAGCCACAATCCCAAGGACCTGGAACGCCTCTACAAGGCCTGCGCCGAGGACGGCGCAGACGTGGCCGTGGGCTCGCGCTATGTCACGGGCGTGAACGTCGTCAACTGGCCCATGGGGCGTGTGCTCATGTCCTACTATGCCAGTAAGTACGTGCGCCTCGTCACGGGCATACCGATCCACGACACCACCGCCGGCTTCGTATGCTACCGCCGCCGCGTGCTTGAGGCCTTCGACCTCGACGCCATCCGCTTCAAGGGCTATGCCTTCCAGATAGAGATGAAGTTCACGGCCCACTGCATGGGCTTCCGCGTGGTGGAGGTGCCTATAGTATTCGTGAACCGCGTGCTCGGCACTTCCAAGATGAACAGCTCCATCTTCGGCGAAGCCGTCTTCGGCGTCATCCGTCTGAAGTGGGACAGCCTGTTCCGGAAATACCCTAAGAAAGTTAAAGAGTTAAGATAATAGCTCGCTTATCTCTAACCTCTCACTTCTAACTCCTCACTCCTAACTGCGGGTGCTGCCCGCTACAGCTCCACGTTGAGGCGGAGGGTGCCGTCGCGCAGGGCGTTTTCAAAGAGTTGGCGGCGCACGGTGGCGTCGAAGCTGCGGCGGCGTTCGGTCAGCAGGCGCTCCTCTATCATGGGACGCGCGGCCTCTTGCGGCATGGGGCTGCCGGCGGGGAGCACGTCGGAGATTTCGAGCAGATAGGTGAAGCCGCCGAGCGATACGTCCAGATTTCGGTGCGAGCGCACATAGTCGGCCGGCACGGGGCCGAAGTCGTAGGGGATGCGCGCCTCCACCTGTTCCCAGTCTATCCAGCGGTCGCGGAAATAGTCATAATGGATTGCCGAGCCGAGCACGGCTTTCTCGAGGCGGTCGATGTCGTCGGGACGCGTGGAACGGTACAGCCGCCGTATCGCCGGCAGCTCCGGCGCATCGTCTGGCAGCTTGACGTAGACGCCGCGTATCAGAGGCCGCTGAAGCACAAAGTCGGCGCTGTGGCGCTCGTAGTAGGCTGCCACGGCGCTGTCGCTGAACTGAGTGTTGCCCTCGGCCTCGGCGAACATCATGTCGCGGTAGCGCTGCATGATTAGGTCGCGGCGGTAGCGTGCCGTGAGGCGGTCTATCTCCTCCATGTCCACCTGTCCGGCGGCCACGTCCTCGGCCAGACGTGTTTCCACCCAGTTGCGTATGTAGGCGTGGGCCAGGCGTGTGCTGTCATCGGTCGAGAGGCCTGCGGGCAGGGCTGCGGCCAGCTCGGCGTGGGTCAGCGACTCGGCGCCTATGCCGGCTATCTCGCCGGCCGTGGCGGTGTTAGCGTCGCTGTGGCGGCATCCCGCGAGTAGCAGCAGGGCGGCTGCGGCGGCCGCAGTGGTGGCGAATTGCCGGAAGGTGCGCACGTCAGAATGCTTTCTTGAGGAGCTTGCGGTTGATCTTCACGGTGTAGCGCTTGTGTAGCTGTTTCAGCCACTCGGCTTCGAGGGCGGCCTGATAGTCGGCCACCACGGCGGCGCGTACGTCGTCCGGCGTCTCGGGAGCGTCAATCACCTTGCCGGCGAAGGCTGCATAGTGTTCCCAGTTCTTGCTCCTGGCCTCGGGAGCCGGTGCTCCGAAGCCGAGATAGTCGGTTACGGCATTCTCGCCCTTGGCGGCAATCACGCGCTCCACCTTTATCTTGCGGCCGAATTCCTTCTGCATGGCGGCAGTGAAAGCTGCGGGCGTGGCGGCGTTGAGCGTGGCGGCGTATTCAAGAGCCTTCTGGAGGTCGGCGTCGCTGCCGGCGAATATCACATAGCTCTTGAAGCGCGGTGCGTCCCAGGCGTATTTGCTGCGGTTGGCCTCAAAGAAAGCGTTGAGTCCTTCGGTGTCCTTGGCGGCACGTTCCCACACCTTGGTGTTGGCGATGTCGAAGAGCAGGATGCCGTCGCGGTACTCGTTGACGAGGTTGCGGTAGTCGGGATTCTCGGTCATGAGGCGGTCGCGGGCAGCATCCACGGCTTTCTGACGCATAGTTGCTGTTGCTGCGTCGCGCAGGGCCTTGGCACCGGCCGAGGCGTCCACGCCGGCAAGGCCGGGAGCTATGGCCGAGAGGGGCACTTTTTCGCCGCCGAGGGTGAAGGCCGTCAGGTCTGCGAATGCGGGCGTGCGCAGCAGCGAGTCCATGGCGCCGGAGGCGGGCAGCGCGGCGGCCACGCGGCTGATGGCGGCCTCGTCGATGCGGCCGTCCAGGCGGGCTACCTCGCGCTCGGCGAAGACGCGCTCGGGGGCGTTGGCGCGCTCGTCGCGCTCCATTGCTTTCGTGATTACGGGGCGCAGCTCGTCGAGGGTGCGGTTCTTGCGCGTGCCCTGCTTATAGATGATGTGCCATCCGAAGTCGGTCTTGAAGGGTGCGGAGACGGTACTGTCGGGCATGGCGAAAGCTATGCTGTCGAAGGGCTGCACCATCATGCCGCGGCCGAACCATCCCAGGTCGCCGCCGCGGCGTCCCGAGCCGGGGTCCTGCGAGTGTTTGCGGGCCAGGTCGGCAAATGCGTCGGGGTTGGCTGCCGCTATGGCGTATATGGAGTCGATGACGGTGCGGGCCGTGGCGGCTTCGGCGTCGCTCACGCCGCGGGTTACGCGCAGAATGTGCGCTGCATGCACCTCTCCCTGCGCCGGCTGTCGGCTCTCCACGCGTATCAGATGCCATCCGAAGCCGCTGTTGACGGGCTCGGAAATCTGTCCTTCGGGAGTGTCGTAGGCTGCTTTCTCGAATGCCCAGGGGAAGTGGCCGGGCGTCACGGCGCCCATGCGTCCGCCGCGCCCCGACGAGTAGCGGTCGGTACTGAAGCGGCGCGCCGCGTCCTCAAATCCCAGTTTGCCGGCCGTGATGACGGTGCGCAGCGAGTCGGCCTGCCGGTGTCCTGCCTCTGTGGCGGGCAGCATGATGTGGCTTACCTGCACCTGGTCGGCATAGTGGCTGTAGGCTTCCTGCATGAGACTGTCGGCCACGGCGTTGTCGCGCAGATAGGGCTTGGCGAGTTCGTCGCGGTACTGCGTGTACTCGGTGCGGAATGTGGCTGTGGTGTCGATGCCGGCGGCCTCGGCGTCGGCCACCTTCAGCTTGTAGTCCACGAACATGTCGACGTAGCGGTCGATGGTCAGAGGCTCCAGCTGCTGGTTGTTGTTCTTGTTATAGAGATATTTGAACTCGCTGAGTCTCACGTCCTTGCCGGCGACAGTCATCAGCACCGGGTCCTTGTCGGCAGCGGAGGAGCATACTGCGCATGCGATGCCGATACAGCATAGGATATGCTTTTTCATTGCGTAGGGATTTGATTTTCTGCTATAATAACGCGTGAGGTCGCCTTTTATTGTCAAAACGGCTTTTTGGGCTTCGTGGCCTGGAAGTCCTTGAGGTACTCCGGAGTGCTGTAGGCCAGGTTGAGGAACTCGCGGCGGCTCCACTTCAGCTCGGCCAGGGCAACCATGTCGACGGCCAGCGGCTGCACCTCGGGCACGAACACGGCGCCCGGCCGCGTCTCCAGCAGCGGGCGCGCCTTGTCGCTGCCGTTGCCGAAGAACAGCACGGGGCGGCCCGTGTCGGTCAGCTCCCGGTAGCTGTCGGCGTCCAGAATCAGCGGTTGCGGCTGCATCAGCGGCGTCAGGGCGAAGTCGTAGGCCGCCGTGTACACCTCCATGCGCCGTGCGTCGATCATCGGCACGAAGATGGCCTCCGGGTCGATGTCGAGGGTCGAGAACATCACGCGCGTCGCCAGCAGCTCCAGTGTGCTGATGCCTATCAGCGGCACGTCCAGGGCGTAGGCCAGTCCCTTGGCCTCGCTGAGCCCTATGCGCAGGCCCGTGTAGCTGCCCGGGCCGAGGCTCACGGCTACTGCGTCAAGGCGCATCTCGTGGTCGGCGGCGAAGTCGAGGCAGTGCTTCACGTAGCCGCTGATGAGCGCCGCGTGGTTGCGGCCCCCGAAGTCCTCGTCGTGCATCAGTATCTGCCCTTCGGCCGTCAGGGCCGCCGAGCACACGTCGGCCGATGTCTCTATGTTCAGTATTACAGCCATTTTTCCATCTCCTCGGCGCGGACGCGCTGCTGCTCGCCCGTAGCCATGTTCTTGAGGGTCACGGTGCCGTCGGCCAGCTCCTCCTCGCCTATGATGGCTACGAAGGGGATGTGCAGGGCGTCGGCGTAGCCCATCTGTTTCTTCATCTTTGCGGCGTCGGGATACACCTCGGCGGGAATGTCGAGGCGGCGCAGGCGCATGGCGGCGCGCAGCGACGCCTCCGCCTCCTTCTGCCCCATGTTCAGGAATATCACCCGCGTGGAGTTCTGCGCCTCGGCGGGGTAGAGGTCGAGGGCATTGAGCACGTCGTAGATGCGGTCAGCGCCGAAGCTGATGCCCACGCCCGAGAGGCCCGGCATGCCGAATACGCCCGTAAGGTTGTCGTAGCGTCCGCCGCCGGTGATGCTGCCGATGGCTACGTCGCGGGCCTTCACCTCGATGATGGTGCCCGTGTAGTAGTTCAGGCCGCGGGCCAGGGCCACGTCCAGCTCCAGTTCGGCGCGCAGACCCGTGGCGCGCAGGCCGTCGGTCACCTCGCGCAGCTCCCTGACGCCGAGCGCGCCCGTGGGATTGTCCGCTAACAGTGCGTCCAGTGCGTCCAGGCGCTCCTCCAGGGTGCCCCCTATCGCCAGGATGGGGCGCAGCGCGTCGATGGCGCCGCAGTCCAGGCCGCGCTCGGCCAGTTCGGCGCACACGTTGTCCATGCCTATTTTGTCAATCTTGTCGATGGCCGTGGTGATGTCTATCAGCTTGTCCGGCGCGCCGATGTGCTCGGCTATGCCGGCCAGCACCTTGCGGTTGTTGAGCTTGATGGTGATGCGTATGCCCAGGCGTGCGAACACCTCGTCGACGAGGCTCAGCAGCTCCACCTCGTTGAGCAGCGAGTCGCTGCCCACCACGTCGGCGTCGCACTGGTAGAACTCGCGGTAGCGGCCCTTCTGCGGACGGTCGGCGCGCCATACGGGCTGAATCTGATAGCGCTTGAAGGGCATCTGCAACTCGTTGCGGTGCTGCACCACGAAGCGGGCGAAGGGCACTGTCAGGTCGTAGCGCAGACCTTTCTCGCACACCTTGGCGGCCAGGCGGGCAGCCTCGCCGCCGCTGAGCGCCTCCGGCTCCAGGCCGGCGCACCAGTCGCCGCTGTTCAGAATCTTGAACAGCAGTTTGTCGCCCTCCTCGCCGTATTTGCCCATCAGCGTAGAGAGGTTTTCCATCGCCGGAGTCTCGATGGGCCGGAAGCCGTAAAGGCGGAACACACTGCGGATTGTATCGAAAATATAGTTGCGGCGTGCCATTTCGGCTGCGCCGAAGTCTCGCGTACCTTTGGGTATCGACGGTTTCTGTGCCATAGTCGTTGAATTTCAGATTGCAAAATTACTCATTTTGCTGAATATATGCAAAGCAAGCCGCAGGTTGAGGCAAGAGATACAAAAATAGAGAGTTTTTATTATGGAGGGTGTTATCGAAACAAAAATACAGAGATGACAAAAATAACAGAGTTGAATTTTTAGATGGCAGGGAGGGGGAGAGATACAGAGAGACATAAGGTCATAAGCGACAAAAAATAAATATGTTATTTCTGTGATTTCTGTATTTTTGTTTCGATAATACCCTCTGGCATTAAAAAACCGCATCGCCGGACACTCACGTGCTCGGCGATGCTTTTCAATAAACAACATTCTTAACCCTTTCGGGCAAGATTTTTTTCTTTCAATATGGCGGGCTATCCCCGCTTGTAGGGACGCACGGCTCGTGCGTCCACGTTGATATTCAGGCTTTTATCGTCGGACGCACGAGCCGTGCGTCCCTACAATTTACAACTAACATCAGAAGCGCACCTTCACGGCCTTGCCGCCCTGACGCTTGATATAGAGCTGACCGGCCTCGGGCTGAGCCACGCGCAGGCCCTGCAGGTTGAAGTACTCTGCCTCGGCCTCGCTCTCAACCGTCACATCTTCGATGCCGGTGGTGGTGATGTCCTTAGCCTCAGCGGCCTTGGAGAAGAGTTCTGTGCCGTTGAGGGTGGCACGTACTGTCACAGCGGGAGTAGCAATGCCCTTCAGGCTCTCATGAGTGGCCTTCATCTCCTTCGTGAACACGGTGGAGTTGGCATTTGCGCGGGCAGGAGCTGCACTTGCCTGAGGTACAACCTCCTCGAAAGTCAGGTCGTGGCCCTCCACGATGATTTCAACCTTGACATCGTGCTTCTCGGCAACATAGTTGGCTACACTGAATGAATACTTCACAGTCAGCACACCACCTGCTTTACCGTGCTTAACCTTGATTGTCTGGTCGCCATCAAGCACGGGATCGGGTTCGGGAATTTTGGCAAGAGTAACCTTTATGCTCTTAACGATTGTTGTACTGGATGCCTCATATTCTTTTGAAGTCACAGTAACATCATTATCAGTATTTCCATAGTTACTGAAATTGTCGGAGTACATCTCTATTGAGGTAATGTAATAGCCGGCTGGTGCTGTCAGTGTAATCTTTCCGGCATTTGCGCTTCCTTGTGGTGTATAAAGACGAAGTCCCCAACCACCCTTAATTCCACTAGTAGTGCCTTTAAACATAGTAAGGCGTCCGGTGGCGTTCAGTATAATACCGGCTATGGTATGTGTAAGATCCCGCTGGTCATTTGTAACATTACCATTAGGCCATGAGCCATAGGTTGTTTCTGCTTCGTTCTCAAAATCGAAAAGAGCTTCCAACGGAGTCTCTACCACAGTCACAGTGATAGTTGCAGAAGCATTGTCGGGATTGCCGTTCTCAAGAGTGGATTTTGCAGTAAGAGTGATGGTAGAACCTATTTCCGCTGTTTCAGGTACAGTGTAGCTGTCACCCTCAAGCTTTTCCTCGCCGAGATACAACTCACAAGTAGTTGCACGTTTTTTGTCAACAGTGATTGTCTGACCGGGATATACATTAGCGCCATTCTCTACGCTGAATACGGGGACAGGGCATTCGGTAGGAACTTCCTCTATTTTTTCGTAAATAACTGCAATCGAAGACATTTGCAGAGCCTTTGTGCCAGAGTTTGTAATGCCAAAATAGGGTGCATTTATATCAAATGTATGACTTTTTTGGTCTGCTGTCTGCTCGGCCACAAGTGTAGATCCGGAAACAGCACTCTCGTTTTGCTGTGAATAAGCCGTTTCAGATTTATATACCTTAATTTTGGCACTATTATTATTGTTAGCGAATGTTACAGTTATGCTTTTGATAACATAGCCATTATTATTCTCGGACACCATGAAGAAGCAGCCCTTGTCCTTATTGAACTGATAGCCGTTTGAGTTGTAGGCCAATGCTGCAAAGCCTAATCCGTCCTGCACGTTGGATTGGTTTACAGCTTTATATCCACCGGCTGAGAAGTTGCTCTGAGTGAGAGTCAGCGTTACCTCAGCGGCATTTGCTGCCAACCCGAGGGTGAAGAGCAGCAGGAGAGTGAGTAGAAGTTTTTTCATAAGTAAATGTGGTTTATGATTGGTTAGTGTATGTGCATGAAAAAGCACGCTCCGGCTGTGCGGAGCGCACAATCGGAGCGTGTGATATGGCATTCCTCTACCGCGGTAGAGTGAAATTGATTGCTAATCAGTAAATTAAATGGGTGGGGGGGGTAAACGCAGGCACTGCCGGGCGATAAGCCTCGGCGAAGTGTTTATTATAGTCCTGTCGTTTCATGCCGCAAAGTTAGGGCTTTATTTTCATATCTGCAAATTTTTTAGTTGCCACGGACGGCACAGATGGCACGGATGGCGAGAAACAGAAGGCCATAAGGTCAGAAGGAACAGTAGATAGTGTGGAGTTAGGAGTGTGGAGTTAGAAATGTGGGTATTATCGAAACAAAAACACAAAAATCACAGAAATAAAATATTTATTTTTTGTTTCTTCTGACCTTATGTCTTTCTCTCCATCCCCGCCATCTAAAAATTAACTCTGTTATTTTTGTTATTTTGTGTTTTTGTTTCGATAGTACCCTCAAACCGGTTTTCTGTATCTTGCCATCCGAGGTAATCTCAGATTTTTATATCGATAACACCCAAAACTCCATCATCTTTTTGTAATTTTGCAGCATGATAATGAATGTCAATCAATATACAATGAACAAGACAATTATTGCTTCTGTCGCGCTCGCCGCCATCGCTGCGGCCGGATGCGCGACGCAGACCGGACGCGGCATCGACCGTGCGAACCTCGACACGAGCGTCGAGCCCGGCGACGATTTCTATCAGTACGCCTGTGGCGGCTGGATGAAGGCCAATCCGCTGAAACCCGAATATTCGCGCTACGGCACCTTCGACCAGCTGGGCGAACTCAACCGCGAGCAGGTGCGCGAACTCGTGCTCGGCCTCGACGCCTCCAAGGCCGAGAAAGGCAGCAACGCCCAGAAGATTGCCGACCTCTATGCCATGGGCATGGACAGCGTGCGCCTCAACAAGGAGGGCGCCGCAGCCATCCAGGACGATCTGAAGAAGATATATGCCGCCGACCGCGAGGAGCTTGTGGACCTGATGGCCACGATGCCCGGCGTGGGCGCTTTCTTCGGCACGGGCGTGAGCGCCGACATGAAGAACTCGGACGCCAACGTGATGTACTGGGAGCAGGGCGGCCTCGGTCTCGGCGACCGTGACTACTATCTGGAGGACACGGAGAACGCCGTGAAGGTGCGCGACGCCTACCGCAAATACCTCACGGAGCTTGCCACTCTCTCGGGCATGGACACTACGGCAGCCGCCACGCTGGCCGAGAACGCCATGAACATCGAGACCACTCTGGCACGCGCCGCCATGAGCCGCGAGGAGCTGCGCGACCCCGCCGCAAGCTACAATCCCCGCCGAGTGGCCGACCTGCAGCGCGACTACAAGGCCCTTGACCTGGGCCGCTACTTCGCCAAGCAGGGCATTGAGAAGATCGACAGCGTAATAGTGGGCCAGCCCGGCAGCTACGCCGCCGTCGACAGCATCATCGCCAACGCACCGATAGAGGCTCTGCGCGACTATCTGGCCGCCGGCTACATGGACTCGGCCGCGCCCTATCTGAGCGACGACTTCGTGGACACCGCCTTCCGCATGAGCCAGGTGCTCAGCGGCGTGGAGCAGCAGCAGCCCCGCTGGAAGCGCGCCGTGGCCGTGCCCAACGGCATGCTGGGCGAGGCCCTGGGCCAGCTCTATGTGGAGAAGTACTTCCCGGAAACGTCGAAGCAGAAGATGCTCGACCTTGTCGCCAACCTGCAGACGGCCCTGGGACAGCACATCGACAGCCTCACGTGGATGAGCGACGCCACCAAGGCCCGCGCCCACGAGAAGCTCGCAGCCTTCTCCGTCAAGATAGGCTATCCCGACAAGTGGAAGGACTACTCGGCGCTCGATATCGACCCCTCGCGCCCCTACTGGAACAACATCCAGAACGCCATCCTCTTCAACCAGAACGACAACCTCGCTGATTTCGGCAAACCCGTGGACCGTTCGCGCTGGTACATGTCGCCGCAGACGGTCAACGCCTACTACAACCCCACCACCAACGAGATCTGTTTCCCGGCCGGCATCCTGCAGAAGCCTTTCTTTGACCCGGAGGCCGACGATGCCGCCAACTACGGCGCCATCGGCGTGGTGATAGGCCACGAGATGACTCACGGATTCGACGACCAGGGCCGCCAGTTCGACAAGAACGGCAACCTCGCCGACTGGTGGACCGAGGAGGACGCCAAGGCCTTCACAGCTCTGGCCGACAGCCTGGCCGCACAGTTCGACGCCATAGAGGTGGCTCCGGGCGTACACGCCAACGGCCGCTTCACCCTGGGCGAGAACATCGCCGACCAGGGCGGCCTGCGCGTGGCCCATACCGCTTACCACAACGCCCTCGGCGGTCAGCCCGGCGAGACTATCGACGGATTCACCCCCGACCAGCGCTTCTACCTGGCCTATGCCAACGTGTGGGCCGGCAACATCCGTGAGGCCGAAATCCTCAAGCGTACCAAGACCGACCCGCACTCGCTGGGCCGCTGGCGCGTCAACGCCACTCTGCGCAACATCGCTCCCTTCTTCGAGGCATTCTCGATCACCGAGGGTCAGCCGATGTTCCGCCCCGAGGCCGAGCGCGTAGTTATCTGGTAAATCGCAGGCGGGCGACGCCCGCAGTGAGAAGTTAGAAGTGAGGAGTCAGGAGTGATGAGTATAGTTCCATCTGTGCCGGACTCCTCATTTTTTTTTGCTTCGTATTCCCGTGTCCGGAGTCGTCCGGCCAAGCTGTAAGATGCTGAAATGTAGAAGAAGAGAGAGCCCGCGGAGCGCGGCGGGCAGTTTTCAGCCCATGCGTGAGGAGGCGCAGCCGACGAGCCATGGGACAGCGTGCCACCATCCTCCACGCGCCGAGCTCCGGCAGGAAGCGACAGCGCGTGCTTGCGGACCTTGGTCCAGGCTCACACCGACGGCTCCACGGAACGTGTGGCATCAGGAGGTCATGATATTCCACAAGAGGTTGTTCACCGTCGGTATTGGCTTGGTATAGAGAATCTTTTCAACATATTTATACCAATAGTGGACGTCTGGTCGTTATATGATAACAGCGACATCACGTTGCCGATAGTGGAATGTAATGTGATAGTGGATTCAGAAAAGCTAAACTTAATCAAAGAGCAATGTCAGAAGAAGAAAGAGTCATAAAGAGCAAACGCTTGCTTGAAGGCATCCGAAAGGCACAGCTGAGGATGTTTGAACGAAAGGCAAAGCTCGGTGAATCAGTTGTACTGGCCGACAGGAACGGTAAGCCGTACGTGATTAGTGCGGAAGAAGCCTTACGGCGGTTCAGTCCTGCTGTGGCTGCTGATTGAGGATACATCTGAACATCAACCTTCAACAAACGATGCGGAAACGCCCGAACTGTGGTGGCGTTGCCGCATCGCTTTTTTTTGTAATCTCACTTTTTTGGCGTAATTTTGCAGCGAATATAAGAGGCTGTTTAAAAACGAACCGAATGCCAGCAATATCAGAACGAGGCCGCATAATGCCGGCATCGCCCATACGCAAACTCGTGCCCCTGGCCGTGGAAGCACGCCGGCGGGGGATCAAGGTGTATACCCTCAACATAGGCCAGCCCGACATTCCCACGCCGGAGGTCGGCCTGGACGCCATGCGCCACCTTGACCGCAAGGTACTCGAATACAGCCCCTCGGAGGGCCTGCTGTCGCTCCGGGAGAAGCTGCGTACCTACTATCAGCGCTTCAATATCGACGTGGATGTGGACGACATCATCGTCACCACGGGCGGCTCCGAGGCCGTGCTGTTTGCCTTCATGGCTACACTCGACCCGGGCGACGAGATCATCGTGCCGGAGCCGGCCTATGCCAACTACATGGCCTTCGCCATAAGCGCCGGCGCGAAAATCGTGTCGGTGCCGTCGACCATCGAGGAGGGCTTCGCGCTGCCGCCGGTCGAGAAGTTCGAGGAGCTTATCACGCCGCGCACCAAGGGCATACTCATATGCAACCCCAATAATCCCACGGGCTACCTCTACACGCAGCGCGAGATGAATCAGCTGCGCGACATCGTGAAGAAGCACGATCTCTTCCTCTACTCCGACGAGGTGTACCGCGAGTACTGCTACACGGGTGCGCCCTACATCTCGGCCTTCCATCTCAAGGGCATCGAGGAGCAGGTGGTGCTGATCGATTCCGTGAGCAAGCGCTACAGCGAGTGCGGCATACGCATCGGCGCACTTATAACCAAGCACAAGGAGCTGAAACAGAACGTGCTCAAGTTCTGCCAGGCGCGCCTCTCGCCGCCACTGCTGGGCCAGCTTGTTGCGGAGGCCAGCATCGACGCGTCGCCCGAGTACATGCTCATGACTTACAATGAGTATGTGGAGCGCCGCAAGTTCCTTATCGACGGCATCAACCGCATCCCCGGGTGCTACTCGCCCATACCTATGGGCGCATTCTACACCGTGGTGAGCCTGCCCGTCGACGACGCCGAGCGCTTCTGCGCATGGTGCCTGAGCGATTTCGACTACGAGGGCCGCACCGTGTTCATGGCCCCGGCCTCCGGCTTCTACACCACTCCCGGCATGGGACGCAATCAGGTGCGCATGGCCTACGTGCTCTGCAAGGAGGATCTTGCCGCCGCCCTCGTCGTCCTTGAAAAAGCTCTGGAAGCATATAATCGTCTGAATCCCTCCTCTAAACCCTAAACTATAAACTCTAAACCAAAATATGGACTTCATACAAGAACTCACCTGGCGCGGCATGATACACCAGTACATGCCCGGAACAGAAGAAGAACTGGCTAAAGGTATGGCTACGGCATACCTCGGCATAGACCCGACGGCCGACAGCCTGCACATCGGTCACCTCGTGGGCGTGATGATGCTCAAGCACCTCCAGCGCGCCGGCCACAAGCCCATAGCCCTCGTGGGCGGAGCCACCGGCATGATAGGCGACCCCTCCATGAAGAGTCAGGAGCGCAAGCTCATAGACGAGCCCACCCTGCGCCACAATCAGGAGTGCATCAAGCGTCAGCTCGCCAAGTTCCTCGACTTCGACAGCGACGCTCCCAACGCCGCCGAGATGGTAAACAACTACGACTGGATGAAGGACTTCGGCTTCCTGGAGTTCATCCGAGACATCGGCAAGCACATCACCGTCAACTACATGATGGCGAAGGACTCCGTGAAGAAGCGCCTCTCCGGCGAGAGCAGCAACGGCATGAGCTTCACCGAGTTCTCCTATCAGCTTCTTCAGGGCTACGACTTCCTGAATCTCTACCGCACCAAGGGCTGCCACCTGCAGCTCGGAGGCAGCGACCAGTGGGGCAACATGACTACGGGCACCGAGCTGATACGCCGCATAGCCGGCGGCGAGGACGCCTTCTGCATCACATGTCCCCTCATCACCAAGGCCGACGGCGGCAAGTTCGGCAAGACCGAAAGCGGCAACGTGTGGCTCGATCCGGCCCGCACGTCGCCCTATGCATTCTATCAGTTCTGGCTCAACGTCAGCGACGCCGACGCCGCACGCTACATCCGCATCTTCACCATCCTCTCGCGCGAGGAAATCGAGGCTCTGGAGGCCGAACAGGCCGCCGACCCGGGAGCACGCCCCCTGCAGAAGCGTCTGGCCCGCGAGCTCACGGTCATGGTGCACAGCGAGGCCGACTACGAGGCCGCCGTGGAGGCGTCGCGCATTCTGTTCAGCAACAACACGGCCGACATCCTGCACCGCATCGACGAGGCCACGCTGCTTGCCGTGTTCGACGGTGTGCCCCGCTTCACCGTAAGCCGTGCCGACATCGAGAACGGCATCAAGCTCGCCGACCTGCTCACCGACGCCGCACCAGTGTTCCCCTCCAAGGGCGAGATGCGCAAGATGGTGCAGGGCGGAGGCCTCAGCATCAACAAGGAGAAGGTGACTGACCCCTATGCCACCGCCGGTCCCGAAATGCTTCTGCAAGGACGCTACATCATAGTGCAGCGCGGCAAGAAGAACTACTCGCTCCTCATTGCTGAATAAGAGGCTGTTTACATCTGTTTACATCTGTTTTTAAACAGCCTCAAAAAATTTAGCGCTTCTGCTTGCACATCAAGAAAAAAGGCGCTAACTTTGCACCGCTTTAGTGCGCCCCCGCAGGCGCATTGGGCACACGGATAGTCTTATGGTGTAATGGTAGCACTACAGTTTTTGGTTCTGTCTGTCCAGGTTCGAATCCTGGTAAGACTACAAATTCAGCCCCGCAGGCCGCACAAGCGGATACGGGGCTGAACTTTATCTATTCCGGCACGCCTCAGGGCTGCGCCGTTACGGGAAATTCAAGATCGTCGGTAACTAATTTTGCTATATTTACCGGAGGAATGATTTTCTGTTCAAAGGGTGTTCCCGCACATTTGCAGAACAATATGCCGCGTGCTGCACCCACAGTCTGCGAGGCAAGGTATTGCAACATAGATGCATGAATGGTGCATACTCCGTCATGGCAGGCTTTGTTCCAGTCCTCTTTGTTGATAAGGAACTCACATATCACTTTGAGAATAAGAGCCTTTTCTTCCTCGCGGTTGAATGTAAAACCGAAATTAACGGCTATCTTGTGCGAGTTTTCGGCATAACTGAAACTTACCTCAATGCTGAAAGTCTGAATATTTTCACTGTTGTCTGTCAGAATCGCAAATTGGTCAATCGAGATTCTGTCCATTCTGAATTTCATCATTACGCACAGTTTTTAAAGGGTTCGATACCAACTCCGACGGAGTCGCTGATATTGATATTCTCAGTGATAATATGTGGAGGCGAAGATAACGGCTTAAAGGTTTCACCATTGAAGTGCCATTGCGGAGCGTCGTAATCCAATGTGTCGCGGAATAATAAGTCCGCTATCGGCTCGAAGGTAATATCTGGTACGTAGCCGAAAGCAAGGGACAATTCCACGAGCTTTGATAGACGGTGGTCGTACTCCATCGACATCAGTTGCGATACGTAGCCCTTGCTTACGCCGAGATATTCTGCCAGTTGTGTACGGTTGAAGCCCCTTTCGTCCATAAATTTTTGAGCACAGGCGTAAAGCTCGTGCTGGATTTTGGTAATCCAGTATTCAGGGCTTTGAAGTAGGTCTTTGCGTTCCATGACTGATCATATGAAATTAATGTCTCGCACCAAAGTCGTAATTCTTCTTATATCCTTATCTTGTGAATTTTTTGAGCCTCCCAGCAGAATCAGCATATCGGGACGCTTCTTGATGACGTAGAATCTTACGGCATTTGTGCCTTTGCGTTTTACTTTAAACTCAAATATGTCATCACGTCCCGTGCCTTTTATGGGCCTGAAAATTGTCAGCGGATAACGGATAGTGTCAGTAAAGTGCTCTATGCGTGACAAAATGGTTTTAACCGCGCTTTCGTCAAGAGGCGATTGTTCCGACTCTTTGATGAACTCATCAATGGGGCAAACGTTGTCAATACACAGTTTGTACAACGTGTACGACTTGTTTTTGACAAGGTCAAATGGTTGTTTTGAAAGCTTAGGCAACGCGGATTATTCATTATTTGCTGTGCAAAATTAAGTATTAATCTTAAATCTAACAAATATTCCGCGTTAAAAGTTTAGTTAAAGCTTAACAAATCTCGAATTCTTCGTCGTGGTTTCTGGTGAGGGCGATAAAGAGCGTTGCCACAGCACAGGCGGCTGGAGCGATGTACCACCACGGGCCGGGCGCTTTCATTGCCGAGACAATCAGGAAATAGAATACGTACAGGCTGTCGAGCCCCGAGAGCCAGGTGTTGATGACTATACGCTGGGGCTTTTTTATCCACAGCCAGAGCGAATAGCCGAAGAAGAATGCCAATGCCAGCGATGCGCACACTACGGGCAGAAGCGGCGAGCCGGTGCAGTTGCCCGTCATCAGGCTTACTATCGTTGTTATCATCATTGCGTTAAGCACTTTGCTGTTGTAGAAGGCGTAAAGCCGGCGGTGTCTTATGAGCTGATTCATGCCGTAAAGATACGAATTTTTCATGTCTCCGGAGCAAAAAATGCGCCGCGATGCATATAATCAATTCTGCTATAAATGAAACGAATTCACGCGCAAAGACATAAATAATTATTAAACTATTCTAAATATTGATGAAAAAATTACGAATTATCAAAATATTTTTGGATAAAAATGGGTAAAAACAGAGACAGGCGCGCCTGATTTGGCGAGCCTGTCTCTGTAGCGTTTTGGGAAAAGTTGTTTATTTACCTTTCGCCGCCATCCACTCGGAGGCGTACTGCTCGAGAATCTGGCGTATGTATTTGCCTATCTTCACGTAGTCAGCTTTGTTCAGATTTGCCAGCGATACGCGTATCGACCACTTCGGCCCGTCAAAGCCGTCGCCGTTCAGAACCACCGCGCCCGTCTCGCTTGCCAGGCGGAATACTGCCGACAGCGGGTTGTAGTGGGTGTTGATGTAGTCGGCGAATTCCTGTCCGTGCAGTTCCTTTGCCCACACCATCAGGTCTATTTCCGAATAGTAGTCGGCTCGCAGGGGGTCGTCGGGCATCTTGAAGCCGAAGTTGTCCCACAGAGCCTCGTAGCGGTCGTGTATCAGTTTTATCATGCGCTCGTGGTATGCGCCTTCTTTGTCGAGCAGGGTGCCGAGTGCCATAAGGCTCATCTGTATCTGCTGCGGTGTCGACAGTCCGGCGGTATGGTTCAGGGCTATCAGCCGGCTCTCGGCCACCATGCGGTCTATGAACTTGAGGCCGGGCACGTCGATGGTGAGCGACTCATAGCGCTTGTTCAGAGCCTCCTTCTTGTCCTGCGGCAGGGCGGCAAGCAGCTTGTCGAACACGTTGTCCCGGCTGAGTGCTGTGACCGACAGGCGCCAGCCTGTGGCGCCGTAGTATTTCGAGAACGAGTAGCACGACATGGTGTTGTAAGGCATGTCGGCTATCAGCGACCGGTATCCGCGTACAAAGGTGCCGTATACGTCGTCCGTAAGAATCATCAGGTCAGGATTGGCCTTGACAACGTCTTTCAGGGCTTCTACGGTCTGCTTGTCAAGCTCGTAGCTGGGCGGGTTGGAGGGATTGGTGACGAACAGCATCTTGAATTTCGGGTCCTTCAGCTTCTCGATGTCCTTTGGGTCGTACTGCCAGCTGTGCTTGCCGTCGGGCGTCATCATGTCGGCGCTGACATCCAGCACGGTGTAGTTGAATTCGCTAAGTTCGGGAATCTCGATGTACGGCGTGAACACCGGCACCATCAGCGCTATGTTGTCGCCCTTGTTGAGCAGGAAGTTATGTTTCAGAACGTCGAAGCAGTAGCACATGCCGGCTGTCGAGCCTTCCACGGCGAAGAGGTCAAGCGTGTCCTGCGGCGGATTGCCGGCGCAGAGCGCCCATTCGAGGAACTTGCGGGTGATGACCTCCGTGTATTGCAGTATGCGCGGAGGGGTGGGGTAGTGGTCGCCGATTATGCCGTCGGTCCATTCGTACACCAGAGCGTCGGCGTCGGCAGCCAGCTCTACCAGCGAGTATTCGTAGGCACTGCGCAGGAAATCAACTCCGGCGAGTGTCTTGTGGTCGCGCATCCACTGCTCGAACCTCACCGAAATGCCTTCCTTGACGGGTATGGCTGCAATGCCTTCAGGCAGCATGCCGTGGGATTCGCATTCGTCCATGGCGAACTGGCCCATGGCGAAGAATGCTCGGCGCGCCTCGGTGGCTATCCAGTTGGGGTTGCCTCTGCCTGCGTTAAGCAGGGTATAGGCTGCGTTTTTGACTTTTTCGTCGGCTGCGGCGATGATGCGGCTCTTGAGTTCGAACGGCGAGAGTCGGGACAGTTCGGCGTCCGGTTGTGTCTGTTGTTTGTCCATTATCAGAGAGAGTTTAATGTCTTATGTGCAAAGTATTGTCAAGAACGACTCCTGCCGGTAGCCGGTTGTTGAACTTCTCAACAAAAAACTATTGATCGCATAAAACGGCTTTTGGAGGAGATAAGTGGTGTTAAGGGCATACATCCACTTAACATTTTATTGGCCGTTTTGGTTTGTACGCATGCCGCATTCCTGACAATTCAGAGGCAGCGCGCCTTTTTCTGTTTCATGCCGGAAGTATCAAAAAAAGCCTTGCATAGTAACACTTCTCGGCGTAGTCAATGGGCTGTTATGCGTTAATATTTTATTCGTCTTGTTCCGGTTTCGGTTAAGATTTTGACAACTTCTTCCTTCAAAAGAGGCAGATGGTTTATAACGATAGACCAAACCATATCATGACTCACACTGTCATAACCATGTATCATATATAATTGCGGGTGTCGACAATCTTTCGTGCTTTAGTAATTGGAATTCCGGGGGCAATTTTTAACAATTTATTTGTTGCCTCACCAATTATAGATATGTTCATCTGTATCGCACGTTGCATCATCGGGGTTTCGCAGTAGACATCAAATCTACGAGGAAAATTGTCGAAATATGACTCAATCTGTGCAATCGAGTCTAAGATATCATTCAGATATTTTTCAACAGATCTATCAGCCATAAATTAATTTGCGCTTCTCATTCAGTTCTTCACGGAAATAACGGTTGCGGACAGCGCTGTCTTCAGTCAAGTCAACATTACGCCCGAATAAGTCCTCAAGAGCATACTGAAAATCGAAAAAATTATCGGCATAATCAAGTAAACTAATCTTGCTTTTGTCAAAATCGACACATAGGTCGACATCGCTTTCGTCGTTGAAGCGGTCTGTTAGGATTGAACCGAATACCCAAAGTTTGCGAACGTGAAAACGTTTGCAGAGTTCAATGATTTTATGGATGTTTACTTCAACAAGGTGCATATTGTTCCGATTTGTCCCGGTTACTTAGTGCAAATATACAAATAAAACACTAATGGTCAAATATTTGTTGCGATATTTTGGTGGAGCGTTTTGATCGGAGTGTTTCGATTTTGTTCCGGATATTTTTAGAAAATGGGCTTAACTCAGCGAGTTAAGCCCATTTATCAAAAAAAATGTCGGGGTGAGAAGACTCGAACTTCCGACCTCCACGTCCCGAACGTGGCGCGCTGCCAACTGTGCTACACCCCGATTGGCATTTTTTGCGGATGCAAAGTTACGCAAAATTTTGCATCTATGAAATTTTTTTGATGAAATTTGCCGTTTTCTACGCAATTTGCCGTCACATTAATATTTTTTTAGATGCACTTCTCCCGTGATACCGGAAAAAGTCGTACTTTTGTGGGCTATAACGTTATATTCCAACTTCCGTACTTACAATGGATTTGTTTGATACTATCAGCGCCGACATTAAGAGCGCCATGCTGGCCCGCGACAAAGTGCGCCTGGAAGCTCTCCGCGGCATTAAAAAGGAATTTCTTGAAGCCAAAAGCGCTCCCGGAGCCGCCGGTGTCCTGGCCGATGCCGACGCCATGAAGATTCTCGTGCGCATGGCAAAGCAGCGCCGCGAGAGCGCACGCATATACTCCGAGCAGAGTCGTCCCGAGCTGGCCGAGGGCGAGCTGGCCGAGGTCGCCGTCATCGAGCAGTATCTGCCGAAGGCGCTGACGCCCGAGGAACTTGACGCCGAGCTGCGCGCCATCATCGCCGCTGTCGGTGCCAAGGGACCGCAGGACATGGGCCGCGTGATGGGAACCGCCACAAAGGCTCTTGCCGGACGTGCCGACGGACGCGCCATCTCTGCCGCCGTCAAGACGCTTCTTTCTCAGAATTAATCAACTACACATACATACAGCATTATGCTTACCATTCAGCAAATCAAGGCTAACCCCGACGATATAGTGCGCCGCCTGGGCGTGAAAGGCTTCGACGGCCGTCAGGCCATCGACACTGTGCTCGCACTCGACGCGCAGCGCCGCAGCCTCCAGCAGCGCAGCGACAGCGAGGCTGCCGAACTCAATAAACTCGCCGCGCAGATTGGCGCCAAGATGAAGGCCGGACAGCGCGAGGAGGCCGAAAGCCTTAAGCAGCAGGTGGCACAGCTCAAGCTCTCGCAGAAAGAGCTGGCCGACGCCGTCGCAAAGGCCGAGGCCGACATCCGCGAGGTGCTCCTCAGCGTGCCCAACGTCCCCTGCGACATGGTGCCCGAGGGCCTCAGTGCGGCCGACAACGTCGTCGACAAGGAAGGCGGCGCGATGCCCGACCTGCCTGCCGACGCCCTGCCCCACTGGGACCTGGCGAAGAAATACAACCTTATCGACTTCGACCTCGGTGTGAAAATCACCGGCGCCGGATTCCCTGTCTACATCGGCAAGGGCGCACGCCTGCAGCGCGCCCTCATCCAGTTCTTCCTCGACGAGGCCGGCAAGGCCGGATATCTGGAGATAGAGCCGCCCTATGTAGTCAACGAGGCCAGCGGCATCGGCACCGGCCAGCTCCCCGACAAGGAGGCGCAGATGTACGTAGTCACGGCCGACAATCTTTATCTCATACCCACGGCCGAGGTGCCCGTAACCAACATCTACCGTGATGTCATTATCCCTGAGGCCGAGCTCCCGAAAAAGAACTGCGCCTACTCCGCCTGCTTCCGCCGCGAGGCCGGCAGCTACGGCAAGGACGTGCGCGGGCTCAACCGTCTGCACCAGTTTGACAAGGTCGAGATCGTGCGCATAGAGCGCCCCGAGGACAGCTATGCCGCCCTTGAGGAAATGAAGGATCACGTGCAGGGTCTGCTTGAGAAGCTTGGCCTGCCCTGGCACATCCTGCGCCTCTGCGGCGGCGACATGAGCTTCACGTCGGCCATCACTTTCGACTTCGAAGTCTACTCCGCAGCTCAGGGCCGCTGGCTCGAGGTGTCGAGCGTCAGCAACTTCGAGACATATCAGGCCAACCGTCTGAAATGCCGCTATCGCGGAGCCGACAAGAAGATTCAGCTCTGCCACACGCTCAACGGCTCGGCTCTTGCTCTGCCGCGCATCGTGGCCGCCCTGCTCGAGAACAATCAGACGCCCGACGGCATCGTCGTACCCGAATGCCTGCGCAAGTACACGGGCTTCGACATCATTGACTGAACGGCTGCACAATGGCGCTGTACGCAAGCATAGACCAGGGCAACACGGCCACAAAACTGACAGTGTGGCGCGACGGCGAGCCCGTCGCCCGTCTGGTGTCCCGGACGCCCGGCAATGTTGCCATGCAGCATGCGCTCACGGCACACGGTCCCCTCGACGGCGCCATCTACTGCTCTGTGCGCCCGCGCAACGAAGTCCACTGGCAGATGCTCCGCGACGTCTGCGGCGACTCCGCACTGGAGCTCACGCACTCCACCCCGCTGCCGATAGAGCTGCACTACGACACCCCGCAGACCCTCGGACTCGACCGCATCGCCGCCGCATCGGGCGCCGTAGCGGTCTTCCCGGGACGTGAGTGCATAGTGGCCGACATAGGCACTGCCATCACCTACGACAGCGTGGGTCCCGACGCAGCCTTCCACGGCGGCAACATAGCTCCCGGCGCCGGCATGCGCCTGCGCGCCATGCACGCCTACACCGCTGCTCTGCCCAAGGTCGACGTCGACGGGCCCGTGCCACCGCGCGGCACCGACACTGTCACGGCCATGCGCTGCGGCGCCCTGATGGGCATTGTGGCCGAGCTGGCATGGTACCGCGACAGGCTCCCGGACGACGGTCTGCTTGTGCTCACCGGCGGCCGCGCGGCCACCATCGCCCCGCTGCTGCCCTTCGACGCCGTTGTCGACACTGACCTCGTAGGCCGCGGTCTCATCAGTATTCTACAGTACAATCTGCAACCCACCACCACCGAATAACAAGCTAATGAAAAAAATCTTCTGCGCCATAATGCTCGCCGCTACCGCGGCTCTCGGCGCCTATGCCCAGAACGGCACCATGACACCCTATTCAAGCTATGGCTACGGCATACTTGGCGACAACGCCACCGCGGCGCAGCGTCAGATGGGCGGGGTGGGCTATGCCATGCACTCGGGACGGCACATCAACGTCATGAATCCTGCCAGCTATGCGCGCATCGACTCCATGACCTTCCTCTTCGACATGGGCATCGACCTCACGGCTCTCTGGAACAAGGAAACCGATGCCGACGGCAAGCTCAACAGCAGCAACGACTTCGGCGGCGGTCTGGACTACATCACCATGGAGGTGCCAATCACCAAGGGTCTCGGCGCCAGCCTGGGTCTGCTGCCCTACAGCAGCGTGGGGTATTCCTTCGGCAACACCATTGAGAACGGCTACGCCAGCCGCAGCGGCTCGGGCAGCATCAACGAGCTGTATCTGGGCTTTGGCTACATGCCTTTCAAGAACCTCAGTGTAGGCGCCAACATCGCTTACCTCTTCGGCACCACCTACAACGACAGCTACGCGGCTACCTCGGGCGGCAGCACTTCCGTGTTCGAACGTCAGCTCGAGATTTCCGACTGGTACCTCAACGTCGGCGTACAGTATTCTCTGCCCCTTCGCAAGGGCCGCGACCTGCTCACCGTAGGCGCCGTGTTCAGCCCGGCCAAGAACTTCCACGGCCACACCAACTACTTCAGCTACGACCAGGGTGTGGAGTCGGCTCCTACTGAGACCGAGGAACCCATCGGCGGCCGCTACTCGTCGCCGTGGACTCTCGGCGTAGGTCTGGGCTATACCCTCAACCAGAGGCTGCACCTTGAGGTGGACGGCACCTACCAGCCTTGGAGCAAGGCCAAGTACGCCGGCGAGAAAGGCATCCTCAACGACCGCTACAAGATTGCCGCCGGCATGGAGTGGCAGCCCAATCCCAGAGGCGGCTATTTCCGCCGCATGCACTACCGCGTGGGCGCGCACTACAACCGCGACTATCTGCGTGTGCGCGGCAACGACATCCGCGACTACGGCGTAGGCGCCGGCGTCGGATTCCCCGTGCCGGGCTTCAAGACCATAGTCAACCTCGGCCTGGAGTGGCGCCACCGTCAGGGCAGCCCTGCGGCTCTCATCAAGGAAGACTACCTGAACATCACAATAGGCGTGAACTTCAATGAGATGTGGTTCCGCCCCAGCAAGATCTACTAACGGTCAGTGCATGGGGATGCGCCGGCTTCCGTTCATAGTGCTTGTGACTCTCCTTGCGGCCGCCTGCGGCGAGGAGCGCAAGAGCTATGTGCCCAACGTGGGCGACGGTAACTCCACACCCACCATGACCACATTGGACGTCAACACGTTCATAAGCGACAGCGGCTACACGCGCTACCACATCACCAGCGACATCTGGCAGATGTTCGAGGAGGCCAAGGAGCCGTTCTGGCGTTTCCCCGTCGGGCTGTTCCTGGAGCAGTACGACCTAGCCATGAAGCCCGAGGCCGACATCCGTGCCGACAGCGCCGTCTACTTCAGCCGCAGGCGCATCTGGCGCCTCGACGGACATGTGGTGATGGTGAATGTGCAGGGCGACAGCTTTCTAACCAATCAGCTTTTCTGGGACCAGCAGCAGAGGAAGGTCTACTCCGACTCCTTCATCCACATCGTGCGCACCGACCGCATCATCGAGGGCTACGGCTTCACCAGCAATGAGAACATGACGGCCTACACCGTCAACCGTCCCACGGGTATTATTCCCGTGGAGCGACGTGAGCAATCCGAAGCCGCGCCTGACACCGCCGCTGCCGCCGACACTCTCGCCCCGCCGGCTCCCACACGCCGTGCGCCCGAACGCGCGTCGCAACGCGCCGCCCGGCCCGTGCAGCCTGCCGCCGGAGCTGCCGACCCCACAACTGTTATGAAAACGAACACCTCCCGATAATGGAACCTACCTGGATTGTAATTACAGTCATCAGCCTGCTGCTGTCCGGCTTCTTTTCCGGCACAGAAATGGCATTCGTCACCTCCGACCGTGTGCGCACTGCCGTCGACGTGCAGCGCGGAGGCTTCATCTCGGGCCTCGTTAAGCGTTTCTATGCCAACAGCGAGTTCTTCATCTCCACCATCCTCGTAGGCAACAACGTGGTGCTCGTCATCTACGGCATGGGTGCGGCCAAGATGCTTGAGCCGTGGCTCGGCACATTCCTGCACAGCGAATTCCTCATCCTGCTGGCGCAGACGCTCATATCTACGGCGGTCATTCTCCTTACAGGTGAGTTTATTCCCAAGACCGTTTTCGGCATCAACCCCAACAGCACCCTGCGCGTTATCGCGCCGCTGGCCGGACTGTTCTACGTGGTGCTCTGGCCCGTGTCGATGCTCGCCACGCTGCTCTCGCGCGGCCTGATGCGCCTTGTCGGCGCACACACCGGAGGCAGCCATGTCAGCCTCATCTCCGTGGGCGACCTTAACGACTATCTCGAGGAGGTCATCGACGACATGGAGGAAAAGAAGGCTACCGTGGAGAACGAGGTGAAGCTCTTCCAGAACGCACTCGACTTCAGCACCACCCACGTGCGCGACTGCATGATACCGCGCAACGAGATTGTGGCCGTGCAGTACGACACCCCCGTCGAAAGCCTCTCGGCGCTGTTCACCTCCTCAGGCCGCAGCAAGATTATAGTCTACCGCGAGGACATAGATGACATCGCCGGCTACATTCACGTCAGCGAGCTGTTCGTGCCGCAGACCGACTGGCAGAAGCACATCAAGCCCGTGCTCTACGCTCCCGAGAATCTGCTCGCCAACGTGATGATGCGCCGCCTGCTCCAGCAGAAACGCTCCATCGCCATCGTCGTCGACGAGTTCGGAGGCACCAGCGGCTTCCTCACGCTCGAAGACCTCGTTGAGGAAATCTTCGGCGACATTCAGGACGAGCACGACAAAAGCGGCTTCACCGCGCGCACGCTCGAGCCCGGCGTCTACGAGGTGTCGGGACGCTGCGAGGTGCCGTGGCTCAACGAGAACCTGCATCTCGACATACCCGAGGACGACGCCTACCAGACGTTGGCCGGCTATCTGCTGCACACCACGGGCACCATCCCGGCCCAAGGAGTCACCATTCCTCTCGGCGACCTCTCTTTCGAGGTCATGAAAAAGAGCAGCAACCGCCTAGAACTCATCAAAATACGCACCCTGCAGAACAATGGACAGTAACGGACGCACTCCCGCCGCGCACCGCATCACCGCGGGCAAGATCGCAGGCTATGCCATCCCGGTCATAGTCAGCGCGGGACTGTGCTGGATTCTGTTCACGAGCATCGACTTCGGCGAGATGGCCGCCATAGTGCGCCGTCAGTGCAATCCCGCATGGATTGCGGCGGCTCTGGCGCTGAGTATCGTCAGCCATGTGGCCCGCGCCGCCCGCTGGCGTCTTCAGTTGCGCGCGCTGGGCATCGGCTGCTCGCTGTGGCAGCTGACACTGAGCATCTTCGGCACGTACGCCGTCAACCTTGTGTTCCCGCGTCTCGGCGAGGTGTGGCGCACGGCCTACATAGCGCGCCGCACCGGCTCGCCCTTCACGCAGGTCTTCGGCTCGATGGTGGCCGATCGCATCACCGACATGCTCACGGTACTTCTGTTCGTGGCGCTCACGTTCGCCTTAGCTTCCGGCCATGTCGCCGACTATATAGCCGGCACCTCCGGCTCGCTCGCGTGGATAGCCGACGTGCTGCGCTCGCCGTGGCTCTGGGTGGCTGCAGTGGCGCTTCCCGCCGTTCTTATTATATATATGATACGCGGGCGCGGGCGCGTGGCATGCAAGCTGCGGGGGATATGGCAGGGACTGTGGCGCGGTTTCTCCGTACTCGCCACCATGCCCGGCCGCGGCCGCTGGCTGCTGCTCACCGTGGCCGTGTGGGGCTGCTACTACCTCCAGCTCTACCTCGCGTTCTTCTCCTTCCCGTTCACGGCCGCACTGGCCGCCGGAGCCTCGGGCGCCACGGTGGTGCTCGTCACCTTCTGCCTCAGCAGCATAGCCATGGGCGTGCCCAGCAACGGCGGCATAGGCCCCTGGCAGTGGGCGGTGATTTTCGCCCTCGGCAGCTACGGCGTCGACGCCACGCAGGCCGGCGCGTTCGCCAACATGGTGCTCGGCTCGCAGACTCTGTTGCTCATAGCACTGGGCATATTCACCTTTGCATGTATCTCAATATCAAGAAATAAGAAATGAAAGTAGTTATAATCGGTGTGGGCGGCGTAGGCACAGTCGTGGCCCACAAGTGCGCGCAGCATCCCGAGGTGTTCTCGGAGATAGTGCTGGCGTCGCGCACGCTCTCCAAGTGCGAGGCCGTGGCCCGCGCCATCGGCAAGCCCAACATCAGCTGCGATACTGTCGATGCCGACGACGTGGAGCAGGTGGTTGCTCTGTTCGAACGCCATCATCCCGTCATGGTCATCAACGTGGCGCTTCCCTATCAGGACCTCACCATCATGGACGCATGCCTCCGCTGCGGCGTCAACTACCTCGACACAGCCAATTACGAGCCCCGCGACGTGGCTCACTTCGAGTATTCCTGGCAGTGGGCCTACCGCGAGCGCTTCGAGAAGGCCGGCCTCACGGCCATACTCGGCTGCGGCTTCGACCCCGGAGTCAGCGGCGTGTTCACGGCCTATGCCGCCAAGCACTATTTCAGTGAGATGCACACGCTCGACATCGTCGACTGCAACGCCGGCAACCACGGTAAGGCTTTCGCCACCAACTTCAATCCCGAGATCAACATCCGCGAGATAACGCAGCGCGGACGCTACTACAAGAACGGCGAGTGGATCAGCACCGACCCGCTTCAGTTCCACATGCCCCTGACCTATCCCGGCATCGGCGAGCGCGAGAGCTATCTGCTCTATCACGAGGAACTTGAGTCGCTCGTCCTCAACTATCCCACCATACGCCGCGCGCGCTTCTGGATGACCTTCGGTCAGGAGTATCTCACGCATCTTCGCGTAATTCAGGACATAGGCATGGCCCGCATCGACGAGGTGGAGTACAACGGCCAGAAGATCGTGCCTCTGCAGTTCCTCAAGGCCGTGCTGCCCAACCCCCAGGACCTCGGCAAGAACTACCACGGCGAGACCAGCATCGGCTGCCGCATCGCCGGCCTCGACAAGGAGGGCAAGCCTCTCACCTATTATATCTACAACAACTGCTCGCACGAGGAGGCATACCGCGAGACGGGCATGCAGGCCGTGAGCTACACCACGGGCGTGCCGGCCATGTGCGGCGCCATGATGTTCCTCACCGGCAAGTGGAACAAGCCCGGCGTACACAACGTCGAGGAGTTCGACCCTGATCCATTCCTTGAGGCTGTAGCCGCCAACGGGCTTCCCTGGCACGAAGTGCTTCAGGGCGACCTTGAGGTAGACCGCATGGACCTCTGACACATAACCTTACTCAGCGGAGCTTCCGGGGCGGCATAGCCACCCCGCGGCTCCGCTTTTTCATTCATCTTCTGCCATGAAAAAGACTATTGCCATCCTCCTTATGGTCCTTGCGGCCGTCCCTTTTGTGTCTGCCGCCGCCTCCGGCCTCGTCATGCGATACTCGCGTCCCGCCGCCGCGTGGACCGAGGCGCTCCCGCTGGGCAATTCCCGAATGGGCGCCATGGTGTACGGACGCACCGGCACGGAGCGCATCCAGCTCAACGACGAGACGTTCTGGAGTGGAGGTCCGCACAACAACCTCAATCCGGAGGGTAGGGAATACCTCGACGAGATTCGCAGCCTCATTTTCGCCGGACGCGAGAAAGAGGCCGAACAGCTCATAGCCGAACATTACATGACGCCGCAGCACGGCCAGCGGTTCCTCACGCTCGGCGCCGCCACGCTCGGCTTCGGCCACGACTCGGTGGCCGGCTACACGCGCACGCTCGACCTTGAGCGCGCCCTGACGTCGGTGGAGTACACCACGCCAGCCGGTGTGCGCTACCGCCGCGAAGCTTTCGCTTCGCTGCCCGGCGGCATTGTGGTTATGCGCATCAGCGCCGACCGCCCCGGCGCCCTCGACTTCACCCTCGGCTACGACGCGCCGCAGGGCAGCCGCATCACGGCGCGCGGCCGCAGTCTGCGCGTCGACATCCCCGGCGCAGACCATGAGGGCATTCCCGCCGCCCTCCATGCGCTTGTGGGCATAGACGTAGACACCCGCGGAGGCCGCGTGCGCGCCGTCGGCGACAGCGTCCTGCGCGTCACCGGCGCCACCGAGGCCACGCTGCGCATTGCCTCGGCCACCAACTTCGTCAGCTACCGCGACGTCAGCGGCGACGCCTCGCGCCGCCTACGGCAGCAGCTCGCCGCATCGGCAGGACGCAGCTTCGACGACATGTTCGCCGCCCACCGCGATGCTTATTCCGCCCAGTTCGGCCGCGTGGGCCTGTATCTTTCCGCCGCCGACGCCGACTCGCTTGCCGATACTGATGCGCGCGTGGCCGCCTTCGCCCGCAGCTACGACCCCTCGCTGGTGGCCTTGCTGTTTCAGTACGGACGCTATCTGCTCATATCCTCGTCGCAGCCGGGCGGCCAGCCCGCCAATCTTCAGGGCGTGTGGAACGATTCGCAGTACGCGCCGTGGGACAGCAAGTACACCATCAATATCAACACGGAGATGAACTACTGGCCGGCCGAACCGGCCAACCTCTCCGAGTGCCACGAGCCGCTGTTCCGCATGCTTGACGACCTGGCCGTCACCGGCGCCGACGCCGCGCGCGTTCTCTACGGTGCCCGCGGCTGGACTGCCCACCACAACACCGACCTCTGGCGCATCACCGGCCCCGTCGATTTTGCCATGTTCGGCATGTGGCCCAACGGCGGCGCATGGCTCGCCACGCATCTGTGGGAGCATTATCTTTTCAGCGGCGACCGGGATTTCCTCGCCCGCAGCTACCCCGTGCTGCGCGGCACGGCCGACTTCTACCTCAGCCACATGACGGAGCATCCCGCCACGGGGCAACTCGTGACGTCGCCGTCCATGTCGCCCGAGCACGGCTACACGTCCACATTCATCACCGCCGGATGCACCATGGACAACCAGATAGCCTTTGACGCCATGAGCAACACCCTCCTTGCGGCGGATGCCCTCGGACGCGACAGGGAGTATGCCGACACGCTGCGCCGCGCCATAGCCCGACTCCAGCCCATGCGTATAGGACGGTTCGGCCAGCTTCAGGAATGGATGGCCGACGCCGACGACCCTGCCGATCAGCACCGCCACGTCAGCCACCTCTACGGTCTGTATCCGGCCCGTCAGATAAGTCCGCGGCACACCCCGCTGGCCTTCCGTGCCGCCCGCACCTCGCTCGAACATCGCGGCGACATGGCAACCGGCTGGAGCATAGGATGGAAAATCAATCTCTGGGCGCGTCTGCTCGACGGCAACCACGCCGACCGCATCATCCGCAACATGATTACGCTCCTGCCCGAGGGCGACGGCTCCACCGTCTACGAGAGCGACGATGCCGGGCGCCTCTACGCAAACCTCTTCGACGCTCATCCGCCGTTTCAGATCGACGGCAACTTCGGCTTCACCGCCGGCGTGTGCGAGATGCTTCTGCAGAGCCACGACGGAGCCGTGCACCTGCTGCCTGCTCTGCCCGACTCGTGGCCTGAGGGTCGCGTCGAGGGGCTGCGTGCGCGCGGCAACTTCGAGATAGCCATGACCTGGGCCGACGGCCAGCTGCTCGATGCCTCGATAGCAAGCCGCATCGGCGGCACGCTGCGCGTGCGCTCCGCCGTTCCCCTTGCCGGCGAAGGCCTGCGTCCGGCCGCCGGCGCCTGCCCCAACCCGTTGCTGCGCAACGCTTCCACAGTGCTCCGCACCGAAGTGTCGCCGGAGGCTGTTCCAGCGTGGCCCGTCCTGCCGGTCCTCTACGAGTACGATGTCGACACCACCCCCGGTGCCATCGTCCGCCTCCGCCGCAAGTCGCATCCCTGACCCGCGTTGAAAGCATTGGGATTCCTACGCCTGACAAGAAACAGAGAGACAAAAGGTCAAAAGCGACAAAAGATAGTGTGAAGTTAGGAGTTATCAATGCAAAAATACAGAGATGACAGAGATAATTTATTTATTTTTTGTCCCTTCTGATCTTATGTCCCTCTGTTTCTCTCCATCCGTGCCAACTAAAAAGCAACTCTGTTATTTTTGTGATCTCTGTATTTTTGTATCGATAACACCCTCAAAAACTAAAAAGAACAAACCGCGGGACGCGCGAATCCACGATTCCCCGCGTGGAGCGCAGCGGAACGCGGGGAGAGAGGCCCCATCAACCCAAAGCTACGGAGTGGCGGGCTAAAGCTCCACACTCCTAGCTCCACACTCCTAACTCCTAACTCCACACTCCTAACTATATTTTATCGTTCAATAATTTTGTTACGTTGCCGAATCTGCTTACCTTTGCAAAAACAACATTGAAATACTGTTCATTAGATTATGAAACACATTTCTTGCATTCTGATTGCGCTTCTTACCGCCCTCTGTGTGCAGGCGCAGGTGGGCTATCAGGTGGCCCTCATGGATCAGTCCACCGGCAAGCCCCGCGCCAACGAGACCGTCAGTGTCACCGTCACCATAAGCGACAACGCCGGCGCCGTCATATGCAGCGAAACCACCTCCTCCACCACCAACCAATTCGGCATGCTTGCACTGCAGGTGGGCAATACCTCCACTTTCGACACCGTGGACTGGAGCAAAACGCCTCTTTGGGTGTCGGCCACCGTAGGCGGCGTCACCATCGGCAAGACACAGATTCTCAACGTGCCCGTAGCTGAACACGCAAAGCACTGGGGCGAACTCACCCCGGAAATCCTCGCAAGCAAAACTTGGAAAGAGAAAGATGGATCCCATATCTTAGAATTTGATAAAAATGGTAATTGCACTTGGACATATATAACAGATAAAACCTTCTCTACAAAGTGTTCATATAGTATTTCCGGTAATTCTCTCTGCCTCTTGGGATGTTCCTATCATTATTATTCGTCACCTGTGGAGAGAATATTAATTTATATCCCCGACAAAGATACTTTGGTAAGTACGTGGTTTGAGTTTAAATGATTAAATGCGCGATTATGAAAATATTAAGTTATCTTGCTGTCGCCGCTGTTTGTTTGTCCTCCGCCACACACATGCATGCCGAAGATGCTACGGCATTGACCGTTACTACCATCAACGGCACAGCCAGACATTTCGCGCTCTATCTTAACCCCGCAATTTCCTTTGTCGAAGGCAAGCTGACGGTCAGAACCGACGACAAAAACACTGCTGAGTTTGAGCTCTCCGCCCTGCGCGACATCACCTACACCTCCGGATTCGTAGGCATCGAAGATGCCGCCGTCCTCGCCCCGGATTCATATACCGTAGCCGACGATGTGCTCACCATCGCGGCCGCCGACGTGCGCCGTGACGTAAGCCTCGCCGCGGTCAACGGCATCGTACTTGCATCCTTCGCTGTACCCGCCGGTCAGGGAGCCGACATCTCCCTCTCCGGCTACGAGCCCGGTGCCTACATCCTCACCGTCAACCAAAAAAGCGCCAAGATAGTATTGCAATGAAGCGACTACTCTACATGGCGGCTCTTGCCGCACTCGGCGCCACATCGCAGAACCACACGATGTTCGTGCACCACGACGGGCGCATCGACCCAATCTTTTATGCGGAAATCGACAGCATGCGCTGCTCGTCGGTGGCTTTGGACAGCACGCTTGCGGTCTACCCCGTGGTGCAGGAGATATGGACTCCCGACAGCGTTTACCGCTTCGAGATTGCTGCCATCGACAGTATCACATTTCAAAATCCCGCCCCCGTGGCCGCTGAAGGTGCCATAGACCTCGCCGGAGACCTCGCTCCCTATGTCATCGGCAGCGAGTATAAGGCCGGTTCGGGCACAGTGATTCTCCATCTGCTTTCCTCCACACCGAGTGCTCTTGTGCCTCCGCGCGAAGCGTATGTGTTTCAGGCCGGACCGTCAGAGGCCCTTCCCGCCGGCTTTGCGGCAGAGGTATTCAGCGTGTCGGAATATGACGGAAGAATAAACCTGGAGTGCTACACCAGGCATGCCGAAGAAATGTTCGACGCGCTTGTGTGGACCGCGGAAACGGAGTTTGAGATAGACCCTGCCGAGAACGGCCCGCAGCGGGTAACGCCGGGCACCTTAGGCAGCGACCTGACGTACCCCGACCTTGCCGGGGGCTCCGTAAGTATGACCGACGAGTTGCGCGACATCCCCGCAGGCCCGGAGGACGCCCGCATCAAGGGCTCCATACGCGTGCGCCCGTTGGTACATTGCAATATCGGCAGCTATGTGCTCCGGTGTCCCGACGGCACCGTAATGCGCCGTCGTCGCTTCTTCTCGCGGGTGAATACGACCGTGAGCGCCACCATCAGCGGACGACACAATGTGGAGGAACCGTCAGTAGTCAACGGCCGTGGTGCCAGACTCGGCGCAAGCATCCCCATGGGCTTCGGCAACGAATGCATGCTCACCTACACCGGTTCAATGTCGCTCAGCGGCAAAATGGGCCTCGACTACAAGCTGGAGGGCGAGTGCCTGTCGTCGGCTCTCACCACCATCACCTATAGTCAGCCCAATCCTAAATACAAGGATTACGAAGCATATGCCGAAATGAAATATGTGCACAGCCCAATGAAGGTGGTGCGCCATACGCTCGACGCCTCTATGGACGGCAGTGCGTCGCTGACGGCAAACATCACCCTTACCGTGGTTCAGAACGGCGACTCGCTCAAATCCATCAGCGCCACATACAGCTACGGCGCCGCGCTGAAAGGGTCGGCTCTCTTTCTCAACTCCGAGATACCAGCTGCCGCCTCCGACAACGCTCTGTATCAGCGGCTGACGGCTACGGGCATCAAGGCCACGCCGCTGGAAAGGCTCTCTGCTTCGGCGAAATATTGCAGGAGCACGCTGCGCGAGAGCGCCAGGCTGCCGCAATCCGCCGCGGCGACGTTCTATGCGGTGCCTCGGTTCTTTAGCCCGGCCTACGACCGTTCCGCCGGCACCGTAAGCTACCGTGCCGAGGGTACGCCCATGTCGTTCAGCAACGCACGCCTCGGAGCCGCCGTGCAGCACAGCGACGGCTCGCTGACGTGGACACCGACCGACTATGTGTGGCCCGGTAACGCGGACGACGGATTCAGCGCAAAGGTAGAATACGAAACCGGGCAGGAAGAATCAATCTATCCCACGGCCACACTTCCCGACGGCCAACGCATACTGGGCGCACCCGCCTATCCCACCACGGGCAATGCGCTTCTGCCCGTCACCTCCGTCATCGACAACGGCGCCGGCGTCATCCTCACCGGAGGCACGCCCTTTACGGGAAGCGCCGTCAGCGGCAACCATGGTGTCTACGTCGGCACCCTTATCCCGACAAATTGAAGAATATTACATCGATAACGCCATCAAAAGTTCCCCGCATGTAGGGATGCACGGCTCGTGTGCCCGGCGTCAAATTGCTGCTAAGTAGTAAATTACCCGCCGGATGGCGGGTAAAATCCGGTTAGCTGCGGATTTAGGCGCAACGCGCCGTATCCGCGGTAGGTTCAGTAAAGGATATCAACCTGCCGCATGGCGGGTTGCACGGCCTCTAACAGCTACGAAACCTTCTGAAAATCTGACGATAAACCCGGACGTTGTGCAACCCGCCATCCGGCGGGTTGATACGTTTGTGGCTCTTCTGCCGCGAGTATGTCGCTCCCTGCGGTCGCTCCTTAACTCGCGGAAACCACATTCAACCCGCGACGAGCGCGGGTTGTACCCGTTTTATCGGACAACAATATATGTCTTTGTTCTATGTTGCAATGCAAGGGAATTAACATTTTTAACACTCCCTCGACATGATGTTATGGAGTATAATCAGCAGCAA